>Ga0209070_100010_pt1 | contig 440958 bp, 389 predicted proteins | sample SynthPrep_5_END__FD_187205 | JGI IMG/M metagenome (GOLD analysis project Ga0209070, IMG submission 187205) | Synthetic microbial communities from Ohio, USA - SynthPrep_5_END_DS10_MetaG (SPAdes) (version 2) | ecosystem: Engineered > Bioreactor > Aerobic > Activated sludge | place: USA: Ohio...
CCCCCCAAATCCCTGTCGGATTACGGGCACACCGAGCGTGAGCGAGGTGCCGAGTGTTGGGGCAAGAGCCCTTTGGTTACTTTGGGGCTTTTCCAAAGTGACCCGCCGTAAGGGCGGAACCAATACCAGCCGTTACCCAAATAACGGATATGCACCCGGTCTCACCCATATCCCAGGCATAAAAAAACGCCGCGTACCTCACGATACGCGGCGCCTCTTCACATCAACACCTTAGGCTTGAATCACCGGAATGTTGGCGCTAGCTGCGATCTTGCGGAACTCAGCAATCTGGTCGAAGTTCAGGTAGCGATAAACGTCACTGGCCATGGTGTCCAGTTTCGCCGCGTAGCCCATGTACTCTTCGACGGTCGGCAGGCGACCCAGGGTAGAAGCCACTGCCGCCAGCTCGGCCGAAGCCAGGTAGACGTTTGCGCCGTCACCCAGGCGGTTCGGGAAGTTACGGGTCGACGTCGACACAACGGTCGAGTTCGGCTCTACTCGTGCCTGGTTACCCATGCACAGCGAGCAGCCCGGCATTTCCATGCGCGCGCCAGCCTTGCCGTAGATGCCGTAGTAGCCTTCTTCGGTCAGTTGGTGAGCGTCCATCTTGGTCGGCGGCGACAGCCACAGACGAGTTGGCAGCTGGCCCTTGACCTGCTCCAGCAGCTTACCGGCCGCGCGGAAGTGACCGATGTTGGTCATGCACGAACCGATGAACACTTCGTCGATCTTCTCGCCGGCAACGCTCGACAGCAGACGGGCATCGTCCGGATCGTTCGGTGCGCAGAGGATCGGCTCGTTGATCTCGGCCAGGTCGATCTCGATGATTTCAGCGTATTCCGCGTCGGCATCGGCTTCCATCAGCTCAGGATTCTTGACCCAGGCTTCCATCGCTTGGGCGCGACGTTCCAGGGTGCGTGGGTCGCCGTAACCTTCACCGATCATCCAGCGCAGCAGGGTGATGTTGGAGTTCAGGTACTCAGTGATCGACTCTTTCGACAGCTTGATGGTGCAACCGGCAGCCGAACGTTCAGCCGAGGCGTCGGACAGCTCGAAAGCCTGTTCCAGCGTCAGGTCGTTCAGGCCTTCGATTTCCAGGATGCGGCCGGAGAAGGCGTTCTTCTTGCCTTTCTTCTCTACAGTCAGCAGACCCGATTGGATCGCGTAGTAAGGAATGGCATGAACCAGGTCACGCAGGGTGATGCCAGGTTTCATTTTGCCTTTGAAGCGCACCAGGATCGATTCCGGCATGTCCAGTGGCATAACGCCAGTGGCTGCGGCGAACGCGACCAGACCGGAACCGGCCGGGAACGAGATGCCCATCGGGAAACGGGTGTGGGAGTCACCACCGGTGCCGACGGTGTCCGGCAGCAGCATGCGGTTCAGCCAGCTGTGGATGATGCCGTCGCCTGGACGCAGCGAAACACCGCCGCGAGTCATGATGAAGTCAGGCAGGGTGTGGTGGGTGGTCACGTCGATCGGCTTTGGATAGGCCGCGGTGTGGCAGAACGACTGCATGACCAGATCGGTCGAGAAGCCCAGGCACGCCAAGTCTTTCAGTTCATCACGGGTCATCGGACCGGTGGTGTCCTGGGAACCGACGGTGGTCATCTTCGGTTCGCAGTAGGTGCCAGGACGAACGCCTTTGCCTTCTGGCAGACCGCAGGCCTTGCCGACCATTTTCTGTGCCAGGGTGAAGCCTTTGCCGGTGTCGACAGGCGCTTCTGGCAGCTTGAACAGGTCGGTTGGGCCCAGGCCCAGTTCGGCACGCGCCTTGTCGGTCAGGCCACGGCCGATGATCAGCGGGATACGGCCGCCGGCGCGGACTTCGTCCAACAGCACCGGGGTCTTCATTTCGAAGGTGGTGATGACTTCGTCGGTGCCGTGTTTGCAGACCTTGCCAGCATGCGGGTACAGGTCGATCACGTCGCCCATGTTCATGTTGGTAACGTCAAACTCGATTGGCAGTGCGCCCGCGTCTTCCATGGTGTTGTAGAAGATCGGAGCAATCTTGCTGCCGAAGCAGAAGCCACCGGCGCGCTTGTTCGGCACGTACGGAACGTCGTCGCCGAAGAACCACAGTACGGAGTTGGTCGCGGATTTACGCGAGGAACCGGTACCGACCACGTCGCCGACGTAGGCGATCGGGAAGCCTTGGCCGCGCATTTCTTCGATCTGCTTCATCGGGCCGGTCTTGCCTTGCTCGTCCGGCACGATGCCTTCACGGGCCATTTTCAGCATGGCCAGGGCGTGCAGCGGGATGTCAGGACGGGACCAGGCATCGGGAGCAGGGGACAGGTCGTCGGTGTTGGTTTCGCCGGTAACCTTGAAGACGCGCAGGCTGATCTTGTCGGCCAGGGTAGGGCGGTTGCTGAACCACTCGCCGTCAGCCCAGGACTGGATCACGGCTTTGGCGTGCTCGTTGCCGTTACGGGCTTTTTCAGCCACGTCGTGGAATGCATCGAACATCAGCAGGGTGTGCTTGAGTTGGGCGGCGGCGACCGGTGCCAGTGTGGCGTCGTCCAGCAGCTCGACCAGGGTCACGATGTTGTAGCCGCCTTGCATGGTGCCAAGCAGTTCAACGGCGCGTTGCTTGCTGATCAGGGGGGAAGTGGCTTCGCCCTTGGCCAGGGCAGACAGGAAACCGGCCTTGACGTAGGCAGCTTCGTCAACGCCTGGTGGAATGCGGTTGGTGATCAGGTCAACGAGGAATTCTTCTTCGCCAGCCGGAGGATTTTTCAGCAGCTCGACCAGGCCTGCGGTTTGTTCGGCGTTAAGCGGCTGGGGAACAATACCCAGGGCTGCACGCTCTTCGATATGTTTGCGGTAGGCTTCAAGCACAGTTATTACCCTCATCAGTGGTCCCACGGGACGCTCATCCAGAAATGAACGGCACGCATGCGCTCGGGGGCTTTTTGGGCCGCAAAGCCAGCGCTGCCGGCATTCCTCACAGAAGCTGCTTTCAAAGTTTTACGCCTGCAGAACGGAGCTGATGAGGGTTGGCGAGGGCATTGACCTACCGAGTCATTGACCATCGCCAACACCGTTCTGAAGGAACGACTGTGCTCGTGACGCTTTGAAAACAGCTTCCAGCGGATTATTGGCGCCTTACAAGGCCGGATGATTCTACGGCAAAAAATTTCTAAAGGTAAGTTGCCTCGCCAAGTTTGCAGGGTGATGAAGGTTAGACAAAGGGCTAACATGGCGCATTGTTTCGCTGATTTGCGTGCCGTTGCCCATGTCCAACCAAACCATCAAGACCCCCTGCGTCGGCCTGTGTTCCACGGTCTACGGCGATCTCGTGTGCCGTGGCTGCAAGCGCTTTCACCATGAAGTGATCCAGTGGAACGGCTACGGCGAAGAGGAAAAACGTGCGGTCTGGCTGCGGCTGGAGCAGCTGTTGGTTCAAGTGATGGCCGGCAAATTGGAGGTCTTTGACCCCAAGACCCTGCGCGGCCAACTGGAACAGCGCAAGATCCGCTTCGTGCCGCACCAGTCCGAATATTGCTGGGCGTACCAATTGATCGCTCGCGGAGCACGGGTGATCAATAACCTGGAGGCCTACGGCATGGTGCTGTTGCCCGAGTTTCGCGACTGGCCCTTGCCGGACCTGCGCGATGCCATTGATCGGGAGTTCTTTATCCTTTCCGAAGCCCACTACCAGCGCTATATCGCGCCGGGGTTTCTCAAGGATGCGTTTGGCGCCTAGCTGTCAGGCGTTGGTGGCCTGTTCCACCAGGCGGTCCATCACTTCTTCGGGCTTGAGCACCAACACGTCGCTTTCCAGCGTATCCAGCACAACCTCTGCGGTGTTGCCAATCAATGCGCCGGAAATGCCCGTACGCCCCACGGTACCGATGATAGTCACCGCCGCCTGCAGCTTGTGGGCGAGATGCGGTATCAACACGTCCGCCGGCCCTTCCTCGATATGCAGGTGTTTGTCATCCACATCGAACTCCGCCTGAAACGCCCTGCATTGCTCGCGATAACGTGCCTCGATGGTCTCCCTGAGCTGAAACGTCGGGTCCGCCGCCGACAGCATCGGCGAGGGATGGGCGCTGATTACATGCAATTGCGCCTTGGCCAGGTGGGCGATATCAAAGCCATGGTCGATGATCGAATTATGCAGTGAGCGATGTTCACCATCGGTATTGCCGACATCGATCGCCGCCAGGATCACGCCGTCGGTCCACGGCGTAGCGGTCTTGACCAGCAACACCGCCGTCGGGCAATAACGCAGCAACTTCCAATCCGCAGGCGTCAGCAGTGCCTTTTTCAATGGGCTGTCCGGGAAGTGCTGTTTGATCACCAGCCCACAGCCTTCGGCCTGCTGCACGTCGATAATGGTTTCATGCAAGTTGGCATTCCACGCCTGCTCGGTGCTGACGCTGTAGCCGTCTTCCTGCAAGCCCGACTTGAGCAGGCTCAGCAGCGCCGAGTGCTCATGCTTTTTGTCGCAGACCAGCAAATGCAGGTGCGCGCCGGTGACCCCGGCAATCAGCTTGGCACGCTTGAGGGCCAGGCTTTCCGAATGCTCGGGCTCGATGACCACCAGGATGCTGCGGATGGCTTGCATGGTCGGGATCTCCATAAAAAAGGGCGGGGGCCTGGAACAACTATAGTTGCTGGCGCGCGCACGTCATGTTGATGCACATCAAGGCCGGTGGCTGGTGGTCTGCGGCGGGGTCGGTATAATCGCCGGCCTTTTGTGATCCTTTTGCCCGTGAGCCCGATGAACCTGCCAGAAATCCACGAATTCCTCGGTTGCCGCACCCCTGACGCCTGGGTCCAGGCCGCGCTGGCCGATCAGGACACCCTGCTGATCGACCACAAGAACTGCGAATTCAAAGCCGCCAGCACCGCCCTGAGCCTGATCGCCAAGTACTACAGTCATGTGGACCTGATCAACATGATGTCGCGCCTGGCCCGCGAAGAACTGGTGCACCATGAACAGGTCATGCGCCTGATGAAAAAGCGCAAAGTCGAGTTGCGCCAATTGAATGCCGGTCGCTACGCCTCGGGTTTGCGCAAAGTGGTGCGCACCCATGAGCCGGTCAAACTGGTGGATACCTTGGTAGTGGGCGCGTTTATCGAAGCGCGCAGTTGTGAGCGTTTCGAAGCATTGGTGCCACATTTGGACGAAGAACTCGGCAAGTTTTACTTCGGTTTGCTGAAAAGCGAAGCGCGGCACTTCCAGGGTTACCTGAAGCTGGCGTACCAATACGGCGACGCCAAGGACGTCGCCCAGGTGATCGAGCGGGTGAGGGCGGCCGAGCAGGAACTGATCGAATCACCCGACATCGAGTTCCGCTTTCACAGTGGCGTGCCAGCCTGAGGCCACGGCCACGCCGATCAGCGCGGTGATTCCGGCGAGCAGCAGGATCACCGCCTGCGTGCCCAGAGGCGCCGCCAACACTGCAATCGCCAGTCCCGCCAAGGGTTGCGGCAGGTTGTTGAGCAGGGTGATCACGCCCACGGTCTTGCCGAAGTCCTGCACGGGAATCACCCGCTGACGGGTGCTGCGCAGGTAGACGTTGAACATCTTGTCGAAACCGGTGACCAGCAGGAAGCCCACGGCGTAGAGCCACACGTCAGGGCTGACTGCCATGATCACCGCTCCGACTGCAATCATTGAATACGACAGCCCGCCCAGCACTTTCAGCGGCAGCCCGGCCCGCGCCAAATAAAACAGAATCCCGATGGTCACCAAGGCGCCGGCTGCCTGCAGCAGGGCATAGGTGTCCTTATCCTGCGCAAATTGGCCGGTCACCATCGCCGCAGATGTGGCCAGCGTGACGCCGATGATCAGGTTCACACCCACGGCCAGCGTGATGACCCGCTTCAATTCCGGCAGTCGGCGGATATGCCCGAAGGCAATCTTCAGTGGCCGCAGCCAGATATCCCGATGCTGCTCGAAGGTTTCCAGGCGTGTGGTGCTGGAGCGTTGCCACGCCCGCATCGCCAGGTCAGCCAATAAGAACAGCCCGGCCACCCCGAGTACGACCCAGTGCCAGGCCCATACTTCCAGCATCAGCGCCGCTACCAATGGCCCGAGCACCAGCCCGCTCTGGTCGGCAATCTGCGAATAGGAAAGTGTCTTGGCATAGCTGTAGTGGGGGAAGACATGAGGCATCAGCACTTCTCGCGCCATGATGCCCTGGGTGGTCAGCACACCGCAGAGCGCCGAGAGCAGGACGATCCAGAGGATACCTTCGAATACCCCGTACAAAATCACGGCCACCCCGCAAGCCAGCGCCCGGCAAACCTGGCTGATATGCAGGATGCGCACCGGTGCGAACTTGTCGCACAATGCGCCACACACCGGGAACGCGAGATAACGCGGCAGCGACTCGACGAAAAAGGCCAGTCCGGCCCAGGCCACGCTCTGGGTAGTCTGGAACACGATCAAGGGCACGATAAACAGCAGAATCTGGTCCGCCAGTCGCGACAAGAACAACGAAACAAAGAACGCCAAGTAATCCTTGCGCATACAACTCCCTGTGGATGGCGTTAAAGATTGCAGGTTATTTGTTAAAAACTCTTAAAAGCATGAAGCTTCGTCGGCCAATGCTGGCCCGCTGCTTTAGTTGCCCAGCTTGCCACCTATAATGCCCGCTCTTCAATCTGTGTCTGCATACTGAGAACTTATGGAAAACCTGGGGCTGGGCAAGGTCTTGCTCGTTGAGGACGACGAAAAACTGGCAGGGCTGATCGCGCACTTTCTCGCGCAGCATGGCTTTGAGGTGCGCGTGGAGCATCGGGGCGACGAGGCCCTGGCCGCGTTCCTGGAGTTCAAGCCGAAGATCGTCGTACTCGACCTGATGCTCCCCGGCCAGAGCGGCCTGCATGTGTGTCGCGGGATCCGCACCGTGTCCGACACGCCGATCGTGATCCTCACGGCCAAGGAAGATGACCTGGACCACATCCTTGGGCTGGAGTCCGGTGCCGACGATTACGTGATTAAGCCGATCAAGCCCCCTGTGCTGCTGGCGCGCCTGCGTGCGCTGCAACGACGCCAGGCGCCGGAGCCGACCGTACGAGGCTCGCTGGCCTTCGGACGGCTGGCCATCGATCGCAGTTGCCGGGTGGTCAGCCTGGGCGATGACAAGATCGACCTGACCACCATGGAGTTCGAGCTGTTGTGGTTGTTGGCCAGCAACTCGGGGACGATCCTGTCCCGCGATGACATCCTCAACCGTATGCGTGGCATTGCGTTCGACGGTCTCAACCGCAGTGTCGATGTGTACATCAGCAAACTGCGTGGCAAGCTTAACGACAATCCGCGCGAACCGGTGTGCATCAAGACCATCTGGGGCAAGGGCTACCTGTTCAACCCGTTCGCGTGGGAGGCTTAGATGCTGCGGCTCTATATCCGCCTGTACATCATCCTGGCGCTGGGCCTGGCGGGGGCGATCTGGCTGGTCAACTACACCTTCGACGAGCTGCTGCCCGAAGCCAATGAAACCTATAACCGCGAAGCCTTGCGCGGGCCGGCCTATGGTTTGGTCGAGCAGTTGCGGCCCTTGCGGGGTGACGCCCGTCAGGCACGCCTGGCCGAGCTGCAACCCCATTACGGCCTGCACCTCAAGCTGGTGCAGCGCGATGAACTGGCGCTGGATCAGCGTGAGCAACAGTTGCTGGCGGCCGGGCAGTTGGTGGTGCGGGGCGACTTCATGGAGTTCATCGCCAATATCGACGGCGGCCCGCAATTGCTCAATATCAAGCTGCCCGACGAGCCGAAATGGCTGTACTTGTGGGCCTACAGCCTGCTGGGGCTGAGCCTGGCGATCGTGCTGTATTTCTGGGTGCGCCCGCACTGGCGCGACCTGGAGCATATACGCCTGGCGGCCCAACGTTTCGGGGATAACGATCTCAGTTCGCGCATCCTGCTGCCGCGTCGTTCCACCGTGCGCGAGCTGGCCGGGCACTTCAACCAGATGGCTGAGCGCATCGAAAGCCTGATCGCCAACCAGCGTGAACTCACCAACGCCGTGTCCCACGAACTGCGGACGCCAATTGCGCGGCTGTCGTTCGAACTCGACCAGCTCAAACAACAGACCGATCCACGCCAGCGCGGCGAATTGATCACCGACATGTATGCCGACCTTGGCGAGTTGGAAGAAATGGTCTCCGAACTGCTCACCTACGCCAGCCTGGAGCGTGGTGCTACCCAAGTCACCCGCGAGAAAATCGAGGCCCACAGCTGGCTCGACAGCGTGATCGGCAGCGTGGCGCTGGAGGCTGAAGCGGCGGGTATCCAGCTGTCGTTGCGCACGTGCGAGGTGGACTTTATTCAGATCGAGCCGCGCTTTATGGCGCGCGCGGTAATCAACCTGTTGCGCAACGCCATCCGTTACGCCGAACGCCGTGTGGAAGTGTCGCTGGTCAAGTTCGGCAGCGGCTACGAAGTGCGGGTGTGTGACGACGGCCCCGGGGTACCGGAAGAAGGCCGCTCGAAGATCTTCCAGCCCTTCATGCGCCTGGACGCCAGCCGCGACCGCCGCACTGGCGGCTTCGGCCTTGGCCTCGCGTTGGTGCAGCGGGTGTCGCAATGGCACGGTGGCCAGGTGCAGGTGCTGGACTCGGAATGGGGCGGCGCCTCATTCCGAATGACGTGGGCGTATGCCGAATAATGGGGGCAGCCGGGATTATTGTGGTGAGCCGGCCTGTTGTGGTGAGCGGGCTTGTTGTGGTGAGCGGGCTTGCCCCGCGCTGGGTGGCGCAGCCACCCCAATAAAACCACCGCATTTTTTCAGACAAAATGCGGGGTCTGGTTTTGGCGCTGCTCCGCAGCCCCGCACGGGCAAGCCCGCTCACCACAGTTAACGACCTGTTAGAAGCTGTATTCCAGCACCCCCATCACCGACGTCTGCAACCGCCGCTCCACAATCGGGCTCTTGCCCGCTTCATCCGCCAGGTACTGCACATCCAGCAAGGTCGAGAACTGGGTGTGCTCGCTGATCGGCAGGCTCCACACCAGGTTCATGCCATTACTGATATTGCCCGCACCGGCTTTATAGGCTTTGAAGCGGCTGCGGGCGGCTTGGCCGGTGGTCACGCCGTACCAGGTCTGCAAGTAGTCACGGTCACCGAAATGGCTGCTGAGGCTGGCGTCGACGGAGCCGAAACGACCTTCATACAGGTTGGTGCCCAGACTCAATTCCAAGTGGGTGAACGCCTTGCCGCTGTCCTTGTGATCATCTTCCTTGAGGGCATGTTCCAGCGTGGCACCTATAATCACGCCGCCCAGGTTGTAGCTGGCACTCACACCCAGCTGCGGGCGTGACTTGATCTCGCCCATACCCTTGAGGCGCTTGGAGCCGAGGTGCATGGACTCGCTTTTGTCCTTGCGCGAAGCGCTGGCACCGACGTAGGCACTGAAGCTCAAGGCATTGCCTTCGTAGCCCCAGCCGAGGCCCTTGTCGGTGTCGAGGAAAATCCCCCAAGGGCTGACGATGGCACCGCCAAACACTGGGGCGGTCATGCGTTCATCGCTGCCGCTGTAGCGCGGAAGATTGGCCACACCGGCCTTGAGGCTGTAGGTCCAGTCCTCGGCCAGTGCGCTGTTGGCGCCCGCGAGTAAACACAGTGAGGTAATGGACAGACAGAGGTTTTTCGGGCTCATCAGGGTTTTCATGTCGGTTAGAAACTCAAGGGTGGATGGGTACGTTTGAAGGAGTAGCCCGACGCGCTCAGGCCGTTGATCTGGCGGCTCACGGTGTCACCCAGGCCATAGCCGTTGCCGGCCAGTACGGCGTGGGCGTTGTCCACGGGCAGCAGGATGTAGTCGGTCAGCGGTTCGTCGTGCAGTTGGCCGCGAATCACCAGAAAGCCTTCTTCGAGGCGCACGCTGATGCCGCTCAATGGCGCGTCGGGTTCGTGGGTGTTGAGTACTTGGTAGGTGCCGACGGTGTCGGCCCAAGCCAAAGGCAGCGGCGGCGGGTCGATGCGTTCGCCAATGGCGATGCGCTGGCCGTGGCTGCGCGCGGTGAGCATCTGCCGGCCTTGCACGGTGATGACGTCGAGTTGGACCTGGCCTAGCTCACCGAGATCCTTGAGCCAGAAACCGAAGACTTTCTTCTGGGCGCGCAGCCAGCCGTGATCGTCGCGCAATAGTTCGAAGTTGAAACCGGCCAGTTCGCCAAGCAGCCGCTGGTCATCATCTTTGATCCGGAACACGCCCCAGGCGGTGGCGTAGAACCCGGCCAGGCGCTTGCGGTCGATGGCGGCTGGCACCTGGCGCAGCTTGAGTCCGTGGCGGGGTGCCTGGCAGTCTTCGCTGCAGACCTGCTCGCCGGTTTGCGCCTGGAGCATCAGGCGCAGGGTGTCGGTTGCCAGTGTGGCGACCAGATCTTCGGCATTGCTTTCGTTGGCCATGATGATCACGGCCAGTTGATGGTCCGGCAGCAGGGTCAGCTGTGCGGCGAAATCATCGCCACCACCACTGTGCTGGTAGGTGCGCACCCCTGGGCCGATCGGCTCGTCACCGCAGGGCGCCAGAAACCACGCCAGGCCGATCTGGCAATCGAAGTCCAGGGCGTTGCCGGTATTTTGCTGGGTAAACATTTCATCGATGGAGCGGCTGGTCATTACCCGGTTGCCTTTGTAGAGGCCTTTGGCAAACAGCATCTGCACGTAATGGCTGAGGTCCCTGGAGCTGGCCCACAAACCGCCGGCGGCGATGTCGCGCAGTTGCGCATCGGTGCTGGCGACGCCTTCCTGATAGCCCTGGGCGCGATAGCCGATTTGCGCAGCCGTCCCGACAAAGCTCGCGTGGTCCATCTCCAGCGGTTTGAGCAGGCTGTGTTGCAGCTGGGCTTCAAACTCCTTGCCGCTGCTGCGCTCGATGGCAGCGCCCACCAGCGCATAACCCAGGTTGGAATAGGCCACTTGCGTACCGGGCGGTGTGCTCAACCAGACGCCGGACAGGCGCATTGGCATCTGCCCCATGGCGTAGTTGTTGCGCAGGTCACGCAGGTGTTCACTGGGCAAGCCGGACTGATGGCTGAGCAGGCGACGCAAGGTGATGTCGCGGTCGGCGGCCTGCTGGTCGGTATGGAAGCGCGAGCGCACATAGAACTCGCGCAGGGTCTGCTGGATCGGTGCATCCAGCGCCAGTCGCTGTTGTTCAACCAGTTGCAGGGCCGCGCTGGCGGTGAGCAGTTTGGAGATCGCACCGGCCCGGAAGGCGGTGTTCGGCGTCGCTGGCAAGCCCTTGGTTTTGTCGGCCATGCCGAACCCGCGAGTCCAGATCAACTCCTGGCCGTTGACCAGTGCAATCGACAAGCCGGGCACATTGGCCTGGGCCATGTCGCGGGGAATCCGGGTTTGCAGGTAGCGGATGATCGCGCTGTAGTCGCCCTTGGGAATCGGCGGCGGGGCAGGTGACTGCCCCTGGCAGCCAATGCTGCCCAACAGGCAACCGAGCAACGGAAGACCGCGCAATGTGCGAAGCATGACGAGCACCCGACAGGTGGTTTGGATGCTCGAATGCTAGGGCTGCGGCGCCCGAGGGTCTTTGACAGCTTTGTCGAGAAACTGTCAAAGACTGTTAACGGGCCACGCCGTGACGCTCATGCCATTGAGCGATCGACTCTTCGGGGTACTCATCGAACTGCAGGTCGCCCTTGCGTAGCGTGACCTCTACCCAGGGCGCCTTGGACCCCAGCATCAAGTGCGTATGCTCCGGTGGCACCGGCAATGGCGTATCGACGGCCGAGGCAAACGGATGGATCAGCTCCGGCCATTCCGGGCTGAACAGCCACAACGCGCTGCCGCATTGCGAGCAGAAATGCCGCTCGGCCGTACTCGCATGGGCGCGGCTGGCGCCTTCGGGCTTGAGCTTGGCGTGGTAGACCGAAATGAATTTGCGCCCGCGCACCTTCAGGCTCTGGGTGTCGCCGGCCAGGTTGATCGCATAGCCGCCACCGCCCTGGGTCTTGCGGCAGATCGAGCAATAGCAACGCTGATAAGGGTAGGGATGGGCACTGGCAAGGCTGAACGTGACGGCGCCGCAATGGCAGGATCCTTCAAGCTGCATGGGCTGACTCCTTTGGCAAGGTGACTGTTCAGCTTAGGCGCTTTGCGGCATCAACGTGGCAATCAGCGCACGAATGGTGCCGGGCAACGCTTCCAGCTCCCGCACCAGGATGCTGCGCTCGCGGATCGCCCAGGGCTCATCCAGTTTTACGGCGACCAATTGCATGGTGCGGCTGTGTCGCACGGCGGCCGACTCCGGAATGATGCCGATCCCCACACCGGCCTCGACCATCCGGCAGATCGCCTCGAAACTCGACACCTGGATACGCAGCGAGAGATGTTTGCCCAGCCGCTCGACGTGTTCGCGCAGGAAGCTCAACAAGGTACTGCCTTCGTGCAGGCCGATATGCTGGTAGGCGAGGGTCTGTTCCAGTGTGACTGAGGGTTGGTCCGCCAGTGGATGGCCGACCGGCACCATCAGCACCAACTCATCGGTGCTGAAATGCAGCACCTGCAAACCTGCCGCTTCCACGGGGCCGGCGATGATGCCCATGTCGCTGGTGCCATCGAGCACGCCGCGCACGATGTCGCGGGACAGGCGTTCCTGCAGGTCGACGGTCACGCCGGGGCGCTGTGACAGAAAACCTGCCAGCACTTCGGGTAGGAATTCGGTGACGGCCGTGGTGTTGGCAAAGATGCGGATATGCCCGGCGGAATCCACGCCGTATTGGGTGAATTCGCTCTTGAGGTAGTCCACCTGACGCATGATCAGCCGCGCATGGTGCAGCAAGCGTTCGCCCGCCGGGGTGATCTCCACGCCACGGCTGTCGCGGTAGAGCAGGCGGGTGTCGAGTTGGCCTTCCAGGGCTTTGATCCTTGCGCTGGCGGCAGCCGGCGAGAGGAACGCACGCTTGGCGCCCTGGGTCAGGCTGGGGGATTCGGCGATATGGATAAACAGGCGCAGGTCGGCCAGATCGAAGTGCATGCAAGGCTCCCGGTACAGGATGGCGGCGTTCAGCATAACCGAACGCCGGTTTATTGAAATGCAAATTCTCAGAAGGGCGATAGGCTTGCATGATCCGGGGCAGACACTCACTGCCCGAGGACCTGCACCCGATGAGCGCCACCGATTGGATCGGCCGAAGCGAAACCGCCCACGACCACCTTAGCCATAACCTGCTCAAGCGTATCGCCGCTACGTTCGGTGAAGAAGTGCCCGAAGACGGCGCGGACATCCCGCCGTTGTGGCAGTGGTGTTTCTTCCAGGACCCGTTGCCGGAAACTGCGCTGGGCAGCGACGGTCACCCGGCCCGTGGCGGATTCCTGCCGCCGGCCGACAACCGCAATCGCATGTGGGCCGGTGGGCGCATCGAGTTCCTGCAGGCACTGCGGGCCGGTGAGGCGGCGACGCGCGTGTCGACCATCACCCAGGTCGAAGAAAAAACCGGTCGCACCGGTTCGCTGCTGTTTGTCACCGTGCGCCACGACTATTCCCAGGACGGCCGCCTGGCGATCCGCGAGGAACAGGACATCGTCTACCGCGAACCCACGCCGCCCAAATCCGGCAGCGGTGACGCGCTGGAGCAGGGCGAATGGTCTGAAACCGTCGATCCCACGCCCACCCTGCTGTTTCGCTACAGCGCAGTGACCTTCAACGGTCACCGCATTCACTACGACTACCCCTATGTCACCGGCACCGAAGGTTACTCAGGCCTGGTGGTGCATGGGCCGCTCATCGCCACCCTGAGCCTGCGCGCATTCTTACGCGCCAACCCTGGCGCAACCTTGCGCCGTTTTGCCTATCGCGGCGTGCGCCCGTTGATTGCGCCGCAGCCGTTTGAAGTGGGCGGCCGCGTGACCGAAGCCGGCGTGGCACAGCTGTGGGCCGGCAACGTCGATGGCCTGGCGCAGCAAGCCAGCGTGCATTTCGAATAATCCAAGAACAACAGGCGGAGAGCCGTTAATGAACCCGAATGACAATGAAGAACTCAATGCCATCCGCGAAGGCGTGCGCGCCTTGTGCGCTGAATTCGATGCCGCTTACTGGCGCAGGATTGACGAGGAAAAGGGTTTCCCCGAAGCCTTCGTCAAGGCGCTGACCGACGCTGGCTGGCTGTCGGCGATGATCCCCGAAGCATACGGCGGCTCCGGACTGGGCCTGGCTGAAGCCTCAGTGATCCTTGAAGAAGTGAACCGCTGCGGCGGCAACTCCGGCACCGTACATGGCCAGATGTACAACATGTTCACCTTGCTGCGGCACGGCAGCGACGCACAGAAACGCTTCTACCTGCCCAAGCTCGCCAGCGGCGAATTGCGCCTGCAATCCATGGGCGTGACCGAGCCCACCACTGGCACCGACACCACCAAGATCAAGACCACGGCAATCAAGCGTGGCGACAAGTATGTGATCAACGGCCAGAAGGTGTGGATCTCGCGGGTCCAGCATTCCGACCTGATGATCCTGCTGGCGCGCACCACGCCCTTGGCCGAGGTGAAGAAAAAGTCCGAGGGCATGTCGATTTTTCTGGTGGATCTGCGCGAAGCCATCGGCAACGGCCTGACCGTGCAGCCCATCGCCAATATGGTCAACCACGAAACCAACGAGCTGTTCTTCGACAACCTGGAGTTGCCGCTGGACAGCCTCATTGGTGAAGAGGGCAAGGGCTTTAAGTACATCCTCGACGGCCTCAACGCCGAGCGCACGCTGATCGCCGCCGAATGCATCGGTGATGGCCGCTGGTTTATCGAAAAGGCCAGCGCCTATGCGCGTGATCGCGTGGTGTTTGGCCGGCCCATCGGGCAGAACCAAGGCGTGCAGTTCCCGATTGCTGAAGCGCATATCGAGATCGAGGCGGCCGACTTGATGCGTTGGCGCGCCTGTGAGGAATACGACAGCGGCGCCAATGCCGGGGCCAGTGCCAACATGGCCAAGTACCTCGCGGCCAAGGCGTCCTGGGAGGCGGCCAACGCCTGCCTGCAAACCCACGGCGGTTTCGGGTTTGCCTGCGAATACGATGTGGAGCGCAAATTCCGCGAGACGCGCCTGTACCAGGTGGCGCCGATCTCCACCAACTTGATCCTGTCCTACGTGGCCGAGCATTTGCTCGAACTGCCACGCAGCTTCTGAGGGCCTGACCATGAGCCATACCCAAGCTTTGTGTCGGTTCCTGGCCGAACTGGATTACGCGCAACTGCCGGAAGACGTCCTCGCGCGCACCGAAGATTTGTACCTGGACTGGTTGGCCTCGGCACTGGCGAGCCAGGGCGCGCACCCAATTGCGTTGTTCGAGCGTTACGCGCAGAAAATGGGCCCGAGCAGCGGCCCGGCGCAGGTGATCGTCAATGGCGGCAGCACCAGCGCGTATTTCGCCGCGCTGGTCAACGCGGCTTCATCCCATCTGGTAGAGCAGGACGATCTGCACAACAGCTCCGTCCTGCACCCGGCGACCGTGGTGTTTCCGGCCGCGCTGGCGGCCGCCCAGGACCTCGGCAGGTCCGGTCGCGATTTGCTGCTGGCTTCGGTGGCCGGTTATGAAGCGGGTATCCGCATCGGCGAATTCATGGGCCGTTCCCACTACCGCATCTTCCACACCACGGCCACCGTCGGCACGTTGGCGGCGGCGGTAGCCGTAGGCAAGTTGCTGGATTTCAGCGAAGAACAATTCATCAACCTGCTCGGCAGCGCGGGTACCCAGGCGGCCGGCTTGTGGGAGTTCCTGCGTGATGCCGCTGATTCCAAGCAACTGCACACGGCGAAAGCCGCAGCGGACGGCTTGCTCGCCGCTTACCTGACGGCGGATGGGCTGACCGGTGCGCGCAATATTCTTGAAGGCGATCAAGGTCTGGCTGCCGGTATGTCCAGTGATGCCGAGCCGGCCAAATTGTCTGCCGATCTCGGCAGTCGCTGGGCGTTGCTGGAAACCTCGTTCAAGTTCCACGCCTCATGCCGCCATACCCATCCGGCCGCCGATGCGCTGTTGCATTTGATGCAGCGCGAAGGCCTGCAGGCCGAACAGATTGCCCACGTGGAAACCCGGGTGCACCAGGGCGCCATCGATGTATTGGGCCGCGTGAAAGTACCGACCAGCGTGCACCAGGCCAAGTTCTCCATGGGCACCGTGCTCGGCCTGATTGCCGTGCATGGCAAGGCCGGTCTTACAGAGTTCCATGAGCTGGCGTTGACCGATCCAGCGGTCTCGGCGTTTCGCGACAAGGTCAGCATGACCCTCGACGCCGAAGTCGACCGCGCTTACCCGCAGCGCTGGCTCGGTCGCGTTACCGTCACCACGCTGGATGGCCGCACGCTGCACGGCGCCATCGACGAGCCCAAGGGCGATCCGGGTAACACCCTGAGCCGTGCGGAGCTGGCCGATAAATTCCAGCGCCTCAGCCAATTCAGCAACGCCCGCACACCGGCCCAGGCCAATGCCCTGATCGACAAGGTCTGGGACCTGCGCAACGCCGTATCCATGGCCGACTGGCTTTGAGGAACTGTCATGACTAACCCAAGACCGCTGGACGGCATCACCGTTGTCAGCCTGGAACACGCGATTGCCGCGCCGTTCTGCACCCGTCAACTGGCCGACCTGGGCGCTCGCGTGATCAAGGTCGAGCGCCCCGGTGCCGGCGATTTTGCCCGTGGCTACGACGAGCGCGTGCGCGGCCTGGCTTCACACTTCGTGTGGACCAACCGCTCCAAGGAAAGCCTGACCCTGGACCTCAAGCAGGACGAGGCCGGCGATATTCTCGACGCCCTGCTGGCTGACGCCGATGTACTGGTGCAGAACCTGGCGCCCGGCGCCGCCGCGCGCATGGGCCTGTCGTTCGAGGCATTGCATGAGCGCTTCCCGCGCCTGATCGTCTGCGATATTTCTGGCTACGGCGAAGGTGGACCGTATGAAAAGAAAAAGGCCTACGACCTGCTGATCCAGAGCGAAGGTGGCTTTCTATCGGTGACCGGTGGCCCCGGTGAAGACCAGATGGCCAAGGCCGGTTGCTCCATCGCCGATATTTCGGCGGGCATGTACGCCTACAGCGGCATCCTCTCGGCGCTGCTGCTGCGCGGCAAGACGGGAAAGGGCAGCCGCATCGACGTGAGCATGCTGGAAAGCCTGGTGGAATGGATGGGCTACCCGATGTACTACGCGTTCGACGGTGCACCGCAGCCACCGCGTGCCGGGGCAGCGCATTCGACGATCTATCCCTATGGACCGTTTCCCACCGGCGACGGCGGCACCGTGATGCTCGGCCTACAAAATGAGCGCGAATGGGCGGCGTTCTGCGACAAGGTGTTGCTCACCCCGGCATTGGCGACCGACGAGCGTTTCTCCGCCAACTTCAAGCGCTCGGCCAATCGCGACGTGCTGCGCCAGATCATCGTCGACAGCTTCACGCAGTTGGATGCGGAGGCGGTGATCCTGCGCCTGGAAGACGCGCAGATCGCCAGCGCCCGGGTCAACGATATGCAAGGCGTGTGGGACCACCCGCAACTCAAAGCCCGCGACAGCTGGCGCGAAGTCGATAGCCCGGCGGGGCCGTTGCCGTCGCTGCTGCCACCGGGACGCAATGCCGCGTTTACCCCGCGCATGGACGCCGTGCCCGCGTTGGGGCAGCACAGCCAAGCCATTCTCGACCAGCTCGGTTTCAGCGCCGACGCCATCGAAACCCTGAAAACCCGCGGCGTCATCTGACCCCGCGCCCCGTTGTAGGCGCCGGCTTGCCGGCGATGGCGGCCTTGAGCATGCACTGATTTCAAGGGCCTCATCACTGGCAAGCCAGCTTCTACATCGGGCGTGACAATAAGGAATTGTGTGATGCCAAACCCTCTTGTGCGCTCTGCGTTGTTTGTACCCGGTAGCCGACCGGAGCGATTTTCCAAAGCCTTGGCCAGCGGTGCCGACGCGGTGATCGTGGATTTCGAGGATGCGGTGGAAGAGCCGCTCAAGCGCCAGGCGCGGGATAACCTTGGGGCGTTTTTGACGGCCAATCCCGCCGCCCAGGTGTGGGTGCGGATCAACGCGCCGGAACATGCCGGGCATTTTGAGGATGTGGCGTTCTGCAAGGCGCATCCGAATGTGGCGGGTGTCCTGTTGCCGAAGGTCGAAAGCGCAGCCCAGGTCGCCGTAGTGGCGGCCACCGGCAAACTCATCTGGCCGATCATCGAGAGTGCGCGGGGTTTGCTGGCGGTGGCCGAGATCGCCCATGCACCGCAGGTGGAGCGCCTGTCATTCGGCGGGTTGGACCTGGCGCTGGACTTGAACCTGAGCAGCAATTCTGCGGCCGCCCAGTTCGCCCTGGACCAGGCGCGCCTGGCGCTGATCGTGCATTCCCGTGCCGCCGGTCTGGTCGCACCGCTGGATGGCGTGCACCCGGCCATCGATGACCCTGAAGGCCTGCGCCGCTCGATCCGGCATGCCTATGAGATGGGGTTTGCCGGGGCGCTGTGTATCCACCCCAAGCAGGTGGCCGTGATTCACCAGGCGCTGGCGCCAAGCGCCGAAGACCTGGCCTGGGCCCAGCGCGTGGTGGATGCCGGCGCCCATGGGGCAGGGGCCTATCAGATCGATGGGCAGATGGTGGATGCGCCGGTGTTGCTGCGCGCGCAACGACTGTTGGCGGCTCAGATCTAGCGTTCGTCCAGACCGAACGCAGGTATCAAAAAATCGAAATTCACTACACGCGTGACATCAGGCACCTTGCCCTACAACACAACAATAAGAAGGTGATTTCCCATGCTCAAGCTTTCCCGGGCGCTGCTGTGCGCCGCCACCTTGTTTGCCGCGGGCCTGGCCCAGGCGGCAGACCCGATTGTCATCAAATTCGCCCACGTGGTCGCCGAAAACACCCCCAAGGGCCAGGGCGCGCTGCTGTTCAAGAAACTCGCCGAAGAACGCCTGCCCGGTAAGGTCAAGGTCGAGGTGTATCCGAACTCGTCGCTGTTCGGCGACGGCAAGGAAATGGAAGCGCTGCTGCTGGGCGATGTACAGATGCTGGCGCCGTCCCTGGCCAAGTTCGAGCAGTACACCAAGCAAGTGCAGATCTACGACCTGCCGTTCCTGTTCAACGACCTGGCCGCCGTCGACCGTTTCCAGGCCGCCCAGGGCAAGGAACTGCTGACCTCCATGCAGGACAAGAACATCCTCGGCCTGGCCTATTGGCACAACGGTCTCAAGCAACTCTCGTCGAACAAGGCGCTGCATGAGCCCAAGGACGCCCGTGGCCTGAAATTCCGTGTCCAGGCTTCAAGCGTGTTGGAAGAGCAGTTCAAGGCGATCCGCGCCAACCCGCGCAAGATGAGTTTTGCCGAGGTGTATCAGGGCCTGCAGACCGGCACCGTGAATGGCACCGAGAACACTTGGTCGAACTATGAAAGCCAGAAGGTCAACGAGGTGCAGAAATACTTCACCGAGTCCAACCATGGCCTGATCGACTACATGGTGATCACCAACGCCAAGTTCTGGAACGGCCTGCCACCGGACATCCGCAGCACGCTGGAGCAGATCATGGTCGAGGTTACCGTCGAGGTGAACAAGCAGGCCGAAGCGCTGAACCAGTCAGCCAAGCAGAAGATCGTCGATTCCAAGACCAGCGAAATCATCGAACTGACCCCAGAGCAACGCCAGTTGTGGCGCGAAGCCATGCGCCCGGTGTGGCAGAAGTTCGAGGGTGAGATCGGGGCTGACCTGATCAAGGCCGCCGACGCGTCCAACCAGTGATCGATTGCTGAAACAAACCCGACTCCTGTGGGAGCGGGCTTGCCCGCGATGGCACCGCCTCGGTGTTCCTGAAAGACCGAGTCGCCCGCATCGCAGGCAAGCCAGCTCCCACATTGATCCGGTTTCGTCAGTGACTTGTTGTGAATACCCCCGTCTAGTTTCGCGAGGTTTTGCCATGCAAACGCTAAGGCGCGTCTGGGAGCACCTGGAGGAAGGTTTTATCGCCTTCCTGCTGGCCGCCATGACCCTGGTGACATTTGTCTACGTCATGCTCAACAACATCTACACGCTGTTTTTTGCCCTGGCCGACAAGTGGGCCTTCAGCAGCAACTTCTTCAATGCCCTGGGTGACCACACCATGACCTGGGCCCAGGACATGACCTGGAGCGTGGCGCTGACCAAGGCCATGTTCGGCTGGCTGATCTTCTTCGGTATTTCCTATGGCGTGCGCACTGCCGGCCACCTTGGCGTGGACGCACTGGTGAAGTTGACCAGGCGCCCGGTGCAACGCGTGCTCGGCATGCTCGCCTGCCTGTGCTGCCTGGCCTACGCCGGGCTGTTCATGGTCGCCAGCTACAAGTGGGTGAGCGCCGTGATGGGCGCGCATATCGGCGCCGAGGACCTCGATCAGTACGGCATCGATGTGGGCGATATCGTGATCATCGTGCCCATCGGTTTTGCCATGGTGTTCATCCGCTACCTGGAAATTATCTACCGCATCTTTACCCACCGTCAGGTCGGGTTGGGGCTGGCCGATGAGGCTGGTGAGGCCAGCAAGTTGGCCGGCAGCCATGAGGAGCGTCACTGATGGCCGTGCTCTGTCTATTCCTGTTGTTGTTCGTGTTCATGTTCCTCGGCGTGCCCATCGCGATTTCCCTGGGCCTGTCCGGCGCCGTGTCAATCCTGATGTTCAGCCAGGACTCGGTGAGCTCCCTGGCGATCAAGCTGTTCGAGACCTCCGACGCCTATACCTTCCTGGCGATTCCGTTCTTCCTGCTCTCCGGTGCGTTCATGACCACCGGCGGCGTGGCGCAACGCCTGATCGACTTTGCCAACGCTTGTGTCGGCCACATCCGTGGTGGCCTGGCGATTGCGGCGGTGCTGGCGTGCATGTTGTTTGCCGCGCTGTCCGGTTCGTCTCCGGCAACGGTGGCGGCGGTGGGCTCGATTGCCGTGGCCGGCATGGTGCGTTCCGGTTACCCGAAGGAGTTTGGCGCCGGGATCATCTGTAACGCGGGCACCTTGGGCATTCTGATTCCGCCGTCGATTGTGATGGTGGTGTATTCGGCGGCCACCGAAACCTCGGTCGGCAAGCTGTTCATGGCCGGCGTGATTCCAGGGGTGCTGCTGGGCCTGATGCTGATGATCGCGATCTACATCGTGGCGCGCATCAAGAAGCTGCCGGCCCAGCCACGGGCGACCTTGCGCGAGTGGCTGACCTGCGCGCGCCGTGCCTTTTGGGGCCTGTTGCTGCTGGTGATCATCCTCGGCGGCATCTACAGCGGCATGTTCACCCCGACCGAAGCCGCGGCGGTGGCGGCGGTGTACTCGGCGTTTGTCGCGCTGTTCGTCTACAAAGATATGAAGCTGCGCGATTGCCCCAAGGTGCTGCTGGAGTCCGGGCGCCTGGCGATCATGCTGATGTTTATCATCGCTAATGCCATGCTCTTTGCCCATGTGCTGACCACCGAACAGATTCCCCAGGAAATCACTGCGTGGGTGCTGTCTGAAGGTCTGACGCCGATTGGCTTTTTGATCATGGTCAACGTGGTGTTGCTGATTGCCGGCAGTTTCATGGAGCCGTCAGCCATTGTGCTGATCCTGGCGCCAATCTTCTTCCCGATTGCCATGAAGCTGGGCATCGACCCGATTCACCTGGGCATCGTGATGGTGGTGAACATGGAGATTGGCCTGGTTCACCCGCCGGTGGGGTTGAACCTGTTTGTGACCTCGGCGGTGACCGGGCTGACCCTGGGGCAGACTATCCGGGCGGCGTTGCCGTGGCTGATGATCTTGTTGGTGTTCCTGATCATGGTCACGTACTTGCCGTTTATCTCCCTGGCGTTGCCGCACTGGCTTGGTATGTAGTCGCCCCCCTGTAGGAGCCGGCTTGCCGGCGATGAGGCCCTTGAATTCGGTACAGCAATCAAGGACGCCATCGCCGGCAAGCCGGCTCCTGCAAAGGGCGCTGGGTCCTTTAATGGTCCAGCGAACTCAAGATCGCATGGGCCACTTTCACTCGCTCCCCGTTCGGGTAGTTCTTGTTTGCCAGGATCACCACCCCCATCCCCTTGCTTGGCACATACGCCACGTACGCACCGAACCCATTGGTCGAGCCGGTTTTGTTCACCAGCGTGTCGGCATGCGGCGCTTGTGGCGGGGTCAGCCAGTTCACCGGATGCGGTTCCATCGCCATTTTTGTCGAGTTGCCCTCCACCAGGGCGTCCAGCTTGATCGGGTAAGGGTACATCTCCCAGCCCAGCCCCTGGGTCATGCCCTCGACAGTGTAGTAGCCGGTGTGTGTGGTGGTGATGGCTTGTTGCAGCACTGGGTCCAGTGTCGCCGGGCGCATATTGACCTCTACGTAATGCAACAGGTCCGAAGCGCTGGTCTTGATGCCATAGGCCTCGCTGTCCATCGCGCCGGGGCCGACTCGCACGGGTTGTCCGTCCTTGCCATAGCCCTGGGCGTACAGGTTCATCTGGCTCTTGGGAACAGTGACGAAGGTGTGCTTGAGCCCCAGTTTCGCAAGCAGGGTTTTCTCCATCAGTTGATCAAACGGCTGCTTCAGGCTCTGCGCCGCCAGGTAGCCGAACAGGCCCAGGCTCGGGTTGGAATACAGGCGTTGGGTACCCGGGGCGAAGTCGGGTTTCCACTGCTGGAAGTAGCTGATCATGTGCTGGGTGTTGTCCGCCGCGCGGGGAAATTGCAGCGGCAGGCCACTGGCGGTGTAGGTGCCCAGGTTGAGTAGGCTGATGTGGTCGAACTTGCCGCCGCGCAACGCTGGCAGGTACTGGCTGGCCGGGTCGGTGAGGGTCAGTTTGCCGCTCGCCACGGCATAGCCGGCGAGGGTGGCGGTGAAGGTCTTGCTGACCGAGCCGATTTCAAACAGGGTGTTCTCACTGACAGGCTGTTTGGCGTCTTTACTGGCAACGCCGTAGTTAAAGTATTGCGCCTTGCCGTCCTTGACGACACCGACAACGAGGCCTGGAATAGACTGTTGCTGCATCAGCGGCTTGACGCTGGCATCCACCACGGCGCGCAGGTCGTCGGCGGCCAGGCAGTGGCCGGTGGCGAGAAATAACGCCAGGGCGCCCAAGTTACGCACTCCGGACAGGGAGAGTTGAGGCATGATATCGCTTCCATGAGAGTGATCGATTGAATGAAGAGCCTGCGCGGGCGTGGCCAATGTAGGCAGTTCGCGGGCGTTGGGCAAACGATGATATCTCGCACCTGCCATTAGATTAATTGGGGTCAAGCATGCTGCGCTCCCATCTTCCCCTCAATGCCTTGCGTGCCTTTGAAGCCTCGGCCCGGCATTTGAGTTTTACCCGCGCCGCCATCGAGTTATGCGTGACCCAGGCGGCGGTCAGCCATCAAGTCAAAAGCCTGGAAACGCAGTTGAACGTGACCTTGTTCAAGCGCCTGCCCCGTGGCCTGATGCTCACCAGCGAAGGCGAAACCCTGTTGCCGGTGGTGCGCGACTCGTTTGACCGCATCGCCCAGACCTTGAGCCAATTCGAAGGCGGGCATTACCGCGAAGTGCTCACGGTGGGCGCGGTCGGCACCTTTGCTGTGGGCTGGTTGCTGCCACGGCTGCCCGAGTTTCAGGCGCGTTACCCGTTTATCGACCTGCGCCTGTCCACCCACAACAACCGTGTCGACGTGGCGGCCGAAGGCCTGGATTATGCGATCCGCTTCGGCGCGGGTGCCTGGCACGGCACCGACGCCTGTGAGCTACTGGCAGCGCCTCTCACCGTACTTTGCGTGCCGCCATTGGCCGAGCAACTGCACGCACCGGAAGACTTGCTCAAACACACCTTGCTGCGCTCCTATCGCACCGATGAATGGAACCTGTGGTTTCAGGCCGCCGGTCTACCCGCTGATACTTTAGTGCCGCGCAGCATCGTGTTCGATTCTTCGTTGGCGATGATGGAAGCCGCCTTGCAAGGCATCGGAGTGGCACTGGCGCCGGCGATGATGTTTTCGCGGCAACTGGAGAGCGACGTGATCCGCCAGCCCTTCGACGTCGGCATTAGCACGGGCAGCTATTGGTTGACGCGTTTGCAGTCGCGCGCTGAAACGCCAGCGATGCTGGCGTTTAAAAGGTGGATGTGTGAAAGCGTAAACGCTTAAACCAGGTACTTGTTGAACCAACCCAACGTTCTTTCCCACGCCAGATTCGCCGCCGCCTCGTCATAGCGTGGCGTCGAATCATTATGGAAGCCGTGGTTGGCGCCCTTGTAGATATACGCCTCATACGTGGTGCCGGCGGCCTTGAGCGCCTGCTCATACGCCGGCCAACCCTCGTTGATCCGCGTATCCAGCTCACCGAAATGCAACATGATCGGCGCCTTGATCCGTGGCACGTCCTTGGCTTGCGGCTGGCGCCCATAAAACGACACGGCCGCACCTAGTTCCGGGTAGGCCACCGCTGCCGCGTTGGTCACGCCGCCGCCATAACAGAAGCCGGTAATCCCGACCTTGCCCGTGCTGCTGTCGTGTTGCATCAGCCATTCGATGGCGGCGAAGAAGTCGTTCATCAGCTTGGTCGGGTCGACGGTCTGTTGCAGGGCCACGCCTTTTTCATCGTTGCCGGGGTAACCGCCCACCGAGGTCAGGCCATCCGGGGCCAGGGCGATGAAGCCGGCCTTGGCCAGGCGCCGGGCGACGTCTTCGATGTAGGGGTTGAGGCCGCGGTTTTCGTGGACCACCACCACCGCTGGCAGCTTGCCCGTGGCTTTGGCTGGGCGCACCAGATAGCCGCGCACCGTGCCGTTGCCTTTGGGCGAGGGGTAGGTGATGTAGTCGGCGACGATGTCCGGGTCGGTGAATTTCACTTGTTCGGCCAGCGCGTAGTTGGGGCTCAGGGCCGCCAGCAAGGCCGAAGCGGTGAGGCCGCCAAAGGTGAACAGCGCAGCGCGGTCGAGGAATTCGCGGCGGTTGATCTTGCCGTGGGCATAGCCGTCGTAGAGTTCCAGCAGTTCGGGGGCAAAGTCTTTCGCGGTCAGACGAGTCATCGGTGCATCCTCGATTAGCGGTGGCGGTCAATGTAGCCCAGGATCAGCCCTCGCGACCATGGGCGACGGCGGCCAATTGACCGGTGTCGACGCGCACGAAGATCGAATCGCCGATGGCGGTCAGTACGTCACCGGCGTACACCTCGCAGATCACGCGGGTCTTGCGTCCCACGTCACCGTCGACCCGCGCGCGCAGGGTGAGGGTGATGCCCATGGGCGTCGGCTTGATGAATTTGATCCCCAGGTTGCCGGTGACGCAGTCGATGCGCGGCAGACTGCCGGGTTCGCGCCCTTCGGCGCGGTAGTGGTAGGCCATGGCGGTCCAGTTGGAGTGGCAGTCCACCAGCATGGCGATCAGGCCGCCGTAGACCAGGTCGGGCCAGCCGCTGTAGTGGGCTTCGGGCAGGTGCTCGGCGACGAGGTGGATGCCGTCCGCGTCCCAGCGGCTCTTGATATGCAGGCCATGGGGGTTGCTGCCGCCGCAGCCGTAGCAGATGCCTTCCGGCGCGGTAATGTCCTGGAGTGAAGGGGGGTGCATGCAGAGTCCTTATATGTGCGTGTGCGACTACTCTGTTTAGCAGGACAGGCGCCGGATGGGAATAAATCCCTGGTGTGGCGTGTTAGCTCAGTACCTGTGTCCTTACCTCTAGCGGAGCGTTGCATGAAACGTCTTATGTCCCCGGTCGCCGTACTGGCCTTGATCCTTGCTTATGGTGCCAGCGCCCAGGCGGTGGAGTACAAGGACGTCAACCGCACCGCCAGCCAGATCAGCTTCACCTACAAGCAATTGGGGCAGCGGGTGTATGGCACGTTCAGCGAGTTTGAAGGCGCCTTGACCTTCGACACGCAAAAACCGGAGGCCGGGCATGCCTTGCTCAAGATCCAGCTGGCCAGTATCGACGCGGGCAGCCCGGACGCCAACGGCGAGCTGCAACGCGCGTCCTGGTTTGATACCGCGACGTTTCCGGTGGGCGTGTACGAATCCACCGGCGTCAAAGCCTTGGGCGACAACCGCTACACGATCAGCGGCAATCTGACCATCAAGGGCACCACGCGCCCGGTGGACGTGGACGTGGTGCTCAAGGAGCAGAGCGGCATTGGCGTGTTCGACGGTGAGTTCGTCCTCAAACGTGGCGACTTCAAGATCGGCGAGGGTGAGTGGGCCGGCAACAGCGTGGTATCCAATGACATCAACATCAAGTTCAAGATGGTTGCGCCGCAGCGTTAACGCGCGAACTTCTTTGCGCCGGCCACGCAGCCGATCACCGCGACCGTCACCAGCACCATGCCCAGGCTGACCTGCTCATGCAGCAGGCCTGCCGCCAGCGCCAGGCCGAAAAATGGTTGCAGCAACTGCAACTGGCCGACGGCGGCAATGCCACCCTGGGCCAGCCCGCGATACCAGAACACAAAGCCGATCAGCATGCTGAACAGTGACACATAAGCCAGGCTCAACCAGGCGGGCAGGCTGATGCCGCTGAAACTCGACGGCGCAAGCATCAGGCTCAACGGCACCACCACCGGCATCGACACCACCAGCGCCCAGCAGATCACCTGCCAACCGCCCAGGCTGCGCGACAGCTTGGCGCCTTCGGCGTAACCCAGGCCGCACACCAGCACTGCCAGCAGCATCAGCAGATCGCCGGCCGGTGCGGCGCTCAAGCCTTGGGCGACGGCATAACCCATCACCAGCACACTGCCCAGCACGGAGAACAGCCAGAACACCGGCCGCGGTCGCTCGCCGCCGCGCAACACGCCAAACACGGCGGTGGCGAGGGGCAGCAGGCCGATGAATACGATGGAGTGGGCCGAGGTCACGTATTGCAACGCCAGGGCGGTGAGCAAGGGGAAGCCAATCACCACGCCTAGGGCGACAATCGCCAGCGGCACCCACTGATTGCGCGCGGGGCGTTTTTCCTTGAATAGCCACAGCAAAGACACGCCGAGGACGGCGGCGATCGCGGCACGGACCGTGGTGAGAAACACTGGGTCGAATTCCATCACGGCCAATCGCGTGGCAGGTAATGAACCGCTGAAAATCACCACGCCGATAAAACCGTTGATCCAGCCCTGGGTACTGGTGTCCAGGGTGTTGAGAGGGGATGTACGTTCCATGAGGGAGTGCCCGAAGCAGGAGGGGTTGCGTTCAGGCCATCCTAGGGGCGAGCATTAAGACAATCAAAAAATTGTCATGGATACATCCCAATGCCGCGCGCCCGCTACAAGTCCTTGGTCGACACCTTTGCTGGAGCCATCCGCAGCGGCCAAATGCCGCCTGGCACGCGCCTGCCGACGCATCGTCAATTGGCCGCCGAGCATGGCCTGGCACTGGTCACCGCCAGCCGCGTGTACACCGAGCTTGAGGCCATGGGCCTGGTCAGCGGCGAACCCGGGCGTGGCACCTTCGTGCGCGAAATCTCGTTGCCGCCCGGGCAGGGCAGTGGTCAGATGACGGTGACGGCGGGCATGCTCGACCTCAATTTCAACTATCCCTCGTTGCCGGGCCAGGCAGACCTGTTGCGCACAGCATTGCGCCAACTGGCGCTGTCCGGCGACCTTGAAGCGCTGTTGCGTTACCAGCCCCACGCCGGGCGTCTGCATGAGCGCGCGGCCTTTGCGCGGCACTTATTGAACCGTGGGCTTACCGTGGAGCCCGACCAAGTGCTGCTGGTCAGTGGCGCGCAACATGGCTTGGCGGTAACGATGATGGCGTTGCTCAAACCCGGTGATGTGATTGCGGTCGATGCGTTGACCTATTCGGGCTTCAAGGTACTGGCCGAAACCCTGCACCTGGAAATTGTAGCGATCCCGGTGACGCCGACCGGCCCGGACCTGGAAGCCTTGCAAAACCTGTGTCGCAAGCGCCCGGTGCGCGCCGTATACAGCATGCCGACCCTGCACAATCCCCTCGGTTGGGTGATGGATCTGGCCCAACGCGAACGGCTGGTGTCCATCGCCCGTCAGCACAATCTGATGATCATCGAAGACGCGGCCTACGCGTTCCTCGCTGAAGACCCACCGCCCCCGGTGGCGACGCTGGCGCCGGAACGCACGGTGTATGTGGGTGGGCTGTCAAAAAGTGTGGCGACGGGCCTACGCGTGGGGTTTGTCGCGGCGCCGATGGAATGGGTAAAGACGCTGGAGCGCACCCTCATGGCCACCACCTGGAATGTACCCGGCGTGATGAGCGCCATGGCGGTGGCATGGCTGGAGGATGGCACCGTGGCACAGCTTGAGGCGCAAAAGCGCGAGGACGCCCAGGCACGCCAGGCTTTGGCCGCTCAGGTGTTCAAAGGGCTGACCACCATCAGCCATCCCTCGTCGTATTTTCTATGGCTGCCGTTGGCGGAAGACGCCCGGGCCGATCAGGTCGCCATGACCTTGCAGCGCGACAATATTTCAGTGTCCACCGCCGAGCCGTTTGCCGTCTCGGGACATGTCCCGCACGCGTTGCGGTTGGCCTTGGGTTCGGTGCCGATGTCGGCACTGCGCGAAGCGTTGCTCAAGGTGCGCAAGGTGGTGGCGTGGTGAGCCGGTTTCGGCGGCTCACCGCTGGACATCAGTACTTGTAAGCCTGACGCCCGATCAGCAACCATTTGCCTTTCTGTTTCTGCCAGACCTGGAAGTTGTCGATGTCGGTAGGCACTTCAACGCCGCTGTTCACGGCCAGGGCATGGAAGTGGTTGCGTACCAGCGCGGTGTCGCCTTGCAGGGTGATGGTCTGGTTCTGCATTTCCAGGGTCTTGAAGGCGCTGGTATGGGTTTCCAGGTCAGCGATGAATTGGTCTTTGTTCTGCACCTTGCCGCTGGAGTGGCCGTAGGTGAGTTTGTCGGCCGTCAACGCGTGAAGTTGCTTGAGGTCCAGGTGCAGCATGGCTTGGGTCAGTTGGTCGACCGCTTGTGCCACATCCTTTTCGGCAGGGGCAGGCGCGGCTGCGACATAACCGGTGAACAGGCACAGAAATCCGATCAGCACTTTGACGTTTTGCATGGGTGTTTCCTTATTGTTGTTGGGGGCTGGCACGACAGCTTAAGTCGTCGTACAACCATGCAATATTTCGGGTGGGGAAGGAAAGTGAAATTTCGAAATATGTTGAATAGATTAGGCCTTAAGGCGTTATAAAACACACGCAAACTTATACGATGTCTCAACACGTCGATCTAATTATGCCTCGCTTCCTGTGCAAGTAGCACATCGCTATGTTACTGCCGAAACCTGACACTGCCCGAGAGACAAAATGGATTTTGACTGGCACAGCGACATGCTCACCCGCGCCACTCCGGTAACCCCACACTACAAAAACACTCAAAACGTGCGCCGCTTCATGCGTGAACACTGCGGCCCAGGGTTCAAATTCGACCGGCCGTTCATGGCCTGGATCCGCAACGAGGTGCCCAAGACTCTGGGCGACGTGGTGGACGAGTGGCAACGCCGAAACGAGGATTCACGCCCATGACACCCGACGAAAAATACCAGGCCGCCCAGCAACGCCTCGGCTATCAGTTGGATGAATTCAAAGTCGGTGGCAACTACACGCCACTGGTCCGGGACGCCAACCACCTGTACATCAGCGGCCAGATTCCCCGGGTCGGCGATGCCATCGTGCTGCCGGGCAAGGTCGGAGACACCTTGACCTTGGCCCAGGCGCAAATCGCCGCCGGTATCAGCGCGTTGCGCTGCCTGGGGTTGCTGAAGCAGGCCTTGGGTTCGCTGGACCAGGTCAAGGCAATCCTGCGCATCACCGTGTACGTGCGCAGTGCCGAGGAGTTTGACCAGCAGAGTGAAGTGGCCAACGGCGCCTCGGATCTGTTGCACGAGATCCTTGGCAGCGCCGGGGTGCATACGCGTACGTCGGTGGGGGTGATGCAACTGCCGAAGTCGGCGGCAGTGGAGATCGATATGATTGCCGTCGCCCACAGCGCTTGATGTGACACGCGATTCAACTGTAGGACCCGGCTTGCCGGCGATGGCGTTGGTCCAGGCTGCGCAACCATCACAGTTAGACCGCTATCGCCGGCAAGCCGGCTCCTACAGGGAGGGTGTTTAGTCAGTTGCCAGCGGGGGTGTGCGCGGTGGAATCAGGCGTTTGCTGCCGATTGACTCGTACGCCGAAGCAAACCGCAGCAACGCCGAATCGTCATATGCCCGTCCGGCAAACGTCAGCCCCACTGGCATGCCGATATCCGCCATCACGCCCATCGGCACTGTGACGGTCGGTACGCCCAGGTGGCGGATGGCGAGGTTGCCGTTGGCGACCCACACGCCGTTGCTCCAGGCGATGTCAGCCGACGCTTCATTCACGTCAGCATCCGCCGGGCCTACGTCAGCCACGGTCGGGAACAACACGGCGTCGAGACCGAGCGTGTCCATCCAGTCTTCCAGGTCGATGCGGCGGGTCTGTTCCAAACCGCGCAGGCCATCGGGGACCGTGCTGATCTCGTTCCACGGGGTGATGCCGCGTTCGGCCATGCGCACGTATTCGTCCATGCCCGCGGCCAGGTCGTCCTCACGGTTGGGCAGGGTGCCGGGGTCGTGGGGGAAGATTTTCGGGCCGTCCACATCCGCCAGGCGGTTGAGGGCCGGGTCATTGTTGGCACGCAGGAAGTCATCAAAGGCCCAGGCCGACAGTTCCCACAGTTCATCGTGGAGGAACTCCTTGGAGACCAGTCCACGGGTGAACACGGTGGGTGCGCCAGGGCGGTCGCCTTCGCAGTTGGACACCAGCGGGAAGTCTACGTCGATGACTTCGGCACCGGCCGCAACCAGCGCCTGGCGCGCGTCGTTCCACAGGTCCATCACGCTGGCGCGGGTGTTGATCTTCTGCCCGGTAGGACCGCCGATGCCGGGTTTTTCACTGGTGCCTGCGTCAGGGTCGGCGTTGATGTACATGCGCGGCACACCAAAGCGTTTGCCGGCGAGGGATTCGCAACTCACGGCCAGTTCAGCGTAGGACGCCGGGCGCACCGAGGCGACGCTCGGGATCGGCACCCACGGCTGCAAACGCCACAGGTCGCCACGGGTGTCCGGGTCTTCGGCCACCACCACATCGAGCACTTCCAACAGGTCGGCCATGGTGCGGGCGTAAGGCACGACCACGTCCATGGTCGGTGTGAGCGGCCAGTTGCCGCGCACCGAAATCACGCCACGGGACGGGGTGTAGGCGCACAGGCCATTGTTGGACGCCGGGCCGCGTCCGCTGGACCAGGTTTCTTCGGCCACGCCAAACGCGGCAAAACTGGCCGCCGTCGCGGTGCCGGCGCCGTTGGACGAACCGGAGGCAAACGGCGCCGTCAGGTAGTCGGCGTTATACGGGCTTTCCGCCCGGCCATACACACCACGCTGCATGCCGCCATTGGCCATCGGCGGCATGTTGGTCTTGCCCAGGCAGATGGCGCCGCCGCCGCGCAGGCGTTCGATGGTGAATGCATCACGCTGGGCGACCAGGCGGGCAAACGCCGGGCTGCCGGAGGCGGCGGTCAGGCCCTTGACCAGGTAGCTGTCTTTGGCGGTGTAAGGAATGCCATCCAATGGCCCCAAGATTTCGCCTTTGGCCCGGCGTGCATCGGACGCCTCGGCTTCTTTCAGGGCGTCGGGGTTGCGCACCACCACGGCGTTCAAGGCGGTGGCGGTCTGCGGGCCGTCATAGGCCTCGATACGCGCCAGGTAGGCCTTGACCAGTTCAACCGCCGTGGTCTGGCCGGATTCAAGCGCAGCGCGCAATTGGGCAATGGAGACTTCGGTAACTTGCATCACGTTTTTTCGCCGCCTTCAAGTGGGGGTATGGCGGCAGTCTACGTACAGATATTTCACAAAACCAGCGCCGCATACTCCGCATAGGCACCACGCATCACCTGCCAGGTGGCCTCGTCAGCGGGAATCAGATGTTCGATCCGCAGGGAGGTGAGGGTAATGTCCTGGGGCATGCCAAACGTGGTGAAGGTGGACAAAAAACTCAGTTCACCCTGGCGTGAGCGCACGCGGGTCAGTACCAGCGGCGGCATGTGCGCGGGCAGTTCGGTGTTGGCCGGTGTCGGCAAACTCGCCAGTAATGCGGCCAGTTCGGGATTGCCCAGCGCTTCACGGGTGGCGCGCTGCCAGGCCAGGGCGCGGATCTCCTCGGCATTGATCAGGTGATCGCCCAGGCCGCCCGGCTGCAGCAGCGTCGACAGCAAGTTCACGCCCTCAGCGGCATCCGCCCGGATGCCCACTAATTCAAACAGCAGGCCGGTACTGGCATTCGCCGCCAGCACTTCCCACTGGCTGCCCAACAGGATGGCAGGGGCCGGATTGTTGGCGTGCAGCACATGGCTGACGGCTTCGCGGATTGCTGCCATGGCCGGCGAGGCGAGCGGGGTGGCGGTGTAGCGCGGCGCATAGCCGGCGGCGAGGAATACGCGGTTGCACTGCTCCAGCGGTGCCTCCAGTGCCGTCAACAGATTATGCAATGTGGCGGTGCCTGGTTTGGCGCGACCGGTCTCGATGCAACTGAGGTGACGCTGGGAAATGCCGGTGATCAGGGCCAGGTCGAGTTGGCTCAGCTTGGCGTGCCGGCGCAATTGGCGCAGCTGTTCGCCGGCAGTAACAAGGTTGTCCATGGCGGAATCATGACCTCCGAGGTCATTGCGAGGGTCCGAACCTTATCACTAACGTGGGCTTCCATCACTTCAAGGAAGAGACCATGAGCAGTCGCTTTATCGCCCTGGCCGGTTTGCTGGGATTTTCGTTCTACACCCTGGCGACGATGCTGACAGCCGAACAGTCGCTGTGGGCCTTTGGCCGTGAACTGATGTCACGGCCGGACACCGCGCAGGTGGTGATCGACCTGTATTTGATGGCGGTGCTGGCGTGTGTGTGGATGTACCAGGACGCACGACGTCGCGGGCGCTCGGTGGTTTCGTTGCTGCCGTATTTTGTGCTGACGGCAGTGTTTGTGTCGGTGGGGCCGTTGCTCTATCTGGTGGTGTACGGGGGGCGTGATGAATGAGCTTTTGCACGTCTACGCACTCTGTGTGCTGGTGCTGTGCCTGAAGATGTTTGCGATTTCCTGTTATCAGGGGATCTTTCGGATACGGCGCCAGGCGTTTACCAACCTGGAGGATGCAGCGTTCTTCAAGCGTGCTGCGCATTCAGCGGAACTGCCGCAAGTGATGAGGGCGACCAAGGCCTGGGCGAACGACTTGGAGAATATTCCACTGTTTTTCGTGTTGGGCGGGCTGTGTATTGCGTTGGGGGCGAGCGGCGCTGTGACGGCAGGGTTATTTGTCTGTTTTACCCTTGCACGGGTTGCGCATACGGTGATGTATTTGGTGGGGTGCCAGCCCTGGCGGACGCTCGCGTATGGGCTGGGCGCAATCTGCCTGCTCGGGCAGGGCGCCACTGTGGTTGCCAGGCTGATGGTGATTTCCACTTAACCATAGGGTGCGGTTCCCGTTCTATCCACCAACCGGATGCTATCGCGCCCGCCACGCTTGGTTTCATACAGCGTGGTGTCGCCTTGCTCGATCAACGCCGTGAGGCTCGGTGGCGGCTGGTCGAACAGGTTGGCGCCGATGCTCAGGGTTACCGGCGCCGGCGTGGTGAAGGTCTGCGCGGCCAGCTTTTGGAATTGGTCACGCAGGCTGCTGCCCAGTTCGACGATTTGCTCGGTGCACGCCGGGTTCAGCAGGATCACGAACTCATCCCCGCCCAGGCGTGCGGCCAATGCTCCCTGGGGCACCACGCTGCGAATCATCTCGCTCAAGGCGATCAGCAAACGGTCGCCGGCGGTGTGGCCGTAGAGGTCGTTGACCGACTTGAAGTTGTCGATGTCGATCAGCAGCAACGCGCCGGGTTGCGCCGGCGAGACCTGGGCCAGCAGGCGCGGTGCGCGCAGGTCGAGGGCGCGGCGGTTGTACAGGGCGGTCAGTGGGTCGCGGGCGGCGAGGCGGGCAATCTGTTGTTCGCGTCGGTAGCGTTCGGAGCCGGTCATCGACAACGCGATCAGCATGATCGCCATGGCGCCTTCCACCAGGGAAATCTGGATGATCTCGCCCTTGAACGCGGCGAGGTCGATCAAGGTGCCGGGAATCAGCACCGACAGCGCCTTGGCCACATAAAACGCGCCGTGGATCAACAGCACATAGCGTAGTTGCACGGCGCCGATGCTCAGGGATTTGCCATGGGGCCGCAGTAAAAAGCTGGCGCGCAGGGTCGGCAACGCCACCAACAGCGACTGTACCGCCAGCATGGCTTTAGACCATGAAGGATCACTCGGCAGCATCAGCATGCAAAACCAGGCCACCAGCATCAGCAGCCACACGGGCGACAAGCGTGTTTGCGTGAATCGCGCCACACCGAGCAAGAACAGGAAATGCGCGGTCACCAGCAAGCCGTTGGCGAACCAGATGCCGATCATCAAATAGCCGTTGATGCGCAGCAGGGCGAGGGTGGAGCCGATGCTGATGGTGGCAAAACCGGCGCTCCAGCACAGCAGCGAAGGTTCGCGCACGCTGCGCCATTCAACGGCCAGGTACAGGGCGGCAGCGGCTGCCAGGGCAACGGTGAGTGCCAAAATCGTAGGAGGGTCGAGCGTCATGTGCTGCCGGGTCTGCCAGGGTTGCGTTGAAAACCGCGATTGTAAGCGTTCGCGCGAGGTTTTCGGAGGCTTACTGGCGAACGGCTATCAACGCATTCAATTTAACGCACTGGCAACGTCGCGCGGAACACCGTTCCCGACGCCAGATCTGACTCGACCTCAATTAAACCTTGATGGGAGGTGACAATTTCAGAGGCGATGAACAAGCCCAATCCAAGACCTTCCGCTGGGCCGTGTTCAATGACCGACCGTTGGGAAAAGCGCCCCATGGGATTGAAGATGAACGGCAGGACATCGGCAGAAATGGGGTTGCCACCGTTGCGCACAGTGAACACCACCGTCTCTGCGCGAGTCGCCAACTCGACTGTGATGGGTAACTGTGCATCGCCGTGTTGCACGGCGTTACTGATGATGTTGGAAAATACCTGCTCCATGCGCGGGCCATCAAAGCTGCCAGTCGCCTGGGCTTTTGCTTCGAAGACGATGTTCGAAGCCGGGTGAAAGGCTCGGATCTCCTCGACAATGCGTTCACAGATCGGTGCAAGATCGACCTCAGTACGCTTGACCGGAATGCCTGGCCCCATCTGACAACGTGTCAAATCCAGCAGATCACCGACGATCTGGCTGGCACGTTGCACACTGGTATAGATCTGCGTGGCCACACGGCTGCCGCGCTCGTCCACAGTCGGCGAGCGCCGGAGCATGTCGGCGCCCAGCAGAATCGCGCCCAACGGCGTGCGCAGGTCGTGGCCGAGGATGCCCAGGAAAACATTGCGCGACGCTTCTACGGCACGTGAGTAACTGGCGATGGATTCTGCCAGTGCCTGGTCGATGGCTTCATGGAAGCGGTTCATGTCGTCGACTTCCAGCGCCGTACCGTGTTTGACCTGATCAAGCCACTGGCTGAGCACGCTGGTGCGCAACGCGCGGTATTCAGACACCATCTGGTCGATGGAGAAACCCGCCATCAAGCGTGTCACCGCGTGGGTTTCAGCCGGGCTTTCTTCGTCATTCTGCGGCGCCAGCCCTTGCGCCTTGTCAGTTTGCTCCTGCACGGTCTGGGTGGTGCGCAGGTCACTCACGATGGCGCGAAGCATCTGCTCGGCATGATCGCGCAAGCCTTCACGGTCGAGGTCGGCCCCAGGCGTCTGGATGGTGCGGGCAAAGTCTTCCCACGCCTGAAGGATCGGCTCGAGGTTCGCGAGAATGAAGTCAGGCAGGCGCATACGGGAGGTCCTTGGATGGGCAGAAGCTCACGGGAAACTGCCAAACAAGGATTTAAGCACGGAATGGCTATACGCAGGCGTCCTTGCCTGCGTCAGTCGTGGGCGTAGGCGCGATCAAATGCCTTTGGTGGAGGGTAACAAGACCGTCAGAATGCCCACCAGCGGCAGGAACGAACACAGCTTGTAGACGTACTCGATACCGTGGGTATCAGCGAGCAAACCGAGCAAGGCTGCGCCAATCCCGCTGAACCCGAACATCAGGCCGAAGAAGATCCCGGCGATCATGCCCACGTTACCCGGCACCAGTTCCTGGGCATACACCACGATGGCCGAGAAGGCCGACGCGATGATGAACCCGATCACCACGCTCAACACCGCCGTCCAGAACAGGTCGACGTAGGGCAGGGCCAGGGTGAACGGCGCGGCACCGAGGATGGAGAACCAGATGACTTTCTTACGGCCGATCTTGTCGCCGATCGGGCCGCCGGCGAAGGTGCCGACGGCCACGGCGCCGAGGAACAGGAACAGGTACATCTGGGAGCTTGCGACCGACAGCTGGAATTTCTCGATCAGGTAGAAGGTGAAGTAGCTGGTCAGGCTGGTCATGTACCAGTATTTGGAGAACACCAGCACGGCCAGCACCACCAGGGCGAAGGTCACGCGGCCCTTGGACAAGCCGTGGGTGGCTTTGCCGCCTTGCTTGAGCTTGAACAGGTTGAGGTGGTTGCGGTACCAGCGGCTCAAACCGTAAAGCACCAAGATGGCGAACACTGCAAACAACCCGAACCAGGCGATATTGCCCTGGCCGTAAGGAATGATGATCGCGGCCGCCAGCAACGGGCCGAAAGCACTGCCGGTGTTGCCACCGACCTGGAACGTCGACTGCGCCAGGCCGTAGCGACCGCCGGACGCCAGGCGCGCAACGCGGGAGGTTTCCGGGTGGAAGGTCGACGAGCCGACGCCCACCAGGCCTGCTGCAAGCAGAATCGCCGGGAACGTGCCGACAAACGCCAGCATCAGAATGCCGATCAAGGTGCAGACCATGCCCGCCGGCAGCAGCCAGGGTTTCGGGTGGCGATCGGTGTGGTAGCCGATCCACGGCTGCAGCAGGGATGCGGTCAGCTGGAACGTCAGGGTGATCAGGCCCACCTGGGTAAACGACAGGCCGTAGTTGGCCTTGAGCATTGGGTAGATCGACGGCAGCACAGCCTGGATCAGGTCATTGATCAAATGCGCCAGGGCGCAGGCGCCGAGAACACGCATGACCAAAGGGCTGGCTTGGGGTGTGGTGGTTGCAGCGGCGGGTGACGCGGTGAGGGTCGACATGCAGGCATTCCATACAAGGCAGCTAATCAGAGGCGGCAACTTCTTAAGGTCGCCATCCATTACAAAATGATTCGGCGTTCATGCTAGATTCGTCAGGGATGCCTGTCTCGCGTAATTCGGGCGACAACCATCGCAAAAAGGGCGAAATCATCAAACCACTGAACGAATTCCTCCAGGAAATCAACGAAGGTGCTTGGGCGGTCATCAGTTCCGCCACGGATTATCCGGAAAACTGGGTGATCCCCGACCACAGCCACGAGAAGCACCAACTGCTCTACGCCATCGAAGGCGTGATGGTGGTGTACTCGGCGCTCAACCAATGGACGGTGCCGCCCAATCGCGGGATCTGGATGCCCGCCGGGCAGGTGCATTCCCTGCGTTGCGTGGGCACCCTGAAAATGCGCAGCGTATTTGTGCGCCCGGATCGTTTCCCGAACATGCCCGGCGAGCCGAAGACGGTGAGTATCTCGCCGCTGCTGAGTGAACTGATCAAGGCCTCGGTGAGCCTGAAACCGCCGTATGCCGAGGACTCGCGGGATGCGCGGATCATGCACCTGATCCTCGACGAGCTCGCCATCCTGCCGGCCTTGCCACTGTCCTTGCCGCAGCCCGCCGACCCGCGCCTGCAGCGCATTTGCCTTGCGCTGCAGGAAGAGCCCGGCGACGCCTCCACGGTCGCCCACTGGAGTGAGCGCCTGAACCTGGATCAGAAAACCATCCAGCGCCTGTTCCGCAAGGAAACCGGCATGACCTTCGGCCAGTGGCGCCAGCAGGCGCGGCTGCTGCTGGCATTGGAGAGGATTGCGGTGGGGGAGAAGGTAATCGATATCGCCCTGGAACTGGGTTACGAAAGTCCGAGCGCTTTTACCAGCATGTTCAAGAAACAGTTCGGCAAGACGCCGAGTCATTTCTTCAGGTAGGCGCCTGCGTGAGGTTGGCGTGCAGGTCCAACAGACCGTTGAACGCCTCAATGTCCAGCGGTCGGCTGAGGAAATAGCCTTGGCCCTCCTCACAGGCCACGCTCTTGAGTAATGCCAAGTGCTCGGCGGTTTCGATGCCTTCGGCTGTCACCGTCAGTGCCAGGGCCCGGCCCAGGCCGACAATCGCCTGGATGATCGCCTTGTCATCGTCGCTTTCTTCCAGGCGGGTCAGGAAGCTGCGGTCGATCTTCAAACCATCGAATGGGAACGCCCGCAGGTAGCTCAGGGATGAGTAACCGGTGCCGAAGTCATCCATGGCGATACGCAGGCCCAAGTGCTTTAGCGTATGCATGACCTCAAGTGCACCGTCGGTATCATCGAGCATGACGCTTTCGGTGATTTCCAGTTCCACCCGTGCCGGGTTGATACCCGACGTCGCCAATGCCTGGCGTGCGCGCTCGACCAGGTTGCCGCGCTTGAATTCGGTGGGCGACAGGTTCACCGACACAAACAGATGCTCTGGCCATTGGGCGGCACGCGCGCAGGCGGTTTCGAGTACCCAGTCGCTCAACGCCAGGATCAGCCCGGACTCCTCGGCAATCGGGATGAAGGTGTCAGGCGCGATCAGCCCACGCACGGGATGTTGCCAGCGCACCAGGGCTTCGGCGCCGACCATTTGCCCGTCGGCGATGCGATAGCGCGGCTGGAAATGCAGGCGCAGCTCGCCGTGTTTGATCGCATAGCGCAGGTCGCTCTCCAAGCGGCGGCGTTCGATAATCCGCGCGTTCATGTCGCCGGAGTAGAACCGCCAGGTATTGCGCCCCGCAGCCTTTGCTTCGTACAAGGCAATGTCGGCGTAGCGCAGAAGTTCCGTGGCTTCACGGGTATCGGTGGGGGCGATGGCGATTCCGATGCTGGCGCTGACAAACACCTCCTGCTCGTCGATTCTGATCGTACGCTCGATGGATTCGATCAAGCGCTTGCACAGGGCTTCGACTTCGTCTTGAGTGCCTGCATCGGTCAGGATCAGTACAAATTCATCACCGCCGATTCGCGCGACCAAATCCCCATGGCGAACACAGTCCGCCAGGCGGGCCGACACTTCATTGAGCACCCGATCACCGGCAGCGTGCCCAAGCAAGTCGTTGACCGGTTTGAACCGGTCGAGGTCCAGGCTGAGCATGACCAACGGCTGCTCCAAGGACGACAAGGCCTTGAACTTGCCCTCCAGAAACGCCTGCAGGCGCGTGCGATTGGGCAGCCCGGTGAGGGCGTCATGCTGGGACAGGAACTCGATGCGTCGACGGGCCTCGACTTCTTCCGTTACATCGGTGGCCGTTCCGCGAAACCCGCCACATGGCATCTGCCGTGCGGCCAGTCGAGTGCTGCGTTCCAGCCCCAATGCATCGACGTACCGACACTGCACGCTGATATCCGGGCGACGTTCGGGGGCGCTGAGCCACTGGGAGAGCAGGCCGCTTTCGGTCTCCAGCAAATCGTTCATTGTGGCGCCGATCCAAGCGTTGCGCACCAGCCCGGTCACGCCTTCAAAGCGTTCCGACAGGTAGGTAAAGCGCCAGCCGGCGTCGATTTCCCATACCCAATCGGAACTGGCTTCCACCACATCGCGAAAGCGGGCTTCGCTGGTGGCCAGGGCGTTCTGACTGTTCTGCAGCGATGAATGACTGGCGTCCAGGGCAAGTGCGGCGGCGGTGGTGCGCCGCGAAATGACCCAGGTCATCACGCACACCAGCAGCGCAGCCAGGCCCAGCAGCGGCAGGCCTACGCCCATCAGGCGCAAGCCGGGACGAGCCGGCTCCCAGTGGAGGCTGCCGGCCGAGCCGTTGGCGCCGAGGGGGAAGAGCAAGGTCTTGCCGATTTCATCGGCGGTGGCGACGTGCAGTTTGTCCACGCCGAATTCATCGCCGATCACCGACAGTTTGGCGCTGTCGAGGATATCGATAAAGATCAGCACCGACGCTGTCCGGCCGTCGGGCAACACCGTGGGGTCGGTACCGGGGGTGATGGCGGCGGCAGCTACCAGTGCAGGGCTGCCGTGCACATTGATAAAAGCCGTGGCGGGTGTCTCATTGTCTGCGCCCGCGCGAGCCTGCTCAAGAATCTCGGTGATGGGCCCACCGAGCCACTGGTTGAGTTCGACGGTCTGTAACTGGCCGTCAACGACGGCATACACCGTGCGGTTGGCGTCGTCGACCACGAACAAGCCTTGAAAGCCGAAATCATCGAACAGCGTGGCGCCGATGTTGCCACGGACAAAGGCCCAATCAGCGTCTACCGTCATATGCAAATGCTTGTAGGCGTCACTCCAGAAGGCGTAGTCCTTGACCGTCACCCGCAGGGACTTTTCCAGCGACTGCACGGCTTTGCGGGTATAGAACGCACTTTCAGCCTGCTCGGAGCGGTCCAGTTCATGGGCCAGATAGACCAACGAGTAGGCCGCGGCGGCAAACACCACAGCCAGCAAGGCCATGAACCTGAAGAGTGAGGTGCGCGCCAGCGACAGACTGGTGCGATCGGAAAGCGAGCGGACGATAGGGGCGAGAGCGTTCGGCATAGTTTCCCGCAGGGCGTCGCTGCTTGTCAGGGGTATCCCTTGCTATCGGCAGCTCTGGCAAAACATTTAGACCGCCGGGGAGGGTGGCTGCTGGCGCGCGTTGCCAACCATGTCAATAGGGCCGCGACGCTCAGCACCGCAGCACTCAACTCGAATGTCGCCTGATACCCGCTCAGGTCGAACATCAGGCCGCCCACGATAGCGCCGGAAGCGATGGCCAGTTGGATGATCGCCACCATCAAGCCACCCCCTGTCTCGGCGTCGTCGGGCAGGGTTTTTGACAGCCAGGTCCACCAACCCACGGGGGCGGCGGTGGCGACCAGGCCCCAGAGCCCCAGTAATAGCGTGGTTATCGCTGTGGAACTGCCAAACATGACCAGCGCCAGCGCAATCCCGGCCATCACCAGCGGAATAATGCCCAGCGTCAGGAACAGGCTTTTTTTCAGGAAACGCTCAATCACCAACGTCCCCGCAAAACCAGCCAATCCCAGCACCAGCAAGATCAACGACAGCCCGGACGCACTTACCTGGGTGACGGCCTCCAGAAACGGCCGCAGGTAGGTGAACAACATAAACTGGCCCATGAAAAACACACTCACCGCCAGCATGCCCAAGGCCACCGGCGTGCGTTTCATCAAGTGCAGCAGGCTGCTGTTTTTGGCGACGCCTTGAGCCTTGATTGAAGGCAGGCTGATCATCAACCAGGCCGCTGCCAACGTCGCGACGGGGACGACGCAAAAGAACGCCCCGCGCCAGCCGATCAAGCCGCCGACAAAACTGCCCAATGGCGCGGCGATCACCGTCGCCAAAGCGTTGCCACCATTGACGATCGCCAGCGCACGCGGCACCTGGGGCTCAGGCACCAGGCGCATGGCCGTGGCGGCCGACAATGACCAAAAGCCGCCGATGGCCACGCCGATTAACGCACGGCCGAGCATGAACACCGGGTAATTCGGTGCCAGCGCCACCACGGTGCCAGAAACAATCATCAGCACGGTCAAGGCCAGCAAGAGGCGCTTGCGCTCGACCCGCGCCGCTACGCCTGCGATCAGCAGGCTGGTAAGCAACGCAAACAGACCAGACACCGAAATGCCCTGGCCGGCTTGCCCCTCGGTAATCTGCAAGTCGGCCGCCAGGGGCGTGAGCAGGCTTACGGGCATGAACTCGGACGCCACCAGGGCAAAGGCGGCCAGGGACATCGCGAGCACAGCGCCCCAGTTTTTCGGGGTGTCGGAGATCACTTCAAGTTGCTCCTGAAAAAGCTGGTCAGCTTGTCGAACGGGATCAGGCCGACTCGGTCGTACAGGTCCACATGGCCGGCATCCGGGATGATCACCAGTTCCTTGGGCTCGGCAGCACGCTGGTAGGCGTCCTCGCTGAACTCAAGGGAATGTGCATTGGCACCGGCAATCAGCAGCAGTGGTCGTGGGGAAAGCGTCTCGATGTCGTTGAACGGGTAGAAATTCATGAACTTAACGTTGCTGGTCAGCGTCGGCCGCGTGGTGTTTTGCGGCGAGGCACCCGCCGGGGTGAACGCACCACGCGGCGTGCGATAGAAGTCGTAGAACTCATCGCCCACGGCATCGCCGGTCAGGGTCTGAGGCGTGCCGCCGGTGTAGACGGTGTTGCCACCCTGGAACTCTACATAACGCTGGTTGGCGGCTTGCAGCAGTACTTGCTGGCGCTGCGCCAAGGTCACGCCGCGTTTAAGGCCGTTACGGTTGGCTGCGCCCATGTCGTACATACTCACCGTAGCGATGGCTTTGAGGCGCGGGTCGATCTTTGCCGCTGCGATGGCAAAGCTGCCGCTGCCGCAAATGCCAATCACGCCGATGCGCTCGCGGTCGACCATCGGGCGGGTGCCGAGGTAATCCACGGCGGCGCTGAACGCTTCACTGTAAAGATCGGGCAACACGGCATTGCGCGGCTCGCCAGCGCTTGCGCCCCAGAACGACAAGTCCAAGGAAAGGGTGACAAAGCCCTGCTCGGCCATTTTGGTGGCGTACAGATTCGCGCTCTGTTCTTTGACGGCGCCCATCGGGTGGCCCACGATGATTGCCGCATTTTTTGAAGAGGGGGCAAGGTGCTTGGGCACAAACAAGTTGCCTGCGACCGTCATGCCATATTGATTGTTGAAGGTGACTTTTTCGACGGTCACCCGCTCGCTTTGGTAGAAGTTGTTAGCACCATTGGACATATCGGCTCCCAGTGTCGACATTGAGGTCACCAGCAAACTCAGGGTGAGCAAGAGGCTTTTCATCGGGGGTTCCTCGAGAAGGTTGGTCCGCGCATTTTCCCGAGTGAGAGCAGGGTTCTGTAGTGCGTTTGACTGGAATACTTGCCTGATCCTCTGAGTCTTGTAGTTTGCCGGGGACGGCCATGGGCGCGACGGGGTAAAGTCCGATGAAGAGAGGAAAGAGCCTGTAATGACCACTCATCAAACATCCTTGAATGCGCTGATCCAGGCCATCGGCTCGCGCGTGCACGCGCCCGGTGACTACCCCATGCCGATTCCGGGCCTGGGTTTTTATCACCGTGATCAGCCTGCAACACCCGTCGTGTGCATGGTGGAACCGTGCATCGTGCTGGTCGCCCAGGGTGAAAAGCAGTTGTGGGTCGGTGGCGAGGGCTACCCGTATGACACGTCACGCTTCCTGGTGACCTCCCTGGACATTCCCGCCAACTCCGAAGTGCTGGCGGCCAGCCCAGAGCAACCGTGCCTGGGGCTCACGTTGAAGCTGGACTTGCGCATATTGGCCGAGCTGATCGCCCAGAGTGAGCTTCCGCCAACGCGGGAGCGGGCAGTGTTGAAGGGCGTGGGTATCGGCACGGTGACCGAGGGCATGCTGGCATCGTTTGCGCGCCTGGTGGCGCTGCTCGATGAACCTGAAGCCATCCCGGTGCTAGCGCCGTTGATTCAGCGCGAAATCCATTACCGGCTACTGAAAAGCGACCAGGCGAACCGATTGCGCCAGATCTGCTCCGTCGACGGCCAGGGGTATCGGATTGCCAAGGCCATCGATTGGCTGAAGCTCAATTACACCGCGGCCTTGCGCGTAGACGAGTTGGCCGCGCGCGTGCAAATGAGCGCAGCGACGTTTCACCATCACTTTCGCCAACTGACGGCAATGAGCCCGTTGCAGTATCAGAAGTGGCTACGCCTTAACGAGGCGCGGCGCTTGATGTTGAACGAGCATCAGGACGTGTCCAGCGCGGCGTTCAAGGTGGGCTATGAAAGCCCCTCTCAGTTCAGTCGCGAATACGGCCGGTTGTTTGGGGTGCCACCCAAACGTGATATCGCGGCGCTGCGTGGCAGGACCGAGGTCAATGATCGGACGTCAAATTAGCAAAGAATATGCACCCGATCAGCCGCGCAAACAGGTTCAGGGTTTCCGGCAGGTTGGGGTCCTCAAACAGCATCGCTCTTGAATCGAGCGCGCACAGAGCGCCAAACAGGCGGCCATCGGGCAGGAAAATCGGCGCGCCGGCATAGCTCTCAATGGCGAATTGCTTGACCACCGGGCGGGCTGCGAAGCGGCCGTTCTGGCTGATCTGCGGGATGAACAGGGTTTGCGGGTTGATGCAGAACTCGCTGCACAGGGTGGTTTCCAGATCGAGCACATCGTCGACATGGATGCCCATGTCCCCGGTGTCGTGCACCGAGCAGACTACCCATTCCAGGTCGGTGAACTTGGCGATGCCGGCAAAGCGCATCCCCGTCAGGCGGGTGACCAGTTGCAAGATGCTGGTGGTGGCTTCTATTTCGGCGATGGCAGCACGCTCATCGGCGCTGAGCAGGGACTGTGGTGCGGTGACGCTTGGAACCATGGGGATACTCCAGTAGCGTGGCGGCCCGAGCCGCCACGCGCTTTCAGGTGTTAGTTGATACGCGGATGTTGCTCGGCCAGGTTCTTGCGCTTGGCCTCCAGTTCGGCAATTTCGGCATCGATGTCTTCGATCTTCTGCTCGATATTGTCGTGATGCTCCTGCAGCAGTTCCTTGGCTTCTTCCATGTCCGAAGCGGCCGGCGCTGCGCCACGCAGTGGCTTGTTGGCGGTTTCCTTCATGGTCAGGCCGGTGATCAGGCCGACCACGGCAAACACCATCAGGTAGTAAGCAGGCATAAACAGATCGTTGGTGCTTTCCACCAACCAGGCTACGGCGGTCGGGGTCACGCCAGCGATCAGCACCGACACGTTGAATGCACTGGCCAACGCGCTGTAGCGCAGGTGAGTCGGGAACATTGCGGGCAGCGTCGAGGCCATCACGCCGATGAAGAAGTTGAGGATCACGGCGAGGATCAGCAAGCCCGCGAAGATCAGGCCGATCTTACCGCTGGTGATCAACATGAACGCCGGGATGGACAGGAACAACAGGCCGATACTGCCGGCGATGATGAAGGGCTTGCGGCCGATCTTGTCACTGATGAAACCAATGAACGGCTGCACGAACAGCATGCCGACCATGATCGCGATGATGATCAGCACGCCGCTGTTTTCTTTGTAGTGCAGGTTGTGCGACAGGTAGCTCGGCATGTAGGTGAGCAACATGTAGTAGGTCACGTTGGTCGCCGCCACGATGCCGATGCAGGTCAGCAGGCTGCGCCAGTGCTTGGTCGCTACTTCCTTGAACGAGACTTTGGGGCCGTGGGTCAAGCCTTCGCGGTCGCCTTGCTCCATTTTGTCCATGTGCTGCTGGAAGGCTGGGGTCTCTTCCAGCGCATGACGCAGGTACAGGCCGATAATGCCCAGGGGCAGGGCAAGGAAGAACGGCAGGCGCCAGCCCCATGACTCAAAGTCAGCTTCGCCCAATATGCTTGAGATCAGCACGACAACGCCCGCGCCCAGCACGAAACCGGCGATGGATCCGAAGTCCAGCCAACTGCCGAGGAAGCCACGCTTGCGGTCCGGGGCATACTCGGCGACGAAGATCGAGGCGCCGGTGTATTCACCACCCACCGAGAAGCCCTGGGCCATTTTGCACAGCAACAGCAAAATCGGCGCCCAGATACCGATGGAGGCGTAGGAGGGGATCAGGCCGATGGCAAAGGTGCTCAGGGACATGATCACGATGGTCGCGGCGAGGACCTTTTGCCGTCCGTATTTATCGCCCAGAGCGCCGAAGAACAGGCCACCCAGGGGACGGATCAGGAACGGCACCGAGAACGTGCCGAGTGCAGCGATCATTTGTACGCTGGGTGAGGCGTCGGGGAAGAACACTTTGCCGAGCACATAGGCGACGAAACCGTAGACGCCAAAGTCGAACCATTCCATGGCGTTACCCAGGGCAGCGGCGGTGATTGCCTTGCGCACCTTGGTGTCGTCGACGATGGTGATGTCTTTCAATCCGATGGGCTTGACGCTTTTCTTACGTAATTTCATGCGGGACACTCTAAAGCAGAACAGGGGAGGTGCCATCGTTGCGATGGCACCGCTCTGTCAGTTCAGATACAAGCGGACATGAAATAATTCACCACTATTTTGCTTTTTTTGCATTCTTTGTGGTGAGCAGGCTTAGTGGTGATCGGGCTTGCTGTGGTGAGCGGGCTTGCCCCGCGCTGGGCTGCGAAGCGGCCCTAAAACCAGGCACCGCATTTTTGTCTGAAGAAATGCGGTGATTACATTGGGGTGGCTGCGCCACCCAGCGCGGGGCAAGCCCGCTCACTACAACTAAAGGAGAGGAATCCGAATGCCTGCTGCCGCTTCGCGCCTGACCTACCGCCGCCCACAACCCGGTGACGTGCAGCGATTGTTCGCGATCTACGGCGATCCGCAGACCAACCTGTTCAATCCCGCCGGCCCCATGGCCAGCCTGGAGGTTGCACAACGCCTGCTCGATCACTGGCTCAAACAGTGGGCTACCCAAGGCTACGGCTGGTGGGCGATTGCACGCGTCGAAGCGCCGGATCACATCATCGGCTTTGGTGGAATCGCGCCAATGGATTACCTGACCGAAAGACGCATCAACCTGGGTTACCGGTTTGCGGTGCAAGCCTGGGGGCAGGGCTACGCCACCGAGTTGGGCCGTGATGCATTAAAGCTGGCCTTCGAAACACTTGGCTTGCCCGAAGTGTTCGGGTTGGTACGTCCGGATCACGCGGCATCCATCCGTGTACTGGAAAAGATCGGCATGCAGCCTTTCGGTACGCTCGATGATGTGCCGGGCAAGGCACCCAGCCTGGTACTACGCGCTCGTCATCCTACAACTGCTTTTGCCTGACATTTCACAGACCCGCGCAATACCTCGATAAACGGCAATCTTTGAGATTGACAGTGTTCAGGCGTCCCGATATAAAAGTCGCAGTTGTACGACGACATATGACGTTACATGTGTCCTACCTAACAAAAATAAAAAGTGATGCCATGAACTTGAACGAGCCCATCAACGCTCACCGCGTTGGCCAAGCTGTAGGCAACTATCGCTGGACCATCTGCGCGATGCTGTTCTTCGCGACTACCGTCAACTACCTCGACCGCCAGGTGCTCAGTCTCTTGGCCCCTCAGTTGTCCACGCAATTTGGCTGGAGTAACACCGATTACGCCAATATCGCGGCGGTGTTCCAGTTTGTCTACGCGATCTCCATGCTGTTTGCCGGGCGTTTTGTCGACAAGATCGGCACCAAGGCGGCTTATGTGGTGGCAATCGGTATCTGGTCCACGGGCGCCGTCATGCATGCGTTCTCGGTGCCGATGGGCGAGGGCATCGCTGCCATCAGCGGGGCGATAGGCCTGGCGGTGATCCCGGTGTCGATTGCGGGCTTCATGCTGTCCCGTGCGGTGCTGGCGATTGGCGAGGCGGGCAACTTCCCGATTGCGATCAAGGCCACCGCCGAGTACTTCCCCAAGAAAGAACGCTCGCTGGCCACCGGCATCTTCAACTCCGGCGCCAACGTGGGCGCGATCCTGGCGCCGATTTGCGTGCCGTTGATCGCCGGTCTCTGGGGCTGGGAAGCCGCGTTCATCGTGATTGGCGCGTTGGGTTTCGTGTGGGTGGCGGTGTGGATCGCGCTCTACCAAAAGCCGGATGAACAGAAGCGCCTGTCGGCGGCGGAGCTGGCTTACATCCGCAGCGACCAGACCGTGCAACCCTTCACCCAGGCACCGGCCGGCGCCGTGGAGAAGAAAGTTTCGTGGTTCAAGCTGCTCACTTATCGCCAGACCTGGGCCTTTGCCTTCGGCAAGTTCATGACCGATGGCGTGTGGTGGTTCTTCCTGTTCTGGTTGCCCACCTACCTGTCGGCGCAGTACGGCATGAAAGGCGCCGATATCGTCATGCCGCTGGCGGTGCTGTACAGCATGACCATGGTCGGCAGTATCGGCGGCGGCTGGTTCCCGAGCTACTTCATGGCACGCGGCGATGCGCCCTACGATGGCCGCATGAAAGCCATGTTGGTGATCGCGCTGTTCCCGCTGGTGGTGTTGCTGGCGCAGCCATTGGGCTATATCAGCTTCTGGGTGCCGGTATTGCTGATTGGCGTGGGCGCCTCGGCGCACCAGGCGTGGTCATGCAACATCTTCACCACGGTGTCGGACATGTTCCCGCAGAAAACCGTGGCCTCGGTGGTCGGTATCGGCGGCATGGCCGGCGGCCTGGGTGGCGTGGTAATGACCAAGATCGGCGGTTGGGTGTTCGACTACTACAAGTCCGTCGGCGACATCCATACCGGCTACATGATCATGTTCGCCATCTGCGCACTGGCCTACCTGGTGGCCTGGAGCGTGATGAAGACGCTGGTGCCACGTCACAAGGAAATCACTGACCTGTAAGGTCTTATGTCCCGCGCCGCAACGGCGCGGGACCACTTTACAGCGTGAGCGCCCAGGTCTGGCTGACCAGGGATTTGCCGAAGCTGTCTATCGTTTCTTCCTCGACCAACGCGAACCCGGCCTTCTGATACAGCTTGCGTGCATCGCCGAGGACGTCCACCGTCCACAGTTGCATGCGTTGGTAGCCGACCTGCCGGGCAAAGCGCACACACTCATCCACCAGCCGTTGGCCGATGCCCATGCCGCGCGCACTGGCGTCCACGTAGAGCATGCGCAGTTGGGCTGTGGTTTCGCCGTGGCGGATAACGAACACCGAACCCACCACTTCGCCGTCCTTTTCCGCGATCCAGCAACGCTCGCAGGTTGGATCAAATGCCCTCAGGTACTTGGCGACCGTCTCCGCCACTAATGCTTCGAATTCCCAGTTCCAACCATATTCACGGGCATACAATGCGGTCTGTTGTTGCACCACCACGCCCATGTCGCCTGGCTGTGGGTCGCGTAGCAGATAGCTGGGCGCCGTGCCTTGCAGCAGGGCCTGGATGCGCTTCATAGCGTCGATGAGTTGCCGCTGTTGGGCTTCCGGCAGGTTGTCGAGCAGGGCGATGACTTCGCTTTGGGTCTGCTGTTCCAGCGGCGCCAGCACCGCACGGCCGTGGTCGGTGAGGTGCAGTTGCACCGCTCGGGCATCGGTGGCGGAGCGGACTTTCTGGATCAGGCCCTTCTTTTCGAAACCACTGGTCAATCGGCTCAGGTAACCCGCGTCGAGGCTGAGCATCTGGCACAGGTCGGCGCTGGTGAGATCACCACGGGTGGACAATTCGTACATCACGCGGATTTCGGTGAGCGAATAGTCGCTCTGCAGCAGATGTTCCTGCAGCACGCCGATCTGGTGGGTGTAGAAGCGATTGAAGCCGCGCACGATGCCGGCGCGTTCGACAAGCAGGGGAGTGGACATGCGGGAATGCTCGAATGGTTGCCTGAAGCAATTATATTGTTGCTTAAGGCAACCATGTCAAACACTTTGCTTAGCGGTTACGCGTCACCCGCCAAAGGGTGTTGGCCAAGTCATCGGCAATGATCAGCGCACCTTTGGGGTCCACCGTCACACCGACCGGGCGGCCACGGGTCTTGCCGTCGTCTCCGCGAAAGCCGGTGGCAAAGTCGATCGGTTCGCCGGACGGCTTGCCGTTGCTGAACGGCACGAAGATCACTTTGTAGCCCACCGGGTTGTCGCGGTTCCAACTGCCGTGCTCACCGACAAACACGCCGTCAGCGAACTGCTCGCCCATTTGCGGGATGGAGAAGTCCACGCCGAGCGCTGCCACATGGGAGCCCAGGCTGTAATCCGGCTTGATCGCGGCGGCGACCTTGGCCGGGTTCTGCGGTTGGGCGCGCGGGTCGACATTCTGGCCCCAGTAGCTGTAGGGCCAGCCATAGAACGCGCCTTCACGCACCGAGGTCAGGTAGTCCGGTACCAGGTCGGGGCCCAGTTCGTCGCGTTCGTTGACCACGGTCCAGAGTTGCCCGGTGTCCGGCTGGATCGTCAGTGCCGTCGGGTTGCGCAGGCCTGTTGCATAAGGCTTGTGCGCGCCAGTGGCGGCGTCGATCTGCCAGACCATTGCGCGATCGATCTCCACTTCCATGCCACGTTCGGTAACGTTGCTGTTGGAGCCGATACCCACGTAAAGCTGACTGCCATCTGCACTCACCGCCAGGGATTTGGTCCAGTGGTGGTTGATCTGCGCCGGCAGGTCGGTGACCTTGGTGGGCGGGCCAGATGCCTTGGTCTGGCCGTCGGCGTAGTCGAAACTCACCAGCGCATCCTGATTGGCCACGTAGAGCTTGCCGTTGGCAAACGCCAGGCCGTACGGCGCGTTGAGGTTTTCGGCGAACACGGTCTTGAGTTCATAGGTGCCGTCGCCATCGGCGTCACGCAGCAAGGTCAGGCGGTTGCCGCCCTTGACCTTGGTGTTGCCTTCGGCCTTGATCAGGCTGGCGATCACATCCTTGGGCTTGAGTTTGGCCGCGCTGCCGCCACGGCCCTCGGCGACGAGGATGTCACCGTTGGGTAGCACCAGGGTCTGGCGCGGTATGGCCAGGTCGGTGGCGATAGCGGTCACGCTGTAGCCTTCCGGGACCTTGGGTTTTTGCTCGCCCCACGGCACTGGTTCGGCAATCTTCATGCTCGGCAGCAGGCTGCTTTGCTGCTCCGGCAGTTTGGGGTCAGGGCCGCGGGCCTGGGTCTTGTCGCCTTCGCCACCGCAGGCGGTCAGCAACAGGGCGGCGCTCAACAGGGTCAGGGTGCTGGACGTTTTCATTTGGCATCTCCCGAACGCAGGTCAGACAGGCCGATCCACGCAGCCACCAGTGCCAGCAGCGTAACGATCACCGACAGCACCAGGCCGGCGGGCATCATGGCGTATGCATCCTTGGCATGCTGGAAAGCATTGATCAAACCCAGTACCCAGGCCGCCAGCAGCAACAGGAAGTAAGTGGCAGGTCGTCCGGATTTGCGCCGCGCACGAAGCAGGTTGACCAGCGCGAACAACAGCGCGAACCCACTGAACACCAAGGCGCCGGCAATCAGCCAGGAAGCGAAGTTGGCCCATTGAATCTGGTAGGTCTGGCCGTAGGCAACGTCGCTGAGCAGGGCACCCAGAAACAACGGTACGCTGCCAGCCAGCAAGAGTGCATGCAGCGGGCCTGGCCGTGTTGCGTAGTAGGCGGGGGGGATAGTCATGGGGGGCGGCTCCTTATCGTTCAGCGCTCCTGGATTCAGGGCGCAATGACTTCGCATAGGAAAGGAGCGTGGCGTTCGCGGGAAAGTTCACTGGGGTTTCATGTCCAGATGTTTTTCAAACCATTGGGCATAAGGCGTATTGGCAACCTGACAGCGATTGAAGTCCGGGCTTCCATCGCTCCACCAGACGGGGCCGCGTTCGCCAAGGTCGACCTTGGCACCGTGCACCTGGTGTCGCGCCACCCTCAGTTGTTGCGGGTCACCCGAGGCCTTGGCCGCCTTGACGGCACGGCGCGCGTCCATCAATGCATTGACCAGGCGCTGGCGGGTGTCTTCGTCCAGCGCCGGGTTGGTGCAGCGCCAGAGTTGGCCCTTGACCACAAAATAGCGCCCATCCGGCGTGCTAATCATGGTGCCAGCGTACCACCCGCAGTACGCCCCACATCATCGAAAACACAATCGCCATCCATCCGGCAAACAGGCTGAAGAGTGTCATTGCAAGGTTCATAGCCACCTCCGTTGCGTTGTCGTCTCGCTGTTGTCCTTATAGGTGACTGCCTGCGAAAACCAGGATTCAACTTATTTTCCAGAGTGAACCCCTGGCGGTGTTACCCACCTAAGCTCTTATAATTCCCACGATTGTTCACCTCCAGGCCTCTCCATGACCCACCCTCGAATCGGCTTCGCGTGCCAGTACAAGCACCCCGAACGCCTGCTGTCGGCCAGCGCCTTGAAGTTGATCGAAGGCCCCTTCAACCCGCGCACCACCACGTTGCGCTGGATGGACAGTGTCACGCCCCAAGTGGCCCGCGACAAATTGGTGGAGGTGGTCACCCACAACCTGGCGGCTCAATTGCGCCTGTTGGCGTATGTCGCCGAATTGCCGCCAACCTTGCGCATGCTGCGCCTGAGCAGCGATCTGTTGCCGTTCTACAGCCATCCGAAAATCGCCGCGGTGTACAAGGACCCGGCCATCGAGCATCAGTTGGTGGAGGGGTTTGCCGCGATCGGTGACTTGGCGCGCGCTGCGGATATCCGCCTGTCGTTCCACCCCGGCCAGTACTGTGTGCTGGGTTCGGAGAACCCTGGCGTGGTGGAAAACAGCCTGGCCGAATTCGAATACCACGCCGACATGATCCGCATGATGGGCTACGGCCGACGCTTCCAGGACCTCAAGTGCAACGTGCATATCGCCGGTCGCCTTGGTGTGGCGGGTACCCGCGCGGTGTGGGCGCGCCTGTCGGAAGTGGCGCGCAACTGCATTACCTTCGAGAACGACGAGAAGACCTACGGCCTGGACCACTGCCTGCAAGTCGCGGACCTGGCGCCAGTGGTGCTGGACATCCACCACTGCTGGATCAATGAAAACGACTACATCGACCCCCACTCGGAACGGGTCGCCCGTGTGATCGAAAGCTGGCGCGGCGTTCGCCCGACCATGCACTACTCCCAACCGCAGGAGAGCCTGCAGGAGCTGGGGTTCGACGCCGAGCACAAGCTGGAAATGGACGCGCTGTTGCAGGTGGTTTCCAAGCGCGACCTCTACGCCCACAGCGCGCAAATGTGGAACCGCTGGACCAACGATTACGCGCTGCAGTTTCTCGACCGCTTCGACATCATGCTCGAAGCCAAGGACAAGAACGTCGCGGCCCTCGCGTTCTACGCGCACTGGCAGCGGCGCGTTGTGTGATCAACCCCCAGCGTGCATGCTGGCTGGCCTCACATAAGGAACCTTGCCATGCCAACCCTGCATTTGCTCTGCGGCAAGATCGCCTCCGGCAAGTCCACGCTCGCAAAGACCCTGGCCACCGAGCACGCGGCCATTGTACTCAGCGAAGACCACTGGCTTGCCACGCTTTACCCCGGTGAAATCCGCTCCATTGCCGACTACATCCGTTGTGCCCAGCGAATACGCGGCGTACTGGGCCCATTGGTGATCAATGTGCTGCAGTCGGGTACCAACGTGGTGCTGGATTTCCCTGCCAACACCTTGGCTAACCGCGAATGGCTGCTGGGCTTGGCACAGGTCGCCAAGGTCCGGCACTGCCTGCATTACCTTGAACTCGACGACGCCACCTGCCGGGCCCGGCTGCACGCGCGCAATGCCCAGGGTGAGCATGACTTCGCCGCCACTGATGCCGAGTTCGATCTGATTACCCGCCATTTCTGCGTGCCGACTGAAGCAGAAGGCTTGGTGATCGAGAGGCATCGCCCATGAGTGCATCGCAACCCATGGGTGTGGACGCCGAGGGTTTTATCCTCACGGTTCCCGACGCCCCCGTGCAGCGTGAGTTTCAGCCTTTGCTCGAGGATGCCTGCGGCCTGCTCTCGCAGCCAGGCTTGGGGGTTGACGGCATTTATGTCTATGGCAGTGTTGCACGCGGCGATGCGCTGCCGGGTGTATCCGATCTTGATCTCACGTTGGTGCTGAGCGAGCCGCCTACCGCTGCGAGCCTGGAGCGGTTGGAACGGATTCGGTGCGACCTGGCGCTGCGGCACCCGTCAGTCACCAAGGTCGATTTCGATATCGGCAGCCGCGCGCAGGTACTGGCTGTTGAGAATAAACATCGTTGGGGGTTCTGGCTCAAGCACCATTGCCGGTGCGTATGGGGCAATGATCTGGCGGTGCAGTTCGAGCGGTTTCGGCCATCACTGGACATCGCCTTGGCTGTGAATGGTGACTTTGAAGCGGTGCTGAGCGCCTACCTCAGCCGCATTGCGCGTGCCGACACCGAACACGAGCGGCTTCGCCTGCAGCGCGAAGCGTCACGCAAGCTGATCAGGGCGACCCAGATAGTGTGCGGGGTAGAGGGGGCGACTTGGCCGCAGACATTGGAGGAGTATGTGGCGCTGTTCGTGCAGAGGTATCCGATGCGGGTGACGCAGGTGGCGTTTTTTCTGTTTGAGGCTCGAAACCCGGGTGCTGACAGTGAAAGGTTCTTGGCCCGGCTTCAAGCGTTTCTGGGGTGGATGGTTTTACAGCGAAGTCATACGGCCGTTCCTCTGTAGGAGCTGGCTTGCCAGCGATGGCGACCTAACAGCCGACCACAATCTAACTGTCCCCCCGCGATTCAAAACTGTGGGAGCTGGCTTGCCTGCGAAGACGGCCTAACAGCCGACCACGCTCTGACTGTTGCCCCGCGATTCAAAACTGTGGGAGCTGGCTTGCCCGCGAAGACGGCCTGACAGCCGACCAGAATGTTGGATCAGACTAGGTACATATCCGTTATTTAGGTAACGGCTGCTAATGGTTCCGCCCTTTCGGCGGCTCACTTTGGAAAAGCCCCAAAGTAAGCAAAGGGCTCTTGCCCCAAATCCCTGTCGAATTCCGGCCAGCGTGTTTGACGGAGCGCCTAAGATCAAGAGCAAGAGCGGCTCGCTTCGCATCGTGGTTAGCGTGGGGGGATAGTACCTGGGGATGTCGCAGCCGCCGCTGAGCGAGCAGATCCAGGTGCTGGAGCAGGCGCTCGAGGTCACGCTGTTCGAGCGTTCGCGGCGGGGGGAAGCAGGGAATATCGACCTGGCCTTTGCCCGGCTGGACGGCGACCTGGGCCCGACGGTTCAGTCGCTGCCGTTGCGGGAAGACCGCTTGATGGTGGCTTTGCCCTGCCACCATGCTTTGGCCGCGCGTACGCGCACCAGCCTGTCGAGCTTGGCCAGCGCGCTGTATTCGGCGAGCCTGCGCCATAAGGTACGGGCGGGCGCCGTGCGCGGAATCTTCCAGTCGATGGTCGAGCTTTCCGATAACGCCGACCTGATGGGCAAGTTCCTGGGCTGCCCTGCCCGAAGCTGTTCATGTACGGCGAGCAGAACGCCGGGCTGTCCTACCTGCCGCACATCCAGGCCCACGGCGTGCGGCTGGCGCCGATTGTCGAGTGCGGGCGCTTCCCGATGTATTCCAACCCTGGCGCGATGTGGCAGCAAATCGCTGACTTTCTCAGGACTTGAATCGCCCCACCAAGCCATTTAGCTCATCCGATAAATTCGACAACCGCCCAGAGTCGTCCTGCGCCGAGTTGGCCAGGCTTTCCACCAGCCGCGCCTCGTCGTAGATCTGCTGGATATGCCGGTTGATCTCCTCGGCCACGCTGTGTTGTTCCTCGGCGGCGGCGGATATCTGCAGGTTCTGGTCACGGATCTCATTGACCGACGTCTGGATGCCTTCAAAGCTGTCCCGCGCGCTTTCGATGGACGACACGCTGGCCCGCGACAAGTCCAGGCAACTACCCATCTTCTGGGTGACTTCCTGGGTCTTGTTTTCCAGGGTGCCGAGCAGTTGCTCGATCTCACCGGTGGAGTCGGACGTGCGCTTGGCCAGGGCACGCACTTCATCGGCCACCACCGCGAAGCCACGGCCCTGGTCACCCGCACGGGCGGCTTCGATGGCGGCGTTGAGCGCCAACAAGTTGGTCTGTTCGGCAATCGCACGGATGGTGCCGAGGATCTGGTTGATGCTGCGGCTGCCGGCTTCCAGTTCGACCATGGCCTGGGATGACTCGGTCAGGCGGCGCCCCAGGCGGTTGACGTTGTCGGTGGTGACTTCGATCTGCTGCTTGCCCTCGGCCACGCGCCGGTGCCCGTTCTCGGCGGATTCCGCCGCGCCACTGCAGGAGCGTGCGACTTCGTTGGCCGTGGCGACCATTTCGTTGAACGCCGTAGAGACAAGTTCTACCGCCTCACGCTGGCGCCCGGCCGCCTCGTTCATGTTGTGCGCCACCTCGCTGTTGACCTTGGAGGCGTTCTGCAAATTGGCCGAGGCGGCGCCGATGTGTTGGATCAGTTGGCGGATCGCCGCGAGAAACTTGTTGAACCAGCCGGCCAGTTCGGCGGTTTCATCCTTGCCCTGGACCTGCAGTTCGTGGCGCAAGTCGCCTTCGCCCTGGGCGATGGACTGCAAGCCGGTACTGACCTGGCCGATGGGCTTGACGATGACCTTGGAAAACGCTGCCGCGATCAGCCCGAAGATCAGCACCAGCACCGCGACGATGATGGCGGTGAGGTAGGTCATGCGCGTGGCTTCGGCCATGACTTCACGGTGTTCGATCAGCCCGATGTAGCGCCAGCCGAGGCCGGGGGAGGTCCACACGTTGGCCATGTAGCGCACGCCATCGATCACCACTTCAGTGGAGCCCTGTGCGGTGTCGGCCAACTGTGCGTAGGCTGTGCCCAGGTCTTTGAGCGGCTTGAAGTTGTGGGCGGCGTTGCGCGGGTCGACCAGCACCACGCCGTCCTCGATCAGCATCACGTAGCCGCTTTCGCCCAGTTTGATGCTCTTGAGCAGTTCGGTGAGGTTTTTCAGTGAGACGCTGACCACGAACACGCCCTTGGCCTTGCCGTTTTCCAGCAGGGCGCGCGCGGTACCCACCAGGGCGACGTCATCTTTGTCGTAGTAATACGCGGGGGTGCGCACGGTCTTGCCGGGGCTGGCCATGGCCGCCTTGTACCAGGGGCGGGTGCGCGGGTCGTACTTGGCCAGTTGCGGGTCATCCGGCCATTTGGCGTAGGTGCCGTCTTCCAGGCCGATGGACAGGATGGCCGCCGCTGGGTGTGTGGCGCCAAAGCGCGCGAAGCGGTCGATCACCGCTTGCGCCTCGGCGGGCATGGGCTGGCTGGCCGCGTCGGCAGGCTGGTAGTTCTTCAGCGTGTTCACTGAGGTGTATACAGGATCAGTGGCCATTTGATCGACGTTTTGCAGCGTACCGTCGAAGAACTGGCGGATATTGCCGTCGATCTGACGGATTTCCCGGGTGCTGCCGTCGATAAACTGATCCACCGCCTGGGTCCGCGTGTTCATGACCGAAATCACGGCCACCAGGCTTACCGGGATGAAAGCAACGGAGACAAATGCGAGTACCAGCTTATTTTTTATTTTCATCGAGACGACCATCAGCGTGAAGGGCGGCCAAATCGTCGCGCACCTCGATCAGGATTGCGGCGATTTGCTATCACTGATGTTTCGGCCCGGTCCCGGTAAATCTTTAGGGTTTTTTGTACACAATACAAAGTGCTTATTGTTCTGTATCCAATCAATACACATCACGCAGATAACGCTTCTGCTCACTTAACTGCCGCCAGTACTCCACGGCACCCTCGACGCCAAGCCCGCCGTGGGTTTGCGCGACTTGGCGCAGGGCCTGGTCGACATCTTTGGCCATGTGGCTGGCGTCACCGCAGATGTACAGCTTGGCGCCATCCTGCAACCAGCGCCACAGCTCGGCCCCCTGTTCGCGGATGCGGTCCTGCACGTAGACCTTTTGCGGTTGGTCGCGCGAGAACGCCAGGCTCAAGTGGTTGAGCAGGCCGTCGCGCTGCATGCCTTGCAGTTCGTCCTGATAGTAGAAATCGCTGGCGGCGTGCTGTTCGCCGAAGAACAGCCAGTTGCGCCCCTGATGACCCAGCGCGCGACGTTCCTGCAAGAACGCGCGAAAGGGCGCGATACCGGTGCCGGGTCCGATCATGATCATGGGTACGTCGCCGTCAGTGGGCGTGCGAAAGTGCTTGGACGGCTGCACGAACAGCGGCACTTCGCCGTCGCCGACCCGGTCAGCCAGGAACGTCGAGGACACACCCTTGCGCTTGCCATAGCGCACGGCAGCCACGGTGAGATGCACTTCCTGCGGATAGGCCTTGGCACTCGAAGCGATTGAATACAAGCGTGGTTGCAAGCGCTTGAGGGTGCCCAGTAATTCATCCGCCGAGCACTCGATGGGGTATGCCTGCAGCACATCCGCCAGTTGCCGGCCCCACAGCCAGTCATTCAGTTCGGCCTTGTGTTCGGGGTTGAGCAAGTGCTTGAGGCCAGGGTTGGCGCTGCGCTCGGCGATGAAGGCCAAGGTGTCGCTGCTGGGCCGGGCGATTTCGAAGTGTTGGGTCAAGGCCTGTTGCAGCGGCACATCGCCGAAGGTCTCGATGTTCACGCTGGTATGGGCGTTCAGGCGGGTGAGGTCGAGCAGTTCGTTGACCAGTTCGGGGCAGTTGCGCGGCCGTACGCCCAGCGCATCGCCGGCTTCGTAGGTCAGCCCGGAGCCGGCCAGGTCGAGGGCGAACTGACGGGTTTCCTTGTGGGGACTTAGCGGGTTCAGGTGACGGTTGAGCAGCAGGCGTGAGCCGTACAATTTGGTTTTACCGGCGGGGGTGGCGGGCGCGACGGGCTTTGTCGGGGCGAGGGTTTGCTGGAAACGCACCAGCCACGCATCGGCCAGTGCTTCGAATTCGGTGTCGCAGTCGACGCGTTCCAGCAGGCGGGTGGCGCCCAGTTCCAACAGGCGTTGGTCGAGTTGCTTGCCGTGGTTGCAGAACTGGTCATAGTTCGGATCACCCAGGGCCAGCACTGCAAAGCGCAAGGACTCCAGGCGCGTCTCGGCAGTGCTGAGGCTGTGCCAGAAACCTTCGCCATTGTCCGGTGGGTCGCCGTCGCCAAAGGTGCTGCTGATCAGCGCCAGGGTGTGGGTGCTTGCCAGTTTGCTCGCCGGGAAATCCGACATCGCGCTCAGTTCCACGGCAATGCCCGCGTCGCGCAGCCGTTTGGCAAAACGCTCGGCCAAAGCTTCGGCGTTGCCGGTTTGCGAGGCCCACAACAAGGTGACGGCTGGGGAGGGCGCTGCGAGGGATTGCGTATGGCTGAACAAACCGCCGAGCAAGCCGTTCAACCACAGCCGCGCGGCATCGGCCAGCGGTGCATTGGCGGGCATGGTCGGCACGCCGACCGCCTGGCGTGCGGCGTTGGACTGCAGGCCGCTGAGAAAGCCGGCGAGGTAGGTGCGCTCATTCTCGCTCAAGGGGGGCGCGGGTAGGTTGCGGATGCCGGCGATTTCGGCGAAGGCGTCGAGGCGCGACATGGCGGTGTCCTCTGCTACGGGGGAAGGGCGGTCCAGGAATTGGTGTTCGATCAGCTCGACGCCGGCCAGGGCGACGGCGCAGTACTTGAACTCCGGCTGTAAGGAAATCGGGTCCACCGCGTCGTTGGTCACCGCGTTGATTGCCAGGTTTTCACCGAATAAATCGTTCCAGTGGAACGGCGCAAAACAATTGCCTGGCCGCACACGGTCGGTGACCACGGCGGGCAGCACGGCGCGGCCGCGCTGGGAGCGTATCTCGACTCGATCCTTGTCCTTGATACCCAATCGGCTCGCGTCTTCGGGGTGTATTTCCACAAAGGGGCCGGGGTTGAGTTTATTCAGGGTTGCAACCTTGCCGGTCTTGGTCAGGGTGTGCCATTGGTGCTGCACGCGGCCGGTGTTAAGCACGAAGGGGAATGCGTCTTCCGGCATTTCTGCGGGTGGCATATGGGGGCGGGCGAAGAACTGGGCTTTGCCGTTTTCGGTGGCGAAGGCGAGGGTGCCTGTGTCCAGGTAGCGGATCGGGTTGCGGTCCGCGCCATCCTCCGCCGCGCAAGGCCATTGCAGCGGCTTCTCACGCAGGCGCGGGTAGCTCGCACCACGCAGGTCGTAGCCGGTCTTGGGGTTCCAGGCGCGTTTGATTTCTTCAAACACGTCGGCGGCGGATGCATAGGTGAACGCATCGGCAAAGCCCATTTCGCAAGCGACCCTGGCAATGATCTGCCAGTCGGGCAGGGTCTCGCCGGGCGCATCCACGGCCTTTTGCATCAGGCTCAGGTTGCGCTCGGAGTTGATCATCACCCCTTCGGCCTCGGCCCACAGCGCGCCGGGCAACAGGATGTCGGCGTAGCGGTTGGTCTCGGTGTCGAGAAAAGCATCCTGGGTGATCACCAGTTCGGTGGTTTGCAGGCCTTTGATCACGGTCTGCCGGTTAGGCACGCTGGCGACCGGGTTGGTGCAGATGATCCAGCAGGCCTTGATCTGCCCGGCGGCCATCTGTTCGAACATCGCCACGGTGCCGCTGCCAGCCTGGCGCGGCAGGCTGTCGTGGGGGATCTGCCACAGGTCTTCGATAAAGGCGCGGTCGGCCTCGACCAGCACCGAACGTTGCCCCGGCAGTCCAGGGCCCATGTAACCCATTTCGCGCCCGCCCATGGCGTTGGGTTGACCCGTGAGGGAAAACGGCCCGCTGCCCGGACGGCAGATGGCACCAGTGGCCAGGTGCAGGTTGCACAGCGCGTTGGTGTGCCAGGTGCCGTGGGTGCTCTGGTTGAGACCCATGGTCCAGCAGCTCATCCACTCGGCGGCCTGGCCGATCCAGTCGGCGGCTTGGCGGATATCGGCTTCGGCCAGGCCGGTGATGGCGGCGACTTGATCTGGCGAATAGTCCTCCAGGAATTCCGGCAGCGCCTCCCAGCCTTCGGTAAAGGTGGCGATAAAGGCAGGGTCGGTGTGGCCGTTTTTGACCAGCAGATGCAGCAGACCATTGAGCAACGCCAGGTCGGTGCCGGGTTTGATCGGCAGGAACAGGTGGGCCTTGTCTGCCGTGGCACTGCGCCGTGGGTCGACCACGATCAGCTTCGCCCCGGCCTTGACCCGGTCCATCATGCGCAAGAACAGGATCGGGTGACAGTCAGCCATGTTCGCGCCGATCACGAAGAACAGGTCGGCGCGATCGAAGTCTTCATATGACCCCGGCGGGCCGTCGGAGCCGAGGGAGAGTTTGTAGCCACTGCCGGCGCTGGCCATGCACAGCCGCGAGTTGGACTCGATGTTGGGGGTGCGGACGAAGCCCTTGGCCAATTTGTTGATCAGGTACTGGGACTCCAGCGACATCTGCCCTGACACGTAGAATGCCAAGGCGTCCGGGCCGTGCGTGTCGAGGGTGTGACGCAGGCGGTGCGCGGTTTCGCGGATGGCGTTGTCCATGTCGATACGCACCGGGTCATGCTCCCGGGCCTGGCGTACATAGGCGTTTTCCATGCGCCCGGACTCGGCGATGGCTTGCCCGCAGGTGGTGCCCTTGGTGCACAGGCGGCCAAAGTTGGTGGGGTGGTCCTTATCGCCGATCACCTTGACCACTTTGTTGTCTTGCACCTGCATGACGATGCCACAGCCCACGCCACAATAGGGACACACACTGCGTATGCTTTGGTTGGCCATCTGAAACCTGCGTAAACAAAAAAGGCGCCTTGCAACCCTCCGTTCAGAACGGGGATTACACGGCGCCTTTGTCGTGAGAGGGCAGTCAGCGTTGACTGCTTGGTTGGGGTGTTCCTAGCAAGTCACGCGCCAGGTTTTTGAACTGCCCCTTGATACCGAGGCGCCGTCGGCGCGGGGCAAGCCCGCTCACCACAGAAAACCATTCATTCATGGCGAGTCATGCACTTTTATGACGCGAGATGCACCAGTTGGAGGCGCTGGAGGTGGTGCTTGGCATCGCCGACTCCCCTGTTGAGCCGTGAACACAGGCCTTGCATCCGCTTGGCACAGACCCTGCAAGCTCCCCCTCAACCCACTTCGGTCAACGACGATCGACACCAGGGGCAATAGCGGAGAATCCGGCGCAGTCGTCCGATCCGAACCCGCATAAGAACAGGCAAAGACGCCTGGAACCGCAAGGTTTCAGGCGTTTTTTTTTGCTTTTTTAAAACCGTGATGAGCTTTGTCGGGTGCTTACTATGAACCATCTCAAAACCTTGATCGTCGTCGGCAATGGCATGGTCGGCCACCACTGTGTGGCGCAATTGATCGAGCGCGGCGCGCTGGATCACTACCGTTTGCATGTGTTCAGCGAAGAGCCGATGCGCGCCTATGACCGGGTGCACCTGTCCGAGTATTTCACTGGCCGCGACGCCGAGTCGCTGGCCTTGTCCGACGCCTCGCTGTACCAGACGCCGGGTGTCACCCTGCATCTCGGCGTACCGGTGCTGGAGATCGACCGCGCCCGCTGCGAGGTGATCACCGCTGACGGCTGCGTCGCCTATGACAAGCTGGTGTTGGCCACCGGCTCCTATCCGTTTGTGCCGCCTATCGAAGGCGCCGAAGGCGATTCACGGCTGGTGTATCGCACCCTTGAAGACCTGGACGCGATTCGCAAGGCAGCCGCCAATGCACGACGCGGCGTGGTGGTGGGCGGCGGCCTGTTGGGCCTGGAAGCCGCCAATGCCCTGAAAAGCCTCGGCCTTGAGGCCCATGTGGTGGAGTTCGCGCCGCGCTTGATGCCGGTGCAACTCGACGACTTTGGCGGCCTGGCACTCAAGGCGCAGATCGAACGGCTGGGCGTGGGCGTGCATTTGTCGCGCGCCACCCAATCCATCAGCGCGGGTGAGCAGTACCGCTACCGCATGAATTTTGCCAATGACGAGTTCCTTGAAACCGACCTGATCGTATTCTCCGCCGGTATCCGCGCCCAGGATGCACTGGCACGCCAGGCCGGCCTGGACATCGGCCCGCGTGGCGGAGTGGTGATCAATGACGAATGCCTGAGCATCGACCCGAACATCTACGCGATTGGCGAATGCGCGTCCTGGAACGGCAGCCTGTTCGGCCTGGTCGCGCCGGGCTATCAGATGGCCCGTGGCGTTGCCGCACTGCTGTGCGCGCAAACCGCCGAGCCGTTTGTGGGTGCCGACATGTCGACCAAACTCAAGTTGCTCGGCGTCGACGTGGGCTCCATCGGCGACGCCCATGCCCACACGCCGGGCGCGCGCAGCTACCAGTTCATCGACGAAGCCAGCGCCAGCTACCGGCGCCTGGTGGTGGATGCGTCGGGCAAACATGTGATCGGCGCGGTGTTGGTGGGCGACAACAGCTACTACGACACCCTGCTGCAATACATGCAAAACAGCATCGCGCTGCCGTCCGAGCCGGCCAGCCTGATCCTGCCGTCGTCCAACGGCGCACCGACCCTCGGCCCCGGTGCGCTGCCGGAATCGGCCACCGTCTGCTCCTGCCACAACGTGACCAAGGGCGCGATTTGCTCGGCCATCGACGGCGGCTGCAGCGACCTCGGCCTGCTCAAAGCCCAGACCAAGGCCTGCACCGGTTGCGGCGGCTGCGCCGGTTTGCTGAAGCAGGTGTTTGAACATGAACTGATCGCCCGTGGCGTCAGCGTCGACAAGAGCCTGTGCGAACACTTCGCCTACACCCGGCAGGAGTTGTACGCCCTGGTACGCGTGGAAGGCATCCTCACCTTTGACGAACTGCTGGCCAAACACGGCCGTGGTCACACCGGCTGCGACGTGTGCAAGCCGGCGGTGGGCTCGATCCTGGCGTCGTGCTGGAACCAGCCGATCATGGATGCGTCCCTGGTGCCGTTGCAGGACACCAACGATACGTTCATGGCCAACATGCAGAAAAACGGCACCTACTCGGTGGTGCCGCGTATTCCAGGCGGCGAAATCACCGCGGATAAACTCATCGTGATTGGCGAGGTCGCGAAGAAATATGACCTCTATACCAAAATCACCGGCGGCCAGCGCATCGACCTGTTTGGTGCACAACTGCACGAACTGCCGGATATCTGGAGCGAACTGATCGCCGCCGGGTTTGAAACCGGGCACGCCTACGGCAAATCCACGCGTACGGTGAAGTCCTGCGTGGGCAGCACCTGGTGCCGTTACGGCGTGCAGGACAGCGTGAAAATGGCGCTGTTGATCGAGGACCGTTACAAGGGCCTGCGCTCGCCGCACAAGCTCAAATTCGCAGTGTCCGGCTGTACCCGCGAATGCGCCGAAGCCCAGAGCAAAGACGTCGGCGTGATCGCCACCGAGAAGGGCTGGAACCTCTACATCGCCGGCAACGGCGGCATGCGCCCACGCCATGCGGAGCTGTTCGCCACCGACCTGGATGACGCCACGCTGATCCGCTACATCGACCGCTTCCTGATGTTCTACATCCGCACCGCCGACAAGCTGCAACGCACCTCGGTCTGGCGCGAAAGCCTCGAAGGCGGCCTGGATTTCCTCAAGGACGTGATCCTGCACGACAGCCTGGGCCTCGGCGCAGAGCTGGAAGCGCAGATGCAGCTGGTGGTCGACCGCTACGAATGCGAATGGGCCAACGCCCTCGCAGACCCGGAAAAACTCAAGCGCTTCCGCACCTTCGTCAACGACAAACGCCCCGACCCGGACATCCACTTCGTCCAGGAGCGCGGCCAACGCCGGCCGATCATGGCCGCCGAACTCAACCTGATTCCCGTCACCGAGGAGATTGCCTGATGAGCCAAGCCAACCCGCAACGCAACCTGACCACCTGGAAAGGTGTGTGCAGCGAGACCGACCTGGTGAGCAATTCCGGCGTGGTGGTGTGGCTGGACGGCGCGCAAGTGGCGCTGTTCTACCTGCCGGGTGCGCAGGACCAGACGTTGTTCGCCATCGACAACCATGACCCGGAATCCGGCGCGAATGTGATCGGACGCGGCTTGATCGGCAGTATCAAGGGCGACCTGGTGGTGGCGGCGCCGATCTACAAGCAGCATTACCGGCTCGAGGACGGGCAGTGCCTGGAAGCGCCTGATCAGAGGCTGCGGGTTTGGCCGGTGCGGTTGAACGCTGGGGTGGTGGAATTGGCATTGGATTGATGCTGTGTGCAGGGTCTTGCGTCGAGCCGACTTACTGCGGTGAGCGGGCTTGCTTGTGGTGAGCGGGCTTGCCCCGCGCTGGGGTGCGAAGCAGCCCTAGAACCAAACCCCGCGGGTTGTCTGAATAAACACGGTGATCTTACTGGGGCTGCTTCGCACCCCAGCGCGGGGCAAGCCCGCTCACTACAACAAGCCCGCCAGTTGCTGAAGTCGCGTTAAGATGCCGCCTGGACCTCACTCAGATCAAGGACACTGTATGCCGCTTATCACGGAGCGCGTCGCGCTCGCCCGCAATGGCGCCAACGAAAAAGTCATTTGCCGCATGGCTTCAGGCTGGGCGGTCATGGGTGATGTACAGTTTCTACCCGGTTACTGCCTGCTGCTGCCTGACCCGGTCGTTGCCAGCCTGAACGACCTGGACACCGAGGCCCGCACAGCCTATCTGTTGGACATGGCCCGCCTTGGCGATGCGGTGTTGCAGGCTACCGGTGCGTTGCGCATGAACTACGAGATCCTGGGCAATTCCGAGCCGGAGTTGCATTGCCATCTCTTCCCGCGCTATGCCTCGGAACCGGACGACAAACGCACGATGCCGGCGTGGTTTTATGATTGGAAAAACGCGGTACCGTATACAGAGCATGAACATGGGACGTTGTGCCGAGCTATTGCCGAATTGTTGGAAAATCCGTCAACCTACTAAAAAGCCTTCGGGGACTGGTCCGCTTCCCGTCATCGTATTGGCGTTGTCTACTAATATCGCAGGTGTTAGGAACTTGTTATGGATGGCAAAAACCTCGTTAAGTATTTGCAGCAATCGGTCTCGGCCACCACGATAATATCGTCGAGTAAGCAAGATAAAACATTCAACTTGTATGGGAAGCCCTACAGGCTTGTGGCTTGGGACGAAGTAGAATATCGAAAGGGTCTGAAAGGGGCATTGAAAATTTTTCAAAATAATTGCCCAACCCTCACTGAAGAAAGTTTTTCCAATGCAGTTGCTAAAGTATGCGTGTCCATGAGTACTTGTGAAGAAGCAGCTGATGCGTTGATTGACCACCTTGCCGGATTAATCAAGAAGCGCACTACGTGCATACCAATTCAAGGTATTGATATGCGCGTCCCATCAATGGATCTTGGGTTTGGCGTTCTCTATCGGCGCGATGAAGGACTCCTTCCAGAGTTGTTAAAGGATGGCACAGCACGTTTTAGTTCTCAGCATGATATCAATGCTTTGGATTCATCACATTGCTATCTTGAAGTTGAGTCTGTCACGGATGACAGAGAGGCTATCACCAGAGCGCTTGAACTCGCGGAATACCTTTGTGCCTTGCTTTCACTGCATGTTGGATCTTCCTCCTACAGAGCCTGGAAACGTTCAAGTAACTGGTATGACAAAGATTATGGTGATTTTTTTCCCAGGCGCAGAAAGGTTTCGATATGGGGTTCCGAATCGGGAGACTCTACTGTTTATTATCAATACAACGATACCGAGAGCCCGTTCCATAACTTCCCGTACGAACTGAATTTCAGGCTTCTGAATCCCGGGCTTGATGGGTATCAGGCTATTTGTGAACCCTTATCTATGCTTCAACCTGAGGAACCCGTCACCACTTACCATTTGGTAGATGAGTCCGTCCGCAAGATCATCGTAGAGGAATATCGGCCGCTTCTTCAGAGTTACCTGAAGAAAACATCGGTTGAGAAGTCCGTCGCTCAATCCATTTATTGGTTTGGTAAAGCGGTTAATGCTGATACCAATGAGCAGCAATTCTTGTTTTTCGCAATCTCATTAGAGTGCCTGCTCACTGGCAAGGAGGTGCAGACATTTATGACTTCAATGGGCAGTATCACTCAAAAAATATCGGAGCGGGCTGCGTTTATCTTTTCTGAATTGCCCGCTGAGCGCTTGGGTATCGAAAAGGAAATAAAACTACTCTATGGTATTCGAAGTAAAATCGCGCATGCGGGAGAGCGGGCAGATAATCAAGAAGTGTTGAGAATAGAGACGTTGACAAGAGCCTTGATATTAAAAGTTTCCAATCATGAGTTTACAACGTTCGAAGAGATTACCGAGTGGGTCAAAATGAAGCAATACGGTTTTCCGGATTAAGGTAAATCCATCCTCTTCATCCCGTGCATGCCAGGATTTCGTCGACCTCGGCAATCTTGGCATAATCCATCGCCAGGTTGCTCAGCGACAGCGCATGCACATCTTCCGCGGGCCACAGGCGCCCGGACAAATCGGTTTGGTCGAAGGTGTAGCAGGCATCCGAAACCACCGTCACCGCAAAACCCAGGTTGCCGCCTGAGCGTGCCGTGGCCTCGACCGAGTTGTTGGTGATCACGCCGGCGATCACCAGTTGCCGGATCCCGCGCGCGTGCAGCCAGCGTTCCAGTCCTGAGGCGACGAAGGCATCCGGAACGTTCTTTTCGGTCACATGCTCATGCGCCAGCGGTTGCAGCGCCGGCTGGAATTCGCAGCCCGGCTGGCCCGGCCAGAACACCGAGTCGGGCGAGCGGGACATGTGCCGGATGTGAACAACAGGGCGGTCGGATTGACGCCAGGCAGTCAGCAGACGCTGTATCTGCACTTCGGCGTCGGGGTTGTTGCGTCGTCCCAGCTTTGGTCGGTTCATGCCTTGCTGCATGTCGATGATCAGCAGTGCGGCGTTGATGGCTAACGATTGCATGGCACCTCCTTTTGCGGGTTGGGCTCGAAACATACCACGAGGGTAAACGGTCATGAAGGTTGGGTTTACTTGAAGGACATTGACTGAATAAGGAATAGATCAATGATCCGCAAAGCATTACCTGGCGACGCCAACGCCATCGCCCAGGTGCATATCCGCAGTTGGCAGGAAGCCTATCGTGACATGATGCCTGCCGAGTTCTTGAATGGGCTGGATGCAACGCTGGCTCGGCGCGAATCCTTTTGGGTTCGCTCGATTGAGTCGGGCGAGTCCGACGTGTGGGTCGCGGAGCTGGACGGGCACGTTGTGGGCTGGATATCGGTCGGTGCCAGTCGTGACGAAGAAGCTGCCGGAGCAAACACCGGTGAGGTCATGGCCATTTATGTTTTAGCCAAGTATTGGCAAGCCGGCGTTGGGCTGGCGTTGTGGAATGCGGGCCTGCAGTTCCTGAGGGAGGAGGGGTTTCAGGGTTTGACGCTTTGGGTCTTGAGCCGAAATGAAAGGGCTATCCGGTTTTATCGCAGGATGGGCTGTGTCGAGGACGCGGGGAGTGAACGTAATCTTCAGAGGGGAGGTGTCACTCTGGTAGAAATGAGGTATCGGTTGCCCTTTGGACCAGGTTGAGCACATTCACATACGCACGAAACATTTCAGCCATCCCCTCGGCATAAACCGCGATCTCTTCAGCCGTTCGCGGACTGTTGGAGAACTCCTTCCCCACTGAACTGAGCGTGGTCAGGATCAAATCACTGGCTACCGTACGCGTGTCAACCGACACCTCAGGCAACAACTCCAGCATGAACCCCTTGAACGCCTGCCGTCCCGCCGCGCGCACCTCCAGGGCCTCCGGCGCATCACGATAGAGCGGCGCCGCGTCACTCAGCGCACCGCGCATCTGCGCTTCTTCGCATTCCGATTGGATAAAGGCGTGCACCAACGTTCGCAGGCGATCCAGTGGCGTTTCGTCGCGTTTCTCCAGGATGTCGCGCAGCATCTGGGTGGTCTGCTGCCACTCATCACTCTGCAACCGGAACAGAATCGCCGCTTTGTTGGGGAAGTACTGGTACACCGACCCCACGCTCACGCCGGCCTTTTCCGCGACCCGTGCAGTGGTGAAACGGGTGGCGCCTTCCTTGGCCAAAACCTGAATAGCCGCTTGCAGAATCGCCGCCACCAACTCGGTGGAACGGGCCTGTTGCGGGTGTTTGCGCGTGGAAATACGTGGGGTCTGGCGGCTGGTCATACGGGGCTCCTGAAGCAGGGCTAATGCGAATAGCGAAGGATGCGAATGACTCGCATACTTTTAATGCGACGAATTAGTCGCATCTTAGTCCCACCTCACTGGAAATCAATTATGTCGAGCCTGACCACCGCGCCTCTGGCGCCCCTTATCGAACGTCTTTATGCCCAGGCCAATGCGGCCACCAGCCCGCTGGTGAACTCGGTATCCAAGGAAGAACGCGAACGGCTAATGCACAGCAAAACCGAATACATGGCGCTGTATTCGATGCTCAAGGACCTGTGGCTGCCCGTGTCGCGGGACACCGGCAAGCTGCTCTACATGCTGGCGCGCAGCAATAAGGCGCGGGCGATTGTGGAGTTTGGCACTTCATTTGGGCTGTCGACCTTGTTCCTGGCTGCCGCGCTGCGTGACAACGGCGGCGGTGTGCTGATCGGCAGCGAATTCGAAGCGTCGAAGATCGCCCTGGCGCGCGAGCATTTCATCGAAGGCGGCGTGAGCGACCTGATCCACATTCGCGAAGGTGACGCGCTGGTGACCCTGGCCAGCGACTTGCCGGATGTTGTCGATCTGTTGCTGCTGGACGGCGCCAAGGCGCTGTATGGCGACGTGCTGAACCTGGTGGAAAACAACCTGCGTCCTGGCGCACTGGTAGTCGCGGACAACACCGATTATTGCCCTGAATACCTGGCCTATGTGCGCGCCCCGGAGAACGGTTACTTGTCGGTGCCGTTTACCGATGACATCGAACTTTCAATGCGCCTGGGGTAAGCGAGTATTCAGCGCTTGCTGGCCGCCAGCCTTGCAGCGAACAACACAAAGATCATACCGGTGGTGTGGTCCATCCACTGGATGACCTTTTCGCGACGCAGGAAAGCGGAAAGCGACTGCGTGGCGCCGATCAATATTGGAGACCACAGCAGACAACCGGGGTTGATCCCCAGCTTGGCTTGCAACGCCTGGCGCTTGCCTTCTACCGTGGCAGTCCTGAGCACCAGCGCCATATCGAGGCCGGGCGTGAGGGTCAGCAGCGTAGCGGCGGCGAGGAGGATATTGGTAATGGGCATGGGGGGATTCATGATGGGTGGAGGTTTGCCTAAGCAAATCTCCATTATCCTGGGATGAGCGATTTTCCTGTGGTGAGCAGGCTTGCCCTGCGCTGGGCTGCGAAGCGGCCCCATCGATGAGCGACGTGGTGTGTCTGGCTATGGGGCTGCTTCGCAGCCCAGCGCGGGGCAAGCCCGCTCACCACAACAAGCCCGCTCACTACAGAAAGCGGGCTTGCTACTGTAAACGTAGGCTCAGCGATTGAACCGCTCAACCAACGCATATTGGGTGGACGCGTTGTTCGTCAGCTCCTTGCTCAGGTCCGTGGATTGATGGGCTTGTATCGACGTCTGGTCGGCCAGTTCGGCGATGGTGGTGATGTTGCGGCTGATTTCCTCGGCGACCGCGCTCTGTTCCTCGGTGGCGGCGGCGATCTGGGTGGTCATGTCAGTGATATGGGACACCGCTTCGCTGATGCCGACCAGCGCCTGGTCCGCCTCCAGCACCCAAGCCACACCTTCCTGGGCCTGGCGCTGGCCGTGTTCCATGCTTTGCACGGCATTGTTGGAGGACGCCTGCAGCTGGGTGATCAACCCATGGATCTGGGTGGTGGACTGGGACGTGCGTTGTGCCAGCTGCCGCACTTCGTCGGCCACCACGGCAAAACCACGGCCTTGCTCGCCGGCACGCGCCGCTTCGATGGCTGCGTTGAGGGCCAGCAGGTTGGTCTGGTCGGCAATGCCCTTGATCACGTCCACCACGCTGCCGATTTCGTCGCTGTCCTTGGCCAGTTGCGCCACGGTCGCGCCGGTTTCGCTGACCACCGCAGACAGGCGTTCGATCGCCTCACGGGTGTCGCGTGCCACTTCGCGCCCGCGCCCGGTCAGGACGTTGGCTTGCTGGGTGGCGTCGGCGGTGCGTTGCACGTGGCTGGCGACTTCCTGGGTGGTGGCGGCCATCTGGTTGACGGCGGCCGAGACCTGTTCGGTTTCGACACGCTGGCGGTCCAGGCCTTTGGAACTAGCGGTGGCCAACTGATCGGATTGCCCGGCCAAGGCACTGAGTTGCTCGGCGCTGTCCTGCAAGCGGGTGAGGCAGGTCTTCAGGCGTGCGTTCTGGCTGAGGAACGCCGTTTCGAGACGTGCCTGTGGTCCGCTGGCGTCGCTGTACATCTGCGCGATCAAGGCATCCGAGGTCGAGGGCTCCACACCGTGCAACAGACGCAACGTGCTGCCTTGACGCCAGCGTGAGCAGAGCACGCCCACCGGGATTGCGACTGCAACGGTCACAGCAATGGCGACGGGCGCGCTGAGGAACAAACCGGCGAGGCAGCCGGTAAGCCCGGTTGCCACATACGGCACACAACTGATGGCCGCCGGCAGCCAGGCATCCTGCCGCGGAACGGCCGGTTTACCTTGGCTGATGCGGCGGTACAGGGCCTGGGCCCGACGGATTTCATCCGCCGTGGGCTTGACCCGCACGGACTCGAAACCAACGACTTTGCTGCCATCGAATATGGGGGTGACGTAGGCGTTGACCCAATAATGATCGCCGTTTTTCGAGCGGTTCTTGACGATGCCCATCCAGGGCAGGCCTTGTTTGAGTGCACTCCACATGTGCGCAAACACGGCGGGGGGCACATCGGGGTGACGGACGATGTTCTGCGGCGCGCCAATCAAGTCAGCGCGTTCAAAGCCGCTGATGTCGACAAACGCGTCGTTGCAGTAAGTGATGACACCTCGGACATCCGTGGCGGAGATGAGTTTTTGCGAAGGCGCGAGGGAAATCTCACGCTGTGTTACGGGCTGGTTATTGCGCATTCCGACTACTCCCTGGTTGCCCTCAGTCCATCGGCGCCATCTGCGAAAAGGTTAATCCACATTGGTCAATTCGCCAGCCACTGGTCAAAAGCCTGAAACTTCCTGCCGAAAAACCTCATAATGGCGGCCATTTTTGTTTAGCCGTTATTCTGGTGTGCCCCCATGGAAATCAAGGTCAATTTTCTCGACAACCTCCGGCTTGAAGCCAAGTTCGACGACTTCACGGTGATTGCCGACCAGCCCATCCGCTACAAAGGCGATGGTTCGGCACCGGGGCCGTTCGATTACTTCCTGGCGTCGTCGGCGTTGTGCGCGGCGTACTTCGTGAAGCTGTACTGTCAGACGCGCAATATTTCCACTGAGAATATTCGCCTGTCGCAGAACAACATCGTCGACCCGGAAAACCGCTACAACCAGATCTTCAAGATCCAGGTCGAGCTGCCGGCCGACATTTCCGACAAAGACCGCCAAGGCATCCTGCGTTCCATCGACCGTTGCACGGTCAAGAAAGTGGTGCAGGCCGGGCCTGAGTTCGTCATCGAAGAAGTCGAAAACCTGGACGCTGACGCGCAGGCGTTGTTGATGCCCAACTCGACGTCAGAGGGTGGCACTTATATCGCCGGCAAAGACCTGCCGCTGGAACAGACCATTGCCAACATGTCCGGCCTCCTGGCCGGCCTGGGCATGAAGATTGAAATCGCGTCGTGGCGCAATATCGTGCCCAACGTGTGGTCGCTGCATATCCGCGATGCACATTCGCCGATGTGCTTCACCAACGGTAAGGGCGCGACCAAAGAGGGCGCCTTGGCGTCGGCACTGGGCGAGTTCATCGAGCGGCTCAACTGCAACTTCTTCTATAACGATCAGTTCTGGGGTGAGGAACTGGCGAATGCGCCGTTCGTGCATTACCCGGATGAGCGCTGGTTTCAGCCGGGCCCTAACGACGAGCTGCCAGGTGAAATCCTCGACGCCTACTGCCTGAAGGTCTACAACCGCGAGGGCGAACTGCGTGGTTCGCACCTGTTCGACACCAACTCGGGCAATGAAGAACGCGGCATTGTTTCGCTGCCGTTCGTGCGCCAATCGGACGGTGAAGTGGTGTACTTCCCGTCCAACCTGATCGAAAACCTCTACCTCAGCAACGGCATGAGCGCCGGCAACACCTTGGCCGAAGCCCAGGTGCAGTGCCTGTCGGAGATCTTCGAGCGCGCCGTGAAGCGTGAAATCATCGAAGGCGAGTTCGCCTTGCCGGACGTGCCGGCCGAGGTGCTGGCCAAGTACCCAGGCATTCTCGCCGGTATCCAGGGCCTTGAAGCCCAAGGCTTCCCGGTGCTGGTGAAAGACGCGTCCCTGGGCGGTGAATTCCCGGTAATGTGCGTGACCCTGATGAACCCGCGCACGGGTGGCGTGTTCGCCTCGTTCGGCGCGCATCCAAGCCTGGAAGTGGCGCTGGAACGCAGCCTCACCGAACTGCTGCAAGGCCGCAGTTTCGAAGGCCTCAACGACTTGCCGCAGCCGACCTTCGAAGGTCAGGCGGTGACCGAGCCGAATAACTTCGTCGAGCACTTCATCGACTCCAGTGGCGTGGTGTCGTGGCGCTTCTTCAGCGCGCAGTCGGATTACGAATTCGTTGAGTGGGACTTCACCGGCGAAGGTGCCGATTCGAACGCCCAGGAAGCCGCGACCCTGTTCGGGATTCTCGAAGGCATGGGCAAGGAGTCCTACATGGCGGTGTACGAGCACCTGGGCGCCACCGCGTGCCGCATCCTGGTGCCGGACTATTCGGAAATCTACCCGGTGGATGACCTGATCTGGGACAACACCAACAAAGCGCTATTTTTCCGTGAGGATATCCTCAACCTGCACCGCCTCAACGAGGAAGAGTTGCAAGCGTTGGTCGAGCGCCTGATCGAAAGCGAGCTGGACGACTACACCGATATCACCACCCTGATCGGCATCGAATTCGATGACAACACTGCCTGGGGTCAGCTGACCATCCTGGAGTTGAAACTGCTGATCTTCCTGGCCTTGCAGCAATATGAAGAGGCCAAGGAGTGCGTGGAGATGTTCCTGCAGTACAACGACAACACCGCTGAGCGTGGCCTGTTCTACCAGGCGATGAATGCGGTGCTGGAGATGGAACTGGACGATGACCTGGAACTGGCGGACTACGAAGCCAACTTCCGTCGCATGTTTGGCAATGAGCGGATGGATGCGGTGATTGGTTCGGTACAGGGCGATGTGCGTTTCTATGGTTTGACGCCGACCAGCATGAAGCTGGAAGGGCTGGATCGGCATTTGCGCTTGATCGACAGCTACAAGAAGCTGCATGCGGCGCGTGCCAACGTCACCTCAGCCTGACACAACTTTCTGTGGGAGCTGGCTTGCTGTGGTGATTGGCTTTGGTATGGTGAGCGGGCTTTTGTGGTGAGCGGGCTTGTCGAATCGTCGCACCGCCCGCGCTGGGTGGCGAAGCCGCCCCAATAAAAACGCCGCATTCTGTCAGGCAGAATGCGGCGTCTGGTTTTAGGGCTGCTTCGCAGCCCAGCGCGAGCAAGCTCGCTCACCACAAAAGCCCGCTCACCACAGCAGGCCGGTTCACCACGCAGGCCAAGCTAAACTACTTTAGATAAGTGCCAAGGCTTGCGCCAAATCCGCGCGAAGATCCTCCACATCCTCAACCCCCACCGACAAGCGTACCAACCCATCCCCAATCCCCAGCTGCGCCCGCGTTTCCGCCGGGATGCTTGCATGGGTCATGATCGCCGGGTGTTCGATCAGGCTTTCCACGCCGCCAAGGCTTTCGGCCAGGGCGAAGATCTTGACGTTTTCCAGGAAACGCGTGGCGCCGGCCAGGTCGCTGTTCAGGTCAATCGAAATCATCCCGCCAAACCCACGCATTTGTTCGCGCGCCAGTTCATGCTGGGGATGGGACGTGAGGCCCGGGTAATAAACCCGTGCCACTTGCGGTTGCTGCTCCAGCCAGGTGGCGAGGTCCAGGGCGTTGCTGCAATGGCGTTCCATGCGCAGCGCCAGGGTTTTCACGCCGCGCAGGGTGAGGAACGCGTCGAAGGGCCCGGCGATGGCGCCGACCGAGTTTTGCAGGAAGCCCAGGCGCTCCGCCAGTTCGGGGTTGTCGCCGACAATGGCGATGCCGCCGATCACATCGGAGTGGCCGTTGAGGTATTTGGTGGTGGAATGCACCACGACATCAAAGCCCAGCTCCAGAGGACGCTGGATCCACGGGCTGGCGAAGGTGTTGTCGGCCACACAGATGATGCCGCGATCACGGCAGATACGTGCGATGGCGCTCAGGTCGGTCAGGCTCAGCAGCGGGTTGCTGGGGGTCTCGACCCAGACCATGCGCGTGTCGTCCTGCAGGCTCGCTTCAAACGCCGACAAATCGCTCAGGTCGACAAAGCTGAAACGGTGCCCGGCGCTGCGTTGGCGCACTTTATCGAATAGCCGGAAGGTGCCGCCGTACAGGTCATTGCCGGACACGATATGGGCGCCGGCATCCAGCAACTCCAAGACTGTCGAAATCGCCGCCAGCCCGGACGCGAAAGCAAACGCCTGGCTGCCGCCCTCCAGGTCGGCCACGCAGCGTTCCAGGGCAAACCGCGTGGGGTTGTGGGAGCGGCCGTAGTCGAAGCCTTTGTGCACGCCGGGGCTGTCTTGCAGGTAGGTAGAGTTGGCGTAGATCGGCGGCATCAGCGCGCCCGTGGTCGGGTCGGGGGACTGTCCAGCATGGATCACACGGGTGGCAAACGCGCTTTTATCGGACTGACTCATGCAAGGGATCTCCGTAGGTGGTTGAGCAGGTCGACGCGGGTGATCAGGCCGTGGAAGCCTGACGCGTCGGCAATGATGGCGACCAGGCCGCGATCCAGCTCCGCCTGCAGTTCGGCCAGGCTAGCGCTGGGTGCCAGGGTTTGCAGGGTGTCGGTCATGGCGCTGGAGACGATCATGGAAAAGTGCGTGGCGTCCTGGTGCAGGCCCAGCAGGATGTCGGATTCATCGATCACACCGACCAGTTTTTGACCGTCCACCAGCACTGGCAACTGCGAGACATCCGCCAGGCGCATGCGCTGGAAGGCGGTGAGCAGCGTGTCGTCGGGGCTTACGCTGATCACGCGGCCGTCTTCGAAGCGCCGCGCGATCAGGTCGCGCAGGTCGCCGTAGTGCTTGTAGTGCAGCAGGCCGGCGTCATTCATCCATTGGTCGTTGTAGACCTTCGACAGGTAACGGGTGCCGGTGTCGCAGACAAAAGTCACCACGCGCTTGGGCTCGGTCTGTTCGCGGCAGTAACGCAGGGCGGCCGCGAGCAGGGTGCCGGTGGAGGAACCGCCGAGAATGCCTTCGGCCTTGAGCAACTGCCGGGCATGGTCGAAACTTTCTTCGTCGCTGATCGAATAGGCGTGACGCACGCTGGACAGGTCGGCAATCGACGGAATGAAGTCTTCGCCAATGCCTTCCACCGCCCAGGAGCCCGGCGTTTCCATTTTGCCACTGCGGCTGTATTCGGCCATCACCGAGCCCACCGGGTCGGCCAGCACCATGGCCAGTTCGGGTTGCACGCGCTTGAAGAAGCGCGTCAGGCCGGTGAGGGTGCCGGCAGAGCCGACGCCGACGACGATCGCGTCGACATCATGCTGGGTCTGCGCCCAGATTTCCGGCGCGGTGCTGGTTTCATGGGCCAGGGGGTTGGCCGGGTTGTTGAATTGGTCAGCGAAGAACGACCCCGGAATATCCTTGGCCAGGCGCGCGGCCACGTCCTGGTAATACTCGGGGTGGCCCTTGCCCACATCGGAGCGGGTGATGTGCACCTCGGCGCCCATGGCCTTGAGGTGCAGCACCTTTTCCGTGGACATCTTGTCGGGTACCACCAGGACCACCCGGTAGCCCTTGGCCCGACCGACCAGTGCCAGGCCCAGGCCGGTGTTGCCGGCGGTGGCTTCGATAATCGTGCCGCCGGGGCGCAAGCGGCCGTCGCGTTCGGCGGCGTCGATCATGGCCAGGCCGATGCGGTCCTTGATGGAACCACCGGGGTTCTGGGATTCAAGCTTGAGAAACAACGTGCAGGGGCCGGTATCGAACCGGCTGACCCGAACCAGCGGCGTGTTGCCGATCAATTCGAGGACGGCGGGGCGGGAAAGCGTGGGCATGTCGTCACCTGAATACGAATGGGTTGGACAGCAAAAGGCAAAGCATGGGTTCGACGATAGGCCGGGATCGGTCCGGTCGCAACCGGACGGTCCGTTGGCTGTCTGTTTTTGGCGCATTAGCCGGCCGGGTTCAGTACCTGCTGCAAGCGCGTGACGACGGCGCTACTGGCGGCCTGCATGGGTGCGCGCAATTCGCTGCCGATCAAGCCTTGCACAGCCAGCGCGGCTTTTACCGGTGCTGGATTGGGCTCCATGAACAGCGTGTTGATCAGTGGCAGCAACTGGAAGAATGTCGCTCGCGCTTCAGCCAGTTGGTTGTCGCGCACTTGCTGGAAAAGCGCCACAAATTGCTCGGTGTGCAGGTGGGCCGAGGCCGCAATCGCACCGGTCGCGCCGAGGCACAGTGCGTTGAAAATCTGTACGTCTTCGCCACACAACACGTCCACGTCACCGCTGGCCAGCAGTGCAAGGGTGTTGCCCAGGTTGCCACCACAATCCTTGATCGCCACGATGCGCTTATGGGCGACGATGTTGAGCAGGGTCGCCTGCTCGAAAGTAGCGCCAGTGCGGTAGGGAATGTCGTAAAGAATGATCGGCACGCTGGAGGCATCGGCCACCGTGCGGAAAAACGCCTCCAAACCCGCTTGGGACGGGCGGATGTAACTCGGCGCCGGCACCAAAAGCCCAGCCACCGGGCGTTGCAGGATTTCACGCTGGAAGTGCAGCAGCTCAATCTGGTTATAGCCCGCCAGGCCCATCACCACGCGGTGCGCCGGCACCCATTGCAACACCGCATCGAGAACCGCCAATTGTTCCTGACGACTCAGCGACGCCGCTTCCCCGGTGGTGGTGCACACCATGATCCCGGCCACGTGTTTTTCCAGCAAGTGGCTGACCAGGCGGTGCAGGCCAATGAAATCAATGGCGCCGTCATGGAACGGTGTGACCACGGGAACCCAGATACCTTGAAACGATGACATGCACTTTCTCCTGATGATTGACCGCTGGAGTCACCGTCAGAAGGGCAGAGGGAATTGTGCAAGGGAGGAAGGCCGTCGCGCTCAATGTCCTGTCAGCTCATCTGACGGGACAGCGCGCCCCGGTCACATGAGCGACTGTTTCTTCGATTTGAGGGCGTGCGCAACGCAACCTTGCGCCTTGGCAGGGGAGCCAATGACGGAAAGGTTAACGGAGGACATTGCGGACATTGGCTGACACACCCTGAATAAGGCTTCCATCTTCATGGAATATTGCAGAGTGTGTCAACGGGGCTTATTCGAATTTATCGATACGCGTGTCGGAGTAGTAGAACGCGTTCTTGTCCGTGCTCGACTCGTAGAAGTAGGCGTAGTCGGTCAGGTAGTACAGGTGGTTCACCCGGTTGTATTCATCGTTGTCGAAGCTGCACTTAAGGGCCTTGGCCGCCCCGAGCAGGCCAGGGTTGAGCTCGCTGGCTTGCAGTTCGCGTTCAACTAAGCAGCGGGTAGTCTGGACTTTGGTACGGCTGCCAATCAGGCTGTTGAGGCTGGCGCGGGTGGTTTGGTAGACCACGGTTTCGCCAACTGGCAGGGCCTTCCAATTGCCGGTGAAGCTCAATTGCGTCAGCGCCTCGCTTTCTGCCATGCCCGAGGAGCTGTAGGTGTTTTTTGCCACCAGCGGGATGAGGTTACGCCAGCTCACCGTGTGGCTTTCATAACCCTGCCCGCGGGTGGCGATGGCCAATTGCTCGCTCGCCGCGTCTTGGCTGATGAAGTCCGCACTCTGAAACTGGCTGGTTTCGCCCTTGAGCGTCGACGTGCCGGTCATATGCACGTATTTGAAGGCGCGCGCGGGTTTGTCCAGGTTCAACTGCGTGATTGCGGCTAGCACCTGTGGTTGCACCGAGGTCAGTGCGATGTTCATCGGCGCCTTCAGGCGTGGTTTGAACACCGGCAGCGCGGCGATTGTCTGTGGCGTCGCGCAGACTTTATTGAACAACAACTCATAGTCGGCATTGCTGCCGGCGATCTTCTGCGGCGTGGGAAAGCTGTCGACACGGCCGTCGCTGACGCGATTGTCGGCGTCCATGTCGTAGCCGGCCAGTTCCTTATAGGTCCCGCCCGTGCAAGACACCGCAAAGTGTTCACGCTTCTGGGCATAGGGGGCGTTGTAGGGCATGTCGTTGAGCACCGCCGGTTCGTCGAAGGCGGCCCAAAAGCGCGTTTCGCCATTCACCGTCTTGATGCTGTTGGCGTCAATCAATACCTGGCTATCGTGCGCGTTGGCCTGCACCAGGCGCCAGTCTGGCTTTGGCGTTTCGGCACAGGCGCGTATGAACGTCTGGTTGGCAGCCAAGGTCGCGCGCAATTGCGGCGACAACTTGCGCGCCGCGCTGTAACGGCCAGCGCTGGCCGGGTAGACCCGTTGTGAGCCGTCCAGGTACAGCAAGTGCAGTTGCGGCGATGAGCAAGCGGCCTCGAATTGCATGGTGCGCCGCAGACCACTCGGGCCGCCCGGCATCAGCAGCTCGAAGCTGAGCGAGTCGCCCTCGCGCACGATGCTGTTTTCAACCAAGGGCTGGGTGAGGGTGTCGGCGAACATGCGGTCGACTTGGTTTTTCTGGGTGGCACAACCGGCCAGGGTCGCGAGGCTACCGATGAGCAAGAGAGAAGTAATAACGCGCACGAGAGCCTCGTTGAGTCCATTCAGGGAGATAAGAGTGGCGGCCGATTGAGCCGAATCTGTAGCCGGATGTTGCGAGACAAAAGCCTAACGAGCATGACGGCATCTGTACAGCACTAGCATGGCCGCCGCCGGATATGTGCGGGTCGCAATCGTCCAGCCGTACTTTCTGCCAGCCGATAGTCTATTCGGACATTCCGGGAGAACCTTGATGATCCGACGCGCGTGTTTGGCCACTTTGCTGACCCTGTCTGTGTCGACCGCCTTTGGCGCCTCGACCTACGATCATTTGTATGCCTTTGGCGACAGCTATTCCGACAATGGCGCGGGCGAAGCACTTACCTCCCGACTTGCCGCGCAGCAGGTCAAGGACGCCCAGGCACTGCCTGGCCCGCTGTACTGGAAGGGACGCTGGAGCAACGGCCCAACCGCCGTCGAAGGCCTGGCCCAGGCGTTGAAGACACCGCTGACCGACTACGCCGTGGGCGGCGCCAAAAGCGGCCACGGCAACTACTACACGTGGCTGATGCCGACCCAGGACACAGGCGTGCTCGGCCAAGTCGCCGAGCACTTGCAGGCCGCCAAGTCCCACAAGGCCGACCCCAAGGCGCTGTATTTCATCTTCATCTCGGCCAACGATTTTTTCGAATGGGCCGACTTCTCCCATCCTGAAACCATCGAGGCCTTGAGCGAGTCGAGCCTGGCCAACATCCGCAACGCCACCGAGCAACTGGTGGCCGCGGGGGCCAGGCATGTAATGGTGGTGGGCACGACGGACCTCAGTCACGTGCCCGCCGTGGTGCAGGGCAACCAGGTCGACAACGCGAAGCACTACCAGCAATTGCTCGCACAGAAGCTCCCGGCCATATTGGCGCAGATTGGCGTGGCGAAGGTCACCTACTTCGATCACCTGGCGTTCAGCGACGCGCTACGCGCCAATCCGCAAGCCAATCGATTCACGGACCTGGACACACCGTGCCAGGCCACCTACCCGGACGTGAAACCGGTGTGCGCCGATGCCGATGCGCATTACTATTGGGACGAATGGCACCCCACCCGCAAGGTCCACGCCCTGGCGGCAAAGGCCATGCTCAAGGCATTGCCTTAGCCGGCGGCCACCGCCGCTTCAATGGCAGCGATGTCGATCTTCTTCATGGTCATCATTGCGTCAAAGGCGCGCTTGGCGACGGCCGGGTCCGGGTGGGTGACGGCGTCCGTCAGCACGCGCGGTGAGATCTGCCACGACAAACCCCACTTGTCCTTGCACCAGCCACAGGCGCTTTCCTGGCCGCCGTTACCGCCGATGGCGTTCCAGTAACGATCCGTCTCGGCCTGGTCATCAGTGGCCACCTGAAATGAAAACGCCTCGGTATGGGGAAAGATCGGCCCGCCGTTGAGGCCGATGCAGGGGATGCCCAAGACGGTGAAGTCCACGGTTAACACGTCGCCCTGTTTGCCGGACGGATAATCGCCGGGTGCCAGGTGCACGGCGTTGACTTTGCTGTCCGGGAAGGTCATGGCGTAGAAGGTGGCAGCCTCCAGGGCGGTGCCGTTGTACCAGAGGCAGAGGGTGTTTTTGCTTTTCATGGTCGGTCTCCACAGGAAAATGGCTGTGTGGAGTCTAGACGGCGAGTTCGTCTCGGGTCATGTCGCGTACTCATGGGTCAAAAGCGCTCGTCCAATATCGCCGGCAAAGTGATGTCCTTGACGAAGCTGGCCGAGGACAGGCTCAACGTCATGCGTACCACCTGCACCACATCGTGCACAGGAATCGAGTGGCCTTCATCCCGCTGCGCGGCTTGCTCGCGCGGCGTGCCCAGGGGATCCTCAGTGTTCAAGTACCCCAGATTCAGACAGGTGATAGCCAGGCGCTGCTGGCGATAGCCTTCACGCAACGCATCGGCAATCCCGCGCAAGGCAAACTTGGAGGCCCCGAAGGCGACCTCCGGACGGCCACTTTGCGGCAGGCCGGAAGTGGAGCCGGTCAGGATGATCCTCGGGTTTTGGCTTTTAAGCAGCATCGGCAACAGGCGCTTGATCAGCAGCAGGGTAGAGGTGATGTTGCAGGTGACGATGGCCTCGATCTGCTCATCATCGTCGGCCAGGAAGTTGTAGGCCGGGTCGAAAGCAAACTCTTCCCAGATGCCTAGGTTGTAGATCAGCGTGTCCAAGCCGTTATCGGCAATCGCCTCGGCGATGACGTGCGCAGCCTGGGTGGGTTTAGCGAGATTGGCCTCGATCCACTGCACCTCGACGCCGTTCTTGTGAGCCAACTGCTCGGGGCGGCTGCGGGACACGCCGATCAGCGTATCCCCAGGCTCACCGAGCCCTTCGATCAGGGCTTTGCCCAATCCTTTGCTTGCGCCTACCACCAGGGTTTTCATTGCATGTCTCCTTGACTGTAAAACGTGATTTAAGCCCTGCGCGCCATCAACAACACCGTCGCCGCCGCCGACAGCAAGCCTGCGCAGCACCGATTGAAAATCCGCTTGCCCCGCGGCTCGGCAAACCAGCGGCGCATGTGCAAGCCCATATAGGCGTAGGCGCTGATGGCGATCCACTCCAGCACCAGGAACATTGCGCCGAGCAGCGCGAATTGCGGGGTGATGGGCTCGCCGGGCACTACAAATTGCGGGAGGAAGGCAGTGAAGATCAGGATTGCCTTCGGATTGCCCGCCGCCACCAAAAACTCCTGCCGCGCCAACGCCCACAATCCCACCTTGGCCGTCGCGGACTGCGCCTCTGCCTCCGGATTGGCCCGCCACAACTGAAACGCCAGATAAAACAGATATGCCGCGCCCAGGATCTTGATCCCGTAGAACAACAGCTCCGACGTTTGCAACACCACCGCCAACCCGGCGGACGCGAGGGCGATCATGCCGGCGAAGGCCAGCAAACGGCCGATGCCCGCCAAGCATGATGTGCGGTAGCCGTAGCGTGTGGAGTTGCTCACGGACAGCAGGTTGTTCGGGCCCGGCGCCATGTTGAGGGCGAAGCAGGCGGGGAGGAAAAGGGCGAGGGTGGCGAGGTCCATGGCGGCTCCGGGTTCGCGGGGGCGGGGAGGTGTGAGGATAAGGGGAGTGGAAGTCGTTGGACAGCCTCAGCCGTTCTTGTTTTGAGCTATCGTGGCATTTGCGACATCAGCGGCCATCTGTTCAGCACTGCGCATCCCGTCAATCCGTAAGAGCGGTACCGTCTGCTGTGATAGCCATGCCTCATGCCACGCCCGGTTACGCCCTGAGAAATTCGGATCATCGTACTGCGAAGCCCATTCCCGAAAAGCCACGTGTATCGCGTACATATCACCACCGGGTGCGATCCGCTCGCCAAAACGCGCCTTCTCGCGGGCAGCCAGGCGTTCGAGGCGAACGGGCGTGGGGGTGGCGACGAACACGATCAAGTCAGCATCGGCAATCAACGCATCGCCCCACACCATGCAAGAACCACTCAGCACCCAGCCGTCGTCACCGAGTGCTTGTTGCATCAGGGAAACGCGGTCGCTGGGAGGTCGCTTGGTTGTGAAAGGAGGGTTGGTGGGCATCCAGTAAAAGTCATCGACGTCGACGTGTCGTATACCGAGCCGCGTGGCGAGGTTGTGACCCAGCGTGGTGACGCCCGCGCACGATGCTCCTGTGATGTAGATCCGCATTTTTCCTCCATGAATACAAGCCGGGTCCCAGGTCAGGGATATGTCCGATAAGCAGGACGACTCTGTCGTCCTGCCCAGGCATTTCAGGGCAAAGGTTTCGGGTTGACGGTGTACCAACCCGACGGGGTTTTGGCACATATCTGCGGCCTGAGCGGTGTTTCAACGGTGTTGTTGCCTTGAGCGGAAAGTTGGCGAACGGCAATCACGCAACCTGCCTTGAACGTGCTGATTTTGACCATCTGAAGTTCCATTTCATAGTCTTTGCCGGGCTCGGGAATGAGTGTGACAGGCGCGGGAAAGCAGGACATTTGCGAACCGCCCATGGCGAACCCTGCAATAAAGGGTTTACCCGCCGGAATGACGTGCTCGTCAAACACTTTGGGTGACTGGTTGATGGCTTTGCTTGCCTTGCTCGCAGGCATGCCAATCACGCTGTTCTGACTGTCAGTGGCCCTGAAAGGGTAGAGGCCCGCAGAGTCGACATGGGCTGTTTGCCAGCCGGCTTCTTCGGGCGTTTTGGTCAGCAGGGACCCGTTGTAAAACGCCTCGCAAGTCTGGCCGCTGAGGAAGCCCGCGTTGGTGGTGTCCCCCGTGATGAAACGGACGCGGGCTGAGTTGGCCGGGTCGTATTGGCTGATCTGGGTTTCGTTGCGAACGTCGGTTTTGGTGGTGGCGCAGCCGATAAGCGTCAAGCTGAACGCCAGGGGAAAGAGAAAACGCATGGTTAACCTTCATATTCTGTAAGAGTGGGGCTTGAGAGGCAGCGATTGATGCCTTCGCCTAGGCGTCGGGTTGAGGCCTATTGATCAGCGTTCCAAACCGCCAGTTCATAGCCATCCGGATCGGTGAAGTGAAACCTGCGTCCACCAGGGAACGAAAATGTCTCGCGGGTGATGACAGCCCCCAGGGCTTTGAGTCGCTGCTGCGTGGCATCGAGATCATCGGCGTACAAAATAACTAACGGGCCACCCGGCCGAACCGGCTCCCCCGTGGTGAACCCGCCTGTCAGACGCCCATCGCTGAACTCCGTGTAGAGGGGGCCGTAATCGACGAACGTCCAGCCGAACGCGCCGCCGTAGAAGGCTTTGCTGCGGGCAATATCGCTGACGTTGAATTCGATGTTGTCGATTTGCCGATCTTTACCTTGAGCGCTCATGCGTGCCTTCCTGGCCGATGTTAAGAGCGGCGAGTGTAGCGTGAACGTCCGCCTGCATGAAGACGGGAATCGTGCCTATGATGCACCCGACTACAGAATTAATCGGAGCGGACAGCGTGCTGAAGATTGGAATCCTGGGCGTCGGTGAGCTGACGGAAAAGGTGGTGATCGGCCTGCGGCGCAGTGGGTTTGGCGGGCGGGTGTTGCTTTCTGCGCGTAACCACGAACGTGCGCAGCAGCTCGCTGAACAGTGGGACTGTGAGGTGATGGCTGACAATCAACAGGTTGTCGATGGGGCGGACTTGTTAGTCTTGGGCGTGCGCCCGGAGGTGGTCGATCAGCTTTCGAATGAAGTGCAGCTTAGACCTGAGCAAACGCTGGTGTCGTTGGTAGCAGGATTGAAGCTGGCCGAGCTTCAACGCCGGTTCCCGCAGGCGCGTGTCGTGCGCGCCATGCTGTCCTATGCCGCCCAGATCAACCAGACGACTGTGGTGATCACGCCCGGTGGCGAACCCTATGCAACACTGCTGGGCGCGCTCGGTTCATTGGTGGTGCTGGACGAGGAAGAGGCGTTCGAACTGGCCACTGTCGCGGCCTGCATGAACGGTTGGTTCTATTTCTTCCTGAGTGATCTTCAGCAGTGGTTTACCGACAAAGGCCTGTCCAAGGATCAGGCTGCCCAACTGGTGATGGGCAACCTGCAAGACTGCTTGGCCAGCGCCCGTCACCAGCCATCCGCGAGTCTGGAAGGGTTGGGTAGCGCGATTGCGACACCGGGCACCTTTACCGCGGCTGGGTTGGAGGTGTTGAGAAACAAAGGCGCGACACAGGCATGGCGCGAGGCGGCTGACGAGGTGCTTGAGCGGCTGCACAAGCCTGCACGTTTATAGCCGGTGATGTTCCAGCAAGAAATCCACAAACACGCGGATCCGCGCGGGCATGCTCGCACCGCCGACAAACACCACGTGGATCGGCTCCCGGTCGCCGGGGTTCCAGGATTCCAGCAGGGGCACCAGGTGACCGCGTTGCAGGTCTTCTGCAACCGTGAACTCGCCGATGCGTGCGATACCGGCGCCTAACCGCGCCAGTTGAGCGAGTGCTTCGCCACTGCTGCATTCGATATTGCCGTTTATCTTCAGGGAAAACTCCCGGCCGTCACGGGCGAAGGGCCAGTCGGATTGCGCACGGCGGAAGTTGAAGCGCAGGCAGTTGTGGCGCAGCAAGTCGTTGGGTTCCAGAGGTGTGCCGTGTTGCGCGAGGTACTCCGGCGACGCCACCAGGACCTGGCCGGTGTCGCCGATGCGCCGTGCTGTCAGCGGGCTGTCTGGCAGGTCGCCAAAGCGGATCGCGACGTCAGCCTGGCCGCCGAGGATGTCGACCACTTCGTCGCCCAAGGTCAGGTCCACCACAATGTTCGGGTAGCGGGCGCTGAACGCCGCCACCAACGGCACGATGGCCATGCGGCCGTGGCCCAGGGCCGCACTGACCCGCAGCCGGCCTTTGGGCGCGCCTTGGTCGGCGATGGCTTCTTCGACTTCCGCCATGTCGGCCAGGATGCGCCGGGCGCCGCGAAGGTACGCCTCGCCTTCGGCTGTGAAGGCGAGGGCGCGGGTCGTACGAATCAACAGGCGGGTGCCCAGGCGTTGTTCTGTGCGTGCGATGACGCGGCTGACGGCCGAGGGCGTCAATCGTAATGCCCGCGCTGCTGCCGACAGGCTGCCTTCCTGCGCCACCATTGCAAATACCGCCATCTCACCCGACCTGCCGTTGAAATCCATTTTTGCCTCGTGCGCAAAGGTGATTGCCAATTAAACGGTCTAGTGCCGTCAAAGCGTTGATCGTAGCATTTGCGGCATAAATGAGGAGTCTTCCATGCGTATCAATCCACCCCTTGTAGCCCTTGCTGTCGGTGCCTTCGGCATTGGCGTCACTGAGTTCGCGCCCATGGGCATGTTGCCCACAATCGCCAATGACCTTGGCGTTTCGATTCCCACTGCGGGGCTGTTGGTCAGCGCCTACGCCCTGGGGGTATTGCTCGGCGCGCCACTGATGATCTTGACCACTGGCAAGATCCCCCGTCGTCACTTGCTGGTCGGGCTTATGGCCATTTTCACCCTGGGTAACGTGATGTCGGCGCTTGCAACCGGCTATTACGACCTGTTGATTGCCCGCGTCATCACTTCGCTCAACCACGGTGCGTTTTTTGGCGTCGGTTCCATCGTCGCGGCTAGTGTGGTCGCGCCGGACAAGCGCGCCGGAGCTGTCGCCGCGATGTTTATGGGCCTGACCCTGGCGACCATTGGTGGCGTGCCACTGGCGACCTGGTTTGGTGAACTGCTTGGCTGGCGTACGGCGTTCTGGGGCATTGGCGGACTGGGCCTGGTAACCATGGTCGCGCTGTGGTTCGCGCTGCCTAACCTGCCGCTGCCGAAAAGCGACGGTGTGCTGGCCGAAATCAAGGTGCTGGGGCGCGGTTCGGTACTGGCGGCACTGGCCCTGACCGTGGTGGGCTCCAGTGCTATGTTCACCGTGTTTACCTATATCGCGCCGATCCTGAGCAACCAGACCCATGCGTCTACCCCCTTTATCACGGCCATGCTGGTGCTGTTCGGCGTCGGGTTGACCCTGGGCAATATATGGGGGGGCAAGGCAGCAGATCGCTCGATCGACCGGACCCTGATCGTCTCGCTGAGCGCACTGATTCTGGTCCTGCTGGCCTTTGCATTCCTGATGCGTTGGCCGATACCGGCAGCGGTGAGCATCCTCATCTGGGGTATCGCCAGCTTCGCCGTCGTGCCGCCGTTGCAGATGCGTGTGATGGAAGCGGCCAAAGATGCGCCGAACCTGGCCTCGGCCGTGAACATCGGCGCCTTCAACTTCGGCAACGCGATTGGCGCAGCAGTGGGTGGCGCAGTGATCAACGCAGGGCTGGGCTACCCGGCGATTTCCCTGGCCGGCGCCGCGATGGCGGGCTTGGGGTTGCTGATGGTCGTGACGTTCGCCTGGGGTTCTCGAGCGCGCATGGCTGCGGCGGTTTAGCAGGTGCGCACCAAAGGGTTCACTGCGGCGCCTTCAGAAAACGCTGTTCATGGTCTGGATGCGGCAACAGGCAGGTGTCGTACTGCCCAAAAATCCGATAGCGATTGCGTGCGACGCGGTCGTAAGCCCAGTCCCGAAGCGCGCGTGGGATGATGCGCAACAGCAGCAATGGACGCCACACGGCAGGCAGTTGCGCAACGATCTCGAACACGGCGTCCGAACGCACCCAGTAATGGTGGTTACGAATGACCGCCAGGGTGTCGAACTGATCCAGGGGCAGCCCCGCCCAGGCCAGCAACGCCTGGCCTTCGGGGGACTGCACCGCCGCCAAGCGCACGCGCCGTTGGCGGTCGTGACGGATCAGGAACCTCGCCCAACCGTTGCACAGCTTGCACACGCCGTCGAACAGCACCACGGTTTCGCCAGGCTTGAGCAACGGCGCGAGGGACGGGCGGGTTTGGGAGGCGGGCATAAGCGTGGGTCCAGTCGTGCCGTGTGAGCCTGGATCATACCCGTGTTCGCGAAAGCAAGGGCGCCGCGTCTTTTTCCTCCGAACCCACGTCATGCAAGGAAATCCTCGACGTCTCCGGCAACGCCAACCCACCCGCCAACGCCAGCAACGCCACGGCAATCAGGTAAAACGCCGGTGACAGATTGCTGCCGGTGGTGCTGATCAACCAGGTCGCCATCAACGGCGCGGTGCCGCCGAAGATCGTATAGGCCAGGTTGTAGGTGATCGCCGAGGCGGTGTAGCGCGTGCGGGTCGGAAACGTTTCCGACAGCAAGGCTGCCGTGACCACCCCACACAGCACGGCCCCCACCGCCAGCAGCATCACGCCGACAATGGACGCCGCGAACGAACCGGAGCTGGCCATCAGGAATGACGGATACACCACGACCATCAACAGCACGCAGGCGGTCATCACGGTGACACGACGCCCGACCCGATCCGAATACAGCCCCGCCAGCGGGCAAATCGCCGCCGCGAAGATCAACGCAATCAGCGACACCAGCAACGCCATCGCCCGACTCAAGCCGCCCGCCACTTGCAGATAGGTCGCGAAATACGTGGTGAACATATAAAACGACAGCGCCGTCAGTGACACAAAAGCGCCCAGGCAGCAGATCGCCGCACCATGGTTGCGCAGGGTTTCCTTGAGCGGGGAGTGGGCCACCGTGTGTTCTTCCTTCACGGCCTGGAAGGCGGGCGTCTCGTCCAGCTTCCAGCGCAGGTAAAGCCCCACCAGGCCGAGCGGCGCGGCGATCAGGAACGGCAAGCGCCAGCCCCAGCTGCCCATCGCCTCGGCGGATAACGACGCTTCCAGTGCATACGCCACCACCGCGGCGGCAGCGAAGGCGGAAAACGTCGACACCGGCACGAAGCTGCCGTACCAGGCGCGCTTGTCACTGGGCGCGTGCTCCATCAGATAGGCACAGGCCCCGGCATATTCGCCCCCGGCGGAGAACCCTTGGGCGCAGCGAATCAGCGACAACAGGATCGGCGCCGCTACGCCGATGGCTGCGTAGGTCGGCAGCAGGCCGATCAGGGTGGTGGCGCCGGCCATCAAAAGGATCGTCATGGCCAGCGTGCGTTTGCGGCCGATACGGTCGCCGAGCATGCCGAAGAAAATCCCGCCCAGTGGCCGGAAGGCAAACGCCACGGCAAACACGGCGAAGGTCTTGAGCAATGCCACGCTGGCGTCGCCGCTGGGGAAGAATTGCTGGGCGATGGTGGTGGCAAGGAAACCATAGACGGCGAAGTCGAACCACTCGACAAAGTTACCGATGCCGGCGGCGATAATGACCTTTCGCAAGGTCTGGGGGCTGACCTGTTCGGTGGATGGGCTCGTCATGGGGTGAGGCCTCGGGATAGGTGCGGGGATGGCTGATTATCGGGGCTGGCGGTTGGGCGGCGGGGCCCAAAAGAGTCGTCCGCGTAGTCAGTAGCGACTTGGTCGAGTTGGGGGAGGCAGGAATTGGGCCAGGTGAGGCAAGGAGCGGGTGCGCAACTTTGGTTAAGACTTTAACAATGGTTTACATCGCTGAACCTTTGATGCCGTTATGGTTTGTGGCTACTGGCAAACATGATGATTACCCCATGCAGTCGAGCGACAAACTTTTGAATCCGGAGCTGATCAATATCCGGCGGCTGTTCACAACGCCCTTGGCCAGCATCCAATACCCGAACGCCGACACGCTCAACGCCGAGCTCAAGGCGCTCGTCACCCACCGCATGGCCCAGGATCAGTGCGGCGCCCAGCGCAGCAACGATGGCGGCTGGCAATCCGCGAACGATTTTCAAGCGTGGGGTGGGGACGCCTGCGGCGCGTTGGTGGCATTCGCCACGCAGTTCGCGACTGAACTGACCGCGGTTCATCACGAAGGCTTCGGATTAACCGTGCCCGGTTTCGAGTGGAAGCTCAACGCGTGGGCCAATGTGAACGAGGCGGGCCACAGCAATGCGCTGCATGGGCACCCTGGCGCATTTTGGTCGGGCGTTTACTGGGTCGATGCAGGAGGCCGTGAAGAGGACGCCACCGTCGGCGGCGACCTGGAATTCGTTGATCCGCGAGGCATGGTGGCCTCGACCTACAATCCCGCCTTGCGCATGCGGGTCGAGGATTGCCTGACCGCCGGGTTCAGCAGCACCTGCGTTGCCAGCAGCGGGACATTGATCATGTTTCCGTCCTGGTTGATGCACTCGGTACGACGCTTTGAGGGGACGCGGCCGCGGATCTCCATCGCGTTCAACTTTGGGGTATGAGAGGCGCGCGGACTGCTCCCATGACCTGCCGAATGACTTGCGCAAGTATCCTGATGCCTTCATCAATCTGCTGCACAGTAAGCCCGGCATAGCCCAGTATCAGGCTTGCCGGTCGTTCTCTTGCCGACGTGAACAACGGCGATAGCGGATACACACCTATCCCGCGCTCAAGCGCCATCGCCTGCAATGCGCTTTCATCCCGGGCATGCAGGGTTGGCAATAGCAATACACCGTGCAACCCGGCCGCCATGCCCTCCAGTTTTCCAAGCCCCGCCAAGTGGCGGTCGACGGCATCCAGCAGGGCTTTTCGTCGGCCTTCGTTGTCACGGCGCAAGCGGCGTAGATGGCGTTCGTAGGCGCCACTGTCGATCAACGAGGCAAGCACGTTTTGCTCCCAACGGGTTTCGTTGCGATCGGTCAACCGTTTGGCCTCGCGAAACACGCCCACCAGTTCGCGCGGCAGTACCAGGTAACCCAACCTCAGTTGCGGCGAAAGCGCCTTGGAGAAGGTGCCGACGTAGATCACGCGGGCCTCGGCATCCATCGATTGCAAGGCGTCGATGGGACGCTGGCCATAACGGAACTCGCCACCGTAATCGTCTTCGATGATCCAGGCGCGATGGCACTTTGCCCAGTTCAGCAGTTCGACGCGTCGCGCGATGGACAGCACGGCGCCCATGGGGAATTGGTGCGACGGAGTGACGTAGGCCAACCGTGCGCGCGGGTCATCCAGCAACAGGTGTGTCTGCAAACCGGATGCATCCACCGGGATGGGCAAGGCCGTTGCGCCGGTGGCCTCGAAGCAATAGCGGGCCATGCGGTAGCCGGGGTCTTCGAAAATGAAGGCGTCGTCAGGGTTGAGCAGCAAGCGGGCACACAGGTCTAGCCCTTGCTGGGAGCCGTGCACCACCATTAGCTGCTCGGTATCGCAGGTCAAGCCACGGGCGCGGCGCAGGTAGCCTTGCAGCGCCTGGCGCAAAGCGGCTTCGCCTTCGGGCTGGCCGTAAGGCCGCGTAGGTTGGCGTTTGATCAGTTCGGCTCGATAGGCGCGGTTCCAGCCCAGTGCCGGAAAGTCCCGCGAGGCGACCGCTCCGTATCGGAAGTCGATGCGCGCGGTGGGAGAAATCATGTGATAGGGCGTGAGAGCGGCAACCCGCTGCCCATAGCGCGACAATGGGGGTGGCGGGCTGTCGTGGGGCACGGTGCCAACGACAGGAAGCGCAACGGTAAGGGCTGCGACCCTGGCGGCCTTGCCCACGGCGGTCACCACAAACCCTTCGGCAGCCAATTGCTCGTAGGCGGCGGTGACCGTGGTGCGCGAGACCCCAAGCGTCTCCGCCATGGCACGGGTGGAGGGCAGCTTCGCGTCGGGCGCCAGGGTGCCGTCCTCTATCTGCGCTCGCAGCTTGGTGTAGAGGCGGCGTTCCGCGCCGCGCCTGGGGTTCGATAACTGGCCCATGGAAAAACCTCAAAACTGGTACTTTTTGCGGTGCCGGTGATGCGCGAGATTATGACGTCTCTTCTCTGCGAAATGAATGCACGCCATGGAACTTGAGCTGACAACCACGACGATCCTGGTGACCTTTGCCGGGGTCTTTTTGATCTGCTTTATGAAAGGCGCCTTTGGCGGCGGCTTTGCCATCGTCGGTATTCCGCTGCTGTCGCTGGTGATGGACCCGATCACTGCCGGCGGCTTGCTGGCGCCGTTGTTCATCGCCATGGACCTGTTCGGCCTGCGCTATTGGAAACCGTCGACCTGGTCAAAGCCCGACCTCACGTTACTGGTACCTGGGTTGGTGGTCGGAATCGGCGTTGGCTACCTGCTTTTTCGCGTATTGGATCACCGTGCGATTGCCATCGTGATGGCGGTGGTCACGCTGGTGTTCGTCGGCCTGTGGTTCAGGGCCGGGGGAAATGTCAGTGTGAAGCCGCGCTCAACACCGAAGGCCGTGGCCGCTGGGGTCACCTCGGGAATCACCACCATGGTTGCGCATTCCGGTGGGCCCCCGTTGGCGATGTACTTGCTGCCACTGGGCCTGAGCAAACAGGTTTACGCCGGGACCACCAGCCTGTTTTTCACCGTGGGCAATGTGCTCAAGGCGATTCCGTGGTTGATCCTCGCCAGGCCTACCGGCAACGTGTTGGGTCTGGCGCTTATCTGTTTGTTCGCCGTGCCCAGTGGCGTGTGGCTGGGCTGGCGGCTGCATGCGCGATTGGATCAGCGCCAGCTCTATCGCGCCTGCTATGGCTTGCTGAGTATCACGGCGCTGAAGCTGCTGTGGGACGGGATTGGGGGCTACTGGGCCTAGGGGTGGAACCTACGTCCCAACGCATCCAGCCGCACTGCAATCGGCGGTAATCGCTCGCTGCTGCGCGCCAGGGTTTCCACATCGTCGGCGGTGCTTTGCGCAATGCTCTGCACCGACTGCAACCGCCCGACAATCTCCAGGTTCGCCGTGGTCTGTTCGCGGGTGGTGGTCACGATCCGTCCATTCAGATCGTCGATGTGCGCAATGTCGCTTCCCACCGCGCGCAGCATGTCGACGGCTACCTGACTGTCTTCAACGCAACGCTCCACGCCTTGGCGGCTGTCGTGCATGGCTTCCACGGCCTGGCGGCTGCCGTGTTGCAGGCCTTCGATGATGGTCTTGATTTCCTGGGTGGACACCGCCGTGCGCTGCGCTAGGCTGCGCACTTCGTCGGCGACCACGGCAAAGCCGCGGCCTTGCTCGCCGGCGCGGGCGGCCTCGATGGCCGCGTTGAGGGCGAGCAGGTTGGTCTGGTTGGCGATGCTGTTGATCACTTCGAGCACGGTGCCGATCTGCTCGGCTTGCACGGCCAGGCCCTGCACCGTTTCGTGGGTGCCGTTGAGGCGTGTGGCCAGTTGGGTGATTTCCTGCTGGGCACGGCTGACGCTTTCCTGGCCGCGCTGGATCTGTTGACTGGCCTTGCCGGCGTGGTCCACCGCTTGCTCGACATGCACGGCGATATGGCCCATGGCGTCTTCCATGCGCTGCATCGAGCCGGTCATCTGGGTGATCTGCGCCAATTGATGCCGAGCGCCTTTTTCCAGGGTACCGCTGGCGCTGGCCAGTTCCTGGCCGAGTTGGCCGAGGCCGTGGGAGTCGCGGGCGACGCCGTCGATCAGGTGCGTGATCTGTTGCAGGAAGTGGTCGAAGCGCGTGGCCAACGACACATGCACCTTGCCTTCGCCATGGGTGGTTTGCGCGCTGAATTGGGACGTGACTGCGAGCATCTTCTCCAGCATTTCCTGGCTCTCGACCGCTTCGGCTTGGCTGTGCACGGCGAGGTAGAGCAGGGCGACGGTTTCCATCACCACGTAGAAGGCGTGGACGAACACCATGGTCCAGCCGCCGTGATGCTCCATCACAAACACCGGGAACCCTTGGTGTTGCAGGGCATGGAAGACCACGTGATGCACGGCGATGGTGGCGGCGGCGACCAGGATCGGCAGCCAGTCACGATAAAACGTCAGCACCGCCAAAAGCGCGAAGATCCCGAAGTGCGATTCGATCACGCCCTGGGCCTGGTTGATGTGCAGTGCCGCCATGATCATCAGGCCCGCGCCGAGGGCACAACGCATCACGCGGGTGCTGCCTATCGCACGGTACAGCGCCGTGAGCACCACGCTGGTGCCGCCGCCGATGATGGCGGCTTGCATCAAGGTGTCATGCCAGAACGCCAAGCCTAGGGAGAACAGGAACATCAACCAGATCAACGCCAGCATGATGCGGTCGGCTTTACGGTAGTGCTCGAAAAAACGCGCGCGGGTGGGCATTCACACTTACTCCCTGTGGTCTGGCCGAATCAAAGTGAGGGGCAGGGTGGAGCGAATCAGGTGTTTTTAGTTTTTATTGGATTCAGTGATGCCAACGGTTATCGGCATCCGGCGGCGGGACTTGAGGAACGGCTACCCGGGCGGGTAGCCGTTGATCGGATCACGATCAGAAGCTGTATTTGGCCGTGACGCCAAAGCTGCGCGGGTTACCGTAAGTGTCGGTCGAACCCCAGATCGGGCTGGTGGCGATGGCCGAGTAATAGGTGCGGTCGAAAATGTTGTTCACGTTCAACTGCAGGTCCAGGTGTTTGTTCACCTGGTAACCGGCCATCACGTCGGCAACGGCATAACTGCCTTGTTCCAGGCGATAGGTATTGCTGTTGGCGAGCACCACATCGTTGTACATGCGGCTCTGCCAGTAAACATTGCCACCGATGCGCAGTTTTTCCAGTGGGCCCTGGAAGCGGTAGGAGGTGGTGAGTTTGAACAAACGTTCCGGGGTGTCGGTGTCGAAACGCTGGTTGTTGTTGGCCGCATTGGTGTCCTTGATGTAATGCGCACGGGTGTAGGTGAAACCGCCGCCGACCTGCCAGTTTTCGGTGAGTGCACCTTGCAGCTCAAGGTCTATGCCTTGGCTACGTACCAGGCCGGAGGCTTCGTAGCACGCCATGATCGGGCAACCGGCTTGGCTCTCGGGCAGGGTCGCACGGTTTTTCTGGTCGATCTGGAACACCGCCAGGCTGGCGTTGAGCGCGCCGTTGAAGTATTCGCCCTTGATACCGACTTCATAGTTTTCGCCGACGATGGGCTTCAGTGGCTTGTCCGAGAAGTCGCGGCTTGTCTGCGGTGTGAAGATGTCGGTGTAGCTCGCGTACACGGAGTACTGGTCGTTCAGGTCATAGATCACGCCGGCGTAGCGCGTGAGGTTACGGGTGACTTTGTAGTCGCCGTCGCCTTGGCGGTCATCGTAGTCATACCAGTCCACGCGCGCGCCGAGGATCACCTTGAGCGGGTCTGCGAGGTTCAGGCGGGTGGTCAGGTAAACGCCGTCCTGGGTGGTGATGCTGTGGCCTTTGCCGTCACGTACGAAGTCCGGTTTTGCCCCATTGAGCGGGTAATTGGTGTCGTAGGGGCTGTATTCCTTGGACGTGGCGTCGTAGATGCGCTTGCTGGTACCGACCACCACTTCATGGGTGCGCCCGAACGCTTCGACCGGGCCGCTGAGGAACGTGTCCAGGCCGTACTGCTTGTCGTCCTGGTGCGATTGATAGGCGGTGCGCGCCAGTGTGGTCTGGTAGCGCGACTGGTAGGTGCCGGTGAACACACCGTCCAACTGAGAGGAGGAACCTGCGATGTGGAGCTTCCAGTCGTTGGCGAAGCGATGTTCGATATCACCGAAGACAGTGTCGATGGTCAGCTTCTTGTTTTCCCAGTCGGAGCCGGGGTTGGTGGAGCGGGGCAGGTTCAGGTGATGGCCGTCGGTGCCGATGGGCAGGCCGCCCCAGAAGAAGTTGGTCTGGTCTTCCTGGCGCGAGAAACCCAGGGTGGCGGTGGTGTTTTCGCTGAGGTCAGCTTCACCGATGGCGTAGAACAGGCCGTGGTCGCTTTCTTCGCCTTTGCGGAAACTGTTGGCGTCGCGGTAGGAGCCTACGACGCGGCCACGCAGGGTGCCGCTGTCATTCAAGGCGCTGGAAGCGTCGAATTCGCCGCGATAATCGTCCCAACTGCCGGCGGCACCGGTGATCGATACCTGCGGCGTGGCGGTCGGGCGCTTGCGCACAAAGTTGATCGCCGCCGAAGGGTTGCCGGCGCCGGTGACCAGGCCGGTGGCGCCACGGATCACTTCTACACGGTCGAACATCGCCAGGTTGGGCTGCACGCTGTTGGCGTAGCCGGAATAGGAGCTGGGGATGCCGTCAAACATCATGTTGTCGATGTCGAAGCCACGTGATCTGTACGTCTGCCGGCCAGGACCGCTGGACTGGCTGAGGAACAGGCCGGGCGTGTTCTTGACCACGTCGTTGACGCTGGTCATGGCCTGGTCGTCCATGCGTTGGCGGGTGATGACCGTGACGGCCTGGGGTGTTTCACGCATGGTCAGCGGGAGCTTGGTGGCGGTCGCCATCTCGCCGGTGGTGTAGGACTGGGTGCCTTCGGTGGTCTGACCCAGCTGTTCAGTGCTGATCTGGGTGGCACCCAATTCGAGCGGGGCGGTTTTTTCCGCCTCAGCGGCGAAGGCCGCCGTTGAACTTGCAAGACAGACGGCCAACGCCATCAGACTGGGTGAAAAACCTTTGCCGCCGTGTTGTTGCACAGACATGGAACTGACTCTCCCCGAATGCCTTCCATGGCGAATAATAAAGATGTTGATAATTATTCGCATCAGTGTGGCAGATTGAGTTCGAAGGAAAAAGCCTTCGGAGAGAATTAGTTAACGTTTTTTTCACAATTGACTGGCAGCGATTTGCTAAATCGGCCCCAGCAAACGCGATCTCATGGATGACTATTCATGCCTTGGAATGGCCACCCGACTCGTCGCCTTGACTTCCCTCAGCGCCAGACTCGATTGAATCGACGCAATCCCCAACTGGCGCCGCAACACGCTCTCGACAAACTCGCTGTAGCTGTCCAGATCTTCCGCGAGGACCTGCAACAGGTAATCCGCATCACCGGTGATCTTGTGGCACGACAGCACCTGCGGCAGCTCCTTCACCACCGCTTCGAACGCATCCGGTGCATGATCGGTGTGGATCGCGAAACGCACATGCACGAACGCCATGATGTTCAGCCCGAGCAGCTTGCGATCGAGATTGGCCTGGTAGTCTTTGATTACACCTTCCTCTTCCAGGCGTTTACGCCGACGCCAGCAGGGCGTGAGGCTCAGGGATAGACGCTCGCTCAACTGCGCGTTGGAAATACTCGCATCTTCCTGCAGTAGCGCGAGGATGGCGAGATCGGTGTCGTCAAGAACGACCTGCTTGGTTTTATTTTTCATAACTGGGCGCTGTAGGGGTAAATATTTCCGATAAAACTAACAGTGCCGCAAATAAAAGCAAAGAAAGCCCGAGGCTGCCAGAACAAAATAGACCCTGTCTTTTACTGGCGGATGCCCACTCATGTTGACTGTTTTTAGCGAAGCCCACCGTTTGCACCACGGCACTGAACTGAAGGACGGCGTGCTCAAACCGTCGTTCGAACAACCCAGCCGCGCCGACACCGTGCGCGATCGCGTCAGGCAGGTGGGCCTGGGCGATATCATCACGCCGCGCCGCTTTGACCGGGCCTGTTACGTCAACGCCCACAGCGAACGCTACGTGGCATTCCTCGAGTCGGCCTGGGCCGAATGGACCGCCATTGGCCGTAGCCATGATGCATTGCCCCTGGTGTGGCCGGTGCGTGACCTGGCCAACCATCAAGTCCCGGACTTCATCGACGGCAAGCTCGGTTTCTTCGCCATGGACGCCGGCTCGCCGATTACCCGCACCACCTGGGATGCGGTCAGAACCAGCGCCGATATCGCCTTGACCGGCCTGGCGCTGATCGACGAAGGCCATCACAGTGCATTCGCCCTGTGCCGCCCACCAGGTCACCACGCAGCCCGCGAATACATGGGCGGTTATTGCTACCTCAACAACGCAGCGATTGCCGCGCAGCAGGCTATTACTCAAGGCGCCAAGCGCGTGGCGGTGCTGGATGTGGATTTCCACCACGGTAACGGCACGCAAAATATTTTCTACGACCGCCCTGACGTGTTGTTCATTTCCCTGCATGGCGATCCGGCAGTCTCTTACCCGTACTTTTCCGGCGCAGCCAGTGAGCGCGGCGCGGGCGCAGGGGAGGGCTTCAACCTGAATTATCCGTTGCCGAAAAACACCACGTGGGCGCACTACCAGACCGCTTTGATCAATGCGTGCCAGCAACTGCGCGACTTCGCGCCCGAGGTGCTGGTGATCTCCCTCGGCGTTGACACCTTCAAGGACGATCCCATCAGCCACTTCCTGCTCGACAGCCAGGACTTCCTCGGCATGGGCGAAATCATCGCCAGCGTCGGCGTGCCCACCCTGTTCGTGATGGAAGGCGGCTACATGGTCGATGAAATCGGCATCAACGCCGTCAACGTGCTGCACGGTTTTGAAAGCAGCACCCGATAACAACAACCCGTCGTCTTTTCTTCTGCCAAAACTCAAAAACATAACAAGAGGTTTTGTGATGAAAACAACCACGTCCGGGCTTTGTGAAAAGCCAGCGTTGCAACGCACCCTGAGCAACCGCCATATCCAATTGATGGCCATGGGTGGTGCAATCGGCACCGGCCTGTTCATGGGCTCCGGCAAGATCATTGCGCTGTCCGGCACCTCGATCATCCTGATCTATATGATCATCGGGCTCTTCGTGTATTTCGTGATGCGCGCCATGGGCGAGCTGCTGCTGTCGAACCTGAACTTCAAGAGCTTCGCTGACTTTGCCGGCGCCTATCTGGGGCCGCGTGCAGCGTTCTTTCTCGGCTGGTCGTATTGGTTGAGCTGGAGCGTGGCGGTAGTGGGGGATGCGGTGGTGGTCGGTGGCTTCTTCCAGTACTGGTTTCCCCATGTGCCGGCCTGGATGCCGGCGGTGGGCATGTTGCTTACGCTGTTTGCGTTGAATGTGCTGACGGTGAAGTTGTTTGGCGAAGTGGAATTCTGGTTCGCGATCATCAAGATCATCGCCGTAGTGACCTTGATTGGGGTGAGCGTGGTGTTGATCGCCAGCTCGTTTGTCTCGCCGACGGGCGTCACCGCTTCGCTGATGCACTTGCTGGATAAACAGGCCGCGTTTCCCAATGGTTTGTTCGGCTTTTTTGCCGGGTTCCAGATGGCAATTTTCTCCTTTGCCGGCACCGAACTGATCGGCACTGCCGCCGCCGAAACCCGTGCGCCGGAAAAAACCTTGCCCAAGGCGATTAATTCGATCCCGTTGCGCATCATCCTGTTCTACGTGCTGGCTCTGGCGTGCATCATTGCGGTGACCTCATGGCAGCAAGTCTCGCCGAGCAAAAGCCCGTTTGTTGAGTTGTTCCTGGTGGCGGGTTTTCCGGCAGCGGCGGGCATCGTCAATTTCGTGGTGCTGACCTCCGCGGCGTCGTCGGCCAATAGCGGCGTGTTTTCCGCCAGCCGTATGTTGTTCGGCCTGGCTGACCTGGGGGATGCGCCGGGGATCTTCCGGCGTTTGTCGAAGAGCAGCGTGCCGTTTATCAGCCTGGCGTTTACGACACTGCTGATGTTGCTGGGGCTGGTGTTGCTGTTTGTGGTGCCAGAGGTGATGACCGCCTTCACCATCGTGTCGACAGTGTCGGCAATCCTGGTGATTTTTACCTGGTCGACGATCCTGGCGTCCTACATCGCCTACCGCAAGAAGCGTCCGGACCTGCACGCCAAATCCCTCTACAAAATGCCTGGCGGCGTACCGATGGCCTGGTTTTCCCTGGGGTTTCTCGCGTTTGTGCTGGGCCTGTTGGCGTTGCGGCCGGATACACGCTTGGCGCTGTGCGTGATGCCGGCCTGGTTTATCTGGCTGGGAGTTGCTTATCAGTTTTCACGCTTTAAGGGAGGCCATTGGATGAAGGCGCCGCATTCGGTCACAAGTGATCCGCATCAATGACCGCCTTGGCAAACGCTTCGGGCGCTTCCTGAGGCAGGTTGTGGCCCACGCCGCCGTTGATCAGGCGGAACTCATACTTGCCGGTAAAACGTTTGGCGTAGTCCTCGGGCTGCGGATGCGGTGCACCGTTGGCATCGCCTTCGAGGGTGATGGTCGGCACGCCAATCGAAGGCGCCTGGGCGAGTTTCTGCTCCAGGGGATCGTACTTCGTCTCACCTTGGACCAGGCCCAGGCGCCAGCGGTAGTTGAACACGCTGATCGCGACGTGATCCGGGTTCTCCAGGCCCTTGGCGCTGCGGTCAAAGGTGGCGTCATCGAACTTCCATTGCGGCGAAGCCAGTTGCCAGATCAGCTTGGCGAAATCGTGGGTGTTTTTCTGGTAGCCGGCTGCACCGCGCTCGGTGGCGAAGTAGAACTGATACCACCATTGCAGTTCAGCTTTAGGCGGCAAAGGGTTCTTTCCCGCCGCCTGGTTGCCGATCAGGTAACCACTGACCGACACCAGCGCCTTGACCCGTTCCGGCCACAGCGCCGAAACGATGTCGGCCGAGCGTGCGCCCCAGTCGTAGCCACCGAGTACGGCTTGCTTGATCTTCAGCGCGTCCATGAAGTCGATCACGTCACTGGCCAGGGCAGCCGGTTGGCCGTTGCGCAGGGTGTTGTCCGAGAGGAAACGCGTACCGCCATAACCCCGGGCATAGGGGATCAGCACGCGATAACCCTTGGCCGCCAGCAGCGGTGCGACCTGGGCGTAGCTGTCGATATCGTAGGGCCAGCCATGCAGCAGGATCACCGCCGGGCCGGTGGCCGGGCCAACTTCAGCGTAGGCCACGTCCAGCAGGCCGGCCTTGACGTGCTTGAGGGCACCAAAGGCGGTTTGTGGGCTGGCGACGGCGCGGGTAGGCGCCTCGGGCATTTCGGCTCGGGCCATGCCCAGAATGCCGAATTGCGACAAGACCACGGCCAGGAAAAGGGAGTGGCGGTTGAAACGGCGAGTCAACTGAGTGTGCATGGCGAGCCTCCTGCGGCTGGATGTGTGCCTGGTGCTCAGTTGAACGCCGGGCTGTATCTGGCCTGTTTCAGGAAACCCGTTGAGTTAAAGGCTGTGTATCGCAGTGAGCTCTGTACACACTGCGATACAAACCTTGCAGACGTTGAATTGAGAAGCCCCCAGTCACCCCTTCAGCAGCCGCTGCCAGGTAGGACGGATCGGCGGCTAAGACAGCACGATCTCATAGGGTTCACGCATTCTCTCCAGCAGCACCTGGGCCAGCATCGGTGCCAGGCCGATCTGCGGGTCGCCAGCCAACTGGCTGGCATAGGCATGGGCTGCATGGAGCTTGCGTGCGACGGTCCACGTGTCCAGACGCACCTTGCGTGCGCGTTGCCAGGGGATGATTGCGCCTTCCCGAGCGGGCCAGTGCCAGGCCCAGATCGGCAGTTCATACAGACGCGCGCTCACCAGGCTGCAGGCGTTGGCGCTGGCGCGGCCGACGGTTTCGTGGTCGTCATTGCCGTCATTGCGCCAAGTGCTGAACACGACATCGCCCGGTTGCAAGTAGCGCGCGATGAATTGGCTCAGTTGCGCCTCGCGGCCGGCGAGGGCATCGTCACAGAAGCCGCCGCGAATCCACTTCAGGCTGTGCAAGGGCATACCCAGGCGGCGTAGGGCCTCGACACTTTCCTGGGGCCGTACCACGCTCAGGCGGCTGGCGGGCCAGACGTCGGACCCTGGGTGGCTGGCGCTGCCATCGGTGATCGAGATGAGTTGCAGTGGATGCTCCAATGTACTGAGCAATTGCAGCAGGCCGCCACAGGCCAGCACTTCGTCACCGGGATGGGGGGCGATGATGACCACACGCGCGCCCGGTGGCACCAATGAGGACGGGGAGATAGGAGGGATTTGCGCCAACTGCGGGGCGCTGTTCCAGATTTGCTCGGGGCCGCGACGGCCGTCGCTTAAGGAAGCAAGCTTCATGGGGTGTCACATCCTTGTCGGTTGATGCTGGGTCGTGGTCCGTTGACGGGACGACACTCTTCTATCCACTACAGGCTCCGCCGCAGTGGCTGCATGGCACTCCACCCTTGGAACGCCAGCAAGGCGTCATCAGCATAGACAAGGATCTGTCGGTTTTACATTTTGTAATGTCGTTTTTTTCAAGTAGCGTGCATCAGGGTCTTCAAGTAATCACCGAAACCACCCTGGGCGCGGGCGTCCAGGCGCGCACTGGTGATCACCTGCGGGGTATGGCTCCAGGCGATGGAGGCGCCGCACAACTCCAGGTTACGCACCAATTGCACATCCTCATGGCACGCCAGGGGTTCGAAGCCACCGGCGCGGACATAGGCACCGGCGCTCACTCCCAGGTTGGCACCGTGGATATGCCGATGGCCGTCCCGCGCCTCGTAAGCCTGGTTATAGCGAATCTGCGCTGCAGAGTCGAAACCTTCACCCCAGGCGTCCACGGTGACCGTGCCACACACAGCATCGGCCCCTAGCGCCAATTGGGCCACCAGCCAATCAGGCGCCACGCGGCTGTCGGCGTCGGTGCAGGAGATCCAACGTGCACCCTGGTTGAGCAGATGCCGCGCGCCCACGCCACGTACGTGTCCCACGTTGCGCGCCTGGGCTTCCAGGCATTGCACTGGGTAGGCCTGGGCAATCACGGCGCTGTCATCGCTGCAACTGTCGAGTACAACCAAGACAGTCACTTCCTCACCCAGTAAACCTGGATGGCTGGCCGCGATCAATGCCGCGCTCAGGCAGTCCGCCAGCAAGGCCTGTTCATTATGTACCGGGATCAGAATGCCGATCATCGCAAGCCCTCTAGGGTGGCGACCGAAGTGCCGTCACGGCTCCACAAGTCGAGTAGGAAGTCGTGTTCGTGGTGGCTGCAGACGTTAGGCATGTCTAAACGCTGATGGAGCAGGGTGTGCACCTGCTCGGCGGTTTGTGGGCAACCTTCGATGTCGGGGCGCCAGTGACAGGCCAGCACTTGGCCGTTGTCGGTCAGCGAAGCGCGAGCACGATCTACCAGCGCGCTCAGGTCATCGCCGTCGAGGTAATAACACAATTCGCTAAATACGATCAGGTCGAACTGGCCCGCGGGCCACTGTTCGGGCAATCGACTTTGCTGCACCTCGGCATGCGCAAAGCCCAGCAAGCGACCGCGTGCCAGGGCGACGGCGGCCGAGGCTGTGTCGCAACACAGCAGGCGGTCACAGCGGGGCGCGAGTTCGAAGCTGAGTTCGCCATTGGCGCAACCGGGCTCGAACACCGAGGCATAACGTGGCCGGGTGAGCACCGCCAGGGTCAACGCGCGTTTGCGCCGTTCGTACCAGCGTTGGCGAAAGGCCCAGGGGTCGTCGTTATTGGCGAACAATTGGTCGAAATACGGTGTGGCCACACTCATACGAATACCACTTCAAAGGGCTGCAAGAGGCGCTCCACCACATAGGGCGCCAGCACGGGCGCCAGGCCGATCTGCGGATCACCCTCCAACTGGCTGGCGAAGGCATGGATGGCGTGGCGTTTGCGGGCTACCGCTTCACAGGTCAATGGAATCTTGCGGGCGCGGTACCAAGGCACCTGGTCATCCTCGGGCGTTGCCCAGTGCCAGGTCCACACCGGCAGTTCATACAGGGTTGCGCCGACCGCAAGGGAGGCCTTGGCGCTGGCACGGCCGACGGCTTCATGGTCGCAATGACCGTCTTCGCGCCAGGTGGTGAATACGACGTCGGTGGGTTTGAGGTAACGCTGGATAAACGCCGCGAGTTCATCCTCCCGCGCCGCCACCTTACTGTCGGTAAACCCCGCACGCAGCCATTTCAGGCTGTGCAGCGGCAAGCCGAGACGATGCAGCGCCTGGGCCGATTCCTGGGGGCGCACGACGCTCAAGCGCTCGACTGGCCAACGCCGCGAGCCGGGATGACTGGCGCTGCCATCGGTCACCGAAATCAGTTGGATCGGACGGCCAAGTGCCGCGAGCCCCTGCATCAAGCCACCACAACCCAACACTTCATCATCCGGATGGGGGGCGATGATCACCGCCCGGTGGCCTTCGGGAACCAATTGCGCAACGCTGATCGGCGGCAGCTCGGCCATCTTTGGCGATGCCTGCCAGCGATGCAGCGGCGTGCCTTGGCCAACGATTGGATTGGGTTTCATAACTGCCACCTCCCTGTGGGTTCGCCGGCGACCAACTCGCCAAGGCCGGCCAAGTCGCGCTCGGCGTGACTCTGGCGTACATACACCGGCAAGTCCGCCATCAACTGGGCGAAATGCGGATCCTTGCAGTACGGCCCCGCACCCACAGCGCGTCCGACGTGGTGAATCACTTGTTCGACGGTGTCCTCGATACAGGCCCGAGTCTGTTGCGCCAGCTCCCTGGCATTGGCCTCGGGTTCGCGGTCGACCTGTTCCGCGCTGGCGCGCAGTACACAAGCGGCGCTGTTCAGTGCGCTGTCGACCGCCCCGAGGTGGGCGAGGGCGTGGGGCTCGGGGCGTTTGCTGCACTGCTCACGCAGGGCTTCTGCCAGGCGTTGGGCCGCGCCGTACCAGCAGGCGGCAATGCCAATGCCGCCTTGCCAGAAACCGGGGCGCGCGAGGTAATCACCCGGTCCGCCCACGGCCAGCCCCCAGGCCTCGTCGAACACTATTTCCACACTGCCGGTGGCGGCCATGCCCACGGCGTTCCAACCTTCGTCCGTCACCACGATACCGGGTTGATCCATAGGCACCGCCACCAACTGCTGGCGGTCTTCTTCGTCCCAGGCCGTCAGCAAGCCATGGCTGACCACCGCCGCGCCGGAACACCAGGCTTTACGCCCTTGTACCTTCAGGCGATGGCCATCTTTGAAAACGCGCACCTTGGCGGTCGGGGGCTCAGCTGCCCACATGCCCCAAATGCTGCCCAAGGGGGGTAAGGGGCTATTGAGTTCGGCAATGATTGCCAACGCGTCGGTGTGGCCCTCGAACAGCTTGCACAAGCGCAGGTCATGGGCAGCCACCTGTGCCAAGCGGCTGAACCGTTCCAGGGTCTGACCGCTGCCCGGTAAGGGCAGTTGGTCCAGGCCTTCCTCCTGAAGCGCCTTCAGGGCCGCGCCCAGGGCTTGCGTGTCCGCGTAGCCCCGGTAGCCTTGAAGGAATCCATGCAGTGCCATTTCACACCTCGTCTTCACGCTGCAATTCAAACAGTAACAACGAACGCCCAGTCACCGCGTACTCATGATCAAAATCAAAGCGTTCCTGGCCGCGTACCGCCGGGGAGTTGGTGTCGAGCATGCAGGTCCAGAACTCGCCTTCGGGCACCGGCGGCAGGCGGAAATTGACCATGTCGTGGTGGGCATTGACCACCAGCAGCAAGGTGGCATCGGCGCCGGCACGGCGTATCCCGGTTTCCTGGGCGCGGCCATCCATCAACATGCCCAGGCAGCGGCCGTGGCTGTCTTGCCACTGTTCGGTGGTCATCTCATTGCCATCCGGCGCGAGCCAGGTGACGTCCTTCACGCCGATGTCTTCGTTGTAGTCGCCCACCAGAAAGCGCCCACGCCGCAGAATCGGATAAGCCAGGCGCAGCTTGATCAGACGCTTCACAAACTTGAGCAAGGCCTTGCCGTCGTCGTCCAGGTCCCAGTTGACCCAGCCGATCTCGCTGTCCTGGCAATAGGCGTTGTTGTTGCCGTGCTGGGTGCGTGCGAACTCATCACCGGCCACGATCATCGGCGTGCCTTGGGCGAGCAGGAGGGTGGCGAAGAAGTTGCGCATCTGGCGCAGGCGCAGTTCGTTGATTTCCGGATCGTCAGTCGGCCCTTCGACGCCATGGTTCCAGGACAGGTTGTTGTTACTGCCGTCCTGGTTGTTTTCGTCATTGGCCTCGTTGTGCTTGTCGTTGTACGACACAAGGTCGTGCAGGGTGAAGCCGTCGTGGGCGGTGATGAAGTTCACCGAACTGTAGGGACGACGGCCACGATGGTTGAACATCTCGCCCGAAGCGGTCATGCGCCCGGCAAAGTCCGCCAGTTGGCCGTCATCGCCTTTCCAGAAAGCACGCACGGTGTCGCGGAAGCGGTCGTTCCATTCCACCCAGCCCGGTGGGAAGTTGCCCACCTGATAACCGCCGGGGCCGCAGTCCCACGGCTCGGCGATCAATTTGAGCTGACGCAATACCGGGTCCTGACGACAAGCGACCAGGAAGCTGTGACGTTCATCGAAACCATCGCGGTAACGGCCAAGAATAGTCGCCAGGTCGAAGCGGAAACCGTCGACGTGCATCTCATTGGCCCAGTAACGCAGCGAGTCGGTGACCATCTGCAATACGCACGGATGGCTCAGGTCCAGGGTATTCCCGGTGCCGGAATCGTTGATGTAGAAACGCTTGTCATCCGGCATCAGGCGGTAGTACGAAGCGTTGTCGATACCGCGCATGGACAGGGTCGGGCCGCGCTCGTTGCCTTCGGCGGTGTGGTTGTAGACCACATCGAGGATCACTTCGAGCTTCTGCTCATGCAGGTGCGCGACCATCTCCTTGAACTCGGCGATCTTGCCGCTGGCCAGGTAGCGCGGGTCGGGGGCGAAAAACGCGATGCTGTTGTAGCCCCAATAGTTGGTCATGCCTTTTTGCAGCAAATGCTGGTCGTTGACGAAGGCATGCACGGGCAGCAGCTCGACTGACGACACACCCAACTGGCGAATGTGCTTGAGCACGTCGTCTTCCATTAAGCCAGCGCAGGTGCCGCGTACGGACTCGCCCACGGAAGGGTGGCGCATGCTGATCCCGCGCAGGTGGGTCTCGTAGATGATCGTGCGGTCCCACGGCACCCGCACCGGCTGGTCGTTGCCCCAGGTGTGTGCTGGGTCGATGACTTTGCATTTGGGCACGAAGGGTGCGCTGTCGCGTTCATCGAAACTGAGGTCGTCATCCGGGTGACCGATGGTGTAGCCGAACAGCGCCTCGGACCATTTCAATTCGCCCACCAGCTGCTTGGCATAGGGGTCGATCAGCAATTTGTTGTGGTTGAAACGGTGGCCGTTGGCGGGGTCATACGCACCGTACACACGGTAGCCGTAAATCAGCCCTGGGTGGGCGTCGGGCAGGTAGCCGTGGAAGGTTTCGTCGGTGTATTCCGGCAGTTCGATGCGCTCCAGCTCGACTTCGCCTGAATCATCGAACAGGCACAGTTCGACCTTGGTCGCGTTGGCCGAGAACAAGGCAAAGTTGACACCCAGGCCGTCCCAGGTCGCGCCAAGGGGGAAGGGCAAACCTTCACGAATCCGCGACGGCTCGTTGCCCGGCGTCGAAGGGGTTTTATCGGGTTTGCTCATTGAGTTGCTCCTGCAAAGGTCTTTTTTCGGGCCGAATGCGGCCGTGCTGACGAAATTTCAGCTGGGAGTCTGGAAGGTGAAATCACCTCTTGCCGACAGCGCCGGCAAGAGGTGAGGGGTCAAGGCTTGGGCTTTTTGGGCGCCGGTGGTTTTTTAGCGGCCGGTGGCGCCGGCTTGCTGGCCGCAGGCGCCGCTGGCTTGGCTTTCGCCTGCGGCTTGGGAGCGCTGGCCTTGGGCTTGGCCGCTGCCTTGGGCTTGCTTGGCGTCAGCGCTTCGGCTTCCGCCAGTTTGCGCGCCATCTCCCAGTGGCGTGCATCTTCACCATGGGGTTTGCCTTCGGACTCCCAGATCTGATGCGCCAGTTCGCGTATGCGTTTGTCTTCAGTACTCATCACAATGCTCCTCACAGAAAATTTTCAGCTTTCTTGATCATCAGGATTGATAAAGACATTGACCGGGAAATCCCCCAGGGCAGCGCTAACCAACAGCTCCTTGTCTGGTGTGACTGCACCTGTATGAAAAAGTCCCTTCCAGTTTTGCGTTGTGGCGGCGAACGGTAATTTCACCCGTGTATCGCCCCAAACCTGCGCATTGATCTGAGGGTGCACACCGTTTTCAAGCAGGTGATGGGGCCAGCGTGGCACCAACACCAGCAGGTACTTGCCCTGGTGTTCGCGAGAGAATGCGACCACCCGGTCAGCGTGCTCGCCGACCACTTCCAGCGGCGTGTAGGTGCCGCTGCGGAACACTTCAGGCAGGGCCTTGCGCAAGGCCAGCACCTGAGCAATCAACGCCTGTTTGATACGCCCGTCGCGCCAGTTGAACAACAGTTCGCCGATGTCCGGTGGGGTCGCCAGCGCCTGTTGCCGTGCGCTGAAATCCACCGGGCGACGGTTGTCCGGGTCTACCAGGCTGAAGTCCCAGAACTCATCGCCCTGGTACAGGTCCGGCACACCCGGCACGGTCATACGAAGCAAGGATTGCGCCAGGCTATTCAACGCGCCCGCCGGGGCAATCACCTGAGCGGCATTGCCGATGGCGGTACGCAGCGCGTGGCCTTCATCGCTGAGCAACAGCCGTGAAAGGAACGTTTCGACACCTTGTTCATAGGCTTCGTTGGGCGCGCTCCAGCTGCTCTGCAACTTGGCTTCGCGCAGGGCCTTTTGTTGCCACTGCCACAGGCGCTGCTGGTAGCCGTCAAACTCAGTGCCCTGATCCAACGGCCAACTACCGAGCAAGACTTGATAGAGGATCAATTCGTCGCCGGCCGAGGGCGCGGCGTCGGTTCGCAATGGAGCGGCCAGGGTGCGCCAGTGTTCCACCTGTTCAACAAACCACGGCGCGCACTCACTCAGCACCGCCAGGCGCGCACGGGTGTCTTCGCCGCGTTTGTGGTCGTGGGTGGCAGTCGCCAGGAGGTTGTCGGGGAAGGTCTGCAAACGCTGCTGGTTGACAGCATGAAAGTCGGCCAAGGGCGCGCTGAACTGCTCTGTGCTGAAGCCCACGTCGTTGCGCGACAGCAGTACCGCCGAGCGATAGAACGCGGTGTCCTCCACGGCCTTGGCGGCGGCGGGCGACGTCAATTGCTGGAAACGCACGCAAGCATGCTTGAGGATCTTGCGTTCACGGCCTACCGGGCGATTGCGCCAGGGTTGACCGCCCAACCATTTTTCCAGGTGATCGAGTACCGGCCAGTCGCCTTCGCCTAAGGTGGAGCGTGCGCCGTCCATGGCGTGTTGGAACACTTGGTCGTCAGCGTCGCTGCGGCCACGTGCGCTGATGTAGGTGCGGTACACCGGGAAATGCACGATCAGTTCCTGCAACGCGCGGCGGATGGCGCCTAGGGTCAGGTCGCGGGTCATCACATCGTCGCGGGCTACTTGCAGCAGGGCCTGGGCCACACTTTCGAAGTCGCCGCCGAGTGAGCCGTTGAGGATTTGCTGGCGCGCCAGTCGCGCTTCCTCGATGAAGGCCGAGGGCCGTTCGCTGTGACGGGTCCACAGTTCGGCCAAAGGTTCAAAACCGTCCGGGTGATGTTGCAGCAGCGACAGCTGGTTCATGAATTCGTAGCCGGTGGTGCCGTCCACCTGCCAGTCTTCGCGCAGTGTTTCGCCTTCACCGAGGATTTTTTCCACGAAGATCGGTAAATGCCGCTGCGGTGACAGCGAATCCACCCGGCGCCGCAGCTTGCGGCAATACCCGCGCGGGTCGGCCAGGCCGTCGATATGGTCGATACGCAGGCCATCCACCAAACCTTCGCTGATCAGTTCGAAAATCTTGCCGTGGGTGGCTTCAAATACGGCGGTGCGTTCCACGCGCAAGCCGCCCAGTTCATTGACATCGAAGAAGCGCCGCCAGTTGATATCGTCCGCTGCGGTGCGCCAACTGGCGAGTCGATAGGCCTGTTGTTCGAGCAGGTGGTGCAGGCGGTCAAAATCGAACGTCGCCAACTGTCTGTTGATGGCCTGGCGTACTTCGTCTTCAGTGGCCCGCTCGGCCAGGGCTTGTTTGAGCCAGGCGGCCTCGTGGTAAGCATCGTCCTGATAGGCCAGGGCGCTGAAGCGGTCGGACAAGGGCTTGAGTAATTCATCGCTACCCAAAATCACCGCGTAATCCCGTGGGCAGATCGGAAAGCGATGCTCGTAATGCTCGACGTAGAACGCGCCGTGGGTGGCATCGAACTGCAGGGTCACCGTGCCAGTCTGCAAGGCTTCACCGTAGTCGCTGCCGAGGAACGGCATCAGCAACTGGCCTTTGAGCAGCGGGTCGGGCGAGTGCCACTGGATATCGAAGAACTCGCTGTAGGGGCTCATGCGTCCCCATTCCAGCAGGTCCAGCCACCAGGGGTTATCCGCACCGCCCACGGCCATATGGTTGGAGACGATGTCGAGGATCAGCCCCATGCCGTGTTCACGCAACGCGGCGACCAGGCGGCGCAAGGCGGCTTCGCCACCCAGTTCAGGGTTGACGCGTGTGGGGTCCACCACGTCATAGCCGTGCATGGAACCGGCGCGGGCGCTGAGCAGCGGTGAAGCGTACAGGTGGCTGATGCCGAGGCGGGCGAAGTAGGGCACTAGGGGCACCGCGTCGTCCAGGGTAAAACCTTTATGAAATTGCAGGCGCTGGGTAGCGCGCAGGGGCAGTGCTTTCATCGGTCACGCTCATAGGCTTGGTTGCGCGCGACGGCCAACAGTTCGAGGCGGCGGGCGGCCCCGGCATTGTCGAGCAGGCTGGAGGCCTCACCCACAAAGCGACGGCGCCAATTGGGGTGGGTGTCGGTGGTACCGGGCAGGTTGGCCTGCTCCTCGACGCCGAGCGCATCCTCCAACGGCAACAGCACCAACGGTGCGCGGGTGTGGCCGAGGTAGCGCACGCTGGCGTCGATCATGTGGTCGGTCTCGTTGCGGATCTCATCGACGAAGTTCTGCGGGTCCTGGCTCAAGGCCTGACGCAGTGCCTGGCGTTCGCGCAGGCGGTGTTCGCTCCATTGCTCCACGGTAGGCGCATCGATAAGGCCGAGCTGGATGTTCCAGTCGATATCGCGGCTGTGCCACCAGCCGTTGAGCGTCGGCAAGTCGTGGGTGCTGGTGGTGGCCAGGGCGTTGTCCGTCCAGTCGAGGATCGGCTTGAACTGGCCGTCGTGGTTTTGCTCGAACAGCAACACGCGCATGCCGAGGATCGAGCGGGCGATGAGTTTTTCGCGCAGGCCGTCCGGCACCGTGCCCAGGTCTTCACCGAGCACGATGGCTTGGTGGCGATGGGATTCCAGGGCCAGCAGGCGCAACAGGTCGTCCACTGGGTAATACAGGTAGGCGCCTTCACGCGGCGAGGCGTCCATGGGCATCACCCACAGGCGTTGCAGGCCCATCACGTGGTCGATACGCAGGCCACCGGCATGGGCGAAGTTGGCGCGCAGCATCTCGATAAAGGCGCGGAAGCCGTTGCGCTTGAGGCCTTCAGGCGAGAACGCGGAGATACCCCAGCCTTGCCCGGCGCGATTGAGAATGTCGGGTGGCGCGCCCACGGTCAGGTCCGCGAGCAGTTCATCCTGACGACTCCAGGCTTGGCTGCCGCCGCCGTCGGCGCCCACCGCCAGGTCGGCGATCAATCCGACGCCCATGCCGCTGCCGCGAGCGGCTTGTTGCGCGCGCTCCAGGCAGCGGGCGATCAGCCATTGGCTGAAGGCGAAGTAGCCGATCTCATCCTGGTTTTCTGCGGCAAAGGCTGCGAGTGCCGGACTCTGTGGGTTGCGCCAGTCTTCGGGCCAGTGGCGCCAGTCAAGATCCTCACCTTTGGCGGCGCGCGCGGCTTGCACCGCTTCGAAGCGGCAATGGTTTTCCAGCGCTTCACCACCGGCCTGGCGGAAACTCAGAAAATCGGCGTGTTGTGGATGCTGGCCGTGGCGGAAGTCTTCGTACAGCTTCCGCATCAGACGCTGCTTGGCCTTGGCAGCTGTGGGCCAGTCGATCAGGCTGTGTTGTTCCAGGTCGTGCAGTTCATCCGTCAGGCCGAGGGATTCAATGGCGTTGCGCACTTCGCGCTCACCCAAGATGCAACCCGGCGAGGCGTACAAGCTGTTGAGGAACAAGCGACTGGAGGGCGAATACGGGCTGTAGCGCTCGGTGTCGGCGCTGAACATGGCGTGCATCGGGCTGATTGCCAAGGCATCGGCACCGCGTTCGGCAGCCGAACGGGCCAGATGTTCCAGGGCCAGGGTATCGCCAAAACCGCCATCGCCCAGGCGGCGCAAGCTATACAGTTGCGCGCTGAGGCCCCAGGCACGGGCGGGGCGACTGTCGACGGCTTCGGCGACGCTGTAGCAGTGGGTGGGGGCGACGGCCAGGGTGAACGTCTGCCCGGCGATATGCACTTGGTGATAACCCAGGGCGATGACGCCGGGCAACACCGCGTCGCCATCGAGGCGCAGCTCCAGGGTTTCACCGTCTTCGAGGCTGACCCGGCACAGGGTGTCCGGGTCAAAGTAACGGGCCAGATCCAGGCTTTCGCCGCTGTCGATGGTCATCAACGGTGGCAGGTGTTTGTCTTGTTGTGCCTGCTCCAGTTCAAGCAGGCTGGCGTCGATCTCTGCATCGCTGTCGGCCGGGTGGCCCAGGCCTTTGAGAACGGCGCGCAAAGCGTCGGGTTTCACACGTTGCGGGCGGCCGTTTGCGTCGATCCAATCGACGGCCAGGCCCGCTCGGCTGGCGAGGATTTCCAGGTTCGCTTCGCTCAAGGGTGCTCTCCAACAGGGGATAGGGTAACGCGTGCGCTACACGCCAGCAGCTGGGCGCCGAGGTTGGCAGGCGTTTCGAAAAGGACAGCGCCCGCCGCTGGGTGATCCAGCGGCGCGGCACTCAGGTTGAGGTCGATCTGCAACAGGCTGCCGTTACCCAGGCGCCAGCGTGCGCTGACGGCCCCCTCGGCCAGCACCTGCGCACCCAGCGCGAGGCTGCCCGGCAAGTGCGGCACGATATGGTGGTGGCGCAGGTTCAGCAGTTGGCGGTAGAGCTGGGCGTGCGGGTTGTCGGTAAACGACGGGGCCGATTGTTCAAAGGTGGTCGCGTCGTTGGGATCGGGAATGCGTTCACGTCGTTCCGGGTCCTTGAACGCGGCGAAATCAGCAAACTCATTGCGCCGTCCTTCACGTACCGCTTCGGCCAACTCGCCGTGATGGTCGGTGAAGAACAGGAATGGCTCGCTGGCGTTGACTTCGTCGCCCATGAACATCAGCGGGATCATCGGTGACAGCAACAGGAGGGTGGTCGCCGCGTTCAACGCTTGCGGCGAGCACAGCTGATGCAGGCGCTCGCCCAGGGCGCGGTTGCCGATCTGGTCATGGTTCTGCAAAAACGCCACAAACGCGCTTGGCGGTAGGTGCCCACTGGGTTCGCCGCGTTCATGACCATGCCGGGTGGTATGCCCCTGGAAGATGAAGCCTTCGCCCAGGCAGCGCGCCAATTTGGCGGTAGGCTCTTCGGCGAAGTCACTGTAGTAGGCGTCGGTTTCGCCGGTCAGCAGTACGTGCAGGACGTTATGAAAGTCATCATTCCATTGCGCGTCAAAATCGTGTTGGAGCAGGCTGGCTTGATTGAGCTCGTTTTCCAGCATCAGCCAGACGTGTCGGCCGGTGTCGATTTGTTCGCGAACGCGGTGAGCCAGTTGTTTCAGAAAATCCGGGTTGTCGATGGCATGTACCGCGTCCAGGCGCAGGCCGTCGAAACGGTATTCCAGCAGCCACATCAAGGCGTTATCCAAGAAGAAATCCCGCACTTCACGCCGGTCGAAGTCGATACCGGCGCCCCAGGGCGTGTGCACGTCTTCCTGGAAGAAACCTTTGGCGTACTGGCCGAGGTAGTTGCCGTCGGGGCCGAAGTGGTTGTAAACCACGTCGAGGATCACCGCCAGGCCGTGTTCGTGGGCGCTGTCGATCAGGTGCTTGAGTTGATCAGGCGTGCCGTAGGAAGCCTGGGGGGCATAGGGTAGGACGCCGTCATAGCCCCAGTTGCGTTCGCCGGGGAATTGCGCCAGCGGCATCAATTCAATCGCGGTCACACCCAGCTCGGCGAGGCGTGGCAGGTGCTTCTCGACGCCGGCGTAGCCGCCCATTGCGCCGACATGCAGCTCATAAATGACGGCTTCGTGCCAGGGACGGCCTTGCCACTGGCTGTGGCGCCATTGATAGGCGAGGGGATCGACAACTAGGCTCCAACCGTGCACATCCGAGGCCTGGGCCCTGGAGGCAGGGTCGGGTACATCCACTTCCCCGTCGATATTGAAGCGGTAGCGCGTGCCCGCCGGGCACGCTATTTCGGTTTCAAACCAGCCATCCGCCTGCGGCAGCATGGCAATGGACTTGCCGTTTTCCAATTCAACGCTGACATAAAACGCGTCTGGCGCCCACAAGGCAAAACGCGTGTGTTGCGCGTCCAGCATGATTGCGCCGTGGGGCCAGGTTTCCAGAGTCCGTAACGGCATCTATAGAGACCTCCCGTTGATTATTTAGCGGATTTCCCCAAGGCCTTGGCCACAAGCTGTTCGTACAGTTCGGCGTAGGGTTCCACCGCCTGGCTCCAGTTGAACGGTTGCGTCATCGCTCGGCAGCGCATGGCATTGAGCAGGCCAGGGTAGGCAAACACCTTGAACGCGCGGCTCAAGGCTTCTTTGTAACTCTCGACTGTGGATTCATTGAACAGGAAGCCTGTCACGCCATTTTCGATGGTGTCGGCCAAGCCGCCGGTATTACGCGCAACGGGCAGCGAGCCGAAGCGCTGGGCGTACATCTGGCTCAGGCCGCACGGCTCGTAGCGCGATGGCATCAGCAGGAAGTCACTGCCGGCGAACATGCGCCGGGCATCGGTCTCGTTGAAGCCGATACGCACACCGATCTGCCCAGGGAAGCGCAGCGCCAGTTCACGCATGGCGTTTTCTTCTTCCGGCTCGCCGCGACCGATGATCGCGATCTGCCCACCTTGCTCGACAATAAAGCTGGCCACGGCTTCGGTCAGGTCGAGGCCTTTTTGAAACACCAGGCGTGAGACCACGGCGAACAGCGGGCCGGTGGATTCACTCAGGCCAAACAGCTCGCGCACTTGGGCCGCGTTGACCGCTTTGCCTTCCCAGTCGCCGATGTTGAAGTTGTGGGTCAGGTGCGGGTCGGTGGAGGTTTCCCAGCTGTCTTCAATGCCGTTGGGAATGCCGCTGAGCAAGCCTTGCTGGGTCTTGCTGGCAAGAAAGCCATCAAGGCCGCAGCCGAATTCCGGCGTGGTGATTTCCCGGGCGTAGGTGGCGCTCACCGTGGTGATGTGGCTGGAATACGCCATGCCGGCCTTGAGGTACGACATCTTGCCGTAGAACTCCATGCCTTCCTGCTGCAAGGCGTGGGGTGGAATGCCCAGTTCCGGCGTCGAGGCCAGGCTGATCACGCCCTGATAAGCCAGGTTATGAATGGTGAACAGCGTCGGCGTGCGTGACCCACGCCAGTGCATGTATGCCGGCGCCAGGCCAGCGGGCCAGTCGTGGGCGTGCACCAGGTCCGGGCACCAGTGGATTTGCGCAAGGTTGGCGGCCATGTCGGCGGCGGCCAGGCCCAGGCGGGCGAAACGAATGTGGTTGTCCGGCCAGTCGCGGCCGTTATTGGCGCCGTAGGGTGTGCCTTCGCGCTCGTACAGCTCGGGGCAGATCAGGACATAAATGACCAGGCCGTCCTTGAGGTCCATGCGCCCGATCTTGCACGGCGGCAGCGCGGCGTGGCCACCCAGCTCACCGATGATATGGATCGGGTTATCGCTCTCCATCACCTGCGGGTAACCGGGAATCAACACCCGCACGTCGTGCAGGTGGGCCATGGCGCGGGGCAGGGCCGCGGACACGTCGCCCAGGCCGCCGGTTTTCACCAGGTCGGCAAATTCAGAGGTCACGAACAGGACTTTCTTGCGATTAGGATTCTGACTCACGATCGGCCGCACAGTGGTGGGCAGGTCGACCAACGAAGGTCCCCCTACCGGCTGACTGACACGCTCTCCCTGAATATCTACAGCGGCACTGATCATAGTTCTCTCCCACATGTTGGTCGGCTAATGGCCCGCTGCCATTAGCTCCGATGGCCACATCCTGCGGCCAGGCGCACAAGCACTGTACAAACTGGCAAGGCGTATGCCAGTTGCACGGTTAGCCAAAAAAGATTGGATGGACGGGCATTTCGCGTGAACCACGCGTGCACGCCTTACCTTAAAACTGGACCTACGGCAGAGTTGGAAAGTTTCGATTTTTTGCGGGGTTTTTGTTTTCGAACGGACCCATCGGTCATGAGTCTAGGACAGATCCTAGAGCGCGTAGGGTTTCTGGGGGAATTTTGTAGGACAAAAACTTGTAACCATATGCTCTCGTAGAAAACACCGGTATGCAGGGAGCAGGCTTGCCCTGCGCTGGAGTGCGAAGCGCTCCCGACCGGATCTCGACATCAGCGCCGCTTAGCGCCCCAGCGCAGGGCAAGCCTGCTCAACACAAGGTTCAGTGAACACCAAGCGGGTGCGGGTTGCCCTTGAATGGTGCGTCAGCCCAGCACGCGAATGGGCACGCCGCTCGCCCACGCGTGAATATCTTCGATCATCTGCGCGTAAAACTGCCGGTAATTCTGTTCACTCACATACCCCACATGCGGCGTCGCCAGCACATTGGGCAGGCGGCGGAAGGGGTGATCCACCGGCAACGGCTCCTCGGCATACACATCCAGCGCCGCTCCCGCCAAGCGACCGTTTTCCAACGCCTGCACCAGCGCCGACTCATCCACAATCGGCCCGCGCGCCGTATTGACCAAGCGAGCGCTTGGTTTCATCCAGCTCATTGCTTCGGCATCCACCAACCCACGGCTGCGGTCGCTGAGCACCAGGTGGACGGTGAGAATATCCGCCTGTTCAAACAACGCTTGCTTGCTGACCCAGGTCACGCCCGATTCCGCCGCGCGTTCCGGCGTGAGGTTTTCACTCCAGGCAATCACCCGCATGCCGAACACCTGGGCAAACTGGGCCACTTTCTGGCCGATGCTGCCGAGGCCGAGAATGCCTAGGGTCTTGCCATGCAGGTCACCGCCCAGGCCAATCTGCCAGTGGCCGGCGCGCAAGGAATTGGCCTCGGCCAGCAGATTGCGGGTGGAGGCCATGATCAGCGCCCAGGTCAATTCCGGCGCAGCGTGTTTATAGCTGTCGGTGCCGCAGACCGTGATGCCCAGCGCCTTGGCCGCAGGAATGTCGATGGCCGCGTTGCGCATGCCGCCAGTGACCAGCAATTTAAGTTTGGGCAGACCTTGCAGCAGGGTCTTGTCGAAGGTCGAGCGTTCGCGCATCACGCAAATCACCTCGAAGCTCTGCAAACGCTCGATCATGGCGGCGGTACCGGCCGGGTAATCGTGCAGGAAATGCACCTGGCCCACGGCCTCAAGCACCGACCAATCCACCACGCCACTGGCCACATTCTGCCAATCATCAATGACTGCAATCTGTACCGACATTCACGAGTGCCTCGAAAAAGGTTGGATTAAAGGGCGTTCAAACCCTGCAACAGCGCTTTATGAAACTGGGCCGGTTCCTCCATCTGCGGTGCATGCCCCAAGCCCGGGAACTCCACCAGGGTTGCATGGGGAATCAACTTGGCCACTTGCTTGCCCAACACGGCATAGTTGCCGAGCTTGGCCTTGACTGCCGGCGGTGCAACGTCCTTGCCAATAGCGGTGTTATCGGATGTGCCGATCAGCAGCAGTGTGGGCATTTGCAGGTTCTTGAACTCGTAGTACACCGGCTGGGTGAAGATCATGTCGTAAATCAACGCCGAGTTCCATGCGACCAGGGTATGCCCCGGGCCGTTGCTCAGGCCGGCGTACATGTCTACCCAACGCTCGTACTCGGGCTTCCAGCGTCCGACGTAATAGGTGTTGAGTTGGTAGTTGCGAATGCCGTCGGCGCTGACTTTCAGTTCACGCGCATACCATTGGTCGACGGTGAGCGACGGCACGCCCAGCGCCTTCCAGTCTTCCAGGCCAATCGGGTTGACCATCGCCAGCTGTTCGGTCTGCTCGGGGTACATCAGCGCATACCGGGTGGCGAGCATGCCACCGGTGGAATGACCAATAACGGTGGCCTTTTGAATGCCGAGTTTTTCCAGCAGTTGATGGGTGTTGGTCGCCAACTGCTGGAAACTGTATTGATAATGGTCGGGCTTGCTGGAGCTGCAAAAACCGATCTGGTCCGGCGCAATGACCCGGTAACCGGCGTCGCTCAGGGCCTTGATCGAGCCTTCCCAGGTGGCGCCGCAGAAGTTCTTGCCGTGCATCAGCACCACGCTGCGGCCGTTGGCCTGCCCTTTGGCGGGCACGTCCATATAGCCCATCTGCAGGGACTTGCCCTGGGATTGAAAGTCGAAATGCTTGAGTGGATAGGGGTATTCAAAGCCTTGCAGCTCGGGGCCATAGGTGGCAGCGAAGGCGGGTGCGGTACTGGCGGCGAGCAGGCCGGCGATGCAAAAAGCGCGGATCAGAGGCATTGGCAAGGCTCCGAGAAGGGTGCTCGGATGCTGTTGCGGGGCGATTAACTGGGGATTAACACCCAGTGCAAGGTCACGGCAGCGAGTACGCCATAACGCAGGCTTTTGGCCAGCGTCACCAGCAGCAGGAATCGCCACAACGGCTCACGCATCACCCCGGCCACCAAGGTGAGTGGGTCGCCAATGATTGGTACCCAGCTAAGCAACAACGTCCAATGGCCCCAGCGCTCGTAATGGTAACGAGCCTTGTCCAACTGCTTGTCACTGACGGGAAACCAGCGCCGCCCCTTGAAGTGCTCAACCCAACGCCCCAACCACCAGTTCACCACGGAGCCCAGCACATTGCCCAGCGTGGCAGCGCCCAGCAGCAGCCACAGGCTGTAATGCCCGCTGAGCAGCAGGCCCACCAGCACGGCTTCCGATTGCAGAGGCAACAGCGTCGCGGCGCCAAACGCCGCGAAGAATAACCCTAGATAGCCGGCGATCATTGCGCCGGGTATTGCGCCACCACCACGTCTTTGCCTTCACGGGTCAGGCCGATGACTTGATAGTCCTCGCTGCGGCCTTCGACTTCCATGCCCGGTGAGCCCATGGGCATGCCCGGCGCGGCGACGCCCAGCAGGTCATCGCGATTGCGCAACGCCAGCACCTGTTCGGCGGGCACGTGGCCTTCGACGAACTTGCCGTCGATCACGGCGGTGTGACACGAACCCAGGCGCGGCGCCACGCCCAGGCGTTGCTTGACGGCGCTCATGTCGGCTTCGACGTGGTCATTGACCTTGAAACCGTTGCTTTCCAGGTGACTGATCCATTTTTTGCAGCAACCGCAGTTGGCGTCACGGTGCACGTCGATGGGAATCAGGTCGGCGGCCTGGGCCAGGGTGGTGGTGAACAGGGCTGACAGCAGGGCCAGGCGCAATGTGGTTTTCATAGGAACTCGCGTGTAGGAGAAGGCCGTCGGGATGGCGGCGATCATGACGCTGTCATCGCAGGCAAGCCAGCGCCTACCGGTTGGGAATGTTTCCAAATTATACGAAGGGAGGGTTTTCCAAGCGGTGCTTGAGCTGGTCCAGGGCAATGGTAGACAACTCGATCATGCGTTCATGCAAGGTGGCCAGTTGCAGCTCGGTCTCGTAGGTCAGCACCCGCTTGAACAGCGTGCCGCCCTGATGAGGCAGCAGGTAGTAGTGAATGGAGCCATCAACGGCCAGGGAGGTGAACACCGTCTTGAACTCGCCAGGGCGCCGGGCGATCTGCACGCGGTAACTCATGGGCACGCGCACCCCCAGCAAGTCAATGAACTCGGTAAAACGTGCACCGGCAGGCAATGAACCGGCGTTGCCGGTATCGGCGCTGAGGGACGTGGGGTGCCATTCGTGCCAGCGATCCGGTTGGGTCACATACTCGTAGACGGCTTCGATAGGGGCTCGGATAAAGCGTTCCTGACTGATCCGCTCCAAACGGACCGACTGCTCGGCAGCTCGCATGGCACACCTCCTGTGTTGCGACTAGGAGCTGTCAGAATAGTCCCACTCCCGCACATTGCACGGGAGTGTTTCAGCCGTTTATCAGCGCACCTTGAATCGACCCATCAAGGCAATCACCCGGCCATTCGCCTCCAGCAGGCTTTGGGTATTGGTTTCGGTGGCATGGCCGCTCTGCACCAGTTCTTCGACCATTTGTCGGATCTGCACCATGCTGCGGTTGATCTCCTCGGTCACCGCGCTCTGCTGCTCGGCCGCCGTGGCGATCTGGGTGCTGAGGTTGTTGATATGGCTGACCGAACCGGCCATTTCATCCAGGCCAGTGTTTACCCGTGCCGTGGCATCCGCCGCCGACTGGCAACTGGCCTGGGTGTTTTCCATGGCGGCCACCGAGGAGCTGACGCCCGCGGTCAGGCGCGTGAGCATGTCGTTGATCTGCGAGGTGCTGGCCTGGGTGCGGGCAGCCAGCGCACGCACTTCATCGGCCACCACCGCAAAGCCCCGGCCTTGCTCGCCAGCACGCGCGGCTTCAATCGCCGCGTTGAGGGCGAGCAGGTTGGTCTGGCCGGCAATCGCACCAATCACACCGAGGGTTTCAGTGATGCGTGCGGCGTCCTGGCGCATGTTTTCCACGCTGTGGGTGGCGCTGGACACTTCGCCGATCAAGGCGCTGACGCTGGTGGATGCTTCACCCACCACCACGCGGGAGCGGTCGGCATGCTCGTTGGCGCGCTGGGTGAACGCGGCGGTTTCGGCGGCGTTTTGCGCGACGGTGTCGGCGGTGGAGCTCATTTCGGTAATGGCGGTGACCGTCTGATCGGTCTCCGAGGCATGTCGCACCAGGATCTGATTGGTGTGCGCCGAGGTCCGTTGCAGTTGCTCAAGGCTCGACGACATGGCGCCGGTGGCCTGGGTCACTTCACCAATCATGTTCTGCAGGTAGACGATAAAACGGTTCACTGAGTGGCCAATGGCGCCTAGCTCGTCTTCGGCACGGATGGTGATGCGTCGCGTCAGGTCGGCATCGCCGGCAGACAGCGCGTCGATATTGGATTTCAGCGATTTCATGCGCTGCACCAGTTGGCGGATCGCATACACCGCGAGCAGCACCAGCAGCAACACCATGGGGATTTGCAGCAGAGCCAGGGTGCCGAGTACGTCATCGCGCTGTGCAGTGATCAGCGAGGTGGGCAGGGCGGTGGCGAGGAACCACGGCGTGCCACCGATCGGGCGCATATAGAAAGTGCTGGCCACGCCCTGATTGTCGAACTCGCTACGCTGCAGCGCCTGGTCTCGATTGGTCAGGGCCTTGCTGACCTGGGCGGCAAACGCCGAGGTGCCGGTGAGTTCGCTGATGTTTTTCAACACCACCGGGCCGCTGATGCGCGAACTGTTGCTGATGATCTTGCCGTCGCCCTCGAAGATCAGCATTTGCCCGCCGATGTCTTTTTCTTTACTGGCTACCAAGTCATTAAAGAAGCCCAGGGTCACGTCGATGGTGGCGACGCCGTACGGCACGCCGTCGCGCTGGATTGCCATGGCGCAGTTGGTGCGTGGCTCCTGGCTGGCGTCGTCCTTATAAGCGGCCGCCCAGGCGCACTGGCCACGCGGGGAGGCCAGGCCGCCTTTGTACCAGCTCTGGTCGTAATAGTTGGGGGCGGGGTCGCTGTTCCAGAAAGTGTTGACTGCCAGTTTGCCCGAAGCATCCCGGTGCCAGAACGTGCTGTGCTTGTTGCGCCCCGGTGTGCGCTGGTTGGGCAGCGGCCAGATCCCGCCACCGAAGACTTTCAGCTCGCCGTACTGGTCGACCAGGCCAGGCAGGACCTTGTCGATGGCATCGCTGTCGAGCAACGGGATGGTCTGGGTGATGCTGCGTTGCTGGGACTGAACCTTGTTCAGCTCGCCCTGGATCTGTTCAGCCACCTCGGCGATGCGGTTGAGCACCACCTGTTCTTCGGTGTGACGCAACGTGGGCGCGACCAACTGGCCGATGCCCACTACGGTCAACACAAATAACACCAGGACGAACAGCACCAGGAACAGGGTATAGCGGGCTTGGATGGAGCGCAGTGGGGGCATGGGGTCGTCCTTACGAAGCATTTATCACCGACGTGGCTTTGTTGGAGCTTCGTCGGGCTATCGGCTTGGCGAGGAGGAGCTTTAGGTACGGTCGTGCAAGAAAACGAGCGCCTGGCGAGGGCGCTCCTTCGGTCAGATATCCAGCATGGCCATTACCGCTTCCGGGTAACGCAGGCCAGCGGTTGCCTCGACAGGGAAGATCGCTTCCAGCGCCGCCAATTCGGCCGGGCTGAGGCTGATCTCGAGGGCGGCAACGTTCTCTTCCAAGTACTTGCGCTGCTTGGTGCCGGGAATCGGAATAATGAAGTCACCCTGCGCCAGTACCCAGGCCAGCGCGAGTTGACCGGCACTCACGCCTTTGTCGGCGGCCAGTGCCTGCACTCGCTTGACCAGTTCCAGGTTCTTGCCGAAGTTTTCGCCCTGGAAACGCGGGCTGAAGCGGCGGTAGTCATCGGCACTAAAATCATCCGGACTTTGCAGGGCGCCGGTGAGGAAACCACGCCCCAGCGGGCTATAAGGCACAAAAGCAATGCCCAGACGTTGGCAGGCGGCGAGGCAGCCGTTGTGTTCCTGATCGCGGCTCCACAGCGAATATTCGCTTTGCAGGGCGCTGATGGGATGCACGTTATGGGCCCGTTCCAAGGTCGCGGCGGACGCTTCGCTCAATCCCAGATAACGCACTTTGCCTTGTTGCACCAACTCGGCCATGGCGCCGACGGTTTCTTCGATGGCGACATCCGGGTCGATGCGGTGCTGGTAGTACAGGTCCAGTGTGTCGACGCCGAGGCGTTGCAGCGTGCCGTCAATCGCCTTGCGAATGTACTCGGGGCGACCGTTGACGCCACGCAACGCCGGGTTGGCCGGGTCGCGCACAATGCCGAATTTGCTGGCCAGGAACACTTGGTCACGTTTACCCGTGATGGCTTTGCCGATCAGTTCTTCATTGGTGTGCGGGCCGTAGATGTCGGCGGTATCCAGAAAGTTGACACCGAGTTCCAACGCGCGGTGCAGGGTCGCGGTGGCTTCCCGGGTGTCGCTGCCGGGCGTGTAGAAATCGCTCATGCCCATGCAGCCGAGGCCGATGGCGGAGACGAGGGGACCGTTGGTACCGAGTGGACGGGTGTGCATGGGGTCAGCTCCTGGTTGGGAAGGCCTGCATTGTCACGCTCGACAAAATCGGGATAAACCGGCTAAAAGCACTAACACTATTCGGTATTTCTAAATAATCAGCTCAAGGAGCCGGCGCTTGGACCGTTTCAACGCGATGCGCGTGTTCACCCGGATCGTCGAACTGCGGGGCTTTGCCAAGGCCGCCGACAGCCTGCAACTGCCCCGTGCCTCGGTGACGGTGCTGATCAAGCAATTGGAGGCGCACCTCGGCGTGCAACTATTGCAACGCACTACACGGCAGGTTAGCCCGACACTGGATGGCGCCGCGTATTACCAGCGCTGTGTGCAATTGCTGTCGGACCTTGAGGAAACTGAAGCGGTGTTTTCCGCCAGTCGGCAGAACCCACGTGGCACGTTGAGCATTGATATGCCGGCGGGTATTGGCCGGTATCTGGTGATACCCGCACTGCCCACGTTCACTGCCCTGTATCCGCAGATTGAGTTGGAAATCGGCTTGAATGACCGGCCGGTGGACCTGATCCGTGAAGGCGTCGATTGTGTGCTGCGCGGTGGCCTGGCGCTGGACGATTCACTGGTGGCGCGACCGCTGGCGATGATGGATCAAATCACCCTGGCCAGCCCCGCTTACCTCGACCATATGGGGGTGCCCGACACGCTCGACGACTTAGCCCACCATCAGATGGTCGAATACGTCTCGGCCGCCAGTGGCAAACGGTTTGGCTTGGAGTTTCTACTCGCCTCCCAATTGCGCACGCTCAATTTGCCAAAGGTGGTCGCAGTCAACAGCGCCGACGGCTACTTCTGCGCTTGCGAAGCAGGCTATGGGTTGATCCAGGCGCCGTACTATCACGCCAGAGAACGACTGGCCCAAGGCACCCTGGTGGAAGTACTGCCCCGGTTTGCCGTGCCGACAATGGCCTTGACGGCGCTGTACCCGCCGCACCGCCAACTGTCCCAACGCGTGCGGGTGTTTGTGGATTGGCTGGTCGAACTCTGCGCCACCCCCGGCACCGGTTTGCGACGCTAAGCCTGTGCCTTTCGATAGGCCCCAGGCTGTTGCCCCGTCACCTTGTGAAACGCCCGGGTAAACGCCGCCACTGACTGATAACCCACCGCCAGCGCGACATCCGCCACCGTCTGGTCCTGCTTGAATAACTGGCAGGCATGGCGCATGCGCATCATCAGTAGCACCTGGCCCGGTGACTGCCCGCACAGTTCATTGAAGCGCTTGAAAAACGCCGAACGCGACAGCCCGGTACAGGCGGCCATGCTTTCCAGAGTCCAGGCATCGGCCGGGTGCGCGATCAACTGTTCCAGCAAACCGGCAAACGCCGGCTGCCGACCCAGCGCCGCCAGGCCGCCCAGTTCGCTGTTATCCAGCACCTGTTGGCGCAGTACATATAGAAACAGCAGGTGGCAAAGCCGTTCCAGCAAGGCCGAGGAGGGCGCAGGCAGGCGCTGGCATTCTTGCAGGATCAGTTCGAACAGGTTGCGCGCGGCAGTCAGCGAGGGATCGCCCGCCCGCAGGATGATCCACGCGGGCAGGGTGTCGACAATCATCGCCGACAGACCGGACTGGAAGTGAAAGAACCCACACACCAGGCCGACGCCATCGCTGGCGGCGCTGTCCAGGGGCACCATTGGCACACGCGGGCATTCCTGCGCACCCACCGCCGTGGGCTCGCCGGAGAGGCGATATTCAAGGTCGCGCAGCAGGAACACCGCATCGCCGTTGTCGAGGCGATGAGGCGTGGCGTCGCCGTCGATATGCAGCCAGCACTGGCCCTGCACGATCAGGTGGAAACTCGCGCTCGCCAGGCCGTGGGTGCTTGCATGCCAGTCGCCGCAATAACGACCTACATGGAATAGGCTGGTGTCGAGTTCGAGGCTGTCTAATAACCAATCGACAAGTGCACTGGACGAATTCATCTAATGGAAAGACTCAAGAGCAAGTAATCGCTACTTTAGACTATTGAGGCGATTTTTTATAACCAACAGACTGGATACACGAACCCATCAGGAGACTGCTCCATGTCCCGTGTACCCTTGCTCACCCCTGAAACCGCGCCGGAAGCGGCCAAGCCTTTCCTGGAAAACGCGCTGAAAGGCTCGGGCTTCATCCCCAATTTGCTTGCGGTGCTGGCCAATGCGCCGGCCGCGCTGGAAACTTACATCACCGTCTCCGCTTTGAACGCCAAATCCGAACTCGGCCTCGCCGATCGCGAGGTGGTGCAACTGATTGCCGCCACCACCCACGGCTGCGATTTCTGCGTGGCCGGCCACACTGCGGTGGCGCGTAACAAAGCCAAGTTGCCGGAAGCCGTCATCGAAGCCCTGCGTCAACGCGGCGAGTTGCCCAATGCCCGCTATGAAACCCTGGCTGCCTTTACCCGCGAAGTGATCGCCACCCGGGGTGATGTGAGCGATGCGGGCTATGACGCATTCCGCGCCGTCGGTTACACCGAAGGCCAGGCCCTGGAAGTGATTCTGGGCGTCAGCCTGGCAACCCTGTGCAACTTCGCTAACGTGTTTGCTCGTACCCCGCTGAACCCCGAGCTGGCGCAATACCGTTGGGAAAAACCCGCAAGCTGAAGTTGGCCCACCCGCTGTAAAGGAGAAACAGGAATGCTTGACCCCATCTTGAGCCGTTGGCTCGACATCCAGGCGCAGGCCTTGGACGTGGGCAGTTGCGATCCACAGGAAGTGCTGCCGCGGCTGGCAGAGGCCAACGTGTTGCGCATCGGCGTGCCGGCTCAACTGGGCGGCCTGGGCGGCGATGTGGCTGGCGCCGTGGAGGCCATCGCCAATGTCGCCAGCCATTCCCTGGCGGCGGCGTTCGTGTGCTGGGGCCAGCGCTCGTTTATCGAGTATTTGCTGCAGAGTCCGAATGCGCGGCTGCGTGAACAGCTGTTGCCGGATTTGCTCAGCGGCAAGTTGGCGGGGGCGACAGGACTGTCAAATGCGATGAAGTTCTTGTCGGGCATTGAGACCCTGCAGATCAGTGCCGAGCCGTCCAACGATGGCTGGACCCTCAACGGCCGCCTGCACTGGGTGACCAACCTGCGACGGAACGGTTTTGTCGCGGCGGCGGCCATCGAACTGGCGGAGGGTGGCGCGCCGTTTATCCTGGCCATTCCGGACTCGGTGGCGGGCTTGCAGCGCTCTCGCGACCTGGAACTGCTCGGCTTGCAGTCAAGCAACACCGCCGCCCTGGATTTGCATGGCGTGGAGCTGAGCCGCGATTGGCTGCTGCATGAAGACGCACGCACATTCCTGCCGGCGGTGCGCCCGGCGTTCCTGGGCCTGCAGTGCGGGATGTCCATCGGGTTGGCACGTCGTTCCCTGGCGGAAGTCGCCAACCATCTGGGCGCGACCCGTACGGTACTGCGCGAAGAACTGGAAACCCTGCGCGTGACCCTGGATCACTTGGTCCGCGACTTGAAAAGCGGTCTGCTTGCCGGGCGTTTCGCCGCCGAACCGGTGCCGCTGTTCAAGCTGCGCATCGCCCTGGCGGAGACTGCCGCCAGCGCCGTGCAACTGGAGTTGCAGGCCAGCGGCGGCAAGGCCTATCTCACCGCCCACGGCAATGGTTTTGCGCGACGTTGGCGTGAGTCGGCGTTTGTGCCGATCGTGACCCCAAGCCTGGTGCAATTGCGTACTGAACTGCAGCGTCAGGCCAACCTATGACAAGTGCCGTACTGAGTGCCCAGGGGATTTGCCTGGGCTATGCCAGCGGGCCGGTGTTACAGCACTTCGACCTGCACTTGCAACCCGGTGAAGTGGTGTCGATCCTCGGTCCCAGCGGCGTGGGCAAGTCCAGTCTGTTGCGCGTCCTCGCCGGTTTGCAGGCACCGCAAGGCGGCAGTGTGCGCGCGTTGGGCGAGCCCTTGAAGGGTCCCCATCCACGCGTGGCGGTGGCGTTCCAGGACCCGAGTCTGTTGCCCTGGCTAAGCCTGGAAAAGAACGTCGCCTTTGGCCTGGATTTCGCCCGGCAACCCCATTTGAGCGCTGACGAGCGCCGCCAGCGCGTCGACCATGCCATTGCCGCCGTCGGCCTGGAGCATGCGCGCCAGCAATTCCCGGCGCAGCTGTCCGGCGGCATGGCCCAGCGCACCGCATTGGCCCGTTGCCTGGCGCGCCAGCCTCAGGTGCTGTTGCTGGATGAACCCTTCGGCGCCCTGGACGAAGTGACCCGCGCCGACATGCAACACCTGCTGCTCAAGGTCAACCGCGAACAGGGTTCGGCGGCGGTGCTGATCACCCATGACATTGACGAAGCGCTGCTGCTGTCCGACCGCATCCTGCTACTGGGCAACCGCCCGGCGCGGACGTTGGGCGAATGGCTGATCGACCTGCCGCAACCCCGCGAAGAACAGGTGGAAGCCATCGGCGCGCTGCGCATCGAGATCCTTAAAACCTTACGGCAGGCGAGCCGCCCTCAACCCAACCCCCTTGATCTGCTGGAGCCTGCCCATGTGCCTGGATGACCTGACCCATTCGCGCCGCGACTTTCTCAAACTCTCCGCCGTACTCAGCGCCGCCGGCGCGTTGCCGCTGCTCAGCAGTTTGCAAGCCCGCGCCGCCAGCGAGCCGGATGCGCCGGTGCGCATCGGCTACCTGCCGATCACCGACGCTACGCCGTTGTTGGTGGCGCACAACAATGGCCTGTTCGACGCTGAAGGCATCAAGGCTGAGCGCCCGGTGTTGCTGCGCAGTTGGGCGCAGGTGATCGAGGCGTTCATCTCGGGCCAGGTCAATGTGATTCACCTGCTATCTCCCATGACTGTATGGGCACGTTACGGCAGCAAGGTCCCGGCCAAGGTGGTGGCCTGGAACCATGTGGGCGGTTCGGGCCTGACCGTGGCGCCGGGCATCACGGACGTGAAACAGCTGGGCGGCAAATCGGTGGCGATTCCGTTCTGGTATTCGATCCATAACGTGGTGGTGCAGCAGTTGTTCCGCGACAACGGCCTCACGCCAGTGGCGCGGGCGGCGGGCAGTGCGATTGCGGCCAATGAGGTCAACCTGATCGTGTTGCCGCCTTCGGACATGCCGCCGGCCCTGGCCAGCCAGCGCATCGATGGGTATATCGTCGCCGAGCCGTTCAATGCCCTGGCGGAAAACCTCAAGGTTGGCCGCGTGCAACGCTTTACCGGCGACGTGTGGCGCAATCACGCGTGCTGCGTGGTGTTCATGCACGAACACGACCTGGTCAACCGCCCGGAGTGGTCGCAGAAGGTGGTGAACGCCATCGTCAAGGCGCAGGTCTGGACTCGCGATAACCGCGAAGAGGCGGTGAAGTTGCTGTCCAAGGACGGCCCGAATCGCTACACCCCGCATGCCGAGCCGGTATTGAGCAAAGTACTCGCACCCGCCGCAACTGACCGTGCCGCCTACCTGGCAGACGGTGCGATCCAACACGGCAATTGGGATGAACACCGTATCGACTTTCAACCTTATCCATTCCCCAGCTACACCGAGGAGTTGGTACGGCGTTTGAAAGACACGCTGATCGAGGGCGACAAGAAATTCCTCGCTGACCTCGACCCGGCGTTCGTCGCCAAGGACCTGGTGGACGACCGCTTCGTGCGCAACGCCATCGAGGCCGTGGGCGGCATGAAGACCTTTGGTTTGCCGGACGGCTATGAGCGGCATGAGGAGATCGGCGTTTGAACAACCGTGAAATCCCGGGCTGGTTGCTCGGGTTGAGTGGCTTGGCGGGGTTGCTGTTGCTCTGGTGGCTGGGGGTGAAGGTGTTTGGCGCGACGGAGGGGTTGTCTGCGCGTTTTTCCCTGGCCGCCACCTTCAGTAGCCTGTGGGAATTGCTGGGGCGCGGTGAGCTGTATGTGCATATTGCTGTGAGCCTGAAGCGCATTTTTGTCGGGTTGTTCCTGGCGTTGTTGGTAGGCGTTCCGTTGGGGCTGCTGGTGGGCAGTTCGCGCAAGCTGGAAGCGGCGACCACGCCGGCCTTTCAGTTCCTGCGCATGATCTCGCCGCTGTCGTGGATGCCCATCGTGGTGATGCTGATGGGGGTAGGGGATCAGCCGATCTATTTCCTGCTGGCGTTTGCCGCCGTGTGGCCGATCATGCTCAATACCGCTGCCGGCGTGCGGCAGTTGGACCCGCGCTGGCTACAGCTGAGCAGCAGCCTGAGTGCGACGCGCTGGGAGACCTTGCGCCGGGTGATCATTCCTGGAGTGGTCGGGCACGTGCTGACCGGCGTGCGTTTGGCCATCGGTATCTTGTGGATCGTGCTGGTGCCATGCGAAATGCTCGGGGTCAGTGCCGGGCTGGGCTACTACATCCTCGACACCCGTGATCGGCTGGCCTACTCGGAGCTGATGGCGATGGTGCTGCTGATCGGGTTGCTGGGCTTTGCGCTGGATGCCTTGGCGCGTTGGCTGCACCAGCGTTGGGTGCACGCCGGTTGATTGGTCGAGCCAAAGTTTTTCATCGCCTGTAACATGAGCGCCTGTCGGACCTGTTCGCCCTTGCGCGTAGGACAGGTTCGACGCTTCATTTTCAAGGTTCAGGAACCCGTCATGACACAAAAGCAGCGTTTGAAATATTCGATTCTGATTGCCCTGGCCGTACTGGCGACGATGTTTGGCCTGTCCTATTTGCAGAACACCGGGGTTATCAGTGAGAAGACATTCCAGACCATCGCCATTGCCGTCGCAGTGGTCGTGGTGGTGATCAACGGCATCATGCGCCGCAAGGTCAAGCTATAAGGGCGATCAGGCTCGGCCTTCGAGCACCTTGGCAGCCTCTTCATGGAGGCTGTAGCTTTTATCCGCATTGAGGGTGATCACGCCCTCGCTGCACAGGCGCTTGAGCACCTCGCGCACGCTGAGAAACGACAACGGGATGCCCAGCTCCAGCAGATGACTGTGCACACCGCGTACCCCGAGGGTGCGCCTGTTGTCGGCGGCGGTGAGCAAGGCGTCGATGACCTTCAGCCGGATCAGGCTGGTGCGCAAGCCAAAACACTTGAGCAGGTGGCGGATACGCTGGTTGCCTTGTTGTTCGGGCGTTTTGCCGAACGCTTGTGCGCCGTTGCCGAAACTGGCCTCGGCAGCCGGTGAATGTCCATCCGTGGGCACTTGCGGGTTGTACATGCAAAAACTCCTTATCAGAGCCTGATCAGGAAAAAATGAGCGCTCTTAGTTGATAAGACGAACGAGCGAGCGAAATCATGAAGTCCCGGATGTAGAAATTTTGTCAGTATCGGTTTTGTCACATCTGCGCGGCCTTAAATAAACGCGCTGTCGCGCTAAATTATTCCTGGTGATTTGCGTTCTTACGGTGGGGTCATTACCCCTTGTGAGGCGGTTAAATCTGACGGTGGAGTTTGCGTGATTATTTCCAATGGGTTGTCCAGGGTATGTGTGGCGGGCGTGTTGCTGGGGTTGAGCCTGGCCGTCTCGGCGCGGGAACAAGTGACGCAAGCCTCGGCGGATATCCGGCGTACCAGTTATGGCGTGCCGCACATTCGCGCCAACGATGAGCGTGGCCTGGGCTTCGGCATCGGCTACGCCTACGCCCAGGACAACCTGTGCCTGCTGGCCAATGAAGTGGTCACGGTGAATGGCGAGCGCGCCAAGTTCTTCGGCCCCGAGCAGGCGACCCTGGAAGAGCGCAACAACCTGGCCAGTGATGTGTTTTTCACGTGGCTCAATACGCCGGAGTCGGTCGCCGCGTTCTGGAAAGCGCAAAGCCCGCAGATCCAACAGCGTATCGAAGGTTACGTGGCCGGCTACAACCGCTACCTGAAAGAGCAGGGCGCTCCGGCGCAGTGCCAGGCGGCGTGGGTGCGGCCCTTGGTGGCTGAAGACTTGGTCAAGCTGACCCGTAGGTTATTGGTGGAAGGCGGTGTCGGCCAATTCGCTGAAGCCCTGGTCGGTGCGACGCCGCCCCAAGCCACAGCCAGTGTATCGACCGACTCGAAAGCCTTTGAATTGGCCGCCGCCAATCAGCAGCGCTTCGCCTTCGATCGTGGCAGCAACGCCGTAGCGGTGGGCCGCGATCGTTCGTTCAACGGGCGCGGCATGCTGCTGGCCAACCCGCACTTCCCGTGGGTGGGCGGCATGCGCTTCTATGAAATGCACCTGACCATCCCCGGTCAGCTGGATGTGATGGGCGCTGCGTTGCCGGGCCTGCCGGTGATCAATATCGGCTTCAACCAGCATGTGGCGTGGACCCACACCGTGGACACGTCCAAGCACTTCACCCTGTATCGCCTGACCCTGGACCCGAAGGATTCCACGCGCTATCTGCTCGATGGCAAATCCGTGGCCCTGGATAAAACCACGGTGACGGTGCAGGTCAAGCAAGCCGATGGCAGCCTCAAGGGCCAGTCGCACACCGTCTATAGCTCGCAATTCGGCCCGGTGGTGCAATGGCCGGGCAAGCTCGACTGGGACAGCCATTACGCTTTCAGCCTGCGTGACGCCAACCTGGGCAACGACCGCGTGCTGCAACAGTGGTACGCGATGAACCGCGCGGGCAGTCTCGACCAACTGAAAACCTCGGTGCGCACCCTGCAAGGTATCCCGTGGGTCAACACTCTGGCCGCCGATGACCAGGGCCAGAGCCTGTACATGAACCAGTCGGTGGTGCCCAACGTCAGCGCGGCCAAACTCGCACAATGCAGCGACCCCCGTGCCGGCCTGCAGATGATCATGCTCGACGGCGCCCACAGCGCCTGCGCCTGGGACGTTGACCCACGCGCAGCCCAGGCCGGCATCTTCGCGGCCGACCAACTGCCGCAACTGCAACGCACCGACTACGTCCAGCACTCCAACGACTCGGCCTGGCTAGCCAACCCCAAGGCGCCGCTCACCGGCTTCTCCCCGGTGATCAGCCAGGACCACATCGGCCTTGGCCCACGCGCGCGTTTTGCCTTGCAACGCCTGCAATCCCTGGACAAACCGATCAGCGTCACCGACCTGCAAAACATGGTGATGGACAACGAGGTGTACCTGGCGAGCCAAGTCATGCCCGACCTGCTCGCATTCTGCGCCAAACACCTCGGCGCCGACGCCACTGCGCTGCAACCCCTGTGCACCCACCTGAAAAACTGGGACCAACACGCCAACCTCGACAGCGGCATCGGCCTGGTGCACTTCATCAACCTGGTGCAACACCTGCAGCAAATTCCCGATGCCTGGCGCGTCGCCTTCGACCCGGCGCAACCCCTCACCACGCCACGTGGCCTGGCTATCGAGCGCACCGATGTCGCCAAAGCCCTGCGCGAAGCCATGCTGGCGTCCACCGCCGACGTCGCTAAACTCGGCCTCACCGCCGAAAGCACCTGGGGCGACCTCCAAGTCTCCGGCCAAACCCCGATCCACGGCGGCCCGCAAGAACTGGGGATCTACAACGCCATGCAAACCGTGCCCCGCGCCGACGGCAAGCGCGAAGTGGTCAGCGGCACCAGCTACCTGCAAATCGTCACCTTTGACGACGAGGGGCCCAACGCCCAAGGCGTACTCGCGTTCTCCGAGTCCAGCAATCCGGCGTCAAAACACGCCAAGGACCAGACCCAAGCCTTCTCCCAGAAAAAGCTCAGCCCGTTGCCCTTCACCGAAGCGCAAATCAAGGCCGACCCGCACTATCAACAGCTGCGCATCAAGGAGTAGGGCAGGTACGCAACCCCTTGATGCCAATACGAAATATTTTTGAAATCAAGGGGTTGCACGCTTTGGCAAATACGTACATAATGGCGCCCATCGAACGCAATGAAGCATTAAAAACTTCAATGTATTCAATGAGTTAGAGTAGAGGCAGGGTTTTACAGCCCACTCAAGTTTTTATCCGGTGAGTGTCAGCAGTCAGGACATTGATCGTTTGAGGCCGAGTAGCAAAATGGTTATGCAGCGGATTGCAAATCCGCCTACGCCGGTTCGATTCCGACCTCGGCCTCCACTCTTAGAAACCCCGTAGATTAGCGTCTACGGGGTTTTTTATTGGCTTCGAAAACGTTTTGGAAGTCTGGTGCGTTAGGAATTGACTCTGAAACGCCTTGCCATTGCGCAAGGCTTTCTGCCGTTCGTCAAGTACATCGCACTCGCAGACCACTACCTGATCCCATGTTTAAGCGCCGATATCCCGAGCGTAAGAACGGAGAGCCAGCATGGAAATCAATGAAAATGCCCCTGGGAATATTTCTCAGCAGGATGTAACCCGCGGCACCGACAATGAGACAGGGCACGATCCGAAGCGCGATGAGGAGGGTGTTCCGTTGCCACCGGACGATGACGCGCCTCTTGAAGAGGACATGTCGGATGTAGACGCCGCTGATTCAGTGGCGAGCGAGCATCCCGACAACTGAACATTTGTAATTCAATGAGCCCGACCGCTGCGTCGGGCTTATAGGACCTGAGACCTGACGATCCTCTGGTCTTTGACTTCACCTGCATACGCCCGCAATTTCTCCTGCTGCGCCGCCAGCAGCGCGCAAATCTTCATCAATGCCACTGCCTCATCCGGCGTCTTGCCGCTGGCCGCCAAAGCGCTCAGCTCAACCACCGACCACCCAATCACCGCCGACGCATCTTCCAGGTCGTAGAACAGTTCCTGCTGCGCCGTCCTGGGCCCGTCGAGGCCTTGTATCAACTCATCCATTTATCCATCCTGCCGCTGCAGTTCAAGCCCCATCACATCCATCCCGATTTCAGCCAGGTCCGTCTTGAACGGAATTTCTCCGATCCACTTGAACCCAAACGCCTCATAAAACCGTCGTGCATCGGGATTGGACTTGAGCACCGTCAGCCACAGCGAGCGCTCACCACGCTCTACCGCCTGGTCGCAAATGAACTGCATAAATCGCTTGCCATACCCGCGCCCGGCGGCGGATTTGAGAAAGTAGATCTTGCGCAGTTCTGCGCCAGCTTCGCCTGTTATGGGCGCCGGCGCCGACCAGTTGACCTTTGCCAGGCCTACGACTTGCGCGTTGTCATCTGAAGCGAGCAGCCATAGAGGGCTGTCGGATGTTTCGAGTGATTGGCGTAAGGCGTCGTGGGAAAAGTCCCGATCAAGGAACGCCTGCAATCCGGCAGGCGACCAGATGTGTGCAAAGTGTTCTCGATAGGTGGTGCAGCCGACTTCGCGCAAGGCTTCAAGATCGGCTGGGGTCGCTGGATAGATACGGAGCATGGTGGTTCTCGTGTCAGTCGGTTGCCAGGCGGTGATCATGCGACATTCGCGCTTAAGGAACGAGGCTATCGTCGAAATCTTCACGTTCGATGGTTGTATAAGCTTGCTCGCGAATCCCGCCTTCGGAATAGGTACAAAGCCGCCGTGTGGCTTTTTTTCCCTGCGGACGCACGACCACTCCCTCGCTCATCTCGGGGTCGTTGGGTTCTCCGGGTGTAAAATTAGTGCGCACCATACGGTCGAAAACGGCGTAGGTTACCCCATGATTGGTAAAGCGCAGATGAGCTTCGCCTCCACCGGAGTAGGCCGTGGAACTGAGCCAGAAGTGACCCTTCGGTGGGCTCGGTTTTTCGGGGTAGCTCAACTCGATTTTGCCGGGCGTACCAAATCGGTATTGCACATAGCCGGTTGTCGCTGAGAAATCGTGTGATGCGCAAACCGAGATCATTTTCGGCCCGGAGTCGCAGCCGAACAGCAGTGTTTCTTGCGTCTTGCACAGATAGTTCTGTTCCGACGTCCCCGCAAGCGCATCGAGGGCAATGGCACCCATCGTCAGGAAGCAAATGCCCTTTAGCATCGTGACGTTAATCCCCATGAGTTTTCCCGTTTTTTTCAATGGAACCGTTATCAGTATTTGTTCTGGTTGGATGCTCGATGACGCAGTGTGTGTTCCCAGTCAAGCGTGTGCAAATGTCTCACTTGCCCCCAGTCACATCCAGAAAGGTCCCGGTAACAAACGACGCCTCTTTACCTGCCAGCCACAGTATGGCCCGCGCCACTTCTTCGGGCTCGCCGCCCCGGCCCATCGGGATGCTTTCCTTGACGCGATCCACGCGACCCGGTTCTCCGCCGCTGGCGTGCATTTCGGTGTAGATATGCCCTGGGCGAACGCAGTTGACGCGGATGCCGTCGCGCGCGACTTCCTTGGATAGCCCGATGGTGAAGGTTTCCAGTGCTCCCTTCGACGCTGCGTAGTCGACGTACTCGTTGGGGCTGCCCAACCGCGCGGCGCCCGAGGAGACGTTGATCACGCTGCCGCCGTTGCCGCTGTGTCGAAAAGACATGCGCTTCACGGCTTGCTGCGCGCAGAGCATCGGGCCGATGGCATTGATTGCGAAGATGCGTTGCATGCGGGCAAAGTCGAGGTCTTCAAAGCGCGATTGAAGCGCGATGATTGCGGCGTTGTTGACCAGAACGTCGATGCGGCCGAACGTCTCGTCGATGGCTCGGAACAGATGCGCGACCTGTTCCGGGTCGGCACTGTCGGCGCGTATGGCCAAGGCGCGTCGTCCGAGCGCTTGCACGTCAGCCACCACGCCGAGTGCGGCGGCCTCATTGTTGATGTAGCTGATGACGACGTCATAGCCTTGCGCTGCGGCGAGCCGCGCCGTTGCCGCGCCTACACCCCGGCTACCGCCGGTGATCAGAATCAGGGGAGCTGAAGGGCCGGTAGCCATGTCTTGAACCTTTTATGAGGGAGGTGAATTTAGCCAATTAGCATCGTGCCGGTGGCAATCACTGCGCACGCCAGGACTTTGCGGACAGTCAGTGTCTCGCCCAGGAAGAAATAACCGATCAACGCCGCAAACAGTACGCTGGTCTCGCGCAAGGCCGAAACCGATCCCATCGGCGATTCAGACATGGCGTAGATAACAATGCCGTAGGCCAGCAGGGAGACCAGTCCACCCATCAAGGCGGTGATGAGCCCCGGGCGCGGGGCAAGCAGGCTGCGTGCGCCGCGCAGACCGATATAAACCAGCGGCATCAGTACGCCCCAGAGGGCGCACATCCAGGCGGTATAGGCCAGCGGCGCACCTGAAAGTCGCGCGCCTATGCCATCGGTGACGCTGTAGGCTGCGATGAAAAAACCCGTGCCCAAGGCGTAAGGCAAGCTGGGGACCGCGAGCCTGCGCTGCCTGAAAGCCAATGAAATAATGCCGCTCGACACCAGTGCAATGCCGAACAGGGCGCTGGTGCTGAGGGTTTCGCCAGCAAACACCATGGCGAACAATGTGATCAAAATGGGCGAGGAGCCGCGGGCGATCGGGTAGGTTTGCCCCAGATCACCCACCTTGTAGCTGCGCACCAGGAACAGGTTATAACCGACGTGCAAGACACCCGAGAGCGCGGCGTAAGGCCAACTGGCAGCGGCAGGCGCTGGGAGGTACAGCGCAAAGCCCATGCTGACGAGGGCGACCGACAGGCACATCACGGTCATCGACCAGAGCCTGTCGGTGCCGACACGCAGCAGCGCGTTCCAGCTGGCGTGCAAGAGGGCGGCGAAGAGGACGAGTAATACGATAGGAAAGGGCATGCGCCATGTTAAGCAAACTGGCGGCTGGACAACAGCGAAGTCCCTTCATCCTGGCATGAGCCATTCCTCATACTGTCAACGATAGTGTTGCTGGGCCTGAGTCGACTCCGCCAGCAGCCAGTTACGAAAGCTGATGATGTGAGGCTGTGTTTCGAGCCCTTTGGGACAGACAAAGAAATAGGCGACCGGTGAGGCGAACGGCACATTGAACAGCCTCATGAGGCTGCCGTCGTTGATTTCGGCCTCGACATGGCCGCTACGGGCCAAGGCGATGCCCTGGCCCAGCAAGGCGGCTTCTATGGTCATGTTGGTGTCAGCAAACCTGACGCTTTCCTTGAGTGTCGAAACGCCCACGCCGACGTGCTCGAACCAGGCTTCCCACTTGGGCACCAGGTCTGCGCCGTCACGCGTAAGTAGCGGGTAACGCAACAATTCGGCGGGCTCGTTCGGGGTGCCAAAACGGTTAAGCAGGTCAGGGCTGGCCACCGGGAAAATTTGCTCCCTGAGCATGAACTCCGAATGCAAGGCGGGGTAATGACCGTTGCCCAGGCGGATCGCGACATCTGAATCCGCGCTGGAAAAGTTGATCGCTTTGTCACTGGTTTCCAGCGTGATTAGAATTTCCGGGTGCTGCTGCGACAGACCTGGCAACCGGGGCAGCAACCATTTCAGTGCGAAAGAATAGGTGGTGCTGACCTTGAGCCGAACCCTGCCTTTTTGTTCTCTAAGGTCCGTCAATGTGGCTTCCAGGTTCATGAAAAACTCGCGCACGATAGGCGCCAGTGCCGCACCGGCTGGGGTCAGCCGCAAAGACTTGCCGCGTTGGAAGAGTTGTAACCCCCAGAGGTCTTCAAGGTGCTTGAGTTGGTGGCTGACGGCGCTCTGGGTCACATGCAATTCTTCTGAGGCTGAAGTGAACGTCGCATGTCGGGTCGCGACTTCGAACGCGCGAAGCGTGGCAGTGGGGGGGAGATCTCTCATTGGTGGGTCCCGGCGAGCCTTGTTGTAATCAGTTTTTCCATGAGTGTAGGCTCATGCCAGCCGAATGGTGTGCGCTCATTGAAGCCGGACAGCCTGGCGTTGTGAATTGTTGTGAAGCACAGGTTAATGGCCCATTGCCCATGCTAACGTCGGCGCCAGGCTATCGTCAGCACGACGATTTCATTCATACCTTCAGGGGAGCAGCGCCGATGTCTACTACCGTAACGCCCGCCGGCAGCGGGGCAAACACGCCTAAAGCGTCACCTTCGGCGTTCGATGACAAGTTGAACATTGCCAAGTCCAGCAAAGTGATTGCCGACTATATGCGCCAGACCGGCAAGTCGGCCATCACCAAGCAGGAGCTGACCCAGTTGGCCAACAATGCCTCGGGCAAAGTGCCTGCCGAGGTGTCCGATGCTGCCAAGTACATGGAGCGTCACCCTGACGTGTTCACCGCCATCGAAACCCACGACGTGGCCGGTGCCGATAACCTGTCGGGCGTGTGGAACTTCGATTGGGCGGCCAACGGTGGGCTGAAAGGCACCGCCACCGATGCCATTGCCAAGATGCAGGATACATTCGATTTTGCGATCGCCAAGTCGGCGCAAATCACCGAAATCAGCACTGCCAAAAAAGCCGAGCTGGACTCGACCAAACAACGGCCGCAGAACTGACGGCAGCTTGTACCGCCGGGCTTACAAACCCTACCAACAGGTTACACGATAGCCGTGACGCATTTGAGTTGGCACTGTCATATCCGGCGAGAAGTTAATCTCGTCAAGTAAGAGAGTGTGGTCATGAAGTTGAGTTATCTAACCAAGGCGGCAGTGGTTGTCGCGCTGTTGTCGACCTTGTCGGGCTGCTGGATGTTCATGCCGCCGGGTGGCGGCGGTGGTGGTGGTCACGGTGGAGGGCACGGGCAAGGCGGCGGCCCTGGCGGTGGTGGCGGCCCGCGCTGACGGGTAGAGATAGGAGGCAAGCCTTGATGAAGGGCTTGCCTCTTTTTTTGCCTCTGATAAACCCCAGGCAAAGAAAAGCCCGCGTGGGGCGCGCGGGCTAAAAGGATGTTCATTAGGAGCTGGATTCACCCTATTCCTCTATCTGTGAAAGGTTTGTGAAAGCTTTGGCAAAAAAGTGTATGCCTCAATCGTGACGTGGCTGTACGGGGCAGGGCAGTCCATAACCCTCTACTGTCGCTGGCATACCCCTCCGCTTGGATGCCGCGTTATGTTCATGTCTACCAGCCTGTTGTCTGCTTTTGTGCTGTTTGCCTTTGTGTCTTCGATCACCCCGGGGCCCAATAACACTATGTTGCTTGCGTCGGGCGTGAACTTCGGGTTTCGCCGCTCGATGCCTCACGCGCTGGGGATCAGCATTGGTTTCATGCTGCTGGTGATTTCGGTAGGCCTGGGGTTGGGCGAGGTGTTCAAGGTGTTTCCGTGGGCGTATACCGTGCTGCGCTACGTGGGCGCAGCCTACCTGCTGTACCTGGCGTGGAAGATTGCGACGGCGGGCGGCATGTCCGACAGCCCTGATGAACAGGGCAAGCCCATGACCTTCCTTGGCGCGGCGGCGTTCCAATGGGTGAACCCCAAGGCCTGGATAATGGCGTTGGGAGCAATCACCACCTATACGCCGGCTGAAGGCTACGTCACTAATGTGCTGGTGATTGCACTGGTGTTCGCCGTGGTCAACCTGCCCAGCGTCTGCGTGTGGGTCGTGTGTGGCAGCGGCTTGCGCAATGTGTTGCGTGAGCCGCGCTGGTTGCGGGTGTTCAATTGGTCGATGGCGGCGTTGCTGGTGCTGTCACTGTACCCGATGCTGGTTGTCAGCTGAGGGCCGCTTCAGACGGGTGAGATGGTTGCCAGCAGGCCGATGCCGATGGTGAGTACCAAAAAGCCGAACAGGAAAAGTGCCATCTTGGTCATAAGGCCTCCGAAGGGAAGGGGGTGGGGATGGCGCTATTGTCCGCCCAGGAGGCGTTTCGATACAGATGCAGATGGCAAAGAAAAAACGGTATCAGATGCGCTTGCGGCTGTTCTGCCGGGGGCTTTGAAGGGTTAAGGTTTTTTCAGGCTCAGTGCCTGAGACAGCCAACGCATTTGCCCCTAAGATGGAGCCCAGTGCATCAACAATAAGAGTGGGCCAACCCTCGATGGAAAGACGTCAATTCAGCGGTGGCATGAAAGGCAAGAACCTGCGCTACCTCAACGAAACCTCGCAGCCGGCGTCGGTCACCCGCGTCGGCTTCCTGTTGCTCGAACACTTCTCCCTGCCGGCCTTCACCCAGACCCTCGACACGTTCGTTACCGCCAACCTGCTGCGTCCCGACCTGTTTGCCTCGCGTACGTTCGGCTGTGATGAGGGTGAAGTCATCAGCGACCTTGGTCTGGTGATCCGCCCGGATGCACGCCTGGACGTGGTGGCGCTGCAAGACCTGGAACTGCTGGTGATCTGCGGCGGCTTTCGCACGGAACTCAAGGCCGGCGAAGACTTCATTCATTTGCTGCGCGCTGCCGCCGAACAGGGCATCAGCCTCGCCGGCCTGTGGAACGGTGCTTGGTTCCTTGGCCGTGCCGGACTGTTACAAGGCTATCGCTGCGCCATCCACCCGGAACATCGCCCGGCACTGGCAGAAGTGTCCAAGGCCACCCACGTCACCAGCGAACCCTACGTGATCGATCGCGACCGCCTTACCGCCTCGAGCCCGTCTGGAGCCTTCCACATGGCGCTGGACTGGATCAAGGGCCTGCATGACAAGGCCCTGGTCGAGGGCATCGAAGACATCCTGGCCTTCGAAGAATCCCGCTACCGGCGCATCAAGCCCACCGAAAATGTCAGCGTCAGCGCGCCCCTGCGTGAAGTGGTGAAGCTGATGGACGCCAACCTCGAAGAACCCCTGGAGCTGGACCAGTTGGCCGTCTACGCCGGCCGCTCTCGGCGCCAGTTGGAACGCTTGTTCAAGGAACAACTGGGTACCACGCCGCAGCGCTACTATATGGAACTGCGCGTGACGGAAGCGCGGCGGCTGTTGCAGCACACCGAGTTGTCACAGGTGGAGGTGCTGGTGGCGTGTGGGTTTGTTTCGCCGAGTCATTTCAGCAAGTGCTATAGCTCGTATTTCGGATATCGCCCCTCGAAGGAGAAGCGGTTGGTCAAGTGAGGTGTGGCTGACTCATCAACTGGGGAGCATGCATCTACCTGTGGTGAGTAGGCTTGCCCTGCGCTGGGCCGCGAAGCGGCCCCACTGCAGGCACCGCAGTTCTTCAGTCGGAAATCGGCCGTCTGGGTTTAGGGCTGCTTCGCAGCCCAGCGCAGGGCAAGCCTGCTCACTACAGAGAGCTCAGAATCGGTCCAGGCGATAGGGTGCCAATGATGGCGCTTGCCCCCCACGCGCTAACTCACCAACCCACTCCGCCGTCACCGCCGCCTGTGTCAGCCCTAAATGCTGATGCCCAAACGCAAGCAGCACCTTCCCGTCACACACCCGGTCAATCACTGGCAGCGAGTCTGGCAATGACGGCCGAAACCCCATCCACGGCGTTGCACCTTCTGCACTCAAGTCCTCGCGAAACAACCCCTTGCTCAACCGATGCAGTTGCCAGGCACGCTCCATATTCGCAGGCCGATCAAGGCCGGCGAATTCCACCGTGCCGGCCAGGCGCAAGCCGTCGGTCATGGGCGTCATGATGAATTTACGCTCCAGGGAGGTGACCGCAAACGGCAGACGGTGGTGTTCATTGGGCAGCATCAGGTGGTAGCCGCGCTCGGTGTCCAGCGGGACTTTTTTGCCGGTCAGGGCGGCGGTCAGTTTGGCCGAATGGGCGCCGCAGGCGATCAGGACCTGACGCGCGCTCAGCGGTTCCTGGTCAGTGGAGAGTGAGATGCCCTGTGCGTCGACGCGGCCATCCAGCACCTGGCGTTTAAGAAACTGCACGCCGCTGGCTCTGGCTGCCCGCACCAGTTCGCAGACCACGTGGTAAGGATCAAGAAAGTGCCCGGTGCCGGGAAAAAACAGCCCGCCCTGAATGTTGTCGCTCAACTGCGGTACAGCCCCGCGTATGGCATCGCCGGACCAGAACGCCACCGGCACCTGCTGCTGTTGCATGCGCTGCTGCAAGGCATTGAGGGCTTCCCGTGAATCCGCCCGTTCAAACACCAGCAGCGAGCCATCCTCACGCAGCAACTCCGCGCGCCCAATGCTGTGCAGCAAGCGCTGCCAGGCGCCCAGGCTGCCTTCATTGAGCGCGCGGATACCCGCGACCGTGCGTTGATAGTTCGCCGGACGCAGGTTCAGCAGCAAACGCACGAACCAGGGCAGGGCGTGCGGCAGGTATTTCCAGTCCAGGCGCAGTGGGCCCATGGGGTCCAGCAGCATGCCGGGCAAGCGCTTGAGGATCGATAGGTCGGCGATGGGAAACACTTGCTCGGTCGCCAGGTGCCCGGCGTTGCCGTACGACGCGCCCATACCCGGTTCCTGCGGGTCGACCACCAGCACTTGGCGCCCCTGACGAGCCAGTTGCAGGGCACAGGCGACGCCGATGATGCCGGCGCCGACCACGATGATATCCGGATCGGACATGGCCTACGCCTCCCTCTGGCCATCGAGCAAGCGCCGCAGCAGCAAAGGGTTGCCGTGCTGGAGCGCGGCAGGCAACAGTGCATCGGGGAAGTCTTGATAACATACGGGGCGCAAAAACCGTTGGATCGCCGCCGTGCCCACCGACGTGCTGCGCGAATCGGATGTGGCGGGAAAGGGCCCGCCGTGAACCATGGCATCGCAGACTTCCACACCCGTCGGCCAGCCGTTGACCAGCAGGCGACCGGCCTTGCGCTCCAGAACCGGCAGCAGGGCTTTGGCGCTTGGCAGATCGTCTTCGTCCAGATGCAGGGTGGCGGTCAGTTGGCCTTCCAGGTGTTCGGACACCTGGCGCACTTCTTCATTGTTGGCGCAGACGACTATCAGCGACGCCGCGCCGAAGACTTCGGCCTGCAGGTGTTGATTGGCCAGGAACGCTTGCGCCTGGGTCACAAACACATGGGCCTGGCCCTGGTTCGGGCCCGTCGCCGGCAAACCCTGTGCGACAACCTTGGCGTGTTCGGTCAATGCGCCCACGCCGGAATCGTAGGCACTGGCGATACCGGGTGTGAGCATGGTCTGCGCCGCGCAACTCGGCAGCAACTCACTGGTGGTGCGGATGAAGCGATCCAGGGCCGGCCCTTGCACCCCGATCACCAACCCTGGGTTGGTGCAGAACTGCCCGGCACCCTGGGTCAATGAAGCCACGAAGCCCTGGGCCAATGCTTCACCCCGGGCGGCCAGTGCCGCCGCAAACAGGTACACCGGGTTGATTGAGCTCATTTCCGCATACACCGGAATTGGCTCGGCCCGTGCCTGCGCCGCCTGTGTCAACGCCACGCCACCGCTGCGCGAGCCGGTAAAGCCAACTGCCTTGATGCGCGGATCGGTGACCAACGCAATCCCCACCTCGCGACCTGAACCGTACAGCAACGAAAACACGCCCTCGGGCAAACCACAGGCCTGAACGGCTTGCGCCACCGCCCGGCCCACCAGTTCACTGGTGCCTGGATGCGCGCCATGGGCCTTGACCACCACCGGGCAACCGGCGGCTAGCGCGGAGGCGGTATCGCCACCCGCCACGGAAAACGCCAGGGGGAAGTTGCTCGCACCAAACACGGCCACCGGGCCCAGCGCGATATGGCGATGGCGCAGGTCTGGGCGAGGCAGCGGCTGGCGTTGCGGCTGTGCGGGGTCCACCCGCACATCCAGCCATTCCCCGGCGCGTACGGTGCGGGCGAAGGTGCGCAGTTGGCCGCAAGTACGCCCGCGCTCGCCTTGAATGCGCGCGTGGGGCAGGCCGGTTTCGGCGACGGCACGTTCGATCAGCTCATCACCCAGGGCTTCGATTTGCGCGGCGATGGTCTCAAGGAATGTGGCTCGAACCTCCAGCGAGGTTTCGCGGTACCCATCAAACGCGGCCCACGCCAGAGCGCACGCCTTGGCCACTTGTTCGCCGTTGCCGCCCGGATAGGCCGGTTCCATGGGGGTGTCGGTCGCGGGATTGACCGCCCGGATCGCCTCGCGATTGCCGGTAGTGGCGTGCTGACCGATCAGCATTTTGCCCGTCAGAGTCATGGGATCGTCCTGGTAGAAAAGAGGTTGGCCGCTGCGAGAACCGCAGCGGCGCGCAAGGGGTCAGGCGACGTTCTGTTCCGCCGACCAGGTGGCGTACCACTGGCGGAACAGCGCGTACTGGTTTTCGGCGTAACGACGTTGCGCGTCGCTGAGCGCGTCGGTGTCGTTGAAGTGCAGGGCGTAGCCTTTATCACCGTTGAGCACCATCAAGTGCTTGTAATACAGCACCAGGTCGCAGCCTTCATCGAACGACGACAGCACCGCCAGCGCCGCTTCCAGCTCATGGGCCTGGCGACGGGCCTTGGCATCGCCCTTGGCGGCTTTTTTGCTCAAGGCCACCAATTGCAACACTTCCCGGGGCAGCGCGTTGCCGATGCCGGTAATGGCGCCGGTGGCGTTACAGTTGACGAAGCCGTGCACCACCTGGGTGTCCACGCCGACCATCAAGGTCACGTTATCGTCCTGGGAGGTGATGTGTTCGGCGGCGTAGCGCAGGTCGGCACCGCCGCCAAATTCCTTGAAGCCGATCAGGTTCGGGTGTTCGCGGCGCAGTTCGAAGAACAGGTCGGCGCGGGTGGCGAACCCGTAGTAGGGGCTGTTGTAGATCACCGCCGGCAAATTCGGCGCGGCCTTGAGGATGGCCGAGAAGTGCGCCTTTTGCGCGGTGGCCGAGGCACCACGGGACAGCACGCGCGGAATCACCATCAGGCCATGGGCGCCGACCTTGGCCGCATGGGCAGCATGGGCCACGGCTTCGCGGCTGTTGACCGCGCCGGTGCCAACGATGGTCGGCACACCGGCTGCCACCAGGCGTGCCACGCCTTCCTGGCGTTCGGCCTCGGTGAGCAACGGCCAGTCGCCCATGGAGCCGCAGTACACCACGGCACTCATGCCGATATCGATCAACTCGCGGCCCTTGGCGACCAGGGCGTCGAAGTCCGGCTTGCGCTCGGCGGTGCACGGGGTCATCAGGGCGGGGATGCAGCCGGTGAAGATGTTGTCGCTCATTGTTCTAACTCCTTGGAACGTTCAGTACAAACAGGGAAGGGTTCAGATGCCCCAGGCAAAAGGGTCACGCTCGTCGATCAGCAAGGTGCTGTCGGCGGTCATGTAGGCGCTGCCAGTGATGAAGGGGCGGATGTGCTCGCCGTCCCATTCGTAGCGGCCTTCGAATTGGCTGCCGGTGATGCTGGCCTGGGTCCAGGTTTCACCCGGCTTGAGTTTTTCATCGGCGGCCAGGCAGGCCAGCTTGGCGCTGGTGCCGGTGCCGCAGGGCGAGCGGTCGTAGGCTTTACCGGGGCACATCACGAAGTTGCGGCTGTCGGCAAGGTCGTCATCGGCGAACAACTCGATGTGATCGATCAGTGCACCGTCTGCACCGTGAATGCCTTGCTCTTCCAAGGCCTTGAGCATCGCCCAGGTGTAGTCGGTAAGCGCATCCACGTTGTCCATCTGCAAGCGTTGGCCATGGTCCGACACCAGGAAAAACCAGTTGCCGCCCCAGGCGATATCGCCGTAGGCCACGCCATGCCCCGGCACTTGCACCGGCACCTGCTGGCGCAGGCGATAGGCAGGCACATTGCGCAGGGTTACGCTGCCGTCTTCGTGCAGCGTGGCCGCCACCGGGCCAACGGGCGTGTCGATCGTGTGCACGCCGGGCTGGATACGGCCCAGGTGGTGCAGCGACGCAACCAGACCGATGGTGCCGTGGCCGCACATGCCGAGGTAACCGGCGTTGTTGAAGAAGATCACGCCACAGATCGCGCCTGGCGTAACGGGCTCGCAATACAGCGCGCCCACCAGTACATCATTGCCACGCGGCTCCAGCAGGCAGGCGCGGCGCCATTGATCATGCTCGGTGCGCAGGCTGTGCAGTTGATCGGCAATCGTCGCGCCGTTCAGCGCCGGGAAACCGCTCATGACCAGGCGCGTCGGTTCGCCGCCGGTGTGGGAGTCGATCACATGCAGTCGCTTCATAAAAGGCTCCTGAATCAGTAAGTCGCGGGTGTCAGCGGCGCGTGAGGTTCGTCGACCGCTTCGCTTTCATCGGCTTCGTGTTCCAGCCGTACCAGGTGAGCCGGCACGCCAGTGGCTGCGCCCCAGTAGTAAATGCCGAGTGCGCAAACGGCGACGACAATCGTGTCGAGCGGGTGGCTGATCACGCCGATGCCGCCAAAACTGCCGAGCTTGGACAGCAGGATCGTCACCGCGTAAAAGCCGATCAGCCAGGCAGACGAGCGCACTTGCTGCTTGAGGTTGATGTGTGCGGTCGGCACCCAGCGTGCGCACAGCAGGTACACCACGAACATCAGGATCTGCAGGCCGAGCAGCCACGACACCGTGCCCCAGCCAGACCAGTACACAATCAGTGCGGCGATGATGAACGACAGCGGGCCCAGCACCGCCATGCCCTTGACCCGGAACGGCCGCGCCATCTGCGGTGCATTGCGACGCAGCGCGGCAACAGTAACCGGGGCCACGGCGTAGCTGAGGATCAGCGCCGCAGACACCACATTGATCAGTGCTTCCCAGGACGGGAACGGCAGGGTCCAGAACACCGACAAGCCAAAGGTCAGCCATAGCGCGGGCCGTGGAATGCCGGACTTCTCATCGATACGCGTGAAAATCTTGAAGAACGTGCCGGTCTGCGCCCAGCCATACACCACACGGGGCGTGGCATTCATGTAGATATTGCCGCAGCCGCTGGGGGAGATCACGGCGTCGGCCACCACCAGATAGGCCAACCAGCCCACGCCCAACGCCAGGGCGATATCGCGGTAGGGCAGCGCCAGTTCCTTGCTGATCCCGGCCCAACCATTGGCAAGCATTTCCGTGGGCACGCCACCGAGGAAGGCGGTTTGCAGCAGCACGTAGATCGCGGTCGACAACAACACCGAAAGGATCAAGGCAATTGGAATCGTGCGTTGCGGGTTCTTCACTTCACTGGCCACCGAGATGATCGGCGTCAGCCCCAGGTAGGCAAAAATCACCCCGCCGGCCGACACCGCCATCTCGATGCCCGACAGCCCAAACGGCGCGAAACCCTGCACCTGGAAGTTCGCCGGTTTGAAGAAGGTGAAGAGCACGCCGATCACCAGCAACGGTACGATGAACTTGAACACGCTCACCAGGTTGTTGGCGATGGCGAAGGTCTTCACGCTGCGGTAATTGAGCACGAAGAACAGGCACAGCAGGGCGAATTGCACCAGCCAACCCAAGGTGGTCGGGTCGCTGGAACCGGCCTTGGTCAGCTCCGGAAACCACGCCGCTGCGTACTGCCGCGAGGCGACCACTTCGATGGCCACCAGGCTGGAAAACGCAATCAGGGTAATGAAACCCATCAGGTAGCCCAACAGCGGGCCATGGGAGTAGACCGGGTAGCGCACCACGCCGCCGGCACGCGGCAATGCGGCGCCCAGTTCGCAGTACACAATGCCCAGCAGCAGTACCGCGAAACCACCGATGAGCCAGGAAATAATGCCCGCCGGGCCTGCGATTGCGGATACGTGGCTGGCTGCGAACAACCAGCCCGAACCAAAGATGGCACCCAACCCGATAAAGGTCAGGTCCATCAGGGAAAGCTGTTTCTTGAACTTGCCTTGAGCTGACATAGCGTCGCCTTCTTGTGAGTTATTGGATAGGCATGCAGTGGCCATAGAGTGAACTCATGAACGGCGGCGCGATTGATGTTTTTTGCTGGCATCGATGACGAAATCAGCACAGTTTTGGTGGCTCGACAGGGCGCCGGGCATCGGGCAATCTGCTAGTCGTCCAGGCAAACAATGGGAGCAACCGTCATGATGCAGAGCGCGTTTGCGACCCTTTGCCAAGGGAGCAACCCCCAAGACATCGAACAGTTATTGGGCAGTGTCACGCAGCTATTGCCGATGCTGGACGTGATCCCCAATGCGGCGATTTTCATCAAGGACACCCGGGCCCGCTATGTGCTCGCCAACCGCACCCTGGTGCAGCGCTGCGGCCTCAAGCAGTTGCAACCGCTGCTGGGCAAGACCAGTGCCGAAGTCTTCCCCGCACAACTGGGGCCGGGGTACACCGAACAGGACCGGCGCGTGCTGGAGCAGGGCTTTGTGCTGGAAGATCAGCTGGAACTGCACTTGTACGGCACCCGCGAACCCGGCTGGTGTTTGACCCACAAGTGGCCGCTGTACAACCATTCGGGCGCGATCATTGGCCTGGCCGGTATCTCGGTCGACCTGCAGACCGCCAGCGAAAGCCACCCGGCGTACCAGCGCCTGGCCGCCGTGGACGCGCACATCCGCGCGCACTTCAACCGTCGTGTGCCCTTGGGTGAATTGACACGGATCGCAGGGATTTCGGTGGCGCAGTTGGAGCGCTACTGCAAGCGCGTGTTCCACCTCACGCCACGGCAGATGATCCAGAAAGTGCGGCTGGAGCATGCGCACCAGCTGTTGCACACCGATCTGCCGATCACCGAAGTGGCGTTGCAGTGCGGGTATACCGACCACAGCGCGTTTACCCGCCAGTTCAAGGCGTCGACGGGGTTTACGCCGAGGCAGTATCGGCAGTTGGAGTAGTCGCCCCACATTGCAATGCAACGAATGGCCCCGGTTGTGGCTCCTATGCTTACGAGCAACCTTTGGACGACAACAGGGATCAGGCATATGACGGCGGCTGAAAACAACCATGTGAACTGGCTGGTGGAACAATCGATGCTGCACGCGGCACGCCAGCGGGCCAAGCTCTATTCGGGCCAGGGCCGGTTGTGGCAACAGCCGTATGCGCAGACCCGGCCCCGTGATGCTTCGGCCCTGTCGTCGGTGTGGTTTACCGCGTACCCGGCGTCCATCGTGACCCGCGAGGGCGGCACGGTGCTGGAGGCTTTGGGGGATGAGGCGCTGTGGCAGGCGTTGTCGAAGATCGGCATCCAGGGCATCCACAATGGCCCGCTGAAGAAGTCCGGCGGCCTGAAGGGCACGCAGCACACGCCAACTATCGATGGTAATTTCGACCGCATCAGTTTCGAGATCGACCCGCAGTTGGGCACCGAGGCGCAGTTGCAGGCGTTGACGCGCATGGCGGCGGCGCACAATGCGGTGATCATCGACGATGTGATCCCGTCCCACACCGGCAAGGGCGCGGATTTCCGCCTGGCCGAGATGGCCTACGAGGACTATCCCGGCCTGTACCACATGGTAGAAATCCGCGAGGAGGACTGGGCGCTGTTGCCCGACGTCGCTGAAGGCCGTGACGCGCAGAACCTCAGCCCCGCCCAGGTCGATGCGTTGCGTGACAAACACTACATCGTCGGTCAGTTGCAGCGGGTGATCTTCTTCGAACCCGGCGTCAAGGAAACCGACTGGAGCGCGACGGACGTAGTGCTGGGCGTGGACGGCAAGCCGCGTCGCTGGGTGTACCTGCATTACTTCAAGGAAGGCCAGCCGTCGCTGAACTGGCTGGACCCGACTTTTGCCGCACAGCAGATGATCATCGGTGATGCGCTGCACGCCATCGACGTGATGGGCGCGAAGATCCTGCGCCTGGACGCCAATGGTTTTCTCGGTGTGGAGCGCAAGCTGGACGGCACGGCCTGGTCCGAGAGCCATCCACTGTCGATTACCGGCAACCAGTTGCTCGGCGGTGCGATTCGCAAGGCGGGCGGTTTCAGTTTTCAGGAGTTGAACCTCACCGTGGACGACATTGCCTCGATGTCCCATGGCGGTGCCGACCTGTCCTATGACTTCATCACCCGCCCCGCGTACCAGCACGCGCTGCTGATGGGCGATGCCGAGTTCCTGCGCCTGATGCTGCGCGAAATGCACCGCCAGGGCATCGACCCAGGCTCGCTGATCCATGCGTTGCAGAACCACGATGAGCTGACGCTGGAGTTGGTGCATTTCTGGACCCTGCACGCCCATGATACGTTCCTGTACCAGGGGCAGACCTTCCCCGGCAATATCCTGCGTGAGCACATTCGCGAACAGATGTACGAGCGTCTGGCAGGTGAGCACGCGCCGTATAACCTCAAGTTCGTGACCAATGGCGTGTCGTGCACCACCGCGAGCATTATCACGGCGGCGCTGGGCATTCGTGATCTGGAGGCGATCACCGCTGCGGATATCCAGCAGATCCGCCAGATCCATTTACTGTTGGTGATGTACAACGCGATGCAGCCGGGCGTGTTTGCCTTGTCGGGTTGGGACTTGGCGGGCGCGCTGCCGCTGGCGGCTGAAGAGGTCGAGCACTTGATGCAGGATGGCGATACCCGCTGGATTCATCGCGGGGCTTATGACCTGGTGGACCTGAACCCGGATGCGGAGCTTTCGGCGGGCCATATGCCGCGTTCGAAAAGCCTCTATGGCAGCTTGAACAGCCAGTTGCAGGATCCGGAATCCTTCGCCTCGCAACTGCAGAAAATCCTCGCTGTGCGCCGTGCCTACGACATCGCCGCCAGCCGCCAAATTTTAGTGCCGGAGGTTGAAAACTCGGCGTTGCTGGTGATGGTCCATGAATTACCGGCCGGCAAAGGCACGCAAATTACCGCGCTGAACTTCGGTGCCACACCCATCACCGAAACCCTGCATTTGCCGGATATCGCTGCCGGGATGGTGGTGGACATCATCAACGAGAGGGTGGAGGGCGACCTGACGGCGGAGGGTGAATTCACCATCACCCTGGATGCGTACGAAGGGTTGGCGCTGCGGGTGGTCAGTAGTTCGCCACTGTGACCACCCCCCCCAAGATCAATAGAGCTGGGGCACGATCAATTCCGGCGGGGTCGGGTTGCGCGAGTAATCCTCCTGCCGCACGCGCTGCGGCAGTTCGATCACCGGTAGCTCGACTTCCTCATACGGCATCTGCCCAAGCAAGTGGTGGATGCAGTTGAGCCGGGCTTTTTTCTTGTCATCGGCCTGCACCACCCACCACGGCGCTTCGGCAATGTGGGTGCGCTCGAGCATGATTTCCTTGGCTTTGGTATAGGCTTCCCAACGGCGACGCGACTCCAGGTCCATGGGGCTGAGTTTCCATTGCTTGAGCGGGTCGTGAATGCGGCTGAGAAAACGCAGGTGCTGCTCCTGGTCGGAAATCGAAAACCAGTACTTGATCAGTTGAATACCGGAGCGGGCGAGCATGCGCTCGAACTCGGGCACGGTGCGGAAGAATTCTTCGTACTGGTCCGCGTTGCAAAACCCCATGACCTGCTCGACGCCAGCGCGGTTGTACCAGCTGCGGTCGAACAGCACGATTTCGCCGGCGGCTGGCAGGTGCGAAACGTAGCGCTGGAAGTACCACTGGGTCTGCTCGCGGTCATTCGGCGCGGGCAGGGCGGCGACTCGGCAGACCCTGGGGTTCAGGCGTTGAGTGATGCGCTTGATCACGCCTCCTTTACCGGCGGCATCGCGCCCTTCGAACAGGATCACCACTTTGTGACCGGTCTTTACCACCCAGCTCTGCAATTTCACCAGTTCGCCTTGCAGGCGGAACAGTTCGCTGAAATAAATCCTGCGCGCGGCTTTCTCGGCGCTTTCACCGACGTGCTCGTCAAACAGTGCGTTGAGGTCGTGCCCGTCTTCGGATAACTCCAGTTCCAGCTCTTCGTCACTGTGATCCAGCAATTCACGATGGATGCGCTGCATCAAGGCATCTTCTATTGAGGACATGGGCGGAACTCGCGTGGTGGGGATGGCAAAGTCTTAGTCGCATTTTGTTACTAACCAATGACATCAAATGCCGTGATTGCGGTGGGAGAGGGGGACAACCAGGCGTTTTGCCACTCCACGTTCATAAAACCGTAACAAGAATGTTGCAGAGTTCCCGGGCCCGAAATCACAAGGATTTTCCTTAATGAAACGTCTGATGAAGTCTGCTGCACTCGCCGTTGCGGTTTCTCTCAGTGCCACCTCGGTGTTTGCTGCCGAGAGCATCCGCCTCACCGGTTCCGGTGCGAGTTTCCCAGCCCCGATCTACCTCACCTGGTTCAAGGATTTCAGCAAGAAGACCGAGGGTGTCACCGTTGATTACCAATCCAAAGGTAGCGGTGCGGGCGTACAGGACTTCCTGAACAAAACCGTCGACTTCGCCGCCAGCGACTCGGCCATGAAAGACGAAGACATCGCCAAGGTTGCCGAAGGCGCGCAACTGCTGCCGATGACTGCCGGTGAAATCGTGTTGGCGTTCAATCTGCCGGGCAATCCTAAAGAGCTCAAATTGCCACGCGATGTGTACTCCAACATCTTCCTGGGCAAGATCACCAAGTGGAACGATCCGAAGATCGCTGCCGCCAACCCAGGCCTGAAACTGCCAGACATGCCGATCACCGTAGTCGTACGTGCAGACTCCAGCGGCACCACCGCTGTGTTCACCAAGCACTTGGCAGCGATCAACCCTGAGTTCCAGAAAGACCTGGGCGAAGGCAACACCGTCAACTGGCCCGCCAGCGACAAGTTCATCAAATCGCCGAAGAACGATGGTGTGACCGCCACTGTGCGCCAGACCCCAGGCGCGATCGGCTACATCGAATACGGCTTCGCCAAACTGGCTAAGGTTGACTTTGCCCAGCTGCAGAACAAGGCCGGCAAATACGTGGTACCGAACGCCGAGAGCGGCGCCGAAGCCCTGGCTGCGGTGAAAATGCCGGAAAGCCTGGTGGCCTGGCTGCCGGACCCGGATGGCGCCAAGTCCTACCCGATCACTTCCTACACCTGGATGATCTTCCGCAAGGACAACGGCAACCCAGCCAAAGCCAAAGCCATGCGTGAAATGGTCGAGTACAGCCTGACCGAAGGTCAGAAAATCGCCGACTCGATGGGCTACATCCCACTGCCTCCATCGGTTGTCGATCAAGTTCGCAAAGCTTCCGCCAACATCCAGTAAGGCCGCCAGGCCGCTCCCGGTATGGGCTGTCAGCCATGCCGGGAGCGTTCCCCCCTTGTTCCGGAATTAGCCAATGAACACACCTTTTGTCGTACCGGTTAACCCGGATTCTGCGTGCCAGCCACCCTCTACGAAGGATTTCCTGGTTGACCGCACCTTCCGTGCACTTGCACGCATAGGCGTAGTGCTGGTGCTGGCGCTGGTTTTCGCGCTGGTCTTCGAAGTAGGACGCAAGGCACTTCCCGGCATGGAAAAGCACGGTTTTGATGTGCTGTTCGGCAGTGTCTGGGACGTTAACCAAGGCAAGTACGGCATTCTGCCAGCTATTTGGGGCACGCTTTACAGCGCCCTCATCGCGTTGTTGATCGCAGGTTTTTTCGGCGTCAGCATGGCGATTTTTCTCACCCAGGATTTCCTGCCGGCAAAACTCGCGGCGGTGTTTCGCACCATCGTTGAACTGCTCGCAGCCATCCCCAGCGTGGTCTACGGCCTCTGGGGCATATATGTGGTGATCCCGGCCATCCGCCCGCTGACTGCGTGGCTGAACACTGAACTGGGCTGGATCCCGTTTTTCGGCACATCCCTGAGCGGACCGGGCCTGCTGCCGGCGGCGCTGGTGCTAGCCATCATGATTCTGCCGACCATTGCCGCTGTTTCCCAGGATGCTCTCACCGGTGTGCCGATGAAAACCAAGCAGGCCGCCTACGGCATGGGCACCACCCACTGGGAAGCGATTCTCAAAGTGATGGTGCCATCCGCCGCGACCGGCATCTTCGGTTCCCTCGTGCTAGGCCTCGGTCGCGCCCTGGGTGAAACCATGGCCCTGGCCATGCTGGTGGGCAACGCGAACAACATCTCGCTTTCGCTGTTTGCACCGGCCAACACCCTGGCGGCCTTGTTGGCGCTGAACTTCCCCGAAGCCGGCCCGAACGAGATCGAAGTGTTGATGTACGCCGCACTGGTCCTGATGTTTATCACGCTGCTGGTGAACATCATCGGTTCGATGATCATGGTCTACGCCCAGCGGGGTACCAAATAATGACTGATCTCTCTACGCCTATCACCGCCATGCCTAGCCTGCAGCGCCGGTTCGAAGGCCGCGCATTGCGCAGCCTGGTGCTGACCACGCTGGTGTGGCTCGGTGCGCTGCTGGCCAGTGTGCCGTTGATTTCCGTGCTCTACATGCTGATCACCCGTGGCGGCGCACGCCTGAGCCTGGAAGTGTTCACTGAACTGCCACCCACCGGCTTCGAGACCGGCGGTGGCTTCGGCAACGCCATGGCCGGTACGTTCGTGATGGTCGGTATTGCTGCCGCCATCGCCGTGCCGGTTGGCATCCTGGCTGCCATCTTCCTTGCGGAGCTGGGCCCGGACAGCAAACTGGCCAACGCCTCGCGCTTTGCCGCCAAGATGCTCACCGGCTTGCCATCGATCCTGGCGGGTGTGTTCGCCTACGCCTTGGTGGTGATGACCACCGGAACCTACTCGGCGCCGGCCGGTGGTGTGGCGCTGGCGGTGCTGATGCTGCCAATCGTGGTGCTGACGGCTGAAGAGTCGATGAAGATGGTGCCCAAGATCATGAAGGACGCGGCGTACGGCATGGGCTGCACCCGCTCGCAGGTGATCTGGAAAATCGTCTTGCCCACCGGCATGCCCGCGATCCTGACCGGCGTGATGCTCGCTGTAGCACGTGCCGCCGGCGAAACCGCACCTCTGTTGTTTACCGCGCTGTTCAGTAACTACTGGATCTACCACGACGGCAGCCTGGCGGTCATGAATCCGACGGCGTCGCTTGCCGTGTTGATTTACAACTTCTCCGGCATGCCTTTCGACAACCAGCTCGAGCTCGCATGGGCGGCCTCGTTGGTGCTGGTAATGATCGTGCTGGTCGTGAATATCGTGAGCCGTATTTTCGGCAAGCCCAAGTACTAAGAACGGGAGCACCTGAATTTTGAACGTCTCAACTGCGCAAAAAGCCGCTCCGTTTGTCACCCAGGCACCTGTGGTCATGGACTGCAAGCTGGACAAGATTTTCTACGGCAACTTCATGGCGGTGCGTGATAGCCATGTGCCAATCGAGAAAAACAAGATCACCGGCTTCATCGGGCCGTCCGGCTGTGGCAAGTCGACTGTGCTGCGTAGCCTCAACCGCATGAACGACCTGGTGAAAGGTTTCCGTTTCGAAGGCCACGTGCATTTCCTCGGCCAGGACGTGTACGGCAAGGGCGTTGATCCGGTGGTCGTACGCCGTTACATCGGCATGGTGTTCCAGCAGCCGAACCCTTTTTCGATGAGCATTTTTGACAACGTGGCCTTTGGCCTGCGCCTGAATCGCTATAAGGGCGACCTGGGCGACCGCGTCAAGCACGCGCTGCAAGGCGCGGCGTTGTGGGATGAGGTCAAGGACAAGCTCAAGGTCAGCGGCCTCTCGCTGTCCGGCGGCCAGCAGCAACGCCTGTGCATCGCCCGCGCCATCGCGACCGAGCCGGAAGTGCTGCTGTTGGACGAACCTTGCTCGGCGCTCGACCCTATCGCCACGCGCCGTGTCGAAGAGCTGATGGTCGAGTTGAAAAAGGATTACACCATCGCGCTGGTCACCCACAACATGCAGCAGGCGATCCGTGTGGCCGACACCACCGCGTTTTTCTCGGTGGACATCTCCCAGGGCACCCGTACCGGTTATCTAGTGGAAATGGGCCCGACCGCGCAGATTTTTGAAAACCCGCGTGAGCAAATGACCGGGGACTACATCAGCGGCAAGTTCAGCTGAACCATGCACCGTCTTTCAGGAATGCCAATGCCTGCAACACATCGTCTTGATCTGGCGGCGATCGAACGCGCACTGCGTGAGGTCCAGGCCCGTTTTGCCCAGCTCAGCCGGGACTTCACCGAGCCACGCGACCCGCTGACAGACGAAGTGCTGCAGAATGTGCTTGAAGGTTATGCCCTGATTGACGACTATGTTGCGCGCGGTGTCGACCTGTTCGACCTCCAGCAACTGAACCTGATGCTGGAGATCAATGCCACGGTGCTCTGTGGCAAAGACCCGGTACGCCGGCAGGAATACGCGCAACACCTGGCAGCGACCGAAGTGCACTTTTTCAACAATGTCGAAGGTGGCATCAAGGATCTGTACAACTGGTATTGCAAGCACCATAACGAATCCGTATGGAAGCGAGCAGCCGGGGTCTACGTGCGGGTCCTGAGCAAGCCGCAGTTATTCATTGAAGGCAATCACCGCAGTGGGTCGCTGATCGTCAGTTACCTGCTGATGCGCGAGGGGTTACCACCGTTTGTGCTGACCCTGGACAACGCCGAGGGTTATTTCAACCCGTCCTCGGTGATACGCAACTCCGCCAAGCATGGCGTCATGGCCTTGTACGAATTGCCCAAGATCAAGAAAAAATACGCAGCGTTCCTGGAAGATAACGCCCCAGACCCAACCGAGTTTTTCCTGAGCGACACACCAGCGCCCGCCCACCTAGGGGGCCATTGATGGGAAGGTACCCAGTGCTCGACACGATCAAGCGTGTGTTCAAGCGTCAGCGAATCCGTATTTCGTTCGACATCGACGACACACTGGCCTGCCAGCTCCACCACAGTGCGACCGAACACAGCCGCTTGCCGGCGTGTGTGCACCGTTGGTTGGGTGAGCCCCTGCGCAGCGGAACGCGCTCTTTGACCCGTGAGCTGCGTCGCCAGGGCTGCAGTGTCTGGGTCTACACCTCGTCCGGCCGCACGCCGTCCTACATCCGCCGTTGGTTGTTGCTGTACGGCATCCATGTCGACGGCGTGGTCAACAGCGTGCGACATAACCAGGCCCTGACCGAACGCGGGCTGACGAGTACACCGTCAAAATTCCCACCGGCCTTCGATATCGATTTGCATGTTGATGATTCTGAAGGTGTTCAGCTTGAAGGCTTCGACCACGGGTTTCGCGTGGTGGTCGTGGACCCGCAAGATGAGCAGTGGGCGCAGCGTGTGTTGGAGGCTGTTGCACAGGTCCAGGCGCAGCTGGCTCGCCAACAGCCCCAGAGGCACAAAGTCCCTGTACGGGCTTATCCAGGGCTGACGTTGAACGGATAAAACAAATGGGGCGACTGATTGATCAGTCGCCCCTCGTGTTTACTGGTTGTTCAACGCCCCAAGAAACTCAGTATGGCGCAACACCTTCGAAAACATCGACAGCGTGAAGTTTTCGGCCGCCTTTTGCTGTTCGTCGGTGAACGTCGCTGTGCAGTCGGCCAGCGTCACCACGTTGTAACCCTTCTCATAACCTGATCGAACTGTGCCTTCGACGCAGCAGTTGGTCAGGAATCCCGCCACCACCAGGTTCTGGATGCCATTGTTGCGCAGCACCAAGTCCAAACCCGTGGTTGCGAAGCCATCCAACCCGCGCTTGCCTTCCACAAGTATATCCCCGGGCTCATGGCTGATCGCCTCGGTCATCTCGGCGCCCCAACTGCCGGAAAGGAAAGCTGCGCCATCGGCAACGCCCTTCAAGATTCCATAGTCACGCTTCGTCAGTTCCGGGTAGCCCTCAGCGAACTGGATCGGCAGGTGAATGATCTTCACGCCCAGCGCGCGTGCCTGTTGCACGGTCGTCGCGGTGTTGGCCAACATGTCGGACTGGTGCATCACGTCTTTGACGGCGTCATGAAACACGCCACCTGCGGTGGTGAAGTCGTTTTGGAACTCGATCAGGACAAGTGCGGTGGCGTTTGGATTCATGATGAGGCTCCGAGAGATATCACTGAATTGGACCCTTCAGAGTATATTCACTGAATCCAAGAAACCAGCGCCAGCGACGGAGTCTGTCGTCGAGTAGTTACGGGGACGCACGCTTCACCTGCTTCCTGGAGCGTGATGTCCATTGCGTTGGCAGGGCGCCACGATAGCGGGTCAGGTGACACACGTAGTTGGATGACATTGCGGTTTTACATCAGATGCTTACCTAGCTCACTGATCTACCAAGCTTTTTTACCGACTTGCTGAAGCAAGAAAGCTGCCCCGCGACCTTGCGTCAAAGCGACTGGATCTATATATTCCCAACCCTGCAACACGCGCTGCCGCCCGAATGGCGAAACTGGTAGACGCATGGGACTTAAAATCCCCCGCTCGTAAGGGCGTCCCGGTTCGATTCCGGGTTCGGGCACCATCATTTGGTTTCACGACCTCCCAGGACGTCGCTGAAGCCCGCAAAGAACCTGCCTTGCGCAGGTTTTTTTGTGCCCAGGTTTTTAGCCGGATGTACTCCTGCCCCTCGCTGAGCCCACCAAAACGCTGACGAGTCTTTTTGAACAGATACTTAGCTGTGATTTCAAGATTCAGTCAAAGCGCGTACGAAGTAACACTCAAGAAATCAGGACGTTTCTGACGCTGACAGTGCTTCCACAGGGCCGCTGTCGCGGTATTAACTTGGGCACCTTTATTGAGGGTCTGCTCATGTCTGAAGATTTGCTTAAATTGTTCTCTACCGAGGTCATGCAAAACGGGCCGGAGTCGACGCTGCCTTGTAACTTGAGCGACCAGTGGCTTGAGGTTTTATCCGCGCAGTTGGAGGATTTTTTCGAGAATGATTTGGATGAGTGCCTTTCACTCCCCATGATGGCGGTACTTCATATTCTGTTCGCGAAAAATAAAGGGGAGGCGATCTCGGAAACTCACGACAGGCTTTTTGATCATCTTTGCAACTATCGGATAGAGCTGGGGTTGGAAGAGATCAGACGGAAAACGGATGTGAGTGTAGAGCCCGCCAGTTTAGAGGCCATCCTCACGAATCGCACAGTGACCTTTGAGAGATAGGTCGATTGATTACTTCGAAGTACAAATGATGTGCCCGGCCCTGCATTTATTCACCCAACACAACCTCCTAGAGTTCATCCCATTCGCCGCCCCGTCATTTCGGCAGGGTGTGAACTGGAGAACGTCTGATGCCCTGTGTAAATACAACTGAATCGCGCAATAACCTGGTGGAGTCCACATCGTGACGCGTCCTGTCAGTATCGACTTCGTGTCGGATGTCATGTGCCCTTGGTGTGCACTCGGCGCTGTAGCGCTGCAACAGGCTATCGAGAATCTTGCGGGCGAAGTTGCGGTGGAACTGACCTTCAAACCCTTTGAGCTGAACCCGGATATGCCGCCCGAGGGAGAAAACGCCGTTGAACACATGATGCGTAAATATGGCCGCACGAGAGCCGAAGTTGCCGCGCGCAATGACGTAGTGATCGCCCGTGGCAACGCCTTGGGCTTCACGTTCGACTTGGCGAAGCGTACTCATTTCTACAACTCTTTCGACGCCCATCGGCTGTTGCTCTGGGCGTTAGTTGACGGTCGCCAAGTGGCGCTGAAGCACCTTCTGTTCAAGGCGCATTTCAGTGATGGGGAGAACATCAGCAGCCGCGACACCTTGGTGCGTCTTGCCGGTGAGGCGGGGCTCTCGACCGTACGCGCCCAAGGGGTGCTGGACAGCGGGGAGTTCGCCGTTGAAGTCCGTGAGCTTGAAGACTTTTATTTCAGGCGCGGCGTCAGTTCTGTCCCGGCCATGGTACTGAATGGGCGTCACCTGGTGGCTGGCTCACAATCCGTCGAGGAATACGAACAAGCCATCAGGCAAATAGCAGGTGACGCCGTGATTACACGAACGGCTGACCACTGAACCCGCGTGGCAAACGCTGCAAACCTGGCAGGTCGGTAAGGCGCTGCGTCCACGCGCTGCGCCAGTCAACGTGGGTCTGAGTCTTGGCTTTTCGATTGGCACGGCGAGCGGCGTTGCGCTGGGTCCGACGCGCTTCTTTATAGGCATCGGTATTGCGGCAGGTACGGCATTTGACCCGGTTCAGCTCGGTGCTGGAAGGGAGGTTGGTGCCGTGGTGGCCACAGGCCAAGTGACCTGCAACCTTGAAGTGAATGACCATGTAAGCGTCTCCTTCTTGGGGGTACGCACATCGGTAGACCCACGATGCGCGCGGGGAGGGCGGGGTTTTGAAAAACCTCGACACCTAGGGTTACGACCCCAACAACCAGACAGCGTTCGGTTTTGGCTATAGACCTGTTCAAGCCTGGGACCTGAGGCTAACCTGCCACGCTACCCATCAAGAATAAGGAAGCAATGATGAGCGTCGACTCCCTGCCAATCGAGGGCAGTTGCCGTTGTGAGCGTGTGCGCTTCAGCGTGAGTGCCGCCCCGGTGATCACTATGGCCTGCCATTGCACCGGCTGCCAGAAGATGTCTTCCAGCGCGTTCTCATTGAGCGCGCTGATTCCCGCCAGCGGCTTCACGGTGACCCAGGGTTGCCCGGTGATCGGCGGTATGCAGGCCGTGGATCGCCATTATTTCTGTCCCCATTGCATGAGCTGGCTGTTCACGCGACCCCATGGCATCGATGAGTTCGTCAACGTGCGCGCCGCCTTACTGGATAACGCCAGCGGTTACGTGCCGTTCATGGAGACCTGGACCCGCGAGAAGCTGCCGTGGGCCTCCACCCCAGCGGTGGAAAGCTTTGCTCAGTTGCCCGAGCCTCAGGAATTTCCGCGCTTGATGCAGGCCTACGCCGAGTTCAGTCGATCAACGCCAGCAAGTCAGTAGTGCCCACATCCAACCCCGCCTGGGTCAGCAAGGTTGTGGCCTGGCCACGGTGGTGGGTCTGGTGATTGAAGAAGTGCACCAACAGGCTGAAGAAGTTTTTATCGGCGCTCACGCCGCGCATGTTGCTGTAATGCAGGCGATGGTCCAGGTCGATCTCCTGCACGGTGTGGCTCCAATCGACAATGAGTTGATCCAGCCAGCTGCGATGGGCTGCCAGCTCGCGTATATCCGCGAAGGCCAATTGTTTGAGATCGGCAGGGGCAGAAACTGCATTCAGCGGAGCCAATGCTGCGTAGCCTGCTGGATGCTGCGCAAAACGCTTGAGCCAGACGGTATCGCCCAGCGCCAAGTGGTTAAGCGTACCGAGGATCGAGCCGAAAAACGCCCGTCGATCCCTCGCCAACTCCGCGGCCGTCAGTGTCAGGGCCGCGTCATAGAGCTTGCGGTTCATCCACTGGTTGTAATTTGCCATCAGTGCGATGTGCTCAGTCCGGTTCACTTGGGTTTTCTCTGGAAGTCGCGATAGCGTCATGATAGGCCGTGACCGCCCGGCGGTCATGGTGTTCCGGCAAGGCCGGGCTATGGTTGATAGACGCCAACGCTGCGCCCTCGGAGGGTGACACCATGAACACCAGTGATTTACTTGAACAACTCTTGCGCGCCGGGCAAGGCGGCAGTGCGTCATCCGGCGGACTGGGTGGGCTCCTCGGTGGGTTATTGAAAGGCACCAGCACCGGTAATGCTTCGGCCGGTGGCGGCCTGGGTGGGTTGTTGGGAGGCTTGGGCGGTATGTTAGGCGGTGCGTCTGCGACACGTCCGACGCAAGGGCGTTCCGGTGGGATGAACTACGCCGCACTGGCGTCGTTGGGGATGGCGGCATTTCAGGCGTATCAAAGCTGGCAACGCCAGCAAGCCAGCGCGCCGCAGCAAGCGATCCAAACGGTTGACCAACTCGAAGGTGCACAGGCTGAAGCGCATAGCCATGGGGTGTTACGTGCGCTGATTGCAGCGGCCAAGGCCGATGGCAAGATCGATGAGCAGGAGCAGCAGATGATCTCCGCCGAGATAGGTCGCCATACCGATGACATCCAATTGCAGCAATGGCTGGACGCCGAAGTCGCCAAGCCGTTGGATGCAGCGGACTTTGCTGAATACGCTCATGACCCGGCGTTGGCGTCAGAGATCTACCTGGCCAGTGTGATGTTGGTGGACGATCAGCAGGACGCCGAGCGCAACTACCTGGATGACCTGGCGGGGCAGTTGCAAATCGACGCGCAATTGCAACTGCACCTGGAACAACAAGCCAAGGCCTAGAACCGTAATGTGGCCCCGGTGGTGAGCCATTGCGCGCGCTCACCGATCAGGCTGCGCCCGACCACCAGGTCCACGTCGACAAATTCGCCGACGTGAAACCTGGGCCCGGCCTGCCATGCCTGGTCACCGCCATCCTGGCCGTAACGCTCGGCGATCAGCGTCAATGAATGCGCCACCTGGTACTCAAGGCCAGTGCCCCAGGTCAGGCGGTGTTTTTGGTCGCCGTCGTTGTAGGCGTGGGACCAACCGGCATTCAGGTTCAACCGCAGTGGCTCCAGTGGCTGCCATGTCAACGGGATATTGAAGTCGGCGCCATCAAAGCCATGTCGGCGGTCGTGTGCAAAATGCGCACCGGCTGACACGGCCATTTCCAGCCCCAGATCTTCCCGCGACCATACGTGCGCCTTGAGCTGTGGGTTCACTTGGGTTTCGCCCTTGTCTGCGCTGGTAGCGCGGGACAGGGCTGCGCCCCATTGCACCGAAGGCAGCGCCGCAAAGGTGCAGGCAGGCGACAGCGTTTCAGTGTGAGTGCTGCCATCGTGGCGGTTGGCGGTGTGCCAGGCGTCGACATTGCATTCGCCCGGCGCATTGATCGCGCCGTCATCGACCACGTAAGAACCACCGGCCGCATTGGCCTTGGACAGCAAGGCAATCGCCAACAGAATGCCCAGGGTAAGTCCGATAAAGATCAGGTTGCGCTGCAACGCGCGACGCTTGGCCGGTGGTAGCAGCAACAGAGTATGACGCGCACCTCGGTAGTGACGCGCACGGTATTTGGCGAACCCGTCCTGGCGGGGTTGCGTGTGTTTTTTGTGCATGATGCACCTCGCATGAATTCAGCTTTCTACGGTCAGCACCGAAATGCCGCTGGCTTTGGCCTGGCAGACCAGCTCGCAAGTGTCGTCACCACCGGGTAGGGCGATGACCACGTCCGGGCGGCTGTCGGTCAGCATGAAATGGTTGCGCTGGCGTTCCGCCTGCTTGCCGTGGCGTTGCCAGTTGGGCGGGTAGCGCACCACGTCGATGCTCAGTTCCCGTGCCCAGTCCTCGACGTCGCTGCCGAGGAATTGGTTGCCGCCGTGGATCAATACCTGCACCGGGCGCAGGCGGTGGTAAGCGTCCAGCACTTGGCGGGACATTTTGGTGTCGGCGTAATGACGACCTGCACAGATCAAGACGCGCATAAGGTGATTCCTTGTGTTGCACGGTGGCGGCCGGGCGACCGCCACCGTTTAAACGGCGGGGGGGATCAGTACCACTGCTTGAAGCGGCGGATGTAGATCGTCTTCATCAGTTGGGCCACGCAGCAGTAGCTGAGCAGGGTGCCCACCAGCCATGGGAAGTACGCCAGCGGCAGCGGTTGCAGGCCTACCAGGGTGCCCAGTGGCGAGAACGGCACGTAGATCCCCAGCACGATCACCACACAAGTCATCATCAATACCGGCCAGGCGGCGGTGCTCTGGAAGAACGGGATCTTGCGGGTCCGTAGCATGTGCACGACCAGGGTTTGCGAGAGCAGGCCCTCGATGAACCAGCCGGACTGGAACAGGGTCTGCATTTCCACACTGTTGGCGGCGAACACGTACCACATCAGTGCAAAGGTGGTGATGTCGAAGATCGACGAGGTCGGCCCGATCCAGATCATGAACCGGCCGATGTTCTTCGCATCCCACTTACGCGGCTTGGCCAGGTACTCCTTGTCCATCTTGTCCCACGGCAAGGCGAGCTGGGAGATGTCGTACATCAGGTTCTGCAACAGCAGGTGGATCGACAGCATCGGCAGGAACGGAATGAACGCACTGGCCACCAGCACCGAGAACACGTTGCCGAAGTTGGAGCTGGCCGTCATGTTCAGGTACTTCATGATGTTGCCGAAGGTTTCGCGGCCCTTGAGCACGCCTTCTTCCAGCACCATCAGGCTCTTCTCCAGCAGGATGATGTCGGCCGATTCCTTGGCGATATCGGTGGCTGTATCGACCGAGATACCCACGTCGGCATCGCGCAGTGCCGGTGCATCGTTGATTCCATCACCGAGGAAACCCACGGTGTGGCCGTTGGCTTGCAGCGCCTTGAGCACGCGGGACTTCTGCAGCGGTGTCAGCTTGGCGAACACGGTGCGTTCTTCCACGCGGCGCAGCAGCGTGGCGTCGTCCATGGCTTCAATTTCAGCTCCCAGCAGCGGCTGGCCTGGATCGAGACCGACCTGGCGGCAGATCTTGCTGGTGACCACGGCGTTGTCGCCGGTCAACACCTTGATTGCCACGCCGATCTGTTGCAGGGCCGCAATCGCAGGGCCGGCGGTTTCCTTCGGTGGATCAAGGAAAGTCAGGAAGCCCTGGATCACCAGGTTGCGCTCGTCGGCAGTGGTGTACTGTTGGCGTGCCATCGATTTAGGAATGTGGCGGGTGGCGACCACCAGCACACGGAACCCGTCTTCGTTGTAGTCGTTGGCAATCGCCAGCAGTTCTTCACGGCGACGCTCGTCCAGCGGCACGGCGGCGCCCGCTTCCATGACATGGGTGGAAATGCTCAGCATCTCTTCCACGGCACCTTTGCACACCAGCAGTTGGTCATCGGCAGCATCCTTGACCACGATGGATAGGCGACGGCGCACGAAGTCGAACGGCAATTCATCAACCTTGCTGTAGGCGAACGGCACCTTGAACTTCGGGTTCTGCTCCGAGAATTCCACCACCGCCTGGTCCATCAGGTTCTTCATGCCGCTCTGGTGATGGCTGTTGAGCCAGGCCAGGGACAGCACGGCATCATCACGCTGGCCGAAAGCGTTGACGTGGTGTTCGAGGATGATCTTGTCCTGGGTCAGGGTGCCGGTCTTGTCGGTGCACAGCACGTCCATCGAGCCGAAGTTCTGGATCGCGTTGAGGCGCTTGACCACCACTTTGCGCTTGGCCATGGCGGTGGCGCCCTTGGCCAGGTTGGCGCTGACGATCATCGGCAGCATTTCCGGGGTGAGGCCGACGGCCACCGCCAGGGCAAACAGGAACGCATCGCCCCAGTCGCCCTTGGAGAAGCCGTTGAGCAGGAACACGATCGGCACCATCACCAGCATGAAACGGATCAGCAACCAGCTGACGCTGTTCACCCCGCGATCGAACGCGGTTTGTACTCGGGAACCGACAATCGCTTTGGCCAGGGAGCCAAAGTAAGTGCGCGGCCCGGTGGCGACCACCACGGCTTTTGCACGGCCGCTGACCACGTTGGTGCCCATGAAGCAGATGTTCGGCAGGTCCAGCAGGTTGCCCTGGTCGGCAACCACTGGCCCGGCGGATTTCTGCGTGACGTTACCCAGGGTGTCGTACTTTTCCACCGGCAAGGCTTCGCCGGTGAGCACCGCCTGGCTGATGAACAGGTCGCGGGATTCGATCAGGCGGATGTCCGCCGGGATCATGTCGCCGGCCGACAGCTGCACGATATCGCCGGCCACCAGCTCGCGCATCGGCACTTCGCGCAGGGTCGGTTGCGAACCTACCTGCTCACGGCGCAACACGGTGGCCGTAGTGCGTACCATGGCTTTCAGCGCTTCGGCGGATTTGGCCGAGCGGTGTTCCTGCCAGAAGCGCAGCAGGCTGCTGAGTAGCACCATGGTCATGATGATGATGACTTTGGTTGGGTCAGCGTCTTCGCCTTCCTGCATCGGCAGCCAGCAGTCCGTGAAGAAACTGATACCGGCCAGGGTCAGCAGCACATAGATAAAGGGGTTATTCAGTGCCTGCAGGAACTGGACGATGGCGTGAGGCGGCTTATCGTGGGCAACTTCGTTGTAGCCTTCACGTTGCAGGCGAGCGGAGGCGTCCAGTTCGGTCAAGCCGTCCTGGGTGGCACGTACGTTCGCCAGGGTGGCCGACAGGCCGTTGTGGGCTTCGCGGGCGGCACGCATCGACAGTTTGGTGTCGGCGTCGGTGCCATTCTTTTTGTGCAGAGGCGGGTTTTTTACGGCGCTCATTGTCTGTACTCCTGTCGCCAATTTTCGACAAAACATACCCGGTACTTACCTGAATACAGGCGAGCGAAAGCATGCCGAGTCGCTAACTTCGCGATCGGTTTAAATAAGGTGTTCACATAACTTCTACAGTGCCCGCTAACAGCGCGTTAGTTAACTAGCGCGCAGCGGGCTACTACTGGACGTGTTCATAAAGAACTCCAGAACATGGATCAGGAAGTTGCTGTTTCCAGCCGGGTCAGGCGGCGCGAGCGCTCACATAAAGACCGAGCATCAAGCTGGCCTGTGCCAGGCTGGAAACCTTGGGTCTCTGTGGGTCTTGAGGGTCGGCGTGATCCCAGTGCTGCACCAGTTGGCCGCTTTCCGGGCAGATACGCCAATGCGCCAGCGGGTAGGCCGGGCGCACTTGAGGGGAGGGTGCAGCAAAAGCAGAGCGGGTAGGCGAAAAACCTACGGGCTCACGGCACAGCTTGGCGCGCAGGGCGGCCGCTAGTGTGCGTACATCAGGCAAAACAAGGGCTTGGAAGGTCATAACACACCTCGGGACCGGACGAGCGACCGGCGAGGCAGTTACGGTGGAGCATCGAGCTCTAGCGCAGCTTACCGGACCGGGGTGGCGAGTCCTGTCATATTCTGGGTTTGGCGCCCGATGCCCGCGTAAGCGGTGCTCGGACAGCGACTAGATACTGTGTCCATTGGCTTCTTTTGTGAGGTTTAAAAAAGGCCCCAGTTGCGGGCACGGGCAATCTACTCACGACGCCGCAGGATGTCAACGCTTAATGTATTAATTCATTACAAGTTCAGAGTTCGTTCAGACAGAAGGCCTGTTTCATTTCGTTAGGTACTTACACTTAGTCAGGGTTTCGAGTGTGAGGGTATTTATTCTCCGCTAAGGAGATGAGCGGGCTTGCCCGTATCCCCCCTGGGAGGATACGATCAGCGCATCGCCGAAGGAGCCTCTCAATGAGCGAACATGCCCACCAAACCCACGAAGCCATCGTTAAACGCCTCAAGCGTGCCGAAGGTCATTTGCGCAGCATCACCAGCATGATCGAGGGGCAGCGCCCGTGTGTGGATATCGCCCAGCAATTGCACGCGGTGGAGAAAGCCATCTGCCAGGCCAAGCGCACGCTGATCCAGGACCATATCGACCATTGCCTGGAAGGCAGCGTGACGCTGGATGGCCAGGCCTCGTTGGCCGAGCTCAAGCAACTGACCAAGTACCTGTAGGCCGCGAGGGGAGATTCCCATGTTCGATGTGCTGAGCAATAAGACGTACCGGCGCCTGTTCTTCGCTCAGATTATTGCGCTGATCGGCACTGGCTTGACGACGGTGGCCCTGGGGCTGCTGGCATTCGACCTGGCGGGTGATCAAGCCGGTACCGTGCTCGGCACGGCGTTGGCGATCAAGATGGCGGCCTATATCGGCGTTGCGCCGGTGGCGGCAGCCTTTGCGGAGCGTTTGCCGCGCCGGGCGATGCTGGTTAGCCTGGACCTGATCCGCGCCCTGGTCGCCTTGGCGTTGCCGTTTGTCACGGAGATCTGGCAGGTCTATTTGCTGATTTTTGTGCTGCAGTCTGCCTCGGCGGCATTTACGCCGACCTTTCAAGCGACCATTCCCGAGATCCTCCCCGATGAAGCGCAGTACACCAAGGCCCTGTCCCTTGCGCGCCTGGCGTACGACATGGAAAGCGTGATCAGCCCGATACTCGCGGCGATGTTGCTGAGCATCATCAGTTTCCACAGCTTGTTTGCCGGGACGTCAGTGGGCTTTTTTATCTCGGCGCTGCTGGTGTCTTCGGTGCTGCTGCCGCAGGCCAGAGCGGCGGTGCGGCGGGGTATCTATGACCGCACCACCCGTGGTCTGCGGATTTTCCTGGCGACCCCGCGTCTGCGCGGTTTGCTCGCGCTCAACCTGGCGGTGGCGGCCGCGAGTGCGATGGTCATCGTCAACAGTGTGGTGCTGGTACAGTCGGGATTTGCCTTGCCGCAACGCTTCACGGCGTTTGCACTGGCAGCGTTCGGGGCCGGTTCGATGATGGCTGCATGGGCGTTGCCGAGGGTGCTGGCGCGCCTCAGTGATCGCACCGTGATGATTTCAGGCGCCGGCTTGCTGATCATGGGGCTCAGCGTGGGTGTCTACCTGTCGGATTACCGACAAATGCTGCTGTTGTGGTGGATGCTGGGCCTGGGTTATTCCCTGGGGCAGACCCCAGGCGGGCGCCTGTTGCGTCGCTCCGCTCATGCCGAAGACCGGCCTGCGTTGTTTGCTGCGCAATTCGCGTTGTCGCATGTCTGCTGGCTGCTGACTTACCCCTTGGCCGGCTGGCTCAGTGCCAACTTCGGAATGTCGCAGACATTTGCCAGCCTGGCGTTTGTGGCTACCTTGGCACTGATCGCCTGCGCCAGCCTCTGGCGGCCAGAACATGAGCAACCTGCGGTGGTGCATGAACACCCTGATCTGCCCGGGGGGCATCCGCACTTGGCACGCAATAAAGCGGGAATGCACGGGCATGCCTACGTCATCGATGACCTGCACCGCCGCTGGCCAGCTTGATCAAATGCCTTGCGCGGCCAATATCGCCAGATAGATCAGCACCAGCCCACAGGCGGCATAACTGATGCGCTGCCAGGTGGGCGAGGCATTCTGGCGCAACAAGTTGACCAGCCCCGCGAGCAGAAAGCACGACAGCACCGACGCCAGCATGAAGCCGGCAAAGAACATCAGCGTCTGCCCGTGGCTGGGCGTGGTGCCGACGATGCCTGACAGCGCGCTGCCCAACGCGCCCCAGTAAACAATGTTTTTCGGGTTGGCCAGGGAGATCGCCGCCCCGGTGGCCAGTGCGTTTTGCCGAGTGCTGGCGGGTGCATCGTCTGACTCAGGTAGCTTCCAGGCGTCGATCAGGCTGCGAATGCCGAGCCAAGCCAGGTACAACGCACACACCACCGTCAACGGCACGCGCACGGCGTCATGCTGGATCAGCAAAGCGATGCCGGTCAGGCCGATTATCGCCCACACTGCATCGCCCACCAGTGAACCGAACTGCACCAGCAAGGCCGGTGTGAAGCCGTGCAGCAAGCCACGGCGCAAAGTCTCTGCCAACACCGCGCCGGGTGAGAGGCAGAACACGAAACCGAATACCAGTGCGTAGAAAAAGATCGTCAGCATGCCCACATTCCTTCAAGAGATGGCAGGCAGTGTGAGGATGAGCCGAGGTGGTGTCTTGGACCAGATTGCGCTGTTCAGCGTTTAACCGCGCTTTGATAGAGACCCGGGGTGATGCCGTAAGCGGAGCGAAAGTGCCGATTGAGGTGGCTTTGATCGGCAAAGCCCAGGTGATGGGCGACGTCGGAAGCTGCCATACCGTTGCGTAATAGGCCTTTGGCGCGGCGCGTACGCAACTGCATGGCCCACTCACGGGGCGTCAGCCCGGTTTCTTTCTGGAAGGCGCGCAGCAGGTGGAATTTGGAGAGACCCACCTCAGCGCCAAGGTGGTCCAGCGTCAGGGGTTGATGCAGTTGCTCGGCAAGCAGTTCCTGGGCGCGACTGATCAGAGGCTTGCCGGTGCCGGTGCCGGTGCCGGTGCCGGTGCTGCCTGGCAGACGCACACCGCTGATATCCACGACTTCCCCCAACAGCAGCACCAACGCCTCTTCATTCAGTTCGCGAACCAGCGTGTCGTTACTCAACGCGCACTTGATCGCCGTCGCCAGTCGCAGCGCAAGGTCGGGTTGGAAGCACAGTGATCGATCAAACTCCAGATGCGCCAGCCCAAGGTCCGTCGCCAATTGATCCGCGGTGGCGTACAGGCTCACAAAGTGCCAGGGCACACCGTCTGCCGCGCCGCCACCCTGAATCTGGCCGGGGTTGTACAAGGTGATGGAGCCGGGTCCGGCGTGGAACTCCCGACGGTCGAGCCAGACTTTTTCTTCGCCCAGCAGGTTCACGCCGATCACGCATTCATCATGACTATGACGGGCAAAGGTCAGGCCGGTGCAGGCGGTGCTGCTGATTTCATAGCGGCCCAGCCAGGCGTGTCGCACGGCGCTCATTGATTCAACTCAGTCAGGAGACAGGCACGAGCATACGCTGGCAAGCGGGCTCAGATCGACCGTTGATTGACGCGGTGCGAGAGTTCGTCGGCGCTTTCCTTGCGCTCCGAATAGCGGTCCACCAGGTCCGGGCGCTCGCGCAGCAGCAGGGTGAACTTCACCAGTTCCTCCATTACATCGACCACGCGGTCGTACAGGGCGGAGGGCTTCATGCGGTCCTGATCGTCGAACTCCATGAACGCCTTGGGCACCGAGGATTGATTGGGGATGGTGAACATGCGCATCCAGCGCCCCAGCACGCGCAACTGGTTAACCGTATTGAAGGACTGCGAGCCGCCGGACACCTGCATCACCGCCAAAGTTTTACCTTGGGTCGGGCGCACGGCGCCAAGGGCCAGCGGCACCCAGTCGAGCTGCGCCTTGAACACCGCTGACATCGAACCGTGGCGCTCGGGTGAGCACCACACCTGGCCTTCGGACCACTGCATCAGTTCCAGCAGCTCTTGGACTTTGGGGTGGTCACGCGGCGCATCGTCGGGCAGTGGCAAACCGCTGGGGTTGAAGATGCGCGTTTGCGCACCGAAGTGCTGCAACAGGCGTGCGGCTTCTTCTACCAGCAGCCGGCTGAAGGAGCGTTCGCGGGTCGAGCCGTAGAGCAGCAGGATGCGCGGTGGTTGGGCTGAGCCGTCCGATTTTGACGGGAACAGGGTCAGGTCCAGGTTGGGCAGGGTGGTCATAGGGCCTCCGATTACAGCTCGGCAATTCGAGCGAGTTCTGCCTTGAGTTCAGTTGGGCTGAGCTCGGCAAACGGCAGGATGAAAAACGCTCGACAGCGCGTGGCAATGGTCTTCAGCGTGGCGTCGAATGCCGCCTGCACGCGTGCATCGTCACCCTGCACATCCGAAGGGTCTTCCAACCCCCAGTGCGCCTTTACCGCTGGCCCGAAATACACCGGGCAAGCTTCGCCGGCCGCCTTGTCGCACACGGTAATCACCACGTCCGGCGGGCTGCCTTCGAACACGTCGTTGCCTTTGCTGTACAGGCCTTCGGTGCGGATGCCGGCGGCCTGCAAGGTGCTCAGGCTGCGCGGCAGGACCAAGCCCTTGGGAAAGCTGCCGGAGCTGATCGCCTCGAAACCGTCTGGCGCCAAGTGGTTGAACATCGCTTCGGACAGGATGCTGCGGCAGCTGTTGGCGGTACACATGAACAGGACTTTCATGGAGCGATCTCCTTTTAGAAACTCAGTCGCAAGGCGAGGGCGGCGAGGGTGATCAACAGCACCGGCAAGGTCAGCACAATGCCGACCTTGAAGTAGTAGCCCCAGGTGATGGTGATGCCCTTGCGTGCCAGGATATGCAGCCACAGCAAGGTGGCGAGGCTGCCGATGGGGGTGATTTTCGGGCCCAGGTCACTGCCGATCACGTTGGCGTAGATCATCGCGTCCTTGACCACGCCCACGGCATGGCTGGACTCAATGGACAGCGCGCCGATCAACACCGTCGGCAGGTTGTTCATCGCCGAGGACAGCAACGCCGTCAGCACGCCCGTGCCCATGGCTGCGCCCCACACGCCGTAAGTGGCGAAGGTATCGAGCCAGGTCGCCAGGTAGGTGGTGAGGCCGGCGTTACGCAAGCCATAGACCACCAGGTACATACCGAGGGAAAAAACCACGATCTGCCACGGCGCTTCCTTCAGTACTTTGCGCGTGGAAATCTTGTGGCCCTTGGCGGCGATCACCAGCAGGAGCACGGCGCACACGGCGGAAATCGCGCTGATCGGAATGCCCAGCGGTTCCAGTGCAAAGCAGCCTACCAGCAGGATGCCCAGCACCCACCAACCGGCACGGAAGGTGGCGCGGTCGTGGATGGCGCTGGCGGGGTCCTCAAGGTCCGCGGGGTCGTAGGTTTGCGGGATGTCGCGGCGGAAGAACCACAGCAGCACCGCCAGCGTGGCCGCGACGCTGACAAAGTTCACCGGCACCATCACGGCGGCGTATTCGTTGAAGCCGATCTTGAAGTAGTCGGCCGAGACGATATTCACCAGGTTCGACACCACCAGCGGCAGGCTCGCCGTATCAGCGATAAAGCCCGCGCCCATGACGAACGCCAAGGTGGCCGCTGGAGAAAAGCGCAGCGCCAGCAGCATCGACATCACGATCGGCGTCAGGATCAGTGCCGCGCCGTCGTTGGCGAACAGCGCCGAGACCAAGGCGCCGAGCAACACCATATAGGCAAACAAACGTCGGCCGCGTCCACGTCCCCAGCGTGCGACATGCAGCGCAGTCCAGGCAAAGAAGCCGGCTTCGTCCAGTAACAGGCTGATGATGATCAGCGCGACAAAGGTCCCCGTGGCATTCCAGATGATGTGCCACACCACGGGAATGTCAGTCACGCTGATCACGCCGCAGGCGAGGGCCAGGATCGCGCCCATCGTGGCGCTCCAGCCGACACCCAAACCTTTGGGCTGCCAGATGACCAGGACGATGGTGAAGATGAAAATGGCAATTGCGACAAGCATGAATAAAGGCTCCGATGGCTCAGCAGCAGGTGCTGGCCCGTTGTGGTCTGTCGCCCATTGCATCCAGACGCTGCGCGTCGTTATGCAACCATGGCTGGTTGGCTTGTAGGGTGGTAAGCAGCACTTCGGTCACCCACTCGGGCAATGCCGGGTTGATGCGGTAGTAGATCCATTGACCCTGACGACGATCCAGCAGCAACCCGCAACTGCGCAGTTGCGCCAAGTGGCGGGAGATCTTGGGCTGGCTGTCATCCAAGGCATGGATCAGTTCGCACACGCAAAGTTCGCCTTCACGCAGGATCAGTAACGTCAGGCGTGCCCGGGTGGCATCGGCCAGGCATTTGAAGAGGGTGGGTGGGGCGATGAGGTCCGACATGGCCAAGGCCTGTGTATATATGGTTATTCGAATATACGGATTTCCATATGTATCAGTCAAACCCCGTTTCAATTGATATGGATCAAATGCCGTGGAATCCGCCACAAGTGTTTGAAATTAAAATGAAACACGAATGTCCTAAAGTGCCTGCCCATTGCTGATGAAGGAAGAACCCGCGTGACCCGTGCCACTCGCAACCTGCGCAAGACCCTGGATTCCGTCGCGGAAAATAACGAAACCGCGGCGTTCGACCTGATGCGCGCCGTTGAAAAACTCGGTGATGAAGTGCTGCGCCAGCGCCTGCTCAATACCATTCACCGGCTCAATCAGGATGCCTATGAGTTGCGCGAAGCGCGTGATTCGGTGGAGCAGGTGTCGGTCCGGCTCGCCTGAGCAAGATCGTTCAAGACAAGCCCATTGTTGTGCTGGCATGCTTGTCGACTGTCTGTCGATGAGCCGTTTCCATGCCTACCGCCTTACCGCATTACGCCTTCGCTCGCGGCGCCATTGCCGTTATTCCCTTGTCCCTGGCCTGCGCGCCTTGGGGACTGCTGGCCGGTTCCATGGCCATCGATGCGCAGTTCAGCCCGTTGGAAGCTCAGGGGTTGTCCGCCATCGTGTTTGCCGGTGCGGCGCAATTGGTCGCCATCGGCATGGTCAAGAGTGGCGCCAGTCTGATTTCAATCGTGTTGACCACCTTGCTGCTGACCTCCCAGCATTTGCTCTACGGCATGCACCTGCGTCCGATTTTGTCGCCGCTCAAGACCCGCTGGCGCATGAGCCTGGGCTTTCTGCTCACCGATGAATTCTTCGCACTGGTCAGCCACTACGACCGTGAGACCTTCAACCGCTGGTATGCGCTGGGTGTGGGGCTGACGTTCTATATCGCCTGGAACCTGTTCACTCTGGCCGGCATCGTGCTCGGCAAGAGCATCCCCGGTCTTGACCAACTGGGCCTGGAGTTTTCCATCGCCGCCACCTTTATCGCGCTGATCACGCCGGTGGTGCGTGACGTCCCCACTGTGGTCTGCGTGGCGGTGTCACTGGTGTTTTCGGTGTGGCTGAGTTTCCTGCATTGGGAATCGGCGGTCGTGGTGTCCGGCGTACTGGGCATGAGCGCGGGTTATGCCTGCAAGCGACTGGGAGTAGGGCAGCAATGATCTACATCATGATCGTGGCGATGGGCCTGGTGGTCTTTTTCAACCGTTACCTGTTTATCGAGCCGCGCCTGCCAGTGCGCCTCAACCGAGGGGCGCGGGAATTTCTCGGGTTTGCAGTGCCGGGCATGCTCACGGCAATTTGCGGGCCGATCATTTTCCTGGCGGATCATCATCTGAACCTGAGCCCGGCCAACCCTTACCTGTTGGCGGGTATCAGCGCGGTGGGGCTGATGTACTGGACGCGCAATGTGCTGGTCACCGTGTTGTTGAGCATGGCGTTGTTCTACCTGTTCCGCTGGTTGCTCTAAAACCCAGGCGAAAAAAAGCCCGCGGGACGGCGGGCCGAAGGCAGACTTCTAAAAATGAGCGTGGCCAATATAGGCCGCGCCTTCTCCCTTTACAGTGAAACAAAGTTCATGCAGTCGTCAGTCCGGTACGCGGCAATGTTACAGTCGCGTTTTTTTCCAACGGAGCAATGGCATGCACAAGGTGGTAATTGGCGCACTGGTACTGGCGGCCCTGGCCGGTTGCGCGGGTTCGAAGATGAAAGAAGCGCGCGCAGGAACGCCCTACAAGACCCTGGCGTCGGACAAGGCCACCCTTGTCGTTGCCGAATGCGTGCAGTTCGGCTGGCAGGACGAAAGTGTGTTCGGCGTTGATGCCGGCGGCTTCAAGGAACCGATCGAGGCGGGCGGTTACACCGTGTACACCACCGCTGGCGATTACTTTGTTGATGTGCAAAGCGCGGGTGCCGGTTCTTCCATCAAGTACTACGCCGCAGAAGACAACATGCCCGCCAAGCGTCGTTTGGCCGCACTCGCGACCTGCCTGTAATCCATTGCCTTAGACGATTTAGGAAATGCCTGGCACGACAGCCGCCGGGCATTAGCTTATGATTCACCCGCTCGCCCGACATGATGGCTCTTTACCAGTACACGGACGTCGAGGCCTAAACGTCGGGCGAGCATCCCTTCCTTTCTTCAACGCGGCATGTAGCCCAAGTGCCAGCGACGGGGAATCTTCAGTGACACCAACCCCAGCAACCCCGCCAACACGCCGCTGACCATCAGCGCTTTCAAGCCCATCTGCTGTTCCAGCAGTGCGCCAATCACCGCCCCCACGAACATGCCTGCCCATGGGATCAACTGTACGCGCCAGCCACTGCGTCGCTCTCCGAGCAACCAGCGCCCCAGCCCACGACCAAAACGCGAAAGCGCCCCGGTGACATAAGTCAGCCCCACCGGCAAACCGTTGACCTCTTCCACAGCGGCATTAAGCATGCCCATCGCGATGATCGCCGCCAGCAGCGCGGGCAGCGCGTCCGCATAAGGCAGCCATGCCGCGCCGCACAACAACGCCGCAATACACAGCAGCAACGGCAAGGCGTGGCGACGGCTCATTCGACTGACCACCACCCCCAACGCGTTGCCGACCACAAATGTCGCGACCAGCAACAACAGCCGTCCGGTCAGCCCAAGATCCCCCGCGCTGATCGCCACCGCCAGACGCGTGGTGTTGCCGCTCATGAACGAAACGAAATCGCCGCTCGCCATGAAGCCGATGGCGTCGGTCATGCCCGCCAGTACCGACAGGCTGGCCACTAGCATCAGCCCGACTCGGCCCCGCCAGCGTTGCCGGTGAGCGAGTGCAGCATTGGCGTAAGGCTTGCGGGGCGAAGGCAGCATAGGGCCGGGTTCCTCGGTGAGATTATCCGGCCACTACCGTAGGACGCTTTCAGCGCGCGTGCAATGACCTCAGACAGCTTCCAACGACCAACCTGTGTGGTGCCAATCCAGGAAATGGGTGGGCTTGATCGATAGAATGAACGCCGCGTCATGGGAGACCACCAGCATTGCCCCGTTGAAACCTTGCAGCGCCTGCTCGAAAGCCATCACCGACTCCAGGTCCAAGTGGTTGGTCGGTTCGTCCAGTAACAGCAGTTGCGCCGGCACTTCGCGCCACAAGGCAATTGCCATCGCGGCCTTCAAGCGTTCGCCACCGCTGAGTTGCCCGGTGGGTTGGGTGACGCGCAAGGCATCCAGTTGCAGCAAGGCCAGGCGTGTACGCAATTCGGCTTCGGCCAGGGGGGTGTCGAGCAGGTTGAGGTGTTCGACGATGGAGCGCTGATCGTCCAGCAGCGCAAGGTGCTGATCAATGTAGGCGCAGGGCAGATGCACCTTGCATTCACCCGCGACGGCCTGCCATTTACCGGCCAGTACCTTCAGCAACGTGGACTTGCCGCAGCCGTTCGGCCCACGTACGGCAACGCGCACCGGACCTGCGAGATGCACATTCAGACAGGTCGACGGCAGCCACGGCAACTGTGCGTCCACCAACGACAACACCTGCCTCCCGTTGGGCACCGCTGATGCGGGCAATGCCAACAGCGTCGGCGTTTCTTCTTCGACCCGTTCATAAGCCTGGCGCACCTGGGTATCCAGTTCGTGTTTATGTTGCCAATGCGCGCTGCGCACGGTGCTGACGATTTCCGTGGCGGCGCCTTTCCAGCGCGCCTTGGTGAAACGGTCGACGTTGGCGGTTTCCGCATGCTTGCGTGAGCGCGCGGCGTTGCGTTGCAGGCTGTCGTGTTCCTTTTGCAGGCGCCGCCGTTCGCGGCTGCGCTCCAGGCGTGCATGGTCCAGCGCGGCGATGGCGGCCTGTTGTTCGGCATCACGCTGCAGGCGATAGGCCTCGTAGTTGCCGCCATAGACGTTTACGCCCAGGGGCGACAGTTCAATGATGCGCGCCATGGCGTTGAGCAATTGCCGATCATGGCTGACCACCACCAGGCCACCACGCCAAGCGCTGAGCACACGAAGCAGCCAGGCGCGGCCTTCGCTGTCGAGGTGGTTGGTAGGTTCATCGAGCACCAGCAGCGGCGGCGCGGCCAGCAGCGCGCCGATGATAGCGACCCTGGCCAACTGGCCGCCGCTGAGTTGGTCGGCCGGGGTATCAGAAGCCAGCTGCGACAGCCCCGCGCCGTCCAAGGCACTGCGCAAGCGTCCGGCCAGGTCCCAGCGGTCGTCGATCAATTCCAGGTCTTCGACCTGTGCGGCGCCTCGGGTCATGCGTTCAAGGGCTGCCAATATCTCTGCGGTGCCGGTGAGATCGGCGACCGTTTCCCCTGGCGCAACCGCGATGCTCTGCGCAACGTAGATCACTCGGCCTGGGCCATTCAGCGAGCCAGAGGAGGGCGCCAGCAGCCCAGCGATCAAGCGGGCGAGAATGCTTTTACCTCGACCATTGCGCCCCACAATGCCGGTAGGTGTGTGATCGATGGACAGGGTCAAGTCATCCAGCAGGGTTTCGCCATTGGCGAACTGGAAGCTCAGGTGTTGCAGGGAAACAAGGACGGGCAGCCGGTTGACGTCAGTCATCAGCACCTCCAAAAAAATGTCGGACAGGCCAACAAGCGCGCCAGGCGGCTCGTTGCAGATACATTTTGGAAGGCTTAGTGGTTCACGTCGGCGGTCGTCCTGCAGATCAGAAGGGAGGCAAAGCCTAACCCGTCTTGGCTTTTTTCGGCAAGTCCGCCGCCAATTGCTCAAGAAACATCGCCAAGGCCACTTCTTCGGCCTTGAGCCCTTTGCGCAGGCGCGGCTTGGGCAACTTGGAGAGTTCGCCGAGGCTGAAATGCTCCAGCACGGCAGGGTGGATGTAACACTTGCGGCACACCGCCGGGGTGTTACCCAACTGCTTGGCGACATCCTTGACCATCGACACAACATGCCTTTTGGCATCGGATTCGGGCTGCCACTCCAGTTCCCGCAACACGGCCAACGCCATGGCGGTGCCGGCCCAGGTGCGGTAATCCTTGGCGGTGAAGTCGGCGCCGGTGAGTTTGTGCAGGTAATCATTCACGTCTTGGGAGCTGACGGTGTGCCGCTCGCCATCCTCATCCAGGTACTGGAACAGGTTCTGGCCCGGCAATTCCAGGCAGCGTTTGACCACTGTCGCCAGTCGCCGGTCCTTAACGCTGATTTGGTGCTCGACGCCGCTCTTGCCGCGAAACTGGAACTTGATTTCGCTGCCTTTTACATCCACATGACGGGTGCGCAGGGTGGTCAGCCCATAGGACTTGTTGTCGCGGGCATACTGGGTATTACCGACGCGGATCAGCGTAGCGTCCAGCAGCGTCACCACGGTGGCCAGCACCTTTTCGCGGGTAAATCCGGGCTCGGCTATCTGCGCTTCGAGCTGTTTGCGCAATTTCGGCAGTGCACTGCCGAATTCCTGCAGCCGCGAATACTTGTCCGTGTCCCGCACTTCGCGCCAACGCGCGTGATAGCGATACTGTTTTCGCCCGCGTGCATCGCGGCCGGTAGCTTGCAGATGGCCGCGCGGGTCGGCGCAGATCCACACATCGGTGTAGGCCGGCGGGACGGCAAGGGCGTTGAGGCGCTTGATCTCGTCGGCATCCGTGATGCGTTCGCCCTTGGGGTCGAAATATTGGAACTTGCCGCGCAGCGTCTTGCGGCGTATGCCGGGCTGGGTGTCGTCAACGTAATGCAGGTCGCGGGGCAGCGCAGAGTCGGACATGGGGCGGGATTCCTTGGCAACAAATCAGGCCGGTATGTCTGATGGACCGCAGCGGTGTGCGGTCGTGCCAAAAGGTTGCTTACGCCAACACCGCGACGGCCTTGATCTGTGCCCAGAGTCTCTGGCCGGGGTGGAGTTGCAGTTGGTCGCGGGAGAAACGCGTGATGCGCGCCAGCAACGGCGTGCCACCCGCGTCCAGGCGCACCAGCACATGCGCGCTGTTGTCTGCCGAAATCTCTTGCGTGACCGTAACCGGCAGGCGGTTGAGGATGCTGCTGTGTTCCTCCGCTTGCAGGCTGAGGCTCACATCCCGCGCCTGCACCTTGATACGCAACGCTTTGCCCACCGCCAACGGCGCATGGGCTACACGCATGTGCAAGGTGCTCGCGGGCAGTTGCAGGGTGAGCAACTGATAGTGATCGTCATAGGCACTGACCGCGCCGTTGATCACCACGCCGGCATCGTCACCCAGCGCCAGGGGCAGGTCGAGCCGCGCCAGGGTTTCGCCGATGGGGCCGCTGGCCAGCGCCTTGCCGTCGCTGAGCAAGACGATGTGATCGGCCAGGCGCGCCACTTCATCCTGGGCATGGCTGACATACAGCACCGGGATATCCAGTTCATCGTGCAGGCGTTCGAGGTACGGCAGGATCTCGCTTTTGCGCTGGCTATCGAGGGCGGCCAGGGGTTCATCCATCAACAACAGACGGGGGCTGGTGAGCAAGGCGCGGGCGATGCCGATGCGCTGGCGCTCACCGCCGGAAAGGTGCTGGGGATGGCGGTCGAGCAGGTGGCCGATGCCTAGCAATTCGGTGGCATGGGCCATATCCACACGGCGTTGCTGACGGGGAATGCGCTTGAGGCCGAACTCCAGGTTGGCCCGCACCGACAGATGCGGGAACAGGCTGGCCTCCTGAAACACGTAGCCCAGGCCGCGTTTATGGGGCGGTACGAACAATCCGTTGCGGCTGTCTTGCCAGACTTCATCATTGATCTGGACAAACCCGTCTTCGGCGCGCTCCAGCCCGGCGATACAGCGCAGGCAGGTGGTCTTGCCGGAACCGGAATGCCCGTACAGCGCCGTCACACCGCGACCGGGCAAATGCAGGTCAACCTCCAGGGCAAAACCCGAATACTTGAGTTGCAGACGTATATCAATCATCGACATCAACTCCAGCCCATCTTGGTTTTACGGCTGGAATACAGCGCCAGCAACACCAGGAACGCGAACACCACCATGGAGCCGGCCAGCCAATGGGCCTGGGCATACTCCATGGCTTCCACATGGTCGTAGATCTGCACGGACACCACCCGGGTCTTGTCCGGGATATTGCCGCCAATCATCAGCACCACGCCGAACTCACCGACGGTGTGCGCAAAACCCAGGATGGAGGCGGTGATAAACCCTGGCCGCGCCAGGGGCAAGATGACGGTGAAGAACGTGTCCCAAGGATTGGCACGCAAGGTTGCGGCCACTTCCAGCGGGCGTGTGCCGATGGCGGAGAAGGCGTTTTGCAACGGCTGCACCACAAACGGCATCGAATAGATCACCGAGCCAATGACCAACCCGGCGAAGCTGAAGGTGAGGGTGCCCAGGCCCAGCCATTGGGTGAACTGCCCGAAGTAGCCATTGGGCCCCATGGTCAACAGCAGGTAAAAACCGATCACCGTCGGTGGCAGCACCAACGGCAGAGCGACGATGGCGCCAATGGGGCCGCGCCACCAGGAACGGGTGCGTGACAACCACAGGGCAATCGGAGTGCCGATGATCAGCAGGATCACGGTAGTCAGTGACGCCAGCTTGATGGTCAACCAGATGGCGGAAAAATCGGCACTCGATAACGGCATTTACTTGGCCAGCTCGTAACCATAGGACTTGATGACGGCAGCGGCTTTAGGCCCCTTGAGGTAGTCGACCAGCGCCTTGGCAGCGGCGCTGTCCTTGCCCTTGTTGAGGATCACCGCGTCCTGTTTGATCGGGTCATGCATGGCGGCGGGAACGATCCACGCCGAACCGCTGGTGACTTTGCCGTCTTTGTAGATCTGCGACAAGGCCACAAAGCCCAGCTCTGCGTTGCCGGTGGACACGAACTGGTAGGCCTGGGTGATGTTCTGGCCTTCGACGATCTTGTCTTTGACCTTCTCGGTCAGACCTTCCTTGGCCAGCACTTGGGTGGCGGCGAGGCCGTAAGGTGCAGCTTTCGGGTTGGCGATCGACAGGTGCTTGAATTCGCTTTTCTTCAACACTTCACCTTTGGCGTCGACGTAACCTTCCTTGGCGGACCACAACGCCAGGGTGCCGACGGCGTAGGTGAAGCGCGAGCCTTTGACGGTGTCGCCTTCGGTTTCGAGCTTTTGCGGCGTGGTGTCGTCGGCGCTCAAGAATACTTCGAACGGCGCACCATTCTTGATCTGGGTGTAGAACTGGCCGGTGGCCCCGTAGGCTGCGACCAGTTTGTGGCCGGTGTCTTTTTCGAAGTCGGCGGCAATCGCCTGGATCGGTGCGGTGAAGTTAGCGGCGACGGCCACCTGGACTTCATCGGCATGGGCCGAACCGAAGGCGAGGGCAGCGACCAGGATGGCCAGGCGTGAGGCGTGAATCTTCATGAAGCAGCTCCTCTGAGGGTGTACGGCTTGTTATAGGTAGAAGGCTTAACCGCTATGTATGTGAATATATAGCGGTTGGCCATTGCCGGTACAGTGCAAAGTTGCCACAGGTTCTACGGGTTGAGTTTGGCCAAGGCCTGCTCCGCCAGTTCGCGCGTCAGGTCATAGGTGGTGGTGTCTTTGCCCAGGCGCAGCGCCTGGCCGGACCATAAATTGCTGAAACCTGCTTCATCCTTGGCCTTGAGCGGGATCAATGCGCCGCCGGAGGTCGGGAATGCCGGCGCGGCTGGGTTGATTGCACCCAACTCCCGCATGACCCGGTTGACGATGCCCCGTGCCGGACGACCGGTGAACAGGTTGGTCAGCGCGGTTTCGCTGGCCTGGGCATGGCGCAATGCGTGGTGGTGCGAAGGCGTGACATTGGCTTCAGGCGTAAACAGGTAAGCCGTGCCGATCTGTACCGCCGAGGCGCCCAGGGCAAAGGCCGCGACAATCCCGCGTGCATCCCCGATCCCGCCGGCGGCAATCACCGGCACGCTGACGGCGTCGACCACTTGCGGCAGCAGGGCGAACAGGCCGATCTGGGTATTGAGGTCATCGCTGAGAAACAAGCCACGATGCCCGCCCGCTTCACTGCCCATGGCGATGATCGCGTCGCAGCCGTGCTGCTCCAGCCAGATTGCTTCTTCCACGGTGGTGGCCGAGGACAGCACTTTCGCACCCGTGGCTTTTACCCGATCCAACAGGGCTTTTTCTGGCAGGCCGAAGTGAAAACTGACGACTTCGGGACGGAATTCCTCGATGACTTGGCAAGCCGCTTCATTAAACGGTTCGCGGTTGGACACGGGCGTCGGCGCCTCAAAATCGGCACCCAATTCACGGTAGTAGGGTTCCAGCAAGTCCTTCCAGCGCCGATCACGCGCTGCGTCGGGGGCTGGCGGCTGGTGGCAGAAGAAGTTGACGTTGATCGGGCGTGGGCTGGCCTCACGGATAGCGGCCAGCGCTTCGCGCAGTTGCGCGAGACTCAGTGCGGCCGCTGGCAATGAGCCCAGCGCGCCAGCTCTATTGGCCTCGATGACCATGGCCGTGGTGGTGCCCACGGCCATGGGCGCCTGGATGATGGGCAGTTCGATCCCCAGCAGATCGATAATGCGGGTGTCTGGCCAGGTGCTCATGGGATGTCTCTCCAGCGTTAGTGAGGCTTTGCCCTGTTTTAGCAGGGCCCATGACACCCGGCCACTCTGTTTTATTCACTGGACGAGCGGCACGTTTCGTGATGTGCCATTAGTTGAAGGCGTCTCCCAGCACCGCGTGAATCCGCTCGGCGATATGGGCCGCATGGGTTTCCAGGGCGAAGTGGCCGGTGTCGAGCAGTTCCACCACCGCGTTTGGGTTGTCGGCTTGATAGGCGTGTGCACCTGGCGGGATGAAGAACGGATCGTTCTGGCCCCAGATCACCAGTGTTGGCACTTGCTTGGCCTTGAAGAAGGCCTGGAACGCCGGGTACAGCGTCAGGTTGTTGCGGTAGTCGAGGAACAGGTCCAACTGGATCTCGTCATTGCCGGGTCGCTGCATGAGCAGTGCGTCGAGCATGTAGGACTCCGGTGCCACCAACTCGGGCTGATTCACGCCGTGCAGGTACTGGTAGCGCGTGCCTTCCAGGCTGATTACCGCATTGCGGATCACCTCGCGGTTGGCCTGGCTTGGTTCGGCCCAGTAGGCGCGAATCGGTGCCCAGGCGTCCCCCAGACCTTCCAGGTAGGCGTTACCGTTTTGCGAGATCAGCGCGCTGACCCGTTCCGGGTGCGCCACTGCCAGGCGTAGACCTACTGGTGCGCCATAGTCGAAGACGTACAGCGCGTAACGCGTCAATTCCAGCGCATCGACAAAATGTCCGACGGTGATCGCCAGGTTATCGAAGCTGTAGTGGTAGTCGCGCTCGGCAGGCACCTCGGTAAAACCGAAACCCGGCAAATCCGGTGCGATCACCCGAAAGCGCGTAGCGAGCAACGGGATCAGGTCGCGGTACATATGCGACGAACTGGGGAAACCGTGCAGCAGCAACATGACCGGCGCGGAGGGGGCACCGGCTTCGCGGTAGAACATGCGTACGCCGTCGGCATCGACATGGCGGTAGTGAACGACGGAGCTTGGAAGGGTCATGATGAGAGCACCTTTGTAACTTGATTGGATTTATATACTGGTTACCGCTTTCAAAGGCTGTGCCGAAAAAAGTAACCTGTCAAACTATTTATAACGGTTTCAGATTAATTTTGTGTAACTATCCAAGTGGCTAGATAGCGGTTACTATGTCGACGCCCTGACGAGGAATGACCATGACTATCCCAGCCTCCCTTGAACCTTATGTACTCGCCGACGACCCGGTGCTGGACATGCTCAACACGCGCGCCAATGTCGACGCCCAACCGCATGACTTCTGGCAGTCCGATGCCGACGTCGAACGTTGGCTGGTGCGCCTGGGGTGGGTTGAGGAGGAGCAGGTGCCTGTGTTTGAAGCGGGCGCATTGCTCCGGGTGGGCCGGGAGTTGCGCGAGGTGATCCGTGTATTGCTGGAAGCGCGCAAGGAAGGAGCGCAAGGCGATCCAGCCGCACTGAATGGCTTTTTGCGCAAGGCCGTCAGCCATCCGCAGTTGGCTTGGCCGGCGTCGGGGGAACTACGCGTTGAGCGTCAGCGCAAGCTGCAAACCCCGGAGCAATTTTTCTCGATGATTGCTGAAGCCGCAGCGCGGTTGTTGGTGGACGGGGATTTCAACCTGATCCGCACCTGCGAACATCCGGAATGCGTGTTGTGGTTCTACGATCGCACCAAGGCCCATAAGCGCCGTTGGTGCAGCATGGCGCTGTGTGGCAACCGGCATAAAGTCGCCGAGTTTCGCAAGCGCAAGCTGGGTTAACCCTTGCGCTCACGCTCCAGCAACTGCTGCTTACGTTCCACGCCCCAACGATAGCCCGACAGGTCGCCGTTGCTGCGCACCACACGATGGCAGGGAATGGCGACCGCGAGGCTGTTCGCGCCACACGCTTGAGCCACCGCGCGGAACGATTTCGGCGCGCCAATGCGCTCTGCGATCTGCGCGTAACTGGCCGTGCTCCCCGCTGGAATTTCGCGCAAGGCTTGCCACACCCGCTCCTGAAATGCCGTGCCGCGCAGATCCAGGGGCAGGTCCAGGCCGAGCGCAGGTGCTTCGATAAACCCCACGACCTGTGCCACCAACTGCTCGAAGCGCTGGTCGGCGCCTACCAGTTCGGCCTTGGGAAACTGATCCTGCAGATCGCGCACCAATTGGCCGGGATCCTCCCCCAGCAGAATCGCGCAGACGCCACGGGCGCTCTGCGCCACCAGGATCGCCCCCAGTGAACACTGCCCGACAGCGAACAAGATCGCCGTGTTAGTGCCGCCAGCTTTGTAGTCGCTGGGTTTCATGCCGAGAAGCTGGTCAGCCGATTCATAAAAGCGGCTATTGGAATTGAAGCCGGCGTCATACAACGCGTCCGTCACCGAGTGCGAGCTTTTGAGCCCATCGCGCACCTTGCGCGAACGGTGCGCGGTGGCATAGCCCTTAGGCGTCAGGCCGGTGACGGTTTTGAACACGCGGTGAAAGTGGAAAGGGCTCAGGTTGGCCTGGGCGGCCAGCGCATTCAGGCTGGGCGGCGTCTCGGCTTGTTCGATATGTCGGCAAGCTTGCGCCACCAATTGCGCGTGGTGCGCAACCAGCAGAGTCTGGTCTCCCGCTGCACGTTTGCTGGCGCGATAACCGGCGGCTTCGGCCTGCACCGGGGTGTCGAAGAACTCGATGTTTTCCGGGCGCGGTAAACGTGAGGCGCTGCTGGGGCGACAGTACACGCCAGTGGTCTTCACGCCGTAGACGAACAGCGCATCAGCCTTGGGGTCGCGGGCGAGGATCGCCGCCCAGCGTGGGTCCTGTTCGGTTGTCATGCTTGGCACTCCTGACGGATTCCGTTCAGATTAATCGCGCCGCGCCTACCTGGCACTCTGAAGCTTGCGGTCAAATCAACCGGCAGTGCGAAACGTGAGGTTGATGCGTTGCGGCCCCATGACCGGATGCACACCGTCCTTGATCGGCATCACTCCGTGGAAGCGCAGGCGATCCACGCCGCCCCAGACCACTACGTCGCCATGAAACAGTGAGACTTTCCGGGTTTTGTCACTGCGTTCGTGTCCACCAAACAGGAAAATCGCCGGCAGGCCAAGCGACACAGATACAACCGGTTCGCTATAGCGGCGTTCGTTTTTGTCCTGGTGCAGGGACATTTTGGCGCCGGGCACATAGCGGTTGATCAGGCAGGCATCAGGGGCAAAGTCGGGAAAACCCGCCTCTGCCGCCGCGTGCACCGCCAATTGACGCAAGACATCTGGCATCTTCGGCCACGGCTGCTGGCTGCGCGGGTCGAGTGGCGAGTAGCGGTAGCCGGACGTGTCAGTGGTCCAGCCCAGGTCTCCGCAACTGCTCAATGCCGCCGACATGGTAAAGCCGCCGGGTGTGACCATTTGTCGAAACGGTGATTGAGCCAGCACCCGCCGCAGCTCCGGCAGGAGGCGCTCAATCCAGGGCAGGGCGTAGCCCCTTAATACGTAGGACTGTTCGCCAATTTGCTCACGCCCTGCGGGTTGTTGCAGGGCGTCGTCGGCGAACAGGTCAGCGGTGGGGCCGGGCATCGGCTTACAGCGCCTTGCTCACATTGATGTCGGTGATTTCATCACTGTCATCGTGAATTTTCGCCAGGGCTTGCTTGGCTTCTTCCACGCTATTGGTCTGCAGCTGGGCGAACTCAAAGCGGCGTTCGCCGTTGAGCTTGTACTTGATCACGTATTTGGTAGTGGTGTTCACGGCTATTTCCTGTGAAGTGTGCGGATCAGCTCAGCTTGGAGCTGGTACGACGCACAATGCGGATCTTGTGGGACAACGCGGGTTTGCGGGTGACGCTGATTGCGCGACGCGTGACTACGTCCAGCGTGATGTTCCAGAACCCGGTGCTCGGCGCAGTGATTTTGGCGGGGAACTTGTCGAAGGCGCCGCCGTGATAGGTGTGACGGCCGCCATTCTTGAAGCTGCGAAAATTCGCATCGCTCATCAGACGGATATTACAAGTCTGAGAGCATTCGATGACGACAATGTCGCCCTCGTTGAGGTGCTCACGCTGGTGGATGAATTTCATGGGTGGAGACTCCAGAAGGGCTTTTTCTGAAAAATCAGAACGATACGTAGGTTAAGATGGAGTTTATCAGCCCCAGCGTGTTTATTATCGGCCCGTCTTCAACGACGTCGACAATTTAAAACAGTTATTTACCGAGTTATCAGGGATAAATCCTACTTGGGCGGGAGAAAATTACCATGTCCGCTGTCGTAGGGTCTTTATCGGAGGTTTTAGTATGAAATGGAGTGTGTTGGTTCTGGCCCTGGCGATTGGTGGGTGTGCTTCGGTTGCAGATATCAAGCAGACCCCTCCGACCTTGGCAGTGATTTCCGGTAAAAAACCGAAGGAATACGCTGCGTGTGTGGTACAGAAGCTGTCGGCGACTCGCCGGCCGCCGCAGATCGAACCGCATAAGGACGGCGGTGTGCAGGTGATTGTGCCGCAGAAATTCTCGGCCGATCCTTCGGCGATCTTCGAGATCGATGAGCGCTCCAGTGGCAGTAGCATCAAGCTTTACGAGAGCATGTCCAATGTGCCGATCCGTCCGGGTGACGTGAAGAAGGCCGGCGAGGACTGCATTTCCGGCTGATCTGGCCTGCTCAACCCAGCGACTTCCAATCCGATAAAAAAGCCTGGCCGCGTATGCGTAAAGCCAGGCTTTTTTTTGTGCTGCGTTTTTGGAGTTGTCGCGAGGGGGTCATTCCCCTACCATTTGTAGGCTTATGCCGTAAGAGTCTAAGCATATAACTATAAAATGGAGCCGTGATGATGTCTCTGGAACGAGTACTGATGGGCAGTGCGCTGATGTTGCTATTGGGCAATGCCCACGCGCTGGAGGGGAGGAAGATCTTTGCCGAGGGCGGTTCGCAGCCGGGTGCCATGCCGTGTGTAGCCTGTCATGGTGCCGATGGCGCGGGGATGGCCGCAGCAGGCTTTCCCCGGTTAGCGGGTTTGCCCGCGCCGTATGTGCGTAAACAACTGGAGGATTTCAAAGGTGGCAGCCGTTCAAATCCCGTGATGCAGCCGGTGGCGAACGCGCTCACGGACGCTGAAATCGAGGCGGTCAGTCAGGCGCTGGCGGCAATGCCGGGGCCTGTTCCACAGGCGGTCTATCGCGGCGATATGCCGCTCAATGCTGCACAAAAGCTCGCACAACAAGGCGCCTGGGAACGGCAGATTCCGGCCTGTGCCAGTTGTCATGGCCCAGCAGGGACGGGGCTCGGTGACGCATTCCCGCCCCTGGCCGGCCAACCCGCCGCTTACCTGGCAGCGCAATTGATGGCTTGGCAAAATGGCACCCGCCACAACGATCCGAATGACTTGATGGGGCACATCGCTAAGTCCCTCACGGCAGAAGAAGTGCAGGGTGTGGCCCAGTATTTCGCTTCGCTGAAACTGGAGGCCAAGCCATGAGTCCGTTGATATTAGCCTTGGGCCTATTGGCTGTTCCCTCGGCTAACGCCGCCACGATCGCCATGGAAGACCAATCACAGTTGCAACCCGCCAGCCACGCTGCGGTCAGCCAATTCCGGCCGCCTCAAGAGAGCGAACTGCCCGACAATGCTTACGGCAAGCTGGTGAGAGAGGGGTATGCGTTGTTCGTGGATACTCAGCGGCTGGCACCGAAATATGTCGGTAACGGACTCAACTGCAGCAACTGCCACCTGGACCAGGGTCGTCTCGCCAACTCGGCGCCACTGTGGGCTGCGTACCCGATGTACCCGGCCTATCGGAAGAAAAACGACAAGGTCAATACCTTTGCCGAGCGATTGCAGGGCTGTTTCCAGTTCAGTATGAACGGCGGCACACCCCCGGCCGCAGACAGCTCTGAGATCGCCGCGCTTTCGGTGTATGCCTACTGGCTGGCGAGCAAGGCACCGCTGGGTGTCGAGCTGCCTGGTCGTGGCTACCCAGACGTTGCGCAACCGGCCAAGGGTTATAACCTGGCTCAGGGTGCCCAGGTGTACCAGGAGCAGTGCGCGGTCTGCCACGGCGGCGAAGGGCAGGGCCAAAAGGTCGGTGAGCACTATGTGATGCCACCCCTGTGGGGCAAGGATTCCTACAATTGGGGCGCCGGCATGCACCGCATCAATACGGCGGCGTCCTTCATCAAACACAACATGCCGCTGGGCAAGGGCGGCAGCTTGAGCGACCAGCAAGCCTGGGACGTTGCAGCCTATGTCAACAGCCATGAACGGCCGCAGGATCCGCGATTGGTTGACGGTTCTGTGGAGAAAACCCGGGTCAAGTTCCACGCCAACGATGGCGTCAATCTCTACGGCCAAAACGTAGAAGGCGTGCTGATCGGGCAGGGCATCCGTTAAACTGTTACCCGATCAATGCAAAAATGCCGCGCAAACCCTCGGTTTGTGCGGCATCTGCCTTTTTGGGAAGTCTTTCATGAAGCGTGAACACGTCAGGGCTCGCCAGGCCGAAGGCCAGATATCGGCCACTCACATCATCCAGAACCCTGCCGATCTTGGGGAGTGGATCGTATTCTTCAAGAAAAGCGGCGGCTGCAGTTTTTTCCTGGTGGACGATCAGGATGAAGTCGAGTCGTTCGCGCGCCTGGATGACCTGGTGGAGACCATCCGCAGCCTGGGCATCAAGTTTGCCGATATTCAGTTGTAAGCCTCAAGCTTATTTGCAGACCACCACTACACTGCGACTCTTGTAGTTACCCACGTCCTGCCCCAGGGTCTTGTCGCTTTCCTTGAGCGACGGCGTGCCTTCGGTACCGACGATGCGGTAGCCGGTACCGGCACACGAGGCGTCAGCCTTTTCGTAGCAGCTGGCCCAGGAATTGGCTTCGCCTGAGCAATCGATGGTCAGACCTTGTTCACCGTTTTTCAGGTAGACGTCAGAAGTGGTGGTGCAGCCGGCGAGTGCCAGTACCGCAGTCAGTGCCAGAATCTTGTTCATGTGTGTTCATCATCGAGGGTGTTGGAAGGGCGCTGACACTGTCGTGGGGCGTTTCGGCGAGATTATAGCGAACTGCCATGTACGTACAGACAAACACAAAAAAGCCCCGGTCAAACGGGGCTTTTGCGCAGCGCTTGGACGATTACTTGCCCTTCGGCCGCTTGCTCGATGCGTGGCCCGCTTCATCCACAAACACCTCAGCTACCGCGATAGCCTGGCTTTCGGTCGGGAATACCCCGGCGACGCTGTCACCGTGGAAGTTGATCAAGTGCCAACCGTCCGCTCGCTGTGTGATCAGGTAGCCGTTCACGCCTTTTGGTTCTGACATCTATCAAGTATCTCGTGGTGTGGTTCAAGGGCCTTATGATAGCGCCAAATGCAGCGATTCAGCGCAAGTTATTCCAGGTCAGTGTTCCGGTTGCAAAAGCGTGCTAAAAAGAGTGCAGCCCTTTGAAACATTGAGGTGCAGCCGTTTTTTGCCGCGGCGGTGGGAGCGCGGTCCATAAGGCCAGCGGAACTTACGCCGAGATTTTTTCTCTATGATGACATCGCAACGCCAGCAGGACCCATTGTAAGGTGACTGCGGCCTGATTAGACTGCGCCGAATTCCGTACGCACAGCCCTTTGTAAGGACTCATATGATCAAGAAATGCTTGTTCCCAGCAGCCGGTTACGGCACTCGCTTCTTGCCAGCGACCAAAGCCATGCCCAAAGAGATGCTGCCGGTGGTGAACAAGCCACTGATTCAGTACGGCGTCGAAGAGGCACTGGATGCCGGCCTGAACGAAATTTCCATCGTCACCGGCCGTGGTAAGCGCGCGCTGGAAGACCACTTCGACATCAGCTATGAGCTGGAAAACCAGATCAAGGGCACCGACAAGGAAAAATACCTGGTCGGCATCCGCAAGCTGCTGGACGAGTGCTCGTTCTCCTACACCCGTCAGACCCAGATGAAAGGCCTCGGCCACGCGATTCTGACCGGCCGCCCGCTGATCGGTGACGAACCGTTCGCCGTGGTGCTGGCGGATGACCTGTGCGTCAACCTGGAAGGCAAGGGTGTTCTGGAACAGATGGTTGATCTGTACAAGAAATACCGTTGCACCATCGTGGCAGTCCAGGAAGTGGACCCACAGGAAACCAACAAATACGGCGTGATCGCGGGCGACGAAATCGGCGATGGCCTGATCCGCGTGCGTGACATGGTTGAAAAACCAGCACCGGAAGACGCACCTTCGAACCTGGCGATCATCGGTCGTTACATCCTGACCCCGGATATCTTCAAGCTGATCGAAGAAACCGAGCCAGGCAAGGGCGGCGAAATCCAGATCACCGACGCCCTGTTGAAGCAAGCCAAAGACGGTTGCGTGATTGCCTACAAGTTCAAGGGCCAGCGCTTCGACTGCGGCGGCGCTGAAGGCTACATCGAAGCGACCAACTTCTGCTACGAGCACTTCTATAAGACTGGCAAGGCTTACTGATTCAAGCTGTAAGCGTCCCGGTCCAAAAAAGCCACCTTCGGGTGGCTTTTTCGTTTTTCAGCCCCATGTAAGTCGGTATGCTGATGTTCTGCCGAGGAGAGTGAAATGGCCTACGATTTTGACCTGTATGTGATTGGCGCCGGTTCCGGCGGTGTTCGTGCGGCGCGTTTTGCCGCAGGCTTTGGTGCCAAGGTGGCCGTGGCGGAAAGCCGCTACCTGGGTGGCACGTGCGTCAACGTCGGCTGCGTGCCGAAGAAACTGTTGGTGTATGGCGCACACTTTGCCGAAGATTTTGAGCAGGCCAGCGGATTTGGCTGGTCGCTGGGTGAGGCGAATTTTGATTGGGCCACCCTGATCGCCAACAAAGATCGTGAGATCAACCGCCTGAACGGCATTTACCGCAACCTGCTGGTCAATAGCGGCGTGACCCTGCATGAGGGACACGCTCGTCTGGTGGATGCGCATCAGGTCGAAATCAACGGCGAGCGCTTTACCGCCAAACACATCCTGATCGCGACGGGTGGCTGGCCGCAGATTCCGGAAATTCCGGGCCGTGAACATGCGATTGGTTCCAATGAAGCGTTTTTCCTCAAAGAGTTGCCCAAGCGTGTATTGGTTGTCGGTGGTGGCTACATTGCCGTCGAGTTCGCGGGGATCTTCCACGGCCTGGGTGCACAGACAACCCTGCTGTATCGCGGTGACTTGTTCCTGCGTGGTTTTGACGGTTCGGTGCGTACGCACCTGAAGGAAGAGCTGACCAAGCGTGGCCTGGACCTGCAATTCAATGCAGACATCGAGCGCATCGACAAGCAAGCGGATGGCAGCCTCAAGGCCACGCTGAAAGACGGCCGCGTGTTGGAAGCGGACTGTGTGTTCTACGCCACTGGCCGCCGTCCGATGCTGGACAACCTTGGCCTGGAGAACACAGGCGTGAAACTTGACAAGCGTGGCTTCGTCGAAGTGGATGATCTGTATCAGACCGCTGAGTCGTCGATCCTGGCCATCGGCGATGTAATCGGGCGCGTGCAGCTGACACCGGTTGCGTTGGCTGAAGGCATGGCCGTGGCGCGTCGCCTGTTCAAGCCGGAGCAATATCGTCCGGTGGATTACGCCATGATTCCGACGGCGGTGTTCAGTCTGCCGAACATTGGTACTGTTGGCCTGACCGAAGAGGAAGCGAAAGAGAAGGGTCATAAGGTGCAGATCTTCGAAAGCCGTTTCCGGCCAATGAAGCTGACCCTGACTGAATGCCAGGAAAAAACCCTGATGAAGCTGGTGGTGGACGCTGACACCGACCAAGTGCTGGGTTGTCACATGGTCGGTCCGGATGCCGGCGAGATCGTCCAGGGCTTGGCGATCGCGCTCAAGGCGGGCGCGACCAAGCAGCATTTCGATGACACCATCGGTGTGCACCCTACGGCGGCGGAAGAGTTCGTCACCATGCGCACGCCTGTGTCAGGCTGATCAGCTCTCGGGTGTTGCCTCTGGCGCCGTCGCAACGGCGGCTGCCAGGCGCAATGCCTCGATACTGGCCTGGGTTTTGATCAGTTCCAATTCCAGGATTTTATTGGATTGTTGATGTTCAGCCAACGCTTCCTGGCGTGACTGGCTCTCCAGCACCGCAACGCGCAGACGCTCCTGAAGCAGGGTGCGCTCGCTGTCAATCAGGCTCACCTGTTCGCTCAGCTTGAGCTGCTGGGCCTGGTCTTTGCGGGATTGCTCCTGCAGCGCCGTCAACTCTTTCGATGTCACTCGATGTTCAATCAGCAGTCGCTCATTGTCGCGGTGCAGTTGGGTGATTTCATCCTGGCGCACCATGGCGCTCTGCTGGGCTTGGCGCAGCTCGGCTTGGACCTGTTGCAGTTGCCCTTCGTGACGACGCTGTTCCTGCTCGCGCTGCTCCTTGATCGCATTACGGTAATGCTCCAAGGCATCCCTTGCGTGCAGGTGCTTTTCTTCCAGCGAGCGAATCTGTTCGTCCTTATCGCTGATCCGTAATTCGTAATCACTGCACGCCTGGCTCAGCCCGGCGTTACGGGTTTGTTCGGTCTGCAGGCTGGTACTGGCGGTTTGCAGGGCCGCGCTTTCTTCTGCCAGGGCGGCGGCCTGGACATCAAATTGTTGCTTGAGTTGGCCGTGTGCTTCCTCAAGGGCTTCCAGTTGGGCGAGCAGGGCGGCTTTCTGTTGCTCGAACTGCGCCAGGGCCAGGTCGATAGGCTCCTGGGCTTTCTCCTTCAAGCGTTGCGCCAGGCGCGCTACCAGTTCACCAAGCTCGTCGTCGATGGGCGCTTCGGTGATGGTGGCTCGGCTTTCGCTCTCATCCAGCTCCTTCAGATAGCGATGAATCGTGGTTTTCGAGCCGGTATTGCCCATTTCGATGCGTACGGCGTCGATGCTGGGGTTTTCGCCACGGGCGAGGATCGCCAGGCGTGCCGTCTGAACTACTGCTTTGTTAATGCCGCCGCGAGCCATGGGGTCTCCGTCGATTTCGTAATGTGGTATGTATCATGTATATACATACTATATCACAAATAAAAAATCGTTTAAATTCACGATTTAACAGATAGGATATTGGCGTATTATCCCGTGTCATTGACATTTAATCCGCCAAAGCAACTGCCAGCAGTACGAATGGGCCTTTCATGAGCGATCTGGATCGTTACCTCAACGCCGCCACACGCGATAACACGCGACGTAGTTATCGTGCGGCCATCGAGCATTTCGAAGTGAGCTGGGGAGGGTTCCTGCCCGCGACCAGCGACAGCGTGGCGCGTTATCTGGTGGCGCATGCCGGAGTCTTGGCGGTCAACACGCTGAAGCTGCGGCTGTCGGCACTGGCGCAGTGGCATACGAGCCAGGGTTTTCCCGACCCAACCAAGGCGCCGGTGGTGCGCAAAGTGCTCAAGGGCATTCGTGCCGTGCACCCGGCGCAGGAGAAGCAAGCCGAGCCTTTGCAACTCAAGCACCTTGAGCAGGTGGTGGCTTCTCTTGAAAAGGAGGCGAAAGACGCAGCCCACGACGTGTCTCGGCTACTGCGCGCCAAGCGCGACACTGCATTGATCCTGCTGGGTTTCTGGCGAGGCTTTCGCAGCGATGAGCTGTGTCGGCTCGAGATCGAGCATGTGCAAGCGACGCCTGGTGCCGGGATTAGCCTGTATCTGCCGCGCAGCAAAAGCGACCGCGACAACCTCGGCAAGACTTATCACACACCGGCGCTTTTGCGCCTGTGCCCGGTGCAGGCCTACAGCGAGTGGCTTAGCGCCTCGGCATTGGTGCGTGGCCCGGTGTTTCGCGGCATCGATCGCTGGGGCAACCTGGGGGAGGAGGGGTTGCACCCCAACAGTGTGATCCCGCTGCTGCGCCAGGCGCTGAAGCGCGCCGGCATCCCCGCCGAGCAATACACCAGCCACTCACTGCGCCGGGGCTTTGCCACGTGGGCCCATCGCAGCGGTTGGGATTTGAAGTCGTTGATGAGGTACGTCGGCTGGAGCGACATGAAATCCGCCATGCGCTATGTTGAAGCGACGCCCTTTCTTGGCATGACTCTGGCGACGCCACCGCTGCTTTGAGATTTCTTCTATTAATACAGTCACCTGATAGGGAAAACCAATCGTCAGCATCAGGTTTGCCAATGAGCCATCGGCCAAGAGAGTGGGTAGGATTCACTTCATCAACTTACTAAGCCCTTCTACAAACCTGACGGAGAGTCAACGATGCCTATCATCAACAGCCAAGTAAAACCGTTCAAAGCTACCGCCTACAAAAACGGCAACTTCGTAGACGTGACCGACGCTGACCTGAAAGGCAAATGGTCCGTGGTGTTCTTCTACCCAGCCGACTTCACCTTCGTTTGCCCAACCGAACTGGAAGACCTGGCCGACAACTACGCCGAATTCCAGAAGCTGGGCGTCGAGATCTACAGCGTGTCCACCGACACCCACTTTGCCCACGCTGCCTGGCACAACACTTCGCCAGCCATCGGCAAAATCCAGTACACCATGATCGGTGACCCAACCCTGACCATCTCCCGCAACTTCGACGTACTGATCGAAGAAGCAGGCCTGGCAGACCGCGGTACTTTCGTGATCAACCCAGAAGGTCAGATCAAGATCGTTGAGCTGAACGACGGCGGCGTTGGTCGTGACGCTTCCGAGCTGCTGCGCAAGATCAAAGCCGCTCAGTACGTTGCTGCCCACCCAGGCGAAGTGTGCCCAGCCAAGTGGAAAGAAGGCGAGGCCACCCTGGCTCCGTCCCTGGACCTGGTCGGCAAGATCTAAGTCTGTGAAGTCTCAAGGGCGGTATTCCGCACTTAAGTAAGCTGCATCCGCCCCCAAAACGCCCGGGCGAGATTCGCTCGGGCGTTTTTTTTGTCTGCAATAAACCGAATCAATAGGAAATCGCCCGTATGTTGGACGCCAATCTTAAAGCTCAGTTGAAGTCATACCTGGAACGGGTCACCCAGCCGATCGAGATCGTCGCCTCCCTCGATGACGGCGCGAAATCCCAGGAAATGCTTGCCCTTTTGCAGGATGTTGTCAGCCTCACCACGCTGATTACCCTGAAAACCGATGGTGATGATGCGCGTAAGCCGTCGTTTTCCATCAACCGCCCGGGTGCCGAGATCAGCCTGCGTTTCGCCGGCATCCCCATGGGCCATGAATTCACTTCGTTGGTGTTGGCCTTGCTGCAAGTCGGTGGCCACCCGTCGAAGGCCAGTGTCGAAGTGATTGAACAGATCCGCGCTCTTAAAGGCGAGTTCAGCTTCGAGACTTACTTCTCGCTGTCCTGCCAGAACTGCCCGGATGTGGTCCAGGCGCTGAACCTGATGGCCGTGCTCAACCCGAACATCCGCCACGTCGCCATCGACGGCGCGCTGTTCCAGGCGGAAGTCGACGAGCGCCAGATCATGGCGGTACCGAGCGTTTACTTGAACGGTGTGAACTTCGGCCAAGGCCGCATGGGCCTGGAAGAAATCCTCGCCAAGCTCGACACCAGCGGCATCGAAAAAGCCGCCGAGAAAATCAGCGCCAAAGACGCCTTTGATGTGCTTGTGGTCGGCGGTGGCCCAGCCGGTTCTGCGGCGGCGATCTACGCTGCACGTAAAGGCATCCGTACCGGCGTTGCTGCTGAGCGCTTTGGCGGCCAAGTGCTGGACACCATGTCCATCGAGAACTTCATCTCGGTACAAGAAACCGAAGGGCCGAAACTGGCCAGTGCGCTGGAAGCCCACGTACGTCAATACGATGTGGACATCATGAACCTCCAGCGCGCCAGCAGCCTGGTGCCCGCGAAAAACGCCGGTGACTTGCACGAAATCCGCTTCGAAAGCGGTGCGACCCTGAAGTCCAAGACCGTGATCCTGGCCACCGGCGCCCGCTGGCGCGAAATGGGGGTGCCGGGTGAGCAGGAATACAAGGCCAAAGGCGTGTGCTTTTGCCCGCATTGCGACGGTCCGCTGTTCAAGGGCAAGCGTGTGGCGGTGATCGGCGGCGGTAACTCAGGCGTTGAGGCGGCCATCGACCTGGCCGGTATCGTCAGCCACGTCACCCTGCTTGAGTTCGACAGCAAATTGCGCGCCGACGCCGTGTTGCAGCGCAAGCTCTACAGCCTGCCGAACGTTGACGTGATCACGAGTGCGTTGACCAGCGAAGTGAAAGGTGATGGCCAGAAAGTCACCGGCCTGGCGTACAAGGATCGCGACAGCGGCGAGTTCAAGACCATCGACCTGGAAGGGATCTTTGTACAGATCGGTTTGCTGCCCAACACTGACTGGCTCAAAGGCACCGTTGAACTGACGCCGCGCGGCGAGATCATTGTCGATGCGCGGGGGGAAACTTCACTGCCCGGCGTGTTTGCTGCCGGTGACGTGACGACGGTACCCTACAAGCAGATCGTGATTGCCGTGGGTGAGGGCGCCAAGGCTTCCCTGAGTGCTTTCGATCACTTGATCCGGACTTCCGCCCCGGCGTAAATCCGGAACCGGAAATGAAAAACCCCATGAGTGATCATGGGGTTTTTTCGTTACAGCGGTGCGGGCTGGATAATCTCGACCCAGTACGCGTCCGGGTCCTTGATGAAGGCCAGGCTCTTCATGCGGCCATCGCTCAGGCGCTTCTGGAAGTCGCAGCCCAGGGCTTCGAAACGTTCGCAGGCAGCGACGATATCCGGCACCGAGATGCAGATATGGCCAAAACCACGTGGGTCGGTATTGCCATTGTGGTAGGCAAAGTCGGTGTCGTTTTCGGTACCGTGGTTGTGGGTCAGTTCCAGGATGCCTGGGATCGACTTCATCCACTGGGTGCGCTCGGCGGCGTCGGCCGGGATCTGGGATTTGTCCACCAGGGCCAGGAAGTACAGGCTGAATTCGGCTTCCGGAAAATCACGCTTTTCAACCAGGGAAAAACCCAGGACGCGGGTGTAGAAGTCCAGCGACTTGGTGATGTCCTTGACCCGCAGCATGGTGTGGTTGAACACGAAGTTCGTGGTGGCGGTGTCCGGTTGGGCGGTAACGCCCGGGAAAGTGTTCAGTTCGTGCAGGCTCATGGGCCCTCCAGAAAAAATGGGGCAAACGCAGCTCTGAAATGTGAGCGGTTCCTTGGCTTGCGGCTGGCATCCGTGCAGCCGGACCATGATACGCAAGGCTTGCCCCAGGCGCCAAATGAAAAAGCCCATGCAGGCCTTGCGACACAGGGGCGCCGGGGCTCAAACTTTGGCGCTTGAACCTTGGGTACTTTTCGCAATGATCGCATTTCGTAAACCGCTGTTGAGCGCTGTGTGTTTGCTGGTGGGCAGTTCCTTCGTGCTGGCGGCCGACCCCGAAATTCATTGGCCCAGTGGCTGGCAGGTCGAAGAGGTCGTACCGGATGGCGAAGCGCCTTCCAAACCCCAGGTGGTGTCGCGCCAGCGTGCAATCAAGAATGATGAAAATGGCACGACCCTGATGGTGATGGAGTTGACCGGTACGCCGATTGAAGCGGGGCATAAGGTTAATCTACAAGGCGTACTGCTGGAGATGCGCAAGTCCATCCAGAAAGATTTTGCCCAGGGTGGTTATCAAAGTGTATGCAGCAAGATGCACCCTACAACATTGAGTCGTCTTGACGCGTTGGAAACTACATGTGTGATAACCGAAAACGGACGCCACGTGCTTTCGCAAACATTGGTGGGCGCGGTTGATGCCGATAAGGCGTATGTTTTTTCATACGCAGGGCAGGCGGATGCGTACGAAGCAAGCAAGGAAGAAGTCAGCTCGGTGCGCGATAGCCTCAAACTCTAAGTGTGTAATGTGCGACGTTTCTGAACATTATGAAACGTTATTTAAGTTCGGTTTCGAACCCTGGAATTAAAAAAGCCCCGCATAAGCGGGGCTCTTTCTTAGTGCAGTGCGATCAGCCGCGAAGCCAGGAGTCTACAGTGGCGGCGCCGTACTGTTCTTTCCACGCCTTGAGGCCACGGTGGTTGCCGCCTTTGGTTTCGATCAGCTCACCGGTGTGCGGGTTCTGGTAAACCTTGACCACACGTGCGCGGCGCTGTTTTGGTGCGTTGACGGCAGCAGCGCTGGACTTGCCCGGGTTTGGATCAAGGATGGAAATGATGTCGCGCAGGCCTTTGCCGTAGGTCTTCATCAGGCCCTGGAGCTTTTCTTCGAATTCGATTTCTTTCTTCAGGCCGGCGTCGTTCTTCAGGGATTCCAGCTGGGCAAGCTGCTCTTGAAGGGCTTTTTCGGCTGCGCGAAATTCGGCGAGTCTGGACAAAATAGGTACTCCAATAGTGTGTTTGGCTGATATCAACTGCAGACAAAGCTATAAGCCAAGCGCTTTAAGGCGACTCTAGAAAGAAGCCGTCCCGCGAATTCTGCACAGGCTGGAAAAATTGTAGTAGTTAATTTGCTACGAGTAAATCATGTCTTTTGGCTAAATAACATTATTTCAGTGCAGGTAGTGCATGGCTATTCAATGGCTTGCCAGAGATTTAATAAATTCATCGCTGGGCAAAGGCTTTCCGAACAGGTAGCCCTGCAAAAAATCCACGCCTTGGGCGGCCAGGTAGTCGGACTGTTCGGGCGTTTCCACACCTTCTGCTACGATGCCTAAATCGAGTTTGCCGGACAGTTCTATGATGCTGTCGAGAATATGCCGTGATAGTGCATCGGCACCGATCATGGCGACAAAACTCTGGTCAATCTTCAAGTAGTCGACATTGAAGTTACGTAAATAGCCCAGGCTGGAGTGGCCGGTTCCAAAGTCGTCAATAGCGATCATTACCCCCAGTTGATGCAGGGCGTCAAACAGGCGGCGAGTGATGTCGGTGGGCACGATCAGTTCGCGCTCGGTCAACTCCAGCACCAACGTCACTTGGCCCACGGGAAAGGCGGCGAGAAACTCACGGCAATCATCCACCAAGGCCAAATCCTGGCAGTGGCGTGCGGTGATATTGACGCCGATATGAAACCCAGGGCTGAAGCGCGCCGCATGGGGCGCCAGTTGTACGGCGGTCTGGCGCAGGAGGGCGCGAGTCATCGGAACTATCAGGCCCGAATGCTCGGCCAGGGGAATAAACAGGTCGGGCCGCACCAGGCCTTCTTTTGGATGCTGCCAGCGCATGAGCACTTCACATCCCGCCCACTCGCGAGTATCACCGCGTACCACCGGCTGGAAATACGGAATGAATTCATTGGCGCCCAACGCCCGCTGCAATTCGTGAGTCGGTGCCGAGGAGCGCTTTTGCAGCCAGTGCGCCAAAAGGCCAGCCAATACGCCAAAAAACACGATCAGACTGAACAATGCCGGGTATCGCGCCTGCATGTAGCGCCAGACTTCACCCGCCGGCATACCCGCGTCGACGCTGTAGTGATAACGCCCGGACACCAAGTGATGGTGGGCCACCGCGAACGCCGGCACCGCGGTGTCATGCACCTTGCCATCAGCCCCCAGCCAATTCGGGCCCACTTGTAATATCAGGTGGGCGTATCGGCTGATCAGACGCAGGGCGTTGGTCAAGTGGTAGCCATCAATCGACGCAAAAGCCGCCTTGTCGCCGTCAACCAGCCGGTAGACCAGCAGTGCGGTGTCGGGTGTCACCGGGTTGCCATTCATCAACCATAACCGACCGTCCACATAGTCATCCGGGTTGACCGGTGACTCGTAGTTGCTGCCGAACAACGAGCTGCAATAGATGTTTTTTTGCCAGGACAGGGTGGTCGCGCGCACAAACGGGCGACGCGTGACTTGTTCTCGCAGGGCCAGTTGCACGCCGTTATCACAGGGCAACCCCGCCAGCGGTAGCAAGGCCTGGGCGGCGAGGGAGGTATTGTCGAGCATCAGGTCGAATTGGCGCACCGCCTCCTGGGCGGTCTGGGCGGTGCTTTGTTGCAAAGTACGTTCGGCCTGCCAATGAAGGATAACGACGCCGAGCGCAATCGGTAGCAGCGCGCTCAGGGTTGTGATCAGGTAGCGAGTGGCGCGTTTTCGCGGGCCGTTGACGGTCAGGGGCATGGAGTGAACGGCCTGTTGCAGGGATCGGATATCAGTCGATGATAGATGGCTCAACCGAAATAAGCTCGCGACACCTACCCATTTGGCCAGTACGCGGCGCTACAACTCTACGCATTGGGCAATACGGATAAACGCGAGCGCTGCTGGGGAAGACTGACGCCGGTCCAGTACGGCAAGCCCAACCTGGCGCGGTACACGCGGGGATAAGGCGCGCTGTACATACCGTGTGTCATGTCCAACCGGTAACGACGCTTGCGCTACCACGCTCACTGCATCGCCCCGGCTGACGGTTTCCAGGGTACTCAGCAGCTGCGAGCAGCGATAACGCACAGTCGGGCTCAGACGCGCCTCGTTGAACAGTCGCATCACCAGCTCAGTGGAACCGGCTTCAGTCAGCGCAAAAGGGTCGTTGCACAAATCCTTGAGACTAACGTGTTCACGGGCGGCCAGTTGATGGTCAGCCGGCAGCAGCGCCACCATCTGGTCCTCGAACAGTGGGAACGTGTCGAAGCGCTCTTGTTCCAGCACAACAAAGCCGATATCAATTCGGCGTTCATCGAGCCATTGGATGACTTGCCTGTCCGGCCCTTCATCAACGTGTACCTCGATACCCGGATACTCCAGGCGGAACCGGCTGAGGATCTTTGGCAGCAGGTAGGCCGAGGAGGTGGGGCCGAAGGAGCCGATGCGCAGCGTCCCGCGTTTCATGCCCCGGGCGTCGGCGGCTTCCTGTTGCAAGGTATTCGCCAGGCCCAGCATCCCCCGGGCGCGCGCCAGTAACTGCACGCCGATGTCGCTTAGTTCGACCTGCGCCTGATGGCGCCTGAACAACGCCACCCCCAGCTCCTGCTCCAGGGCTTTAATCGCGTGCGACACCGCCGATTGGCTGATACCGAGGCGGTGGGCGGCGCTGGTAAAGCCTTGCAGCTCGGCTACCAAGGAAAAGATTTCGAGTTGGGTCAGGGTCATGAGTAATCACTCATTTTACGATGACACCGTATTACCAGAAGAATGCACGCATCCTCAAGCCATTGGAGCCCTATCCTGTGCATTCAAGCCCCGATCGCATCACTTATATGAAGCTGGCCGCCGTCACCATGATCTGGGGCGGCACCTTCGTGGCCGGTCGCTACCTGGGCGGGACGATCGACCCTCTGCTGGCGGCCAGCCTCCGGTTTGCACTGGCCAGCCTGGCATTGCTGGGATTCCTGGGCTTGGCACGCATCCCGTTGGTCCGACCCAATCCGCGGCAGCTCCTGCAACTGGTGATGCTGGGTTTCTTCGGCATCTTTTTCTACAACCTGTGTTTCTTCTATGGATTGCAGTTAATCAACGCATCGCGCGCCTCATTAATCGTGGCGCTGAACCCGGCCGTCATCGGCCTGGCGTCCTGGTGGTTGTTCCAGGAGCGCCTGGGTGCCAGCAAAGTCGCGGGGATCGTGCTCTGCCTGGCGGGTGCCGCCATGGTCATCGTCAGTCGCAACCCCCAGGTAATGAGCGAAGCAACCAACACGTGGCGTGGGGATTTGCTGATCTTCGGCTGCGTAGTGGGGTGGGGCATCTACTCACTGTTTTCCCGTGGCTTAAATCAGAGCCTGGGGCCGCTGCAGACGGTCACCTGGTCGATACTGCTGGGAACGCTGATGCTTACCGTCATCACACTGATCATGGGGCGCTTTACGCTGGAGGCGATGGGCCGCGTGTCTCTCGCGCAAGGACTGAGCTTGATGTACCTCGGCGTGCTGGGTTCTGCGCTGGCCTATATTGGTTATTACGACGGTATCCGACGAATCGGCGCGACACGTTCCGGCGTATTTATCGCGCTCAACCCACTCACCGCCGTGATCTGTGGCGCTCTGTTGCTGGACGAACCGTTGAGCCTGCCCATGCTGGCCGGCGGGGCAGTGATCCTGCTCGGCATCTACCTCTGCAACAAACCCCTTGCACGCGCCAGGGCAATGGGGATTTGATAAGACTACGGACAAACGTGGTTACGCTGTGTAGAATCGATTTACGCATACAAGAATATGGACTTGCGCTCACGCAAGCCTAAGCCGTCAGAGACTGATGACCCCATGAAGCTACTCGGCTCCCCCCTCATCTTTGGTGACTTCCTCGCCCGCAGCGTGCGAGGCCTTTCCTGTGCGCCACCCTGCAACCTCATCCTTGCTCGCCACTAATACTGTGTCTAATACAAGAATGATGAGGTGCCACCATGGCAGATCTATACGAAAACCCAATGGGCCTGATGGGCTTTGAATTTATCGAATTTGCGTCGCCGACGCCGGGCACCCTGGAGCCGATCTTCGAGATCATGGGCTTCACCAAAGTCGCGACCCACCGTTCGAAGAACGTACACCTGTACCGCCAGGGCGAGATCAACCTGATCCTCAACAACGAACCCAATAGCATTGCCTCCTACTTTGCGGCCGAACACGGCCCCTCGGTGTGCGGCATGGCATTCCGCGTCAAGGACTCGCAAAAAGCCTACAACCGCGCCCTGGAACTGGGTGCCCAGCCGATCCATATCGAAACCGGCCCGATGGAACTGAACCTGCCGGCGATCAAGGGCATCGGCGGTGCGCCGCTTTACCTGATCGATCGTTTTGGCGAAGGCAGCTCGATCTATGACATCGACTTCGTATACCTCGAAGGCGTGGAGCGCAATCCGGTCGGTGCAGGCCTCAAAGTCATCGACCACCTGACGCACAACGTCTATCGCGGCCGCATGGCGTACTGGGCCAACTTCTACGAAAAACTGTTCAACTTCCGTGAAGCGCGCTACTTCGACATCAAGGGCGAATACACCGGCCTGACGTCCAAGGCCATGAGCGCGCCGGACGGCATGATCCGCATCCCGTTGAACGAAGAGTCGTCCAAGGGCGCGGGGCAGATCGAAGAGTTCCTGATGCAGTTCAACGGCGAAGGCATCCAACACGTGGCGTTCCTCACCGAGGACCTGGTCAAGACCTGGGACGCGTTGAAGAAGATCGGCATGCGCTTCATGACCGCGCCGCCGGACACCTACTATGAAATGCTCGAAGGCCGCCTGCCGAACCACGGTGAGCCGGTGGACCAACTGCAGGCACGCGGTATCCTGCTGGACGGCTCTTCGGTGGAAGGCGACAAGCGCCTGCTGCTGCAGATCTTCTCGGAAACCCTGATGGGCCCGGTGTTCTTCGAATTCATCCAGCGTAAGGGCGACGATGGGTTTGGCGAGGGCAACTTCAAGGCGCTGTTCGAGTCCATCGAACGCGACCAGGTGCGCCGTGGTGTATTGACCGCCGACTAAACGTAAAAAAGCCCGGCCGAGGGTAACCCCGGCCGGGCTTTTTATCGCCTGCGCATCAGGCTTTGCGTTGGCGGACCAAGTGCTTGAAACCTTCGAACACCAGCACCATCACCGCCAGCCAGATCGGGATGTAGGTGAACCATTCGCCACCTTTGATCCCTTCCCCCAGGATCAATGCCACGCCCAGCAGCAGCACAGGCTCCACATAACTGAGCAAACCAAACAGACTGAACGCCAGTAAACGGCTGGCGATGATATAGCTCACCAGCGCTGAGGCACTGATCAGGCCCAGCATCGGGATCAGTGCATACAGTTTCGGGTGGGCATCCATGACCGCAAAGCCTTGCTCGCCACTCTGCACAAACCACCAGGCCACCGGCAGCATCAGCGCCATATCCAGCCAGAGCCCGCCCAGGTGGTCGGTCTGGAGGTATTTGCGCACGATGAAATAAACCGGGTAACCAATGATCACCACCAGCGTTGCCCAGGAGAATCCACCCGCCTGGTACAACTCGTTGAGTACACCGAGGGCGGCAAAAAACACGGCGATCCGTTGCAGATAGGACAGTTGTTCACCCCACACCAGACGCCCGGTCAGCACCATGGTCAGCGGCAACAGGAAGTAACCCACCGACACATCCAGGCTGCGCCCATTCAGCGGCGCCCACATAAACAGCCATAGCTGCACGCCCAACAAGGCGGAAGACAGCAACACACCCGCAATCAAGCGCGGCTTGGCCGCAAGCAGTTGCGCCAGCTCCCACACCCGTCGCCATTCGCCGCTGACGATCATGAAGATCGTCATGCACGGCACGGTGAGCAACATGCGCCAGCCGAAAATTTCCAGGCCGCTCAAGGGCGTGAGCAATGATGTGAAGTAATACATCACGGCAAACAACACTGAGGCCAAGACCGATAAAACAACACCTTTAGACACACTATCCTCGCGAAAACCGTTGATACAAAAGATGAGGGGATTATGGAGCTTTTGGCGGGAGAGGGTTGCGCTGTTTTGGGGCGTTTTTCAGGAAAATCCTGTAGGAGCGAGCTTGCTCGCGAAGAACGTCAACGATTACGCAGCGCTATTAGGTAGCCCGTGGTGTCCTTGCGTTCTTCGCGAGCAAGCTCGCTCCTACACAGTGGAGGGGTTATGCGCGTGGTATGCGACCGGAGACGAAATGCCCCACATCATTGAACCCCGGCGTGGATGAATGCCCCGGCGTCACCAACGAATCGATAAACGCCTCATCTTCGGCGCTGATCTTCACCTCCAGCGCGCCAATATAGGCATCCCACTGCGCCTCGGTACGCGGCCCCACAATCGCCGAACTGACCGCCGAGTTGTTCAGTACCCAGGCAATCGCAAACTCGACGATCCCGACGCCACGACCTTGGGTGTACTGCTGGATCTGCTGGGCGATGCGCAACGATTCCACGCGCCATTCGGTTTCCAGGATGCGTTTGTCCTGGCGCGCCGCGCGGCTGCCGGCTTCGGGGGTAACGTCCGGGGCGTATTTACCACTGAGCACGCCGCGGGCCAGTGGGCTGTAGGGCACCACACCCAGGCCGTACGCGGCTGCCGCGGTGATCTGCTCCACTTCGGCCTGGCGGTTGACGATGTTGTACAACGGCTGGCTGATCCCCGGTTTGTCGACGCCCAGGCGCTCGGCCACGCGAATCACCTCGGCGATGCGCCAACCGCGATAGTTGGACAGGCCCCAGTAGCGGATCTTGCCCTGGCGGATCAGGTCGCCAATCGCCGATACCGTCACTTCCAGCGGCGTGTTGTGGTCTTCACGGTGCAGGTAGTAGATGTCCAAGTAGTCGGTATCGAGGCGTGTCAGGCTGGCCTCCAGCGCGTTGAAAATGCGCTTGCGGCTCAAGCCGCTGCGGTTGGGCAAACCGTCCACCGGGCCGATGCCGACCTTGGACGCCACCACCCAATCCTGGCGATTGCGCACAATGGCTTCGCCGACTATTTCCTCGGAGCGACCGCCGGTGTAGACGTCCGCCGTGTCGATGAAATTGATGCCCTGGTCCCAGGCCTTGTCGATGATGCGCAGCGAGTCCTCGGTGTTGGTCTGTTCGCCAAACATCATGGTGCCCAGGGTCAAGGCACTCACCTTCAACCCGGACTGGCCCAATGTGCGGTAAATCATGGATAACTCCTCAAGGCGGGAAATGTACCCATGCAATACCAGACTCAGCCGCTCTGGGACAAGCCCTGCGCGCGTTTCTTCATGGGCTCAGCAATGTCTGGCAACGCTGCTGTAAAAAGCGATGCAGCACCTTCACGCGTTCCGACACCTGCAGACGGTGAGGGCACATCAGGTTGAAGGGCGTGGGTTCGCCTTGCCAATCCGGTAGCAAGGGCACCAGTCGACCGGCCTTGATGTCTTGGGCAATGTCCAGATTGGCCTTATAGGCGATTCCGTGACCGGCCAACGCCCAGCGTCGCACGATTTCACCGTCATCGCTCAGGTAATCGCCCGACACCTCGACCTCTTGCAGCACCGTGCCCTGGCGGAAATACCAGGTGTTGTTGGCCCGGCCCTGGCGCATGTAGCGCAGGGTGTTGTGCTGCGCCAGGTCAGCCGGAGCGAGGGGTGTGCCATGGCGCGCCAGGTAAGCCGGGCTGGCACAGGGGATGCGGTGGTGATCGGGCACCACCGGGAGCGCCACCAGGCTGGAATCCCTTGGCACGCCAAACCGCAGGGCGATGTCGACGGTGTCGCGGAACAGGTCGGCATTGCTGTCGTTGAGCAGCAATTGCAGGCGGATATTTGGATGTTCGAGCTTGAATGCATCCAGCCAGCCCAGCAACACATTGCGCCCGAAATCCGAGGGCGCCGCCAGCTGCAGCAACCCGCTGAGGCTCTGGCCCTGTTGCTTGATCGCCTGTTCGCCCTCGGACAGGGCTTCCAGCGCGACGCGCACGCTCTCGAGGTAGCGCCGACCTTCCTCGGTCAGGCGCATGCTGCGGGTGGAGCGTGCCAGCAGGCGAATGCCCAGGCGGGTTTCCAGGCGCTTGAGGGCAATACTGGCGGCCGCCGGGGTCAGGCCGAGCCCGCGTGCGGCGGCAGACAGGCTGCCGGTATCGGCGGTGCGCACGAAAACTTCAAGGTCGAGGGTCGAGCTCATTTGTAAAAATCCTTTAAAGATCTTGTCGTTTTACCGGGATTTTTCGCCGATTGCCAAGCTGTGAAGATGAACGCTCATTTTCTCACTCAGGAATTTCCCCATGACTTCTTCCCTCAACGGCAAAACCGTCATCGTGATCGGCGGCAGCAGCGGTATCGGTGCCGCCGTGGCCAAGGCCGCGGCCGCGCGGGGCGCGCAGGTGGTACTCGCCGGGCGGCGCTTGGTGTCTGGCGTGGAAAATGGCCTGCGCAGCGAACCGGTGGATGTCACCGATGCGGCCTCCCTGCAGCGCCTGTTCGAGACCGTGGGGCGCTTTGACCATCTGGTCTACACCTCCGGCCCCAACGTGCGCGCCAAGCCGCTGGTCGAGACCGACCTGAACGAGGCCCAGGAAAATTTCAATGTGAAGCTCTGGGGCTCGCTGCGGGCGATTCAACTGGCACTGCCATACCTGGACGAACACGGCAGCATCAGCCTGACCTCTGGGCAACTGGGACGTAAATTGGCGCCGGGCCAGTTCATCAAGACGAGTATCAACGCGGCGACTGAAGCGTTGGGCAAGCAGTTGGCGAAGGAGCTGGCACCGCGTCGGGTCAACGTGATCAGCCCGGGGGTCATCGATACGCCTGCGTATGCAGGCTTGGCGCAAGAACAGCGCCTGGCGATGTTCGCCAAGGCGGGCGGCGCATTGCCGGTCGGGCGCGTGGGTCAGGCGCATGAGGTCGCGGCGGGGTATGTGCTGGCCATGGAGAATGGCTTCATGTCCGGTGCCGTGATTGACATCGACGGCGGCGGTTTGCTCTGACGTAATTGTCGGCGCCGGCTGAGGGGTAGGCCTTCAGTGCATAGCTATCTATACAGTTCTGAGTACGGCGCTGGATCTGTGGCTAGGGAGCTTGCTCCCGCCAGCGCTCGTATGGACGACCGCTCTCTAACGGCTGCCCCGCCATCCGGATGTGGGGGCTTGATTGCCTGCGAAGGCGGCCTGACAGCCGACCTGGATGCTGGATCTGATCGGGTACATATCCGTTATTTAGGTAAAGGCTTCTATTGGTTCCGCCCTTACGGCGGCTCACTTTGGAAAAGCCCCAAAGTAAGCAAAGGGCTCTTGCCCCAACACTCGGCACCTCGCCTAGGCTCGGTGTGCCCGTAATCCGCCAGGTATTTGGGGGGCCGCCGCCACGCGCCATCCATGGCGCGGGGCGGCTAAACCGGCATCCCTGCCGGTTTACCCCCCAAATCCCTGTCGAATTCCGGCCAGCGTGTTTGACGGGGCGCCTAAGATCAAAGGCAACATCAAGATCAAGAGCGACTCGCTTCGCATCGTGGTTACCATGGTTGCCGTGGCTACCGTGGTTGCCACAGTGTTGTGTAGACGCCTCTACTCATCGCCGGCAAGCCGGCGCCTACAGGGCAAGGTTACGCCTTGAGGGTACGGGTCATTCGCAGCGCCAATACGCTACCGGCGACGATCACCGCTGCCAGCAGGTATAGCGCCACATCCGTGGACCCGGTGGCATCCTTCACAAAGCCGACGATATAAGGGCTGAGGAAGCCGGCCATCTGGCCCATGGAGTTGATCAACGCCAGGCCTCCTGCCGCCGCGCCGGCACTGAGCATGGCGGTGGGCACCGGCCAGAACATCGGCAGGCCGGTGAGGGCACCCATGGTGGCGATGGTCAGGCCGAGGATTGCAATCGCTGGGGTCGTGGCAAAATTCACCGCGATCACCAGGCCCACAGCGCCCATCAACATCGGCACCACCAAGTGCCAGCGACGCTCTTTGCGCAAGTCGGCGGATCGACCCACCAGCAACATGAACACGGCCGCCAGCAGGTAGGGGATCGCGCTGAGCCAGCCGATCACCAGGTTATCGCTGAACCCCAGGTTCTTGATGATCGACGGCAGCCAGAAGTTGATGGCGTATACGCCGCTCTGGATGCAGAAGTAAATCAGGCCGAACGCCCAGATCGCCGGATTCTTGAACACTTCGGCCAAGGAGTCGGTGGTGGTTTTCGGCTTGTTCGCCAGGTCGGTGGCCTGGTCGGCTTCCAGCACTGCGCGTTCGTGGGGCTTGAGCCATTTGGCGTTGGCAAAGCTGTCGCTGAGCAGGAAGTAGGCGAGGGCGCCCAGCACGACAGTCGGGATGCCTTGCAGCAGGAACATCCACTGCCAGCCCGCGAGGCCACCTTGGCCGGCAGCGAAGTGGTTGAGGATCCAGCCGGAGAACGGGCTGCCGAGCAACCCGGAAACCGGGATCGCCGACATGAACAGCGCCATGATCCGCCCACGGCGGAAGGTCGGGAACCACTGCGAGAGGTACAGCACCACGCCGGGGAAGAAGCCCGCTTCGGCGGCACCGGTGAACAGGCGCAAGGTGTAGAAGTGTGTCGGCGTGGTGACGAACAGCAGGCAGGTAGACAGCGTGCCCCAGACGATCATCATCAACGCGATCCAGCGCCGTGGACCGAACTTGGTCAACGCCAGGTTGCTCGGTACGCCGCACAGCACGTAGCCGATGAAGAAGATCCCGGCGCCGAGGCCGTACACGGTTTCGCTGAATTTCAACGCATCGAGCATCTGCAACTTGGCAAAGCCAACGTTTACCCGGTCGAGGTAATTGAACAGATAGCAGATGAAAATGAAGGGGATCAGGCGCAGGGTAATGCGCTTGTAGATGGCGTTTTTATCGTCATCGGTGGCCAGTGGGGTCGTGGCGCTCTGTGACATGGCAGTCTCTCTTTATTATGATTTTTTGCGATGCGAGGGTAACGTTGATCGCCCACTGAGTCTCGGCCACCTGGCAGGCCGCTGTCTTTGTGCTTGCGCACAGCGAACCCGGCTTTGCGCTGTGCCTATGAACAACCCCGCTTTTTAAGGAATTTAACCCCATGTTCGAGCTGGATCATGACCTGGCGCAGGATATCGTCGATCGAACCATGGCGATCCTGCCTCACAACGTCAATGTCATGGACAGCCAGGGCCTGATCCTCGGTAGTGGTGAGCCCGAGCGTATCAACACCCGGCATGAAGGCGCACAACTGGTGCTCGCCAACGGCCGGGTGGTGGAAATCGACGGCCAGACCGCCAAGCACCTCAAGGGGGTACAACCGGGCATCAACCTGCCGCTGCTGCATGACGGGCGCCTGATCGGCGTGCTCGGCATCACTGGCGAACCGGAGGGCCTGCGCACCTACGCCGAACTGGTGCGCATGACCGCCGAAATGCTGGTCAGCCATCGTCACCAGCAGGCCGAGCAACAATGGCGGCGTCAGCGCTGTGATGATCTGCTGGCCTTGCTGCTGGCGGAAACCGGCGATTCGCCACGCCTGTTGGACGAAGCCCAGCAACTGGGGCTCAAGCCGCAGCTGGCACGCACGCCGTACCTGTTTGAACTGGGCGCGGGGCAATCGGCGGAAGCGTTGAGTGCGTGGCTTGCCTCGCGTTATCCGGACAGCTGGTGTGTCAGCTCGGCGCAATACTCATTGCTGTGGTGCCGGCCGGCATCTGTGCAGGTCGACAACCCGCGCTTGCTAGAAAAACTCGAAAGCCTCGGTTGGAACATCTTGCGCGTTGCCGTGGGTGGGCAAGCGGACGGCCTGACCGGCCTGCGCCGTTGCTATCGGCGTGTCGGCGATCTGCTCGCTTATGGCCGTGATGTGCTGCCGCAGTCGCGCCTGCTGACCCTCAATCGCTATCGCTTGCCCGTTATGCTCTGGCGCCATCGCAATGACGACGCGCTCGACGAACTGCTCAACCCGCTGCGTAAAGTGCTGGCCAAGGACAGCAATGGTCAGTTGCAGGCGACTCTGCGCAGTTGGTGTGAACACGACGGGCAAAGCCAGGCCTGTGCGGACGCCCTTGGTATTCACCGCAACAGCCTGCGTTACCGCATGGAGCGTATTGCCGAACTCAGTGGTGTCGACCCGTTGACCCTGGACGGTATGCTCGCCCTCTACCTCGGCGTACAGCTGCTGCCCCAGGCTTTGTCTGAATGAACAACAAAGCGCCGTCGTACTTGTGCATCTGACCGGCGTCAGCAGCCCTGGCAACTGGCAGCATGGGCATCATAAAAACCGGAGAAAGCCCATGAAAATCATCATCGCCCCCGACTCGTTCAAGGATAGCCTGAGTGCCGAAGGCGTCGCCCAGGCCATTGCCGAAGGGTTGGCCCAGGTTTGGCCGGATGCACAGTTGGTTCAGTGCCCGATGGCGGATGGCGGTGAAGGCACGGTGGATTCGGTGCTGGCTGCCTGCAATGGCGAGTTGCGTCACCACACCGTACGCGGCCCGCTTGGCGCAGCCGTCGACGCACATTGGGGCTGGTTGGCCGACAGCCACACCGCGATCATCGAAATGGCTGAAGCCAGCGGTTTGCAGTTAGTCCCTCCGGGCCAGCGCGACGCATGCAAAACGACCACCTATGGCACCGGCGAACTGATCCGCGCCGCCCTGGATGCCGGCGCCCAGCGCATCATCCTGGCGATTGGCGGCAGTGCCACCAACGATGGCGGCGCGGGTGCGATGCAGGCGCTCGGCGTGCAACTGTTCGATGCCGAACATCAAGCGCTACCCGCCGGTGGCCTGGCCTTGGCCCGTCTGGCGCAGATCAGCCTTGAACATCTGGACCCACGCCTGGCCCAGGTGCGCTTTGAAATCGCCGCCGACGTCAACAACCCGCTGTGCGGCCACCACGGTGCGTCGGCGATATTCGGCCCGCAAAAAGGCGCAAATCCCGAGCAGGTCCACCAACTGGACGCCGCCCTCGGCCACTTCGCCGACCACTGCGCGAAGGTGCTGCCTAAAGATGTACGCGACGAACCGGGCAGCGGCGCTGCGGGTGGGCTGGGATTTGCCGCCAAGGCCTTCCTGGGCGCGCAATTTCGCGCCGGTGTCGAGGTAGTGGCCGAACTGGTCGGCCTGGACGAAGCCGTACGCGGCGCCGACCTGGTCATCACCGGGGAAGGCCGCTTCGATGCCCAGACCCTGCGCGGTAAAACTCCGTTCGGCGTGGCGCGCATCGCCCAACAACACAACGTGTCGGTCATTGTGATTGCCGGCACATTGGGCGATGGCTATGAGCAGATGTACGCCCACGGCGTGGACGCGGCGTTCGCCTTGCCTTCCGGGCCGATGAGCCTGGAACAGGCGTGCGCTGAGGCGCCGCGTTTGTTGCAGGAGCGGGCGGCGGATATTGCGCGGGTGTGGCGCGTGGCAACACGCCGCTGACGTAAAACCCCGGACATGGGACAATCCGCGCCTTTTCGACACGGAGAGTCCCCATGATGCGCCCCGCACTCCTGGCCCTGTTTCTGACAGGCGCCACCGCCCCAGCCTTTGCTCAACCACCGACCGAGACGGTCCCGCTGCTGCGGGAGATCAAGCAGTGGGTCATCGGTTGCGACAACCTGCGCAATTGCCACGCCCTTAGCGCGCCCAGTGGCGTCGACGAAGAGGATTACAGCTCGTTGACCCTGCACCTCTGGCACCAGGCCGGTCCTCAAGGGTATCTGCGTTTGCGTTTTGATCATCGAGGGGAGGACGTGGATCTGTCCACATTGCTACTGGATGGTAAGCCGCTGGGCCTGGAACTGACGCAGGACTTGCACATCGAGCTGGACGACCAGGGTGGCGACCCTGAGGTGCAGTCCTTCGGGGTGATCGAGGACGCGGCCGCGCGGCGTTGGTTGCAGCGTTTGCGCAATGGCCAGCGACTGCACTTGCCGGGCGACGAGGCGGCCCATGTGTCGCTCAGCGGCCTGAGTGCTTCGCTGCTGTTGATGGATGCTGTACAGGGACGCTTAGACAACGTGACGGCCCTTTCCCGACCCGGCAAGGGCGCGGCCAGCGAGGTTGCGCCACGCGCGCCCGCGCCGGTGCTGCGTAAGTTTACAGCCGCTGCACCGCTGACCGCAGAGGAGCAGGCGGGCCTGGTGGCTGCTGCATTGCAGGCCGTGAAGCCCGAGGAAGGTGAGCCCGAGGCCACAGTCGGCGCGTTGACGGCGCAACAGGCAATGACGGTAACGCGTTATGACTGTGCGGCCTATAACTGCGAGTTCGACGTCAGCAGCCGTGAGCGCCAGGCGCCTTACAAGGAAACGCCGATGGACCTGCAGCCGCTACCCCTGGAAGACGCCGCGCTGCAAGGCTCTGTCGGGTATGACGAAGCGTCCGGAACCCTGAGTTATTTCTACAAACAACGTGGGATCGGGGATTGCGGTGGTGGTGCATCCTGGGTGTTTGACGGCAAGCGCTTCCAGCTCAGTGAGTTCCACAGGATGCCGCGCTGTACCGGGGTCGGTTACGGTGATTGGCCAGCGTTGTGGACGACGGTGCCAGCGCCCTAGCCATCTGGCTCACATCGCCTCTACACTGGTCGGCCACTTGTCTTTCAAAGGATGAAACACAATGCACACACCTGAACCCCACATCGTGATCCAGCGTTTCAGCGAGGCCCACCTTGAAGGCGTCGCTGCGCTCTATAACGAACCGGCCGTGTGCCGTCAGGTGCTGCAAATGCCTTTCCAGTCGGTCGAGGCGTGGCGTAACAAGCTGGTACAGGACAACGAGCGGCGCCTGCAATTGGTGGCCGTGCACGGTGGCGAGGTGATCGGCCAGCTTGGCCTGGAACAATACCTGCGGGTACGCCAGGCCCATGTCGGTTCATTTGGTATGGGCGTGGCGACGGCGTGGCAGGGCAAAGGGGTGGGCTCGCGCTTGCTGACCGCCGCGCTGGACGTGGCCGACAACTGGATGAACCTGCGCCGGGTGGAACTGACCGTGTACGCCGACAACGAAGCGGCACAGAGGCTGTACCGCAAGTTCGGTTTTGAGGTCGAAGGTGTGTTGCGTGATTACGCCCTGCGTGACGGCCAGTTTGTCGACACTGTCAGCATGGCGCGCCTGCGCCAGTCGGCTTAGCCCAAGGCAAATGCCACCGCAGCCTGCGCATGCAGCTCGGTGGTGTCCAGCAGCGGCAGGTCGCTGTGCTCGGGCTTGATCAACAGGCTGATTTCCGTGCAACCGAGGATGATCGCCTGGGCGCCACGTGCGGCCAGGGACTCGATCACGCCTTGGTAGACCTTGCGTGACGCATCGCTGATCACACCGACACACAATTGCTCATAGATGATCCGGTGCACGGCCTGGCGCTCGTCCGCCCCGGGCACCAGCACGGTCAGGCCCTGGGCCGCCAGGCGCGACTTGAGGAAGTCCTGCTCCATGGTAAACGCGGTGCCGAGCAAGCCGACTGTCAGCGTGCCGGCTTCCACGGCCGCCGCACCCGCGGCATCAGCGATGTGCAGGAACGGAATCGACACCGCCGCTTCAATGCGCGGCGCTACCAAATGCATGGTATTGGTACACAGCACCACACACTCGGCGCCACCGGCCTGCAGACGGCGCGCGGCATCTTCGAGGATCAGTGCAGTGTCATCCCAACGGCCGGCGTGCTGGGCCTGTTCCACCGGGCCGAAATCCACGCTGTACATCAACAGTTGCGCCGAACGCAGCGGGCCAAGCTGGTCGCGCACGCGCTGGTTGATGATGCGGTAATACTCGGCGCTGGACTCCCAGCTCATGCCGCCGATAAGGCCGATGGTGCGCATGCGATGCTCCTGACAAGGAAAGTCGCTTCACCTTACCCAGCGGCCGGGGATTAGTCATACGCAGTTGGCCGCGAAATGACCGGTGCAGTTTTACATGTCCAGGTTGACCCAACCCGGCTTGGCTTCCTCTGGCGCTACCGCGTTGATTTGCTTGCCAGTCGCCTGCTCCACGCGTCGCGCCACCTCCGGGTCATCGGCAAAGGGCATCAGGCTGGCGTCGTCCAGGCTTTGGTCCGACTGCCCGCGCAGGCAATACTCCACCGCGCCGTACAGGCACACCATCATCAGCAGGCCCCACACGTCAGGCGATCCGCGCATCGAGCTGCGCCATTTTCAAGTCCGCGACTCGCACCGTCCGCCAGGTGTTGTAGGCCATCAGCACCATCCCCGTGAGAAAGAACACACCCCCGGCAAACCGCACCACAAACCCCGGATGGCTGGCCTGCAAGGCTTCGACAAAGGAATAGGTGAGGGTGCCGTCATCGTTGACCGCCCGCCACATCAGGCCTTGGGTAATGCCGTTGACCCACATCGACGCGATGTACAGCACGGTGCCGATGGTCGCGAGCCAGAAGTGCAGGTTGATCAGCGGCACGCTGTGCATCTGCTCGCGCCCGAACACTTTGGGGATCATGTGGTACAGCGAGCCAAAGGTGATCATCGCCACCCATCCCAGGGCCCCGGCGTGTACGTGGCCGATGGTCCAGTCGGTGTAATGGGAGAGGGCGTTGACGGTCTTGATCGCCATCATCGGCCCCTCGAACGTCGACATCCCGTAGAACGCCAGGGACAGCACCAGGAACCGTAGGATCGGGTCGGTGCGCAACTTATGCCAGGCGCCGGACAAGGTCATCATGCCGTTGATCATCCCGCCCCAACTCGGTGCCAGCAGAATAAGCGACATGGCCATGCCTAACGACTGCGCCCAATCCGGCAAGGCGGTGTAGTGCAGGTGATGCGGACCGGCCCAGATATACAGGGTGATCAACGCCCAAAAGTGCACGATGGACAGGCGATAGGAGTACACCGGGCGTCCGACTTGTTTCGGCACGAAGTAATACATCATCCCCAAAAAGCCGGTAGTGAGGAAAAACCCTACGGCGTTGTGCCCGTACCACCACTGCACCATGGCATCGGTAGCCCCGGAATACACGGGGTACGACTTGAACCAATCCACGGGGATCGCCAGGTGATTGACCACATGCAACATGGCGATCACCAGAATAAATGCGCCGAAAAACCAGTTGCCCACGTAAATATGTTTGGTTTTGCGTCGCACCACGGTGGTGAAAAACACAATGGCATACGCCACCCACACCACGGCCATCCATACCGCGCCGGAGAATTCGATCTCGGCGTATTCCTTGGTGGTGGTGTAGCCCAGTGGCAAGCTGATCAGCATGATCACGATCACCGATTGCCAGCCCCAGAAGGTGAACGCCGCGAGGCCATCGGAAAACAGCCGCACCTGGCACGTGCGCTGTACCGCGTAATAACTGGCGGCGAACTGCGCGCTGCCGGCAAAACCGAAGATCACCAGGCTTGTGTGCAAGGGGCGCAAACGGCCAAAGGTGGTCCAGGGCAAGTCCAGGTTCATTTCCGGCCACACCAGTTGCGAGGCGATCCACACGCCCATGGCCATGCCCACCACACCCCAGACGATGGTGGCGATTACGAATTGGCGGACGACTTTATAGTTATAGGCCTGCCCGATTGTTGCTGTGCTCATGCTCAGTCCTCCCACGGTTCCACGTGGCGGCACTGTAGGAAGCGTGGGTAAAACAAAACAGGCTCAGAAAAACCTCATTGTTGCGGATCAGTTTTAAGCCGTACGTTGAGCGACTGCATCTGCCATGATCAGGCTTCGCAACCTGGCTCACCCAAGGAGATCCGCAATGGACGATGTACAACAACTGGGCGAGATGCTTCGTCATTACGCAGACAGCGAAGCGCATAAAAAACAGCAATTCGATCTGCAGTCGGCCCGTTGGGCGCAAAAGCTCAATGAGTTGTTCGGCCAGATCGAACAGTGGCTTGAGCCGGTAAAGACGGTCGGGTTGCTGGAGGTGCATCGTGAGGCGTATGTCGCCAGCGGCCCCAGCGTGCCGGTGGAGACATCGACGTTCAAGACCGAGAAACTGACGGTGCAGATCACCGGCAAACCGGTGGAATTCGTGCCAGACGTGATGGGCGTGGGCGGATTGATCTCCGTGTCGGTCATGGGCTTGACCGCTGCGCGGCACGGCAGCGTTTCGCTGGTGCTGCCGGCGGATAAAAACGATTGGCTGTGGAAGAAGACCAATGGCCTGAAAGACCCGGACACCTTTGGTTTCGACGCGAATTTCCTGGCGTCGCAGTTGCAGAGCCTGATTCCACGCGAACGTGCCTGAACCTCTGGCGGTAGGCGCAGGGCTATTTTCCCAGGATTTGCTATACCTACAGCTCACTGTTCCAGCGCCGACCGCCAGGGAGTTCATCGATGAAACTAAGGCTATTGATCAGCACGCTGTGCATTACTTCGCTTGGACTGGCGGGTTGTGCCAGCAAGATTACGCAACCGGATGAATACTCCGGTTTCCTCTCGGACTACAGCCAACTAAAGGAAGCCAAGTCGCCTTCCGGCGCTGAAGTGATGCGCTGGGTCGATCCTCAATTGGATTTAAAGCGCTATAGCGCTGTGTATATCGAGCCCACGCAGTTTTACCCCAAACCCCAGGCAACGGCGAAAATTCCGGACAGCACCCTGCACGGTATCAACAATTACTTCAACCAGGCGCTCAAGCGTGAGCTGGTCAAGTCGCTGCCCCTGGCCGAGGGCCCCGGCCCGGGTGTGATCGTGGTGCGCGCGGCCATCACCGCAGTCAGCAGCAAGACCGAAGGGCTCAAACCCTATGAGTTTGTACCCGTCGCACTGGTCGCTGCCGCCGTCAGTACCGGCACTGGCATCCGTGACCAGGAAACCACCCTGGGCACGGAGGCGCAGTTTCTCGACGGCGCCAGCGGCAAGGTACTCGCTCAGGTGGTGCGCAAAGGTACCGGCAAGCCGCTGGCCAATGATTCGCAAGTGATGAAAGCGGAGGATGTGAAAGGCGTGATCGATGGCTGGGCGTCGGACCTGCACCAGTCGTTCGTCAAGCTCAAAAAGCACTGAGCCCAGCGCTGGCCGGCGTGTTGTGAAAACAACCGCCGGCCAGGCAGCATTACTTGAGCGGCGTCAACGGCGGCAGTTTCCACTGGCCGTTAGCCACCTCCGGCTTGGGCAGGTAAATGCGCAGTACGGCATAGAAGGGCGCAGGCGGTGCGGGCAACCAGTTGCTCTGTTCAGCCTTGGGCGGCTCGTGGTGCTGCAACGCCAGGGTCAGCCCACCGTCAGCATCACGCTTGAGGTTAGGCAGCATCCGCGAATTGATCAGGTAGCGTTTCTTGTGGTTGGGCGCCAATTGCCCGGTCTTGGCCTCGTACATGGTCAGTGACCAGAACGCATCGGCCGGCGGTAGTTGGTCTTTGGCAAAATGGACGGTGTAGCTGTGACGCGCACCGTTGGCCGGCTTGCCTTCGCTGTCGACCGCGTAGGTCAGGTAGGCAACTTCGTCTGGCGAGTTGCCGAACAGGCGCAGGTTGGCCCCGGCGTACCGATACAGGTAATTGTTTTTCAGGCGGTCACGGCTGCCATGCAGTTCACCACTGGTTACTTGATGGGTATCGAGCTTGTCTTTCTTGAACGCTGCAAACTCGGCCTTGGCGTCTGCGATGCCGTCTTCCAGGGCTTTGCGTTGTTCGGCGCTCAGTTGGCCGACCTTGAACGGCTCACCCGGCGCGATGCCGATCTTGGCAAAGCGAGACAGCACGTCTTTCTCGCTGTCCTGAGGCTTGGCGTAGGCCAGCATAAAGTTCAGGTATCGAAACAGTTGCGGGCTGTCTGTCATGGCTGCCGTGGGCTTGGGCCATTCGATTTTAGCCACCTTGGCCGGCATAGGTTGTTTCACGTAGCCGCTCAGCGGCTGCACCTTATAGCCGTTCTGGATCTGTTTGACTTTGGTCAGGTCTTTTTCGTCAAACAACTGCGTGCGGTAGAGCGCATACACCAGGTTGCTTTCGCTATAGATCACCCGGTCTATGTCCACCGGCTGCTGACCCTTCCAGTCAGGCCCCGCGATCATGTAGTGGCCGCCATTGTTTCCAGTGTTTCGGGTACCCAGGTAGGCGATGTTCTGGCTATAGAGATCGATCAACTGCACTGAGTAATACCGATCGTCTTCGATCCGGGGCAACGTCAGTACCAGTGGCTCCCTGCGCAGATCCATCCAGACGAAGGAGTAGGGCGTGTCCGGGTTGGGCTTGAGTTGCGACGTGTCTTTAGGCCCCAGCACCTGAGCGGAGTGACTAATACGGTTAATCGGCGTTTTGAAACCTGTGCCACCTTGATCAACGGCCTGGGTATAGAGCGTCTTGTACATCTCAACGACCGGGTAGCCGTATAGATAGGCTTCCTTGGCGATCGCCCGGGCTTCGCCTGGGGTGGCGGTGAAGTCCGCCCAGACGCCGGTGCTCATGAGTATCGAGAGGCTCGCCAACAGCAGGCGCGTCGGTTTTCCAATCATGTCGTTGCGTCCTTCGTGAGTGCGTTTTGAAGAATAGGGCTGAGTGGCGCGGGGAGGCGTTGAGTTTCCGGTTTTCTTGGCCGAAGGTCACGTTAATCTCTGTACGTTTGACGCAAAAATGCCGCCCATGCAGGCGGCACTCAAGAGCGAACGGGCATTAATGCTATGGCAGCATCGATTTGACTTTGACGCGTAATTGATCGATCGAGAACGGTTTGGCGATCAGCTGCATGCCGTCAGACACGTCGATATTCTCGGCATAACCGCTGGCGAACAGGATGGGCAGTGCAGGGCGCAATGCGCGCACTTTGGTCGCCAGTTGCTTGCCGTTCATGTCCGGCAGGCCGACGTCGGTCATCATCAGGTCGATGGTGTTATCGGTGTTCTGCACCTGCGCCAACGCCTCTTCAGCATTGGCTGCTTCCAGCACAGTGAACTCCAACTCCTCCAAGACATCGACGATGAGCATGCGCACGATGTCATCGTCTTCGACGACAAGGATGGTGGAGGTGACTGCGGACATAATATGAAATTCCCAAAAAAAGACGAGGGTTTACACGCGGCCGTTCTGACAGGCCTCTTCCTTGAGTAAGCGCGCACTCATGACAAGTTCCCGCGGGCCGTAAAAACAATGCGATAGAAAAGCCATAGAGAATAGCCTGTTCTTTTATAGGAATCAGTACAAAACCGTTCCAGAAAAATGGTCTTGCCAGCCACTTTGGGGCAAACTCCCGGTTTTTCCACACTTGGCCAAGGCATGCCCATGACTCCAGCGTCGTCCGTCGATGAAAAGAGCTTTCGTAACCTCCTGAGCCGAAACGTCGCGCTGCCCTTGAGTGTGGGCGTGCTCAGCGCGGTGTTCTTCGTAGTGCTGATCACCTATCTGTTGTCGGTGATCCAGTGGGTTGAACACACCGATCGGGTGATCAATAACCTCAACGAGTCGTCCAAGCTGACCGTTGACTTGGAAACCGGCATGCGCGGCTTTCTGATCACGGGTGACGAGCATTTCCTCGACCCCTACGAAGTGGCCAAGCCGCGCATCATTGCCGATTTGCGCAATTTGCAGGACCTGGTGGCCGACAACCCACAACAGGTGGATCGCCTCAAACGCTTGGAAGCCCTGCAACTCGAGTGGAACAAATACGCCCAGTCGATGATTGATATGCAGCGTGAGAGCGGTGACTACCGCAGCGCCGTCAAGGCCGGTCGTGGCAAGCGCCTGACGGACGAGATCCGCAAGGAATACGACGACGCGGTGGCGATGGAGCAGCAGTTTCGCATCTCCCGGAATGAAGAGGTTACCCGTACCACGGTGATCAGTGTCACCTTGTACTTGGCGTTCGTACTGGGGTTGAGTGGTTTTCTGGCCTACATCGGACGCAAGAATTTAATCTCACTATCAGAGAGTTACAGCGATAACCTCGCGTCACAACAGAAGATTGCGCGGCGCCTGGAACAACAAGCCTGGCTGCGCAATGGCCAGACCGAACTGGCCGAGCAGGTGCTCGGCCAGCTCACCCTGAACATGCTGGGCCGCAATATCCTGCAATTCTTTGCCCAGTACATGGGCTCGGTCGTCGCCGCGCTGTACGTGCGTGAAGAACATGGCGGCCTCAAGCGCGTGGCCACCTATGGTTTCTCCCGCGAGCAGGAGCAGCAGGAACAGTCGATCTACAGCGACGAGGGCATCGTTGGGCAGTCCGCCAACCTGGGTCGCCTGATTCGCCTGGATGACGTTCCGGTGGATTACTTCAAAGTCAGCTCCGGCCTGGGTGAAAGCGCTACCCGCAGTGTACTGGTGGTGCCGACCAACAATGACGAGCGGGTCAACGGAGTGCTTGAGCTGGGGTTCCTGCGCCCTCTGGAAGAGCGCGACGTCGAGCTCCTGGAGCTGATTTCCGGCAATATCGGCACCTCCATCGAAGCCGCCCGCTATCGCCAGCGCTTGCAGGAAGTGCTGGCCGAGACACAGCAGCTCAACGAAGAGCTGCAAGTGCAGCAGGAAGAGCTCAAGACCGCCAACGAAGAGCTGGAAGAACAGTCACGCATCCTCAAGGAATCCCAGGCCCACCTGGAAACCCAGCAGGCGGAGCTGGAGCAGACCAACGAGCAGTTGGCCGAGCAGACCGAAACCCTGGCCGAACAACGTGACGCCATGGACCGCAAGAACGTTGAACTGAACCAGGCTCAACTTGAGCTGGAAGATCGCGCTGAAGAACTGCAGCGTTCCAGCAAGTACAAGTCCGAATTCCTCGCCAACATGTCCCACGAGCTGCGTACACCGCTGAACAGCTCGCTGATCCTGGCCAAGCTGCTGGCCGAGAACCCCCAGGAAAACCTCAGCGCTGAACAGGTCAAGTTCGCCGAGTCGATCTACTCCGCCGGTAATGACCTGCTCAACCTGATCAACGACATCCTCGACATCTCCAAGGTTGAGGCCGGCAAGCTGGAAATGCGACCGGAGAATTCCAGCGTTGCACGCCTTGTCGACGGCCTGCGTGGCATGTTCGAGCCGCTGGCGGCCGATCGCAAACTGGCCTTCCAGGTGGAGGTGCAGGAAGGCGCGCCGGGCATGTTGTTCACGGATCGCCAGCGCCTGGAGCAGATCCTCAAGAACCTGCTGTCCAACGCGGTCAAATTCACCGAACAGGGCGAGGTCAGCCTGTCAGTGTCCCGCGCACCGGGGGAGGGCATTGCCTTTGCCGTGCGCGATTCCGGCATTGGCATTGCGCCGGATCAGCAGGAAAGCATCTTCGAAGCCTTCCGTCAGGCGGATGGCACCACCAACCGTCGCTACGGTGGCACCGGCCTGGGCCTGTCGATTTCCCGCGACCTGGCGACCTTGCTGGGAGGCTACATCAGCGTGACCAGCGAGCCGGGCAAGGGCAGCATTTTCACGCTGATCCTGCCGGAACAGTATGTCGAGCGCGAAGAAGACGCTGCCCCCATCGAACAACCGCGCCAAGTGGTGGTGACGCCTGCGCCGACACCCGTGAAGGTGTCCCCGATGCCAGTGGCCGACGCCAAGCTGATCCCGCGCTTTGCCGACGACCGCGACAAGGCGCCGTTCACCACGCGCTGCATCCTGGTGGTGGAAGACGAGCCGAACTTCGCCCGTATCCTCTTCGACCTGGCCCATGAGCTGGGCTACAACTGCCTGGTGGCCCACGGCGCGGACGAAGGCTACAGCCTGGCCGAGGAATACGTACCCGATGCGATCCTGCTGGACATGCGCCTGCCGGACCATTCCGGGCTGACCGTGCTGCAACGCCTGAAAGAACATGCCAGCACCCGGCATATCCCGGTGCACGTGATTTCCGTGGAAGACCGCGTCGAAGCCGCCATGCACATGGGCGCCATCGGCTATGCGGTCAAGCCGACCACTCGCGAAGAGCTCAAGGACGTGTTCGCGCGCCTGGAAGCCAAGCTGACCCAGAAGGTCAAGCGCGTGCTTCTGGTTGAGGACGATGACCTGCAACGCGACAGCATTGCGCGCCTGATCGGCGACGATGACATCGAGATCACCGACGTGGGCTACGCCCAGGCTGCCTTGGACCTGCTGCGCACGAATATCTACGACTGCATGATCATCGACCTCAAGCTGCCAGACATGCTTGGCAACGAGCTGCTCAAGCGCATGGCGACCGAGGACATCTGCTCATTCCCACCCGTGATCGTCTACACCGGGCGCAACCTGACCCGCGATGAAGAGGCTGAGCTGCGCAAGTATTCGCGCTCGATCATCATCAAAGGTGCACGTTCGCCGGAGCGCTTGCTGGATGAAGTGACACTCTTTCTGCACAAAGTCGAATCCCAGCTGTCCCATGACCGCCAGAAGATGCTCAAGACCGCCCGCAGCCGCGATAAGGTCTTTGAGGGGCGTAAAATCCTGCTGGTGGACGACGATGTGCGCAACATCTTCGCCCTGACCAGCGCCTTGGAGCACAAAGGTGCAGTGGTGGTGATCGGGCGTAATGGCCGTGAAGCCATCGACAAACTCAATGAAGTCGAGGATATCGACCTGGTGCTGATGGACGTGATGATGCCGGAAATGGACGGTTACGAGGCCACCGCCTTGATCCGCCAGGACCCACGCTGGAAGAAGCTGCCGATCATCGCCGTGACGGCCAAGGCCATGAAGGACGATCAGGAGCGCTGTCTCGCGGCCGGTTCCAATGATTACCTGGCCAAGCCGATTGATCTGGACCGTCTGTTCTCACTGATTCGCGTCTGGCTACCGAAGATGGAACGCATTTAAGTGGAGCGAAGTTTCTTGGAAAAAAGCAGCGACATTGAGCTGCGCCTGTTGATCGAGGCGATTTACCTCAAGTACAGCTACGACTTCCGCGATTACTCCGGGGCGTCGGTGAAGCGGCGCGTGGCCCATGCCTTGCGCCAGTTCGATTGTGCGACCATTTCCGCCTTGCAGGAGCGTGTGCTGCACGACCCGGCGGCGTTCATGCAGTTGCTGCAGTTCCTGACGATTCCGGTGAGCGAGATGTTCCGTGACCCGTCGCACTTCCTGGCGATCCGTCAGGAAGTGGTACCGCTGCTCAAGACTTACCCGTCGATCAAGATCTGGATTGCCGGCTGCAGCACGGGCGAGGAGGTGTACTCCATGGCCATCCTGCTGCGCGAGGAGGGTTTGCTGGAGCGTACGATCATCTACGCCACCGACATCAACCCGGCGTCCCTGGACAAGGCCAAGCAGGGTATTTTTTCCCTGGAGAACGTACGCGCCTACACCGCCAACTATCAGCAGGCCGGTGGACAACGTTCATTTGCCGACTACTACACCGCGGCTTACGATTACGCGATATTCGATAAAACGCTGCGCGAAAATGTCACCTTTGCCGATCACAGCTTGGCGACCGACAGTGTATTCTCAGAAACTCAATTAATTTCGTGCCGTAACGTACTGATTTATTTCAATAAAAAATTGCAGGATCGCGCGTTTGGATTGTTCCATGAGTCGCTGTGCCATCGCGGCTTCCTGGTGCTGGGCAGCAAGGAGACCCTGGATTTCTCCGCCTACGGCAAACAGTTCGAACCCTTGGTCAAACAGGAACGGATCTACCGCAAACTATGAATCAAGCGGCTGCCAGCCCGGCATCGGTCCGGGGCATAGAAGCGATCGTCATCGGCGCCTCCGCCGGTGGCGTGGAGGCGTTGCTGACGATTTTCGCCGAGCTGCCTGCCGATTTCGGCTTGCCGATCATCACCGTGCTGCACTTGCCGGACGAGCGTCGCAGCCAACTGGCTGAAGTGTTCGACCGCCGCGTCGCCATGCCCGTGGTGGAAGCCCGTGACAAGGAAGTGATCAAGCCGGGCACCCTGTATTTTGCCGGCCCTGGCTATCACCTTTCGGTCGAGCATGACCGCAGCCTGTCCTTGAGCCAGGAAGACCGCGTGCACCACTCGCGGCCGGCGATTGATTACCTCTTTGAATCCGCCGCCGATGCCTATGGCACGGGCTTGCTTGCCATTCTGTTGACCGGCGCCAACCAGGACGGCGCGCGCGGCTTGGCCCATGTCAAGCAACAAGGTGGAACCACTGTGGTGCAAGAGCCCACAGAAGCACGCGTTGCCGTCATGCCCCTTGCAGCCCTGGCGCTCCACACACCCGACCACATTCTGACGCTGAGCCACATTGGCTCATTGCTGGCTTCCCTGGAATATTCCCCATGTTAAGTACTGTCCAGGCCAAACTGCTGATCGTCGACGATCTGCCGGAAAACCTGCTGGCCCTTGAAGCGCTGATCAAGCGCGAGGACCGCCATGTGTTCAAGGCATTGAGTGCCGACGAGGCCTTGTCCCTGTTGCTGGAGCATGAGTTCGCCATGGCGATTCTCGATGTGCAGATGCCCGGCATGAATGGTTTCGAGCTGGCCGAATTGATGCGCGGTACCGAGAAAACCAAGAACATCCCGATCGTGTTTGTCAGCGCGGCCGGCCGCGAACTCAATTACGCGTTCAAGGGTTACGAGAGCGGCGCCGTGGATTTCCTGCACAAGCCGCTGGATATTCACGCGGTGAAGAGCAAGGTCAACGTGTTCGTCGACCTGTTCCGCCAAAGCAAGGCCATGAAGCAACAGGTCGAGGCCCTGGAGCGCAGCCGTCGCGAGCAGGAACTGCTGCTGACGCGCCTGCAGGCGACCCAGGCCGAGCTGGAGCAGGCCGTGCGCATGCGTGACGACTTCATGTCGATCGTCGCCCACGAAGTGCGTACGCCCCTCAACGGCCTGATCCTCGAGACCCAGTTGCGCAAGATGCACCTGGCCCGTGACAATGCCGCCGCGTTCACCCTGGACAAGATGCACGCCATGGTCGACCGCGATGAGCGCCAGATCCAGAGCCTGATCCGCCTGATCGAAGACATGCTCGATGTCTCGCGCATCCGCACCGGCAAGCTGTCAATACGTCCGGCCCACTTCGACCTGACCCAATTGGTGAGCAATCTGGTGGAGAACTTCGCCCCCCAGGTCGCCGCAGCGGATTCTTCCATGATACTGGTTGCCGACGGCCCGGTGGAAGGCAACTGGGATGAGTTCCGTATCGAACAGGTAGTGACCAACCTGCTGACCAACGCCCTGCGCTACGGGGCCAAGAGCCCGGTGGAGGTGCGCGTGTACAGAGAGCATGGCGAGGCGCGGGTAGAGGTGCGCGACCATGGGATCGGCATCAGCGAAGAAAACCAGAAGCGTATTTTCCAACAGTTTGAGCGCGTGTCCGCCAGCCAAGTGGCTGCGGGCCTGGGCCTCGGGCTGTTCATTTCCGAGCAGATCGTTGCAGCCCATGGTGGCACCATCGAGGTCGAGAGCCAGATAGGCGAGGGCGCCTTGTTCCGGGTATGCCTGCCGTTGCAGGCCGCGGCATGAATTCAATCGTCACCTCGACGCAACCTCTGCGTGACCCCATGGTCGTAACTGCAGCAACTGACCGGACTAAGGCCTCCCATGAGTGAAGATGCACAAGATGTCGTACTGATCGTCGAGGACGACGAATCCATTATGTTTGTGCTGGGTGAATACCTGGCTGGCCTGGGCTATCGGGTATTGAAGGCGATCAATGGGGAGCAAGCCTTTGAAATCCTGGCGACCAAGCCGCACCTGGATTTGATGGTGACGGACTACCGTTTGCCGGGCGGGATTTCCGGCGTGCAGATTGCCGAGCCGGCGATCAAGTTGCGACCGGAATTGAAGGTTATTTTCATCAGCGGTTACCCGCAGGAAATCCTCGACTGCAACAGCCCGATCACGCGCAACGCGCCTATCCTGGCCAAGCCGTTTGACCTGGATACGTTGCAGGAGCATATACAGCGGTTGTTGGCGTGACACGTCCTTGTGTCAATCAATGGACTCAGTCCGCGCGGTCAAACACTTCAGCCTTGGCGCGAGAATCAAGCACCTGAGGCACATGCCCGCCTTCGATCAGGTCAAACGTCCCATCTGGCTTGACATCAATGCCGGAGGCGGTGGCGATCGTGGCGGAGGCGGGTTGTCGCTTCATGATGTTCAGTAACACAGTCTCACCGTTATGGCTTTGCCCTAGCGCACTGCCCAGCCCGGAGGTGGACCTGCTTAGATCGCCTCCCACGAAAATCACTTTTCCGCCACCCGCCAAGGATGCATCCAGCTCTTTGAGTACACGATATTGTTCGGTACTTGGAACGCCGCCTTGAAAGTGCATCAATGTGCGCTTGCCGTAGATCCCCTCTTTAAGGTCGGTAAGTACGGCAATGGCCGTGCAATCACTGATCCCCCTAGTGCGAATTATCGAGGTGGAATCTGTGGCGGTGACATTTATATAGTCCGACATGTGGACTTCGTGGAAGGTGGCGGCGGGGGGAGTGTCGCCTTGGGGCTTCGTAATCGCCGCCTCCCTTGTCGGGATTCCATCCGTGGTGCCGGTCGGTTTCAGCACAGTAATGCGCTTGTCATAAAGCCCTTTGACGTTACGGGTGTCAAAGGTTGCGGCGCTCATCCACGACGCCTCGAACTCACTGATCTTGAATTCAAGCGTGTTGCGATCGGCGCTGTGCGTTTTATAGGGCGCCGGAAGTTTCTTGTCATTGAATATTCTATCCAAGCCGCGACGCATCATCTTTTCGCTCGAGAACTCGGCAACGCCATAGTTGGGATCGTAAAAAAAGAATGTTTTATTTGTGCCATCCGACGTCACACCCGCCAGCATTGCGTGGTCAGGTGTCTCGATCATAAAGGTCTTGTTACCGTCGGCGCGCGCCAAATCTTTCACCATGTCTTGATAGGATACTTGGTGGGGTGCCTTGCCGATGTGGATCGTATCCGGGTGGCCCACGGATTGTTGTAGTCGAGCCAACGAGCGCTTGAATGTTCTCGATGCTTCTTCTGTGGGCTTTGCAGCTGCGGCATATACATTGTCAAGAAAGATCCGCTCTTTACCCTCTGCCTTGGCGGACGCAAAGGCCCGTGAAAGGCCTGCACATTGCCCCTGGGAAAGCGGGTTGGTTTGGCTAAGGTAAAGCGTTTGAGGAACTGGGGTAAACGTGCCGCCCACGGAATTTACATGCGTGTCGAACATCTGTGCGCCCTTGAACCCATGCTGGACGGCCAGTCTTTCCTGCTGACGGACTAACGTACCGACTTCCTCTGCCGTTCGGCCGGGACGAATCGCCAGCTTTATGACGTCTTCTGATTTCATGCCGTTGGTGTAGCCCTCAATACGTTGCGGATCGCCTTGATCGTACCCCCGCTTATACGCTGCACTGGGCACCCCATCGCCTTGGTGAGTATCGAGCAACCGTCCCCACTCTCTTCGCGCTTGGATAGATGCCGCTGATGGAGACGTAACTGTAGTCTCCCAAGCGCCAAGCTCACGTGCGTTGCCCCGAATAGACGGTTGGAAGTCATCCAGTGCTTTGCCATAGGGACGCAGGGAGTCCGTATCAAAGGCATACCATTTATTATCCTGAAGCACAGCAATGCCATTGGAAACTGACCCGCCTGCCTTGTAAGTTCCCACCGCAGCTGCATCAAATTGTTTGCTTGCGGCCACTAAATCGTAGTTGTTCAACCCTTTCAATTGTCGGATGTCTTGAGCCGCATCGGAGATGACGCGTTTTCCGGCGCTCACCACACCACGTCCACCCGCTCGCAGTAAATCCACGGTACCGTCAAGCGGGTTCACCAGGCTGACCGCACCCAGCCCGACGGATTTTGTTATCCGTAAGGCCTTGCCTCCCGCAGAGGCGGCACTGGATGCCACTTTCGCCACTTTACCAGCCGTGCCAGCCCCGACTGTCAGTACGCCAAATATATCGAGGGACAAGTCAATGATGCCTTCCCCGATATTGCCATTGATGAAGTTGTTGATAGCCGACCTGAACGGGATCAGGTTAAGCAGGATCTCACCCAGTTTCTTGTAGAACGGTACTTCGGACTCAAACGTCGTGAGACCACGGGCCTGGGCTTCGAGTGATCGCCATGTGCTGGTATGTTTGGCAACTGTTACGCCGATCAGCGTTGTTCTCAGGCTGGCGAAGCTATTCAATGGCCCTGCGCCATCCGCTGTTTCTTGCCTCAAGTCGTCGCGAATGGAAAGGGCGATGGGTTCCATGGAACGATAAGGCGTATTGACGTTAAGTGGCACGCCGTCGTAAATACCAGGGCCGGGCTGGATGCCGGATGGAAAATCACCCAGGTCCCGGCGCTTTTCGAGCGTGTTTTTCTGAACATTGAGTTCATACGTGTGAGGGATTCCGTCGCGTATGACTTTCAACAGAACAGGCTTGCCCTTCTTGACCGGTTGTACTTTAGGCTCGTTGCCCACAAGTGCAATATCTTGCAGACCTCTCATCTCGCTGAAAGCAGAAATACTTCCCAACTCAATATTCTTGCGATCTTCCAGGGGCAACTGCGCAATCAAGTTTTTGACCTGGGTGACGACGCTTTTGTCCAAGGCAAGGCCAAAGGCTTTGTATTGAGTCGCAAACTCTGTGGTTATGTTCTTCAGGTCCTTGGTCTTACTCAGTACATCCTCAATCGTGAAGTTTGGCGTATTGGCCTCGGAGCGGCCACGGCCTCTGGCCGGCGGTGTATAGGAGGCGAGTCGCCAGGCGTTGGTCCCATTGGACCTGCCCCTTACATTCGGCGCTTTTGGCGGGTTATGGAGCATGTTTTCCATGTACAGGTCCAGAAGCGAATAAGGGCCTTCTCGATCCCTGTCGTATTTGTCGAGCACTATGCATTTCAATTCCAGGCGCACGTCATCCCCCAGTGCCTTGCGCAACGCTGCCAGGGCAAGCTCCTTGCGGGAAGAAGGTGCAAGCGTGCGTTGTGCTTCGGACGCACCGCGCAACTCGGTTACTTGCGCGTTATAGGCATCGGTGATTGTTGCCATGTCCGCAGGCGACGTGACGCTTGTGACGATGCTGTTAGTAAGACCCCACTCCTTGAGCGCCTCGTACTGGCTGACGTATTCGATCTTGCGCTGGGCATCGGAGACGGGCGCAATGTCCCCCGACATCATCACGTCCGCATAACTCATCGTCGCCGTCGCACCAGGCGCCTGCGCCTCGATACGGGCCACCGCCGTGCTAAAGCTCACGTGGGCAGGAGAGCCGTGGGTGAGCGTCGGCGGAATATCCTTCACCAGTAACTCCGGCGCCTTCGAGGCCAATCGCAAATGTGCTTGAACCAGTGCCCTCTCGGGAGATGAGGCCTCACGTACGCGGTAGTACAAGTGGTCGGCCACTCGCTGGAGCGTTCCCGATAACGGCTTGCCTTTGAGTTGCTGGCCAGCGAGGTCAAAGCCCGAAATGTGCTTTTGCGGTAAGGCACGCTGGGTCAGTAGATCCCCTACGTTCACGTTTAAGGCAGCCAATAACCAGTCGTTGATACTGCCTTTGACTGACAGTGTGTCGAACTTGGCCTGGATCGCAGTGCCCAGTGCCTGGCCCTTGGGTGACTGAATGAGCCGGTCAATCAGTTGTCGCGGCTTGCGCAGTTCGGACGGATCTATGGCAACACCCTGCATCAATGCCTCCAGCACTCCACCGGTGGTCCCGACGTTCAGATCGCCCACATTGCCGTGCAGCAAAAACGCCAACAATTGGCGCTGGCTGCCTGCATCAAGGGGTTGAGGCCAGGACAAGGCCCCACCATAGTTGCCATTGATCGGGCTGTGGAGGGTGGGTGTCAGCAGGTAAATTTTGAGGTTTTCCACCTCTTGAGCAGTCCCGGGGAGGTTGATCCCATGGTACTCAAGTAAATCTTTAAGGGTATTCAAGCCAGTTCCCGCGCGCCCCCAGTCTTGGGTATATGAGGAGTCGGGATGAGCCTCGAAAGGGGTCCCATTCAAATACTGGGAAAGGGTGGAGGCTTCACGCGTGCCCGACCTCAGTTCTTCACCCAGATTCTCCAGCCACTTGGCGGCCTCGTGCCGGTCGTGCATATTTCCCAGCAGGGTTTTCTGGCGGTTGAGTGCGTCTTCACTGCGTTGCTCGTGGACGTTGGAAAACGCGACGGGATCCAGCGTCGAAAAGGATTTGTCGCGCTCCAACTCGGCTGCGCGTTGCTGGAAAGCGGAAGGTGAGTGCAGCGCCTGTTCGAAGTAAAACTGCCCAACCAGCCAGGCCGGTGCGCGATCGATGTTCGTTGGGTGTGGCGGGCTGAAGGGCAGGCTTCTGCTGGAGACGGCCCTACCGGCTTCCATCAGCGGGCCTCTGACTGCGGCCCACGCTGGGTCCCCGTTTCCGGCGATGTCTGTACCACGCGCTGTCGTTTGGAAATAGATTCGCCCGGCAGTTGGCAGTATTTTGATCGTGCCAGTTGCACTGCTGTCACGTCTCCATGCAATAAAGTCGGGCGATTGAGCGGCTTCACCCAGCTGCTTCCACCACTGTCCGAACGTGGAGTGCGCCGGGACATCAACCATAATCGCATTGTCGTTGACGGGGACGCCTGTAAAACCGCTCAACGCCTTGCCATAGTTTTGTGCCAGTAAACTATCGCCGTGGGCACGAGACGACTCATCGCCAGCCGGAGAGGGTACGTCTGCGCGTCTGGCTTCAGAGCGTGCTTGTGTTACAGGCGCCTCAGTATGAGTGGAGAGAGGCAACAGCGAGGTGCGCGATAAACTATTCGTAATCGTCATGGCATTTGGACTCGATCTTGGGAACTGAGGCCCACTGGGTACAGATTCTGATTACCCGTGGTAATCGTTCGTACCGCTATCCCCTTGATCGATTCCGGCCAAATGCGAAAACTCTATTACTTGTTATTGCTTTGCGTCTGCGGAGGATCTGCCTCTGTGTTGTGCGCCCGTATCATTTCCCGCACCTTCGCCGTCAACAAATCAAAGGTGAACGGCTTGGTGATCAACTGCATCCCAGGGTCCAGAAAACCACCACGCACGGCCGCGTGTTCGGCATAGCCGGTGATGAACAGCACCTTGAGGTCAGGGCGGATCTGCCGGCCTATTTCGGCGAGTTGCCGGCCGTTCATGCCAGGCAGGCCGACATCGCTGATCATCAGGTCGATACGCTGATCGGATTCGATGATCGGCACCGCAGTGTTGGCGTCACCGGCCTCGACAAAGCCATAGCCCAACTCTTTGAGCACCGCGCTGACCAATACCCGCACGGCGGGGTCGTCCTCGACGATCAACACCGTTTCTCCCGCATTGGCGAAAGGCAGCAGCGCCGCGTCAGCCGCCACGTCCGCGACGATTTCCCCGATGAATCGAGGTAGAAACAGGCTGACAGTCGTGCCTTTGCCAACTTCACTGTGGATGATGACGTGGCCGTGGGATTGGCGGGCGAAGCCATAGATCATCGATAGCCCCAGGCCCGTGCCTTGGCCGATCGGTTTAGTGGTGAAGAACGGGTCAAATACACGCCCCATCACACTTTCCGGAATACCGCAGCCCGTGTCGCTGACACTCAATTCGACGTAGTCACCGGGTTCCAAGGTGCCATAAGCGGCCGTGAACACGTTGTCGAGGTGGCGGTTGGTGGTTTCCACGGTAAGGCTGCCGCCGTTGGGCATGGCGTCTCGCGCATTGATCACCAGGTTGAGCAGGGCGCTTTCCAACTGATTGGGGTCGGCCTCGGCGGTCCACAGGTGGCCGGTGAGGCGCATGTCCAGGGCGATGCTTTCATTGATGCTGCGTTGCAGCAGCTCACCCATGGACGTGACCAATTGGTTGATCTCCACAGGTTTTGAATCAAGGGATTGGCGGCGGGAGAACGCCAGCAGCCGGTGGGTGAGGCCGGCAGCACGATTGGCCGAGGTAACGCCGAGGTCGATCAGGCCGTCGAGGTCGTCCAGTTTGCCCCGGGACACACGCCTTCGCAGCAACTCCAGGCTGCCGATGATGCCGGTCAGCATGTTGTTGAAGTCATGGGCGATGCCGCCGGTCAACTGGCCGACCGCTTCCATCTTCTGCGATTGGCGCAACGCATCTTCGTTGTGACGCAGTTGGGCAGTGCGTTCTTCGACCTGTTGCTCGAGGGTTTCCAACGTACGCTGCAGGCGCAGTTCGCTTTCACTCAGTTCTATCAGGCGGTCCCGTGCTTCGTATTGCCGACGACGCCCACGCAGGGCGGTGCTGACCAGGCTGATCAGCGTCACCGGATGGAACGGACGCTCCAGGAACGTCACATTGCCCAGCAAGCCGCTGAACCGGGATGAACCGTTCTGTTCGCTGCCGCCGTGGTGGGTCATCAGGACAATAGGCAAGTCTGACCAGGCAGGTTGTTGGTGCAAATGCTCCAGCAAGGGATCGAGGTCAACGCCGCGCAGCGCTTCGGCGGCGATGATCAGCAAACCGCAGCCGTGCTCCAATGCCTCGCACAACGTGCCCAGATCGCTGGCAATGATGCCACTGTAACCGGCCTCATTGAGCATCATCAGCGCAAGCGAGCTGTCACGTCCCAGCGGCGCGAGGATGATCGCGCGCTCGGAGACAGGTGTCACGACCGTCACTAGCCCATGTCCTTGAGCAGGGGCGAGCCGGCGCCCATGTAGGTGGGAATGCCGCGCAGGACACCCTGGAAGTTGTTCAACGGCTCGCCCACGGTCATGCCACGGCTGCCGATGCGGTACTCACGAATCGTCGCCTCATGGGAGCCGGTACGTTTCTTGATAATCGAGATGGCGCGACGCACCTCGCCGAGTGCCTCGAAGTAACGCAGCAGAATCACCGTATCGGCCAAGTAAGTAATATCGACTGGCGCCTGCATGTCACCGACCAGGCCATGCTGGGCGACGGTCATGAAGGTGGCTGCGCCTCTGCGGTTCAGGTACAGCAACAGTTCGTGCATATGCAGGATCAGTGCGTTCTCTTCCGGCATTGCGGCCTGATAGCCGTTGATGCTGTCGATGACCACAGTCTTGATCCCACGCTCATCCACACAACGCCGGACGCGGTGGGAGAACTCGCCGGGAGACAGTTCAGCGGCGTCCACTTGCTCGATCAGCAGATTGCCGGTGGCTTGCAAGGCCGCCAGGTCGATGCCCATGTTCTTCATGCGCTCGAACAGCAGGCCCAACTCTTCATCGAAGATGAACAGCGCCGCCTTTTCGCCACGGGCCACGGCGGCGGCGGCGAAAATCATCGAGATCAGCGACTTGCCTGTACCGGCCGGGCCGAGGATCAGGCTGCTGGAGCCCGTCTCGATGCCGCCGCCAAGCAACGAATCAAGCTCGCGGATGCCGCTGGTGAGCGTCTCGCGGTTGTAGCCGCCACGGTGCTCGGCCGCGACCAGACGCGGGAAAACATGCACACCACCTCGCATGATGGTGAAGTCATGGAAGCCGCCACGGTACTTCTGGCCCCGGTACTTCACCACCCGTACCCGGCGACGTTCGGCGCCGTAGTTGGGCGTCAGTTCTTCCAGGCGAATCACCCCGTGGGCCACGCTGTGCACGGTCTTATCCAAGGATTCGGTGGTCAGGTCATCCAGCAGCAGCACGGTTGCGTCATAACGGACGAAGTAATGTTTGATCGCCAGGATCTGTCGACGATAACGCAAAGAACTCTGCGCCAGCAGGCGGATCTCGGAGAGGCTGTCGACGACCACGCGGGTCGGCTTGACCCGCTCAACCACCTCGAAGATTTGCCGCGTGGCTTCGCCCAGTTCCAAGTCCGAGGAATACAGCAGGCTTTGCTGATGTTCAGCGTTGAGCAGGCTTTCCGGTGGGGTCAGCTCGAAGATATGGATATTCTCGTCCAAGTCCCAGCCGTGGGATTTGGCACCTTGACGCAGTTCACGTTCGGTCTCGGACAAGGTGATGTACAACGAAGTCTCACCGTTCTTTGCGCCCGCCTGCAGAAAATGCAGGGCGACGGTGGTTTTACCGGTGCCTGGTTCACCTTCCAGCAGGAACAGGTGGCTGCGCGATAGTCCCCCGGAAAGAATGTCATCCAGACCTTCGATGCCGGTGGCGGCCTTTTCACTGAACAGCTCGTTGGATGTAGACAAGGAGTGCCCTCAGGTCACGTTCAAATAGAGGGGCGCGCCGCTCTTGGTGCGCCATATTTACTTGACCGTAGTGGCCTTTAGCGGTTCAACGTTTCGTAAAGTTTGTGCAACGATGGCTTGGGTTTACACGTTTTCAGCCTGGACCTACAGGCCTTGCTGCAACGCCGGATCATCCGGATTCTGTTGCTCAAGCTGCGCCAGCAGGACCTGGACGTTCTGCAACTGACCGCTTTCCTTCCAGTAATTGATCAGCAACACCCGTGCCTTGCGATTGGCGGGGTGGCGCTGGATGATTTCTTCCAGTTGGCGCTGGGCCGCCTCCAGTTCTTCCTGGGCGTGCAGGGTAGTGGCGAGGTCGTAGCGATAGTCCTGATTGTCCGGTTCCAGCTCAACGGCCTTGGACAGACCGAGCAGTGCATAGGGCCGCTCGCCGTGGTGCAACAGCCAAATGCCCAACGCGTGCTGCAGGTAGGCCGACTCGGGGTGCGCGGACAACTGACGCGCGAGCAACTGGCGGGACTCATCGGTCTTCCCTTGTTTATCCAGCAGTTCGATCTGCGCGACGACGGCTTGCAGGTTGTCTGGCTGCAGGCGCATCGCCTGTTCCAGGGCATTTTGCGCCTCCGGCAACAGCGCGCTGTGGATGTACAGGCGTGCCAGTTGAATCCAGCCTTCGGCCGTTTCGGGCTGGGCCTTGAGTTTTTTCACGAACTCGTCCAGTACCTGCTGCAACGGACCAAAATAGAGGCCCAAGGTATCTGGCGATAAACCGAGCAACGCGTTGGCGGCGGCAAACCGTACCTCCTCCTCGGGATCGTCCAGCACGGGGCCGAGCAACAGCGTGCGCTGACCGGTCGGGACCAGGCCGACAATACTGTGAATGGCGGCCTCGCGCACCAGGGGCGACTCGCTGGCCAAGTCTTTGTCTGCCAGCTTCAGGGCCTGGGGACTGGGATAGTTAGGCAACTCAGCATGCAACGCAGCGCGGCGCTCGGGGGACAGGTCCGGCCGGCCCAGTTGCTGGTACAACACCCGCGCCGCCCCAGGCTCGCCGTTACGCGCCTGTTTCAGGGCCTTGGAGTAACCATGGGCAATAGCGGGCGCTACAGCCACCGGGGTGGAGCGAGAGAAATACCAGGTGATCAGCACAATCAACAACAGGGCGCACAGGCCGACGAGGGAGTAACGGCGTGACTTTGACATGCAGGCGTCCGAAAGCGTGGGCAGCAAAGCCGTCAGCTTCGGTCAGACCACGGCAGGTGTCAAACCCGCATCAGGTCAGCACGTATTCCACCGGCTCCAAAGGCGGTGGCAGATCGGTTTCACCGAGGGCGGCCAATACTTCGCGCTCCAGAGTGCGCAGGAGGGCATTGCAGGGCAGGTCGTTTTCGTCAAAGCCGAACGGGTCCTCCAGGTCATCACCGATTTCATCGAGGCCGAAAAACGTGTAGCTGACGATGGCCGTGAACACAGGCGTCAACCAACCCAACGGCTCGGCCATGGCGAACGGCAGCAAGATGCAGAACAGGTAGATAGTGCGATGCAGCAACAAGGTATAGGGAAAGGGCAGCGGCGTGCTCTTGATCCGCTCGCAGGACGCCTGCACCTGGCTGAGACTGACCAGGCGCGCCTCCCACTGTGTGTAGCGCCATTCGCTGATCACGCCTTGCTCGGCCAATGCGCAAAACCGTGCGCCGACCTGTTGCAGCAGGTTGTCGGGCAGGTTGGGATGGTTGGCCTGGAACTGGCTCCACGGCTTTATGGCCTGGGCTTCATCTTCATGGCGCAGCCGTGCGACCAGGCCATGGGCGAAGCCGCACACGCTGCGCAGCAAACCCGCACGCTCGGCCGGGTCCCGCAGCACCTGGGTTTCGCGGATCAACGAGCGCACATCGATGATCATCTGCCCCAGTTGCTTGCGGCCCTCCCACCAACGGTCATAGCAGGCGTTGTTGCGAAAGCTCATGAAGATCGACAGCGACAGCCCGAGCAAGGTGAACGGCGTGGCATTGACCTTGGAAAAATACGCCGGGTGCAGGGTTTCCACCAGCACGATCACCGAGGCCAGCAGGGTGACTAACAGGCTGCGCAGGGCGATGCGCTTGGCTATCGAACCCTTGAGGGAAAACAGGATGCCCAGGAGGTTGGGTTTGGGTCGGACTATCATTCAGGGGGCGAGCTTCTGTGTTGGTGCAGCCCATCAGGTTAGAAGCACGCACTGCGCCCGTCCAATCGCTTGGGCTGACTGGCTGATCGGCGGGGTCGATGACTGGCCAAACCAGTCAGGCAGGTTGAGGGCTTTGACCATTGCCGCAGTGGCGCTCTGGGGCGACTATTTCGACGATTCGGACCGTTAAAGAGAATAACAATGCAGATTGAAAACAAGATCTTCCTGGTCAGCGGCGGCGCTTCCGGCCTGGGTGCGGCCACCGCTGAAATGCTCGTAGCGGCAGGCGCCAAGGTGATGCTGGTAGACCTCAACGCCGATGCCGTGGCGGCCAAGGCCCAGCAGTTGGGCGCGAATGCCCGTAGCAGCGTGGCGGATATCAGCCAGGAAGCGGCCGCCGAAGCCGCCGTACAGGCCACCGTTGCAGCCTTTGGCGGGTTGCATGGGCTGGTGAACTGCGCCGGCGTAGTGCGTGGCGAGAAAATCCTCGGCAAGAACGGCCCCCATGGCCTGGCCAGCTTCGCCCAAGTGATCAACGTCAACCTGATCGGCAGTTTCAACCTGTTGCGCCTGGCGGCCGCTGCCATTGCCGAAACCGAGGCGAATGCCGACGGCGAACGCGGTGTGATCATCAACACCGCCTCCGTTGCCGCGTTTGACGGTCAGATCGGCCAGGCGGCGTATTCCGCGTCCAAGGGCGCCATCGCCAGCCTCACCCTGCCGGCCGCGCGTGAACTGGCGCGTTTTGGCATCCGCGTCATGACCATCGCGCCCGGCATTTTCGAGACGCCGATGATGGCTGGCATGACCCCGGAAGTCCGTGATTCCCTTGCGGCCGGCGTGCCATTCCCGCCACGCCTGGGCAAACCCGCCGAATACGCCGCGCTGGTGCGGCACATCATTGAAAACAGCATGCTCAATGGCGAGGTGATCCGTCTCGACGGTGCCTTGCGCATGGCAGCCAAGTAAGGAGGATTTTCCATGACCGATCCCATCGTTATTGTCAGCGCCGTGCGCACGCCCATGGGTGGCTTCCAGGGTGACCTCAAGGGCCTGACCGCGCCGCAGCTGGGTTCCGCCGCGATTCGTGCGGCCGTCGACAGGGCCGGTATCGCCACCGATGCCGTGGATGAAGTGCTGTTCGGCTGCGTCCTGCCCGCAGGCCTCGGCCAGGCACCCGCACGCCAGGCGGCGTTGGGCGCCGGGCTGGACAAGGCCACGCGCTGCACCACCCTCAACAAGATGTGCGGCTCGGGCATGGAAGCCGTGATCCTGGCCCATGATTCGCTGCTGGCCGGTAGCGTCGACGTGGTGATTGCCGGTGGCATGGAAAGCATGTCCAACGCACCGTACCTGCTCGACCGCGCCCGCAGTGGCTACCGCATGGGCCACGGCAAGGTGCTGGACCACATGTTCCTCGACGGCTTGGAAGATGCCTACGACAAAGGCCGCCTGATGGGCACCTTTGCCGAGGACTGTGCCCTGCACAACGGTTTTACCCGCGAGGCCCAGGATGCGTTTGCCATTGCGTCCCTGACCCGCGCGCAGGAAGCGATCTCCCATGGCAATTTTGCCGCCGAGATCGTTCCGGTGCAGGTCACCGTGGGCAAGGAGCAGAAAACCATCCTGCATGACGAACAGCCGCCCAAGGCCAAGCTGGACAAGATCAGCAGCCTGAAACCGGCGTTCCGTGAAGGCGGCACGGTAACGGCGGCCAACTCCAGCTCGATTTCCGATGGCGCAGCGGCCTTACTGCTGATGCGTCAGTCCGAGGCGCAGCAACGTGGCCTCAGGCCCTTGGCAGTGATCCGTGGGCATGCGGCATTTGCCGATGAGCCAGGATTGTTCCCGGTGGCGCCGGTGGGCGCTATCCGCAAATTGATGACCAAGACCGGCTGGAACCTGGATGAGGTGGATCTGTTCGAGATCAACGAAGCCTTCGCCGTGGTCAGCCTGGTGACCATGAGCAAGCTGGAAATCCCCCACGCCAAGGTCAATATCCACGGCGGCGCCTGTGCCCTGGGCCATCCGATCGGCGCCTCTGGTGCGCGGATCCTGGTGACGCTGCTTTCGGCCCTGCGCCAGAACGGCCTCAAGCGTGGCGTCGCAGCCATTTGTATCGGCGGTGGTGAAGCCACGGCCATGGCTGTTGAATGCCTGTACTAAGGACTGACCATGCTGCCCAATGACGAACAACTGCAAATCAGCGACGCGGCCCGGCAATTTGCCCAGGAGCGCCTGAAACCCTTTGCCGCCGAATGGGACCGCGAGCATCGCTTTCCCAAGGAAGCCATCGGTGAAATGGCCGAACTGGGCTTCTTCGGCATGCTGGTGCCGGAACAGTGGGGCGGTTGCGACACCGGCTACCTGGCCTACGCCATGGCCCTGGAAGAAATCGCCGCAGGTGACGGCGCCTGCTCCACCATCATGAGCGTGCACAACTCGGTAGGCTGCGTGCCGATCCTCAAGTTCGGCAACGACCAGCAGAAAGAACAATTCCTCAAGCCCCTGGCCAGCGGCGCCATGCTCGGTGCCTTCGCGCTGACCGAGCCCCAGGCCGGTTCCGACGCCAGCAGCCTGAAAACCCGTGCACGCCTGGAAGGTAACCATTACGTGCTTAATGGCTGCAAGCAGTTCATCACCTCTGGGCAAAACGCCGGGGTGGTGATTGTGTTTGCTGTGACCGATCCGACGGCGGGCAAACGCGGGATCAGCGCGTTCATCGTGCCGACCGATTCGCCGGGCTACAGCGTGGCGCGGGTCGAGGACAAGCTCGGCCAGCATGCGTCCGACACCTGTCAGATTCTGTTCGAGGAGGTGAAGGTGCCAGTCGCCAACCGTCTTGGGGAGGAGGGCGAAGGCTACAAGATTGCCCTGGCCAACCTTGAGGGCGGCCGCGTGGGTATTGCTTCACAAGCGGTGGGCATGGCCCGCGCCGCCTTTGAAGCCGCCCGCGACTACGCCCGTGAGCGTGAAAGTTTCGGCAAACCGATCATTGAACATCAGGCCGTGGCCTTCCGCCTGGCGGACATGGCCACGCAAATTGCGGTCGCCCGGCAGATGGTGCATTACGCCGCCGCCCTGCGTGACAGCGGCAAGCCAGCGCTGGTGGAAGCCTCGATGGCGAAGCTGTTCGCCTCGGAAATGGCCGAGAAAGTCTGTTCGGCCGCCTTGCAAACCCTGGGCGGTTACGGTTACCTGAGCGACTTCCCCCTGGAGCGGATCTACCGCGACGTGCGGGTCTGCCAGATTTACGAAGGCACCAGCGATATCCAGCGCATGGTCATCTCACGCAATCTCTAAGGAGCCGATACATGAGTTACGAAACCATTTTGCTCGACGTCCAAGGCCGCGTCGGGCTGATTACCCTCAATCGCCCGCAAGCCTTGAACGCTCTCAACGCGCAACTGGTCAGTGAATTGAACCAGGCACTGGATGGCCTGGAAGCCAACCCGGAAATCGGTTGCATTGTGCTGACTGGCTCCAAGAAAGCCTTCGCTGCCGGTGCCGACATCAAGGAAATGGCCGAGCTGACCTACCCGCAGATCTACCTTGATGACCTGTTCAGCGACAGCGACCGCGTGGCCAACCGCCGCAAGCCGATCATTGCCGCCGTCAACGGGTTTGCCCTGGGTGGCGGCTGCGAACTGGCCTTGATGTGCGACTTTATCCTGGCAGGCGACGGCGCCAAGTTCGGCCAGCCGGAAATCAACCTCGGCGTACTGCCGGGCATGGGCGGCACCCAGCGCCTGACCCGTGCCGTGGGCAAGGCCAAGGCCATGGAAATGTGCCTGACCGGGCGTTTTATCGACGCGGAAGAAGCCGAGCGCTGCGGGATCGTCGCGCGTATCGTCCCGGCTGATGAGCTGTTGGAAGAGGCGCTGAAAGTCGCGACTCTGATTGCTGGCAAGTCAGTGCCTATCAGCATGATGGTCAAGGAAAGCGTGAACCGTGCGTTTGAAGTGAGCCTGTCGGAAGGCGTGCGCTTTGAGCGCCGGGTGTTCCATGCAGCGTTCGCGACGCAGGATCAGAAGGAAGGCATGGCGGCGTTTGTGGCCAAGCGTGCGCCCGAGTTCAAGGACAAGTAACGCGGTTGTGTGAACACTAGAGCTCAAATGTGGGAGCGGGCTTGCTCGCGAAGGCGGTGTTTCAGTCGACATCTTCATGACTGATCCACTGCCTTCGCGAGCAAGCCCGCTCCCACAATGATTTTGCACTGTGTCAATTAAAGCTGGTAGTGCTTGAGTTCCCTGGCAATCACCATTCGCTGAATCTCGCTGGTCCCCTCGTAAATTTGCGTGATCCGCGCATCCCGGTAGTAACGCTCCACCGGGTAATCCTCCAGATACCCATACCCGCCATGAATCTGCATCGCTGACGAGCAGACCTTCTCCGCCATTTCCGAGGCAAACAGCTTCGCCTGGGAAGCTTCCGACAGGCACGGTTTGCCGGCACTGCGCAGTCGTGCAGCATGCAAGATCAACAAGCGTGCGGCATTCAGCTGGGTTTGCATGTCGGCCAGCAGATTGGCCACGCTCTGGTGCTCGATGATCGCCTTATTGAATTGCACGCGGTCACGGGCATAAGCCAACGCTGCCTCAAACGCCGCACGGGCGATGCCCAGCGCCTGGGCGGCAATGCCGATGCGTCCACCTTCCAGGTTGGAGAGAGCAATCGCCAGGCCTTTTCCGCGCTCACCCAACAGGTTGGCCTCGGGCACTGTGCATTGGTTGAGGGTGACGGCGCAGGTGTCGGAGGCGCGAATGCCCATTTTGTGTTCGGTGCGGTCCACCACGAATCCCGGTGTTGCGGTGGGCACCAGGAACGCCGAGATGCCTTTTTTGCCCAGCTCGGGGTCGGTCACGGCAAATACGATTGCCAGTTTGGCGCGCTTGCCGTTGCTGACGAATTGCTTGGCGCCAGTGATCACCCACTGACCATCACGCAATTCGGCGCGGGTGCGCAAATTGTGAGCTTCGGAGCCGGCCTGGGGCTCGGTCAGGCAGAAGCAGCCGATGGCCTGGCCGCTGGCGAGGTCCGCCAGCCAAGTCTGCTTCTGTGCCTCTGTGCCGTAATTGAGGATCGGCCCGCAACCCACTGAATTATGGATACTCATCAACGCGCCCGTGGCGCCGTCGCCGGCAGAAATCTCTTCCACAGCGAGGGCGTAGGCGACGTAATCGACGTAGGTGCCACCCCATTCTTCAGGCACCACCATGCCCAGCAGACCCAGTTCGCCCATCTTGGCGACCAGGGCGTCGTCGATCCAGCCGGCTTTCTCCCAGGCTTGGGCGTAGGGCGCAATTTCGCCACGGGCAAAGTCGCGCGCCATGTCGCGGATCATTACTTGTTCTTCTGTATATTCAATGTCTTGCATGGCTTAGTTCGCAACCTGCTCGAAGTGTTGAAAGAAGCTTTCTACATGACTAAGGGAAAGCCCATGCAGGGTGGGTGGGTTCCAGCGCGGGGCCTTGTCCTTGTCGATGATCAGCGCACGCACGCCCTCAATCAGATCGCCACGTTCGAACCATTGGCGGTCCAAGTGCAATTCCAGGGCAAAACACTGCTCCAAAGGCAGGCGGCGGCCGCGACGTAGCATTTCAAGGGTAACGGCCATGGCCAGGGGGGAGCGGGTCTGCATCAGGTTGGCGGTGGTCAGCGCCCATTCGTGGCTGTCAGCCACGGTGACCTGTTGCAGTTGCTCGACAATGCTCGGCACATCCGGCAGCGCAAAGAAGTGGTCGATAGCGGGACGCAAGGCAGCCAGTGGCGCGTCGGGCAGTTGCTGCACGGCCAGCTTGGCGAGCACGCCTTGCAGATCCTTGAGCGGCGAGTCTTGCCATTGCAGGCGATCAAGCTTCTGGTCCAGGTCGGCCAGCTTGTTGCTTTCAAGGTACCAGTCCGCCAGCCCGCAGTAGAGCGCGTCGGCTGCGCGGATTTGCACCCCGGTGACGCCCAGGTAAATCCCCAGCTCACCCCGAATACGCGGCAGGAAGTAGCTGCCGCCCACGTCAGGGAAATAGCCGATGGCCACTTCCGGCATCGCCAGGCGGCTGCGCTCGGTGACCACGCGCAAGTCGGCGCCTTGCACCAGGCCCATGCCACCGCCCAGGACAAACCCATCCATGAGTGCCAGTACCGGTTTGCGGTAATGGTGGATGGCCAGGTCCAGTGCGTACTCCTCGACGAAGAAGTCCTGGTGCAGGCTATCGCCGTTCTTGAAACTGTCGTACAGCGAACGGATATCGCCGCCGGCGCAGAAGGCTTTTTCACCGGCGCCGCGCAAGACCACGGCGTACACCTGTGGGTCATCGGCCCAGGCCTGCAGTTGGGACGTCAGGCTGCGCACCATGTTCAAGGTGATAGCGTTCAAGCCGGCGGGGCGGTTGAGGGTGAGGTGGCCGATGTGGTTACGGACCTCGGCGAGGACTTCGTCCTGAAGTGTTTCTGCGTGGCTTGCCTCGGATGAAACCTGAGCAGTCATCGATAACTCCCTGCTTTTATTGTTCTTTATCAAGATGTTCGCGGACGAACCATCTCGCGATCGTACCAGTGCAAATTTGCCCAGTACAACCATGAATCATGCAGGTTGTTTTTGCATTTATGCAGGGAGTGGACGATGGCTTCAAGGCACCCGGCTGGCCAGTACTTCAGCGATGCTGCGGCGGCGCGCGTGGGTTTCTGCGGCGTGGATCAATTGTTCCAGCTCCGTAGGCTCCACGTCGTAGAATTGCTCCATTTCAGCCAGCGCGAGCTTCAAGTCGGCGGCAGTGATCGCAGGGTCTCGTGCGGCCTGCGGACGATTGAGAATAGCCGGCGGGAATTCGGCAGCGCCTTTGGGATAACGCGTGCGCGTCGCGTTGTTGTAAGCCAGTGCGCAGGCCAGCAAGGCGCTGGCGCCGAGCAACACGGCGCCCAATTCATACCAACCCAGAGCGGCGGAGGCAGGGTCGGCCAAAACCAGCGTCATGGCCAATCCACCGGCCGGGGGGTGCAGGCAACGCAGCCAGCACATCAGCACCACCGTCATGCCCGCTGCCAGGCAGGCGCCGCCCAGGGAGGGACCCAAGACACGGGCTACCAGCAGCGCAACCACACCCGCACACAGATAGCTGCCGATGATCGACCAAGGTTGCGCCAATGCACCGGACGACACGGCGAACAACAGCACCGCCGAAGCGCCGAGGGGGCCGAGCAGGTGCAACGCCACCTCCATGCCAAATACTTGGGAACACACCCAGACACTGAGCAGGGTGCCCAAGGCCATGCCGATGGCGGCGCGGCTCCATTCAGTGGGGCGAGTATTGATAGCAGCGGGGAACCAGCGAGCGAGCATTGAAAGGGGATCCATAAACAGCGGGCAAAAAAAAGGCTTGTCTGGTTGCCCGGAAAAGCCCTTTGAAAGTTCCAACATTTGGGGGAAGGAACTCATGCAGTGTGCCGACCTAGGAAGCATGGCGCCAATGCATATTGATGCAGGTTGAGTGCAAAAATAATGAATTGAATGCCGGCACTGCCGGTGCAGGGTCAAGGTTGCGGCGCTTTGGCCAAGTGCAGCAGTACGTAAGGGTTGCGGTCAAACTCACCGACCAGGGTCGGGGTAAGGGTGCGAAAGCGCGGGTCCTGCAAGCCTTCGTAATCCGCTTGACTCATCACCAACCAGGCTGGCCCCTGGATTGGCTTCAGCTCGGCTTCCAGCTGGGTAAACAACGGCACTTGGTCGCAGTCGAGGTTGACCATGTATTTGATCGCCTTGGCGTCTTTGCCCAGGCCGTGCAACACCACCGGCGCCTTTTGCTGCATGACGTGCTCATGCACTTGCAAGGTAAAGGTACGGGTGTCATAGACACTGCGTTCAAGCGGTTCGACCACCAGGATATAAGTGGCCCATACCGCCAGTACGCCTGCAAAAGCCGGTCCGACCGTGCGCAATTGAGTTTTGAACAGCGCCAGCAACGCCACTAGCTGCAGCCCACCAAGCACACCGAACACCCAGCCCAAATGGCTCAATTGTTCCGGGTAGCGCGGCCGCGCGAAGAGCAACCCGGCTATCAACAGCGTCGGCAACAACGTCCAGATACCGAGCATCAACCCACGTAACCCGGCAAACAGCCGCCCATGTGCCACCTGGAACGGATACGCGGCAATTATCGCCGCCATGGGCAGCATTGGCAGTACATACCGCGCTTTTTTCGCCTGGGGAATCGACAAGCCCAGCATCACCAGCAGACCCGCGGCGGCGCAGTACCACACCAACTGCAATGCCGGTCCCGGCACCCGGCGCCCACTGATCACCATAGCCAACAGCACCAGCACAGCCATCGGATACGCCAGGGCATAGTTGCCCATGGAGCTGGTGAAGTAATACAGCACGCCGCTGGAGCCTTCGCTGCCATCCATGCGCCCGAGGAACTGCATGCGGATTACGTCCTGCATGAAACGCTCGCCGCCGCTCAGTTTAGCCATCAGCAATAACAAGCCGACGCACGCCACCAGCAATGCCAACGCGATCAAACCAAAGCTGAACAGTTGCCGCCATTGGCGGTTGATCAGGTAATAGCTGCACAGCACGCCAGTGGGAATGACCAGCCCGATCGGCCCACGTACCGCAAAGCCGAGAATCAGCAGCAGGTACAACCAATGCAGGCGTTTACCTGCACCGAAGTGGTCGTGTGCATACCCCAGGTAGAACACCGCCAGGGCGATCGCCGCCAACATCTGGTCGAGGGACACCGCACGGGTTTCGCTGATAAAACTGCTGCTTAGCAACAGCATTGCGATGCTCAATAGACCCCAGCGCTGGGAGTAGGGTGCCGTCAGGCGATACACCAGGGTGACAATCGACGCCGAGGCAACGGCCGTAGGCAGCCAGGCAGTAAAGCGGGTGACCTCGCCAAACGGCAACGACACCAGCCACGTCATCAACGTCGACGTGGCCAGGTAATCCGCATAAGGCTGGCCGTAGGTGGTTGGGAAGAAACCAGGCCCATGGCGCAACATTTCCTGGGCAAACAGCACGAAGCGGGAGTCGAAGCCGATGATTGCCTGGTGCCAACTGCCGGCTATGAATAGCAACAACGCCAGCAATCCCAAACCGAGGGATTGGCGGCGGACCGTTGGATTTAACAGGGACGGTTGAGCTTTGTTCACGTATCAGGCTTCCACAACCTGCGGCAACCATTGTTGCTGCGGAATCGGCAACTGGCAGGAGTCGCCGCGGCCGATCGGGTAGTACTGGAAGCCTTTGCGCGCCAGGCGCTCGCCGTCGTAGAGGTTGCGGCCGTCGAAGATCACCGGGGTTTTCAGGCGTTGGTGGATCAGGTCGAAGTCCGGCGCCTTGAACTGCTGCCATTCGGTGCAGACGATCAGCGCATCGGCGCCGCCGAGGGTGGATTCCGGGGTGCCCATCAGCATCAACCGTGGATCATCGCCGTAGATGCGCTGGGTTTCCTGCATGGCTTCGGGGTCGAACGCGCGCACGTTGGCGCCGGCGGCCCACAAGGCTTCCATCAGCACCCGGCTGGGCGCATCACGCATGTCATCGGTGTTCGGCTTGAACGCCAGGCCCCACAGGGCAAAGGTTTTGCCGCGCAGGTTGCCCTTGAAGAACGCATTGATGCGTTCGAACAGCTTGCTCTTCTGGCGCTGATTGATGGCTTCCACCGCTTCCAACAGGTCGCTGGAGCAGTTGGCCTGCTTGGCGCTGTGGATCAGGGCACGCATGTCCTTGGGGAAGCACGAACCGCCATAACCGCAGCCGGGGTAGATGAAGTGGTAACCGATGCGTGAGTCGGCGCCGATACCAAGGCGTACGGCTTCGATGTCCGCGCCCAGGTGCTCGGCCAACTCGGCGATCTGGTTGATGAAGCTGATCTTGGTCGCCAACATGCAGTTGGCGGCGTATTTGGTCAGCTCGGCGCTGCGCAGGTCCATGAAGATGATGCGGTCATGGTTGCGGTTGAACGGGGCGTACAGGTCGCGCATGACCTCGCGTACTTCTTCACGCTCGCAGCCGATGATGATGCGATCGGGGCGGCGGCAGTCGGCCACGGCTGAACCTTCCTTGAGGAATTCCGGGTTGGAGACGATATCGAACTCCAGGTGCCGGCCAGCCAGGTGAAGGGCTTTTTCGATATGCGCGCGCAGGGTATCGCCAGTGCCGACGGGCACAGTGGATTTTTCCACCAGGATCACCGGTTCCTTGCGATGACGAGCGACCGCATCGCCCACCGAAAGCACGTACTTCAGGTCAGCCGAGCCGTCTTCATCCGAAGGCGTGCCCACGGCGATAAACAGCACTTCGCCGTGTTCGACCGCGAGTTTCTCGTCATGGGTAAAGTGCAGTCGCCCGCTTTCCAGGTTTTCCTTGACCATCGCTGCCAGCCCCGGCTCGAAGATCGTCACATGGCCTTTCTGCAAAGATTCGACCTTGTTTTTGTCAACGTCCATGCAGATGACATCGTGACCGACTTCGGCCAATACGGTGGCCTGCACCAGACCGACGTAACCACTACCAAATACACTGATTTTCATGGGGCATTCCTGGGACTTGTAGCGCTAGCACGACGAGAGTTGATAACCAGCACACCGAGGATGACAAGCGCCACCCCCAGGGTTTTTGAAACGGAAAAATGTTCGTTGAACACCGGCAGGCTGGCCGCCAGCAGGTACACCAAGGCGTAGCTGATGCTCAACAGCGAGTAGGCGCGGCCCAGCGGCAGGTGCTTGAGCGCGCCCAACCAGCAGAGCATCGACAGCGCGTAGGCCAGGATCGCCAGGCTTACCACGCCGAGAGCGCCAAGATTGATCTGTGCACTGAGCCAATCGCTGGGCAGCGGCAAGCGCGTCATGCTCCAGCGCATGCCCAGTTGGGCGGCACTGACCAGGCCGACACTGCCCAGGGCCAAGACAAACCCTTGAACCCGGCTCATACGTGGCGCCCCAACAACACGACACCACCGATTACCAGCGCCACGCCCAGCCAATGACGGCTGTCGATGGGCTCATGAAAGACAAACCGTGCCACCAGCGTGACCAGCACGAAGTTCAGGCTGAGCATGGGGTAGGCAATGCCCACTTCCAGGCGCTGCAACACCAGCAGCCACACCAGCAGGCCGAGGCCCAGGCACATCAGCGCCGACCACAACCACGGCGAACGCAGTTTCAGCGCCCAGCCTTCGGGCAGGTCGCGCCAACTTTCCACGGCGAATTTCTGCGACACCTGGCCCATGCAGGTCAGCAAGCAGGCAGCCAATAACAGCAGCAGGGTGATCAAGGCGTCACCTGCGGGAAGATCAGGATCACGATGTTGCCTTGCTCATAGCGCTGGCCGTCGCTGGGCAACAAAGCGATTTCGGCTCGCTCATCGTCACCTTTGACGCGCATCACCACACCGACCGTGCCTTTTTTACGCGCATCGCTCATCCACTGCTGAACCTGAGGCATATCCACCTTGTGATGCCCGGCATCCGGGTAGGCAAGGCCGTATTTGACTTCACCGACGGTGTTGTAGAGCGTCACGTCCGGCCGTGCCAGGCGCCACGACAAGGCCGAAGCGGCGCCGAGGTCATTGCTCAACAGTGCAGTGGCCGGTTGCAGTTCCTGCAGGTGATCGATGATGAACTGGTCGGGGGTCTTGTTGTAAACCACAGAGTGCGGCAGCGCGGCTGGCAACAGGGCGACCATCAGCCAACTGCCAAGCACTGGCATCGCCCACAAGCGAAGCGGCTGCGCGGCCTGCAGCAGGTTGACCAGGATCCAGCCGAACAGGAATGTGAACACCAGTACCAGGCTGAGTGTTTCCTGACCGTGTTCATACACCGGTTTTTTCAGTTGGAACCAGCTCAGCGCCAGCAGCATCACCACACCGATGATCAGGTTCAGCCAGCCGTTGATACGCAATGCGCGGTAACGACCCTGGGCCAGCTTGTCGGCCAGGGTGCTGCCCATCAGCAACGCCAACGGCAGCAGGCACGGCATGATATAGGAGGGCAACTTGCCCTTGGCCAGGCTGAAGAACGCCAGGGGCATCAGCAACCACAGCAATACAAAGCCGGTTTGTGCGCTGCGTTTGTCCTGCCAGGCCTGTTTGAGCGTGGACGGCAACAACGCCACCCACGGCAGGCAGAACGCAACCAGCAGCGGCAGGTAATACCAGAACGGCTCGGCGTGCTGGGCATCGTCGCCGGCAAAGCGCTGGATATGTTCGTGCCAGAAGAAGAAGTGCCAGTAGTCGGGCTCTTGCAGGTGCACGGCCAGCGCCCACGGCAGGCTGACGACAATCGCCGCCACCACCGCCACCAGGCCGTAAGCCAACAGCTCACGAAAACGCTTTTGCCAGATCGCATAGGGCAGGGCGATCAACACGGGGAGTAACCAGGCGAGGAAACCCTTGGTCATGAAGCCCATGCCACAGGCAAACCCCAGCAGCGCCCAAGCACCGAGCCGCCCATTGCGGGTGGTGCTGTCGAAGCAAAACCACAAGGCCACACCGGTCAGATTCACCCAGAACGTGAACTGCGGATCGAGGTTGGCATAACCGCCCAGGGCCGCCACGCTGACAAAACTCATGTACAGCACGGTGCTGATCAGGCTCTTCTGCGGGTCGTTCCACAACCGACGCGACACCCGGTACACCAACAGGATGCTCAATCCAGTGCTCAACGCCGACGCAAAGCGCACGCCGAACAGGTTCTGCCCGAAAACCGCCTGGCCCAGCGCGATCATCCAATAGCCCGCCGCCGGTTTCTCGAAATAGCGGATGCCCATGAAGTGCGGCGACGCCCATTTGCCGGTCAGCAGCATTTCCTGGCTGATCTGCGCATAACGGGTTTCATCCGGAATCCACAGGCCATGGGTAGCCAGCGGCAGCAGGAAAAACACGCCAAATGCCAACAGGAGCAGGGGCAGGGCCCAACGGCGGATCATGCCTGTTGCACTCCGAGCCAACCCTCACGGCCGGGCAAGACGCCGCGCACCAGTTGTTGCTGGGGCAGGGTAGTCAGGTCCGCCGGCAACAAGTCACCCAGCGGTTTGAAGTCGATGCCGCGCTGCCCTGCCTGGGCGAGCAACTGGCGGAAATCATTGGCCATCAGAATCCCTTCTACTTCTGCGTGGATCGTATAGACGTTGAGCTTCGACGCGGCAAAGCGGTCGAGGATGAACGTATTGAAGTCTTTGGCAGCCACCACCGGCCCGACGACTTCGTCGAAGGTAGGCAGGTCCACCGGAATTTGTGGGGTGCCCGCGCTGCCATCGGCCAAGGTTGGACGAAACAGGCTGGTGCCCCGGCAATCACTGTTGTAGCGGAAATTGAAGCCTTGCTTGGCTTGCACCACGCGCTCGTCGGCACGCCAACCGGCGGCGGCCGAACAGTCGATGCGCTCGCCGAGAATGTCGTTCAAGGTGTCGACGCCACGGCGGATCTGTTCGACCAGCTGTGCTTCGCTCCAACGCCCGGTGTTGGCCTGCCAGCCGTGGTGGTCCCACGCATGCAGGCCCACTTCATGCCCGGCGGCCTTGGCCTGGCGCATCAAATGCCCTAGGTCACGGCCGATCGGCTTGCCCGGCCAGGCGGTGCCGGCCAGCAAGATGTCCAGGCCATACAGCCCGACGGCGTTGGAACGCAGCATCTTCCACAGGAACTGCGGGCGGATGAGGCGCCATAAGTGGCGCCCCATGTTGTCCGGCCCGACACTGAAGAAGAACGTCGCTTTAACCGAGGCTTCATCCAGGGATTCGAGCAACCGTGGCACGCCTTCACGAGTGCCGCGGTAGGTGTCGACGTCGATTCGCAAGCCTGCCTGCATTACTTTTTGTCCGCTATTTCAAGCATGGCTTCACGCAGGAAGAAATCCAGCGTGTTGCCGATGGTTTCGCTCATTTCAACGGTCGGCTCCCAATTCAGCAGGCGCTTGGCGTTTTCGATGCTTGGCTTGCGGTGGGCCACATCCTGGTAACCAGTGCCGTAGAACGCCTTGCTTTCTACATCGCGGAAACCAGCGAACGGCGGGAAGTTGCCACGCAGCGGGTGCGCTTCGAACTGACGCAGCAATTCTTCGCCCAACTGACGGATGCTGGCTTCGTTTTCCGGGTTGCCGATGTTGATGATCTGGCCGTTGCACGCGTCGTTGTCGTTATCAATGATGCGCGCCAGGGCTTCGATACCGTCGGCGATGTCGGTGAAGCAACGCTTCTGCTCGCCACCGTCGAACAGGCGGATCGGCGTGCCTTCCACCAGGTTCAGGATCAACTGGGTGATGGCGCGGGAGCTGCCGATACGCGCGGAGTCCAGGCGGTCGAGGCGCGGGCCCATCCAGTTGAACGGACGGAACAGGGTGAAGTTCAGGCCTTTGGCGCCGTAGGCCCAGATCACGCGGTCCAGCAGTTGCTTGGAAACCGAGTAGATCCAGCGCTGCTTGTTGACCGGGCCGACCACCAGGTTGGAGGTGTCTTCATCGAAGTACTGGTCCTGGCACATGCCATAGACTTCGGAGGTCGACGGGAAGATCACGCGCTTGTTGTACTTGACGCAGTAGCGCACCAGCTTGAGGTTTTCTTCGAAGTCCAGCTCGAACACGCGCAGCGGGTTGCGGGTGTATTCGATCGGCGTGGCAATGGCCACCAGCGGCAAGACCACGTCGCATTTCTTGATGTGGTACTCGATCCACTCGGTGTGGATGCTGATGTCACCTTCCACGTATTGGAAGTTCGGGTGGCTGCGCAGGCGCTCGATGGCATCGGAGCCGATGTCCAAGCCATAGACTTCGTAGCGGTCGTCACGCAGCAGGCGCTCGGACAGGTGGTTACCGATAAAACCGTTCACACCCAGGATCAGCACGCGGGTACGGCGTGGCTTGCGGCCGGACTCGGCGCCGCGCAGCACGGAACCGTCGACCAGGCCCAATTCGTTGGCCAGGGGAGGACCGGCCAGATACAGACCGTTGTCGTTGCGCTGGCCGAACTTGACCACCAGGGAGTCTTCACCGCAAGCAATGCGCAGCGGGTTGACGCTGATCACACGGCCTGGCGCCAGGCCTTCGTTGCCCTTGACCACTTCGGCTTGCCACACGATCAGCTTGTGCTCGCCCACGGCGCAGAAGGCACCCGGGTACGGCTGGGTGACGGCGCGGACCAGGTTGAACAGTTCTTCAGCCGGTTTTTTCCATTCCAGCTTGCCATCGGCAGCGGTGCGGCGACCGAAGTAAGTGGCCTGGCTTTCGTCCTGGGCAGTTTCAGCCAGCTTGCCTTGGGCCAGTTGCGGCAGGGCGTCGCGCAGCAGGTTGCTGGCGGCGTCGCGCAGTTTGGCGTGCAAGGTCAGGCCAGTGTCGTTGCGCTCGATGATAACTTTCTGCTGAGCCAGGATCGCGCCGGCATCGGCACGCTTGACCATGCGGTGCAGGGTCACGCCGGTTTCGGTTTCGCCGTTGACCAGTACCCAGTTGGCCGGGGCACGGCCACGGTATTTCGGCAGCAGCGAGCCATGCAGGTTGAACGCGCCTTTGCGCGCAGTGGCCAACAGGGGCTCGCTCAGCAGGTTGCGGTAGTAGAACGAGAAAATGTAGTCAGGGTTCAGCTTGGCGATGCGCTCGATCCACAGCGGGTGGTTGGCGTCTTCCGGCGCGTGCACGGGGATGCCGTTACGTGCGCACAGTTGGGCAACGGAACCATAGAAATTGTTTTCCTTCGGGTCGTCGGCATGGGTGAACACAGCAGCAATTTCGTAACCGGTGTTGAGCAGCGCTTCAATGCCTGCACAACCAATGTCGTGGTACGCGAATACAACAGCTTTTGAACTCATGATTGGACCTGATCAGCAGAAGAAGTAGAGGTATGGGAAGACACCAGGCCGTCGACGACGACCACGGGAGCCGGTGCTGCCGGTTGGTTGCGCAGCACTTTTTCGATAAAGAAGCGTGGGCGGGCGCGCACGTCGCTGTACATGCGGCCCAGGTATTCACCCAAAAGGCCCATGCCGATGAACTGGCCGCCGGTGAACACGAACAGCACCGCGAACAGCACGAACAAGCCGTCGCCGGCCCAGTCGGCACCAAAGGCCAGGCGCATGACGATCAACGCCAGGGCAAACAGAATGCCCAGCGCCGCCAGGCTAAAGCCGACGATGGAGAGCAGGCGCAGCGGGGTGGTGGTCATGCAGGTCAGCAAGTCGAACATCAGGCTGATCAGGCGCATGGCGCTGTATTTGGATTCGCCGTGTTCACGCTCGGCGTGGTGCACCAGGATCTCGGTGGTGTGGCGGGCAAAGCCGTTGGCCAGGATCGGGATAAAGGTGCTGCGCTCGCGGCAGGCCAGCATCGCATCGACGATGGTGCGGCGGTAGGCGCGCAGCATGCAGCCATAATCGGTCATGGCCACGCCGGTGGAGCGCTGCACGGCCAGGTTGATCAGGCGCGAAGGCCAGCGGCGGAAGGCCGAGTCCTGGCGATTGTTGCGCACGGTGGCCACCACGTCGTAGCCGAGGGCGGCTTGCTCGACCAGGCGCGGAATTTCTTCGGGCGGGTTCTGCAGGTCGGCGTCAAGGGTGATCACCACTTCGCCCCGGCACTGCTCGAAACCGGCCATGATCGCCGCATGCTGGCCGTAATTGCGGTTGAGGATCACCGCCACCACGTTGCTGCCGTCTTCAGCGGCGGCGTCTTCCAGCAGTTGGGCCGAATTGTCGCGACTACCGTCATCCACCAGGATGATTTCGTATTCGTAGGCCAGTTGCTTGCAGGCTGCCGTGGTGCGGCGCAGCAATTCAGGCAGGCTCTCTTGTTCGTTGTAGACCGGGATAACGATCGACACGCAATGAATAGGGTAGGGTTTCAAAGATTCATGACCTCGGGGTTAGAGCAACTTGGCGCGTGGCAACAGCAGCAATCATTGGGCGAAAGTCCAGGCCGCAGGTTAATAAACGGCGCTAAAGATGAAGCGTAATCAAGAGGTTAGACGATATAGCGCGGTTTGCTATGAAGTGCTGTCTTTAAGATTAAGCGTAAAAATGTGGAACAGATATGAAAGGCAGATGAAAAACTCGTTTATTTGACAGGTAGACAGCTAGGGTTCAGCTAAGCAACTAACGGCGCGTCGGCTTTAGTTAGTAAGCGAAATAGGAACTGTCTGTAGGACGATTGGTTCAACTTGAGCGCCTACGCTCCACCCTCGAATTTTAGTGAAGAATCTTCTCTGCAAGGCGCCCCAAGTGCCGGTAAAGTAAGCCGTCTCTTGCCAGGGTGATCGGATGAATAGCGTGCAGCTTTTACGTGGCCAGTTGCGGCCAGTGTTGATGGGTTTGTTGTTGAGCGTGGCGTGTATCACCACCGTGCAAGCCGACGACGGGGTCGCGCTCACGAGCATCGACCAGGTGCCGGACGGGGTGGAGGTGCGTGGCAAGCAGATCGCCGCCTATACCTGGGACGACAAGCAAGGCAAGAACCTGCTGGTGCTCTCCGAGCAGGTCAGCGAGCGTGACGACGACGGCACTCAGTCGGCTTTTGTGTACGCGGCCCAGTATCTGATCGATGGCAACCGCCCCAAACGCGTGTGGATGCTCTACGACGATGTACAGCACTGCGAATTCGACGCCTCGTTGCGCTTCGACCGCGCTGCGACCAAGGTCACCGACCTGACCGGCGATGGCATCACCCAGGCCACCGTGGGCTATTCGCGTACCTGCACCAGTGATGTCAGCCCCAATGAATTCAAGCTGATCATGCATGTCGGCAAGTCGCAGAAGTACCGTTTGCGCGGTGTCGACCGGGTCGGTGCGGCCTGGTGGGACGAGGAGGCCGGCGCCTTGCGCGGCATGCCGTTGCCCAAGGATTGCAGCGTGGCTGGGCAGCAGGCGCTGGTGAGCCAGTACAAGGAACAGGGCACCGAGCTGCCGTTGCCCGGTTGCTACGGCGACGAGAAGGACTTTGCCAAGGCCCCCGAGGCCTACCTGGCGTTCATGCGCCAGCACTGGTTCGCGCTGATGCAGAAGCAAGACAGCGACTGGAGTCAGGCCCAGGTCCAGCCGCAGGACTCTTCCGAAGATGACGACACGGCCCCGTGATTTTGTGCCAGGGCCGGTCCTGGGTTAGACTCGGCCTTCGCCAATTCACTAAATACCTCGATTAAACAAAGGCTTGCTCGGGGTATTTAAGCCAAAGGCTAATGTATCTTGACTGAGTCTATCCGCAACCCGCTGACCCTTTACCTCACTCGTCTGGCGCCCTCCAGCCAATTGACCATGCGCTACGTGCTGCAAGATGCGGCCGACCGCCTGGGCTTCGAGGACATCAACCTTGAAGACATCGACTGGCACCTGCTGCAACCCGAACACGTGATCGCCTTGGTTGCCGCCTTGCGTGAGGATGGCTATGCGCCGAACACCTCATCGCTGTACGTCAATGCGGTGCGTGGCGTAATGAACGAAGCCTGGCGGATGAACTTGATCAGCCAGGAACACCTGTTGCGCATGCGCACCGTCAAGGCTGCGCCGGGCACACGCTTGAGTCAGGGTCGCAACTTGCGGCGCAGTTTGATCCGCGAAATGATGGAAGTCTGCGCCGCCGACCCACGCCCGCAGGGCCTGCGCGATGCGGCGGTGATTGGGATTCTCTATGGTTCCGGCATGCGCAAGTCGGAGTCGGTCAACCTCGACCTGGCCCAGATCAATTTCGAAGAACGCAGCTTGCGCGTGATCGGCAAGGGCAACAAGGAGTTGATCAAGTACGCGCCGGATTGGGCGTTCGCCAAGCTGCAGGCGTGGCTGGCGTTTCGCCGCGAACAGCTCAAGGAAGGCGAGCAGGACGACAGTTTCCTGTTCAACCGCATCCGCCGTGGCAGCCATATCACCCGTGAACGCATCACCAAGCATGCGATCTACTACATCGCCCGCCAGCGTGGCGAACAGGTAGGGGTAAAGATCATGCCCCATGACTTTCGCCGCTCATTCATCACGCGGGTGATTGAGGAGCATGACCTGTCGATTGCGCAGAAACTGGCACACCACACCAATATCCAGACCACCGCCAGCTATGACGTGCGCGACGACAATGAGCGGCGCCGGGCGGTGGACCGGTTCGATCTGTAGTACTGGCCAACACTATCCCTGTGGGAGCCTGGCTTGTCCGGGATACAGCCACCTCGGTATCTCAGTTGTACCGAGGTGATGCAATCGCCGGCAAGCCAGCTCCACCTTTGGATCGCAGAGTTACAGTAAGAGGGCAGCCGCCTTCGCAGGCAAGTCTGCTCCCACAGGGGGCACGGATTAGAGGATCGGCTTGCCGCCAGTCACCGCATATCGCGAACCCGAGATGTAGCTGGCTTCATCCGAGGCCAACAGCACATAGATCGGCGCCACTTCCACCGGTTGGCCCGGACGCCCCAGCGGGGTTTCGCTGCCGAAGCCCTGCACGTCCTCATCCGGCATGGTCGCCACAATCAGCGGCGTCCAGATCGGCCCCGGTGCCACACTGTTGACCCGAATCCCTTTGCTACCGAGCAACTGCGCCAAGCCACCGGTGAAGTTGGCGATCGCGCCCTTGGTGGCGGCATAGGCCAGCAGCGTCGGCTTGGGCATGTCGGAGTTGACCGAGCTGGTGTTGATGATCGAACTGCCGGCCTTCATATGTGGCAAGGCCGCCTTGCAGATACGAAACATCGCCGTGATGTTGATATCGAACGTCTTCACCCATTCCTCGTCCTCGATGTCCTCAAGGGTCTCGTGGGTCATCTGGAACGCGGCGTTGTTCACCAGCACGTCGATGCGGCCGAACTGCTCGACGGTTTTGTCCACCAACGACTGGCACACGCTTTTCTGCGCGATGTCACCGGGCAGCAACAGGCACTGGCGACCAGCCTCTTCGACCCAGCGTGCGGTTTCCTGGGCATCTTCATGCTCGTCCAGATAAGCGATGGCCACGTCGGCGCCTTCACGGGCAAAGGCGATCGCCACGGCGCGGCCGATGCCGCTGTCGGCCCCGGTGATCAGCGCGATCTTGTTGGCGAGCCGGCCGGAGCCCTTGTAGCTTTTCTCGCCGCAGTCGGGGTACGGGTCCATTTTTTTCTGCGCACCTGGGACGGCTTGGGCTTGAGGGGCGAAGGGCGGGCGAGGATAGTCAGTCATATCAATCTCCATAGCAGTGCAAAGGGGCTATGGGGTTAGTAGTGACATGCCGGGCGATAGTTGTGACGGATGCCGCCGAAGCCCGACGAGTGGTTGGCTTTAAGCTTATGCATAAACGGTATTTCCACCGCCGCCATTAGACTTCTTAAGATCACGTCATAACTCGTTATGACAAGTGAACTTGATGAACGATTCCAGCCTCTCTCCACTGTCCAGTATTCCCCTGCATGCCCAACTGCGCGACCTGTTGCGCAGTCGCATTCTCGACGGCGAATACGCGCCCAACACCCAAATGCCCTCAGAAAGCGAGTTGGGCACGCGCTTCAACGTCAGCCGCATCACCGTGCGCCAGGCATTGGGCGATCTGCAAAAAGAGGGCTTGATCTACAAGATTCATGGCAAAGGCACGTTTGTGTCCAAGCCCAAGGCCTACCAGAACGTCAGCACTTTGCAGGGCCTGGCCGAATCCATGACCGAACGCGGCTACGAAGTGATCAACCGCTTGCGCAGCTTCCGCTTCGTGCCAGCCGACAAGCAGGTGGCCGAGCGCCTGGGCGTGGAGGAGGGCACCGTGGTTGCGCAGATCAAGCGGGTGCGCCTGATCAACCGAGAGCCGGTGTCGCTGGAAATCACCTACCTGCCGCAACCCCTCGGCGAGCGCCTGGAAAAGGCTGACCTGGTCACCCGCGACATCTTCCTGATCCTGGAAAACGACTGCGGCCTGCACTTGGGGCATGCGGATGTGGCCATCGACGCCGTGCTGGCCGACAGCGACCTGACCCAGGCGCTGAATGTAGAGCCAGGCTCGCCGATCATGCATATCGAGCGCCTGACCCACACCGCCGACGGCCAGCCGGTTGACTTTGAACACCTGTATTACCGTGGCGACGCCTTCCAGTATCGCCTGCGCATCGACCGTGAACGAGGAAGCCGCCCGTGAGCCGCACAACCCTGGAGCTGGAATACGACATCGTGGTGATCGGCGGCGGTACGGCCGGGCCGATGGCGGCGATCAAGGCCAAAGAAGCCAACCCGGCGCTGCGTGTGTTGCTGGTGGACAAGGCCAACGTCAAGCGCAGCGGTGCGATCAGCATGGGCATGGACGGACTGAACAACGCGATCATCCCCGGCCACTCGACGCCGGAGCAGTACACCAAGGAAATCACCATCGCCAATGACGGCATCGTCAATCAGGCGGCGGTGTACGCCTACGCTACCCACAGTTTCGAGACCATCGAGCAACTGGACCGCTGGGGCGTCAAGTTCGAAAAGGACGAGACCGGCGACTACGCGGTGAAAAAGGTCCATCACATGGGCGCCTATGTGCTGCCAATGCCCGAGGGGCATGACATCAAGAAGGTGCTGTATCGCCAGCTCAAGCGTGCGCGGGTGACCATCACTAACCGCTTGGTGTGCACACGTTTGCTGACCGACAGCGAAGGGGCAGTCAACGGCGTGATGGGCTTCGACTGCCGCACGGCCGACTTCCAGGTGATCAAGGCCAAGGCCGTGATTCTGTGCTGCGGCGCGGCGGGCCGGCTGGGCCTGCCGTCGTCGGGTTACCTGATGGGCACCTATGAAAACCCCACCAATGCCGGCGACGGCTACGCGATGGCCTATCACGCGGGCGCCGAACTGGCGAATCTGGAGTGCTTCCAGATCAACCCGTTGATCAAGGATTACAACGGCCCGGCCTGCGCCTATGTTACCGGTCCGCTCGGTGGCTACACCGCGAACAATAAGGGCGAGCGCTTTATCGAGTGCGACTACTGGAGCGGCCAGATGATGTGGGAGTTCCATCAGGAGCTTGAAAGCGGCAATGGCCCGGTGTTCCTCAAGCTCGACCACCTGGCCGAGGAAACCATCCAGAACATCGAGACCATCCTGCACAGCAATGAACGGCCGAGCCGTGGCCAGTTTCATGCCAATCGCGGCACCGATTACCGCAGCGACATGGTGGAAATGCACATCTCCGAAATCGGTTTTTGCAGCGGGCATTCGGCCTCCGGCGTGTGGGTGAATGAGCGCGCGGAGACGTCGGTGAAGGGCCTGTATTCGGCCGGGGACATGGCGGCGGTGCCGCATAACTATATGTTGGGCGCCTTTACCTACGGCTGGTTCGCTGGCACCAACGCCGCCCAGTATGTGGTGGAAAAAGACTTCAGCGCGGTGAATGCCGAGCAGGTCGCCGCCGAACAGGCCCGTGTCTACGCGCCGCTGGACCGTGAAACCGGCCTGCCCCCGGCCCAGGTCGAATACAAGCTGCGCCGCTTCGTCAACGATTACCTGCAACCGCCCAAGGTCACCCGCAAGATGGAAATCGGCCTGCAGCGCTTCAGCGATATCGAGCGCGACCTCGACCAGATGAAAGCCCATAACCCCCACGAACTGATGCGCGCCATGGAAACCAGCGTGATCCGTGACTGTGCCGAAATGGCCGCCCGCGCCTCGTTGTACCGCGCCGAAAGTCGCTGGGGCCTGTACCACCACCGCGTCGATTACCCGCTGCGCAATGACGCCGACTGGTTCTGCCATTGCCACCTGAAAAAGGGCGATGACGGGCAAATGGTCAGCTTCAAGAAACCCGTGGAACCCTACGTAATTCCACTGGACGCCGAAGAAATGCAAGCCTACGACCGCCTGCGCGTGGGGGCTGATGCGGCCTGAAGCTCAATCTCTGGTGAACAAGCCCGCTCACCAAAACAATCAGCACAACCACAAAGTGCTAAGGACACCGTGAAATGGCCTACCAACCCCAGGAAATATTCTTTCGTTCCAACGCGCCGGTGACGATAGACGAAGACAAGTGCATCGCCGAAAAAGGCTGCACGGTGTGTGTCGACGTGTGCCCGATGGACCTGTTGGCGATCAATCCCGCGACGCAGAAAGCGTACATGGCGTTCGACGAATGCTGGTACTGCATGCCCTGCGAAAAGGATTGCCCCACAGGCGCAGTCAAGGTCGAGATCCCGTACCTGCTGCGCTGAGCGTATCAATCCAAAGCCATCCGCCATCACCGGACGCCACTGCCATACCCCTCGTTTCCCACCGTGCCTGATCACGGCGGAGACGATCCTATAACCATGATTCGAGGGGATACACCCAATGTTCTTGCGCGCAACCTTCACCAGCCTGGTGCTGGCTTCCATCAGCCTGTCGGTACAGGCTGAAACCATCCGGGTGGCCATCGGCACCCAGGACACCACTATCAACTGCGCCGCCGGCGGCTTGCTGATCCGGGAGCTGGGTCTGTTGGACAAGTACTTGCCCCACGATGGCAAGTACAAGGACGCCACCTACGATATCCAGTGGAAGAATTTCACCAGTGGCGCACCGTTGACCAATGAAATGGTGGCCGGCAAGCTGGACTTCGGCGCCATGGCGGACTTCCCCGGCGCATTCAACGGCGTGGCGTTCGAGGGCGCGGGCAAGCACAGCCTGTTTATCAGTGTGCTGTCGGGCAATATCAAGGGCAGTGGCAATGGCATCGTGGTGCCTATCGAGTCCAGCGCGCAGTCCTTGGCGGACTTGAAAGGCAAGACCATTTCCGTACCGTTCGCCTCCACCGCCCACGGCATGTTGCTGCGTGCGGTCGCTGCGCAAGGCTGGGACCCGCTCAAGGACGTGAACATCATCGCCCAGGCGCCTGAAGTGGCCGGATCGGCGTTGCAGGCCAATAAGATCGACGCGCATGCCGACTTCGTGCCGTTTGCCGAGCTGTTTCCCAACCGTGGGTTCGCCCGTAAGATCTACGACGGTTCGCAGTCCAACACGCCCACCTTCCACGGCGCCCTGGTGGATGAAAGCTACGCCCGCCAGTACCCTGAAGTGGTAGTTGCTTACCTGCGAGCCAGTATCGAAGCCAATCAGCTGCTGACGGCAGAGCCTGAGAAATACAGCGAGCTGATCGAGAAAGTTACCGGCGTCGAGGCTGAGGTCAACTACCTGTTCCATGGCCCGCTGGGCGTGCAAACCCGTGACCTGAGCTGGAAGCCGGAATACCGCCAGGCCGTCGGCACCGCCATCGACACCCTCAAGCTGCTGAAAAAAGCCGACCGAGGCCTGGACCTCAATACCTTTATCGACGACCAGTACCTGCGCGCCGCCTTCAAAGCGTCCGGCCTGGACTATCAGGCACAGCTGGGCAACTACGCCCAGAGCCCGCTCAAAGCCAACGACGCGTTGACCGGCAAGCCGATCACCGACTGGAAACACGTGGCGCAGATCTGGGTGAAAGGCGAGCCCAAGGTGCGTGACTACGCGTCGGCTGAATCAGCCTTCAGTGCGTTGGCCCGTTTGAAGAAGGACGGCAAGGACGTGCGTGCGGTCTACGCCCAGGCCGAAGACAGCGGCATCAAGCTGCTCGCCAACCAGGCCTGGTTCGCCAGTGATCGCCAGGGCAAATTGAGTGCATTCCTGCTCAAGGGCCAGGCCCAGCAATTCGCGGATGCCCAGGGCGGCCAGGTGTTCGATTTCACCAGCGCCGGCGCCCAGGCCGTGGCCGGTCGCTGATATGTCGACCTATCGCTGGCTGCCGCGCGCGGCCTCATTGCTGGTGTGCCTACTGTTCTGGCAACTCGCTGCCAGCCATCACTGGAACCTGTGGCTGGTGACCTTTGCCAACGTGCCCACGCCGGGCGCCGTGGTCGAGGCGGCGCTGGGCCTGGTGGACTCGGGCAAGCTGGCCCAGCACCTGAGTGCCAGCCTGACCCGGGTGTTTGAAGGCTACCTGGCGGCGGTGCTGGTGGGCGTTGGCCTGGGCATCGCCATCGGCCGCTCGAAATGGGCTGAAGATGTGCTGCTACCGCCCCTGGAAGTGATCCGCCCGATTCCGGCGGTGGCCTGGATACCTTTGGCAATCCTGATGTTTCCGTCGTCAGAGCTGTCCATGGTGTTCATCACCTTCACCGGCGCGCTGTTTCCGATCCTGCTCAACACCGTGCATGGCGTCGAAGGTGTCGATCCCCGGCTGATCGCTTCGGCGCGCAGCCTGGGGGCAGGGCGCGGCGCGATCCTGCTGGAGGTGATTGTGCCGGGGGCCGCGCCGAGCATCATCACCGGCCTGGCCATCGGCATGGGCACGTCGTGGTTCTGCCTGGTGACGGCGGAGATGATCTCCGGGCAGTTCGGCATCGGCTATTACACCTGGGAGTCGTACACCATCCAGAACTATGCCGACATTGTGGTCGGCATGTTGTTGATCGGCGCGCTGGGCATGGGCAGCAGTTGGCTGGTCAAGCGCCTGGGCACGGTATTCACCCCTTGGCATCGCCCGCGAGGTAAAGCCTGATGGAAGGACGTATAGCAATCAGCGGATTGTCCATTGTGCTCGGCGAGCGTGATCAGGCATTCGAGGCGGTCAAGGCGTTGGACTGCGACATCGAGCCGGGGCAATTTGTGTGCATCCTGGGGCCGTCGGGCTGTGGCAAGTCGACCTTGCTCGGCGCGTTGGCCGGACATCTGGTGCCTAATCAGGGCAGTTTGCAGATGGATGGGCAGGCGGTGGTCGGTCCGTCCCAGCAGCGCGGCATGGTGTTTCAGCAGCACACGTTATTCCCGTGGCGCACCGTGCGTGAGAACGTCGCGTTCGGCTTGAAAATGCGCGGCGTGAGCAAGGCTGAACGGCTGGCGGCGGCGGATGAGATCTTGGCGTTGGTCGGGCTGGAAGGCTTCGCCGAGCGTTGGCCGAACCAGCTTTCCGGCGGCATGCAGCAGCGTGTGGAAATCGCCCGTGTGCTGGTCAATCGACCACGCCTGTTGCTGATGGATGAGCCGTTTGGCGCACTGGATGCGCTGACCCGCATGAAGATGCAGGCCTTGTTGCTGGATATCTGGACGCGCATCCGCACCACTGTGGTGTTTGTCACCCACGATATCGATGAGGCGCTGTTCCTGGCCGATCGCATCCTGGTGATGAGCCCACGGCCGGGTCGCATCATCGAGGATTTTCAGCTGGACTTTCCGCGCCCGCGCCACACCGAACTGATGACCACCCCCGAATTCACTCTCCTCAAGCGTCATTGCCTGGCACTGCTGCATCATGAAGATGGCCGCCAGTTGCCACGGCTGAACCCGCTCGGGTTGCCTACCGATCATTCAACACCGCGATTTGCCATATGACCTATAACCTGGAAATAGAAGCCCTGCGCCCACGTCTGCAAGCCTCGGACGCCGGCATGCGCCGCATTGCCCTGATCGACCTGGCTGATCTTGAAGACCCCGACGGTTTGGAATGGCTGGTGGACAGCCTGCGCAACGACCCCAGCATAGAAGTGCGCGCCCAGGCCGCGACCTTGCTCGAAGCCTGGGAAGACGGCGAAGTGGTACAGGCCTTGTGTGAAGCCCTCACAGATACCGAGTACTCCGTGCGCGACGCCGCGGCGCAAAGCCTGAGCGTATTGAAGACCATCGAGGCGGGCAGGGTGCTATTGCCCTGGACCGGACACACCGATGCCAGCGTGCGCACCGCCATCTTCCGTGCTCTGCGCGAACTGCGCCTGGAAGCCGCTGCGCCGGCGGCCTTGCTGGCGTTGGTGGATGCTGATGCGGGTGTACGCCGTGAAGCGGTGGGTGTGCTGGGTTGGCTCAAACATCTACCTGCGCTTGAGGCGTTGGCCGCCTTGGCCAGCAGCGATCCCGACACCGAAGTCCGCCGCGCGGCTACCGGCGCACTCGGCTTGGCGAGTGATGACCTGGTCTTACCGGCGTTGCACCAAGCGTTGCTGGACCCGGCGTGGCAAGTGCGCGAGGAAGCCGCGACCACCTTGGGCAAAGTCGGTAGCCGCAATGCCGGGGATGCGCTGGTCGGCGCGCTGGCCGATGAGTATTGGCAGGTTCGTCTGCGTGCGACTCGCAGCCTGGGCCGGTTACGGTATTTACCCGCACTGGACGCCTTGGTCCAGACCCTGGGCCATAGCATCAGCAACCTGCGCAAGGAAGCCGCTCTGGCACTGGGTGAACTGGGTGATCGTCAAGCACTGACGGCCTTGCGCGATGCCGCCGACGATGGCGATCCGGAAGTGCGCAAGGCCGTGCGGATTGCCTTGGCGCAACTGCAATGACCGCCGCGCCGCACGCCATTGGCAAAGGCCGCGACGGTCGACTGCGCCTGGAGTGGATGGAAGGCGCGCAGTGGATTAACCACGCACGCCTGCGCCGCGAATGCCCGTGCTCCCAATGCCAGGCGTTGCGGTTGCGGGGCAGCCAGCCGTTGGTGTCGGAAGCGGTGAGGGTGGTGCAGATCCACCCTCAGGGTTATGGCATACAACTGGTGTTCAGTGATGGTCACCAGCGCGGGATTTATCCCTGGGCGTATTTGGCCGGGATGGGCAGCGATCAGGAGGAGGGCGGTGCGCTGGCCAAGTGAGCCGGCAGGCGGCGCAAGGTCCAAAACGTGGTGAGCATTGCGGCGATGGCGCACAACGCAATGCCAACCAGCATCGGCGCTGGCGTGTGATCCGCGAACACACCGATCACCGTCATGGACACGGCCGCCGTGATCATCTGGATCGCCCCGAGCAAGGCTGACGCAGAGCCGGCTACCGCGCCGTGGTCCTCCAGCGACAAGACGCCCGCCGCCGGTAACAGCAGACCGAGAAAACCGAAGCCGATAAACAGCAACGTCATCATCAAGGCCAGGCTGTCGACCCACAGCGTCGTGACCGCCAGCACCGCCATAACCGCCGCCACGGCCACCACCGACCAACGAATCAGCGGCGCCAGGCCAAAGCGTGCGCTGAGGCGTGCAGTGAGTTGGCTCATGGCGAAGAACGACGCAGCGTTCACGGCAAACCCCAGGCTGAACTGCGTGGGTGTCAGGCCGTAATGCTCGATGTACACGAATGGCGCGCTGCCGATAAACACGAAAAACGTCGCCAAGCCGAACCCGCACACCACCGACAAACCGATAAATACCGGGTCACGCAGCAACGCACCGTAGCTGCTGAAGGCGTTGCCCAGAGTCTTGCCCAAGCGCCGTTCGGCCGGGTGAGTTTCCGGCAGTTGTACGATGGTCATCACCAGGCACGCCACTGCGAGCACCGCCAGCACAGCAAACACTTCGCGCCAACTCCACAGCGAAATCACCAGGCTACCGGCGAGCGGCGCAAGAATCGGAGAGACGCTCATCACCAGCATCAGCAACGCCATGAGTTTCGCGGCTTCATGCCCGGTGTACAGGTCACGCACGATGGCCCGTGGAATCACCATGCCCGCGCACGCACCGAACGCCTGCAGGGCCCGAAAGGCGATCAGTGATTCAATGTTAGGCGCCAATGCGCAACCGACACTGGCCACGGCAAAAATCACCAGGCCGGCATAAATCGGCGGCTTGCGCCCGAACACATCACTGATCGGGCCGTAGAACAACTGGCACACGCCGACGATGACAAAAAACACCGTGAGGCTCATCTGCACCAACGCCGGCGAGGCGTGCAGGCTCGCGCCCAGGGTCGGCAAGGCCGGCAGATAAATGTCGATGGCGAAGGGGCCGACGGCGGTGATCAAGCCCAGCAGCAGGGCCAGGCGGGCGATACTTCGAGACATGGGCAATTCCGGGCGGAGCAAACAAAGGTCGGCCAGCTTAAGGGATCTGCGCAGATCCGCAAACTTAGGCTTCAATAAACAGTATGGATGGCCGATAACATGAGCAGCGGGGCTTCTACGGTTGGGTTCTCAACCGGCTGACCAGGCACGGGGATACCAGCATGACGATCAAACTGCGCTTGATGCTGTTGATAGCGACCGGATTGCTCACTGCCTTGATCATGAGCCTGACCGGCTACCTGGGAAACACCCGGATGGGCACTGCCGTGCAGGACAACGAAGTGAGCATGACGGTGCTGCGCAACCACATGGAAGCCGACATGATGCACGACGCCCTGCGCGCCGATGTGTTATCGGCGATGCTGGTGGGCCTGGGTAAAAGCACCAGCAGCAAGGCCGACGTCGATAGTTCTCTAAAAGAGCACGCCGAACACTTTCGGCAAGTGTTGGCAGACAACCTCAAGCTGCCGCTGGACGATTCGCTCAAGGCAAGCCTGGAAAAAATCAAACCCAGCCTGGATAACTACATCGCCACCGGCGAACGCATCGTCGCCTTGGCATTGGATAACCCTGAGGCCGCGCGGGGGGAACTGGGCACATTCAATGCCGCGTTCAGCCAGTTGGAAGATCAAATGGCGAGCCTGAGCGAGTTGATCGAAACCAATACCCAGCAGACCAGCGTCGGTACGCGACAGGCCATCAGCAACGCCAACTTCACGCTGGGCGCGGTGTTGATCGCCAGTCTTTTACTGCTGCTGGCCCAGGGGCGCTGGGTGATCCTCAGCATCATGGGCCCCCTACAGGCGGCCAGCCGCATTGCCGCCAGCATCGCACGTGGCAACTTGAGTGAACCTATCGTCGAGCCCCGGCGCAAGGATGAAGCCAGCGCCTTGATCCGCAGCCTCGCCACCATGCAAAAGGACCTGCGCGGCATGATCGAAGTGGTGCGCAGCAACGCCCATGGCGTCAATGGCATGAGCGAGCAACTGAGCCGCGGCTGCCATGAAGTTGCTGGCAGCAGCCAGCAACAGAGCGCCGGCGCCAGCACCATGGCCGCTGCTGCGAGTGAGATGACCGCGAGCATCGAGGAAATCACCCGGCACGCCGGACGCGCACTGGACATGGCCAACCAGGCGCAAACCTTGGCCAAGGACGGCGGCCGGGTGATTCATCAGGTGGTCAGTGACATGGACGGCATCGCTCGTTCCGCACAGCAATCCGCCCAAGTGATTCGCACGCTGGACAAGGAGTCCGAGGCCATTTTCAGCATTATCCAAGTGATCAAGGGGATCGCTGACCAGACTAACTTGCTGGCCCTGAATGCCGCGATTGAGGCCGCCCGTGCCGGTGAGCAGGGGCGTGGATTTGCTGTGGTTGCTGATGAAGTGCGCAACCTTGCCGGACGCACCAGCGCATCGACCCAGGAAATTGCCGCCATGGTCGGGCGTATCCAGCAGAACACCCGGGAAGCGGTGACCAGCATGGAGGAGGGCGTTGCTCAGGTGGACAAAGGCATGGCGGTAACTGCCGAAGTGGAGCGGGCAATTCGCGAGATTCTCCAAGCGACGTTGAACACCACGGAAATGGTCAACGATATCTCTCGGACCATCGGCGAGCAGAGCCTGGCCAGCAATGAAATTGCGCACCAAGTGGAGATGATTGCGGAGATGTCGCAGAGCAATAGCCGAGTGATCGAGCAGACAGCGTCGACCACCGATGAACTGTCCAACCTAGCAGGAAAGCTGTCACAGTCGGTTGATCGATTTCAAATGTAACTCATTGATTTAACTCAACTAAATAGTCATTTAGTTGAGTTGGATCTCAGGGCAGGGTGCTCAAGACTGGAAGAGGGTGGCCATACGCCGCTCGGCGATACGCTCAACGGTTTGCATATGTTCCGTGCCCCATTGGCACAGCGCGCCCAACGCAGTTGCCAAGGATCGCCCGAATGGTGTCAGCGAGTACTCGACCTTGGGCGGTATTTCCTGGAAATCCACCCGGAAAATGATCTCATCACGCTCCAATTCCTTGAGCTGCTGGATCAGCACCTTATCGGTCACGCCGCCAATCGCGCGCCTTAATTCCCCATATCGATGAACATTTTGCGCCAAGTTGAACAGCACCAGCGGCTTCCATTTACCGCCAATCACCGCCAGGGCGGCCTCGAGCCCGCAATTGAATGAGTTGTTGGCCATGATCCAGAGGACTCCGCATAGGGTACTTACTTAAAGGTGCATACTATTCAAAAGAATAGCTCAGATCTACAGTTGGGCCTCAACCTTATTCATCGGAGTTCACCATGAGCAGGCTCAACGGAAAAATCGCAGTCATTACCGGCGGCAACAGCGGCATCGGCCTGGCAACTGCCATTCGCTTTGCGGCGGAAGGCGCACACGTCGTCATTGTAGGACGTCGACAAGAGGAACTGGACAAGGCGCTGCAACTGATTGGTCCTCAAGCTATCGCCATACAAGGCGACATTTCAAAACTGGACGACCTTGATCGCGTGTTCACCCAGGTCAAAGCAGCAAAAGGCCGGGTCGACGTGCTATTCGCCAACGCAGGCCTGGGGGATTTCCAACCGATCGGCTCGATCACCGAGGAATCGTTTGACCGTACCTTCGGCATCAACGTCAAAGGCACGCTGTTCACCGTACAAAAAGCCTTGCCACTGATGAGCGCCGGCAGCTCGGTGATCCTCACGGGTTCGACCACAGGCACCATGGGCACACCGGCGTTCAGTGTGTACAGCGCAACAAAAGCGGCGCTGCGTAACTTTGCCAGGAGCTGGGCGCTGGATCTCAAAGGTACAGGCATTCGTGTCAACGTACTCTCACCAGGGCCGATCTCGACACCGGGTCTGGACCTGGCGCTTTCAGGTACTGGACAGAAAGACGCAATCATCGACGACATGACCGCGCAGGTTCCATTGAACCGTATTGGCAAGCCTGAGGAAGTTGCGGCGGCAGCGTTGTTCCTGGCATCGGATGAAAGCAGCTTCATGACCGGCAGTGAGATGTTTGTCGATGGAGGCTTTGCTCAGGTTTGAGTGAGATAGGGGTTTTGCCTGTTGAAATGTGATGGGCACTGCCCCTGATTGCGCATTAGGATATTACGCATAATGTATATTATGTTAAATTATGTATTACGCTATGCGTTTCACCCAGCGACTTTGTAGATCTCAGCAACCACCTGCTTCACTGCGTCTTCGATCGCACCTTCATTCCGGCACATCACCCAGCCATGATCCGCAACGGCCTGCTCGAACATCTCTGTGCATGCAACATGCTCTGCATACTTCTGGATTACCGTACCGCCCAATCCTCGCGACCGTGCAGCTGCCCTTGCCCACGAAATATCCGGCGCGGTGACAACGCCGACATGCACATCCGGCACTCGCACGTCCCGCTCCCGGTTCAACTGGAGAATCTCTGCAAACGAGATGGTGTGTCGAAACGCAGCATCGGACGGATACCAGCGATCAATCAGGATAATGCTGTCCAACGGCTGCTGAGTCAGTACGTTCCGGGATATCCAGCTGCGACTCTCGGCAAAACGCTCGCACACAGCCCATTCCAGATCCCGCGAGGGATTTCTGGCAAGTTCGTTAACCAGGGCCATGGTTTCCCTTCTGTAGGGATCGCTTTTTCTCTCGCAAAGTCGGATGACTTTCTTGTTATGCGCCCTCAGCGTTGCCGTTACGGCCTCCAACAGCGTAGTTTTGCCGGTGCCTTTGGGCCCATCCAGGGAAACAAAAAACGGAATATTCATTTGTCACACAGTGATCAGGATAATGATAACCACGCCTCTTCTTGTCGACGTGATTGAGTGATCGACCCAGCCGGTAGTTATATCTGTGAAAAAGAGTGAGCTTCCCGTAAAAACCTGCATGACCTGTGGACTTCCCTTCACGTGGAGGAAGAAATGGGCACGCTGCTGGGATGAAGTGCGTTACTGCTCGGAGCGTTGCCGGCGCAGCAAAAGCTGACCCTGCTCCAGCAGCTGACTAATCAGCTGCCAGGAGCTTTTTGACTTCGGCGATGATCAAGTCGATGTTGAAGGGTTTGGCCAATACAGCATCAAAAAGATCCGATCTCTCTATTCCGATATGCGCCTGAGCACCGCTTATCAAGATGATCGGCAATTGATTTGCCGAAGGCAGCGCTCGAATGGCGGTGGCGAATTCCTCGCCGTCCATGACCGGCATCATATAGTCGGTAATGATCAAAGCAGGCCGTTCTCTATCGAGAACCTCAAGTCCTTTTCGACCATTGCTCGCCGTTACGACCATGTACCCCTCATCCTCCAGCGCGAAGCTAAGGATGTCAGCGATCAAATACTCGTCGTCGACGACCAGGATGGTGGTCATGTTAATTCAACCCACACAAAAGCTTAAGAAATTGAACCGGGCGATGACTCAGCGGGGACCGATGGTTCATGTCTTGAAGCCTTTTTCAGGAAAACATCATAATCACGGATGATGACCTCAAATCGTGAGGGATCGTAAGAGCTGTCTCTTACCTTAAGAATGGATAGCGTCCGGCTTAGTTCAGAGTGATTCTCAGAAAACCGCATCAGCATCAGGTTGTCGACGATGCTAGACAGGTCAGAGTTTGGTGCGCTGACCTCGGAACCAAATAGATCGCGCATTTCCCAGGAGGCAAATACCGTAACGCCCCTGGATCGCAGCTCGTTCATCAGTGCACTGAAGAAGTCAGTAATCCGTGCGGGATTCGTCGAGACTCGCGTCATACCGCTAAGGCTATCGAGAAACACGCGCTTGATGCCCTTCTCTTCTACGAGACTCAGTAGTCGTGTGCCCAACCCATCCAGCAACCCCTCAGTAGTAGGCTGCCAGGCAATGCTCAAGGCGCCGCTGCCTTCCATGCCCTTTATATCGATACCGAGTGATTGGCCTTTGAGTCGCAACCGTTCCGGGCTTTCGTAGAAGCCAAAATGCAGGCCCGGTGCTTCCACAGTCGACTCAGCCAGAAATTTGAGACCAAGGGTGGTTTTACCAATACCGGAAGGGCCGATTACTAGAGTCACGCTGGAACTGTGCAGCCCCCCGCCTAGGATGTCGTCCAGTGATTCAATCCCACTGGCGATACGGGTCATGTCGGCGCTGTCGGGAGACGACGGGTGGCTGTAGAGACTTTCGAGTCGCGGGTAAACCACCAAGCCATTTTCGGTAATTTCACACTCGTGAAGACCGGTCATTGCTGAGCTGCCGCGAGTTTTACGAAGCTGAATTCGACGCACTGACCGAGTGCCGAACAGCTCCTCGCCCATCTCAATCACCCCATCAACCATGGTGTGCTCAGGGCTGCCGTCGTCCAGACGGGAACTGGTGAGAAACAGCACTGTGCAACCTGCGAAAGCGGCGTGCCCTTGCAACTCGGAAATGAATTTCTTGGTATCGATGTGCGAATCTGCTTTGGAGCGCGCATTGAGCAAGCCGTCTACTACCATCACTGTGGCTTTTTGACGGCTTATCTCGCGCCGCAGCAGTTTCACCACCTCGTCCAGTCCTTCGTTTTCCAACGTGTCAAACGCACTGACAAATTGGATTTCGGCGCCAACCTTGGAGGCGTCGAAGAAGCTCAGAGTCGAAAGGAATTGAAAAAGTCGGTCGTGTGATTCGGCCAGCAGCGTGGCGACCAGAACCCTTCCTCCATTGTTCGCATGATGGAACCCAAGCTGGTTGGCAAGGATCGTTTTTCCAGACCCTGGGCGCCCTTGGATGATGTATGAAGCGCCTGCTACCAGCCCACCCTTGAGCAGAGCGTCTAGCCCTTCGATTCCACTTTGAAGGCGTTTTAGCTTTTCCACGATACGACCCTGATCTGAAAAACAGGCTGTTTAAGCCGAGTGAAGCGGAATGCTAACCCCATTTTTGCTCTGGAGCCATTCCCGCCTCTCCATAACCCTAATGCTGAAACGTCATCATCCCCCGCTCTTCTGCATGTTAATCTCGCTCCACCACGAATAGACATTGATCGTCACAAGACGATGACCAGAACCAGGAAAGCCCATGCCAAAGATTTCTCACTCAGCCCTGCGCCGCAAATTCCGTGAATTGCTTGCTACCCCAACCTGCGTTGAAACCGCGTCCGTCTTTGACCCGATGTCCGCGCGTATTGCCGCTGACCTGGGTTTCGAAGTCGGCATCCTCGGTGGCTCCGTTGCTTCGTTGCAGGTACTGGCCGCGCCCGATTTCGCGTTGATCACCCTGAGTGAGTTCGTTGAGCAAGCCACCCGTATTGGCCGTGTTGCCCAGTTGCCGTTCATCGCCGATGCCGACCATGGCTACGGTAACGCGCTGAACGTGATGCGCACTGTCGAAGAGCTTGAGCGTGCCGGTGTGGCCGCGTTGACCATTGAAGACACGTTGCTGCCCGCGCAATTCGGGCGCAAGTCCACCGACTTGATTTCCATTGAAGAAGGCATCGGCAAGGTCCGCGCGGCGCTGGAAGCCCGTGTTGATCCTGAACTGTCGATCATTGCCCGAACCAATGCCGGTGTGCTGCCGACCGAAGCGGTTATCGAGCGCACCTTGGCGTATCAGAAAGCCGGCGCCGATGGGATCTGCATGGTGGGTGTGGCTGACTTCGAGCACCTGGAGAAGATCGCCGAGAACCTGACCGTGCCGCTGATGCTGGTGACGTATGGCAATCCTAAGCTCAATGACGCCAAGCGCCTGGCCAGCCTCGGTGTACGTGTGGTGGTTGCCGGCCATGGCGCCTACTTTGCCGCGATCAAGGCGACCTATGACAGCCTGCGTGCCCAGCGCCAGTTGACCCACAGCACCGATAACCTCAGTGCTACCGAGTTGACGCACACCTATACCTTGCCTGAAAACTACGTGGCCTGGGCTGAAGAGTTCATGGACGTCAAAGAGTAATACGCAAGCCGGGACGAGGGGTGCAACACCCTCCTCCTCCAGCCATTATGCGTCGTTGAGCACTGTGAACCCATAGCACATAACTCGTGTGTATTTGCATGGATTATCAGGGCTAATCACGCGCCGTAACCTGTGCTCCAAAGCGCAAGCATACCGCCTTGCGCAGCACACAAACGGAGCTTCCCATGACCCTTTCCAACACCCGTCAACTCGAAGGCAAAGTCGCGCTGATCACCGGCGCCAGTTCCGGCATTGGTCGCGCGGCCGCTGTCGTCCTGGCCCAGCGCGGCGCGAAGATCGTGGCTGCTGCCCGCCGTCAGAGCGAGCTGGACGACGTGGTTGCCGAGATCACTGCCAATGGCGGCACCGCGTCCTCCATCGTCGTCGACGTGACCCGCGAAGCCGACATCATCGCCATGGTCAAATTTGCCGTGGACACCTATGGCAAGCTGGACATCGCCTTCAACAATGCCGGCACCGAAGGCGTGTTCGCGCCGCTGGTCGAACAGGACAATGCACGCTTCGACCTGGTGTTCGAGCCGAATGTGCGCGGGGTTTTCAACTGCATGAAGTACCAAGCCAAGGTAATGCTCGAACAGGGATTTGGCAGCATCATCAATAACGCGTCCATGGGCGGCGTGATCGGTTTCGAGAATGCCGCGCTGTATATCGGCACCAAGCACGCCATTGTCGGTATGACCAAGACCGCGTCCATCGAATGGTTCAAGCAGGGCGTGCGGGTCAATGCGCTGTGCCCGGGCCTGATCGAGACGCCGTTCCACCATCGCGGGATCTGGCCGTCGGTGGACGCCCAGCACGCTTTCGCCGCCAGCACCCCGGCCAGCCGGTTTGGCACCGCCGAAGAGATGGCGACGGTGGTGGCGTTCCTAGGGTCGGAAGATGCCAGCTACGTGTCCGGCCATGCCTTGTTGGCAGATGGCGGCTACTCGGTGGCCTGACGGTTACGGGTCTGGAAGAAGTCGATAAATGCCCGGAGCTTTCCGGGCATTTGCGCACGGTTGGCGTAATACAGGTGGAAGGTCTCGGCGGGCGCCGCGCAGTGTTCCAGCAACGCCACCAGTGCACCGCTGGCGATATCCGCCTGGGCAAACGGGCGGAACACCAGGGCCACGCCGCAACCCAGGCGCGCAGCCGACAAGGTGGTGCGCATTTCATCCAGCACCAGGCGCCCCTTCACCTCAATCGCGACAGTGGCCTTGCCGATGCGAAACGTCCAATCCATGTACGGCCCGCGGCTGCTCAGGCGCTGGTGGATGCAGTCGTGGGCCAGCAGGTCTTCGGGTGTGTCCAGCGGTGCCGAGCGCGCCAGGTACGCGGGCGCCGCCACGGCCACCATCGGCTGCGACGTGCCAAGCGGCACGGCGATCATGTCGCGCTGCAAGGCCTGGCCCAGGCGAATGCCGGCATCGAAACCTTCGCCAATGATGTCGCTCAAGCCATTATCGAGGGCGATATCCAAGGTGATTTCCGGGTACTGCGTGAGGAATGCCGCCACGTGCGGCTCGATCAGCGAGGCGTAGGCCACGTAGGAACTGTTGATCTTCAATGCGCCGTAAGGGCGGCTGGCGGTGTCGTGCACTTGCTGCACCGAGAAGCGAATCTGCTCCAGTGCCGGTGCCAGGGTGTCGAGCAGTTGGCTGCCGGACTCGGTCAGCGCCACGCTGCGGGTGGTGCGGTTGAACAGGCGCACACCCAATTGCGCTTCAAGCTGCTTGATGGTCTTGGACATGGCCGTGGGCGTGACCTCCATCTCGGCTGCCGCCCGCGCGAAATTCAGATGACGGGCCACACATTCGAACGCGATCAGCGCCGGCAAGTGGGTGGATTTCAGGCTCATGCAGCGTCTCGATGGGTTAAGCCAACAGTGTTGCGCAGCATAAGTGAGTTCAACTAAGCCGCCCACTGGAAATACTGCCCACGCAAAAAATCCGCCGCAGAGTCTGCGGCGGCAACCAAAGGATTTTGTCGAAGCAGAGCGGCTAAGACAGGCCCAACGCTACACCCGCGCCGGGTTAAATACCGTGAAGTTTAATTAATCGAGTTTCATCCGGAAGACCGCTACAGGCCGCGCAGACTGGGCTTAGAATCAACCTCGGCAACCATGCCGAACACAATAAAAAACCGTAACAGCTCACCTGCAAACATCTGCCCATACCACGTTATGCACCACCAATAAGTGCGGTGTTTCTGTGCGCGCGTTCATTATTCCGGGGAAGTCACAACATGATTAAACAGTCGAGCCTGTTAGCACTGGCGGTGTGTGCCGGTATCAGCCAAATGGCCTTTGCAGAGTCCGTCAGCGACCAGGCAGATGCCAAGGGGTTTATCGAGGGCAGCAGCATCACCGGGCTGCTGCGCAACTACTACATGAACCGCAACCGTGAAGGCGGTCGGGCTGACAACCGCGACTGGACCCAAGGCGCAATGCTCAACTACGCCTCGGGCTTTACCCAAGGCACCATTGGTTTCGGGGTGGATGCCTATGCCTACGGCGGGCTGAAACTGGATGCCACCCATGAATACGCGGGCACCGGCAACCTGCCGACCGACCGGCACGGCGATCCCGAAGACGCCTACGGCTCGGTTGGCGCCGCCGTGAAAATCAAAGTGTCCAAGACCCAACTCAAATTCGGTGACATGCAGCCCACCGCCCCGGTCTTCGCCACCGGCGGCACCCGCCTGTTGCCGCAGACCGCCACCGGTTTCGACCTGACCAGCAGCGAAATCACCGGCCTGGACCTGGAAGCCGGGCACTTCACCAGCACCAACAGCGGCATGACCAGCAACCATGACCACGATATCTATGCGACCTACGCCAACATCGCCGCCAACAGCGCAAGCTTTGTCGGCGGCAAATACACCTTTACCCCGTCCCTGAGCGCCACGCTGTATGCCGGCGAGCTGGAAGACATCTGGCGCCAGTACTACACCAACCTCAACTATGTGATTGCGCTGGCGCATGACCAGTCCCTGGCGCTGGACGGCAACCTGTACCGCACCCTCGACACGGGCAGCGCCAAGGCCGGGGCGATCAACAACACCACCTACTCGGTGGCGGCAGCCTACTCGTTCCTGCAGGCGCACACGCTGACGCTGTCGTTCCAGAAAGTGCATGGCGACACGCCGTTCGACTACATCGGCACTGGCAACAACGGTGCGGGCGAAGGCGGTGATTCGGTGTACCTGGCCAACTCGGTGCAATGGGGCGACTTCAACGGCCCGGGCGAGCAGTCGTGGGGTATCCGTTATGACCTCAACGTGGCCAGTTATGGCGTGCCGGGGCTGAGTTTCATGGCGCGCTACATCAACGGTTCCGACATCAATGGCACCCACACACCGGACCACAGCGCCTACGTAGGCGACTACGGTGCCGATGGCGCCCACCACGAGACGGATGTGGAAGCCAAGTACGTGATCCAGAGCGGTCCGGCGAAAAACCTGTCGTTGCGCCTGCGTGATGCGATCGTGGCCTCAAACGCCGACCAGCGCGATGGTGATCTCAATGAGCTGCGGTTGATCGTCGATTATCCGTTTACGCTACTGTAAGTGGCCTTTGTGGTGAGGGGGCAAGCTCCCTCACCACTGGGCTGCATCAGCCCACCCAACCCACTGCGGTCTTGGGAATGACTTCCGACTCATCCAGCTTCGACGCAAACATGCTCACCGCCTCCACCGCGTCACTGGTGCTGGTGCGAATCTGCAAGATCACCGAACCCGCCTGATCAGCCAAGCTGACGCCGCGTTGCGCGCCCTCCTGGGTGGCGTTCATGCTGGTCACTGCGTCACGGGTTTCCGAGAGGATCATGCCGATCATCTCGGCAATTTCCGCGGTCGAGCGGCTGGTCCGCCCGGCCAGTTGCCGGACTTCATCGGCTACCACCGCAAAGCCTCGCCCTTGATCCCCCGCACGCGCTGCCTCAATCGCTGCGTTGAGGGCCAACAGATTGGTCTGGTCGGCAATCCCACGAATGGTGTTGACGATGGCAGTGATCTGCTCGGAACGATCGCCCAGTTGCCCCACCAGCCGCGCAGAGGCGCCGATGCTGTCGGCGATGCGGCGCATTTCGCTGGCAGTCTCCTGGATCACCTGGGTGCCATGTTCGGCAAAACGCTCGGTCTCGGAGGAAATATGGTAGGCCCGCGACGCACCACGGGAGTCTTCTTCGAATTTTTCCACGCGCTCGGTGATGTCGCTGGCGAACTTGACGATCTTGATCAGCTTGCCGTCGCCGTCATAGACAGGGTTGTAACTGGCTTCCAACCACACCACCCGGCCATGTTTGCCCAGGCGCTTGAATTGCCCGGTAAAAAATTCGCCATTGTTCAGGCGACGCCAGAAATCGGTGTATTCGTGGCTGTTGATCAGGGTCGGCTCGCAAAACAAGCGGTGGTGTTTGCCTTTGAGTTCCGCCAGCGAATACCCCATCACGTTCAAGAAGTTTGTATTCGCGTCCAATACTTGGCCGCCAAGGTCGAACTCGATCACGGCCATGGCCCGGTCCAGAGCGACCAGTTTGCTGGAGGTGGCCGCTTCCACCTCCACTTTATCGGTGACGTCCAAGGCGTACTTGACCACTTTCAGCACTTGTCCGCGTTCATCCAGGACCGGGTTGTAACTCGCTTCCAGCCAGATGGTCTTGCCGTTGGCATGAACCCGTTTGAAGGTGCCTGAAACGAACTTGCCGGCTTTCAAATCACTCCAGAATTGGCTATAGGCCGAACTACTGGTCAGCGCCGGCAAGCAAAAGTCGCGGTGGGATTTGCCGACCAATTGATCCGCGCTGTAGCCCAGGGTCTTGAGAAAATTATCGTTGGCGCGCAATACCTTGCCATTGAGATCGAATTCGACCACGGCCATGGAGCGTTCCAGCGCGACAATCAGTCCTTTGTACTCAGTGGATTCGGCCGTCCTGGCCGCCAGTTCTGTTTTGAGTGCTTTATTGAACATGACGTACCCTCAGCCGTGCGGAAAAACCGATCTCTTGATTGGCTATCGGCTGGGAAATACGCGACTTTATGCGGCATAAATGTTTATTTTTTGGCGCCAGATTATTGCTGGAGGCCCCGTTACTCAGGGCTTTGCGTCGGGCAGTGACAACCGCTCTCGCATGCCGCTGCTCGCAGCAGGGCCAGCCTGCAAAACGCACTGATCCATCGGCACGACCTGCCCCTCGGCACTTGCGAGCATTGGTTGTACCGGCCTGCCCGTCCCACGCTCCACCAACTCGACACTGGTACCCTCCTCGGCGTAATGCCGATTGCCCCAGGCCACCAGCGACATCAGCACCATGCGGAAATCCTCGCCCTTTTCCGTCGGCACATATTCGTAGCGCGGCGGACGCTCGCTGTAGGCCTGGCGTTCGAGCATGCCCGCCTCCACCAACGCGTTGAGGCGGCGCGTCAACATATTCGGCGCGATGCCCAGGCTGCGCGAGAACTCGTCGAAGCGGCGCAGGCCGTGCAAGGCGTCGCGCATGATCAGAATGCTCCACCACTCCCCTACCCGCTCAAGGCTGCGGGCGATGGGGCATTCGTCGCTGATGAGGGACTTGCGTTGCATGGGGATTCCTGTGGGTCAGTGCAAATCTGTGTGACGCCATGTTACTTTCATGATGATAGTGACGTCCATAGGGTCTGTTCCCTCACCGCAACCGGAGTCGATTGATCATGAGTAAACGCATTGTTGTGACAGGTATGGGCGCGCTGACGCCGTTGGGCGCTGACGTGGAATCTACCTGGCGCCGCCTGTTGGCCGGGCAATCGGGCATTCGTCGCCTGCCGGAAGAGTTGATCGGTGACTTGGCCGTCAGTATCGGTGGCCAGGTACAAAGCAACGTGCAGGACCCGGAAGCCGGATTTGACCCGGATCGCCTGCTCGCAGCCAAGGAACAACGCAAGATGGACCGCTTTATCCTGTTCGCACTGGCGGCGGCGGATGAAGCCTTGAAGCAGGCCGGCTGGGCGCCGAACACAGTGGAACAACAGGAGCGCACGGCGACCATCATTGCGTCTGGCGTCGGCGGTTTCCCGGCGATTGCCGATGCAGTGCGCACCACTGACAGCAAAGGCCCGCGCCGATTGTCCCCGTTTACCATCCCGTCCTTCTTGAGCAACATGGCCGCCGGGCATGTGTCGATCAATTACGGTTTGAAAGGCCCGTTGGGTGCGCCGGTGACCGCCTGTGCCGCGGGTGTGCAGGCTATCGGTGATGCGGCGCGGATGATTCGTGCCGGTGAAGTCGATGTGGCGGTGTGCGGCGGCGCCGAAGCGGCGATTCACCGGGTCAGTCTGGCCGGTTTTGCGGCAGCGCGAGCCCTGTCCAGCGACTTCAATGACAGCCCTGAGCGGGCTTCGCGGCCATTCGACCAGGCGCGCGACGGTTTTGTCATGGGCGAAGGCGCTGGCATCCTGGTCATCGAAGCACTCGAACACGCCCTGGCCCGTGGCGCGCAGCCGATTGCGGAGTTGGTGGGCTACGGCACCAGTGCCGACGCCTATCACATGACGGCCGGCCCGGAAGATGGCGATGGTGCGCGACGTGCCATGCACCAAGCCTTGCGCCAGGCAGGAATCGAGGCGGCCCAGGTGCAGTACTTGAACACTCACGCGACTTCCACACCAGTGGGCGATAAAGGCGAACTGGCGGCGATCAGGACGGTATTTGGCGCTAACGGCAGCCCGGCGATCAGCTCGACCAAATCCGCCACCGGTCACCTGTTGGGCGCTGCGGGCGGTATCGAAGCCATCTTCACCGTACTCGCCCTGCGCGATCAGGTCGCCCCGGTCACCCTCAACCTGGAAACCCCCGACGCGCTTGCGGATGGCCTGGACCTGCTGCGCGGTACAGCCCGGCCGATGCCCATTGAATACGCGCTATCCAACGGCTTCGGCTTTGGCGGCGTGAATGCCAGCGTGCTGTTCCGCCGCTGGGCGTAGTTTGCCCCTGCGGTATATTTCGGGGACCATGGGCGCCTTTCTGAACCTGCCAACGAGAGGCGCCCATGGCTAACCACGACCTGCACTACACCCCGGATCCCGATGCCGACTCGATTTCTTCGGATGTGATTGGCTTCAACGGCATCCTGGTGTCCACCCAGATCCCGACCCGCGCCGATGGCAGCCTGGAACTGGGCGATATCACCCTGCAAAGCGAATGCACCCTGCAAGCCTTGAAAGTCGCCCTGGAAAAGGCCGGTAGCTCCATGGACCGGGTGATGCACCTGACCATTTATCTGACGGATATGGCTGATCGTGCCGCCTTCAACGAGGTCTACAAACGCTTCTTTGCCAAGCCCTGGCCCGTGCGTGCGGCGGTTGGCGTTGCCGCGTTGGCGGTAGACGGCATGCGCGTGGAAGTCACCGCGATGGCCGCTCAAGCCTGAGTGGGTGCCGGTCAGGCATTTCACAGCTACAATGCGCGCCTCAACCGTGACAAGCCTGACTAAAAAAACTATGTCCTTGCCCAAGCATCACCTGGAATTGCTCAGCCCTGCCCGCGATGTCGCCATCGCGCGCGAGGCGATCCTGCATGGCGCCGACGCCGTGTACATTGGCGGCCCGAGCTTCGGCGCGCGCCATAACGCCTGTAACGACGTGAGCGATATCGCGTCACTGGTGGAATTCGCCCGTCGTTATCACGCGCGCGTCTTCACCACCATCAACACCATCCTGCATGACAACGAACTGGAACCCGCGCGCAAGCTGATCCATCAGCTCTACGATGCCGGCGTCGACGCATTGATCGTGCAAGACCTGGGCGTGATGGAGCTGGATATTCCGCCCATCGAGCTGCACGCCAGCACCCAGACCGACATTCGCACCCTGGGCCGCGCCAAGTTCCTCGACCAGGCCGGTTTCTCGCAACTGGTATTGGCCCGTGAGCTGAACCTGCAGGAAATCCGTGCCATTGCTGACGAAACCGATGCCGCCATCGAGTTCTTCATCCACGGCGCCCTGTGCGTGGCGTTCTCCGGGCAGTGCAACATCTCTCACGCACAGAACGGCCGCAGCGCCAACCGGGGTGATTGCTCCCAGGCCTGCCGTTTGCCGTACACCTTGAAAGATGACCAGGGCCGCGTCGTGGCCTTTGAAAAGCACCTGCTGTCGATGAAAGACAACAACCAGAGCGCCAACATTCGCGCACTGGTCGAAGCCGGCGTGCGTTCGTTCAAGATCGAGGGCCGCTACAAGGACATGGGCTACGTGAAAAACATCACCGCCTATTACCGCCAGCGCCTGGATGATGTGCTTGAAGACCGACCGGACCTGGCGCGCGCGTCCAGCGGCCGTACCGCGCACTTCTTCCTGCCGGACCCGGAAAAAACCTTCCACCGCGGCAGCACTGACTACTTCGTCACCGACCGCAAGGTCGACATCGGCGCCTTCGACACCCCGACCTTCACCGGCCTGCCGGTGGGTATGGTGGAAAAAGCCGGCAAGCGTGACCTGCAAGTGGTCACCCATGAGCCGCTGTCCAATGGCGACGGTCTTAACGTGCTGATCAAGCGCGAAGTGGTGGGTTTCCGTGCCAACATCGCCGAGCCTAAAGGCGAGTTCGAGGAAGATGGCGAGAAGCGCTACCGCTACCGCGTCGAGCCGAACGAAATGCCGGCCGGCCTGCACCAACTGCGCCCGAACCACCCGTTGAACCGTAACCTCGACCACAACTGGCAACAGGCGCTGCTCAAGACTTCATCCGAGCGCCGTATCGGCCTGACCTGGGCTGCTCGTCTGCGCGAAGCACAGCTGGAAGTCACCGCCACCAGCGAAGAAGGCATCAGTGCCAGCGTCACCCTGCCCGGCCCGTTCGGCGTAGCCAACAAGCCGGAACAGGCGCTGGATACCCTGCGCGACCTGCTCGGCCAACTGGGCACCACCGAATACCATGCGACCGACATCCAACTGGATGCGCCGCAGGCGTTTTTCATCCCCAACTCACAGCTCAAGGCCTTACGCCGCGAAGTGATCGAAGCGCTGACCGCTGCCCGTGTGGCCGCTCATCCGCGCGGTGGACGCAAAGCCGAAACCACCCCGCCGCCGGTCTACCCGGATGCGCATTTGTCGTTCCTCGCCAACGTCTACAACCAGAAAGCCCGCGACTTCTACCACCGTCATGGGGTGAAGCTGATCGACGCCGCCTTCGAAGCCCACGAAGAAACCGGCGAAGTGCCGGTGATGATCACCAAGCACTGCCTGCGCTTCTCGTTCAACCTGTGCCCTAAACAGGCCAAAGGTGTCACGGGCGTGAAGACCAAGGTCGCGCCGATGCAGTTGATCCATGGCGATGAAGTGCTGACCCTGAAGTTCGACTGCAAGCCGTGCGAAATGCACGTGGTGGGCAAGATCAAGGGCCACATCCTTGGTTTGCCGCAGCCAGGCAGCGCAGTGGAGCACTTCAACCCGGAAAACATCATTTTCCAGGGTACGCACTGACCCTCTGAGAGCGGGGCCACCACCAGCCCCGCTGTAACCCCGCGGCCGCCAGCAGGATCGCCGCCACACCCAGCCATTGCAGCCAACCCAGGCGGTGTCCGAAGGCGATCCAATCGACGAAGATCGCCGCAATCGGGTAGATGAACGACAGCGCGCCGGTAATGGCCGTGGGCAGTTTCTGGATCGCGCCGTACAGCAACACGTACATCAAACCGGTATGCACCACACCCAGCGTCACCAATGCCGCCCAGGCATTGGGGGTGGCCGGCAGACTATTCCAAGGCACCATCGGCGCGAGTAACAGCGCGCCGGTGGTCACCTGGATCAACGCCATCAAATGCGGCGGTACTTCTTTCAAACGCTTGATGATCAGCGCCGCAATCGCATACAGGAACGCCGCGCCCAGCGCCAAGGCGATACCGCCCAGGTAATCGTCGCCGGTTTTGTGATCGCCATGAGCGGTGACAATCGCCAGCATCCCCAGGAACGCCACACTCAACCACGCCAGTTTCTGCACGGTAATCCTTTCCCCCAGGAACAGCGCCGCCAGCATCACCAGCATGAACGGCTGCACGTTGTACACCGCCGTGCTGATGGCAATCGACGCGCGGGAATAGGATTCGAACAGCAGCAACCAATTGCCAACAATCGCCACGCCACTGAGCATCGCCAGGCCTAGCTTGGCCCAGGTCAGCAGGTCCAGGCGCAAATAACCCAGCAGTGCACAGACCAGCAACAGCGTCAGCCCGCCGATCACGCAGCGCCAGAACACCACTTCGATCACTGACACGCCAGAGACCAGTACAAACCAGCCAATGGTGCCCGAGATCAGCATGGCGGCGATCATTTCCCACGACCCGCGACGGATGGATGTGTCCATGATTGAAGCTCCTCAAGTGAGGCTCAATTATGGCAATCTGCTCAGCAGCGGCTCCAGCGCCTAAAAAAGGCCAAACCGCTGGATTGCCTTTACTTATTAGGTGAACACCATGATTGACACCATCGACCAGCAACTCATCGCCGCCTTGATGGATGACTCGCGCCTATCCCTCAAGGCCCTGGCCGGCATTACCGGGTTGTCTTCGCCCAGTGTCGGCGAACGTTTGCGTCGTCTCGAAGAGCGCGGCGTGCTGACCCATTACACCGTCGACATCGACCCCAGGCACTTTGGCTACCTGCTGCAAGCCATCGTGCGCATCCGTCCGTTGCCCGGCAAATTGCAGGAGGTGGAGCGGCAGATCCAGGCGATTCCCGAGTTCACCGAGTGCGACAAGGTGACCGGCGAGGACTGCTTCATCGCACGGCTGCATGTGCGCACCATGGATCATCTGGACAGCCTGCTCGATAAGCTGAATGCCTACGCCGAGACCAACACCGCGATCGTTAAGAAAACCCCGGTGAAACGACGGCTGCCGCCGCTGGGGGACTGATGAATAAAGAAACAGATTTCCTGTGGCGAGCAGGCTTGTCCTGCGTTGGGCTGCGAAGCGGCCCCAAGTCCAGGCAACGCGGTTTTGCCTGAAACACTGCGGTGGTCTTGATAGGGGCCGCTTCGCGCCCCAACGCGGGGCAAGCCCGCTCACCACAACAAGCCCGTGCACCACAGGAAGCCCGTTCACCACAGAACGGGTGTAACACAAAGACACTGAACTCAACGCGACGGAGTCATCTGCGCTGCTAGCGTGAAAAATCCCTATCCATTCAAAAGGAGCAACGGATTGCCTCGCCAGCCAAACTCTCATCTTTTACGTCGTGGTCGCTATTCAGAGTCAGGCTGATCTTATCTGGTCACTGCTGTGGTGCATCGACGCCAGCCCATATTCAACGATTTCAAGCTAGGTCGGTTATTAGTCGCTGAGTTCAAGCGAGCCCATGACGCGGGTCTAGTGAACTCCCTCGCCTGGGTAGTCATGCCAGACCATTTTCACTGGTTGTTTGACCTCAATAACGCAACGCTTCCTGATGTGATGCGGCAGACCAAGTCACGCAGCACCTTGAGCATTAACAAAGCCCGTGGCAGCCGGGACAAGTTCTGGCAACGTGGTTACCACGACCGGGCTGTACGCACGGATGAGGACCTGTTGAAGATGGCTCGTTACATCATTGCCAACCCATTACGCGCGAGGTTGGTTGAGCACATTGGTGATTATCCGTTGTGGGATGCGGCCTGGTTATGAAGTGTTTGAAGACCTAGCTTTCTGTGCTGAGCCGGCCTGTTGTGGCGAGCGGGCTTGCCCCGCGTTGGGCTGCGAAGCAGCCCTAAGTCCAGGCAGCGCGGTTTTCCTGACGCACTGCTGTGGCTTTGGCAGGGGCCGCTTCGCGCCCCAACGCAGGGCAAGCCTGCTCGCCACAGGGAGACTGCTCACCACAGGAAGCCTGCTCCACAGAGAGAGCAGCCGTCAGTCGTGCAGCGTTTTCGCCGCAGTAAGCAAGCCTTGGAACTTGCGATATCGCACTTGCAGTACCGCCTGCTGCTTGGCATCCGGCAAATATCGAGCCTTCACTGCCATCCCCGCCTGCAACAACCCTTCCCCCTGCCCGATCGACAGAAATCCCAGCTTCGCGGCGCCGATGCAGGCACTCAACTCACTGCCGTGCAACGTGAAGATCTCCCGCTGAAGGATGTTGGCCAGCAACTGCGCCCAGTATTCACTGCGCGCGCCACCGCCCACCAACGCGCAGGCCCCCACATCTGCCCCCGCCGATTGCACGGCACGCAACGCATCCAGCAGCCCGAACCCCACGCCTTCCATCACCGCATAACCAAGCATCGCCGGCGTGCAGTCATGTCCAAGGCCCATGAAACCGCCGCGCAGCAGCGGGTCGTTATGCGGGGTGCGTTCACCGGCCAGGTACGGTAGGAACAACGGCGTGTCGAGCGGCACTGGCTGCTCGATCGGCAGTTGTGCCTGCACCTGGTCCAGCAAGGTTTGCTCATCCGTCGTTCCCGTGAGCCGTGTGACCCAGCGCAGGCAACTAGCACCGGCCAGCATGGCGCCCATGGTGTACCAGCGATCAGGCAACGCATGGCAGAAGCTGTGCACGGCGCTGGCCGGGTTGCCGGCGGCGTGGTCGGTAATTGCGACGATGGCAGCGCTGGTGCCGAGGGTGATGAAGCCATCGCCGGCATTGATTGCCCCGATCCCTACTGCCGCCACCGGGTTGTCACCACCGCCGCCGGCAATCACCACCGAGGGCGCCAAGCCCAGGCCTTGCGCCGTCAGCACGGCACTCGCGGCGCCACCTTCCACCAGCCGGGGCATCTGCTCCAGCGAGAGACCCGTCGCCCGCAGCATCGGCGCGAACCACTCACGTTGCGCCACATCCAGCCACAACGTCCCCGCAGCATCGGACATCTCGCTGATGCGCTCGCCACTCAAGCGCAAGCGCAGGTAATCCTTAGGCGACAGTACGCAATCAATGGCCTTGAACACCTCGGGCTCATGGCGTTGCAGCCACAGCAGTTTCGGCGCCGTCAGCCCGGCCATGGGCAGGCTGCCGGTGATGTCGGCGAACTCAGGGCCCAGCTGCTCGGCCTCGGCGACGGCGCGGGAGTCATCCCACAGGATCGCCGGGTACAACACGCGGTTGTCCGCCCCCAGTAACACCGCACCGTGCATCTGCCCGGACAGGCCGATACAGGCCACGCGGGCAAAGGCGTCATGAGTACGCAATTGCTCCAGTGCCTGCAAACACGCCTGCCACCAATCCAGCGGGTCTTGCTCGGACCAGCCGCTGTGGCGCCGCGACACACTCAAGCGCACGCCGGCATGGGCCAGCACTGTACCGTCGAGGTCCATGAGAATGGCCTTGAGTTCCGAGGTGCCGAGGTCGATGCCGAGGGAAACGGGACTGCTCATACGGGGGTCATTCCAATCCATTACAGCCACATGAATTACGCCATTGCAGGGTCGGCGCCAGGCGCACACTCTGGGTCGGTGCGCCGGGTGAAGCCATGCGTTGCAATAACAGGTTCACCGCCTGGGCGCCGAGTGCCTGCACCGGCTGCGCGATCAGTGTCAGCCGCGGCACGAAAAAATCCGCCCAGTCGAAATCATCAAACCCCACCAGCGCCATGCGCGCAGGCACGTCGATCTTCGCGTCACGCAGGGCCTGCATGGCGCCGAGGGTCATCAGGTTGTTGCCGGCCATGATCGCCGTCGGCGGTAACGCCAAGCCCAGCAACTGCACCGTGGCCTGGCGCGCCGGCTCAGTATTGGAGCCGCCATTGACCAGCAGATCCGGATCAAACGTCAGGCCCGCCCCCTGCAATGCGGCGCGGTAACCGGCGACACGCTCATCGGTGGTGCTGAAACCTTCACGCCCGGCGATAAAGCCGATCCGGCGATGGCCATGGGCGATAAGGTGTTCAACCAGCACCTGGGTAGGCTGGGCATTCTCCACCCCAACCTGATCAAAGTGCTCACTCATCATGCGGTCCACCAGCACCGCTGGAATCTCGTTGGCGCGCAGATACTCCAGGGCCTTGGAGCCGTTGGAAGGCGCCAGCACAATCCCATCAACCCGCCGATGATGCAGCGCCGTGACCACCCGCAGCTCCTGCTCCGGATCGTCATGGGTGTCGACAAACAGCATCATGTAGCCGTGCAGGGCGCACGCGGTTTCAATCGCGTGCACCGTTTCGCTGAAGTAGTGGTTGGACAGCGCCGAGATCGCCACGCCAATCGTGTTGGTGCTCGACCGGGCCAGCGAGCGCGCCAGGGTGTTGGGGATGTAGCCCAGCGCCTGGATCGCCTGCTGCACCGCCAGCACAGTGGCCGGGCTGACCTTGCGGGTGCCGTTCAACACGTGGGACACCGTCGACGTCGACACCCCCGCCCTGCTTGCCACGTCATCCATGGTGACCACGACGCTGTTCCTTCTCAGTGGATCAATGTTTGCTCGACCAACCGCTGTACGTAGCGACGTTGTCACGGGTGATCAGCTTTGGCGTGAGCAGGGTAACCGCTTCGGCCGGGGCTTTGTCATTGAGAATGTCATTGCCCACGTTCACTGCGGTCTGCGCCATGGCCCAAGGGTCCTGGCTGGACGACGCCTGGATCTGCGTCTCGGTCTTCAAGGCATTCTCGATATCCGGCGCGCCGTCCACCGAGGTGATGATGATGCCGCTGCGCTTGAGCTGCTTGGCCGCCAGGTCGCTGCCGATGGCTTGTGGGTCATTGATCGCGAACAGACCGTCGATTTTCGGGAAGCGCGTGAGGTAACCCTGCATCACGTTCAAGCCGCCTTCGCGGGAGCCTTTGCCGTCCTGGTCGTCGGACAGCACCTTGATATCCGGCGCGGCGGCCAGCGCGGCCTTGCAGCCTTTGACGCGGTCGGTCACGGCGGTGACTTGCGGGCCGTTCTGGATGATCACATTGCCCTTGCCGGAAAGCTTGTCCACCAGGTATTGGCAGGCCAGCTTGCCGGCTTCGACGTTGTCGGTCTGCACGGTCGCGTTCACGCCCTTGGCGTCCACATCCACGGCTACGACGACGATGCCGGCGTCACGGGCTTTCTTGATCGCCGAGGCCATGGCAGAGGGGTCGACGGCGTTGATCAGGATCAGGTCGACCTTGGACGAAATGAAATTGTCGATCTGCGAAAACTGCTTGCTCAGGTCGTAGTCAGCCGACACCGAAGTGACCTTGACGTTGGGGTTCAGCTCCTTGGCCCGTGCGGTTGCGCCGTCGGCCAGGGTCACGAAATACGGGTTGCCCAGCGAGCCCATGCTGATACCGAGGGCCTTCAACTCGCGGGCTTCGACGGCTTGGGACATCAAGGCAGCCAAGGCAATGACGGGAAAGATACGTTTAAGGTTCATGCGGGTCTCTCTTGTGATTGTTGTAGGAGTGAACTCAGGTCCGCGCACCGGACTGGCGATAACGATCCAGCGCCACGGCGCCAATGATCACGATGCCCTTGATGATGTATTGCCAGATATCCGACACCCCCAACAGCACCAGGCCGTTGGTCAGCACCGCGATGATCAGCGCACCAATCAACGTGCCACCGATGGTGCCGACGCCGCCGGTAAAACTGGTGCCGCCAAGGATCACCGCCGCAATCGCGTCCAACTCATAGGATTGCCCCAGTTGCAGGCCATTGGCGGCAAACAACCGCGAAGCGCTCATCACAGCGCCCAATCCGGCCAGCGCACCGGACATGGCATAGACGAACAGCAGCACTTTCCACACCTTGATCCCCGACAACCGCGCCGCTTCCGGGTTGCCGCCCACCGAGTAGATCTGCACGCCCATCACTGTTCGGCGCAGGATGAACCACGACAGCGCCACCACGGCCACGGCAATGATCACCAGCCAGGGCACGCCGAGTACCGAGTCATTGCCGATAAAGGCAAACGGCAGGTCCGGGTTGAATACGGTTTTGTCATCCGCCAATAGCCGCGCCAGACCACGCATGGCCGTCAGCGCGCCGAGGGTGACAATAAACGGCGGCAGGCGCATGAAAGCGATCAACCCACCATTAACCAAGCCCAGCAGCAAGCCAAAGCCTATACCGGCAGCTATCCCGAACATGCCGAACTGCGGTGACATCGACGCCTGCAGCGCCACCACCGCCGAAGCGGCCAGGATCGCGCCTACCGACAAGTCGATGCCGGCGGTGAGGATCACAAAGGTCATGCCCGCGGCCAGCACCACGTTCACCGACGCCTGCTGGGTGATGATCGACAGGTTCTGCACCGTCAGGAAGTTCTCACTGGCCAGGGCGAAGCCCACCAGCAGCAGGATCAGCACGGGCAACATACCGACCGTGCGCATCAACTCGCGCGCGCGTTCCGCTTTACCTGTTATTGCGATATTCAACTCAGCCATGGGCAACCACCTGATCGCCACCGGTGGCGAGGTCAATAATGCGTTCTTGGGAAATAGCCTGGCCGGAGGCGCCGCCGACTTCAGCGACGAGCTGGCCTTCGCGCATGATCAGCACGCGGTCGCAAGTGCCGATGATTTCCGGCAGCTCGCTGGAGATCACCACAATGCCGACACCGGCCTGGGCCAATTGATTGATGATGCGGTAGATCTCGGACTTGGAGCCGATGTCGACGCCGCGTGTGGGTTCGTCGAGGATCAGCACGTGAGGCTTCACCTCCAGCAGTCGCGCCAACAGCACTTTCTGCTGATTGCCGCCGGACAGCGCGCCGACATTGACCTTGCCCGAGGCCACGCGAATCGACAGCGATTTGATCGCGTCATTCGAACGCTGCAAGGCATGCCCGCGATCCAGCACGCCACCGGCATGCGCATCCGGCACACAGGCGCAGACGTTGATGTTGTCCGCCACGCTCATGTCGAGGAACAGGCCCTGGGCCTTGCGGTCTTCGGTGAGGTAGACCACGCCTGCGCGGATCGCATCCGCCGGGGTGCGCAGTTGGGTGACAGTCTTGCCGACCACTTCCAAGGTGCCCGAGGTGCGGGGGTCGGCCGCAAAGATCAGCCGCGCCAGCTCGGTGCGCCCTGCCCCGACCAGCCCGGCAATGCCCAGCACCTCGCCGGCATGCAGGTCAAAGCTGCACTGGCGCACGCGCTTGCCGTCGGCCATGTCGCGCACACGCATCACCACGTTGCCGGGGTTATACGCGGCGTGTTCCTTTTTGTAGAAACCCGACAGGTCGCGGCCCACCATCATTTTTACCAGCACTTCGGCCGACAGCGCGTCGCGGGTCAGCTCGCCGATGTATTGGCCGTCACGCAGCACCGAAACGCGGTCCGATAACTCGTAGATCTCGGCCATGCGGTGGCTGATATAGATGATTGCCAGGCCCTGGCCGCGCAGTTGCTTGATCAGCGCGAACAACCGGTCGGTTTCGCGGGATGACAATGGCGTGGTGGGCTCGTCCATCACCAGGATCTTGGCGTGGGCGTGCAGGGCGCGGGCGATCTCCACCAACTGGCGCTCGGCAATCGACAGGCTGCTGACCCGTGTCGCCGGGGTGAATTCGGCGCCGAGGCGTTGCAGCACCTCGATGCACCCCGCTTCCATGCCCTTGCGGTCGATGGTCCAGCCACGCCGCAGTTCGCGGCCCAGGTAGATGTTCTCGGCCACGCTCAGGTTGGGGCACAGGCTCAGTTCTTGATAGATGACAGCGATGCCGAGGGCTTTTGCCGTGGCGGGGTCGAAGGTCGGAACGCGTTGACCGGCAATGCGGATTTCACCGCCGGGGTCGGCTTGATAGGCGCCGGAGAGGATTTTCATCAGTGTGGACTTGCCGGCGCCGTTCTCCCCCATCAAGGCGTGGATTTCGCCGGGGTAGACCTTCAGGCCGACATTCTTGAGCACGCGCAAACCGTTGAAGGTTTTGCTGATGCCCTGCATTTCAAGCAAGGGTTCAAGGCTCATGAATGAGCTCCTGGTTTTATTATTTTTGTCTTCAGTGAGCCGACTCTAATGTAGAAACATTTCTTTACGCAAGCGCTTGCTTGAGTGTTTTTGTGCTTGAAGAAACGTTTCATCAAGCCAGTTTGTTGAATAGGCACACAAAGCATCGATTTTACCGTTTGTCTGCTATTGTCCAAGGACCTCATCTCCTCCTCATCGCCCTCCAGCGATCTTCTGCGAGCATGCTCTGCGCCATTGTCGGTTGACGATGGCGGGCCTGAACGTCACGGAAAGCCCAAGCGATGGACAAACCGTTACCCGAACAGCCGCAATCGCGCGCCGAAAAGATCGTCGAGTTCAAACGGCAGAAAACCCTGCTCAAGACCGGCGCGCTGCAAGACGCCATCTTCAACAGCGCCTACTTCTCCAGCATCGCCACCGATGAAAAAGGCGTGATCCAGATCTTCAACGTCGGCGCCGAACGCATGCTTGGCTATGCCGCCGCCGACGTGGTCAACCGCATCACCCCAGCCGACATCTCCGACCCCGTCGAGTTGATCACCCGCGCCGCTGCCCTCAGCCTGGAACTGGACACGCCCATTACGCCGGGTTTCGAAGCCCTGGTGTTCAAGGCTTCCCGCGGCATCGAAGACATCTACGAGCTGACCTACATCCGCCAGGACGGCAGTCGCCTGTCGGCCATGGTTTCGGTGACCGCCCTGCGCAACCGGCATGACACCATCATCGGCTACCTGCTGATCGGCACCGACAACACCGCGCGCAAGCAGGAAGAAGCCGAGCGCAAAGGCTTCGAGCGTGCGCTGGAAGAAAAGAACCTGGAGCTGGAACACGCCAGCCACATGAAGTCCGAGTTCCTCGCCACCATGTCCCACGAACTGCGCACGCCGTTGAATGCGGTGATCGGTTTTTCCGAGGCGCTCAAGGACGGCTTGGTCGGTGAAATGAGCGAGACCCAGCGCGAATACATCGGCGACATTTTCACCAGCGGCCAACACTTGCTGTCGTTGATCAACGACATTCTCGACCTGTCCAAGGTCGAGGCCGGGATGATGGAACTGGAGCTGGAAAGCGTTGAGTTGGCGGGCCTTTTGGCCAACAGTCTGCTGATCGTGCGGGAAAAGGCCGCACTGCAACGTATCCAATTGAAGCTGGAATGCCCCGACAACCTCGGCCACCTGAAACTGGACCTGCGCAAGACCAAGCAGATCGTCTACAACCTGCTGGCCAATGCGGTGAAATTCAGCGAACACGGCAGCTCGGTGACGCTGACGGTGCGCCAGGTCAGCCGCGAGCAGGTCGGTCAGATTCCTGGCGAATGGCCGGTGTACCGCTTTGCCTTGCCCGAAAGCCAGTACCCACAATTCCTTGAGTTGAGCGTCAGCGATACCGGTATCGGCATTGCCGAGGACGACATGGGCAAGCTGTTCAAGGCGTTCAGCCAGATCGACAGCAGCCTGGCACGCAAATTCGAAGGCACGGGACTGGGGCTGGCGATGGTCAAGCAACTGGCCGAGCTACACGGTGGCAGTGTCGCGGTGGCCAGCCGTGAAGGCTGTGGCGCTCGGTTTGTCGCATGGTTGCCGCTGCATCGTGAGCCGGAGGCGTCGTGGCCGAGATCCTGATCGTTGAAGACAATGAGGCCAATATGCGCCTGGCGCGTCTGCTGCTGGTGAACGCCGGCCACACATCGCTGTGGGCACCTGACGCCGAGACTGGCCTGACCCTGGCCCGCGAACAGCAACCGGCCTTGATCCTGATGGACATTCAACTGCCGGGCATGGACGGTCTGGCGGCCACGGCATTGATTAAACAAGACCCGCTGACCGCGCATATCCCAGTGATCGCCCTGACAGCCATGGCGATGAAGGAAGACCGCGAGAAGACTCGGCTGGCCGGTTGCGACGCCTATATCATCAAGCCGCTGCGTTACAAAGAGTTATACCAAGTGATCGACACCTTGCTGCAAAAGCCCAACAGTCCCCTCACATGAGTCCGCTCCATGCCCAGCCAACCCGCAACGTTGTTGATCGTCGATGATGAGCCCCAGGTGCGCAAGCTCCTGGAGACCTTGCTGCAACACGAGGGCTACCAGACGGTCTGCGCGAGCAGCGGTGAAGAGGCGCTGCAGGTGGTGGCGCAACAGGCGCCCGACCTTATCTTGCTGGACATCATGATGCCGGGGATGGATGGGTATGAGGTGGCCAGCCAACTGAAAAGTGACGACGCCACGGCGGGTATTCCGATCATCATGCTATCGGCACTCAGTGATGCTGGCGCGCGCGTCAGCGGCCTGGAAAGCGGTGCCGAAGAGTTCCTCAGCAAACCGATCGAGCGTATCGAACTGTCCTTGCGCGTGCGCAACCTGCTGCGGCTCACCGCTCATGGCGAGCGGGCGGATAATATACGCCAAGCCCTGCAACCCGACGTCGACCGTCGGGACCTGGAAAACGCCCTGCGCCAGGCCGTGCAGCGCAATGAATTCATCGTGCATTACCAGCCCAAAGTCGAGCTTGCGACGGGCCAGCTTTGCGCACTTGAGGCCCTGCTACGTTGGGACCGACCGGGGCATGGCGCCGTGTCCCCAGCGGTGTTCGTACCCGTGTTGGAGAGCCTCGGCTTGATCGTAGCGGTGGGACGCTGGGTGATCGAAGCCGTTTGCCAACAGATTGGCGCCTGGCAACGCACTGCCATTGGCGCTGTGGAGGTATCGGTCAACGTTTCCGGCCATCAACTCATAGAGGGCGACCTGATTGCCGATATCGCGCACATCCTGGCGCAAACCGGCGTCGAGCCGCACTGGCTGGAAGTGGAACTGACCGAAGGCTCGTTGATGGAGAACACCCAGCACACCATCGCCAGCCTGCAACGCTTGCACACCATGGGCGTGAAAATCTCCATCGACGACTTTGGCACCGGCTATTCAAGCCTGGCGTACCTGCGGCGTTTTCCCATCGATACACTGAAGATCGACATCGCGTTTATCCGCGAAGTCACCAGCAACCCCCAGGACGCCGCGATTACCCGCACCATCATTGAACTCGCCCACAGCCTCAACCTGCGGGTGGTCGCCGAAGGCGTGGAAACCCAGGCGCAATTGGCGTTCCTGAAGGACGCCGGCTGCGATCAGATCCAAGGCTACCTGTTCAGCCGGCCGTTGCCGGTGGCAACCTTGGAGCGGCTGCTGCTGGAGCGTTCAGAGACTCCGTGAAAGCTCCTCGCGCAGGCACTCGATCAATCCTCGGTGGGTCGCTGAGTGACCCCGCCAACGGTTGGAAGTGAAACCCTTTGTGGTGAGTAGGTTTACTCATGGTGAGTGGACTTCCCGTGGTGAGCGGGCTTGCCCCGCGCTGGGCTGCGTAGCAGCCCCCATAAAGACACCGCGTTTCTCCAGGTATAAACGGGTATCCGGTTTTGGGGCGGCTTCGCCGCCCAGCGCGGGGCAAGCCCGCTCACCACAGGTAAACCAGCTCACCACAGGACGCCCACTCTTCACAAGCAAGCCCGCTCACCACAGAAACCGCACTGCGCCTCGCCGGTTACTGCGCGTTGGCCTTGGCCGCGTCGTTGATGATCGCCACCACTCGCGCCGGATTCGACACCATCACCACGTGGGAAGCCCCCTTCACGTCCACGGTTTCCTTGGAGCCCGCACGGTCAGCCATGAATTTAAGCGCGGCCTCGGGAATATTTTTGTCCGCTGAGCCGTATATGAAGTAGGACGGCACAGTTTTCCAGGCCGGGTCACCCGACGGTTCCTTCAGGGCGGCTTCGGTGATCGGGCGTTGCCCGGCTGCCATCAACTGAGCTTCCTTGGGCGCCACGTCGGCGGCGAACTGGCTGTTGAACTTGTCTTGCTGGATGTACAGGTCGGTCACCCCGTCTTTGGAGACCACGGGTTTGTCCAGGGTCGGGCCGAGGGTGCCGCCAGGGTAACGGCCGGACAGCTCAAACGCGGTCTCGCCTTTTTCCGGGGCAAACGCGGCAACGTAGACCAGCGCCTTGACCTTGTTGCTGCCGTGCACGGCGTTGGAGATCACCGAGCCGCCGTAGGAATGGCCGACCAGGATCACCGGGCCTTGAGTGTGTTCAACGATGTCGGCCACGTAGTCTGAGTCGGTCTTGACGCTGCGCAGCGGGTTGGCCACGGCGACCACCGGGTAGCCTTCGGCCTTGAGCCCGGCGATCACGCCGTTCCAGCTGGAGGCGTCGGCAAACGCGCCATGCACCAGTACCACGGTGGCTTTCTGTGGGGCAGCGAAGCTGGTGGTGGCGACACCGAAGGCAAGTGCGCCGGTGATCAGGGCGGCGGCGACGCGGGAGAACTTGAAGGTTTTCATGAACGTTTGCTCCGTGGGGTTGGGCGCTCAAGGCATTGAACGTGAGGCCATGATGCCGAAACGTGTTTTACAAATGGAGGCTAATAGTCGACGATATGGCGCAGATCGTCTAAAAGATCGTTTATTGAAATCAGGTGAGCCATGGATCGTTTGTCCACGCTGCTGGTGCACTTCGGCATCGGTGCCGAAACCTTTCACAGCGGGCCGTTGCACGGTGCCCTCGACACCCGCGATTTGCAGCAGCGCGGCCGGGTCTATCTGCTCAAGGACGGCCAGGCCAGCCTGGAAATGCCCGACGGCACCCTGCGTATCCCCGAGCCCAGCCTGGTGCTGGTGCCGCGCCCCCTGCCCCATCGGCTGGTGGCGGCCAAAGCCGATTGCGCCCGGGTGGTGGCAGCTTCGCTGCGCTTTGATGGGGGGATCGATAACCCGTTGTCCGTGGCGCTGACCGATACCATTGTGATGCCGCTCAAGCAGATTCCGATGATCGCCGGCACGCTGGAGTGGCTGTTCGATGAAGCCTTCGCCGAACACTGCGGACGCGAGGCGGTGATGAACCGGCTGTTCGAGTTGATGGTGATTCAGTTCCTGCGCCACATGATGGCCTATCACAGCATGACTACCGGCATGATGTCGGGCCTGGCGGACCTGCGCCTGGCGCGGGCCATGACCCTGCTGCACAACAATCCCGAACGCCCATGGACTGTGCAGGAAATGGCGGTGGAGTCGAACATGTCCCGGGCCAGTTTCGCTGCGCACTTCCATAAAGTGGTGGGCCAAACGCCGGCCGACTATGTGCTGAGCTGGCGCGTGAGCCTGGCGCAGAAACGTCTGCGTGAAGGTCGCCCCATTGCCCTGATCGCCGATGAAGTCGGTTACGAAAGCCCTTCGGCGCTGGCCCGTGCGTTCCGGCGCAAGATCGGCACCAGCCCGCGGGAGTGGCTGCAGTTGCAGGCGCCGCTACGGGTCCAGCACGCCGCCGCTGTAGCTGTCGGATAACCGTGTGCCGGTGAACTTGGCGACCACCGAGCCCTGCGCCACCAGGCGTTCACGGTGGGCGGTGACCATGCGCCCGGCCTGAGCGGCGTGCAGGGTCACTTCGGAGGCCGGGTCACCGGGTCGGCCGATAATCCGCGCGAAACGCTGGCCTTCTTCCAGGTCGTCGCCCAAGCCCTTTTCGAACACCAGCACACCCGCGCAGGGTGCAAGGACGGTTTCCATACAGCCCATGTCGACCACCTCGCCTTGCCATTCGGCAATGTTGGCCACCTCGTCGATCACGCCATTGATGCACAACCACGCCCACAGCCCATCGGCGTCCTGTTGCGCCAGGGCATCGCTGACGTCCGCCTGCCCGCGCAGTTCAATGGTTGCCGCCAGTTGCGGCGAAGCGTGGTTGATGAGGGTTTCTTCAAAGGAGCCATCGCCACCTTCATCCCAGACAATCACCAGGTCCACCTGCAACGCCGCCGCCAGCGCCAGGCCTTGCTCGGGCCAGAAGCTGCGGTGGATGTAGAGATAGGGCAACGCCTCGTCGTCGGTGTGCAGGTCCAGTATCAGGTCGGCATCGGCGGCCAGTTGCACCAGGCGTTTCTGCCATTGCGCCAGGTTGCTCGCCGGGCGCTCCATGGCCAGCGAACAATCGAAGGCTCGGTTGAAGTTCTGTCCGGTGGCTTCGTGGAACCGACCGAGCAAGCGCCCCTGGCGGAACTGGCCGATACCAAAGGGATTGGCTTGGGGCACCACCGTGACCGTGCCCTTGAGTCGGCCCTGCTCGGCGCACGCCTGCAAGCGCGGCAGCAGTTGATGCAGCACCAGCATCCCGGCGATTTCGTCGGCGTGTACACCGGCCTGTAGATGTACCTTTGGCCCGCTGCCGTCGCCTTCGAAACGCCAGGCCCCGATATGCAACACATTGCCGGAATCGCCGGTGACCTGCCACGAAAGGTCTTTTGCCATGCCTTGCCCTCCTCTGATCAATTAATCGGTAGAGATTGAACACATGTTCAACTAACCTGAGCACTGTGCTGTTTCACCCAAGGCCTGCCCATGACCCCCGAGCTTCCCAAACTGCGCCGTGCCGACCCCGACGAACGCCGGGACCTGCTGATTGCTGCCACCCTCACCTGTCTGGCCCGCGATGGGCATGCGGGGATTTCCGTAAGCCGTATCGCCTCCGAGGCCGGGGTGTCGGTGGGGTTGCTCAACCACCATTTCGGCAGCATCGATGCACTGATCGCCGAGACTTACCATAAGCTGGCCAACGAGCTGACCAGTGCCCTCTGGGCGCAAGTGGAACAGGCAGAAGGCCCTGCCGCGCGCCTGGATGCATTCCTCAGCGCCTCATTCTCGCCCCGGGTCATGGACCCCGATCTGCTCGGCGTGTGGGTAGTGTTCTGGAGCCTGATCCGCCATTCGCCCCATGTGAACCAGTCCCACGAAAACAGCTACCACGCCTACCTGGCATTGATCCAACAACTGCTGGACGATCTGGCCCGCAGTGAAAACCTGGTGATCCACGACAGCCACCTGGCCGCCATCGGTTTATCGGCGATGCTCGACGGACTTTGGCTCGAGGGCTGCCTCAACCCCGGCACTTTCAGCCCCGCCAACGGGCTGCACATCTGCCGCTGCTGGGTACAAGGGTTGCGTCACGGTGCATTCGGCGCCGACCACGTCCTGTGACACGGGATGCCGCGCGCTGAGCATGGCCAGGGTGCCGCTGATGGCAATCAACACCGCGCCGATGATCAGCGAGCCATCCATCAACGTGCCCCACACCAGGCTCGACAGGAGGAACGCCCAGATCAGCCCGGTGTACTCGAATGGCGCGAGTAACGTCGCCGTGGCGCGACGGAAACTGGCAAACAGCAGGAATTGACCGATGCCCCCGACCAAACCTGCCGCCAGCATGCCCAGCCAGGCTGGCGTGGGTGCCGGTGTGTGAGTCCAGGGCAAGGTCACGCCCATGCACAGCACAAACACGACGTTGGTGATCAGCATTTGCTCCAGCACCGAGCTGCTCGGGTCGACCTGACGCAACTGGATATAGGTAAACGCCCAGCACAGCGCCGCGCCCAAGGTCAGGGCGATGGGCCACGGGTCGAGCATATGCGTGGGACGGCACGCAATGACCACCCCGGCAAACCCGATGATCAACGCGATCCACTGTCCCCGGCTGGCGCGCTCCTTGAGGATCAGCGCGGCCAACAGCGTGACCATGATCGGCGCAGAGAAATACAGCGTGGTCATTTCTGCCAGACTCAGGTCCTTGGCCGCCGTGTAATACAACAACCACGCGAGCAACGACAACAGTCCACGAATGATCAGCAGGCGCCGGCTGACTGACGTCCAGGCACTGCGCATCAGGCCCATGCGCCCGGCGATCAAGCACGCGACAACCACCACCAGGCTGCGCCAGAACAGAATGGTGAACACCGAGTAATCGGCCACCAGCCACTTGACCACCGCGTCCTGCAGCGCCAGGAACAAATAGGCCAGCGAACACAGGGCAATCCCCTGCAACGAGCGGTCCTGTTTCATCCGGCCGACCTGCGCAGCGGCGTGCCGCGCCGTTCGGCGATGGCGTAGACACCTTCGATGAGAAAGGTCAGGCACAGGTAGACCGCCGCCACCAGCAGCAGCGGCTGGTAGATCTGCAAGGTCTGCGCGCGGACCACGTTGGCCGCGCCCAATAGGTCGACCACGGCAATGGTCGAGGCGAGCGCGGTGGATTTGAGCAACATCACCGTCTCCCCCGCCAAGGTCGGCAACAATAGGCGCATCGCCCGTGGCAAACGCACGCGCAACAAGGCCTGGCGTGGCGTCATGCCGAATGCCGAGGCGGCTTCCATTTCGCCCTTGGGCACCGCCAGCAGGCCACCGCGAATCACTTCGCCGACGTAGGCACCCACCGACAACACCAGGGCAAACACGATGTACCAGTAGCCGTCACGCAAGTACGGCCACAGAAAGCTACCGCGAATCATTGGAAACTGCGCAAACAGGCTGCCCAGCCCGTAGTAGAAAATGTAGATCTGGATCAGCAGCGGCGTGCCGCGCAACACGCTGGTGTAGGCCAGCGCGCCACGGGCCAGCCATTTGCGCCGCGACAAGCGCGCCAGCGCCACCAGCACCGCCAAGGCAAAACCCAACACCGCCGAAATCACCAGCAGCGACAAGGTGGTCTGCAAGCCTTTGGCGATCAGGCCGGCGTAGTAACTTATCCATTCAGGCATGGTCGCTCACTCGACAACCGGCATCCAGCGACGGATACGTCGCTCCAGGCGCCCGGACAGGTAGTTGGAAGCCAGCGTCACCAGGTAATACAAGGCGGCGGCCGTGAGGTAGAACAGCAAATACTGACGGGTCGAGCCCGCCGCCTGCTTGGCGGTGTACAACAACTCGTTGGTGCCGACCACGCTGATCAAGGCGCTGTCCTTGATCAGGTTGATCCACAGGTTGGACATACCGGCCAGGGCGAATGGCGCCATGATCGGCAAGGTCACCCGGCGGAACAGGCCAAACCCGCTCAAGCCAAATGCCCGTGCCGCTTCGATCTGGCCGTGGGGAATTGCCAGGATTGCCGCGCGAAAAATCTCCGAAGCGTAAGCGCCCTGCACCAGGCCCAACACCAGGATCGCCACCAGCGGGCCGCTGATGTTCATCTGCTCGAAGCCCATCCACAACATCAGCGCATTGAGGCCCATGGAACCGGCGTAATACAGCAGCAGGATCAGCAGCAGCTCCGGCACCGCACGAAACACCGTGGTGTAGCCGCGCATCAGCAGCGCAATCGGGCGTGGCGCACTGAGCTTGGCGCAGGCCACCACCAGGCCGATCAACAAACCCACCGCAAACGAACCGGCGGAGATTTGCAGGGTCATCCATAACCCTTTGAGCAACGCATTGCCCCACCCTTGTTCACCGAAGCTTAAGAGGTCGAGCATTATTCGGTCTTCTGGGCGACGTGTTGATACGGGCTGTCACAGGTCTTGCTGACAAACGCCGGGGTGTCACCGCGCTTGCACGGGCTGACCGACAGGCCGAAATAGTGCTGCGACAGGTCGTCGTAGTCCTTGCTCACCAGCAATTCACCAATGGCTTTATCCAGCCGGGCCTTGAGCGCAGTGTCTTCCTTGCGCAGGCCGGCGCCGACGCCACGGCCGATGATCGGGTCGTAAGGCACGCTGGCGATATGCGCCAGGCCGCTGGCTTCCGGGGTCTTGACCATCATCGCGATGGCGGTGTCGTCGGCCATCATGTAGTCGATACGCCCGGCGATCAGGTCGGCGTTGGCCGATTCCTGGGTGTCGTAGTACTTCAGGTCAGCGATGTTTTCGTAGTACTTCTTCAAGTAGTTGGCGCTGACCGTGGAGATCTGCACGCCGATCAACTTGCCCTTGAGGCCCGCCGGGGAAATCTCGACTTCGCTGCCTTTCGGCCCGGCGACGCCTAACAGGGAATCGTAATAGGCACGGCTGAAGGCGATCTGTTTTTCGCGCTCATCGGTCACCGACATCGACGAGAAAATCACGTCGATCTTCTTCGCCAGCAAAGAAGGAATGATGCCGTCCCACGCCACTTCCTTGATCTGGCACTCGGCTTTCATGCCTTCGCAGAGTTTGTGGATCAAGTCCACTTCAAAGCCGGACCATTGGCCGTTGCCACCTTTAACGGTGAATGGCGGATAGGGTTCTGCGGCCACCGCAAACACGATGGGCTTTTCCGCCGCCCAGGTGAAACCCGCGGTCAACACCAACACTGCACTGCTCAACCACGTTGCCATACGCTTGGATTTCATGATTTTGCCCCGTCTTTTTATGGAGTTAGCGAGTTTGATGCGCGTTGACGAACTGTCGGCAACGTTCACTGCGTGGGTCGATAAACACCGCATCCGGCGAGCCGGTTTCTTCGATCATGCCTTGGTGCAGAAACGCCACTTTCGACGACACATCCCGGGCGAACGCCATTTCATGGGTGACCAGGATCATGGTGCGGCCTTCCTCGGCCAGGGAGCGGATCACCCGCAGCACTTCACCCACCAGTTCCGGATCAAGGGCCGAGGTGGGCTCGTCGAACAACATGACTTTGGGACGCATGGCCAGCGCTCGGGCAATCGCCACCCGCTGTTGCTGGCCGCCGGACAGGAACGCCGGGTATTCGTCGCGCTTGGCGGCCAGGCCGACGCGGTCGAGCAAGGCTTCGGCGCGTTCGATGGCTTCGGTGCGGCTTTCGCGCAGGACCTGGGTGGGGGCTTCAATAAGGTTTTCCAGGACCGTGCGATGTGGCCACAGGTTGAAGTTCTGGAACACCATGCCCAGGGTCGAACGGATGCGTACCAGCTGTTTGGCGTCCGCCACCAGAGGCGCGCCGGGCCGGCCGTAGTTGAGCTTGATGCTTTCGCCGTCCACATGAATGCTGCCCTGGTCCGGCACTTCGAGCATGTTGATGCAGCGCAGCAAGGTGCTTTTTCCCGAGCCGCTGGCGCCGATCAGCGAGATCACATCGCCCTCGTGGGCCGTGAGGGAAATGCCCTTGAGCACTTCGATATTGCCGAAGCGCTTGTGCAGGTCGATGACCTCGATCATCTTTTTGGCTGCGGCCGGCTGCACCACTTCGATCCTGGGCGCCGCCGCGGTACGCGGTTCACCGGCCAGCTTGGCGACAAACCGCACGATGCGTTGGCAGGCTTCACGCAGGCGCTCTTCTCCCAGGGTGAACGACAAGCGCACGAAACCCTGGGCCGGCTCGCCAAACGCGGCGGCGTCGAGTACCGAAACCCCGGCTTCACGGAACAGGCGCCAGGCAAAGTCGAGGGAGCCCAGGCCGGTGCCGCGCACATCCACCAGCACAAACATCCCGGCTTGCGGTGCCTGCACCTGGATGCCAGGGCACCCACTCAGCCCCGACACCACCAGGTCGCGCCGGCGCCGATAAATTTCGCGCATGCCCTGGGTCACCTCGTCATGGGCCAGCACGGCAGCGGTGGCGGCTTCCATCACGAAGCCCGGCAACCCGTAGAGCATGCTAAGCACCAGGGTTTCCGCATGCGCGACCATTTGCGGCGTGGCGATGAGCCAGCCGATGCGCCAGCCGGTCATGGCATGGGACTTGGACAGACTGCCAATCACCACGCATCGCTCGGCCATGCCCGGCAGCGCTGCGAGGCTGTGGTATTCGCCGTCGAACACCAGGCTTTCATAGACCTCATCGACCACCACCCACAGGTCGTGGGCAATCGCCAGGTCGGCAATGGCTTGCAGCTCATGCGGGTTGAGTACCACGCCGGTGGGGTTGTTCGGGTTGGAGAAGAAAATCGCCCGCGTACGCGGTGTGATGGCTGCGCCGAGCAACTGGGCGTCGAGGCGAAAGCCGGATTCCGGCGAACAGGGCACACGGACCAGTGTCGCACCGCTGGCCTTGAGTGTGGCTTCGTAGGTGACGTACATCGGGTCGAGCACCAGCACTTCATCGCCGGCCTGAAGCAGACACAGGGAGGTCACGAACAAGGCGTTCTGGGCACCGGCCACGGTGATGACGTTTTCGGCAGTCAGTGGACGGCCCAGCGTCTGGCTGTAGCGTGCAGCTATTGCATCGCGCAATGCCGGGCGACCGGGGATTTCGGTGTAGTGGGTGTCACCGTCGCGCAACGCACTCACCGCGGCGTCGGTAATGAAGGATGGCGTGGCGAAATCCGGATCGCCAACGCTGAGGATGATGATGTCTTCGCCCTGGCTGGCCGCCTGGAACGCGGCGTGGTGGATGTCCCAGGCAGCTACGCCCTGCCCTGCAATTCGTTCGACGAAGGGGGAAAACCGCATGCCAGAGCCTCTTGTTCAAGAAGAAACAGCGCGAACCCGTCGGGTGGAAACGGGTGGATGCGGTCAACATAGTTCAAACTGAACAGTCGTTCAATGGGTAAGTTTGCGGCCGTGTCGTTTATGGTTCAAAGAGGTCGTTAACGCTTGGGCGGGGCCATAAATTCCGGGCCGATCGGATCTTTTATCGTGCTGGCCAGGATACGGTCGATATGCGTCAGGTCTTCGGGCGTGAGGTGCCAGCCGAAGGCTTCTTCGTAGCCCTTCAACTGCTCCGGCCGCCGTGCGCCCCACAGGGCGATGGTCGGGCCTTGGTCGAGCACCCAGCGCAGGGCCAGGGCCAGTACCGATTTGCCGTGGCATTCGCGGGCATACATATCCAGCGCGGCCACGGCGGCCAGGTATTGCTCGAAACGCGGCGCCTTGAACTTGGGGTCGAGCGTGCGCACATCATCGCCGGTAAAGCCCGTCGCCGAGTGCATGCTGCCGCTGAGCAACCCCCGGCACAGCGGACCGTAAGCCAAAACCACCAGGGAATGCTGCTTGGCGTAAGGCAGTATGTCGCTGTCGATGGCCCGTTCGAACAGGTTATAGGGCGGCTGCACCGTGGCGAGTGCGGTGTACTGGCTGAAATCGTCCATCTGCGCGGAGGAATAGTTACTCACGCCGACCGCGAGGATCTTGCCTTCGCGGCGCAGGCGTTCCAGCTCATCGGCGGTTTCTTCCTGGGCCACCAGCGGGTCGGGCCAGTGGATCTGGTAAAGGTCGATGTAGTCGGTTTGCAGGCGTACCAGGGAGTCTTCGACTTCCTTGCGGATGCGCTGGGCCGTGGCGTTGCGCCGGGGAGTGCCGGTGTCCCATTGCAGCCCGGCCTTGGTCGCGATCACCGCGCTGTGGCGCACGCCACGCAGGGCTTTGCCGATCAGCTCTTCGGACAGGCCAAAGCCGTACACCGGCGCGGTGTCGATCAGGTTGATGCCGATTGCCAGGGCATGGCGCAGGGTGCGGATGGCTTGTTCATTGTCCGCCCCACCCCACAGGTGCCCGCCCATGGACCAGGTACCGAGGGCAATCCGCGAGACCGCTTGGTCGATGCCGGCAATTCTGATGGTCTCAACGTGCATAAAAAAATCCCATGGCGCGCAATAATGCTTAGAAAAACAATTACTCTAAGTCATCCACGGTTGAATCGGGCTCAACGCCGCATGCAGCCGAATTCCTGCGCAAGAGACTTGAAATGGCTGCTTTCAACCGTTCCGAATTGGCTGATCTCAACGTGTTCATGGCGATCATCCGCCGCCGCAGCTTCCGCCACGCCGCCCATGAACTGGGCGTGACCACCTCGGCGTTGAGCCACACCATGCGCAACCTGGAAACCCGCCTGGGCGTGAAGCTGCTCTACCGCACCAGCCGCGCGGTGGAACCCACCGATGCCGGCACGCTACTGGCGGAAAAACTCATTCAGGGGTTTGCCACCATCAAGGACGGCCTCGACACCCTGGAGCTGTACCGCGAGGCCCCGATCGGCCGGCTGCGCCTGAATGTGCCACGGGACGCGGCGGTCTTGCTGTTGGCGCCGATTCTTGGGGATTTTTGCGCCGCCTACCCGCAACTGCGCCTGGACCTGATCGTGCAGGACCAGATGATCGATATCATCGCTGAAGGTTACGACGCGGGTATCCGCTACGGTGCCACCGTGCCCCAAGACATGGTCGCCGTGCCGCTGACCGGCGAACTGCGCTGGATCATGGTCGCCTCCCCCGCCTATCTTGCTCGAAGCGGAACGCCGCAGGAGCCCAAAGACCTGCTGCAACACAGTTGCATCCGCATGTACCTGGGGGACAAGACCACCTACAAATGGGAATTGGGCAACGGCGCACGGCAACAACGCATCGACGTGCCCGGCCACTTCAGCGCGGCCGACACTGAAACAATCGTCAATGCCGCGTTGCAAGGGGTGGGGATTGCCTACTGCCTGTCCAACCGCGTGGAGCAGGAACTCAAGGAGGGGCGCCTGCTGGAAGTCATGCCGGACTGGGCCTGCATGGGCGAGCCGTTGTGCATGTATTACCCCAGCCGGCGCCAGTCACAGCCGGGGTTGCGGCAATTGATGGACATGATTCGCCTGAAGACCATCGGTTCGCAATTGATCCAATCACATTGAACCGGTGACGCGCCGCAGTCCTCCAAGCTGAACAGACCACGGCCCGGTACACGTTCGATGACTTTTATTTTGTGGATGGCCGTACTGGGCGCCGTGTTGCTCACGCTCGCCCTCACCTCTTCCTTTCTGCGCTGGATGCCGGTCACGACCTCGGCGGTGTGCCTACTGCTGGGCGTGGGAATTGGCCCCCTTGGCGTAGACCTGCTGCACCTGGACATCCAGCACTCCGCACGCTGGATGGAGCACCTCACGGAAGTCGCCGTGCTGTTTTCGCTGTTTGTCAGCGGCTTGAAACTGCGCTTGCCGCTCAAGCACCGTACCTGGCGCATCGCGTTTGGCATGGCCGGGCCGGTGATGCTGCTGACCATCCTGGGGATCAGCCTCGCGCTGCATTACCTGTTTACGCTGTCGTGGGGCGTGTCGCTGCTGGTGGGCGCGATACTGGCGCCAACGGATCCGGTGCTGGCAGGCCTGGTGCAGGTCAATAACGCTCAGGATTACGACCCGCTGCGCTTCGGATTGTCCGGCGAAGCGGGCTTGAACGATGGCACCGCCTTTCCCTTTGTGATTTTTGCCCTGCTGTTCATGCAACACGGCGGGTTTGACGGCGATTGGCTAGGCGGTTGGGTATTGAAGAACTTGTTGTGGGCGGTGCCGGCCGGGTTGTTGATCGGCTACTGGATGGGCCGGGGCATCGGCCGCGCGACGTTGTGGCTGCGCATCACCAACAGTGACAGCACGCTCTCGCCCAATGACTACCTGACCCTCGCTCTGATTGCGCTGGCCTACGTGGTCGCCGAGGCAGTGGGCGGTTATGGCTTTCTGTCCGTGTTTGCGGCCGGGCTTGGTTTGCGCCAGGCGGAATTCCGCTCCACCGGAAACTCAAAAACGCCGTCGGAGCATCTGGCGTTGCCGGTGGTAGGCCATTTGGAAATCGAGCCAGACCGCGCGTTGCAAGGGGATGTGAGCGAACTGAAGGACACCCAGATCGCCGCCGGCGTCATGATGGGCGACATGCTGTCATTCGGCAGCCTGGTGGAACGCTCGATGGAGGTGTTCCTGGTGACGGTACTGGGGATCGTGCTGATAAGCCACTGGGATTGGCGCGCATTGCCGATGGCGGCGCTGTTGTTTTGCGTGATTCGGCCGATCAGTGTGCTGGCGATGCCGTGGGGACGCCTGATTGATCGTCAGCAGCGCAGCCTGATGGGATGGTTCGGCATTCGCGGGATCGGCAGCATTTACTACCTGTTTTACGCGCTCAATCACGGACTGATTGGCACCAGCAGCGCCGTGGCGGTGAACCTGACCTTGTCGGTGATCGCCCTGAGCATCGTCGTTCATGGCCTGAGTACCCAGCCTATGCTGGTGTGGTATGAACGACGTGCCCGGGTGAATACTCAGTCTTGACGCTCGGTGTTACCCACATCCGCCGCTTCATCCAGATCGTTGAGCGGCACTTCTGCATCGTCCATCAATGACCCGGGGTCTTCATTACCGGGGTCGTTGAGTTCTTCATCAAGTTCTTTGGACATGACCGTCTCCTCTAACCGCCTTGGGTGTCGATATCGGCATCGGTTTCAGGCTTGGGCTCAGGCTTGGGCTTGAAGTCTGGACTGTAGTCGTTTTCCTTGGCCTTGGGATCTTTCGCTGGCACCGGGTCTTTGGGCGCATCGGCACCGGTGGCGGGTTGTTTGTCTGTGCTCATGGCTTACCTCTCGGAAAATGTCGCCTGGGTAGAGTTAAGGTCATGCCCAGGGTGATGAAGTTCCATCGGTTTAGGACCCGGGGTTGTCGACCTGGATGTAAAACGCGTACGCAGCGAGCAGCACCCAGAACACCATGAATAACCAGGGCGCGCGCATGGAAAACAGCAACGACTTGCGATAACCCTTGTGCGACGACTCCATTTCGGAAAACAGCGGCGACTCGTCGTACGCCATGCCCATCACCGGCTCGCTGCGCAATAGCTCGCTTTGCTTGAAGTGCCAGTGATCGATGATGTCATACGCCGCACGGATCCCAGGCCATGCGTTGAGGGAGCTGAGGATGCCCAACACAGCGAGGAAAATCGGCACCACCACGGTGAACAACTTGCCCCACTCGGGGTTGAGGTTGCCCATGCCCGACACAAAGGCGATCACCAGGAAAGACTGCGCGGTGAGGTAGGCGTCGGTACGGTTGGCAAGGATGGTGGTTTCGTACTGGATTTCGCGCCGGTAAAAGTCGAGGCGGTCTTTGGGCGAGCCGAAGATCTTGGCGTTGTGCTCGCTGTGATCGGGCAGGCTCGATTCCGGGGTTTGCGGTGAGATGATTCTGGGCACGGCGGTGCTCCATGCGGGTTCGTGTCCCGTTAGAAGAATCGGGGGCGGGTGAAGTTCAAGTTGGTTCATGCACCAAGTCGGAGCATGGAGTGCACTGTGTTGAGCGGGGTTCAGTGCTGGACTGGCTTTTGGGGGTGATCTGGCTTTTGTGGTGGCCTGGCTTTTGTGGTGAGCGGGCTTCTGTGGTGAGCGGGCTTGCCCCGCGCTGGGCTGCGCAGCGGCCCCAAAATAAGCGGGAGCGCTGCGCACTCCAGCGCGGGGCAAGCCCGCTCACTACAAAAGCCTCTCAGCTCGACAGCTTGAATAGGATTTCCGGCACAAGCATTGCTTTATCCATTCATCTGCCCGGATACAGGAGCATTGGTTACCCCCCGACCCAGAGCCGACCCCATAAGAAAGTAAGGACCAGGCCCATTGGCACCCACCGCCACGGGCTCATAAAAAATGCGTTTTTTGAAACGGCAGTGCCACCCCTGTTCCCCTCGGCACTGACAAGGTACTGGAATGGCTCGATCTTTCTTTGATGAAATGAATGACGCAAACGGCGTATGCCGTGCGCATTACCAGGATTTTTCCCGCTGGCTGGCCAACACGCCGCCGGAACTGCTGGCCCAACGTCGCCGTGAAGCCGATTTACTGTTCCATCGCGCCGGGATCACCTTCACCTTGTATGGCGACGAGCAAGACACCGAGCGCCTGATCCCCTTCGACATCATCCCGCGCAGCATCCCCGCCAGCGAGTGGAGCGTGATCGAACGCGGCTGTATCCAGCGCGTCAACGCGCTGAACATGTTCCTCGCCGACATCTACCACGACCAGCGCATCATCAAGGCCGGGATCATTCCAGCGGACCAGGTGCTGGGCAACGAGGGTTACCAGAAAGCCATGGTCGGCCTGGACCTGCACCGCGACATCTATTCGCACATTTCCGGCGTGGACCTGGTGCGCGACGGTGACGGCACCTACTACGTGCTTGAAGACAACCTGCGCACCCCCAGCGGCGTGAGCTACATGCTCGAAGACCGCAAGATGATGATGCGCCTCTTCCCCGAGGTGTTCGCCAAGCAACGTATCGCGCCGGTGGACCACTACCCCAACCTGCTGCTCAAGACCCTGAAAAGCTCAAGCCGCCTGGACAACCCTAACGTGGTGGTGCTGACGCCAGGCCGCTTCAACAGCGCGTTCTTTGAACATGCGTTCCTGGCCCGTGAAATGGGCGTTGAGTTGGTAGAGGGCGCGGACCTGTTCGTGCAGGACCTCAAGGTGTTCATGCGCACCACCGACGGCCCCAAGCCGGTAGATGTGATCTACCGGCGTATCGACGACGCCTTCCTCGACCCCAAGGCCTTCAACCCTGAGTCGATGCTCGGCGTTCCCGGCCTGGTCGCCGCCTATTGCGCCGGCAATGTGGTGCTGGCCAACGCCATTGGCACCGGCGTGGCCGACGACAAATCGATCTACCCCTATGTGCCGGAAATGATCCGTTTCTACCTGGATGAAGAACCGGTGTTACAGAACGTACCGACTTTCCAGTGCCGCAAGCCGGATGAACTGTCCCACGTGCTGGCCAACCTGCCGGAACTGGTGGTCAAGGAAACCCAGGGCTCCGGCGGCTACGGCATGCTGGTCGGCCCGGCCTCCAGCGCGGCCGAGATCGAGGATTTCCGCCAACGCATCAAGGCCAGGCCCCACGCCTACATCGCCCAGCCGACCCTGAGCCTGTCCACCTGCCCCACCTTTGTCGAAAACGGCATCGCCCCACGGCATATCGACCTACGGCCCTTTGTGCTCTCGGGCAAGGAAACCCGCCTGGTCCCCGGCGGCCTCACCCGCGTGGCGCTGAAGGAAGGCTCGTTGATCGTCAACTCGTCGCAAGGCGGCGGAACCAAGGACACCTGGGTGGTGGAGGGCTGAGTATGTTGAGTAGAACCGCCGCAGATCTGTACTGGATGTCCCGTTACCTGGAACGCGCCGAGAACCTGGCGCGCATGCTCGAAGTCAGTTATTCCCTGTCGTTGATGCCCCAGGCCGGGCGCAGTGACGGGTTGGATGAACTGGCGATGTCGTTGCTCAGCAGCGGCACCCTGGACAGCTACCTGGAACGTCATAAACAGCTGGACGCCGAGCGCATGCTGCACTTTTTCGCCCTCGACGAAGAGAACCCCGCGAGCATCTACAACTGCCTGCGTGCCGCTCGCGGCAATGCCCATGCGGTACGCGGGCGCATCACCGCCGACATGTGGGAAAACCTCAACGCCACGTGGCTCGAAATGCGCAGCATCGCCGCCGGCGGCCTGGCGCGGCATGGCATCAGCCACTTCTGTGATTGGGTCAAGCAGCGCTCGCACCTGTTCCGGGGAGCGACGTCGGGGACGATCATGCGCAATGACGCCTATCGGTTTATCCGCCTGGGTACCTTTGTCGAGCGCGCCGACAACACCTTGCGCTTGCTGGATGCGCGCTACGAAATGTTTGGCGAGGAGTCGGAAGAAGTCAGCGACTTGTCGGCACGCGGTTATTACCAGTGGAGCGCCCTGCTCCGCGCGTTGTCCTCATTCGAGGCGTATACCGAGTTGTACCCGAACGCGCTGAATGCCCGCTCCGTGTCCGAGTTGCTGCTGTTGCGCAGTGATGTGCCGCGTTCGTTGCATGCCTGCATCGAAGAACTGAGCCATATCCTGGCGGACCTGCCCGGCAGTTATGGGCGTACGGCGCAGCGCCTGGCGGCGGAGTTCGAGGCGCGGCTGAGGTACACCGGGATCGATGAGATTCTTGAGGAGGGATTGCACGCCCGTCTAACGGACTTTATCGACACCGTGCGCGAGTTGGCGCGGGCGATTCACAGCTCGTACCTGGAGATGGTCTAAGTACGTTTAGGTCACTTAACTGTAAGTTAGGGTGATTGACCCTATTTGGATACCGCTCTTATGTTGGGCAGGTGAAATGCCTTCCCACCATAAGAACAGGTACAGAACATGTCCGAACTCACGCTCAACCCTGCGGCTGCACACACCCTGCAACGCTGGCACGCGATGTTAGCCAATCGTGACCTCAAGGCCCTGCCCGAACTGTTGGCGCCCGACGCCGTCTTCCGCTCGCCTATGGCTCATACGCCCTACCCTGGCGCGCCGGTGGTGTCGATGATCCTCAATACGGTGATCAACGTCTTCGAAGACTTCACCTATCACCGTGAACTCGCCACCGGCGATGGCCTGAGTGTGGTGCTGGAATTCAGCGCGCGCGTGGGCGACAAGCAGCTCAAGGGCATCGACCTGATCCGCTTCAACGAACACGGGCAGATCATCGAGTTTGAAGTGATGATCCGCCCGTTGAGCGGGCTGCAAGCCCTGGGTGAGGAAATGGGCCGACGCCTGGCGCCTTACCTGGCCAAGGCCAAACGCTGATTACTGGTTTTTCACCAGCACCGGCTCGGCGCTGTATTGCGCCGGAAACAGCTTTTTCAGTTGCGCCACTTTCGGCAGGTCGTTGATCACGATGTAGGGGTAAGACGGGTTTTCGGTGAGAAAGTCCTGATGGTAGGACTCCGCCGGGTAGAACACCTTGCCCATCTCGATTTTCGTGACGATGGGTTTGCCGAAAGCGTTGGCCTCATCCAGTTGAGCGATGTAGGCCTGAGCGACGTTTTGCTGCTCGGCGTTCTGCGCGAAGATTGCAGATCGGTATTGGGTGCCGGTGTCCGGCCCCTGGCGGTTGAGTTCGGTGGGGTCGTGGGCGACCGAGAAGTAGATCTGCAGCAGTTTGCCGTAGCTGACTTTACTCGGGTCGTAGGTGACGGACACGGACTCGGCGTGGCCGGTATCGCCTTCACTGACGGCTTCATATTGCGCGGTACTCGCCGCCCCACCGTCGTAGCCGGAGACGGCATTTTTCACCCCTTGCACGTGCTGGAATACTCCCTGCACGCCCCAGAAGCAGCCGCCGGCGAACACGGCGGTTTGCAGGTTGCCTGAGGTTGCAGGCAGGTCAAGGGCCGGTGGCGCGATGACAACGGCATCGTCGGAGGCGCCGAAGGAGAAGGCTGAGCTTTGGCCGACGAAGGCGGCGAAGGCCAGTGCGGGCAGGTATTTGAATACATTCATGGCAGGCACTCCGGGTTAACCAAAGGTGAAGGCATACGCCGACACGTTGGGGTCGAGGAATTCGATGGTGAGGATTGCGCCCCCGGCCAGCATCAACGCGCCCAGGCCCCGGCGCAGCCATTCACCTGCGCCGAGGGAGGTGGCAGCCCCGGCGGCGTAAGCCAGCAAGAGCAAGGTAGTGCCGATGCTGGCGCCCTGCAACGCGGCGCCGGTAAGCACTAGCCCCAGGATCCGCCCGGCGCACGGTGCCCACAGCAACCCGGTGGCGACGCCGATCAGCAACGATGCGCCCGGACCCGGCCTGGCATCGGCCCCGGCGGCTTGCGACAAACGACTGCCGGCGGCCACCAATGGACGCGTCAGACGTTCCGACAGCTGCGGCAACAATAGCGTTAAGCCGAACAGCGCAACGCACAGCAACGCGAGCCAGCGACCGTATTGATTGACTTGCACCACCCAGCCGCCGCCCACCGCTGCGAGCGTTGCCACCAGAGCGAATGTCACCGCCATCCCCGCTAACAGCGGCAAGCCACTGCGCAAAAACGGCTGCCCGGTGCGAGCGAAGACAAAAGGCAGAACAGGCAGGATGCACGGGCTGACGATTGTCAGCACGCCGCCCAGGTACGCGAGAACCAGCAGCCACATGGCAGGGAACCTTATAGGAGAAAGACATCGGCTTAAGTCGCCGTAAATGTCATGGCGGCGCCGTTCATGCAGTAGCGCAGGCCGGTGGGTGGCGGGCCGTCATCGAACACGTGCCCTAGGTGACCGCCACCGCGACTGGTGTACAGGAGTAATTGTCGGCGTGAGTACATAGAGTTCTCCTAAACACATTGGCCTGATGACTAGCGATGAACCTGTGGTGAGCGGGCTTGCCCCGCGCTGGAGTGCGCAGCGCTCGCGCTTTTTTTAGGGGCCGCTGCGCAGCCCAGCGCGAGCGAGTTCGCTCACCACAACATGCGCTTCGCCAAATCAATGACTTCATCCTGAGCCCTGGCCGGTCGCGGAATCCTCACGCAGAGTTAAACAATTCGTGATAACTACACTGTTGCGAAACCCGCACAATGCGCGGACTACAAGCGAAGGTTTCTCTTACATGGATCAGCCAAAACGTGTGCTGGTGGTCGAGGACGATGCCCATATCGCCGACCTGATCTGCCTGCACCTGCGTGACGAACAGTTCCACGTCGTCCACAGCGCCGACGGCACCGAAGGTCTGCGCCTGTTGGAGCAAGGCGGTTGGGATGCGCTGATCCTCGACTTGATGCTGCCCGGCGTCGACGGCCTAGAGATCTGCCGCCGCGCCCGCGCCATGACGCGCTACACCCCCATCATCATCACCAGCGCGCGCTCCAGCGAATTGCACCGCATCCTCGGCCTGGAGTTGGGCGCAGATGACTACCTCGCCAAACCCTTTTCCATGCCGGAACTGGTTGCTCGCGTAAAGGCGCTGTTACGCCGGGTCGACGCCATGGCGCGCAACCTGAAGATGGACGCCGGCAGCCTTGATCTCGGCCAATTGTTCATCAACCCGCTGACCCGTGACGCTACCCTGCAAGGCCAGCGCCTGGACCTCACGCCACGGGAATTCGACCTTCTGTACTTCTTCGCCCGTCAACCGGGCAAGGTGTTCTCACGCATGGACCTGCTCAATGCGGTGTGGGGCTACAGCCACGAAGGTTATGAACACACGGTGAACACCCACATCAACCGCCTGCGCGCCAAGGTCGAAACCGACCCGGCCAACCCGGCGCGCATCCTTACGGTGTGGGGCCGTGGCTACAAGTTTGCCGAGAGCCCACCATGAAGCTGACCCTGACCCAACGCCTGTCGGTGGTGTTCGCCGTATTGCTGCTGATTTGCAGCGGCACCTCGGCCTGGTGGCAGGTGCGCTCCAACCGCATGCATGAACTGGAGGTGGTGCAAGGCCTGTCCCGCGACCTGGCGGCGCACATTGCCCGCGACACGCAGTTGATGGACGCCGATGGCCTCAAGCCCGACGCGGTGCGCAACCTGTTCAGTCAGTTGATGCTGGTCAACCCGAGTGTCGAGGTTTACCTGCTCGACATCGATGGCCGCGTGGTCGGTAACGCCGCGCCCAGTGGTCATCTGCTGCGCGATCGAGTCGACCTCGCGCCCGTGCGGCGCTTCCTGGCCGGATTCATGCTGCCGATCCTCGGTGATGACCCGCGCAGCCTCGATGGCCGCAAGGTGTTCAGCGCCGCACCTCTCATGGCTGGCGGCCAGCAGACCGGCTTCCTCTATGTCGTGCTGCTCGGTGAGGCTCATGACGTGTATGACGCCAAGGATGCCACCGGCATGGCATTGAAGATCGCGCTGTGGTCCATAGGCCTGGTCGCCCTGCTCTGCTTGCTGGCCGGGCTGATTGCGTTCGCCTGGATCACCCGACCGCTGCGCCAGTTGACCAATAAAGTCGGCCAATTCGACATCAATGGTGCACCCAAAGCGGCTGAACCCGTTGTGCCGGAACTCACCAGCGGCGATGAAATTGCCGTGCTCGATCACGCCTTCGTGCAAATGGAAAACCGTCTGGGCGAACAGTGGCGCGCCATCACCCATCAGGACCAGGAACGCCGCGAAATGGTCGCCAATATCTCCCACGACCTGCGCACGCCATTGGCCTCGCTGCATGGCTATCTGGAAACCCTGTCGCTCAAGGATGCCAGCCTCAGCCCCGAAGAACGCCGCCGTTACCTCGGCATTGCCCTGGACCAGAGCCGCAAGGTTGGCGGTCTGGCCCAGTCATTGCTGGAGCTGGCGCGCTTGGAGCATGGCTTTGTCCAGCCGGTGATCGAAGGGTTTTCATTACCGGACTTGGTGCAGGACATCTTTCAAAAATTCGAACTGACCGCCGAAGCACGCGGCATCACCCTCACCGCGACGTTGCCGCCGCAGGTGCCAACGGTGCTGGCGGACTTGGGCCTGATTGAACGCGTACTGACCAACCTGCTGGATAACGCCCTGCGCCATACACCGCTGAACGGCGAAATCGAGGTGACGCTCGCGCCTGAAACCCAGGCCGTCGCCGTCACGGTCAGCGACAGCGGCCCAGGCATCGACGCCGAGCTGCGCGAAGGCTTGTTCCTGCGCGCCTTTACCATCGGCGGCGCCCGTCGTGACGGCGGCCTGGGCCTGCGCATCGTGCACCGCATCCTGCAATTGCATGGGCGCAGCATTCGCCTGGTGGATCAACCGGGTCGAGGAGCAACCTTTACCTTTTCCTTAGAAAGCCGAGCATCCGGGCATTGACCTGTTGGGCTTGTTCGTTCTGGATCCAGTGACCACAGTTCGCCAACACATACTGCTCAAGCTGCGGCACTGAATCCGGCATGCGTTTGATTGTGTGGGCTTCGAAGACCCCGACCGGGTCGCGGTCGCCGATCAGGAACAGTGTGGGCTGCAGCACTTTCTGCCCAGCGAGGGACTCGGTGCGTTGCCAGTTGCGTTCGAAGTTGCGATACCAGTTCAGTGGGCCACGAAAACCGTGCTCGGCGAAGGTTTCCACATAAACGTCCAGGTCCTCCTGGGAGCACCACAGCGGCAATGCTCCGGGCGCTGAAACACCTTCGAGCAAGGTCGCGGTCGCCGGCTTCTGTTGCAGAAACACGTCCTGATCCTGCATGAACAGGCGCAATGTGCGCTCGATATCCGCATCCAACTCCTGCTCGGCAACGCCCGGCACCTGGAAATACAGGATGTAGTTGAAGCGGTCAGCGTACAGCTCGCGCATGATTTCGATCACCGGTCGACGGGCGCGCCCAGCGAAAGGCACGGACATCGTGATCAGGCGTGTGACACGCTCAGGCTCAAGCAAGGCCAGATGCCAAGCCACCACGGCGCCCCAGTCATGGCCGACCATCACCACCTGCGTATGGCCGAAGTGGTTCATGGCCTGCTGGATATCGCCACACAGCGTCAACAGGTCATAGTCGGCAATTTCAGCCGGTGAACTGCTGCGCCCGTAACCGCGCATTTGCGGGGCAAACACCCGATAACCCGCCGCCACAAGCGCGGGAATTTGCTCGCGCCACGAGTGCCAGCATTCCGGGAAACCGTGAAGCAGCCAGATCGGCGCACCCTGTTCGGGCCCCGCACTATAAACACTTAACTCAATACCGTTGACGCTGATGAGGAGCTGGCGCATGGGCATGGCCTTTTGCAGGTTTTTCCCAGCGTGGACCATGACTGCTCAAGCCGCCAGCATCATTGACGACAGGAATGACTCAAGCCACCGCCCACCAGCGCGGCAACAATTGACGTACCCGAGCCTCGCCAAATCGGTCATCGATCAACATCACCACACCCTGGTCCTGCTGGCTGCGGATCACCCGACCCGCCGCCTGCACGACTTTCTGGATACCAGGGTACAGGTAGGTGTAGTCGTAGCCCGCACCGAAGATCGCGCCCATGCGCACTTTCATCTGTTCATTGATCGGGTTCAACTGGGGCAAGCCAAGGGTGGCAATGAATGCACCGATCAAGCGGGTGCCGGGCAAGTCGATGCCCTCACCGAATGCACCGCCGAGCACGGCAAACCCGATGCCCTGGCTGTGTTCGGTGAATTGGTCGAGAAAGGCCTGGCGCTCGGCCTCAGCCATGCCGCGTGACTGTTGCCACAGCGTAATGGCCGGATGTTTCTCGGCCAGCAACTGCGCCACTTGTTGCAGATAATCGAAACTGCTGAAGAACGCCAGGTAATTGCCAGGCTGCTGGGTGTACTGGCGGGCGATCAGCTCGACGATAGGCTCCAGCGAGGCCTCGCGATGCACGAAGCGCGTGGAGATTGCATCGACGATGCGTACCTGCAATTGCTCAGCCTTGAACGGCGACTCCACATCGATCCACGCCGTATCAGCGGGCAGACCCAGCAAGTCGGCGTAGTAATGCCGTGGGCTCAGGGTCGCGGAAAACAGCACGCTGCTGCGGGTGGCCGTCAGCCGTGGGCGGATGAACTCGGCAGGCACCACGTTACGCAGGCACAGGGTCGAGCTGCTGCGTTTGCCGCTGAACTGCCGCTTGCTGATATCGAAAATGAAGTGTTCGTTGAACAATTCGGCGACCTTGCCGAATTGCAGCACCTCGAAATAGAAGCTTTGCAGGTCGCCGCTGAGAGACTCGGGGTGATCGTTGAAGTACTCGCCCATGGTGCTGGCGCACAGGCTCAAGGCCTGCAACAGTTTCTCGGGGCGAGCGGTGTAGGCCTGGTACGGCGCAAGTTGGTCCTTGTGCAGCGCGTTCCACTCACGGTTGAGGCGCTGCAAGGGTTTCTTCAAGGGTTCGGGGGCTGTATCGCGCAGGGTCTTGAGGTGGTACTGGTCAAGGCTGGCGCTGTACATCGAGCGGGCCCGATCGACCAGGTTGTGCGCCTCGTCCACCAGCACCGCCGCGCGCCACTGGTTGAGCTGGGCCAGGCCGAACAGCATGGCGCCGAAATCGAAGAAGTAATTGTAGTCGGCGACCACCAGGTCGGCCCAACGCGCCATTTCCTGGCTCAGGTAATACGGGCAAACGTCATGGGCCAGGGCCACATTGCGCAGAGTGCGCTGGTCCAGCAGGCGCACCTTGGAAGCCGCGATGCGTGCGGCGGGCAGACGGTCGTAGAAGCCCCTGGCCAACGGGCAGGAATCGCCGTGACAGGCTTTTTCCAGGTGCTCGCAGGCTTTGTCCCGCGCCACCAACTCCAGCACACGCAAAGGCAGGCCAGGGCTGCTGGCATGCAGCACTTGGGCAGCATCCAGGGCGAGCTTACGGCCGGGGGTCTTGGCGGTGAGAAAGAACAGTTTGTCCAGTTGCTGGGGCGCCAAGGCCTTGAGCAAAGGGAAGATCGTACCGATGGTTTTGCCGATGCCGGTCGGCGCCTGGGCCATCAGACAACGGCCGGTGCTGACCGCCTTGTACACCGACTCGGCAAGCGAGCGCTGGCCAGGACGGAAACCGGCATGGGGAAACGCCAGGGTTTGCGCGGCGCTGTTGCGCGCTTCGCGGTGCGCCATTTCCTGCTCGGCCCAGCCCAAAAACAGCGCGCATTGCTGGTTGAAGAAGGTTTCCAGTTCGGTGGCTTGAAAGCGTTGGTCGAGCACCGTCTCGCCTTCACCGACGATATCGAAGTACACCAGCGCCAGGTTGATCTCTGACAGGTTGAGCTTCTGGCACATCAGCCAGCCATACACTTTGACCTGGGCCCAGTGCAGTTGCCGGTGGTTGGCGGGCTGGGCGTCGAGGTCGCCGCGATAGGTCTTCACCTCTTCCAGGCGGTTGGCGTCCGGGTCATAGCCGTCCGCCCTGCCCCGCACCTTGAGCTGCTGGTACTCGCCTTCAAGCGCGACTTCATTCTGGTAGTGCGCGCTGCGCCGTGAGGCGACGGTGCGGTGGCCGGCAATGCCTTCCTGGGCGCTGGGCGACGGTGTGAAGCGCAGGTCGAGGTCACCGACCTTGGCCGTGAACTCGCACAGCGCCCGCACGGCAACGCTGTAGCTCAAGCGGATTCTGCCCAGCGCACATAGCAGACGGTCACCGGCATCTGGTATTCGCCACAGAATTCCAGCCAACGCAGTTGGTTGTCCTGCAGGCGATCTCCGGGGCCCTTGACCTCGATCATGCGGTAGGTTTTTTGCGCCGGCCAGAACTGGATCAGGTCGGGCATACCGGCGCGGTTGGCACGGATGTCCAGTAGCAGCCGTTCAAACCAATAGCGCAGGTGTTCGGCGGGCAGGCAGGCCAGGGCCTGCTCCAAGAGGTCTTCGCTGAGCAGGTTCCAGAACACGAAAGGTGACTGGATCCCCCACTTGTCGCTGTAACGCTGGCGAATGGTGGTTTTGTAGCGTTCGTCCTGTAATTGCTCGAAACACGCAGCGAACAGCGGTGCACGGCGCTGATGGAAGTCTTCGCTGTGCAGGTCTGCGGGACCGCGTTGGAACGGGTGGAAAAATGAACCCGGCAGCGGTGTAAAGATCACGTCCCAGCACAGCAGCCCGAACAGTGAATTGATCAGCCCGTTTTCAACGTAGTGCACCGGCCCATCGGGCTCGCTGAGGTGAGCCTGCACGCAATACTCCACCGACATCAGCGGCTCGGGTAGCGCAAGGGCAAGGTCCAGGCGCACGACCGGGCGTGGCTTCACTTTCGGCAAGGCCGGTTCACCCAGTTTGCGGCGCAGGCGTGGCATGACACGCAATAAGTGCTGCTGCTCGGCGGCGCTTTCCGGCGCCTGTTGGGCGGCGCTCGCCAGGGCCATGGCTTGGCCGTAGTCCTCTTGACGTTCCAATACCCGGATCAATCGTGAGCGGGCACCGGGATAGGCACAGCTGCGGTAAATCTGTTCCGCCAACGCCAATTCGGCAATGCGCTCGCAATATTGACCGACCTGGAACAACAACTTGGCCCGGCGTTTTTCCAGCCAGGGGTTGTCGGTACTCAGGGTTGCGACCCGGGCCAGCACCGCCTCCAGCGCTTCACCGGTTTCAAAGGCCTGCTGGCACTGGTGCAGGAACAGAAAGCCATGCACATCATCCCGGCTGCGCAGGCCACGGGACTCTGCGCAGAACTCGACTTTTTCGTAGGTGTAGATGCCCAGGTCAGCCAGCACGAATTCCGACCAATCCTGATGCAGGTTGCCGAAGAACATCAGGCGCAGGCGATCACACAATTCCATCACGGTAAGGCTCAAGAGCGTGTCGGTAAGGTCCGGGCACCAACCGGCAAAACTGCGGCTGTCGGTGAATTGTGCCGCCAGCCCTTCCAACCAATCGGACTTCCTGCCCCTGGGCTGGTCGATCCACGGCTTGAACGCGCCGAATATCTCGCCTTTTTGCAGCAAGCCGAACAGCGTTTCAAAGGCCAGCATGGATTTGTTGTCGACCCAGCCCAATGCAAGCAATGGCGCAGCAGCGGTGTGCGTGCAGCCGATCTCCACGTAATTGAGTTTGCTCGCCCGAAAGTGCACACCCTTGCGCATCACCATGCGCACCAAAAGCGCCTGGGACGCCTGCGGCAACCTGTCAAATTGCTGAATGAAATGCTGTTCGTCTGCATCGAGCAGATCGGCATAGCGTTGCCCCAGCCAATGCAGGACCTGGCGGAAGTTATGCAGGTAATAGAGCGGGTCTTCGAGGGTTTTGGCCATGGTGTACAGCGATCAAATACTGGTTATGCATACAGAGTGCCGTCGCCAAGGCGAGGTTGCAATCGCTAATAGATAAATGGCGCCTGCAACTTTTTGCATAAAAGTGATCAGATGGTGAAGTCGATGGCGTAACATTTGTCGCCCACGCCTCTGGCATGGGACTTTTCAAGGTTAAGGTAAGGGTTATGAACATGAAGAATTTGGGTCTGCCACTGGTTGCACTCACTTTTCTGGTATTGGCCGGTTGCGCGACGCAAACCGTAGTGACGCTGCAAAATGGCACACAGTATTTGACCAAGGACACCCCAAAAACCAAGACTGCCGATGGCTTCTACGAATTCACTGATATTGCTGGCAAGCATGTACGGGTCAAGGCGGCTGACGTGGCCACCGTGCGCAAGGAAGACTAATGAATAATGGTGTGGGGGCCAGGCCCCCACACGCCTCCCTTACGCGATAACCATCCCCTCCCCCGACCAGCCACTCACGCCCACCAGCGTCACCGAATCCCCGCCAACACTGATCACCGTATCCCCACCGTGCTCACGGTAGTCCACACTCCCCTGCACATCCTTGAACACCAGCTTGTCCGTCGATTGATAGCCAATCACCCGGTCCTGGCCAAAATGCCCGCTGAACAGAAAGGTGTTGTGCCCGCTGTTATCGCGGATCGTGTCATTGCCCTTGCCGCCCTCGATAAAATCCGCGCCCTTACCGCCCTGGATCAGGTCATTGCCGTCGCTGCCGATGATGAAGGTGTTGCCCTTGTGCGGCTCGGCATTGCGGTTGAGATCCTGCACCCAGGTGTTGGCCCGCGCCGGGTCGGACAGGTTGGCGACGATCACGGTGGAGTCGCGGGTCATCTGCTCGTAGAAGCCTGACTCAAGCACCCGCGTCATGCCATCGCCGTAAACGGTGGGCAGGTGCGAAACCCAGGTCGGAAGATTGACAATGGAAAACGGCAGCACATTCCACAGCGTCGAGGCGTAGTGGTCGTTGAAGCTGACGATATTGTCGGTGGTCGACTCATGGGGTTTGTCGTGCACGCCCAGGGACGACAGGTTGAAGGACGAACCCTCCAGCGCACGGAACACCGGGTCATTCTCGTAGCCAATGTTCAGCACCTTGTCGCCGGCGCTCTGGGTCGGCGAGGCATAGGCCACATAATTGGCGTCCGTGTAGAACCCCGACCATTTGTTGTTGCTGAGATCGGCCATGCTATTGACCGCCAGCCCGCCCAGACTGTGGCCGCTGACCACCACATCCTTGCCGCTCAAGCCATGGGCACTGGCGTAGTCGGCCACATTTTTGAGCAAAACACCGAAGGCTTCCCCGGTGTAATTTTTCGCGTAGTCCTTGGGGCCGAGCGCTGCCAGCAGGTCGCTGACCAGGTCACCGATGGAATCGCTGATCAAGGTTTCCCGAGGCCCCGAGGTGCCGCGAAAACCAATGCCGATTTCCAGCAACTTGCCGGCGTCATCGTACTTGCCCAGCACCTCGACCTGGGCCGTGGTGTAGCCCGCCTTTTCGCCAAAGAAGGTGCCTCGCGCATCGACTTTGCCACCGTAACCCAAGGTGCTCGCACTGATCGGCGTCCAACCGGCGTTTTGTACCGCGTCCAGCGCGGCTTTTTCCGAATCCGGGTTCCATGGAATGCCGGGGATCACGCCCTGGGAGTCTGTGCTGCCCAGCAACGCGCCGACCAGCGTCGCCGGCAAGCCCAACCCCAGGCCGTTGTGCTGGTAACCCACGGCAAAGCCGTTATCCAGGTTGTGGTAGGAATACAACGTGATCGCCATGGCATCGGCGAACAACGCTTTGGAGCCCTCGGTGCCGAGGTTTTTATAGTCAAAGATACCCATTGGTAGTGCCTCTCTTTTGTTGGAGTTGTAGAGAAAGCCAAACCTGCGGGCACCGGTGGCGCCGACACCCGCAAAGGTCGCTAAACCATCAGAACGCCCAATCCAGGCTCAAGCCCACGCCATGGACTTTTTCTTTGCTGGCCAGCAGGCCGTTGTAGTCAAAGTTGACCCGCGCATCCTTGCTCAGCGCAAGGCTGACCCGTGCGCCAACCAGCGCCGCGTCACGCACCATCGGCGCACTTTCCACCGTAAACGACGGGCCGCCCGAGGCAAATGCCAAGTGTTGCTCGGCATCGGTGCTGCTGAGGGTGTGCTGCCAGCCCAGGGTGCCGGATACCTCCAACTGCTGGTGGTCATTCACATTGAAGGTTTTCAAGGCACGCAGACCCAGCGTGCTCGACACCTGGTCGCGTGTGTCGTCGCGACTTTTCAGCGCCGCAGCGTCGCCTTTTTCGGTAAAGCCATCGCTGTCCAGGTGCACGTAGGCCAGGTTGGCGAACGGTTCCAGGGCCAACGGTTGCAGGTTGATGCGGTAGGCCGCTTCGGTGAATACCTGGGTGCTGCGTGCATCAACCTTGGCTTTCTGTTTGCCGGAGACATTGCCGTATTGCAGGTCGCGTTTCACGTCTGCGCGGTGCCAACTGTAAGTGGCGCCACCGCTCAGGCGCCAGGCGCCGATCTCATGCCCGGCATAGGCGCCGAAGTGGTAGCTGTCGACCGAAGCACGGGAATGCGTGCCGCTACCCATGTTCAGTGACGTGTCGCTGTAACCGGCGACCAGGCCGATGCGCGTGGACTCGTCCAGTGCACCGTCCACCCCGGCGAGCATGCCGCCGATGGACGTGGTGTAGCCGGCTGTATCGCTGCGGCTGTCGGTCTTGCCCCAAGCGCCCAGGGCCTTGACCCACACGTTGCCACGACTGTCGAGCGTCTCGCTGGATGCCCCCATCTCGCCATTGCGCAGGCGTTCGCCCACGGCTTCGCGCACATAGCGGCTGTCATTCACCAAAGCGGTTTCCAGGGCCGGGTAGATTTCTCCCGACAGTTGTTGGAAAGCACCTTGTGCCGACGCCGCATTAGGCGCCAACAGCAGGCTTTCATACACCGCGTTGCCGGCGCCCAATTGCTCGGCGGCAGCGGCCACGGCGCGCTGGTTGTCGGTGGCGCCCACGCTGGCAAAACTGTTGGCGTTACGTGCCACGTCCAGTTGCACGCCGTTGGCCGCGTAGTTCAGGTTGCCGCCGAGGAACAGGTAGTTGGGCAGCACCGCACCAAAGCTGCCGGTAATGCCACCCGCGGCTTGCAGGATGTTGTACTGGCGCCCGATCAGGCTTTGCGCCTGTGCGCCACTGAGCAGCGTCGGGCTGTTTTCCAGCGCGAGGGTCACCGTGCCCCCGTTCAAGGTGGCAGTGCCTCCCGCCACAATGCGGTCGCTGCTGGTAGGCGACAGCTCCACGGCATAGGTCGACCCGGCCTCAAACGTCACATCCCCTGCGACGTTCAAAGTGCCGATGGAGTTGCCCGGCGCCACGGTGCCGCCGTTTTTCGCCAGCAACGAACCGATGCGGCCGGAACCCCCGACTACCCCGCTCTGGCTGACGGTCACCTGCGAAGTAAGCGAGCCATTGATGGCCAGCAAGCCTTGATTGACCAAGGTCGGGCCGCTGTAGGTGTTGGCGCCGGTGAGTACCAGCGTGCCAATGCCCTGTTTGGTCAGGCCGCCGTGCCCGGAGATGTCATTGCTCCACAAGTCCAGCCCGCAATGCACATCGTTGCAGATTCGCTGAGTCGGCTTGCCGGCATCGACCACCGCGCCCACGCCCGGTAAATCCGCGACAAACTGTCCGCTGCCATAAGCGCCGTCAATGCGGAACTCGGCCGGAATGTCTTCGGCCGTGACAAACATTCCCGGGCCGTTGATCGCCTTGCCCAGGTTGATCATGCCCCAGCCGTACAACGAGTCGATGCCCGGCGCGCCGAGGTCCGTAGCGGTGGTCTTGAGCAGTGTCGAGATCTGGTCGCCGCTCATGTACGGAAAACGCTGCATCAGCACGGCCGCACTGCCGGCCACGTGGGGCGCGGCCATGGACGTGCCGTTGAAGTTGGCATAGTCGGTGGTGAGGTTGTCCAGGCTGGTGCCATTGATGACAGAACTGTAGATCTTGGTGCCGGGCGCCGACACGCAGAAACTCGCCGCATAGCCGCAACGTGAGGAGAACGTACTGATCACATACGGATCGGCGCTCGTGGTGTCCGGGTTCTGCTGCAACGCCGCGACGGAGAGCCAGTTGGGCGCAATCTCTGGCACAAAGTACGCCAGCCCGGAAATCGCGTCCGGATTGTTGCGATTGTAGTCGTTGCCAGCGGCGAAGATCGTCAGCACGCCGCTGCGGGCCGCATCGATCGCGCCCTGGTAGGCGCCACCGGCAATGGTTCCGAGGATCGGCCGGATGTTGTTGAATTGTGCCTGTGCTTCGTTGACCGTGAAATTTGGAAACGCTGGGTCGCGCCCGCCCTTCGCATACTGCTCACCAATGCCGATGCCCCAGCTGTTGTTGATGATCCGCGCGCCGCTGGCGACCAATGCGTCCCAGCCGGCCTTGTACACCGCGCCATCGTTGCCGAGGATGATGCCGTCTTCCGGGCCCGGGTCACCGTTCTCGGCGCTGATGATTTGTGCATCGAAGGCCACGCCGTGCATCGGTCCGCCATCGCGGTTACCCGCTGCAATCCCGCCGACATGGGTGCCATGGTTGCCCAGCTTGCCGTTCGAACCGAGCGAAGGCGTGCCGTCGTAACGAAACGCATCGCCGGCCTTCACCGGGATGTACGGGTCGGTGTACTGACGGATGCCCTCGGTGACAATCGTCACCACCTTGCCAGGGCTGGCGAACTCCGGGTGCTGGGCGTACACCGGTTGGTCGAAGATCCCCAGCTTGACGCCCTTGCCGGTGTACCCGGCGGCGTACGCGGTATCGGCATGCACGGCGCCCAGGCCCCAGTCGGCCTTGAACTCATTGCTGCGCCAACTGGCGGCATCGCCCAGTTTGCCGGTTTCCACATAGGGTGCGGCCTGGGCGGTTCCCAGGCTTGCCAGGCAACACAGCAACGCACCGTATGGCGCGCTGCGGCTGGCCTTGGGCGGGTAGCCCAAGGCGGTGTGGATGGCGGTAGTTAACCCTGACTTGCGTGTTTTCACGGTGACCTTCCTTAGTTTTCTTATTGCACATGTGTAAATCGCTTCAGAACTGCCAGTTGAGGCTCAGCCCCACCCCTTGGGTTTTCTCCCGGCCACCCCATTGGCCGCTGTAATCAAGGTTGACCCGTGTGGCCGGGCTCAGCGCCAGGCTGGCCTGCACACCGACCAGCGCGGCATCGCGCAGCAACGGCGAACTGCGCACGGCAAATGACGGCCCGCCTGCGACAAACGCCAAGTGCTCTTCGGATTCAACGGCGGTGAGGCTGTGCTGCCACCCCAGCGAACCGGAGAGCTGCAGCTGCTGGTGGTCATTGAGGGCAACGGTTTTCAGGGCACGCACGCCAAGCGTGCTGAGCACGGCGTCCCGCTGATCGCTGCCACGTTCCAGGGCCGCGGCATCGCCTTTTTCATGGAACCCATCACTGTCCAGGTGCACATAGGCCAGGTTGGCGAAGGGCTCCAGTGCCAAAGATTGCAGGTTGATCCGGTAGGCCGCCTCGGTGAACAGTTGCGCCGTGCGCGCCTCCAGCTTGGATTTTTGTTTGCCACTGACAGCGCCGTATTGCAGGTCGCGCTTCACGTCACCGCGATGCCAGCTGTAGGCGCCACCGGCACTGACGCGCCAATCGCCCAGCTCGCGCCCGGCGTACGCACCGAAGTGATAACTGTCGATGGATGCCGAGGAATGCGTGCCGCTGCCCATATTCAATGAGCTGTCGCTGTAACCGGCGACCAGGCCCACACGCGTTTGCTCGTCCAGCGCGCCATCGACGCCGCCCAACAGACCACCGAGGGAGGTGGTGGAACCCGCCGTCTCACTGCGGCTGTCGGTCTTGCCCCAGGCGCCGAGTGCCTTGAGCCACAGGTTGCTGTCAGCGGCGACCGGCACCTGGCGCAAACGCTCGCCCACCGCGTCGCGCAGTTGCAGGCTGTCGTTGATGAGCATGGCGCCGATCGCCGGGTAGACTTCACCGGACAACTGCTGCAAGCCTTGTTGCGCAACCGCAATGGACTCCGACTGCAGCAGGCTTTCGTACACCGGGTTGCCCGCGCCCAATTGCTCTGCGGCCGCGGCTACGTTGCGTTGGTTGCGCGTCGCCGCGACGCTGGCGAAGGTGGCGTCATTGCGGACCACGTCCAACTGCACGCTGTCGGTGGCATAAGCGAGGGTGCCGCCAAGGAATAGATAGTCGGGCAACACCTGGCCAAACTGACCCTGGATGCCGCCAGCCGCCTGGAGGATGCTGTACTGGCGACCGATAAGGCTTTGTGCCTGTGCGCCGCTGAGCAGGGTCGGGCTGTTTTCCAACGCCAGGGTGACGTTGCCGCCGCCCAGGATCGCCTTGCCGCCGGCGACGATACGGTCGCTGCTGGTGGGCGTAAGTTCCACCGCATACGTCGAACCTGCCCCCAGGTTCACGTCGCCCGCCACCTGCAAGGTGCCTACGGAATTGCCGGGAGCCACACGGCCGCCTTGGTTGACCGACAGCGCGGCAATCCGACCGGAGCCGCCCAGGGTGCCGTTGCTGTTGACGGTCACCGCAGACGTCAGCGACCCGTTCACCGCCAGCAGCCCGCCGTTGACAATGGTCGCCCCGCGATAGGTGCTGGCGCCACTGAGTACCAGCGCACCTGCGCCGGACTTGATCAGGCTGCCTTCATAGATCCGCGTCGCGGCCGCCTGATCGCGTGCCGTGCCGATGGCGTAGTCCGTCTGGTCCTGCTGGCTGGCGCCGGCGCCCACGCCGTTTTGCCAGCCCTTGTCGATCAGGGTCTGCTGCCAGGCGCCGTGCTCGGCAGTGTCTTCGGCCTGGCGCTGCAGCAAGGCCTGGTCGGAGATGCCGTTACTCCAGACATCGCCCTGCCCGGCCGCGAGGCTGACGTTCATCGGTCCGAGTAACTGCCCCGGGCCGTGCATCGCCCGCCCCAGGTCCGGTACACCCCAGCCTACGCTGGTGGTGGGCGCCTGGGTGATGGAACCATCGAGCTGCGTTGCGGTGGTCAACAACACCTGCAACGCCTGCTCGTTGGTCATATAGGGGTAGCGTTCCATCACCAGTGCCAACGCACCGGTAGCATGGGGCGCCGACATCGAGGTGCCGGATTTCACGCCGTAGCCGCCGTCGGGAATGGTGCTGTTGATCAACGCACCGGGGGTGGAAATGCACCAGTATTTGGCAATGCCGCACTGGTTGTATTTCTGATTGTTGGCCTTGTCCAGCCCCGACACCGCCAGCCAGTGCCCTTCCAGTTCCGGCTGGAAATACGGCAACGCCGAACGCACGCTGGCATTCGCGTAACCACTGTTGCCGGCGCTGAAGACATTGATCACACCGGCCTTGGCCACGTCCGCCGCCGCATCCAGCCAGGTGCCCTGGTTGTAGTGCTGGGCGTAGGCCGCGTGCAGGTCGGCAAGGGTCCGGTAACTGACGTCCTTGGGCTGGCTGCCCCAGCTGTTGTTGATCGCCCGCACACCGGAGTCCACCAAGGCGCTGTACACCGCCTTGAAGTATTTGGGGTCGGGTGTCGGGCCAAACAGGAAGCTGTCGTTGGCGTTGGTATTGCCCACGTAGAGTTGCGCGTTGTACGCCACGCCGTGCATGCCCACGCCATCGCGGGCGGCGCCCATGGTACCGGTGACATGGGTGCCGTGAGAGTCGTTGTTGGGGTTAAGCGCACCCGTGGTATTGAAGGGAACGCCGTCCACGTAACTGCCGCTGGCGGTGACCGCGTGATAGCGGTCTTTGGAAGCTTCCGGGTGATTGGGATCGAAGCCTGAGTCCAGCGCACCGATCTTTACCCCGCTGCCGGTGATGCCGGCGGCGTAGGCTTCATCGGCCTTCATGCGCCCAAGCCCCCAGTCACTCTGGAACTCGGTGGAGCGCCAACTGGCGGCGTTCCCCGGTTGACCGGTCTCGGTATAGGCCGCCTGCGCCGCAACGGACAACAGCAGCAAGGAACCGGCGGTAAACGGTTTGAAACGGGGTGAATCGGTGATCATCGAAACCATCCTTATTGTTGTTATGGAGGCTTACTTCAGGGGGCCGAACGCCTCATCGACCTTCGCCAGGTCGGTGTCCCGCAGGTTGCCGGCGTAGTAATGCAACTTGGTCCAGGCCATCAGGTAGTCATAGCGCGCTTGCGCCAGGTCGCGGCGGGTGCTGTAAAGCTGCTGCTCGGCGTTGAGTGCATCGAGGTTGACCCGCTCGCCACCGAGGATGCTTTGCTGGGTCGACACCACCAACGCCTCGGCCGACACCAGCGCCTTCTGGTACGCACGCAGCTTGCTCACCCCCGACAAACAGGCACTGAACTGCCGGCGCAGCTCGATCAGGGTTTCGCGGGTTTTGCCTTCCAGTTCGTACTCGGCCTGCTCCATGGCACGACTGGCCTGGCGGGTGGAGGCCGAGATGCCGCCACCGGCATACAGCGGCACGCTGACTTCAACGCCGATGGTGTTGGTGTCGTAGCGCTGGTTGTAGGTGTTGCCGCTGTCGGATTCCTGCTGACGCGAGCTGGCATAGGCCGTGACCTTGGGCAAATGCCCGGCGCGGTTGCGCTCCACTTCATAACGCGCCACTTCCAGGGCCTGGCGCTGCGAGGCCAGCGTGGGGTTGTTGCTGATCGCCAGTTCGTGCCAGGTGTCATAGTTGGCCGGGGTCAGGGTGAAAGCGGCAAAGCCCTGGTTCAGCGGGGCCAAGTCGTGGATGTTGACGCTCTGCACGCCAATCAATGCGCCCAGCTCCCGCAGGGACGCGTCCTGTTCATCCAAGGCCTGAATCTCTTCGGCGGTGGCCAATTCGTAGCGGGATTCGGCTTCCAGAATATCCGTGCGTGTGCCCTCGCCTTGCTGAAACAGATGCTGGTTTTGCTGGAATTGCTGCTCGAACGCCTTCTTCTTTGCGCGGGCGATGTCGATCTGGTCCTGGGCGAACAATGCCTGGGTGTAATACGTCAGCACCCGCACCAGCAGTGCCTGGCTCTTGTCGCGAAAGCTTTCATCGGCAAACAGCGCCTGGGCCACGCCTTTGCGGTAGTTGGCGTAGGCCTCGTAGTCGAACAGCGGCTGTTGCAAGCTGAAGGTGGAGCCATAACTGTTGTAGTTGCGGTCGTCGCGATAGCTACCGCCGCGCCCATCGGGCAAGTGGGCCTCGGAATTGTTGCGCCCCTTGTTGTAGTTGTACGACAGCCTGGGCAGCAGACCGGCGCGGCCGATGGCGCGGTTTTCCAGGCCGGCGTCGCGCTCCTTGATGGCACCGAGGAACACCGGATCGTTACGCAAAGCCTGCTCGTACACATCGAACGGCCCCATGGCGGCCTGGGCACTCGCGCTGGTCAACAGCAAGGCGATAAACACGTGCTTCATGTCTATTCCTCGGTCAACGCGGAGCCGGCGCGGTCGAGCAGCGGCTTGAACAGGTAATTGAGCAGCGAGCGCTCGCCGGTGCGCACGAACATCTCGGCGGGCATGCCCGGCTTGATCACCAGCCCGTGGAGTTTTTCCAACGCCGCTTCGCTCACCGTAGTGCGCAGCACGTAGTAGGCCGCGCCGGTTTTTTCATCGAGCATCTGGTCGGCGGAAAGCAGGCTGACCTCCCCCGGCACACGCGGTGTGCGGCTTTGGTTGAAGGCGGTGAACAGAATGTCGACCGGCAGGTGCGTGCCGACCTTGTCGACCAAATGCACCGGCAAACGCCCTTCCACTTCCAGGCGCGTGTCTTGGGGCACGATCTCCAGCAGGGTTTCACCCGCGCGGACCACGGCGCCCTCGGTATGCACGCTGAGATTGACCGCGATGCCATCCGCCGGGGCGTTGATTTCGCTGTGTTGCAGGTCGAACCCGGCCGAGGTGAGTTGTTGTTCCAGAGTCAGGCTGCGCAGTTGTGCGTCGGCCAACTGACTGCGTACTTCCTTCTGGTATTCCTCACTGTGCTGTTGCAGTTTCAGCCGTGACTCGAGGATGCCCTGCTCTACCCGGCCACTTTCGCCGGTGTTTTGCGCCAGATCCTGTTGCACTTGGGACAACTGCCGTTGGTAGTCCATCAGCCGGTTGCGCGGGATGTAGCCGTTGTCGGCCAAGGGTTGCAGATTGCTCAGTTGATCACGCAGGGACTGCGCCTGGGCGGTCAAATCGCTGCGGGCGCGGCGCATGCCGCCCAACTGCGCGGTGGCGCCGTCGATATTGGCGCGGATACCGGCCTGTTCACGGGCAAAGGCTTCGCGACGGCTGCTGAACAGTTGGCGCTGACCTTCCAGCACCAACGCCAGGGCCGGGTCGGGATTGGCGCTGAGTTCGGTGGGAAAGGTGATGCTGGACTGATTGTCACGTTCACTCTGCCAGCGCGCCACACTGGCCCAGGCCATGCGGTACTGGGCTTGCAGGGACTGCACGTCGGCCTGGTGCTGAGTCTGGTCGAGACGAAACAGCGGCTGGCCTTGCTTCACCCACTCGCCCTCCTTCACCAGAATCCGGCTGACCACGCCGGGGCTGAGGGTTTGCACCGCCTTACGCTTGCCCGACACCACCACCGTGCCTTGCACCGGAATACCCTGGTCCAATGGCGCGAGGCTGGCCCACAGGAAAAAGCCGCCAGCCCCGACCACCGTCAGCAACCAGCCCATGCGTGCGAAGAAATTAGCGTCGTGTTCTTTAAAGCGTGGTTCAACAGTGATGTTGCTCATGCGCCTGGATTCCTTCCGGCCTGGTACTGACGACTGAAACTCACGCCCGGTCTCTCCTTGGGCGGCTCTTGCTGTCCGGACAACGCCCGCAGCACTTCCTGGCTCGGCCCGAACGCCTGCAAATGCCCTTCGCTGAGCACCAGCAACTTGTCGGCCTGGGCCAGCGCTGACGAACGATGGGTGACCAGCACCACACTGCTGCCCTGGGCTTTCATCTGCACGATGGCACTGGCCAGCGCAGCTTCGCCGACGGTGTCGAGATTGGAATTGGGCTCATCCAGCACGATCAGGCGCGGCCCGCCGTACAGGGCGCGGGCCAACGCCACCCGTTGTTTCTGGCCGCCGGACAGGCCGCCGCCGTTGTCACCCAGCACCGTGTCGTAGCCCTGGGGCAAGCGCAGGATCAGTTCATGCACGCCAGCCTGCTGCGCCGCCTGCACCACCTGCTCGGGGTCGGCTTCGCGAAAGCGCGCAATATTGTCGGCAATGCTGCCGCTGAACAGCTCGATGTCCTGGGGCAGATAGCCAATGTGCGGGCCGAGGTCGTCGCGTTCCCAGCGATGAATGTCCGCGCCATCCAGGCGCACCGTTCCGGCCAGCGTCGGCCAGACGCCCACCAGCACACGGGCCAGGGTGGATTTACCGGAGCCCGAGGCGCCGAGCACACCGAGCACTTCACCCGCGCCCAGGTTGAAACTAACTTGATGCAAGGTCGCCATCCGCCGCCCAGGCGGGCCTGCACTGACCTGTTCAAAGCTGACCTGGCCTTTGGGCGGCGGCAGCTTCATCTGCTCGACTTCCGGCGGAAATTCGCGCAACAGATCATCCAGCCGCTGGTAGGCCAGCTTGGCCGAACTCCATTGCTTCCACACCGCAATCAACTGGTCGATGGGGCTGAGCACCCGGCCCATCAGAATGGAACCGGCGATCATCATCCCGGCGGTCATGTCCCCCTTGATCACTAACAAGGCCCCCAGGCCCAGCACCAAGGATTGCAGGCACAACCGCAGGGATTTGCTCAGGGAAGTCACCACGGAGCCGGTATCACTGGCCTGGTTTTGCAAGCCTAGAAACTGCGAGTGCACCGCAAACCAGCGCTGGCGCAGCGCACCAAGCATGCCCATGGCCTGGATCGTCTCGGCATTGTGCAAGTGGCTGGTCGCCAGTTGCGTGGACTGCTGGGAATAACCACTGGCCTCGCCCAACGGCTTTTTGGTCAGGTATTCATTCAGGCATGCGAGGGCGATCAACAGCACCGCGCCCGCGGTGGCCAGCACACCGAGCCACACGTTGAACAGGAAGATCACAAATAGATAAATGGGAAACCACGGCGCGTCGAAAAACGCGAACAACGCTGGCCCCGTGATGAATTGGCGGATATGAGTCAAGTCGCCCAACGCCTGCCCAGCATGCCCCTGCCCGCGTTGCAGGTTGCGCTCGAACGCGGCCTTGTACACGCGCAAGTTGAAACGCCGCTCCAACTGGCTGCCGATGCGGATCACGATAAAACTGCGAATGACCTCAAGCGTGCCAATAAACGCAAAGAAGCCCACCACCATCAACGTCAACATCACCAGGGTGGTTTCATTCTGGGAGGACAGCACGCGGTCATACACTTGCAGCATGTAAATCGACGGCACCAGCATCAGCAGGTTAATCAATGCTGTGAAACAGCCAACACTGATCAACATGCTTTTGTATTCATCCAGCGCCTTGAATAAGGGCGCGACGGCATGGGACTTCGCCATGGTTTCTGATCTTCCCTGAAACAAATTTCGCGCAATAGTTTCCCCAACCCCAAACAACGGAGCGGTCAACTAATAAATTCAGTTATATAGTTATAACGACAACTAAGGTGTGCGTTGCAATACAACTTCCAGGCCCGTAGGCGTGCGGCCTTTATACTCGTCCGCCTGCTCTCGATTGAGATGGGTTATCCCGCTGCCTTCGGCGTTCATCAGCCAGATACCATCCGGTGTGGGTGTCCAGGTCAGGGGTTTCTCACCGAGCCATTGCGCGACACAAGCGAGGTCGCCGTCCAAGGCATTCGCCTGCTCCAGCAGGTCAAGTGCGCACACCTTATCCTTTTGGTGCAACTGCCAATGCCCGGCCAACTGGGCGGTGGTGGGTAATACAAGACTGCTCGCCATGACGTGGGCTCCTGCCGACACGAACATCACCTGCAACACGCGGGTGATCACTGTGAAAAAACGCTGCATCTTCACGCTCCATCGGTAAAGCGCGGCGCCGAAACGCCGCGCCCGTGCATTACGCCACGATGTCGCTGACGGCTGCCTGGCCGACGGTGGTGACGAGGAAGTCCGCCACGCCGTGCCCGGAGAAGTCTACTGCCAAGGTGCCCAGTTTGGTGCCTGCGGCATAGCTGAGTACAGCATCGCCGGCATGCCCGGTGAAGGCATTGACGAAGGTCAGGCCTGCACCCTTGGTAATGCCCGACAGGTCGATCTTGTCCGAACCGGAGGTGAAGTCAAAGATCTTGTCCGCAGCGCCTGGCTTGGAATCGGAACTGGCACCAAACACAAAGGTGTCGTTGCCCGCGCCGCCCCACAGTTGGTCCGCACCGCCGCCACCGTAGATGAGGTCGTTGCCGGCCCCACCCTTGATCACGTTGGCCGCGTTGTTGCCAATGATCAAGTCATTGCCGGCGCCGCCGAAAGCGTTCTCGACGGTCACGCCCTTGGCGATGGACACGTTGCCCACCAGGCCGCCAACGTCGGAGAACGACGTTTCATTGAGGTTGATCTTCTGGTTCTGGGTAAAACCGGAGAAGTCCAAGGTGTCATTGCCACCACCGTCCCACACCGAGAACACCAGCTTGTCGGCGTTCGAGGTGGCGCTGAGGAAATCACGCCCGGTGTTGGAGTTGAAGCCGTAGGTGGTGTCGCCGGCGCGGGTGTTGTAGTTGGCGCCGTAGAGCTTCTGGATCGCTGCGATGTCGTCGATCAGCGGGCCGGACGCGTAAGCTTCGACGCCGCCCTTGCTGAAGTTCTGGTTGGTGTTGCTCTCGCTCCAGTAACTCATGACGCTGTAGCCACGCGTGTCCTGTCCATAGTCCGCGTCTTTGTAGGAAGGGTTGCCGGTCCCGGCGTTGTAGTCGCCAGGGTGGTCCAGCCCCAGGGTATGCCCGATTTCGTGGGTCAGGGTCTGCCGGCCGTAGTTGTTCAGGTCCGGCGTCTTGTTTGGCGTGTAGCTGCTGTTGGTCAGGTACCATGAGGTGCCGTCCAGGCCACTTTGGTGATACTTGTCGTTGGTGCCCGGCAGGTAAGCAAACGCGGCCGCGCCGTCCTGGCCTCCGCTGTAGTTGCCGAAGGTCATGTGGAAGTCACCGCCCGAGGCTTTCTCGGTGAAGGTCACATTGGCCACATCCGCCCAGGATTGCATGGCCAATACGGCCTGTGCTTTCTGCTGGGTGTTGAACTGGCTGAACCCGGTGATGCCATGTTTGTTCATGGTTGCCGAGGACGCCGAGGTGAGAAAGGTGTAAGTCAGATCGATCTTGCCGTTGCCATCCACGTCGCGATAGGCCGCATTTTCACGCAACAGGTGGTCAGCCGCCTGGTCCACGGAAAACGAGGGTTTACCGTTGACCGTGAGGTTGCCGCCACGGTCGTACAGATGGCTGAAGCTATCGATTTGCGAGTAAGCGGTGCTGGCTTGCGCCGCCGACACGATAGCTTTGTCTTTTACTTTTGACATAAACGTACTTCCTTGTTTGCAAGTGCATCAGTCTTTGTTCGATAGGAACCTCGCGGGCGAGATCGTCCTATCACTCGCCTCTTTTGAAGGCGTAAGAAAACTGACACAACTTGAAATCTTTCGTCTACATCTTTTCCCGCACTAAAACCGGGCAAGCAAACAACTGAAACAAGTTCAGCGCCGTGTTTGTTGGCCGGTATTGGCTTTCGCCCTGAAAAAAGCAGCGCGATTATTTAAATATTAAATAGCACTAACGCCGCTCAAATTGAGCGGCGCCGTTAGTTAATGGATCCAATATATTGGCAGGGTGTCATTGGCAACATTAAACAGCCACTACTTGTATTAATAACTTGGCGTGCCCCCTATTACCGGGACACACTCCAGCCCGTCTTGTGCAATACCGCCAATAGCGTTTCACCTTCCAGTCCGGGCACCAGGACACCTTGATCGGTGAGCATGCTCTCCCCAGCCAGGATCGCGTTGATGATCGCCTCTTCCACCGCCTCAGCCGCCGCGCTGAACAGCGGCGAAATATGGTCGTTGTTGACCATCTGCAAGGGGCTGCTGAACGGCAGGCCCTTGCGCCCATAATCCGCTGGCGGCAGATCCTGGTTACCGGTGGCAAAGGCCAGGAACAGGTCACCGCTGGAATCTTCGGTGCCGCCGCCAGTGCGGGCGATACCGATGGACGCGCGCTGCGCCAGGCGCTGGCATTGGTGCGGCAACAGCGGCGCGTCGGTGGCCAGGATTACCACGATCGAGCCCATGCCCGGCGTGCCTTGCTCGGCAAAGGGCGAAGAAATTTCCATCAACTGGCGCCCCACCGGGTAGCCATCCACCCGCAGTTCCTGGCGCTTGCCATGGTTGGCCTGCACCAGCACGCCGACAGTCCAGCCACCCTGTTCCGCCGGCAGGCGCCGCGAGGCCGTGCCGATGCCGCCTTTGAATTCATGGCAGATCATGCCGGTGCCGCCGCCGACTGCGCCTTCCTGCACCGGGCCGGTTTCGGCGTTGTCCACGGCTTCGCGCACATGCTCGGGGCCGACATGCTGGCCCCAGATGTCATTGAGCAGGCCGTCATAGGTTTCCATCACCACCGGCATGCACCAGTACACCGCCGGGTCCGCCAGGCGCTCGCGCTCCAGGGCGATCAGGCTGTCGCGCACAATGCCGATGCTGTGGGTGTTGGTGATGGCCAGCGGCGTGGTCAACAGCCCCGCTTCGCTGATCCACTCAAGGCCGGTGGCGTCGCCATTGCCATTGAGCACGTGATAGCCGGCAAAGCACGGTTGCTGGCGTGCCTCGCCAGCACGCGGTTGGATCACGCTGACGCCAGTACGCACGTGCTTGCCGTCGATAAGTGTCTTGATCGTGCTGTGCCCGACCCGGACACCTGGCACATCGGTGATGGCGTTCCACTCACCGGGCGTGCCCAGCCCCAACGTGATGCCCAATTGACGTGCGCGCATAACCACTCCTTACAATTTCTGGAAGACCGGACTCGACCGGCCACTGATGCAATACAGAATCACCGACAGGGCCAGCAAGCCGATGATGATCATGATGTCGCGGATCGAGGCCGCCGCCACCAGCGTGACCAACAGATAACCCGCGCCCAGTACCGCAACCAACGCCGGCAGCGGCCACAGCGGCATGCGATAGGGATGCTCGCGATCACGCAGCAGCACCCGGCTCATCAACGCACTCAACGCCACCACCAGGTACACCAGCATGATCAGCAACACGCTGAACGAAGTCAGGTCGGCCAGGTTGGAGCTGAAACTCAACAATGCTGAAGGAATCGCCAGGAACAGCGTAGCCAACCAGGGCGAATCCCAGCGTGGGTGAATACGTGTAAAGAGTTTGTTGATGCTTGGCGTCCACAGCGCGTCGCGTCCGCTGCTGAACACCACGCGGCCAATCTGGATCACGATCGCGACAATCGCATTGAACACCGACAGGAAGATCCCGGCACTGACCAGCCGCGAGAGGGTTTCATTGCCATGGCTGGTCAACAGGTAACCGATGGGGTCCGGGCTGCTGATCATCTCACTGAGCGATGGCGCACCGATCAACAGCGCGGTGATCGGCACCAGTTCGATGATCACCACCAAGCCCAAGGACCACAGCACTGCCTTGTGCACGCCTTTGCCGCCGCATTTCATGTCTTCAGCCAGCAACACTGCTGGGCCATAGCCGTTGTAGGAAAACAGGCCGATGCCCACCGCGCCGATCACCAGGGCCCAGGGCGCCAGGTGCAGCACGCCGTTTTCGACGATTTGCGGCTGGAACAGCACGCTGGCCGGCTGTACCGGGTTGCCGAAACCAATGACGACGATCACCAGCAACGCCGCGACTTCCAGTAACAGGCAGGTGCCGGTGATCCAGGCATTCAGCTTGATATTGAGAATGCCCAAGGCGTAACTGCACACCACAATCACCAACGCGACGGTCTGGGAATCGAACTTCGTGCCAAGGGCGTTATTCAGATAGGTTGCCGCGCCCGTGGCGAGAACTGGCGGGATAAACAGCAACATCACCAGCACGGTCAGGAACGTCGCATAGCCCGCCATGCCACCAAATACGCGCTTGGCGTACACATACTCGCCCCCAGCGCTGTTGTGGGCGCGGCCCAGTTCGGCGTAGCAAAAGGCAAACATCAACGCGAGCAAACCCGCCATCACAAACGCCAGGAACACGCCGCTACCGGCCTGTTGGATGGCAAAGGGCGCGATCACAAATACGGAACTGGCCGGCGTCACCGCCGACACGGTAATGGCGACCACATCGAAGACACTCAAGGTGGGTTTCAGCACGCCGTCGGGCGTGGGGGAAGTGCTCATATCGTTATCCTCTGTCGTTGTTCTTGGTGTGAGGCAGAAACGAAACGTCTGATAATTGCGGGATATGTTTCCCGCTGAATGATGAGGACAATAAACACGACGTTCATGTCGGCCAATTCCCCTATTGGCGTACTCCCCTTGACGCCACCCGGCAAAAGCCGAACCCTTGGCCGATCTTTTGCGGTGGGAGCCTGTCATATGAGCCTGTTTCGAGAAGTCGGCATGCACGCCGGCTTGGGCCGCACCGTCGCGCACATCGGCACCGAGCGCTTCTGGAAACAGCTGGTGTTGTTGCTGCATCAGTGCTTGCCCTTTGATAACGCCCTGGCGATCTACTACCCGGTGGATGGCCCGCCCCAGGCCCTCGAAGAATACGACGCCCAACCCAGCAGCAAACCAGCGTCGATGCTGGTGTACCTCAATGGCTTGTATTTGCTCGACCCGTTTTTCCAGGCCTGTCGCGAGGGCAATGCCAGCGGCGTGTACCGCCTGGAGGAAGTGGCGCCGGATCATTTTCGCCAGAGTGAATACTTCCTCAATTACTTCCATGACAACGTGCTGGAAGACGAGGTGCAGTTCATCTTGCAATTGCCGGGCGCGGGGACGTTATCGCTGTCGCTGGGCATGCAACGACGCTTCAGTTTTGAAGAAACAGGGCTGATGACCACTGTGGCCGCCTGGGTGTTACCGCTGATGCAACAGCACTGGCAGCAAAGCACCCAGCGTGCGCCGGCGATGGACAGTCAGATCAGGGATGCGTTGAGTCAGTTCGGTTGCGGCGTGCTCTCGGACCGCGAGCTGGAGATCGCCCGCCTGGTGTTGCGCGGATTTTCATCCAAGGCCATGGCCGAGCGGCTGAACATCTCGCCGGATACAGTGAAGGTGCATCGTCGGCATTTGTACGCGAAGCTGGATATCTCGTCACAGCCGGAGCTGTTTTCGTTGTTTATCCAGTCGTTGGGTCATGATCTGGAAAACCCTTGAGCCGTGTTTGGGCTGCTGTTGCGAGCGGGCTTGTTGTGGTGAGCGGGCTTGTCCCGCGCTGGGGGGGGCGAAGCCGCCCCAAACGGTACACCTCAGTCTTACTGAAACACAGCAGTGCCTGAACTTAGGGCCGCTTCGCGCCCCAGCGCGGGACAAGCCCGCTCACCACACAAGCCCGCTCACCACAATTTAGAACAGGTGTTCAGCGCCCGGTGCGGATGGTATTCCACACGCGCGTACGCACCCGGTCGATATTCAACGGCATCGCTTCCAACGCGAACAATTTGCCCATCATTTCCGGGCTCGGATACACCTTGGTGTCAGACTTGATGGCTGGGTCTACCAGGCTGTCGGCGGCTTGGTTACCGTTGGCGTAATGCACATAGTTCGTGATGCTGGCCATCACTTCCGGGCGCAGCAGGTAATTCATGAAGGCATACCCGGCTTTTTCATTCGGTGCGTCGGCAGGCATGGCGACCATGTCGAACCAGATCGCGGCGCCTTCCTTGGGAATGTTGTAACCGATGTTCACGCCGTTTTTGGCTTCCTTGGCACGGCTTTCGGCCTGCAGGATGTCGCCGGAGAAGCCCACCGCCACGCAGATATCGCCGTTGGCCAGGTCTGCGGTGTATTTCGAGGAGTGAAAGTACGCAACGTAAGGACGCACTTTCATCAGCAAGTCTTCAGCCTTCTTGTAGTCCTCAGGCTTCTTGCTGTGGTGCGGCAAGCCCAGGTAGTTCAGCGCAGCCGGCAGCAGTTCCGGGCCGTTGTCCAGAATGGCCACGCCGCATTTCTGCAGCTTGGCCATGTTCTCCGGCTTGAAGATCAGGTCCCAGGAGTCAACCGGTGCGTTGTCGCCCAGTACCGCCTTGACCTTATCGATGTTGTAGCCGATGCCGGTGCTGCCCCACAGGTACGGGAAACCGTGGGCATTGCCCGGATCGTTGTTTTCCAGGGCCTTGAGCAGCACCGGGTTGAGGTTCTTCCAGTTGGGCAACTGACTCTTGTCGAGCTTCTTCAGCGCGCCGCCCTGGATTTGCCGGGCCATGAAGTGGTTGGACGGAAACACCACGTCGTAGCCGGATTTACCGGTCATCAGCTTGCCGTCGAGGGTTTCATTGCTGTCATACACGTCGTAGGTGAAACCAATGCCGGTTTCTTTCTGGAAGTTCTTGGTGGTGTCCGGCGCAATGTAGTCCGACCAGTTGTAGATTTTCACCGTCTCGGCGGCCTGGCTGATAGAGGCCACCAACATCAAGGGCAACAGGGCAATGGCTTTCATGGTTCGATTTCCTGGCGGTTTTAGGGCTGTTTTTATGGCAGGCGATCAAGGATCAAAGCGTTACAGGATCAATACGTAGGTCTTGCGCACGGTTTCCTGGATGTCCCAGATGCCGGTGCTGTTGGCCGGCAACATCAGTGCATCACCGGCTTGTATGTGGACGATTTCACCGTTGTCTGGGGTGAAGGTGCAGCGGCCCTGTATGAAGTGGCAAAACTCCTGGGATTTGATCTGCCGACGCCAGACGCCTGGGGTGCACTCCCAGATGCCGGTTTCGACGCCATCGTTGCGTTCGACGCTCAGGGTCGAGGCCACGGCGATGAGTTCACCCAGCGGCACGGCGACGGGCGACGAGTCCGGCAGGTGGGCGTTCAGCGTGTCTTTGAATTGCGTGATGCTCATGGGATTTTCCCGTGTGAGTAAAACGACTTAGTGCATGAAACCTTCCATGAACCCGGCCACGCCGGTCGCCAACTTGCGGCGCCAAGGGGCGGTGTTGGGGTTGGCCAACACCTGGTCTTCATGGACGAAACTGCGAATGATCGCGTTGTAGCCCAGCCAGCGGCAGGGTTCGGGCTCCCAGGGCTTGAGCGCGTCCAGGCCGCGTTCGCGGATCACCCAGGGTTGATGGGTCAACGGCGTGTCGCGGCCCAGGATCAGGTCGGCCAGGGTGCGGCCGCCGAGGTTGGTGGCGCCAACGCCCTCCCCGCCATAACCACCGGACAGTGCGATGCCGGTCTTGTGGTCGCACAGCATGTGCGGTCGGAAACTGCGCGACATGCCCAGGTTGCCGCCCCATGAATGGGCAATCTTCACGTGCTTGAGCTGTGGGAAAAGCTCACCGAACAGGTAGCGACGCAGCTCCACTTCGCTGTCGGTCAGATCGAAGTTGTGGCGCAGTTTCCCGGCGAACTGGTAACCGCCACGGGCACCGAACACCAGTCGGTTGTCCGCAGAACGCTGTCCGTACGTGACCTGCCGACTGCTTTCGCCGAAGGCTTGGCCGTGGCTCAGGCCGATTTCATCCCAGGTACTGGCCGGTAACGGCTCGGTGGCGACGATCAGGCTTTGCACCGGCAGTTGATAACGGCCCAAAGGCGGCAAGGTGTTGGCATAGCCCTCCACTGCCGGCACCACCCAGGCTGCACGGACACCGGCCTTCGCCGTGCGCAGGCCGCCGGATTGCCACTGAGTCACTGGGCTGTTTTCGTAGATCGCCACGCCCATGCTTTCCACCACCCGCGCCAGGCCACGCACCAGCTTGGCAGGGTTGATGGTTGCCACGTGGGGCGCGTAGATACCGCCATAAGGCTTGGCGATGCGAATCTGTTCGGCCAGTTGCTGTGGGCTGAGCCAGCGATAGTCGGCTTCGGTCAGGCCCTGGGCGTAGAGTTTGTCCAAGTAGCGACGCAGGCTGCCCTCCTGCTCGGGGTAACGCGCGGCGCAGTACAGCGCGCCGCCCTTGCGGTAGTCGCAGTCGATGCCCTCACGCGCGAGTACCTGGGCCACCTCATCCGGGATGGCGTGCAGCAGGTCAAACGAGGCGCGCCGTTGTTCGGGGTTCAGGCCGGCCAACAGGCGGTCCTCGCCCAGCAGGTTGCCCATCAGCCAGCCACCATTGCGGCCGGAGGCGCCGAAGCCGGCGGTTTGCGCTTCGATGATCGCGATGTTCAGTTCGGGCGCCTGGCGTTTCAGGTAATACGCGGTCCACAGCCCGGTATAACCGGCGCCGATGATGGCCACGTTGACGTCCAGGTCCTGTTCCAGCGACGGCCGCGCATGCAGCGGGTCATCCAACTGGTCCATCCATAAGCTGATGTTGCGCCATGCCGGCATGCCGGGCTCCCCTACCTCGTTTCGATAGGGTGGATCCTAGAGCGCAGCGTTATGGGCTGTCTTGCGCGCGTGCACGCAGGGAAAATTGTTTGACGTAGGCCTTGGGTGACTGCCCCGTGTGCTGGCGAAACGCACTGTAGAACGCCGAGAGCGAGTTGAAACCGGCGGCAAATGCCAGGTCGTCGACCTTTATCGGCGGCAAGGCGTTGTCCAGTGCGGCCAGCAAGTGGTGGAGCCTGGCCTGGTTGACGTAGCGATAGAAGCTTTGCCCCAGCACCTGGTTCAGCAAATAGGAAATCTGATTGCGACTGTAGCCACACTCCTTGGCCACCCGCTGCAAGTCCAGCTCCGGGTCCAGGTAGGGTTGCTTGCGTTCGAAATACTGCTGCAGGTCATTGGCCATATGCCCCAATTGCTGGGGTGACAAGCCTAAACGGCTGACCGAAGGCCGCGCAGCCTGGACGGGTTGCTCATGCACCAGGGAGGCGTATTCATTGACCCGCCAGATCAGCCCGTCGCGCACCGTGATGGCTTCGCTGGTGCGAAATGACACCAAGCCATGGCCGCCACGCAAGGTGATGCGGTACTGGATGAAGGCCGTATCGCCATCAGCGCGGATGCGGTCGGTATGCTCAATGGCTTCATCGGCCTCGCGCGGCATGCTGGCTCGCAGGTAATCACGCAACTGCGCGTGACCGACGACTCGGTTCTGGAAAAAGTCGTGGTACTGGATGTCCGGATGGTAGTAGGACATCACGCCCTCCAGATCCCGATGGCGCCAACACAGGTGGTGGCGCAGCACCAAATCGCGGGTGGCGTGGGATTGCTGGGGCTCATCGTCTGGAGCGATGTCGGGCATAGAGGGGCTCTGCGGCGGGTAGACCTTGGAGATTGCCGAATTTTGCCGGGAGCTTCAATGGCCAATTGGCACTTCTGACTAGTGGCCTATTGCCCAGCCTCCAGTGGGACATGACCTACATCAAACTTATGAAAGACAACCGCCGAACGGGGCTCAAAAAGTCACCTTGCCGTTGCGAACGGATGCTATTTTTAAGTTCTGCGACGCCATGACCAGTGAAGGTCTTGGCCCCTGCCGCGAGCTAAAGGAAGCGCTCAATGAACAAGGTGGGCAACATGAACAAAGTGACGTTCCCCAACGCCTGCCAGCTGATGCGCTGGCATTTTCACCCAATGGGCTTCGAGGGCAGCATGGATGCGCCTGGCAGTATGATCGCGCGATTGTTCGACCGCGCCAGTGGCGAGACGCTGATCGCCATCGCCGGCATTCCCTGCGCTACGGTGATGAATGCCGCCGATGTGGAGCGCATCATCGAGGCCGTGGAGGATGAGCTGGAGTCGTTTGTGCCGCCGGTGTCACTAAGGGCATGACCCAAACCCATCAAGCAATGAGTTTCCAATGTGGGCGCGGGCTTGCCCGCGAAAGCGGAGTGTCAGTCACTGGATGCGTTGCTGATACACCGCATTCGCGGGCAAGCCCGCTCCTACATTAGGTCCGGCGCGCCTTCAGCTGCGCTGATCATCAAAGAAGGCTTTCTTGCCATCCACCCGCTCCGACGCCTTGGGCACATTCAGGGCCTGACCTTCGGGTTTTTCCACGTACCAATAGCAATGGCTCACGGCGCGGGTAATCCCCACATAAGCCAGGCGCAACACTTCGTCCTTTTGCGCATTGTCATAGGGCTCGCTGTCGCCAGCCTTGCCCAGGCCCGCCATCCGGTACACCTGGTTTTTATACGGCGAGCTAGTGACATGCTGACAATCCCCAAGCAGAAACACCGCGTCAGCCTGCAGGCCCTTGGCGCTGTGATAGGTCAATTGTTTCAGCCTGCGCGCCTGAGGCGGCAAGCTAGAATCCACATTAACTACCGATTGAATATGCTCTTGAATCAGTAACTTATCGCTACTTTTTCGATAAAGCATCAAGATCGAATCACCCTTCTGATAATGCTCCGACAACCGTCGCCCCAATGCCGCATCGTCCCGCTCCAGCACCGCGACTGGTACCAACGCCTTGGGCGCGCCACTTGCCTTGGCTTTCTTGCCAGCAATCGCCGGCGCCGCGCGCACGATGTGCTCGGCCGCATCAATGATGTGCTGATGACTGCGGTAGTTCTCGCCCAGCATCACGCGGGTGGTCGATGGCGATGGGAACTCCCTGTCGAATTCCATGAAGTACTTGGGTGAACTGCCGCGCCAGCCATAGATCGACTGCCAGTCATCTCCCACACACAACAACGATGAACGTTGGGCGCCGCGCCCCACATGCATGGCCGGACCACGGCTGCGGATCTCGCGCAGGCTGGCACGGATCCATGAGACGATCTGCGGCGAAACGTCCTGGAACTCGTCAATCATCAGGTGCGACAAGGGGCGCAGCAGCGGATCGCTGAGCAGCTTGAGGTTTTCCGGGGTGTTCTCTCCGAACAGCGAGAACATCCGGTTATAGGTCATGATCGGGGGGGATTGGTCCAGCAAGTGATCTTCCAGGGCTTTCCAGAAGATGCTCAGGGCTTCGAAGAAGAAGCGGTCCGGATCATCCTTGGCAAAGCTCATCTGCCCGACCGCGGTGGGTACGTCCAGACCAAGGTTCTCGATAAATCCGGCGGCCATCACGAAACTGTCCAGCAGCGGCGCTGATGCCAACTCGCCTTTGACCTTGTAATCAAAGCCGGGGCCGGCCGTAGCATCACCGACCAAACTGCTCAGCAGGCGCTTCGATGACCCGTAACTATCTAGCCATATCAATGGCTTACGACAGAAAGCTTGAAACAAGGTGCGCTTTACCGCCCATTCTGCGCGCACCGACAGCTTTGAGTGAGGTCGGCTGGTCTGCGCGTTTTCCCGCGAGTCGAAGCCCAGCACCACCCAGGCATCCAGCTCAGGAATGTAGCCATGACAATGAAATTGCGCGCCGTTGATTTCAACGGTCTGGCGGTTAGGTTCGATCCCCTTGATCGGCCAGGCGCCTGCACGAAACCAAAGGTCCTCGATCACATCGCAGAGTTCTTCATCGCGTTTGGCCGCCAGTTCGGTCACGGCCACCCGTTTTTGCACATCGGGATGGTCACGCTCCAGCTCCTTGAGCTGCAGCCCGTGCCGCGCCAGCGGCGCAATCAGCTCACGGAATCGCGGGTGCTGCCCCTGTAGCCGGTGAAAGCAGGCATTCATCTGCTGGCGCTGGGCATCGTTGATACGCAGGTCAAAAGGATTGCTGTCGGCGTCTTCAACACCGGCATTCAGGTTTTCGAAGGCTTGCAAGCGCTCGAAGCCCGGCAGGCTGCGCACCATGGGCAGGATGCGCGAGTGAAAGGTACGCACCACGGCTTGCGCTTCTTTCATACCAAGGGGTTGGCCCCAGAGGTTGAGAATTTCCATGAGCTTGTTGATGAAGTCCTTGCGCGATTCACGGGTGAAGGTCACCACCGTCATCGAGCTCAGCTCAAAGCCCAGGTAATGGGTGAGCAGCAAAATGCGCAGTACCAGCGACGTGGATTTGCCGGCCCCGGCCCCCGCGATCACTGAGGTGGACGGCGTCTCGCTGAAAATCATCTTCCATTGCGCCGCGCTCGGCTGGGCATGAGCCGGCAGCAATCGCGCGACATCGACCTTAATGCGTTTCTTCAGCTCGGTGGTGAGCGGCAGGCGCCAATCATCGAACAGGCTGTCATCCACGCCCGGCGCACGGTGCTCATCCGGACGGAAATCGCGAATCAACAGCACCTGGCGACCTTCTTCGATGCCGTCGGCTTTGCCTTCGCGATAGCCGTACTCCACACCCGCCTCATGCCCACTGCGAAAACCGTCGGCCTGTCCGTGCAACCACGAAAACCGATGCTGGGCGCGCAAACGGGTCAAGCCATGGCCAAACAGGCGCGCAGCCAAGCGTTTGAATAACGGCATTTCAGCCAAAGGGCGCAGTTCGGGAGGAAGATCAGGCTTTTGTTGCGACACGCGGACTCCTGCGATGAATTGGGTTCAAACAAGTGCGCCATGGTCGCCGGAATCGTCGCTCAGTTCCAGCCAATTGCTTTGCGGTCATGCAGTTAGACGGTGAACTGAAAGTCAAAACGCCACTAATCAATCTAATCGACTGATAGGAATCAGGCAGTTTTTACGCTTTTTATCGATCATGAGCTGCAGGATCATAGGGCAATCCACAGGAGACGATCATGCTTGAACTTCGACCTTTCAACTCCCTGGGCGGCGCCCACCACGGCTGGCTTGACGCTCATCACCACTTTTCGTTTGCCGAGTACCACGACCCCAAGCGCATGCACTGGGGCAACCTGCGCGTATGGAATGACGACATCATCGCGCCGGGTACTGGTTTCCCGCAGCACCCGCATCGCGATATGGAGATCATCACTTATGTGCGTGAAGGCGCGATCAGCCATGCCGACAACCTTGGCAACAAGGGCCGCACCGAGGCGGGTGATGTGCAAGTGATGAGCGCAGGCACCGGGATCGCCCACAGCGAGTACAACCTGGAAGACATGCCGACTAAGATTTTCCAGATCTGGATCATTCCGAACGAGGCTGGTTTACCGCCTTCCTGGGGCGCCAAGCCGTTCCCCAAGGGTCATCGCGAAGGTTTTGTAACGCTGGCGAGTGGCAAGGCTGGGGACACCGAGAGCCTGCGCATTCGTGCTGATGCACGGCTGGTCGCGGCGAACCTGAAGGCAGGGGAAAGTGCCGAGTACCGGCTGGACAGCGGGCGTCGGGCTTATCTGGTGCCGGCGACTGGCGCCATTGAAGTCAACGGCTTGCGTGCACAAGCTCGAGATGGTGTCGCGATTGAAGATGAGCAGGTGTTGCGGGTGACGGCGGTTGAAGACAGCGAGATTGTCTTGGTTGACCTCGCTTGACTTTGCAGGAGCCCGGCTTGCCGGCGATAGCGCTCAAACGAAGGCCATCGCCGGCAAGCCGGGCTCCTACTATCGGTTATTGGCTGATAGCACCGTCTACCAGCACCTGCGCCTCTTCCACCAATTGCTTGAGGTGATCCTCACCGATAAAGCTCTCGGCGTAGATCTTGTAGATATCTTCGGTGCCCGATGGCCGTGCGGCGAACCAACCGTTTTCGGTCATCACCTTCAACCCACCGATCGCCTGGTTGTTGCCCGGCGCGTGACTGAGAATCTGCTGGATGCTTTCCCCGGCCAATTCGGTAGAGGTCACCTGGTCCGGCGACAACTTGCCAAGCAAGGCTTTCTGCGCCGGAGTGGCCTTGGCGTCCACACGAATCGCGAACGGCTCGCCCAGGGCATCCGTCAGGCCGCGGTAGATCTGGCTTGGGTCCTGGCCTGTGCGCGAAGTCATTTCTGCAGCCAGCAACGCCGGGATCAGGCCATCCTTGTCAGTACTCCATACAGTACCGTCCTTGCGCAGGAACGAAGCACCGGCGCTTTCTTCGCCACCAAAGCCCAACGAACCTTCGAACAAGCCATCAGCAAACCACTTGAAGCCTACGGGCACTTCATACAGACGACGGCCCATGCGTGCGGCGACGCGATCGATCAAGCCGCTGCTGACCACGGTCTTGCCCACGGCGGCGTCTGCGCGCCAGTCAGGACGGTTCTGGAACAGGTAGTCGATGGACACCGCCAGGTAGTTGTTGGGCGCAAGCAAGCCACCGGACGGTGTGACGATGCCGTGGCGGTCGTGATCCGGGTCACAGGCGAAGGCCACGTCGAAACGTTCCTTAAGACCGATCAAGCCTTGCATGGCGTAGCTGGAGGAAGGGTCCATGCGGATCTGGCCATCCCAGTCGACGCTCATGAAACGGAAGGTGGAGTCGACTTCAGTATTCACCACGTCCAGGTTCAGGCGGTAATGCTCGGCAATCGCCGACCAGTAGCGTACTCCTGCTCCGCCCAGCGGATCCACGCCCAGGCGCAGGTCGGCGCTGCGGATAGCGTCCATGTCGATCACATTGACCAGGTCAGCCACATAGCTGTTGAGGTAGTCATGGCGGTGGGTGGTGTCGGCCTTGAGCGCCTGGGCGTGGGTGATGCGTTTGACTCCGGCCAGTTTGTTGGCCAGCAGTTCGTTGGCCTTGGCTTCGATCCACTTGGTGACGTGAGTATCAGCCGGTCCGCCATTAGGAGGGTTGTATTTATAGCCGCCACTCTGCGGCGGGTTGTGCGACGGGGTGATAACAATGCCGTCGGCCAGGCCGGTGGTGCGGCCACGGTTGTAGCAGATGATGGCGTGGGAAACAGCAGGCGTTGGCGTGTATTCGTCGCCTTCGGCCAACATCACATGCACGCCATTGGCCGCCAGGACTTCCAAGGCGCTGGCACCGGCAGGTGTCGACAGCGCGTGGGTGTCCAGACCGACGAACAACGGACCGTTGATGCCCTGCGCTTCGCGGTACAGGCAGATGGCCTGGCTGATGGCGAGCACGTGCCATTCGTTGAAACTCAATTCAAACGAGCTGCCACGGTGCCCGGAAGTACCGAACGCTACGCGCTGAGTGGAGATTGCTGCATCAGGCTGGCCCGTGTAGTAGGCCGTGACCAGTCGCGGGATATCCACCAGCAGTTGAGCTGGCGCCGGCTTGCCCGCAAAAGGACTGATTGTCATGCATAAACCTCGGAAAGAAGAATTCAGGATAAAACGGCAGTTTACTGGGAGTTGGACTGCTGCGCGATGTAATCGATCCTACAATAGCCAGAGAAACTTCACGCATTTATCCCAACTGGGCCTGACGCAACGCTTCGCTTAGCGCCGTCAGGACAATATCCAGGTCCGGTTGCGACTGAAAGGTATGGCTCAGGCGCAAATGCTGCTGATGCAGGCCGTTGACGCTGAACAGTTCGCCGGGGGCAATCACCACTTGCTGGGAAAGTAGCCGCTGGAACACCTGGCGCATATCTACTGTCCTCGTGGAGGCCAGCCAGAACGCCGCGCCGGCAGCGGGCGCACGGTAGGTCAATTGGTCTCCCAGATGCCGATCCAGACGCTCGCACATTTCGTCCGCCTGCTCGCGCAATTGAAGGCGTAGTCCACGCAGGTGCTGGTCGATTCGCCCACTGTGATAAAGGCGCGCAATGGCGCGCTGGCGGATCGGCGACAAACGAAAGCAGCGCAACAGGAAATGACGCTGCAATTCGCTGTTCATACGCCGAGACAGCAGATAGCCATAGGGCGCCTCCGAACCCAACACTTTCTCGAACGAGGAAAACACTATCAGCCGTTCAGGGTTCACCAGCTCGCGCAATGCGGTCTGTGGCTCGTCGAAACCCAACTCGCCAAAGGTGTCGTTTTCCAGCAGCCAGCAGCCATGCTGCTCCAGCATTCGCGCAATGGCCAGGCGATCTTGGGGCGGCATTGAAACGCCAGCCGGCACGCTGACCCTTGATGACAGCACCACCAGATGCACCGACTTGGCACATAACAACTGATCAAGATTTACCAGATCCAGGCGTCCTTCTGGCGTCCAGGGCAGCTCGACAATATGCACGCCAGCATCCTGAAGCAGGCGCAGGACCAGCCAATCGCAAGGCGATTCAACAATCACCGACGTCCCCCTCAAGCCCAAGACTTCAATGAGGATGTCCAGTACACCGCGCAAGTCGGCACCGATGTAAACATCGTCGGCCTGCCAGCAGCGGGTCGGCGACGACGTATAACGCGCCGCCAACGCTGCGCGCAGCTCCCAGACACCGCAAGGCTGAGACTAGGGTTGCGGATGGCGCGGATACTGGCGGACCAGCTCACGCTCCAGACGCAACAGGGTGCCATCCAGCGAAGCCAACAGCGCGGGTTCATCTCCGCTGAGCACCACCATGCCGGGGCGCCGCGCCGCTGCGTAGAGTCGGTCAAGCAGGTCACCGCTGGCGCCTGCCAGCGGATTTGTGGAGAGTGGCCAGGCGTAATAACCGGATTTGGCTACCGAATAGACCCTGCCCTCTTTTTCAAGCAGCGCGTAGGCGTACTGAACCGTCGAGATCGACACGTTCAAGCGTCCTGCCAATTGCCGCAGGGAGGGCAGTTTTACCCGTGCGTCGGTACTGACTTCGTTGATCAGGTTGATCATGTAGCGATAGACCGCCTGATACGCGAAATCCGCTTGTCGTTCGCCGCGCAGCGTCATCGCCCGGACGATAGACAGGCTTGCGCGCTGCCATGGGCCATGGCGCCAGCACTGCGCAGTTTGCCACTCGAGTAGCCTGACGGACGTTTGCGATAGAGTTGCTGCAACAAAGGCATGGGTAAACCGCTGGTATCGGTAAGCCATTGTTGCAGCATGTCGGCAGACGGCTTGCCCTGCAGCACTTTGTGCATTTCCGGCAAGGCCACCAGCATGCCTGGGTGACATTGTCGCAAATAGCCTTCCAGCCGTTCACCATGATGGATAAACGGGGAAAACAGCAGGCACACCAACTGAGTCTCGTCCAAGCCGAAGTACTGCTGGGCGTAGGTGCTCGACAGGATGCGCCGTTCACTGACGTTCATCTGCGTGAGCAATGCCTCGGGCATGTATTGTGCAGCTTGCTGGATAAAACCCTGCACCCCTTCCTCATATTCCAGGTCACGCAGGCATTGGGCCTGCAGCCCACGCAGGTGTGCCATCAACTGCGGGTTCGAATAGGTGGGATGGCTGAAGTGAAAACCCTGCGGGTCAGGCGTGAAGGCCATGAACACGTTGAGCATGGACGAGGATGGCAGGTCTACATCGTCCAGCAAATCGGCGATACCGATGTAGGCCAAGTGACGATGGCTTGTCTTGCTGGGGTTTTCACTCGGCACATAATGGTCTGCGTATAGATCACGGTAATAATCGGTACTCATTTCGTCCATGCGTGCGAACAGCCCGGTGAGCGACGACGGCCAAATCTCCGGTATCGCAATACCCGCACCGAGCACTGTGTTCTTGAGCCAGGCGAGAAGCTGAGCCTGCTTGCGTGGCGAGTCACCGCTGACCAACGCATGCACTCCGCCATTCCAGGAGGTGACGCGCTGGTAGAAATCCCCAAGCGCCAGGTAGGTATCACTGCACAACGTGGCGCGGCAGTCGCCAGAACTCAGGTGGCCGACCATCAACATATTGCGCTGGCTGATTTCTCGTCCCAAGTTAGATGCGGGCCGCAGATGATTGAAGGGCAAAACTTCCTGGTTTTCCACCATCAGCAGCTCAACCCTTGGATCATCGTGGAGAAACAGCCGACTGTAGGCCTGATTAATATCCTCAAGCATGCCCTCGGTCATTCCTGAATGCCGCAATGTCGCAACCCGCAACTGAAAAGTTCGCGGGGCTCGGCCAGCGATGGTCAATTGCGCGGCCCGCAGCAAGGCCAATGTGTAGCTACTCACTTTGCCGCCGCCGTGGGCCACCAGCACTTTGTAACCCCCTACTTGCTCCATGCCGCCTGCCGCCACCACGATTCGCTGGACCAACAACTGGAGTGCCGTGCGTTCTTCACGAGCAAAGTGCCCGATCAAGCGTTGTAGCACTTGCTGATAAACATAAGTCATAGCCTGTTCGTGAATAGTGCTCATCATTCTATTACCTGAGTTTGGATATTAGTTTCAAGCAACTGCTTGCAGTATTTGCTCGACCTATAAGGCGTGTAAAAAATTCGCGCGCAGCTTTGCGCGCCAATGACCAAACACTAGCACCACACAACAATATGACATCAGTCCCGTCGTATTAGAGTTGCGCCCTGCAAGCGCCAAAAGCGCCGTGTGTACTGGCCTCTGACAAGCAGGGTTGCGATCCTAGGATATTTCCGACAAATTCTTACACCCATATTGGCAACCACCTAGGGAAGCGTCTTACAAATAACCGCAACCAACTTTCCAACTTATTTTGTTGAGGATTTACATAGGCACCTGTATCCGCCTGGCATCCTGCGCTTTGCGCGAGATCAGTTTCAACTCGCAATAGCGGCACTGGATATTCAATCATTGCTCAATCCTTGAGATGAAAGTGAAGGCGCAATTATCAGTGCTGGAATAATGATTAATAGATACAGAACGCTGCTGAAAACCAGTGCAGATGAATAACAACAGACCTGTAAAACACGCGCATACAAAAACGCCGCACTGGAATTCAGGGCGGCGTCGGTGAAAAGATCAGGTTTTAGGGGTTAACGTGCCAGTCTGGCTGCTGTCGGGCACCACCGTTTCACTCCCGTCAAATGGCGCTTTTGCCACCTATGACAGGTGTAAGAAACACCCTTTTTGAGAATATTCCTACACCCTAAACAGCTTCAACCTGCAACGCAACGCGTTCGCGGCAAGGGCATTCATCCATGTAACGGTGTGCTTCCACGAACTGATTGAACGGAAACACCGTGGTTTTCAGCGGTACCAGCACACGGTCGGCGGTCAGTTGGTTGATATCCCGGAGCGCTCTCTGCAAGGCGACCTGGTCTTGGATAATGCCCAGCTCAGGCTTGCCGGTGAAATTGCCAATACAGTGCACAAAGAACTGAATGTTCTTCTGGAACGCTGCACAGGCTGGAAATGGCGTCTGGTTGCCGCCCTGCAAGCCGTAAAGCACCAGGCTGCCACGCGGTGCGAGGACATCACCGAGCAGCGACATCTGCGGGCCGCCCAAACCGTCGAACACTACATCAACTCCACGGTTGTCGGTGAACTTGTTGATTTGCATCAACAGGTCCTGCTCTTCGGTGACGATGACCTTTTCCGCACCCAGGGATAGCAGGTATTCACGCTCATCGCTGTCTTTGGTGGCGGCAATCACTCGTACACCCAGGGCTTTGCCCAGTTGTACAAAGGAAGGGCCGGCGCAGTGGCTGGCATCAGTCACCAGCGCAAATTGCCCAGGCTTGACCCGTGCCAGATCCACGTAGGCAAAGTAGGCAATCAGCAACGGCGTGTAGTGCACGCTGGCCTCGATAGGACTCAAGACATCCGGATAACGGGTCAGGGCCGAACGGGGCAGGACGATCTGTTCGCCATACACCGGGTAATCATTGGGACTCTCGGCCGGAAAACTGGCCACCTTGTCGCCCACTGCCAAATCATCCACGCCATCGCCGACAGCGACCACGACTCCGGCCATCTCATGGCCGAGGCCGGACGGCAAACGTGCATGGGAAGACGCCAGGTTCTGGCGCCACAGAATGTCGTACCAGCTGATGCCAATCGCTTCGACACGCACCTGCACTTCGCCCGGTGCGGGCTGCGCGGCTGCATGCTCTTCGCATTTGAGCACCTCGGCCGGACCAAACTTGTGAAAACGGATCGTGCGGGACATCGCAAACCTCGTCAAAGTAACCTCTAATGCCATGAACTCTATCTGGGCTTTCCGGGTAAGACCACCGGTCGCCATTAATAGTCGACATGCCTGTCATTGATTCCGCATGTGAGGAATAGACCTCAGCTATCGTAGGAAAACTCAATTATCCTGTGCAGAGTACCAGCCTTTCCCCGTAAGATTCATGCCGGCCATTGTTTACATATGGCCGCTCTCGTCAAGTTTGCTGACTCTTCCAGGACACAAGATGAACCGTAACGACCTGCGTCGTGTCGACCTTAACCTCTTGATCGTATTCGAAACCTTGATGCATGAGCGCAGTGTGACCCGCGCCGCCGAGAAACTGTTCCTCGGCCAGCCGGCCATCAGCGCGGCGTTGTCGCGCCTGCGCGGGCTGTTTGACGACCCCCTGTTCGTGCGCACCGGCCGCAGCATGGAACCATCGGCCCGGGCGGTAGAAATCTTTGCCCTGCTCTCTCCGGCCCTGGACTCGATTTCCACCGCCGTCAGCCGCGCCGCCGAATTCGACCCGGCTACCAGCACCGCCGTATTCCGCATCGGCCTGTCCGACGACGTCGAATTCGCCCTGCTGCCGCAACTGCTCAAACGCCTGCGCGCCGAGGCCCCCGGCATCGTCCTGGTAGTACGCCGCGTCAACTACATCCTTATGCCAGGCCTGCTGGCCTCCGGCGAGATCTCCATCGGCGTCAGCTACACCGCCGACCTCCCGGCCAACGCCAAGCGCAAAGTACTGCGCCGCAGCCTGCCGAAACTGCTGCGCGCCGACAGCGTGCCGGGCTCCCTGAGCCTCGACGACTTCTGCGCCCGCCCCCACGCCCTAGTGTCCTTCGCAGGCGACCTGAGCGGCTTCATCGATGAAGAACTGGAAAAACTCGACCGCAAACGCCACGTGGTATTGGCCGTGCCGCAGTTCAACGGATTGGGTACCTTGCTGGCAGGCACGGATATTCTGGCGACCGTGCCGGACTATGCGGCCGAGGCGCTGACCTCAGCCGGTGGCTTGCGAGCAGAAGATCCGCCGTTGCCAGTGCGTAGCTTTGAGCTGCATATGGCGTGGCGTGGGTCGCAGGATAATGACCCGGGGGAGCGGTGGTTAAGGTCGCGGATTCAGATGTTCTTCGGGGATCCCGATAGCCTCTAGCGAATGCTTGACTTCAGCTCCATGCCGCATCCGCCCATGCGTCAAACGAAATCAGTGCGCTTAGGCACATCTTCATTTACGACGCATTAATACCCAGTGATTTGCTCCTCCCGCCATTCTTGAGCGTCGACGGGTTGATTCCGAACTGCTTACGAAACGCTGTCGCAAAATGACTGGCATTGGCGTAGCCCAGGTCCGAGGCGATGCGCATCACGGAGTCATCACCGCTCATCAAGCGGCTGCGTGCCTGGATCATGCGTGCTTGCTGGAATACGCCGTAGACACTGTTGAAGAACAGTTGCCGAAACCCGCGTGTCAGTTTGGGTTGGCTCAACCCGGACTCACGCGCCAACTCAGACAGGCTCGGCGCCTTGCCCAGGTCTTCAAGCAGACGCTCACGGGCACGCACCAGCCGTTGGCGATCGGTGTTACTGACGCGGCAGGTACACTCGGCGTCCTGGCGTACTTCCAGGAACAAGCTCACTAGCGTAACGCTCTGCCCGTAAAGCCACAGACTGCTGCGCGGCTGGGCCGGGGGCAATCCGGCACCCTGGTCCATGGCGGTACCGAGCAGGTGCGCAGTCGCGCTCATTTCGCCACTGCGATGTCCATCGAGAAAGCAATGGTCACAGGCCAATGCTTTGTTCAGCAGTGGGTCGAGTTTCAGCTCCCACTGCTCAAGCACTTCAGGGCGAATCATCACCGTGATGTTATCGATCTCGCCGTGCTGATGATAAAGACCATGGCGGCAACGACCAAAGCTGATGCTGCCGGCGCCCTCGTCAATCGCATAGCGCCGTTGCCGACGCCCCTCTTGAAAGCTGCACGAGGCCTTGCCCTTGAGCAGGTTGGTGAAACTGAAATGGATGCAATCGCTGTCGTCCTGCAAGGGCAACTCGATCGGCTGTTCGAACGTGCTTTGCCACCGCACGATGTCCAGCCCGTCCTGCAGCGACACGCGGGTGACGCGACAGTGCGCCCCTGGCCCGAGGTCGCTTCCATATCCTCCCGTAATGATTCGCGAGACCGGCATCGGCTCCCCTGCGCCTCCTTGAACGGCTGACATCGTAAATCTCCTGGCTGACCGGATACGGCTCGAATCAGATCACATCGGGGTAGATGTGTGCAATTGATAATTATTAGCATCTGGCGCGCCGCAAAGACTCCGCCAAATCGCCGCTGCCACCCCGCAACGCGCGCCGATCAGAATCCTCAGTCAAGGTCCCATCATGTCTGCACGATGCAACACGACGGCTACCCGCCAATCTTGCTATAAACGTAATACTATAACAATAGCCATGAGCTTCACACTTGCCAATTCCGCGCTCGCCGCCACCGCCGAGCCCGTGCAACTGCCGGCCTCGACGGTGACTGCGCGCATGGAGCAGGAAGACCCGAAAGAAGTCCCAATCAGCCTCAGCGTGATCAGCGGCGAGCAACTGCGCACCCAGCGCCTCGACACACTGGAAAGCGCGCTGCGCAACACGTCCGGCGTGAGCGTCAACTCCTCCGGAGGCCCGAATGACTTCAACGTGCTGATCCGTGGCGTCGGCTCGCTCTACCAGATGTCGATGGATGACAGCTCAGTGGCGTTCAATATCGATGGCGTTCCAGTGTCGTCGCGCAGCCTCGGTTTCGGCACCCTCGACGTCGAGCGCATTGAAGTGCTCAAGGGGCCTCAGGGCACGTTGTCCGGTGCGATTGGCCAGGCGGGCGCGGTGAATATCACCACGCGCCAACCTACCCGCGAACTTGAGGGTTATGTGCGTGGCGAAGTCGGCCAGGAAGGCCAGTTCCTCACCGAAGGCGCCATCGGCGGGCCGATCAGCGACAGCCTCAGCGGTCGCCTGGCTGTGCGTCGTGCCGGCTATGACAGCTGGATCGACAACGACCAGACTAACCACTCCATCACCAAGCCGCGTAACGAAGCCTACCGAGGCAGCCTGCTCTGGGACCTTAACGATGACACCCATGTGTTGGTCAGCGCCGAACGCCAGAAAACCGAGCGCGCCACGAACTCGCTGGTGTTGCGCCCTTACGGCAGCGACCCCAGCCTGAACCTGACGCCAGGCCTGTTCGACGACAACTACAAGACCACCGAGCGCTATACGCTCAAGGTCGATCACGACTTCGCCAACAGTCGCCTGACCTCCACCACCGCCACGTCCACCGCCGACTTCGAAGGCTTGATCGCCTACGACAGCAAACTCATGGGCGCCCTGTACGGAACCCCTGGCGAATTCTGGGTGGTGGACAGATCCTTCGAGCGCAGCTGGAGCCAGGACCTGCACCTGAGCTCGCTGCCCGACTCCGACGTGTTCTGGGTGGCAGGCCTCGCCGCCAGCCGCAACGAGCGCAGCTACGACACGCCACGCAACACCTACGGCGCCTCCGGCGCCAAATACCGTGACTTCACCACCACCACCTACGCCGGCTACGGCGAAGTCACCTTCCCCCTCACCGAGCGCCTGAAACTCACCACCGGCTATCGCCACTCCTGGGACCGCAAGACCTACGACGGTCAGTACTTCTCCGGCAGCAGTGCGGTGCAAGACTCCCGCAAGCTGACCGACGACTATGGCACCGGCCGCGTCGCCCTGAGCTACGCCCTCACGCCGCAAACCAACGTCTACGTGCAACTCGCGCGGGGCTATAAATCCGGTGGTTTCAATGACTATGCCTCACAGGTCACCGACAGCGAACCCTACAAGGCCGCTGTCAGCAAAGCCGTGGAGCTGGGCTTCAAGAGTGAAACCGAAGACCGTCGCGGCAGCCTCAACGGTGCGCTGTTCTTTACCCGTGTGCACGACGATCACCTGCTCGGCTACGACGCAGCAACCTTCGCCACCAATGCCTTCAACGCCGACACCCGCACCCGTGGTGCCGAATTGGAAGGCAGCTGGCGCTTCGATTACGGCCTGACCCTGGCCGCCAGCGCCACCTACCTGGATGCCAAGATCACCAGCGGCGTGCAAGGCATCCAGGCCGGTGACGTCGCTGCCGGCAACCGCACCCCGGATGTTCCGCGCTGGAGCGGCAACGTCAACGCCAGCTGGAAACACCCGCTGGGCACCTTCGCCAGCCTCGGTGAAACCACCCTCAACACCAGCCTGAACTATCACTTGGTGGGCGAGCGCGCAGCCGACCCGCAAAACCACTTCAACTTGGACAACTACGAGAAACTCGACCTGCGCGCGGGCCTGGAAAGCAAATACGGCGAAGTCTATGCCTTCGCCGACAACCTGCTGAACCAGACTTACGACACCTACGGTTTCTACAGTGACGCGGTGGCCTACGGTGCACCGGCACGCCGCCGTACCTTGGGCGTAGGCTACACCTATCAGTTCTGACCCCACCCCTCACTGTAGGAGCGAGCTTGCTCGCGAAGAACGCTCAGGCACCGCATTTGTTCTGGATGCGTGCGTCATCGTTGACGCTCTTCGCGAGCAAGCTCGCTCCTACAGGGTCGGGACATATCTGGTACTACTGTTAAACGGCAATAGACGCTGATGGCTCCTACCGTTTCTCTTCCATCCACAGAAGAGGACGAAGGAATGTCCACCCAGCAAAACGCACATCGCCTGCGCTTAGGACGCTACTCCAAAACTGGCCGTATTTACCTGCTTACCGCTGTTACCCACCAACGACAACGAATCTTTCAGGATTCGCGCATCGGTCGGCTACTGGTCAGCGAATTCAGGCGAGCCCAAGTAGACGGCGAGGCAACTTCACTGGCCTGGGTCATCATGCCGGATCATTTTCACTGGCTGGTGGAGTTGCACAACGGTGATTTGCCGAGGTTGATGCGAATAACCAAATCGCGAAGTGCACGAACGATCAATGCCGTGAAGGGCTTCCATGGAGCGCTTTGGCAGAAGGGCTACTTTGATCGGGCATTGCGTCGCGAAGACGACATGAAAGCCATGGCCCGCTATATCATCGCCAATCCTTTGCGCGCTGGCCTAGTCGAGCACATCGGTCAGTACCCATTGTGGGATGCGATCTGGCTGTAGGCGCGAGCTTGCTAGCCGGACAACCTGATATATCTCGATGCCTGGGCGCTCTTCGCGAGCAAGTTCGCTCCTACAGGTCGGTCAGAACTGGTAGCTATACCCCACGCCTGCCGAACGCCCGCGTCCCGGCATGCCGGTCAGTACCTGGTCGGTGGAGTACGAGCCGTACAGGTCGTAGCGTGCATCCAGCAGGTTGTCGCCCCACAGGTAAATCTCTGAGCCGCCACTCTCCAGGCCCAGGTGCAGGTCCAGCTTGGCGTAGCCCTTGAGGTCGTAGTGGTTCTGCGGGTCGGCCGGACGGTTTTTCTGTACGCGGTAATTGAGCAAGGTGTTCAGGCGCGGCGCCGGCAACCCGAGCAAGGCCCCCAGGTTCTTTTGCCAGGCGACGCTGAAGTTGCCGCTCCACAGCGGCACATCCGGCACGCGACTGCCCGCCGCCACGTCACCGCCGGACACACCCGGCGCATCCGACGTCACCACCGCATTGGTGTAGCTCACGGCACTGCCCAAGGTCAGTTCATCGGTGACGTGCCAGGTGGTCGACAACTCGGCGCCCTTGCTGCGGGTGTCGGCGTTCACTGCGCTGACCGCCAGGGTGTTGAAGTCGTAGCCCAGCAGGTGGTCGTCCTGCACGCGCGTGATGAACAACGCCCCTTCCAGGCTCAGGTCGCCCCCGGCACTTTCATGTTTGAAGCCCAGTTCGGCGGAATTCACCTTGGCGGCCTTGTAGGGCTCGCTGTCCTTGATCGACGTGGCGTAGTCGTTGAACCCCGCCGACTTATAGCCCCGTGACAGCACCGCGTACACGTTGGTCTGCGGCGTCAGCGCGTAGCTCAGCGCCATGCGTCCGGTGCTGTAGTTGTCCTGCAAACGCCGGCTGTCGCTGATCTGCGCGCCGCCACTGGAATAATCGGCACCATAGGTCTTGCGGTCCCAGGTGTGGCGCAGGCCGGTGGTGAGTTTCCAGTCTTCGGCAATCGGGTACGTCACCTCGCCATAGGCCGCGTAGCTGTTGGTGCTGAAGTCGCGCAACTGTTGCGCGCCATTGGTGAAGTTGTTGGAATCGAAACTGCGTTCGGAGCGCGACAGGTTGAGACCCGTCACCCAAAACACATCGGCATCCGCCAGTGATCCCAGGCGCAGGTCCTGGCTCCATACCCGCTCATGGGCCGAGTCTTCGATCAAGTATTCGAACGGGGAACCGTACAACGCCCGCGTGATGTTGCGATCGTAGCCTTTGACGGCATTGAAGTCGGTGCTGGTGTAGGCGCTGATCGAGGTGATGCGCGACTGCGCCAGGTCGTGGTTGAGTTCGAAGGAGTAACGCTCGTTGGTCTTCTGGTTGCCATCAAAGGTACCTGGCGTGTAGTCCAGGCTCGGGCGATTGCCAAACGGACGCAGCAGTTCCAGGCCCGCATAGTGCTCGGCGCGCTGGCGCTCGGCGGTCAAAAGGCCGGTGGTGCCCTGGTCGTTGTCCCACAGCAGGCTGCCGCGCAGGGCCAAGTCACGGGGTTTGGTCAGCGGGTCGCCGTCCTGTTGGTCATCGACCCAGTTATCAAAGCCGCTGCGACGCACCGCGATACGCCCGGCCAGCGAGTCGGTCAACGGCCCGCCCACGGCGCCTTCCGTCATGAACTGGCCTTGGTTGCCCACTTCGCCGCGCACATACCCCTCCAGCTCGCGCGTCGGTTTGCGGGTGGTGACGTTGATCGCGCCCGCCTCGCTGTTGCGCCCCAGCAAGGTGCCCTGCGGGCCCTTGAGCACCTCCACCTGCTGCACGTCGAGCGTCGCCAGCGCGGCATTGCGCACTGACATCGGCACGCCGTCCACATTCAACACCACCGAACCGTCATCCATGCTCATCTGGTTCAGTGAGCCGACAGCACGAATACGCACATTGGCGTCATTGGCGCCGCCCCAGGAGTTCACGTCCACCCCCGGCGTGGTGCGCAGCGCATCTTCCAGGGTGCGCAGGCGCCGGGTCTCGAGGGTTTTCCCATCGATTACCGAAAGGCCAAAGGGGATGTCCTTGGCACTCTCCTGACTCAAGCGCGCGCTGACCGTCAGCGGTGCCAGTTCGATGGCCTCCGCGGAGGCCTGCGGCTGATAGTCAGCGGCATAGGCCGTGCACATCTGGCTGGACAAGCCCAGCGCCATGGCCTGGGTCAAGACGTTGGCCCGCCAGCCGAGGGGACGGCGCAGCGGCTGGATAAACAGTGCAGATGACATGACAAAGCTCCAAAAGGCAGGGATGGTTCGAATTCATTGCGCAGGGCCCCAGCGCTCAAGCGCAGCGGCAATCGCGTGAGGATCAGGCGCGCCCAACAAGGGCTGGATCGCAGCCGGCCATCCCTGGCCGTTTCGGATGGCGGCGGTCATTGCCGTCAGTTGTTCGGGGTTTTGTTCGGTGGTCCATGCCAGGCTCGCCAGCGCTGCATAAGTGGCGGCCCAACCCTGCTCGCGGGCATCAGCCAGGGTGCCGACGGGTTCGCCGTCATTGCCCAGCGCGCGGGTCAGGTCATCGGCCATGAGTTTCACCAGTGCCGCGCGCGCCTCAGGACCGTCTACATCCGCCACACACAGCAAGCCGATCGCGCCCGCCACGCCCTGGCTCAACCACAGGTAACCCGGCACTTGGCGCAGGTCGCTGGCGTCAATCAACACCCGGCGGGCAAGCAACTCGGCAATATGCGCACGGCGTGCCGAACGCCCGACGCCGGTCGCGGCCACGTCCCAATCCGGCGATTGGGCGAGCAACAGCTGACCGTGGCTCAAGCGGCTGTCGCCCATGCCGGTCGGCCACTGGCTCACGCCCTCCACCACCGGGCGACTGCCCAGGCGTCGCGCCACACAGGCGCTCATCAGGTCCAGGTCTTCGCGCACTTCAACAGCCGTTTGCTGGCGACTGGCATCCGCCTTTGCCTGCAAGCTGTAGGCAAAATCCAAGGGCGCCGCGCTGTGACCGTTGAAGTCCTGTCCATCAATCTCAACTTGCCATTGCCAGTCGCCCGCCGGCGCGATGGCCTCCACGGCGACGGCGGAACCTGCCGCCAAGGTAGGCACGTCGGCCGCCAAACCGACCTCGCTGCGTTGCACCGGCGCACGCAGTAGCCGCTCACTGTCCAGCCCCAGGCGCGGCATAACGCGGCGCGCTTGCAGCCACACACCCTGCGGCCCCAACCAGAACGCTTCGCCTTCCGACGGCCAGCCGTTGGCGCTGACCGTCCAGTTCAATGCCACAGTGCAGGCGTTCGTCGCACAAGGTGCCAGGGGCACGCGCAGGTGCTCGGTCGCCTGTTCGAACGTGACCGGTTGCCCCATCACGCTGACTGCCGTCACCTGCAAGCCTGGCGGCAACTCGGCATCCAGTTGGCTGGCCACCACGGCGTCCAGCGTCCACTGGCCCTCAACCTGACGCGCAGCAGAATCCACGCGCAGCTGCACGCGCCCACCCGCCACCTGCCAAGCCGTTGCGCCCGGCAGCCAGCGCTGTTCCCAGGCGGCGCGTTCAACACGCTCCTCGGCCACCGATTGGTAGTCGCCCTGCTCCACCAGGTGATGGTGCAAAGCCACGCCACTGCCCAGCAGACTCAAGGCGCCCAGGGCCAACACGGCGAGCGGCAACGGCTGGCGCACGTCAGCGAAACGGCGGCGCTCGGGACCGCGAGGCAACACCAGTGCCGCCACGCCGACCATCACCGCGCAACCTGCAAGTTTCCAGCCTGCCAGGGTGCCGAGATACGGTAACCAGAGCGCCCAGCCGGCGAGTTGCGACAACGCCACATGCGCCGGTATCCCTATCGCATAGGCGGGGTAGCTGACCAGCCCCAATTCGTGGTTGAGCACCAGGAAAAACGTCAGCAGCATCGACGTGGCGTACGCGAGCCCCGAGCGGCGAATCAACGCGTGCACCAGCACCGTCAGCGCGGCCAGTTCCAGCAGCGGCGGCGCGAACACCAGCGCTTGGTAGACCAGTACAAAGCCCGGCGCCATGCTATCGGGCGCAGCGATGGCGCTGATCAGCAGGCTGGCAATGCCTGGCACCAGCGCCAAGGTCAGGGTCGCCAACAACACACAGGCCGTACGGCCGAACAATCGCAGCCAGGTCGGTGCGGGGGTCGCCTGCAACATCGCCCCGAGGCCTTCGACGTCATCACGCCGACACACCAAGCCCACCAGCGCCGCGATAATAAAGGCGATCACCAGGAACAACGCGCTCGACAACAGCGGCAGGGTCAGATCCGCCCGTGGCACCATCGGCCCGCGCGCATGCCACACGCCGTGGACAAAACCACTGAGCACGCCCATCACCAGCAGCAAGCCGAGCGCCACCCACCAGATCCGCCGTGCAAACAACTGGCGTACCTGCCAGCGCGCTTCATGCCACAACGCGTGCGTCCAACGACTGGCCGTCAACGGACCCGGCAATTGCACGTCACGGCTGCGCAGCATCGGCGGTTCCGCCAGCACCGCACCGCTGCGCCGGCCCATCAGGCCCTGGCGCGTGGTGCGCGCCAACACCACGGCCAGCACCAGCAGCGGCAACACACACCACAATGCGCGGTTGAGCCAGAACCCTGGCGTCAGCGCCAGCAGCGACTGCGACTTCTGCGCGGCGCTCCAGGTTTCGACCTGGGCCTGGGCAAAGGTAAATAGCGACGGGTCCAGGCTGGCCGCCAACAGCGGGTTGATATGCCCGCCCTTGAGTACGACCACCGCAAACATCCACAGCAGCATCAATACCGTCGCCAGGGCAAAGGGCGCAGCCAGGCCACGGCTGCGCAACGCCAGCAGGTAATACAACGCACCGATCCCCGTACTCACCGGCAACAACAAGGCAACCCAGGCAAAGGCCAACGCCGACCACACCGGCGCACCGATACTCGCCGCTGGTACCCAACCGAGCCAGCCCAATACCGGGCTGACCAGAAAGCCAACAATCAACGCACTGGCGAGCAACCCACCCACCAGCGCCGCGCCGATAAAACGCCCCCACAGTAGCGCCGGCAGCGACAGCGGCAAGGCCAGCAGCACCTCTTCCAACTGCGCCTTGCGGTCGCGCAGGGCCGGCTGCGCAAACACCCAGGCCCAGGCAAAAAACAGGAAGAACATGCAACCGCACGACATCAAGTAAATCAGGCTGGGTGCATTGCGGGCGATGTCGCTGGCGCCCATTTTCTGCACATAGTCGGCATTCGTCAGGGACATCAGCAGGTAGCCGGTGAGGCCAAGAAACACCAACAAGGGAATGCCACTGCGCAGCCCGGCGCGGACTTCCACCCAGGCTTCACGCACCAGCAAGGCGAAGGTATTCATGCGTCCACCGCCTCGCCGGCCTGGGCCAGCGCCAGGTAATAGATATCCTCCAGGCGCGGCGCGTGGGGGCTGAAACGCGAGTCTGCCGGACGCTCGCCGTGCACGATCACGCGACTGCCTTGCGGGCTGGCGGCCACATGCAATGCTTCGGGCAACGATTCACCACGGCTGAACGGCGCTTCCCACAAGCGGCCCTGTTCGGCAGCGAGCAAGTCGGCCGGGCGACCTTCGACAATAATCTGCCCGCCGGCCAACACCGCCAGGCGGCTGCACAGGTTCTCGACGTCTTCGACGATATGGGTCGAGAGCAGCACGATGGATTCGGCGGCGACATCCGCCAGCACTCGATGAAAACGGTTGCGTTCGGCCGGGTCGAGGCCCGCCGTGGGCTCATCGACGATCACTAAGCGCGGCGAGCCCACCAGTGCCATGGCGATACCGAACCGGCGCAACATGCCGCCCGAATAGGTCGCCAACGCACGGTGGGCCGCCTGCTGCAAGTTGACCTTATCCAGCAGGGCCTCGATTTCCTCGCGGCGCTGGCGGTTATCGGTACGGCCCTTGAGCCAGGCGAACCGGTCGAGCAAATCCCGCGCACTCACGCCGGGGTACGCGCCCAGTTGCTGCGGCAGGTAACCCAGGCGGCGACGCAGATGGTCGGGGCCGCGTAGAACGTCCACGCCGTCCAGGTGAATGCTGCCGGCGTCCGGCAGCTGCAGGGTCGCCAGGGTGCGCATCAGGCTGCTCTTGCCGGCGCCGTTGGGACCGAGCAAGCCATACATCCCGGGGCCAACACTCAGGTCCACGCCGCGCAGCGCTTCGACGCCATTGTTGTAGCGCTTGCGCAGGCCGCGCACTTGTAAACCCGAATCGACAGACATCCGCAACTCCATGAAGAGGCCCTGCAAGAGGGCGGCGAGCGACGGTAGTCAAGGCCGTGGGCCGGGCTCTACCCGATTCAAGTCATTTTCCAACCGCATCGCGCGGCGTATCGGCGCCATGTCCCGCAACTGCGCCCGTGCAATCGGCACTGGGCAAACGGATACGGGGCAAAAACGATTCGATCCGGGTAGTCGGCAAAATGAGAATGACTAGCATCTCCCCCATGCATTTGCCTGCCCCCAGCGCCTGGGCCAACCCCGGCCCGGGCCCTAGCGATGAGAAGACGTTGAGCCATGGCCACTCCCAGCACCTCAACCGCAACACTGCTGCGCCAATCCCTGTCCGACGCCCTTGGACTGCCCGCCGACCAGGTGCCCCTGGAGGCCAACCTGATCGAATGGGGCCTGGACTCCGTCACCCTGATCCGTCTTGCCGGCCAATGGCGGCGCCAGGGCCTGGCCGCGCGTTTCGCCGACTTGGTGGCGGACCCGCGCCTATGTAGCTGGCTGGCCCTGCTTGACACCGCCCCCACGGCCCCCGCGCCGGTCAGCGCTGCTACCGATGACGGGCTGCCGTTCGAACTGGCGCCGATGCAGCACGCTTACTGGATCGGTCGCGCCCCTGGCCAAGCGCTGGGTGGCGTGGCCGCGCACTTCTATAACGAGTTCGATGGCCACGACGTTGACCCGATACGGTTGGAAGCCGCGGTGCGTGCCCTGCTCGCGCGGCACCCGATGTTGCGGGCGCAGTTTCTCGATGACGGCCGCCAGTTGGTCCTCGCGCACAGCCCGTGGCCGGGGCTCACGGTGCATGACCTGCGCCAGGCCGGCGCCGAACAGGTGCAACAACGGCTGGCAGCCTTGCGCGCCGAGCTGTCCCATCGCAAGTTGGCCGTGGAGCAAGGCCAGGTGCTGGATATCCAGCTGTCGTTGTTGCCCGACGGCACCCGCCTGCACCTGAACCTCGACATGCTCGCCGCCGATGCCTTGAGCCTGCGCACCCTGCTCGGCGACCTGGTGCTGTTGTACCGCCAACATCCCCTACCCGCGCTGGACTACACCTTTGCCCGCTACCTGGCTGACCTGCGCCAGGAACAGGCCAGCACCGAGCAGCGGGATCGTCACCAACAGGCGCGCGACTACTGGTTGCAGCGCCTCGATCAATTGCCCGGTGCGCCGAGCCTGCCGATCAAGCCCCAGGGCGATGACCGCCAGGTCTGCCGCCGTCACCATTGGCTGCCGCCGTCAGAACGCCAGGCATTCGAACGCCAGGCGCGGGAGCATGGGCTCACGCCGGCCATGGCGTTGGCAGCGGTGTTCAGTGAAGCTCTTGGTGCTTGGTGCGATACCCCCGAGTTGCTGCTCAACCTACCGCTATTCAACCGCACGCCGCTGCATGCCGACGTTGATCGCCTGGTCGGGGATTTCACTTCGTCGATCCTGCTGGCCTGGGACGGCCGGGTCGCCGGCACGTTTGCCGCACGCGCCACCACCCTGCAACGCCGCTTCCACAGCGATGTCGCACACAGCGCGTTTTCCGGCCTGGAGGTGTTGCGTGAACTGTCCCGCCAACGCGGTGAACAAGTGCTGGCTCCCGTTGTATACACCAGCGCACTGGGCCTGGGTGAGCTGTTCGCCGAGGGCGTACAGGCCAGCTTCGGCCAGCCGGCCTGGATCATTTCCCAAGGCCCGCAGGTGTGGCTCGATGCGCAAGTCACCGAGCTGGACGGCGGCATCCTGGTCAACCTCGATGCGCGTGAAGGGCTGTTCGCCGACGGTGTGCTGGATGGCGTGTTCAAGGCCTATACCGACCTGCTGCAACGCCTGTGTTTTGACCCGGACGCCTGGCATCAGGCACCGCCTGCGCTGGTCCCCGCCGAGCAACTGGCCCTGCGCCAAACCATGCAAGGCCAGCCTGCTGCCCTGCCCGTCAAGCGCCTGCATGAGGCTTTTTTTGCCCAGGCACGCCTGACGCCCACCTTGCCCGCGCTGCTGCAGGGCCACTCTACCGTCATCGGCTATGGCGAGCTGGCCGAGCGGGCCCTGCAAGTTGCAGCGTACCTGGAAGACCAAGGCATCCAGCGCGGCGATGTCGTGGCGCTGCAACTGCCCAAGGGCCCCGAGCAAGTCATCGCGGTACTGGGCATCCTCGCCTGCAGCGCCACGTACCTGCCGATCGGCATCGACCAGCCCGACGCACGCTGCCAGAAAATCTGCGAAAGCTCAGATGCGCGGTTGCTGCTCAAGGCCCTGCCACCTGCGGGCCCCGCGCTGGACGCGCCCCGGCCCGGTGCGGTCAGCGACCTGGCCTACATCCTCTATACCTCCGGTTCCACTGGCGAACCCAAGGGCGTGGAAATCAGCCACCTGGCCGCCGCCAACACGGTGGAAGACCTGCAACGACGCCTCCAACTGACCGCCGATGACCGCATCCTCGCGCTCTCTGCGCTGGAGTTCGACCTGTCGGTGTTCGACCTGTTTGCTGCGCTGTCCACCGGCGCGGCGGTGATTGGCATCGAGCCCGAAGCGCAGCGCGATGCCCCGCGCTGGCGTGAACTGGCCTTGCAGCACCGCGCCAGCGTGCTCAACTGCGTGCCGGCGTTGCTGGACATGTTGCTCGGTTGCGCCCCGGCCGACGCGCGCCTGCCGCTGCGTGCGGTGTTGCTCGGCGGTGACAAAGTCGCCCCGGACCTGGCGCCACGGTTGTGGGCCCAGGCGCCGGGCTGTCGCTTCATGGCCTTGGGCGGCGCCACCGAAGCGGCGATCCACTCGACGCTGTTCGAAGCCCTACCCGGCCAGCCATTGGCTTGGCACTGCCTGCCTTACGGCAAACCGCTGGACAACGTCAGCCTGCGCATCGTCGACCACCAGGGCCATGACTGCCCGGACTGGGTGGCCGGGGAGCTGTGGATCGGCGGCGCCGGGGTGGCCCAGGGTTATCGCGGCGACCGCGTACGCAGCGCCGCACGTTTTGTCGATTATCAAGGCCTGCGCTGGTACCGCACAGGCGACCGGGCGCGCTACCACCCCGACGGCACTGTGGAGTTCCTCGGGCGTAGCGACTTTCAGCTCAAGCTACATGGCTACCGCATCGAGGCCGGCGAAGTCGAGCAGGCGCTGCTGGCCTGCCCAGGCGTGGAGCACGCGGTCGTGTTGCTGACCGGCCAGCAATTGGCGGCGGTGGTCCGTCTGGCGCACGGCGCCATGCAGCCTGTGCAGATCGACCTGCCGGGCCTGGCCGAGCGCCTGCCGGCGTATATGATTCCCTCGCTGATCCTTGGCTGCGCGCAGCTGCCCTTGACCGGCAACGGCAAGGTCGACCGCAAGGCCTTGCACGCGTGGCTTGCCGAGCATAGCCCGGTGCAGCAGGCCAACCTGACGGCGCCCTGCGGCTTTATCGAACAACAGGTGGCCCGCGCCTGGCAGCAGTTGCTTGGCTGTGGTGAGGTGTGCCGCGAACACAGCTTCTTTGCCCTGGGCGGCGACTCCCTGAGCGCCACCCGCCTGGTGCGCCTGCTCGCCGAACAAGGGCTGGGCGGTGCACGTATCGCCCAGGTTTTTGCCAAGCCGGTACTGGCGCAGTTTTGTGTCGACCTGCATCAACAGGCACAGGCCGAACCCGCACACACCGTTGTTGCAGACCTGGCGCAACGCCACGCGCCCTTCCCTATGACTGAGGTGCAGCAGGCCTATTGGCTGGGCCGCGACCCCAGCCTGGTGCTAGGGGGCGTGAGTTGCCACTTCTACCGTGAATACGACGTCGAGGACCTTGACCTGCCACGCCTGCAACACGCCTTGCAGTGCTTGATCGAACGCCACGAAATGCTGCGCGCTGTGTTCGATCACAGTGGCCAGGCGCGCATCCTGCAACAAGTGCCGGCCTTCGTGATCGGCCAGGGCCACGCCAGCCTGGAAGAGCTGCGTGAACACTGTGCCCATCGCGTGTTCGCCCCTCACCAATGGCCGCTGTTCGATTTGCAAACGGTGCCCCACGGCCGGCACACACGCCTGGCGATCAGCCTGGACAATTTGATCCTCGACGCCCTGAGCATCCTGCGTTTCTACACCGAACTCGATGCGTTGTACCGCGAGCCCGACATAGCGCTGGCCCCGTTGGATCTGTCGTTTCGCGATTACCAACTGCAGTGCGCCGCAGCACCTGAAGAGCTGCACGCCGCGCAGCGCTTCTGGCAGGAACGCCTGCCCGAATTGCCGCCGCATCCGCAGTTGCCGCTGGCCGCCGACCCCGCCAGCCTGGGCCGACCACGCTTTGAACGCCTGCAAGGGCAGATTGATGCCAGCGCCTGGCAAGCGATCCTGTCCAAGGCCCAGCAACAGGGGCTCACCGCCTCGGCGGTACTGCTCTGCGCTTTTGCCGAAACCCTCGGCCGCTGGAGTGCACGCCCGGACCTGAGCCTCAACCTCACACTGTTCGATCGCCGCCCCGTACACCCTCAGATCGACCAGGTAATGGGCGACTTCACATCGCTGACCCTGCTCGGGTATGTGCCCGTGGCGGGTGATCGCTGGGTTGACCGTGCACGGCGTACGCAACAATCCCTGGGCGAGGCGTTGGAGCATCGCTGCGTGGGTTCGGTCAGCCTGCTGCGCCAGCTGGCCCGGGGCAATGGCGAGCAACAGGTGAGCATGCCGGTGGTGTTCACCAGCGCCCTGGGCGTGCCGGATGGCACGGCGGCGCCGGTGGACGGCCCGTTTGCCCACCAAGTGTTCGGCCTGACACAAACCCCGCAAGTGTGGCTCGACCACCAGGTCGTCGAAGCCAACGGTGGCATTGCCCTTAACTGGGACCGTGTGGTCGGCCTGTTTCCCGAAGGCCTGGTTGAAGCGATGTTCGACGCTTACCTGCAGAGCCTCAACTGGTTGGCCGAGTACACCTGGGACAGCGCGCCACCCGACCTGCTGCCCCAGGCCCAAGCGCAACGGCGTGCCCAACTCAACGCCCCGGTCGACTGCGTGCCGGGCGACCCGACGCTGCACCAGGGTTTCTTTGAACAGGCGCGCCACGCTCCGCAGCGCCCCGCCTTGTTATGGGGTGAACACGGCACGCTGAAGTACGGCGAACTGGCCGACCGCGCGCTGCGTATCGCCCACAGTCTGATGGACGCAGGTGTCGCACCCGGCGACCTGGTGGCCGTGTCCCTGGCCAAAGGGCCGCAGCAGGTAGCCTGTGTGCTGGGCATTCTGGCGGCCGGCGCCGCCTATCTGCCGGTGGGTGTCGATCAGCCGTTGCAGCGTTGCCAGCGCATCCTGCAACAGGCCGGCGTGACCCTGATACTCGCCGAGCACGACCCGCAACTGCCCGGCGTCAAACACCTCAAGCCCTCCACCGCGTTGAAGGCCGAACCGCTGGCGGCTCCACGGCCTCTCGCAGCGGGTGAACTGGCCTATGTAATCTACACCTCCGGCTCCACCGGCCAGCCCAAGGGCGTGGAAATCACCCACCGCGCGGCGATGAATACCGTGGCCGAAATCAACCGCTGTTATGGCGTCCAAGCCGCCGACCGGGGCCTGGCACTGTCGGCGCTGGACTTCGACTTGTCGGTGTATGACCTGTTCGGCCTGCTCTCGGTGGGCGCCGCGGTGGTGCTGATCGACGAAGACCAGCGCCGCGATGCCCGCGCCTGGCTCAAGGCATTGCAACAGCACCGCGTGACCCTGTGGAACAGCGTGCCGGCGCTGCTCGACATGCTGCTGGAAGCCAACGCTCAAGATCGCCAGCCCCTGGACCTGAGGGTCGCTCTGCTGTCCGGCGACTGGATAGGCCTTGATCTGCCGCAACGCCTGCAAGAGCAGGCCCACGGTTGCCGCTTTATCGCCCTCGGCGGTGCGACCGAAGCGGCGATCTGGTCGAACCACTTTGAAGTACGCCAGGCAATGCCGGGCTGGCGTTCGATCCCCTACGGCGTGCCGCTGGCCAACCAGGCCTACCGGGTAGTCGATGCCCTGGGCCGTGACTGCCCGGACTGGGTCACGGGGGAACTGTGGATCGGCGGTGCCGGCGTCGCGCGTGGTTATCGCCACGCGCCGCAGCTGAATGCCGAGCGTTTTGTCGATGGCTGGTACCGCACCGGTGACCTCGGCCGCTACCACCCCGATGGCCTGTTGGAGTTTCTCGGGCGCGCCGACAGCCAGGTGAAGGTCCGTGGCCATCGCATCGAACTGGGCGAAATCGAAGCCGCCCTGGCGCGTCACCCCTGTGTGAACAGCGCCGTGGCGCTGGTCGCCGACCACCGACTGATGGCCGCCGTTACGGCCAGCACCTGCGCCGAGGTGCTCGCACAGCATCTGGAGCAGTGCCTGCCGGCCTACATGCGCCCGGAACAGATCCTGGTGCTGGAACGCCTGCCCTTGAGCAGCAATGGCAAGGTCGACCGCCGTGCGCTGCTCGCCCCCTTGAGCGCCGCTGCCCAGCCACGGGACGCAATGGATGAGCAACCACTGAGCGCCGGCGAACAGGTGATCGCCGAGCTCTGGCAGCACTTGCTCAAGGTGCCGAGCGTCTCGCGCCACGACAACTTTTTCCGCCTGGGCGGCGACAGCCTGCTGGCCACGCGCTTTCTCGAAATGCTGCGCAGCCGTCTGGGCGTGGAACTGCCCATGGGCCAGTTATTCGGTGCCGCCAGTCTGCTGGAAGTGGCGCAGACCCTCGAACGCCTACCCACCCCGCACACCGTTGAAGAAGGCGTTATCTGATGCCCGCGCAACCACCCTTTTTTCCAGGAGCTGTCCCCATGCCCGCCGCCAAACTGCTAAGCGAACTCAAGTCCCTGGGCGTCGAACTCTGGCCCCAGGATGGCCAACTGAAATTCCGCGCGCCCCAGGGCCTGCTCGACACCGAACGCCTGGCGCAACTGCGCGAACACAAGCAACAGATCCTGCATCTGCTGGAGACACAGGAACGCCCGCTCGTGCAGGCCGATCCGGCGCAGCACCACACGCCCTTCCCCCTCACCGATGTGCAGAATGCCTACCTGCTGGGCCGCCAATCGTCCTTCGGCTACGGCAATGTCGCCTGCCATGGCTACCTGGAACTGAGCTGGCCAACCCTGGACCCGCAGCAGGTGGAACAGGCCTGGAACCGCCTGATCGCCCGCCACGACATGCTGCGAGCGGTGATCGCCAGCGAAGGTTCGCAGCGTGTGCTGCCCGCCGTCGACCACTATCCTCTGGCCATCGCCGATCTGCGTGGCGCCACCCGCGAGCAGCACCAGCACGCGGTGCAACAGATTCGCCAGGCCATGGAGCAGAAGCTCTACCCCCCCGAGGTCTGGCCGCTGTTCGAACTGCGTATGAGCCGCAGCGACAACGGCGACACACTGCACTTCTCCATGGACTCCCTGATTGCCGACTGGGCCAGCGCGCAGCTGCTGTTCAATGAGCTGGAGCTGTTGCTACAGGATCCACTGGCAACGTTGCCAGCCCTGGACATCACCTTCCGCGACTATCTACTGGCCGAGCGCAGTTTGCTCGAAGGCAGCCGCCACCAACGTGACCGTGACTACTGGCTGGCCCGCATCGACGCATTGCCCGCCGCCCCACAACTGCCGACGCCCCTGAGCGGCGAAGACACCCGGGTGCCCCGTTTCCAACGGCACTCGGCGCAGCTTGAGTCGCAGCCATGGGCCGCCCTGAAAAGCGCTGCCAGCGAACGCGGTCTTACCCCATCCATCGTTGTGCTGGCGGCCTACGTCGCCACGTTGCAACGCTGGAGCCAGCAGCCTGCCTTCAGCCTCAACCTGACATTGCTCAACCGCCTGCCACTGCACCCGCAGGTGGATCGCCTGGTGGGCGACTTCACCTCGGTCAGCCTGTTGCAGGTCAACGATCCCGAAGGGCTGGACTTCACCGCCCAGGCACGCCAGTTGGGCAGCCAGTTGTTTGCCGACCTGGAGCACCGGCTATTTTCCGGCATCCAGGTCATGCGCGAAATCGGTCGCCGTCGTGGGCGTGAAGCGGCGGCCATGCCGGTGGTCTTCACCAGCGCCATCGGCCTGGGGATCGAGGCACCGCCGGCCAGTCAACGCCGGGTGGGCCACGGCATCACCCAGACGCCGCAGGTCACCCTCGATTGCCAAGTGATGGATGACGCCAACGGCCTGCACATCCATTGGGACGTGCGCCAAGGCGTATTCCCCGACGGCCTGGTGGACGACATGCAACAGGCCTTTGTCGCCGAACTGCAGTTGCTCGCCCTTGATCCGGCCGCCTGGGAACATCCGGTGCAAGTGCCGCTGCCGGCCTGGCAACAGCGTGAACGCCTGGCGGCGAATGCCACCGCCGCCCCGTTGCCCACCGGTCGCCTGCATGACGGCCTGCTGGCCATGGCTTGGGAACATCCTCACGCCCTGGCGGTGATCGATGCCAGTGGCAGCCTGACCTACGCCGCCCTTGCCGAACGCGCACTGGCCGTGGCCGCCACCCTGCGTGAGGCCGGGTGCGACGCGCAGGAACCGGTGGCGATCCTGATGCCCAAAGGTCTCGACCAGGTGGTGGCGGCTTACGGCGTGTTGCTCGCCGGCGCGGCCTATCTGCCCCTGGACAGCAACGCCCCGGCCGCACGCCGCGACCGCGTACTGCTAAGCGCCAAGGTGCGGCATGTGCTGGGGCATTCCCTGGCGCAGCCGAACACGCCGTTGCCCGAGACATTGCAATGGCACGCCGTAGACCGGTTGCCCTCGGCGGGCGCGGATTTCGAGCTGATCGAGGGCGGCCCCGAGGACCTCGCCTACGTGATCTACACCTCCGGTTCCACCGGCGAACCCAAGGGCGTGATGATCAGCCATCGCGCCGCGCTCAATACCGTGCAAGACATCAACCGACGCTTCGACGTCAACGCCGATGACCGCGTACTGGGCCTGGCGCAGTTGAGCTTCGACCTGTCGGTGTATGACCTGTTCGGGCCCCTCGCCGTGGGCGCAACCCTGGTGCTGCCCGACCCGGCACGTGGCGCCGACCCGTCGCACTGGGCCGAACTGGTGCAGCGTCATCAGGTCACGCTGTGGAACTCAGTGCCGGCACAACTGCACATGCTCGCCGACTACCTGCACGCCGAACCCCGCCCACTGGACAGTCTGCGCCTGGCCTTGCTGTCCGGTGACTGGATCCCGCTGAACCTGCCACCGCAACTCCAGGCGTTGCTGCCCAACCTGAAACTGGTAGGCCTGGGCGGCGCCACCGAAGCCTCGATCTGGTCGAACCTGCACCCCATCGGCGCCATCGACCCGGCGTGGCGCAGCATTCCCTACGGCCTGCCGCTGGCCAACCAGGGCTTTCGGGTACTCGACAGCCACTGGCGCGATGCGCCGACCTGGGTGGCGGGCGACCTGTATATCACCGGTGTCGGCCTGGCCCAGGGCTACCTGGGCGATCCGACATTGAGCGACGCACGTTTCTTTGCTCACCCGCTCGACGGTCAGCGCCTGTACCGCACCGGTGACCGTGGCCGCTATTTGCCGGGGGGTGAACTGGAATTCCTGGGCCGTGAAGACGGCCAGGTGAAAATCCGCGGCCATCGGGTGGAACTGGGTGAGGTCGAGGCCGCACTGCTCGCCACCCCTGGCGTGGACAGTGCGGTGAGCCTGGTCAGTGGCGACCTGTTGGCGTTCGTCACCGCCGCACGCGCCGAACCCGAGCCGCTGCCAGGCGCGCCGTTGCTCACGGCGGTCAAACGTTATGCCGACAGCCAGGTGGGCAGTTTCGATGCGCAACAGGTGCGCGAGTACCAGGCTGACCTGAGTGCCGCCGCATTGAGTTCGATGCTGGAGGTGTTGCTCAAGGCCGGACTGTTCAGCGGCGAACGGGCCGAACCGGACGCCGCCACAATCCTGCACGCCTTGCAGGCCGAGCCGCGCCACCATTGGCTGGTTCGCCGCTGGTTGGGCGCGCTGTGCGAGGCTGGTCTGCTGCACTACACCCACTCGCACTACCGCCTCGCGCAACCCGCGCCCAACCCGGCGCTGGCGTGGGGCCGGGTGGAACAAGCGGTCGCCTCGGGGCTGTGCAGCCAGGCGCTGCTCGACTACCAGCTCAACCATGTGTGGCAATTGCCGCAGTTGCTCAAGGGCGAGGTCAACCCGTTCGACTTGCTGTTCCCCCAAGGCCAACTGGACTTGGCCTTGCAGCTGTACGGCGGGGATGCCGTGTCGCGCTACAACAACCACAGCATCGCGGCGCTGATCAACCGCCTGGCCACCCACCATCAAGGCGACGGCCCGCTGCGCATCCTCGAAATCGGCGCGGGTACTGGCGCTACCAGCGCGCCGGTCATCGGCCTGCTCGATGGGCTGGAAGTCGACTACCTGTTTACCGACATGACCGCGTTTTTCCTGCCGGCGGCCAAGCAACGCTTTGCTGAACAGGCCTGGGTGCGCTATGGCGTGTTGGACATCGACCAGGACATCCGCCCCCAGGGTTTGGCCAGCAACAGCGTGGATATCGTGCTGTGTGCAGGCATGCTCAACAGCGTCAAGGACATCGACAATGCCCTCGGCCAGATCACCGAGTTGCTCAGCCCTGGCGGCTGGCTGGTGTTCAGCGAACCGACCGGCGAATGGCCGCCGATCCTGCTGACACAGGGCTTCATGATGACGCCGGCCAATGGCGACCACGACCAGGGCCGCAGTGGCCTGCGTGACGCCGATATCTGGCGGGCGCGGGTCAAGGCCTTCGGTGGCGAATGCCTGCCTGCCCTGCCCCAGGCCGATCATCCGCTGGCCGCCCTCGGCATGCAGGTATTCGCTGCGCGCTTCAAGGCCGGCGTGCAGCGTCTGAGTGTCGACAGCCTGCGCCGCGCCCTGGCCGAGCGCCTGCCGGACTACATGCTGCCAGCGCACCTGCAGGTACTCGACCGCTTGCCGCTGACCGCCAATGGCAAGGTCGACCGCAAGACCTTGGCCGGCTGGCGCCCTGCCGCCGATGCCCAGGCCTCCAGCAGCCAGGAAGCGCCGAGCGATCCGCTCAGCGCCGAGTTGTGCCGCCTGTGGGCCGACGCCCTGGGGCTGGCGCAGATCGGCGTCGAGGACAGCTTCTATGAAAAAGGCGCCGACTCGCTGATCCTCGCCCGCGTCGCTGGCCAACTGCGTGAGCAACTGCCCCAGGCCCAACGCCTGAGCTACGACACCTTGCTGCGCCAGATGCTCAACGAGCCGAATGTCGCCGCCCTCGCGCGCTTGCTCAATCAGGGCGAAGCCACGCCGGGCGCGATTGCCGCCAGCGGTGAAGCGCAACGTTCGTCAAGCAGCAACGCGCTGGTGGTGCCATTTGGCGGGGGTGACGTCGGCCCGGTCCGGGTGATGTTCCACGCCGCTCTCGGCACCCTGGATTACTTCCAGCACCTGGGCCGCGCCCTTGCCGACCAGCAGGCCGGTCCGGTGATTGGCTTTGCCGTGGCTGACACCGAACAGTACCTGGCGCTGGAGCCCAAACGCCTGATCGAGCGCGTGGCCGAGGACTACGCCGAGCGCTTGATTGCCGACGGTCATCAACGTTTTCAGCTGATCGGCTACTGCCTCGGCGGGCTGCTGGCCACTGAGGTTGCCCGGCGCTTGCTCGAACGCGGCATGGAGGTGGTCGACCTGAGCCTGATCGACAGCATCCCGATGTTCATCGACACCGACGAAGAGCTGGCCTACGAGGCGATCTTCGTGCCCAACCTGAACCTGGACCCAGTGAAAACCGTGTTCGGCGCGCACATCGAAGACTACGACGTGTACCGCGCCATCGACTGGTTGATGGCGCGCGACAACCGCCGCGTGCCGGCCGGGGCCATGGCGGCGTTGAGCGGCGATCCGGGGCTGGACGCGCTGGCGCTGGCGGTCCAACAACAATCGGCGCGCAGCCAGGAGGAGCGCCTGGCCGAATACGCACGCCTGGCCTCGGGCCAGGCCGGGGTGCCGATCGGCCCCGAACTGGTACCGACGCTGTTTCGTGTGTGCCGCCACAGCATGCGGGCGGCGCGGTTCGACCCGCCGCCGTTCCTCGGCAACATGACCTACCTGCGCTGCCTGGAGCAGCAATCGTTCGGCATTACCGGCGGCGTCGGGCATTTGGCCGCGCCGTTCTGGGAAGACGCGTGCCTGGGCCGCTTCGAGCTGATCGACGTGCCTGGCAACCACTTCAGCGTGATCGAACCGCCCCACGTCCACACCGTTACTGCGCACCTGCTTGAGGCCCTTCGGAAAAACTCATGACCACTGCCTTGGATACTCTGAAACGCCCGGTCAATCGCCTCATCCGTCTCGGTGTGGCGTTCGCCGCCCTCGGCGCATTGGTCAACCTGGTGCCCTTTATCGGCCTCACCGAACTGGGCCGCTTGCTGTTGGCCGGCAGCGCCGACAGCAAGACCCTGTGGCTGTGGGCCGCGCTGGTGGTGATCGCCCTGAGTGTGGGGTGGATGGCCAGTGGCGTGGCGCTGTGGTTGACCCATGTGGCTGACCACCGGCTGCAATCGCGCTTGCGCGAAGCCATGGTGCGCAAGCTCGGGCGCGTGCCGTTGGGCTGGTACACCGACACCACCTCAGGCGCCGTGCGCAAGGTGGTGCAGGACGACCTCGAAGACCTGCACCACCTGGTCGCCCACCACGCGGTGGAACTCACCGCAGCCATCGTCACGCCGCTGGCGGGCCTGCTGTGGCTGGCGACGCTGAACTGGCGGCTGGCACTGCTGGCGGTGCTGACACTGCCCATCTACGCGGTGGCCTACACCCTGATGATGCGCGGTTTTGGCGCCAAGATGCAGTTGCTGGACAAGAGCATGACCAGGGTCAGCGCGGCCATTGTCGAATTCGTGCACGGCATTGCCGTGGTCAAGGCGTTCGGCCAGGTCGGCCAGGCGCACCGTAGCTATCAGCAGGCGGTCAACCAGTTCAGCGAGCAGTACGCCGGCTGGGTCAAGCCGCTGCTGCGCCTGGAAGCCTTTTCCTCGATGGCCTTGAGTGTGCCGGTGATCCTGCTGGTGAGCCTGGGGGTGGGTAGCCTGTTGCTGACGCACGGTTGGATCACACCGCTGGAGCTGTTCGCCGAAACCCTGGTGGCGGTGGTCATCCCGCAATCGTTGCTGGTGATCAACCAGAGCCTCACGGCCCAGCGTACGGCCCTGGCGGCAGCGGATCGCATCGAAGCGCTGCTGGACGTTGAGCAATTGCCTACGCCCAAGGCCTGCGTCCAACCCCAGGGCAGCGACATCCGCTTTGAACAGGTGCAGTTCGGCTACGACGCCGAGCACCTGATCCTCAAGGGTGTCGACCTGCACTGCCCGGCCGGCAGCGTGACCGCATTGGTCGGCGCGTCCGGCGCCGGCAAGTCGACCCTGGCCAAGCTGGTGCCGCGTTTTCATGACGTCAACGCCGGCCGTATCTGTGTGGGCGGCGCCGATGTGCGCGAGATCGATCCGCGCCAGTTGTATCAACACGTGGGCTTCGTGTTGCAGGACGCCCAACTGGTGCACGGCACCGTCGCCGACAACCTGCGCCTGGGCCGCCCGGATGCCAGCGATGCAGAGGTCGAGGCGGCAGCGCGCTCGGCGCAGATCCATGCGCGTATCCAGGCCTTGCCCCGGGGTTATCAATCGGTGATCGGCGAAGATGCGATCTTCTCCGGCGGCGAGGCGCAGCGCGTGTCCATCGCCCGCACGCTGCTGGCCGACACGCCAGTGCTGATCCTCGATGAAGCCACCTCCCACGCCGATCCCGAGTCCGAAGCATTGATCCAGGATGCGCTGTCTGCCTTGGCACGTGGCCGCACGGTGCTGGTGATTGCCCATCGCCTCGCGAGCATCAGCGGGGTCGATCAGATCGTCGTCCTCGATCAGGGCCGCGTACTGGAAAGCGGCCGCCATGAACACCTGCTGAACGCCAATGGCGCCTATGCCCAACTGTGGCGAGCCGGCAACGAAACCCCTGCCGTGGAGATGTCCCTGTGATTCGCAGCCTTGTGACCTTACTGGGCCCGGCCCATGCCCCGCGCCTCTACCGTTACCTGGCGTGGCTGGTGACCAGCGCCGTGCTGCAAGGCCTGGCCGTGGCGCTGCTGGTGCCGATCCTGCACGCGTTGTTCGCCGGCGACCTGCCCACGGCCACCGCCTGGCTGGCGGGCCTGGCGGCCATGGTGGTGCTGACCTGCATCGCCCACTACCAGCAGGCCATGAAGGGCTTCGCCCTGGCCTTGCTGGTGCTGACGACCTTGCATGATCGCTTCGGCCAGCACCTGGTCAGCCTGCCGTTGGGCTGGTTCAACTCGGAAAAGGTCGGGCGTCTGTCACGCAGCGCTACCAGCGGTACGTTGATGGTCACCGGTTTGTTTGCCCATTACCTGGGGCCGGTGGTGTCGGGGGTGGTGGTGCCGGCCACCGTGGCGCTGACGCTGTTCGTGTTCGACTGGCGCCTGGGCCTGACGGCTGTGTTGTGTGCGCCGCTGATCTACTTCACCCATCACTGGTCGGCCGCCGCCATCGGCAGCAACGATGCGCGAGTGGAAGCCGCCGCGAAACTGGCTGGCAACCGGGTGGTGGAGTTCGCCCGCTATCAGCAAGTGCTGCGCGCATTTGGCCGCACCCAGGACGGCTACGCGCCGTTACAGGCGGCCAATCAGGCGCAAAAGCTGGCGGGTGGTTCGATGCTGTCGCAGACCTTTCCCAAGCTGCTCGCCGGTGGTTTGACCGTGCAGCTGGCCTTTGCGCTTCTGGTCGGCGTGGGCATTGCACTGGCGGCTCATGGTGAAATCGATGCGATCCAGTTGGTGGCCCTGCTCGCCCTGGCAGCACGATTCGTGGGGCCATTGGCCGAAGCCGCAGCACGCAGCGGCCTGTTGCGCATGGCCGGCAACGACCTGGATCAATTGGTGAGTATCCTGCGTGAGCCGCCGTTGCCCGAACCCGCCGTCAGCCTGCCCCTGTCAGCGCCCGGCAGCCTGGCCTTCGAACATGTGAGCTTCGCCTACCCGAGTGGCCCGACGGTGTTGCGCGACCTGACCTTCAGCGCACCGGCGCATTCGATGACCGCGATTGTCGGCGCGTCGGGCTCGGGCAAGACCACCGTCACCCGCCTGTTGATGCGTTTTTTCGATACCACGGCGGGTAGCGTCAAGGTCGGCGGCGTGGACGTGCGCGAGCTGTCCAACGCGGCGCTGATGGCGCAACTGTCGCTGGTGATGCAGGACGTGTACCTGTTCGACGACAGCCTGGAAGCGAATATCCGCGTCGGTAGCCCGGACGCCAGTGCCCGCGACGTCGCCGAAGCGGCACGGCTGGCCGGTGTCGAGGAAATCGTCGCCCGCCTGCCGCAAGGCTGGAACACACCGGTGGGCGAAGGTGGTGCATCGTTGTCCGGCGGTGAGCGCCAACGCGTGTCCCTGGCGCGCGCCTTGCTCAAGCGTGCGCCCATCGTGCTGCTGGACGAAGCCACCGCCGCGCTCGACCCACACAACGAAGCCTTTGTACAGGCCGCGATTCAACGCCTGATGCAACACTCGACCGTGCTGGTGATCGCCCATCGTTTGCCGACCATCATGGCCGCCGACCAGATCCTGGTCCTGGACGAAGGTCGCCTGGTGGAGTCAGGCACCCACGCGCACCTGCTCAGCCTCAACGGTCGTTACGCCGGGTTCTGGCATGACCGTCAGCGCGCCGGTGGCTGGCGCCTGAATGCGCAGGCCCAGCCATGCTGATCGGGGTGCTGGGCGCCAGTGGCGACGTCGGCGTGGCCAGCGCACAGGCCTTGTTAAGCCTGGGCCTGCAGGACCTGCGCCTGGGCGGGCGTGACGCGCACAACGGCGCGCGCTGCCTGGCGCTGCTCCAGCAACAATGGCCCGAAGCACGCCTGCAATGGACGGCCGTGGATTTCAACGACACGCCAGCCCTGGCCAGGTTTGCCCGTGGCTGCGACGTCTTGCTCAACTGCGCCGGCCCCGCCTGGCGCGTGGCGGACCGTGTCGCGCAGGCCGCCTTGAACGCCGATGCGCATTACGTCGACGCTGCGGGCGATATCCAGCTCGACCCGGCTTTATGGCGCGGGCGCAGCGCGGTGCTTGGTGCGGGTCTGCAACCGGGCCTCACCGGCTTGCTGCCACGCTGGCTGGCGCTGCAGGGGTTTACACGGGTGCTGGGGCTGAACAGCTATTTCGGTCTGCGTGACCACTTCACTGCAGTCGCCGCCGACGACTTCCTGCAAGGGGCGGTAGACGGCACCAGCGAGCCCTTGGCGGCCTGGCACAACGGCCGTTGCAGCCGCGCACTGCGACGCAGGCGCGATGTGCTGCTGCCGTGTTTCCCCGGGCCGGTGCATGTGCTGCCCTACCTGAACCGGGAAGGCGAACGCTTGGCCAGGGACCTGCGCCTGGAAACAGGCCAGTGGTTCAACGTGATGACCGACGGCCATGTACTCAAGGTCCTCGACCAGGCGCACAGCCTGACGCGTGCCGAAGCGGTGCAACGCTTATGCACGGCCAGCCAGCTGGACCTCAGTGGCCAGCCTTCCTTTGTCACGTTGTTGCTGCAACTCGATGGCCTCTGCGACGACCAGGCGTACACCCGCAGCTTGGTCGTCAGCGGCGCGGGCAATGCGCCTCTGACCGGCGCCATGGCGGCAGTCACGGTGGTGAGTGTGCTCGAAGGCGAAATCCGCCCAGGCTGCCATGACGCCGCGTACGCGTTGCCGCCCGCCGCCAGCCTTGAGCGCCTGCAACGTACTCAGGCGATCCGCGCACTGACCCTGCTGGACCACCCACTCGCACACCTGCAACACGCCGAAGAAGGTTGCCTATGAACACCGCCCTTAACGCACTGGAACAACTGAGCCTGGGTGTCATGGCCGACGTGCTCTTGCGTACCCAGGCCTTGCCGATGCAGGTCTGGCGAACCGCCGCACAGCTTAACCAAGCGCTCGGCACCGCACCGCGTCACGCCTGGATCGTGCGGCGCTGGCTCGCGGCGTTGTCGCATACCGAAGCCGTGCAGGTAGACGGCGAGCGGTTGGCCTGGAATGGCACGCCGCCTCAAGCCGCCATCGGCGATTTGCCAGGGTTGTATGCCGAGCTGGGTTTCCCGTCGAGCATGGCGCAACTCCATGCCCAGGTCATCGAGTGCCTGCCCGAGTTGCTGCGCGACCGCATCGCCCTGGCGCCGTTGCTGCTGCTCGCCGGGGACCCGGTGGCGGTACTCGGTGCGTACCAGCACAACCACTTCACCGCCGCGATCAACCAGACGCTCGCGGCCCGTGCGCGGGAAGCCAGCGCCGCCGACGACGTGTTGCAGGTGCTGGAGCTCGGCGGCGGGGCCGGCTGTACAACGCGTGCCGTGCTGGCAGCCCTGGAGAACCGTGAAAAAGCTTATCGCTTCACTGATATCAGCTCACTGTTCACCGGCGCGGCTCAGCGCGCATTCCGCCTGGAGCCCGGTATGCAATTGGGCCTGCTCGACCTGGACCGCGACTTCAGCGCGCAAGGCATCGCGCCCCGTAGCCAGGACCTGGTGATCGCCGGCAACGTGCTGCACAACGCCTGCGACCTGCCGCGCAGCCTGGCGCGAATCCGCGCTTGCCTGCGCGACGGCGGCACCTTGCTGTTCAGCGAATCCATCGCCGACAACCCGGCGATGCTGACCTTCATGCACCTGTTGCTGTCTCCGCCGGCCGGCGCGCCGCTACGGGCCACCGATGAGGTGTTCATGCCACCCGAAGTCTGGCGCCAGGCCTTGCACGTCGCGGGCTTTGAGTTGCTCGACCTGTGGCCCGCGGCGACCGACCCGCTGGCCGCCGCCGGGCAACGTCTGTTCCATGCCACCGGAGTTTCCCGATGAACGTCGACACCCTGCTGATCGACCTGCCCACTGCGCCCTGGCAACTGCCTGCGTTTACCGACCTGGGCGTTCATCAATTGGCGCCGGCCCGGCTGTTGGCCTTGCTTGAGCGCCAACGCCCGGCTGTGGTGATGATGAGCGCCGAACAGCTGGAGCGCCTGCTGGATTTCCCCGCATTGGCGTTGAGTGATTTGAGCCACCTGCAACAGGTGCTGTTCGTCAGCCACCGCCCGGGTGACTGGCAGCTCGCAGAGCGTGCGGCGGCGCAACTCGATTGCCGCGTGCAAGGTTTCACGGAGCAATGGCACGACTTGGCCCGCGTCAAGCTGGCGCATCAGCGCTGGCGTGAGCGCGCTTTGGGCCATCCGCAAGTCAGTGCCGTTGCCCTGCACGGCCAGACGCTGTTCGTGGTGCCGCGTCCCTGCCCGAGTAGGCCGGTGGACGATCACCTGGCCGCAACCGAGGCCGCCCTCGACCAAGCCTTTGAACCCGCGCAACTGGTGAAGGCGGTGCGACTTAATGATCGACTGGGTCACGCCGCGCTCCTATCCATGCTCAATGGGCTTGAGCAGTGTGGGTTGCTGCCGGCACCGCTTAATGACGTGGCCCACAGCCTGGCACTGGCGGGCATTGCCCCTGGTCACCGGCCGTTGATTGCGCGCTGGCTGGATGTGCTGCAGTCCCAAGGCCTGTTGCAACGCGTCGCCGATCGGTTGCAGCCCACCCTCGACGCGACTGCCTGGAGCGATATCGCCCTGGAAACTATCTGGGCGCAGTTGAGCGTGGAGTGGGCGCGCAACACAGGCGGCAGCGGCACCCTCGACTATGCGCGGGAAAATGCGCGGCAGTTGCCGTTGTTGATGCGCGGTGAGTGTGCGGCAGTGCACCTGCTGTTTCCCGAAGGCCGCACCGAACGTGCGGCGGCGCTGTACCGCGAGAGCCTCGCAGCGCAATACCAGCACCGCGCCGTCGCGCACTGGATCGGCGCCTGGGCCGCACGCCAGCCGGCCGGTGTGCCGCTACGCGTGCTGGAAGTCGGCGCGGGCACCGGGTCCACCACCCAAGCGGTGTTGCCCGCCTTGGCGAATGCCAGCGTGGACTATCTGTGCACTGACGTATCGCGCTACTTCAGCGAGCAAGCCGCCGAGCGGCTCAAGGACTGGCCATGGGTGCGTCACGGCGTGTTCGATATCGACCGCCCGGCCCTGGCCCAGGGTTACCCCAGCCAGAGCTGGGACCTGATCGTTGCCGGGGGCGTACTGAATGCAGCCCGCGACACCGAGCGGTCCCTGGCCACCCTGCTCGCCTTGCTCAAGCCGGGCGGCTGGCTGGTGTTCAGCGAACCGACCCAAGAGGAATTCTGGGTGATGGCCTCCCAGGCTTTCATGCTCAACCAGGCCAGCGACGAACGCCAGCTCAGCAGCGCCACCTTCCTCGACCTGTCGCAGTGGCAAAGCGCATTGGCGCGGGCCGGATTCCACGGCAACCGCAGCATGCCCGCCGCCACACACCCGCTGGCGCGCCTGGGCCATCGCGTATTCGTGGCCCAGGTCCCGGCCCAACGCCTGAGCCGCGCCGCACTGGCGGCCCATCTGGAAGACCCCGAATTGCAGCTTGAGCTGCTCGACCATTTGCCCGACCTCAGCACCGCCAAGGACTTGCCATGACCCCGCTGGCCTACCCGTTCAACCGCTTCACCGACCTCAAGCTGGCGCAACCCTATCGCCATGCCCAACAGGCACCGGGGCTGTTGCGCATCCAGATGCCCATCGGCACCCCCGCCTGGCTTGCCACTCGCTATGACGACGTACGTCTGGTGCTCGGCGACCGGCGCTTCAGCCGCAGCGAAGCGTTCCGCCGCGACGATAGCCCGCGTGCCTTCCCACGCATCGCCGGTGGCATCGTGATGATGGATCCGCCGCAACTCACGCGAATCCGCTCGCGCGCCGCCCAGGCTTTCACCCGCCGCCGCGTCGAAGCCCTGCGTCCCCACGCCCGCGACTACGCCCATCAGTTGATCGACCGCATGCTCGCCGCCGGCCCGCCGGCCGATCTGGTCAACGACTACGCCTTGCCGTTGCCTCTGGCGCTGATCTGCGAGCTGCTGGGTGTGCCGGTGCAGGACCGTGACCGTTTCAAGGTGTGGAACGACTCCCTGCTGTCGACCCGCCCTGAAGACGCGGATCAGACCCAGCGTCACTTGGGCGAGCTGGCCGTATACATCAAAGGCCTGGTGGCCGAACGTCGACGAGCGCCACGGGATGACTTCATGACCGCCCTGACCCAGGCCGACGAAAAAGGCGAGTCCCTCAACGAGGAGCAATTGCTGCTGTTGTGCATTGCGATCCTGGTCGCCGGTTACGAAGGCAGTGCCTCGCAGATCCCCAACTTTATCCAGGTGCTGCTGGACAACCCCGCGCAGTGGCAACAGCTCAAGGCCGATCCCGAGCAGATACCGCAGGCGGTCGAAGAGCTGCTGCGGTACATCCCGCTGGCCTCGGCGGCGATGTTTGTGCACTACGCGCTGGAAGACATTCAGGTCGGTGAAACCCTGGTGCGCCAGGGCGACGCGGTGTTCGCCTCGATCGGCGCCGCCAACCATGACCCGGCCCGCTTTGAAAACCCACAGGCGCTGGACCTGCAACGGGATGCCAGCGGCCATTTCGGCTTCGGGCACGGCCTGCATCACTGCATCGGCTCAGCCCTGGCGCGGGTCGAATTGCAGGAGGCGCTGCACGCCCTGGTGGTGCGCCTGCCCAGCCTGCAGCGCTGTGGCGACGTGCAATGGAAAACCGCGACGTTCTTTCGCGGCGCCCACTGCCTGCCGGTGACCTGGTCATGAGCCGCCCGACTGCACGCAAACGCGTGATCGTCGCCGGCACTGCGTTTGGCCGTATCTACCTGCAAGCGCTGGCACGCGCCCAGGCCGACTATGAACTGGTGGGCATCCTGTCACGCGGCAATGCCTACTCGCGCGCCTGCGCCGCGCACTACGGCGTACCGTTGTACGAGGCGGTGGAGCAAATACCGGATGACGTCGACATCGCCTGCGTGGTGGTGCGCTCCGGCGCCACAGGCGGTGCCGGCAGCGAGCTGGCCCAGCAACTGCTGCGACGCGGCATCCACGTGCTGCAGGAACACCCGGTGCACCACCGCGAAATCGCGGCGTGCATGCAGGCCGCTCGTCAAGGCCAGGCAGCCTACGCGGTGAACACGCTGTACCCGAACATCCTCGCGATCCGGCGTTTTCTCGCCGTGGCCGAGTACCTGCGCGAACAGCAGGGGCTGGCGTACATAGACGCGGCCTGCAACAGCCAGGTGGCCTACCCGCTGCTGGACATTCTCGGGCGCCTGGCCGGTGGCCTGCGGCCCTGGGTGTTCGCAGCGCCTGCCGCCGGGGTCGGGGCGCAGCCTTTCACGCGGCTCAACGCGAGTTTCAACGGGGTGCCAATCAGCCTGCGCATCCAGAACCAGGTGCACCCCCACGACCCGGACAACCATTCCTTCCTGTTGCATCGCCTCGAAGTGGGCTGCGAAGCCGGCGTGCTGAGCCTGGGCGACACCCATGGCCCGGTGCTGTGGAACCCGCGCCTGCATGCCCCACGGGACAACACTGACCGCCTGATCATGGCCGGCCCCGGCAGCGAACGCCTGGCCGGCCCGACAATGGTGGTGCTCGACCCGCAGATTCCAGCGAGCTACCACCAGGTGTTCAACCAGCTCTGGCCCGACGCGGTCAGCCTTGCGCTGGGTGAACTGTGTCGCGACATCGACGACCCCGCACGCCGCCTGCGCAGCGGCGTGTGGGCCACCGAGGTGTCCATGGCCTGGCGCGAAATGAACGGCCTGATCGGCATGCCCGAACTGATCGAGCCCAGGGTGCCGCGTGCGCTGTCACTGGCCGAACTCCATGCCCGTGCCGACGCCGTACAACCCCCTTGCGGTGACGACACCGCCCAACTGCTGGGAGCCCTGCCGTTTTGAACACTGCCCTATCCTCTTCCGCCTGCAGCCATGTGCTGCTGTGGGTGCGCGACTTGCATCAGGCCGTGGCGAATTTTCGCGCCGCCGGCTTTGAGGTCACTTACGCCACCGCTGAAGCCAGCGCACAACACGCGCACATCTGGTTCAGCCAGGGGCCGATCATCGAACTGCTGACCACGCCGCGCCATGCCTGGCTGTTCAAGTGGCCCATTGACTGCCTGGCCGGCCGGGGGGCCGGGCGGCGCATGTTGCGTTGGGCCGCACAGGGCGAAGGCTTCTGCGACCTGGCCCTGCTGTGCGAAGACCCGGTCCTGGCGCCACGCCTCAAGGGCCTGGCGGCTTGCGGCGTGAGCATGGGACGTACGGTGAATTGGCGGCGCACCTGCGTCGATGGCAGTCAGACGCGCTTTCGTTTCGTGTACCCGCGCCATGATCGCTTGCCGTTCCTGGTCACGCCCTACTCACCGTCCCAGCACCCGGCGCACAGGGTCCACCCCAATGGCGCTACCGGGTTGGCCGCGATTCACTTGGGCGTACACCCCGACGATCACGCCGCCCTTCACCTGCTGGCTGGCGATGATCCGCTGCTGCGCCTGCAACCGGCCACGCACACCGGCGTACAGGCGGTGCAAGTCACCGGCCTTGCGCACCCGCTGAATCTGCACGGTGCCCAGTTGCTGGGCTGCCCGACTGCCCAAGGAGATTGCCATGCTTGATGGATGCACTGACTGGCCCGACGACTTTATTCGCCGCTACCGCGAGCAAGGCTACTGGCGCGGCGTGCCCTTGGGCGAACTGCTGCGCGAGCAGGCCCGGCGCACGCCAGACAAGGAGGCGCTGGTAGACGGCTCGCGGCGCTGGAGCTACGCCGAGCTCGATCATGAGGCCGACCGCCTGGCCGCCGGCCTTTCCGAGCGCGGGCTGGTGGCTGGCCAGCGGGTGCTGGTGCAGTTGCCGAATATCGCCGAATTCTTCAGCCTGACCTTCGCCCTGCTGCGCCTGGGCGTGATCCCGGTGTTTGCGCTGCCGGCCCATCGCGAACATGAACTGGCGCACCTGGCACACCTCAGCCAGGCAGTGGCCTATGTGATTGTCGATCAGCATCTGGGCTTTGACTATCGCCCGTTGGCGCGCACGCTGCGCGAGCAAGTGCCGAGCCTGCAACAGGTGTGGGTGGTCGGTGCCGCCGAGGAATTCGTGCCGCTGGCGCAGTGCGTGGCCAGTCCGCGCGAACTGCCTGCGCCGGATTCGCGGGAGGTGGCGGTGCTGCTGTTGTCTGGCGGCACCACCGGCCTGCCCAAACTGATCCCGCGCACCCATGACGACTACGCGTGCAATGCGCGCCTGGCCGCCCAGGCGTGTGGGTTCGATGCCGATACCCGATACCTCGCCGCACTGCCGGTGGCGCACAACTTCCCCCTCGCCTCTCCCGGTGCTTTGGGCGTGTTCAGTGTCGGCGCTACCCTGGTGTTGGCGCCGGAACCGAGCCCGGACACCGCCTTTGAGCTGATCGAACGCGAACGCATCACCCACACGGCCCTGATCCCACCGCTGGTGTTGCTGTGGCTGGAAGTCGCGCAATGGTCCGATGACGACCTGAGCAGCCTGCAATGGCTGCAGGTCGGCGGCGCCCGGCTCAAGGCCGAGATCGCCGCACGCATCCGCCCGGTCTTGGGCTGCGGCCTGCAACAGGTGTACGGCATGGCCGAGGGCTTGCTGTGCTTCACGCCACTGGATGATCCGCAGGCGCGGGTGTTCGACACCCAGGGGTTGCCGCTGACCGCCGACGACGAGATCCGCATCGTCGACGCCGACGACCAGCCGGTCGCCCCCGGCACCGTCGGTGAATTGCTGGTGCGCGGCCCTTACACCATTCGCGGCTATTACAACGCCGCCGAGCAGAACCAGCGCGCGTTTACCGCCGACGGTTTTTACCGCAGCGGCGACCTGGTGCGGCGCCTGCCCGAAGGGCATTTGATTGTCGAGGGTCGCAGTAAGGATGTGATCAATCGCGGGGGCGAGAAAATCCCTGTGGAAGAAATCGAGAACCTGCTGCTCGGCCATCCGTTGATTCGCGATGTGGCGCTGGTGGCGCTGGCCGACGAGTTGCTCGGCGAACGCAGTTGCGCCTGTGTGCTGGCCCATGGCGAGCGGGTTGACCTGGCCTCGATCAACGCCTGGCTGCGCGAACGTGGGCTGGCCGCCTACAAGTTGCCGGATCGCTTGCAGGTGCTGCGCGAGTTCCCGTTGACGCGCCTCGGCAAGGTCAACCGCAAGGCCCTGGCAGAACAGGTGCTGGCGCTATGAGCGGCGCTGCATCGCCATGGCTGCGTGTGCTGCGAGAAAGCCAACAGGCGCGGGCACGCCTGGTGTGCCTGGCCCATGCCGGGGGCAGCGCGAGTTTTTTCCGTCCGTGGCTGGCGCACCTGCCGGGGGATATCGACCTGCTGGCCGTGCAATCTCCGGGACGCGAAGAGCGGTTCAACGAAGCGCATATCCCTTGCCTGGATAGTCTCGCCGGGCACATTGGCGCAGCACTGCAAACGTTGCCCGCCCGGCCTTTGCTGCTGTTCGGCCACAGCATGGGCGCCGCCCTCGCCTACGCCGTGGCAGTGCGCCTGCAAGCGGCGGGCTGTGGCGCCGCCCATGTGTTCGTCTCGGGTCACGCGCCGCCACACCGGCAACCAGACAGTGACCTGCACCGCCAGGACGACGCCGCGCTGATCGCCGACATCCTGCGCCAGGACGCCGACGCCGCCGGCCTATGGGCCAATCCCCAATTGCGTGCGTTGTTCCTGCCAACCCTGCGCAGCGACTACCAGGCCATCGAAACCTGGCGCCCCCAGCAGCTTACCCGCTTGTCGGCGCCACTCGACGTGCTGCTGGCCCGCGATGATGCCGAAGTCAGCCTTGAGCAGGCCCGTGCCTGGGCCGACCTCAGCGACCACACCCCGGATATCCGCCTGTTCGACGGCGACCACTTTTACCTCAAGCATCAGCCGCGACCGGTGATCCATCACCTGTTGCAACGCACTGCCTACCTACAGGGAGACTCGGTATGAAAACCCCGGAACACTGCACTGGCCTTTCGGACATTCGTGAAGCCATCGACAGCCTCGACCAGCAGATAATCGAGGCCCTCGGCCTGCGCATGCAGTACGTCAAGGCCGCCTCCGCGTTCAAGCCCGACCAGGCCAGCATCGCCGCCCCGGAACGTGTCGCGGCGATGCTGCCGCAACGTCGGCAATGGGCGCAGGAGGCTGGATTGGACGGAGAGTTTATCGAGGGGTTGTTCAACCAGATCATCCACTGGTACATCGCCGAGCAGACCGCCTTCTGGTTGCAGAAAAAGAGCAAGGTGGTATGAACCTGGACGCGTTGCTCAAGGTATTCCAGACCGCGCACCAGCGTGCGGTCGCGTATCAACGGCCAGTCATCGCCGTATCTTCACACCCCGCACCGACGCTGGAGGCCCTGGCCCTTTACGAAGCCCACCGGCAGGGTTTCTTCTGGCGCGCGCACTCGCCAGACCTGACACTATTCGGCCTGGGCTGCGCCTGGCAGATCGAGGCCAGCGGCCCCCAGCGCATGCTAGACGTCGACCGGAAATGGTTCGCCCTGTGCGCCGACGCGGTGATCGACGGGCCCAAGGCACCCTTGCTGCTGGGCGGCATGCGCTTCGATGAACAACGGCCGTGCGCACCACATTGGGCCGCCTTCGCTGACGCCAGTTTTCATCTGGCCCATTGGCTGCTCAGCGAAGACACCGACGGCTGCTGGCTACGCTGCCAGCAAGTGGTCCAACCCGACAGCGACCCGCAGGCATTGGCCCGCGACAGCATCGCGGCCTATGCGCAACTGCTCAACCCGCCCGCCGCGACGGCCACTGCGCCGGACGTCATCGAACGCAACGCGCTGCCCTCACACCAGTGGCAGAGGAAGGTTGAAACGGCGCTGCAGGCCATTTCAGGCGGCGACTTGAGCAAAGTAGTGTTGGCGCGGCATATCGAGTACCAGTTGGACGCGCCCCTCGACAGTGGTGCAGTGATGCAGCGCCTGCATGCACGACGCAACGCCTCCCACCTGTTCGCGCTGCACCGTGGCGAGCATTGCTTCATGGGCGCCACCCCCGAACGACTGCTCAGTTGTCAGGCGGGTCGCCTGACCACCCACGCCCTGGCAGGCAGCGCGCGGCGAGGCATTACGGCCGACGAGGATCACGTTATCGGTGAACGGCTATTGGCCGATCCCAAGGAGCAACATGAACACCGACTGGTGGTACAGACCATTACCCAAGCCCTGGACGGCAAGGTCAGCAACCTCAAGGCCGCGTCATCCCCCCACTTGCTCAAGCTGGCCAACGTGCAGCACCTGAGCACGCCGATCATGGCGCAACTCAACCCGGACAAGCGTTTGCTGGACGGTATCCACGCACTGCATCCAACGCCAGCGGTGGGTGGATTGCCAAGTGCGACCGCCATGGATTTCATCCGCAGCAACGAAGGCTTCGACCGAGGCTGGTATGCGGCGCCGGTGGGTTGGTTGGACTCACAGGGCAATGGGGATTTCCTGGTCGCTCTGCGCTCGGCGCTGATCACTGCAAACCACTGTCATTTGTTCGCAGGGTGCGGGATTGTCGAGGGCTCCGCGCCTGCCAATGAATATGAGGAAACCCAAATCAAGCTTGCCAGCATGGAGCAGGCATTGTTGTCTGATCGCCACCCCGACGCTAATCGAAAGCACCATTGAGCACCTCATAAATGAGGCCGGAAGCAATGGCGACGAGGATCAAATCCGTACCCGCCTGCCGCCACTCATAGCCGTCGTAATGTGGCAACCTGCCCAGCAAGCGACCATCCAACTTCTTGGCAATGCCCGGAGGCATAGGTTTTCCTCGCGCCAGATTCTTCTGTATCCCAGGCGGCAGTGATGGGGCTGGGCTCCAATAGTCACGATAGCCTCCGACCACACCCAGGATGCTGCCCCGGTCGATGCTGGGGCCGCGCCGCCAATCATCTACGTCGGAGCCCTTGCCCTTATGACCTTGGCCCCCTTGTGCGTTGCCTTTTGCGTGGCCTTGACCCTTGCCGTTGCCAGGGTCGGCTACAGTCGCCACCGAGCCCATAAGCAAAACAGTGCCGGTCAATGCAACTGCCAGCATGCGAGATTTGAACATGGTCGTCTTCTCCAGATGGGAACTACTCTAGGAATGTAGACGATATTTACCTATGAACCCTGTGCCCGCCCTAAGACATAATAAAAACAGTTAATCATATGGTTAAATTAAATAATATTAACTGATAATTAGCTTATTCCAAAATAGCCTTTCACTCAGGTTTTTTATAGGATTATCTTCGCTCTACAGACCGACCCCATACCTGGCGGAGGACGTATTCCCTATCCCCCAGGTCGCCTACATGCCAGACATCGCACTCCCCACCTCCCTTAACAAATTTCACCTGTCACTCTTGGCCAGCTCCATGCTGATGGCAGCGGCGCCCGCCTTCGCTGAAGACGCCAAGCTCGACACCGTGACGGTGATCTCCACCGGCCTGCGCGGCCAGGAGCGCACCGTCGCCGACAGCCCGGCGCCCATCGATGTGATCAACAGCGACCAATTGCTCAAGACCGGTCGCGCCGAGCTGTCCGAGGCAATTGCCAAGCTGCTGCCATCGTTCAACTTCGGCACCAACATCGCCGGCTACAACTCAGTGACACGTCCCCTGAGCAACCGCAGCCTCGGCCCGGCCTACACGCTGGTGCTGGTCAACGGCAAGCGCCGCCACAACGGCGCGACGGGACAGCGCGGCTCGATCGACAACAGTGGCGCGAATGCGGTGGACATCGACCTGATCCCGGTCAGCGCGGTGGACCATATCGAAGTGCTCAAAGACAGCGCTGCCGCTCAATACGGCTCCGACGCGGTGGCGGGCGTGATCAACATCATCCTCAAGAACACCAAGAGCGGCGGCCACCTGGAAACCAGTTACGGCCAGCTGTATTCCGGCCAGGGCGAGACCATCAAGGTCGCGGGTGACCAAGGCTTCGAACTGGGCCAGGGCGGCTTTTTCCACTTCTCGGCGGATGCGCGCAAACGCGGCAGCGCTTCCTGGAACGACAAGGCGGACAGCAGCGTGCGGGCGTTCAGCGACCCGGCCAAGGAAGCCGCCTGGGATCGCGTCGCGATCAAGAACGGCGACCCGGATCTCAAGGCCTTCAACCTGGCCTATAACGCCGAACTGCCGCTGGAAGACCTGACGCTGTATTCGTTCTCCACCTACGGCGAACGCGATGCCGAGGCCGCCAACTACTTTCGCCTGCCCACCGGCACGGCCGCAGTGCCCGAGGTTTTTCCGGACGGTTACTTCCCGCTCAACAACATCAAGGACCGCGACTACCAACTGCTGTTGGGCGGCAAGGGGTTGGTGGCCGACTGGAACTGGGACCTCAGCACCACTTACGGACGCAACAACGTGCACCACTCCAGCGACCTCAACATCAACCCATCGCTGGGCACAGCGTCACCGACCAAGTTCGATAACCTGGCGACCTTCCGCTTCGAGCAATGGGTCAACAACCTGGACTTCACCCGCCGCTACGACAGCCTGTTCAACCTGACGCCGCCGGTGCAGGTCTCGGCGGGCCTAGAGCATCGTTGGGAGCATTTCAGTACGTTCGCCGGCGACCGCGAGGCCTATATCACCGGCACCTACCCCGCCGCTTCCGGCGCGCAGGCCGCCGTGACGATTCGCCCGGAAGACGAAGTGAGCCTGATCCGCAATAACTACGCAGGTTACCTGGACCTGGGTTTCGACCTGACCGACCGTTGGTTCCTCGACGTCGCCGGCCGTGTGGAACATTACGACGATGACTCGGGCAACACCTTCGGCCTGAAACTGAACTCACGCTATGAATTGACCGACACCGTGGCCGTGCGCGGCACCGTGGGCACCGGTTTCCGTGCACCGTCCCTGACCCAGATCGGCTACACCGTGGCCGATAACCGTGTGGCCATCGATGCGAACGGCAACGTGGTGCCAGCCGTAACCCGCCTGACCCCGTCCGGCAGCAACCTGGCCAAAGCCCTCGGTGGTGATGACCTCAAGCCGGAGAAGTCGCGCAACCTCGGGTTGGGCCTGACCTGGCAACCGGCGCCACGCACCAGCATCACCGCCGATGCCTACCTGATCGACATCGACGACCGCATCGCCCTGACCAGCAATATCTACGACCGTGGCAACGGCGCGATCAACGCCATCCTCGCCGCCCAAGGCGTGCCCACTGGCACCTGGGTCAACTACTACACCAACGCGTTCGACACCCGCACCAAGGGCCTGGACGTGGTCGCCGACCACACCACGCCACTGGACGCCTGGGGCGATGTGCGCTGGAGCCTGGGATTCAACTGGAACAAGACCACCATCGAAGGCACACGTGACACGCCGGGTGCGCTGGCCGGTTCAGGCGTGACCCTGGTGGGCCGTGACCGTGAAGGCGATCTCACCGATGCGTCACCCAAGACCAAGTGGATCCTGGGCGCCAACTGGAAGGTCGAGGACTTGGCGGTCAACCTGCAAACCGCCCGTTACGGCGCGGTCAAGACATTGGCGGTTAACCCGAGCGGCGACCGCAGCTTCGGCGCCAAGTGGATCACCGATCTGGACATCAGCTACACCTTCGTCGACAGCCTCACCGTCAGCATCGGCGGCACCAACATCTTCGACGTACGCCCCGACAAGCACGCGGTGTACAGCAACCTCGGCCTGGCCGCCTATGGCAACCCGCCGTTCTACCCCGGCGGCGGCTACTGGTACACCAAGCTCGCCTACGACTTCTGATCCAAACGCCACCTGAGGGCACCCCATTGAATACCTCCAACTTGATGAGCCGTCTGTTGGCCCCCTGCGCCTTGGCGCTGAGCCTCGCTGCCTGCTCGCCCGGGACTGACACCCAGGCGGGCAAGACCCTGAACATCGCGTTTTTTGGCGACAACACCACCCTAGTCAGCATCGACCCGTTCCAGGTGTATTGGTTGGAACACCGCGTGCTGTTGCGCAATGTCGCCGAGTCTTTGACCGACCAGGACCCGGAGACCGGCAAAATCATCCCCTGGCTGGCCAAACGTTGGGAAGTCAGTGACGACGCGCTGACCTATACCTTCCACCTGCGTGAGGACGTCACCTTCAGCAATGGCGAGCGCTTCGATGCCAAGGCGGTGAAAATCGCGTTCGACAGCGACAAAGCACTCGCCACCGAGCTACCCGCCACCTTCGGCGCCACCTACCTGGCAGGTTACGACCATGCCGAAGTGGTCGATGACTTCACCGTCAAGCTGGTGCTGTCCAAGCCCAACGCGGGTTTCCTGCAGGCGACTTCCACCACCAACCTGGCGATCCTCGCGCCCGCCTCCTACGCACTGACGGTGAAAGAGCGCTCCCTGGGCAAGATCATCGGCACCGGGCCGTTCGTATTGGCCAGCTACACGCCGGAAGTCGGCGCACATTTGACCAAACGCAAGGGCTACGCCTGGGCTTCGGCCAATATGAAAAACCAGGGCGAAGCGCATCTGGACGCGGTAGACATCAGCTACATCCCCGAGGAAAGCGTACGAAACGGCCTGTTCCTGCAAGGCAAGGCCGACATCCTGTGGCCGCGCAACCCGTTCTCCGAAGTTGACCTGAAGCTGTTTCAGTCCAAGGGGGCGACGATCCAGAGCCGATCGTTGCCGGGCCCTGCGCTCAACCTCTTCCCCAACACCCGTGGCGAGCGCCTGCTGGCTGACAAACAAGTGCGCCTGGCCGTGCAAAAGTCGATTGATCGCAAGAGCTACGCCAGCACGGTGTACAACGCCGAATTCCCGGTGGTAGACAGCGTGTTTGATGTGACCACGCCGTATGTCAAAAGCCAGGCCGCCAAGCTCGGTTATGACCCGGCCGGTGCAGAGCGCCTGCTCGACCAGGCCGGCTGGGCCAAGGGCGCGGACGGCTACCGGCAGAAAAACGGCAAGCGCCTGAGCCTGAGCTACAACATCAGCCCGGCCGAGACCGCTGGCGACGTGCTGATCCAGGACCAACTGCGCAAGGTCGGCATCGAGTTGAAACTCAGCGTGGTCACCCGCGCCGAATGGGTCGCCAATAACTCCGCCGGCAACTACGACCTGACCATCAACTACATGACCCGCGCCGACCCGATCATCCTGCAAACCATCCTCGATCCGCGCAGCGCCAACAGTTCCACCGTGGCGACCAATACCTTCGAACCGGCGGTACTGGATAAAGCCAAGGCGTTGTTTGATGCCGGCATCACCGCCACCCAGAGCCCGCAGCGCGCAGCCGCCTATGGTGATCTACAAGACCTGCTGATTGACGAAAGCTCGGCGTTCCCGATCTACGAGCGCGTGTGGCAGGCGGCAACCTCGCCCAAGGTGAAAAACTTCCGCTGGACCGCCGAGGGTTTTGCGCTGTTGGGTGATATCGAGATCGGCACGCCATGAGCCGTTATCTGATCGGCCGGGTCGGACAAGCCTTACTGGTGCTGTGGGGTGCCTACAGCATCACGTATTTCATCCTTTATCTGCTGCCGGGTGACACCTTGTCGATCATGCTCAGTGCATCGGGTATGGAAGCCGACTCGCTGTCGGTGGAAGACCTGGCCAAGGCGCGGGCCTATTACGGCCTGGACAAGGGTTTGTTCGAGCAGTATTTCGACCTGCTGCTGGGAGCGCTGCGGGGGGACTTCGGGCAGTCACTTTCATTGAACCGGCCGGTCGCGGACCTGCTGGCCGAACGTTTGCCGCAAACCTTATCCCTGGCAGGCCTGGCCATTGTGTTGTCGCTGCTCGGCGGAATCGGCCTGGCGTATCTGACCGCCTACCTTCGTTGGCAACCGTTGAAAAAGACACTGGCACGCCTGCCATCGCTGGGCTTTTCAGTGCCGGTGTTCTGGATGGGGTTGTTGCTGATTCAGGTGTTTGCGTTCGGTCTGGGCTGGTTTCCCGCAACCGGTAGCAAGGGCGTTGAAAGTCTGGTGTTGCCTGCCATCACCTTGGCAATTCCCAGTGCGGCGGTGTATGCCCAAGTGTTGCAACGCAGTTTCCAGGGTGTCTGGCGAGAGTCCTATATCGCCACCGCCTACGCCAAGGGCCTGAGTCGTGGGCAGGTGCAGGCGCGGCATGGGTTCAAGAATGCCGCGCTGCCGATCTTGACCCTGATCGGCTTGCAGGTCGGCAATACGGTGTCCGGTGCGGTGTTGGTGGAGACCATCTTTGCGCGCTCAGGCATTGGCCGGCTGGCCCAGGAGGCCGTGCTGCGCCAGGACATTCCGGTGGTGCTGGCGATCGTTTCGGTGTCGGCAGCGGCCTTTGTACTGGTCAACCTGCTAGTCGACCTGCTTTACCCGTGGTTCGACCCGCGCATCACCCACACGCCAAAGGTGTCCTAGACCATGAACATGCTTGAGCAGAACCTGGGCCGCAAAACCATGTCCGCTAGCCCTGGGCTGTGGCGCCGCCGCAGCCGCCTGCAACGCGTGACGGCGACGCTGCTGCCCCTGTTGCGGCGGCCGGGGTTTAGTCTGGCGCTGCTGGTCGTGGTGTTTTCATTGGTGGCGGCCATCGCACCGCACCTGTTGAGCAGTTTCGACCCCTACGCCACGTCGCCCGTCGACAAGCTGCGTGCGCCGAATTTGATCCACTGGTTTGGCACCGATGAGCTGGGACGCGACCTCTATACCCGCGTGGTGTTTGGCTCAAGCCTCTCGGTGCTGTCGGCGTTTCTAGCCGTGGGCATCGCCCTCTTGGGTGGCCTGGGCCTGGGCATTCTGTCGGGCTTTGCCGGTGGCCGCGTTGACGCAGTGATCATGCGCTTCGTCGATGTGCTATTGGCCTTGCCCGGCCTGCTGCTGGCCCTGGCGATTGTCACAGCCATCGGCTTCGGCACGGTACCAGTGGCGATTGCCGTGGGTATCGGCATTGTTCCAGGGTTCGCCCGTACTACCCGCGCTGAGGTGCTGCGGGTCAAGACGCTGCCGTACGTCGAGGCCGCGCGCCTGGGCGGCGCAAGTTGGGGACGCACCCTGCTGCGACACATCCTGCCCAATGCCTGGGGGCCGGTGGCGGTGCTGGCAACCCTGGACTTTGGCGCCGCCATCCTCGCCACCGCCGGCCTTAGCTTTCTCGGTTTCGGCGCCGCGCCGCCCGCCGCCGAATGGGGCACGCTGATTGCCAACGGCCGACACTTCCTGATCACCGCCCCGTGGGTGTCCCTGCTACCAGGCCTGTTCCTGGTGGCCGTGGTGTTCAGTCTCAACCATATCGCCCGCACCTTCGAGGAAACCCAGCGATGAATGCTTTAGTGGATATTCGCCAACTCAGTGTCCGCTATCGGCACGGCAACACGGCGGTCAATCGCCTGTCCTTGCGCGTCGCCCAGGGCGAGACCGTGGCGATTGTCGGCGAGTCCGGCTCGGGTAAATCGACCCTGGCCAACGCTATCCTGGGTTTATTGCCGGACAGTGCGCAGATCACCGCCGGCCAACTGTGGGTAGACGGCCAAGACCTGACCCACGCCAGCGAACGCCAAAAGCGTGCCTTGCGCGGCCGCACCATCGGCCTGGTGCCCCAGGACCCGATGGTCAGCCTCAACCCCACGCTGCGCGTGGGCCAGCAAATCGCCGAGGCGCTGATTCTGGCCAAGGGCAAACGCTACCCGGCTGTGGATGCAGACATTGTCGAGCTGCTGCAACAGGTGGGTATCGACAACCCCGTGCTGCGCGCACGCCAGTATCCCCATGAACTGTCCGGCGGCATGCGCCAACGCGTGTTGATCGCCATTGCCCTGGCCGGCAACCCGCGCCTGATCATCGCCGACGAGCCCACCAGCGCCCTCGACGTCACCGTGCAGCGCAAGATCCTCGACCACCTGCAACGCCTGGTCAGCGAGCGTGGGATTTCGCTGCTGATCATCACCCACGACCTGGGCGTGGCCAGCGACCGCGCCGACCGAATCCTGGTGATGCAACAAGGCGAACTGGTCGAACAGGGCGCGCCGCGGCAGATTCTCGACGCGCCGCAACACGACTACACCCGCGCACTGATCGCCGCCGCTCCTGCTTTCGCAAAGCGGCGGGAACCGCTGATTCATATCGACCCGATGATAGAGCCCATCCTGAGCCTCAAAAACGTCGGCAAGACGTTCGCCTTGCCCAAGGTCAAGGGTGAAGACAACACATTCGTGGCCCTGGAAAACCTGAGCCTGGAGGTATACCCCGGCCAGACCTTGGCCATCGTCGGCGAATCAGGCTCGGGCAAAAGCACCGCGTTGCGCATCGCCCTGGGCCTTGAGAAACCGAGCCAAGGCCAGGTCTGGTTCGAACAACAGGATGTCACGCACCTGAGCTGGCGCGACTTCCGCCCGCTGCGCCAGCGCCTGCAACTGGTGCAACAAAACCCATTTGCCGCGCTGGACCCGCGTTTCACGGTGTTCGATAGCATCGTCGAGCCGTTGGTGTCGTTCGGGCTGCTCAAAGGGCCCGCGCTGGAACAGGCCGCCCGCGAATTGATTTCCCGCGTTCACCTGCCAGCCAGCTACCTTGACCGCCTGCCGCGCGAACTGTCCGGCGGCCAATGCCAACGCGTCGCCATCGCCCGGGCCCTGGCGTTGAAGCCGGGCCTGTTGCTGCTGGATGAGCCGGTGAGTGCGCTCGATGTATCCGTGCAGGCGCACATTCTTGATTTGCTGGAAGAGTTGCAACGGGAGATGGGCATTGCGTATGTGCTGGTGTCCCATGACCTCTCGGTGGTGGCCAACTTTGCACATGAGGTGCTGGTGTTGCGCAATGGCAAGGTAGTCGAACAAGGCAGCGTGGAGCGGATCTTCAACCACCCCGCCAACGAATACACCCGTGAATTGATTGCTGCGATCCCTGGCCGACACGTCGCCACAAGGGCGGCATAATCAAGGACGCGCTCGCGAGAACACCGGCGAGCGCGCGAGTTCCTTGCAGTCCTTGCAACAGTCCTTTGCCATCAAGCCCATTGATAACCTCCTAACGAAACCCCCATGCTAGAGGGCTAATCTCGCGCTTATATCATTCCGAATGATAGTTACCTTTGCTTCATTCGATTCGTGACATAGCACATCGCCGCGCATGATCCGCCCATCTCAAATACATTGGCGGATGCACCTCATGGAACAGTCACTCAAACATTTGCGCTTCCCCCTGGCGATTTTGGCCGTGGTGGTGATGAGCGCGTGCGGCAAGACCCCGGAACAAGCGGCCGCCATGCCAGCTGCCAAAGTCAGCGTGGCCAAGGTGCTGGAACAACCGGTCAACGAGTGGGATGAGTTCTCCGGTCGTCTGGAAGCCCCGGAAACCGTGCAGATCCGTCCTCGGGTCTCTGGCCAGATTGACCAAGTCGCTTTCACCGAAGGCGCTTTGGTCAAGAAAGGCGACCTGCTGTTCCAGATCGACCCGCGTCCGTTCCAGGCTGAAGTGCGTCGCCTTGAAGCTCAGTTGCAACAAACCCGCGCCGCCGCCACCCGTAGCGATAACGAAGCCCAGCGTGGCGAACGCCTGCGCCAGAGCAATGCGATTTCCGCCGAACTGGCCGACTCGCGCACCACCGCCGCTCAGGAAGCCCGCGCCGCTGTCGCCGGGATCCAGGCGCAGTTGGACCTGGCCAAGCTGAACCTGAGCTTCACCCGCGTCACGTCGCCGATCAGCGGCCGTGTCAGCCGTGCCGAAATCACCGCCGGCAACTTGGTGACCGCTGATGTCACCGCGCTGACCAGTGTGGTCTCCACCGACAAGGTCTACGCCTACTTCGATGCCGATGAACGTGTGTTCCTCAAGTACACCGAACTGGCTCGCCAAGGCCGTCGCGGTGCGACCACCCCGGTGTACCTGGGCCTGTCCAACGAAACCGGCAACCCGCACCTGGGCCAGATGAACTTCGTCGACAACCAGGTCAACCCGGCCACCGGCACCATCCGTGGTCGCGCCGTGTTCGATAACAGCAAGGGCGAATACACCCCTGGCCTGTACGCCCGCCTGAAGCTGGTCGGCAGCGGCACCTACTCCGCCGTGTTGATCAACGACGAAGCCGTCGGCACCGACCTCGGCAAGAAGTTCGTATTGGTGATGGAAGGCGACAAGCCGGCGTATCGCTCGGTAGAACTGGGGCCGAAAATCGAAGGCTTGCGCATCGTGCGCAGCGGCCTCAACAAAGAAGACACCATTATCGTCAAGGGCCTGCAACGCGTGCGCCCAGGATCGCCGGTCGCTCCGGAAACCATTCCGATGGCCAGCAAGGAAACCCTCGCCGCCTTGGCCCAACAACGACAAGCGCTTGAAGCCAGCAACCTGGAACAAGTGGCGCCGGATAAAGCCGCGCCGAAACTTGCCAGCGCTGCGACTCCACGCGGTTAAGGGATACGACTCAAGATGAATTTTTCCAAGTTCTTCATTTCGCGGCCGATCTTCGCAGCGGTGCTTTCGCTGCTGATCCTGATCGCCGGTGCAATTTCGCTGTTCCAACTGCCGATCAGCGAATACCCGGAAGTGGTGCCGCCGACTGTCGTGGTGCGCGCCAACTTCCCGGGCGCCAACCCCAAGGTCATCGGTGAAACCGTGGCCGCGCCGCTGGAGCAAGCCATCACCGGCGTCGAGAACATGCTGTACATGTCCTCGCAGTCGACCGCCGACGGCAAGCTGACCCTGACCATCACCTTCGCCTTGGGCACCGACCTGGACAACGCGCAGGTGCAAGTGCAAAACCGCGTGACCCGGACTCAGCCGAAACTGCCTGAGGAAGTGACGCGCATCGGTATCACCGTGGACAAGGCCTCCCCCGACCTGACCATGGTGGTGCACTTGACCTCCCCGGATCAGCGCTACGACATGCTGTACCTGTCCAACTACGCCTTGCTCAATGTGAAGGATGAGTTGGCGCGTCTGGGCGGTGTGGGTGACGTGCAACTGTTCGGTATGGGCGACTACTCCCTGCGTGTTTGGCTGGACCCGAACAAGACCGCTTCGCGCAACCTGACGGCCACTGACGTGGTGACGGCAATCCGTGAGCAGAACCGCCAAGTCGCCGCCGGTGCCCTGGGTGCACAACCTGCCCCGACCGCCACTGCGTTCCAGTTGTCGGTGAACACCCAAGGTCGCCTGGTGACCGAGGAAGAGTTCGAGAACATCATTATTCGCTCCGGCGATAACGGTGAAATCACCCGCCTCAAAGACATCGCACGGGTGGAGCTGGGCTCCAGCCAATACGCCCTGCGTTCGTTGCTGAACAACCAGCCGGCCGTGGCGATCCCGATCTTCCAGCGCCCTGGCTCCAACGCGATCGAGATCTCCAACGAAGTGCGCGGCAAAATGGAGGAGCTGAAAAAGAGCTTCCCGCAAGGCATGGACTACAGCATCGTCTATGACCCGACCATCTTCGTGCGCGGCTCCATCGAAGCGGTGGTGCACACCCTGTTCGAAGCGTTGATCCTGGTGGTGCTGGTGGTGATCCTGTTCCTGCAGACCTGGCGCGCCTCGATCATTCCCTTGGTGGCGGTGCCGGTATCGTTGATCGGTACGTTTGCGGTGATGCACCTGTTCGGCTTCTCGCTCAACGCGCTGTCGCTGTTCGGCCTGGTATTGGCGATCGGTATCGTGGTGGACGACGCCATCGTGGTGGTGGAGAACGTCGAGCGGAACATCGAGCTGGGATTGGAACCGTTCCCGGCCACTGAAAAAGCCATGAGCGAAGTGACCGGCCCGATCATCGCCACCGCGTTGGTGCTGTGTGCGGTGTTCGTGCCTGCGGCCTTCATCAGCGGCTTGACCGGGCAGTTCTATAAGCAGTTCGCCTTGACCATTGCGATCTCGACGGTGATCTCGGCGTTCAACTCACTGACCCTGTCCCCTGCCCTGGCTGCGGTATTGCTCAAGAGCCACAACGCGCCGAAGGATGGTTTCTCCAAGTTCCTCGACAAGTTGCTGGGCGGCTGGTTGTTCAAACCGTTCAACCGCTTCTTTGACAAGGCCAGCCATGGTTATGTCGGCACCGTGCGCCGCGTGATCCGTGGCAGTGGTATTGCGCTGTTCCTGTACGCCGGCCTGATGGTCCTGACCTGGCTGGGCTTTGCCCACACCCCGACCGGTTTCGTACCGGCCCAGGATAAGCAATACCTGGTGGCCTTCGCCCAATTGCCGGACGCCGCAAGCCTGGACCGCACCGAAGACGTGATCAAGCGCATGTCCGACATCGCGCTGAAACAGCCGGGCGTGGAAGCCGCCGTGGCCTTCCCAGGCCTGTCGATCAACGGTTTCACCAACAGCCCGAACAGCGGCATCGTGTTCGTGACCTTGAAACCGTTCGACGAGCGTAAAGACCCGAGCATGTCTGCCGGAGCGATTGCCGGTGCACTGAACGGCAAGTACAGCAGCATCCAGGAAGCCTACATGGCGATCTTCCCACCGCCGCCGGTACAGGGCCTGGGTACGATTGGTGGTTTCCGCCTGCAGATCGAAGACCGTGGCAACCTGGGTTACGACGAGCTGTACAAAGAAGTGCAGAACATCATCACCAAGAGCCGCACCACGCCGGAACTGTTCGGCCTGTTCACCAGCTACACGGTCAACGTGCCCCAGGTCGATGCCGCCATCGACCGTGAAAAGGCCAAGACCCACGGCGTGGCGATCAGCGACATCTTCGACACCCTGCAGATCTACTTGGGCTCGTTGTATGCCAACGACTTCAACCGCTTCGGCCGGACCTACCAGGTCAACGTGCAGGCTGAGCAGCAGTTCCGCCTGGACGAAGACCAGATCGGCCAGTTGAAAGTGCGCAACAACAAAGGCGAGATGATCCCGCTGGCGACCTTCATCAAGGTCAGCGACACCTCCGGGCCGGACCGCGTGATGCACTACAACGGCTTCATCACCGCAGAAATCAACGGCAACGCTGCACCGGGCTACAGCTCGGGCCAGGCTGAAGCGGCGATCGAGAAACTGCTGAAAGAAGAACTGCCCAACGGCATGACCTACGAGTGGACCGACCTGACTTATCAGCAAATCCTCTCGGGCAACACCGCACTGTTCGTGTTCCCGCTCTGCGTACTGCTGGCGTTCCTGGTACTGGCCGCCCAATACGAAAGCTGGAGCCTGCCATTGGCGGTGATCCTGATCGTACCGATGACCCTGCTGTCGGCGATTACCGGGGTGATCATCTCGGGTGGCGACAACAACATTTTCACCCAGATCGGCTTGATCGTACTGGTGGGCCTGGCGTGTAAGAACGCGATTCTGATCGTCGAGTTCGCCAAGGACAAACAGGCAGAAGGCCTCGACCCGCTCGCTGCGGTACTGGAAGCCTGCCGTCTGCGTCTGCGGCCGATCCTGATGACCTCGTTCGCCTTCATCATGGGTGTGGTGCCACTGGTGTTGTCCAGCGGTGCGGGTGCCGAGATGCGTCATGCCATGGGCGTGGCGGTGTTCTCCGGGATGATCGGTGTGACCTTCTTCGGTCTGTTGCTGACGCCAGTGTTCTACGTACTGATCCGTCGCTATGTGGAGCGCCAAGAGGCACGCAAAGCGGCCAAGGCCTTGAAGCTGGAGACACAGCAATGAGTGTGAAAGTATTCCTGCCGAGCTTGCTGGTACTGGCACTGAGCGCCTGTGCCGTAGGCCCGGACTACAAAGCCCAGACCCCGGAGGCGGCCAACATCACGGCCGCTGCCGATGCCAAGCAGTATGACCACGCCAAGTTCGAAGGCATCTGGTGGCAGCAGTTCGAAGACCCGACCCTCAACCAGTTGGTGACCCAGTCGCTGCAGGGCAACCGTGATCTACGCGTCGCCTTTGCCCGCCTGCGGGCGGCCCGTGCGATCCGCGATGACGCCAGCAATGACGCCATGCCGACCATCACCAGCCGGGTCAGCAGTGACCAGGGCAAAGGCCAGATCCCGGGCCAGACCACTAGCCGCGTCAAGACCGAGCGTTACGACCTCGGCCTGGACATGGCCTGGGAACTGGACCTGTTCGGCCGCATCCAGCGCAACCTGGAAGCCACCGACGCCGACCAGCAAGCCGCCGAGGCTGACTTGTACCAGCTGCAAGTCACCATGATTGCCGAACTGGTGGACGCCTATGGCCAATTGCGTGGCGTGCAACTGCGTGAACGCATTGCCCTGGACAACCTGAAGAACCAGCAGGAATCGCGCACCATCACGGTCAGCCTGCGGGATGCCGGTGTGGGCGACCAACTCGACGTGGAGCGTGCCGACGCACGCCTCGCGGCAGTCGAAGCCAGCGTGCCGCAACTACAGGCCGAACAAGTGCGCGAGCGTAACCGCATCGCCACCCTCCTCGGCCAGCGTCCGGACAAGCTGACCGTCGACCTGGGCCCTAAAGACCTGCCGGCGATTGCCAAGGCGTTGCCGATCGGCGATCCAGGGCAACTGCTGCAACGTCGCCCGGACATCCTCAGCGCCGAACGCAAACTGGCCGCCGCCACCGCGCGTATCGGCGTGGCCAAGGCCGACCTGTTCCCACGGGTCAGCCTCAGCGGCTTCCTCGGCTTCACCGCTGGGCGTGGTTCGCAGATCGGCTCGTCCGCCGCGAATGCCTGGGCCCTGGGCCCAAGCATCACCTGGGCAGCCTTCGACCTGGGCAGCGTGCGCGCCCGTTTGCGCGGCGCCGATGCCGAGGCAGATGGCGCCCTGGCAACCTACGAGCAGCAAGTGTTGTTGGCGCTGGAAGAGTCCGAGAACGCCTTCAGCGACTACGGCAAGCGCCAGCAACGTTTGGTTTCTCTGATTCGCCAAAGCGAATCCAGCCGCGCCGCCGCCGACCTGGCCGCGATCCGCTATCGCGAAGGCACCGTGGACTTCCTGGTATTGCTCGACGCGCAACGTGAACGCCTGGCCGCCGAAGACTCCCAGGCCCAGGCCGAAGTGGACTTGTATCGCGGCATTGTCGCGATCTACAAGGCGTTGGGCGGTGGCTGGCAGCCGGATACGGTGGTCGCCAGCGCCAAGTGATGTAAAGAGCTCCTTTGGTTGGTCGCATCCAGCCAATTTTTTGCCCCGTGATCCATTCGGTCACGGGGCTTTTTTTGGTCCTTGATTAACCAGCTTCACCCAGAATCAAACTCCGGTAATGCCCTGGATTCGACCCCGCCCACTTACGAAACGCCTTATAAAACGAACTCGTATCAGCAAACCCCAGCCGCGCCGCAATCTCGGCAAAGCTGATCTGCGGCTCCGCCAACCACACAATCGCCAATTCCTTACGCACGCTGTCCTTGAGCCCCTGATAGGTCTGCCCTTCTTCTGCCAGGCGACGGCGCAAGGTTGAGGCCGAGATGCACAGGCTGACCGCGAGGCCTTCGGTTTCCGGCCAGGTTTCGGGGGGCATTTGGCGTAAATCGTGTTTGATCCGCGTGGCGAAGCTGTCGGGGTCGCGGTACTTGACCAGGATATTAGCCGGTGCATGGGCCAGGAAACGCTTGAGTTCTTCCGGGGTGCGCTTGATCGGCAGGTCCAGGCAGTCGGCAGAGAAGATCATCCGCGTGCGGGGTCGGTCGAAACGCAGGTTGTCGGAAAACATCACCTGGTAGTCGTGACAGAATTCCGGCTTTGCGCAGCGCAGCTCAATCGCCAGGATTGGAATCCGTCGCCCTGCCAACCAGCACGCGACACCGTGGACGATCATCCAGTAAGTGAAGTAAGTGAAGGCCCGATTAGGTTCAGCCTCGGGCTCGACCAATACGATCTCCGCCAGACTTTGTTGACGCACCAACTCAGCGGGCAGTCGCTCCAGCATCAGTGACAGGAACTCCAGCCCGGCCTCCAGGGCGGTGGCAAGCGTTGGCTGCGCCATTGCAGCGCGGCAGAGAAACGCCAGGCTGCCGGACCTGAGCTTGCGCGGGTCCATACCGAAGAACTCATCATCGGTGCGCCGTGCCAAAAGACGCCACAGCCGTGCGTAGGTGGTGGCCGAAACCCGCGCGGCAGGCTCGGCCAGCCACTGCGGGTCAATCCCGGCTTTGTGCAGCACTTCGGCACTCGTCGCCCCAGGCGCGCAGCTTTGCAGCAAGGCTTCGCGCACAAGGTGAATAGAGATGGTGTCTTTTTCCGACATGGTGGACCGCGTATCCAGAGCTGCGCAAAGAATGGCACGCATCATAAGGGCGGATGCGCTTTGCCACCACCGTTCAGCCACTGTTCAGCAAACGTCAAGAATTGTTGTTTAGCAATGAGTATCATTATGTTACAACTTAGCACCCTATCTAGTTGTCACGCGGTGCCGAATGCTCGTTCCTTTCCTCATCATGCTGCGCGAAGGCATTGAAGCCGCATTGATCGTTGGCATTATCGCCAGCTACCTGCAACAGACCGGCCGTGGCCAGTGGATGCCGGCCGTATGGATCGGTGTATTTCTCGCCGCCGCACTGGCCCTGTTGGTCGGTGGTGGCCTGGAACTGGTCAGCGCCGAGTTCCCGCAAAAACAACAGGAATTGTTCGAAGGCATCGTCGGCCTGGTCGCCGTGGGCATCCTCAGCTCCATGGTGTTCTGGATGCGCAAGGTGGCGCGTTCCATCAAGCATTCCCTGCACGAATCTCTCGATCACGCGTTGGCCGGTTCCAAGCACCAGGTCACCGCGCTGATCCTCATGGTGTTTTTCGCCGTGGCCCGCGAAGGCCTGGAAACCGTGTTCTTCCTGCTGGCCGTGTTCCAACAGAGTGAAGGCCCAGGCGCGCCGATTGGCGCCCTGCTCGGCTTGATCCTGGCGATCATCGTCGGTTTCCTGATCTACACCGGCAGCATGCGCCTGAACCTGGGCGCGTTTTTCCGCTGGACCGGCTTGTTTATCCTCGTGGTGGCCGCCGGCATCCTGGCCAATTCGGTGCAAGCCCTGCACGAAGCGGGGGTATGGAATCACCTGCAAACCGTGCTGTTCGACTTCAGCGCCGCGCTGCCCATGGACAGCCCGTTGGGCTCGGTGCTGGCCGGGATGTTCGGCTATCAGGAAGCGCCCACCATCAGCACCCTCGGCGCCTACCTCATTTACCTGGTGGTAGCCCTGGTAATGTTCTTCCTGCCCACCGCACCGTCCAAGCCTGCCGCCTCACCTTCTTCTGTTGCCAACCAGTAAGGACCGCCTCTTGTCCAACCCTACTCCTCAACCGTCCTCGCCACCCCGCGCCCTGCGCTGGGCCGTGGCGGGCTCGGTGGTCGTGATGATCGCCGCCGGAGGCCTGTTCTATTACGCCTCGCAACTGGCGGCCAGCAAGCGCCAGACCAACCACAATGAAATCGCCGTGACCATCCATGGCCACGCCTGCGAACCGAATGAGCTGACCGTGCCCGCCGGCCGCGCCAGCTTTCGCATCATCAACCGCTCCGACCGTGCGGTGGAATGGGAAATCCTCGACGGCGTGCTAGTGGTCGAAGAGCGCGAAAATATCGCCCCCGGCCTGAGCCAGGTGATCAACGCTAACCTGCTGCCCGGCGACTACGCGATCACCTGCGGCCTGCTGAGCAACCCGCGCGGCACCTTGCACGTAACGCCGACCGCCGAGTCCGATGAGCAAGCCAAGGCCAAGCCGTCGATGGTGGCGTTTATCGGGCCACTGTCGGAATTCCGCGTGTACCTGAGCAGCCAAGGCAGCGCATTGATCAAGGCCGTCACCGCCTTGCAACAGGCCGTCGACGCCGGCGAACTGGCCCAGGCTCAAGCGCTCTATGTTCCGGCGCGCGAGGCTTACCAACGCCTGGCCCCCGCATCGCAACGCCTGGCCGAGCTGGACAACGCGATCAACGCCCGCGCCGACTACTTTGAAAAGCGCGAGCAGGACCCGGCCTTCAGCGGCTTCCATCGCCTGGAATACAGCCTGTTCCAGCAACGCAGTCTCGATGGCTTGGCGCCGGTTGCTCAGCGCCTGCTGACCGACGTCACCACCCTCAAGCAACAACTGCTCGCCCAGTCGCTGCCGCCGGAGCAGTTGGTCAGCATTGTGGTGCGCAACCTCAACAGCCTGGCCGATGTACGTGCCATCAGCGGTGAAGAAGAGCGCTACAGCCACGTCGACCTGAATGGTTTCGCCGCCAACCTGGAGGCCGCCCACAAAGTCGTCGACCTGATGCGCCCTTTGCTGACCAAGTCTGCCGCAGACCTGCTGCCTAAAGTCGACAGCGCTCTCACGGCCTTCGACAGCCAACTCAACGAATTGAAAGTCGACGGCCAGTACCGCCGCTACGACAGCGTAACCGCCGATCAGCGCAAGCAGATCGCCGACAAGGCCAAGGCTCTGGCCGCTGCACTCGATGGAATCGACCCCGCCCTTGGCCTCTCCGGCCTGCAGTGAAGACGACCGCAAACATGAGTGATTCAGAACAATTTGACCTTACTCGCCGCCGTGTCCTGCTGGGCATGGCCGCCACCGGCGCCGCCATTGCCGGCAGCACCCTGACCTGCCCGGCCATGGCCGCCGAACAAGTCACCACCGCACCGCGCAGCGACAAGACCCAGGACCACCACGATTTTTTTGGCAAGCACCAGAGCGGTATCGTCACGCCGCGCCCAGCCTGCGGCATGCTCGTGGCGTTCGACGTACTGGCCAGTGATCGTGAAGACCTGGAGCGCCTGTTCCGCACCTTGAACGAACGCATCGCCTTCCTGATGACCGGCGGCACCGTGCCGCAAGTCGACCCGAAACTGCCGCCGACCGACTCCGGCATCCTCGGCCCGGTGGTCACGCCGGACAACCTGACCATTACCGTGTCCGTCGGAGAATCACTGTTCGATGAGCGCTTCGGCCTCACCGCAGTCAAGCCCAAGCGCCTGAGCCGCATGGTTGGCTTCCCCAACGATGCACTGGAACCGGCGCAGTGCCACGGCGACCTGAGCCTGCAATTCAGCTCCAACACGCCGGACACCAATATCCACGCCCTGCGCGACATCGTGAAGAATCTTCCGGACTTGCTGCTGGTGCGCTGGAAGCAGGAAGGCAGCGTGCCGCCCCAGGCACCGAGCAAACCCGGCGAGCCTGCGCAAAGCGCGCGCAACTTCCTGGGTTTTCGTGACGGTTCGGCCAACCCGAACTCCAACGATGCCAAGGCCATGGACCAGATTGTGTGGGTACAACCGGGCAGCGACGAACCGGCCTGGGCGGCCAACGGCAGTTATCAGGCCGTGCGCATCATCCGCAACTTCGTCGAGCGCTGGGACCGTACCCCGCTGCAAGAACAGGAGAGCATCATCGGCCGCATCAAGCCGACCGGTGCGCCCATGGACGGCGACAAAGAGACCCAGGTGCCCGACTACAGCAAGGACCCCGAAGGCAAAGTGACCAAGCTCGATGCCCACATCCGCCTGGCCAACCCGCGCACCCCGCAGACTCAGGCCAACCTGATCCTGCGCCGGCCGTTCAACTACTCCAACGGCGTCAACAAAAACGGTCAGCTGGATATGGGGCTGTTGTTCATCTGCTACCAGGCTGACCTGGAGAAAGGCTTTATCAGCGTGCAAACCCGGCTCAATGGCGAGCCCCTGGAGGAATACCTAAAGCCAGTCGGTGGCGGGTACTTCTTCACCTTGCCGGGCGTCACGGGGCCGAAGGATTTCATCGGGCGCACGCTGCTGACTGCAACGCACCCTCAAACCACTGCCCAGACCTAAAACAAACCCAGAGCGGAAATCGTCCCATGAAAAAGTCGTCTATCGCGTTGTCGTTATTGCTGACCCTTTCGCCGCTGGCAGCCTTCGCCGCTACCGCGCCGCTGGACCTGGTAGGGCCGGTGTCGGACTACAAAATCTACGTCACCGAAGAAATCGGCGAGCTGGTCACCCAGACCCAAGCCTTCACTGACGCCATCAACAAAGGCGACCTGGCCACCGCCAAGAAGCTCTATGCACCGACCCGCGTGCACTATGAGTCCATCGAGCCGATCGCCGAGCTGTTCAGCGACCTTGATGCGTCCATCGACTCCCGCGTCGACGACCACGAAAAAGGCGTGACCGCCGAAGACTTCACCGGCTTCCACCGTATCGAATACGCGCTGTTCTCGCAGAACACCACCAAGGGCCTGGAAGCGCTGACCGCCAAGCTCAACACCGACGTCAACGACCTCAAGACCCGCGTCGATGGTCTGACCTTCCCGCCTGAGAAAGTCGTGGGCGGTGCCGCAGCATTGCTGGAAGAAGTCGCCGCCACCAAGATCTCCGGCGAAGAAGACCGCTACAGCCACACCGACCTGTATGACTTCCAGGGCAATATCGACGGCGCGAAGAAAATCGTCGACCTGTTCCGTGGCCAGATCGAGAAGCAAGACAAGGCCTTCCTGGCCAAGGTCGACAAGAACTTCGCCACCGTGGACAAGATCCTGGCCAAGTACAAGACCAAGGACGGTGGTTTCGAGACCTATGACAAGGTGAAGGACAATGACCGCAAGGCCTTGGTGGGGCCAGTCAATACCCTGGCTGAAGACCTGTCGACCCTGCGTGGCAAGCTAGGCCTGAACTGACCGTCGTAGCGCTCGCCCACGCTGTCGGGCGAGCGCTACGCGGCTCAAGCGCCCAGCCTGAAATCACGCAATGGCGTACCAAACGGTTGATTCGTTTTTGGATTGATCGCGTACCAATCGCCCCCGTGTCGTTGCGCCGATACCGGCACCCCCTGATACACACCGGACGAACCGGCCGACGCAGTCGGCGCTTTAGAGTCCCATGCGCCAGCAAGCCAGAAACTTCTCAACTTCTCCTCGACGGTTATCAGATGAGGAGCCGCGTTGCCAAGCCTCGTCGCACCACTGGCCAGCAACGGTAGTTTGATCAAGCCTTTGAGCGCAGAGTTGACCAGTTGCCCATATCCATCCGCCGGGTTCATGGCTGCACTGGTGAAAAGCGCCGACGCCTTGATGAAGTTGAATGCCCGATCACCGAAGCTCTCCACGGGTTTAGCCCAGGCGACTTTTGGCGCGAGGGGATGCACTACGCTGCCCAGCTTGCGAAGGGCGCCACCCAGCGGGTTGTGCGTGATTGATCTGCCCGCGCGTATCAACGCCCGTGCCCGACCTCCCGCGCCCAGGGCCAGCCCGACCAGGTCCAGCCCCAGGTTGAACAATCCCTTGCCGATATTGCCGGTGGCAAACTCCTGGTAGGCGCCCACAAATGGCACCAGCCCGAGCAAAATTGCTTTTTCAGCCCCCAGCGCCTCGCGTTGCTTTTCCAGGGGCAAACTCCCTTTGGCCCGGGCAAGCATGGCGTCATCGGCCTCATAGAAATTGAGCTCGGCAATACGCGACGCAATACTGTGTATCTTCGACGATGCATAAGTGCCAGGTACGTAGGTTTCCAGTGCCTCACCGGCCGCAAGTGAACGGCCAGCGATAGGCCCACCGAGTTTTCCAACAATGACTTTGGACGTGCTACCAGGCTTCGCTTCAGTGCCTTTAGCGTAGGCTTCATAGTCCACGCCCAGGCTGAATCCGCCCGTAAACGCGGTCACATAAATGCCACTCAAGCCCATAGGGTTGGATTTGCCACCCGAGGCATCGCCCAATTTGAGTTGTTTTGGCAGATTGCTGCGCTTGACGATCGTGCCGTTCGCAAACACTTCGTAATAATTCACCTTGCCATCCAGTTCGGCGCGCAACAGCGTACCTTGCCGACCCCGAGTCGCAGCCCGATCTGCGGCTGTCTCCGTGGCCGGGGGCAACCCGGTTTCCCCGCGTATGCCGTACAACTGGACCGTCCCCAGCTCCAACATTTGGCGATCCTCCAATGAAAGTTCGGAGAACATCAGCTTGAGCCGCGTGGTATAGACGGTCTGGAGCGATTGTCGGTGCTCATTGACCGCTGTTTGCAGCAGGGTGTCCAGCATCGGCAACTTGCGGATTCGTGCATCCAACGCATCGCGTTTCTCTTGCGGCGCTATGACTTCATGGCTCCGCTGATAGGGAGAAGTCCGGGGACGAACCGCAGTTTGCGGCATATCGTGGGTCAGCACCCACTTACCCGTCGTCAAGTCGCCGGTCATGTACGTTTCAACCAGAGAACGCGTACGCGGCTCGGAGACGCGCATGTTCCGCAATACGTCACTGTCGGCGATCACTACCTTCATCGCTTCCAACTGGCTGGCCGTGAAATCTGGAAATACCTTTAGCAACTCCTGGATTGCCATGGCTTTGCGATCCGGCATCGCCGTCACCGCGCTCAAGGCGGTGTTAACCTCTTCGCGCTGTTTGAAAAACGCTTCGCTGGCGGTCTTGAGCGCCTCTGGAGGGTGTTCCCCGTCAATCAGCGCTGGAATGACCCCGTTGAGCACCGCCCAATCCAGCAATAATTTCATCGCATGCAGTTGCATCAATGACGCCTGCGCCTCGCTGGTAGGCGCCAGCGTGGTCAGCTCGCTGACCTGCTCTTCAGTCATTCCACGGGACGTCCCGGGCGCTATGCGATCCGCCATCGCAGCCCCCAGGCGTAGCTCCACCCATGCAGGCGTACCGACGCGGATGGATGGAGGCACATCCCTCACCAGAAACTCGGGAGCGGCCTGCGCCAGGCCGATGTGGGCCACCAGCACGGCGAGTTTTGGATCGAGCCCTTGTGTGTCTTGCAGGTGCTGTTCAACATCGCGGCGTACCGCGCTGAAGGAGCGCCCCATATTCGCGGGTTGATAAACATTGTAGCCCGCGATGAAGCCTGGCTTCGCGGGTGCCTCGGCGTCCGAGTGCAGTGCGAGCGCAGCGAGAACCAACTGTTGGCTCACCGCTTTGGGCAACGGCGAATCCATCCATATCAAGTCGCGTGCCAAGGATTCGCCAAAGGCCAAGGCGTCGCGTCCGTTCAGCAGTTTTTCCAGCTGCTCAGTAGGGTTGTCTTGCAATGCCTGCACGGATATTTCGCTGAGATCGTAAAAACCCTGAGGAACTTCGCCGCCAAAACGCTGGCTGGCGCTGGCCTTAAGGATGGCTTTATCGTCCGAAGTCAATTGGCCAGGCGACCACTCCCTTGCCATCAGCGCGGCATAATTTCCCAACGGCGGCACGGGGGGCAAGGTCGCGGTGCGTAACCACTGGACCACGTTGCGTGTCTCACCGGCGGTGCGCGGTGAACCCAACCCTTTGTGATCCAGGTACTGGCGGATATCGCAGTAAGGCGTGGAGTACAAGGCGTTCCCCCAGGTGTGGCTCAGGGTGACCAACGGGCGAAATTCCTGGTCAAGTTCGGCAACATGGGTGATGTACGCGGTGAGATCAATCCACTCCCCTGCCGGGGTCTTGTGCTCGAACCGCCCCTCGGACACACGAAACGCTTGGCCCGGCCATATCAGGTCTTTGATCAATGCCTGCACGGCCGGCGATTCACTGAAGCGTTTCAACCGGGCCTGTGCAACCTCATCTCCCGCCGCCAGTGGCGTGCTCACCGACAACTGCGCTGGCTGGGTTGACCAGTCATAAGGAGTATCGTCAGGCAGGTCCTTGACGGCGCTCTCCAATTGGTCCGCCAGGAAGGCGCGCTCATCCAGATCACCAACGGATTGCCGGACGCGCTCAAGACTGACGCTGAGCTGCTGATACTGCTGCGCAGGCATCACCAGCCCGGAGGTACGCAAGGATGCCAACAACTCATCCCGGTCCTCTGTAAAGACGGGAAGTTGCAAGCCAAAGGCCTGCAAGACCAAGGAATGGGGCACCCAGGATTCACCTGCCTGCAAGTAAGGAAGCCCCTCGTCGGCCGGGTCCAACACATCTTTGATGCTGCGCAGCCTCACGCTGGCCTGCCCCCATCTGGAGCTGTCCGTGGTGCTGAATGTTACGGCCGTACGGACACCGTCACGGTAGACATAACCGCTGATACTGTCGCGGTGCAGTGTCAAGGTAGACATTTCCAGACCTTTGCTGGCGAACCATGCCTGTAACTGCGGATGAGCCAGTACTTTTGCGTAAATGTCGAGTGCAGGCGCCAAGGAGCTGTCCGCCGGGGCTTCTACTGTGGAATAACCGCCCTCCATGGAGGCCAGCAAGCGTTTCCCCAGCGCGGTATCTGCAGATGCCCGCCCAGAGTTAGCGGGAGGTGCGGCAGGCAAGGTCCAGCCGGGCGTAGAGTGTTGTTGCTCTACGCTGCCCGACTCACGCCGTAGACGTCGCACGGGGGCCTCTGGTACGGGAGATTGAGGGCCTATCGCTTCCTCAGCAACGATGGTAGCGCCGGGATAAACAGGGATTTGGGCCGCAGGCATTCGGGTCAACGCAGGACTTGCCAACATGGGTATGTTCTCTCAATTGCACCTTAAAGGATGAAACCGTAAGTCCATGAACGGTTTAGAGAGAGTAAGAAATCTATCGGCAGCCTAGCCTCCAGACTTTTCCGGAACGATGAGAAAAACAGCTCAGAGGACTGTAGGAAGCTCATAGAATCCGGTACAACAGCCGCTCGATCCGCACCCGGCTGACCCGACGAAGAAACTTGCCGACCGCCTCTGGATAGTCCAGCAGCGTTTGCAGATCCTGGTACCCCTCGATACGCGTGGTGTGCTGGAAAATCTGCGCCAGCTCGGTGCGTCGCGGCGCCAGCCACTCGCTCTTGGGATCATCGATCAACAAGGCGTTTTCCAGGTCGAGACGGAACGCGCGCGGGTTGAGGTTGTTGCCGGTAAGCAAGGTGTAGCGCTGGTCGACCCACATCCCCTTGAGGTGGTAAGTGTTATCGCCGTCGCGCCATAGGTGCAGGTTCAACTGGCCGCTGTCGATCATCGGCTGATGGCGCTTGGCAAAGCGGCGCAGGCTGATTTCGTAGAGGTAAGGCAGCGCCGCAATGACCTTGAACGGCTCGCTGGGCGGGATGTAGAAGTCGTTGGCGGTCTTGTCGCCGACGACGATGTCGATCTTCACCCCACGCGCCAGCGCGCGGTTGATTTCGCGGGTTACCGGCAGCGGCAGGTTGAAGTACGGGGTGCAGATAGTCAGCTGATGTTGGGCGCTGGCGATCAGTTCGAGAACCACGCGGTTCAGGGGGTTGTTCTTGCCGACCCCGAGCAAAGGGCTGACTGAGAGGTGACCATTGGGCAGTTGCCCGGCCGTGGTGTCGTAAGCCGCGTGTTTCAGGCGGCTGCGCAAATCGCCGATGTCGTTGCGCAGGCTGCGGGTGGTGGGCGGATTGGGCAGGTCCAGACGATTGACCGCCTTGGACGCCACCAGGCCGTGCTCCACCAGGTGCTGCATCGAGTCGGCGAGCGCTTTGCTGTGGATCAAGTGATACCGGTCGAAGCGGTACTTGTCGAATTTGTGCAGGTACACGTTGTTCAGGCTGGCGCCGCTGTACAGCACCGTGTCGTCAATCACGAAGCCCTTGAGGTGCAACACACCGAACAACTCGCGGGTTTGCACCGGCACGCCATACACCGGCACTTCGCTGCTATGGCTTTGAGTCATCGCCTGGTACCAGGCGCTGTTACCCGGTTGCTTGCCGGCACCGATCAAGCCGCGCTGGGCGCGCAACCAGTCGACCACCACCACGATGTCCAATTCCGGCCGCGCAGCCTTGGCGGCGTGCAGGGCGTCGTAGATCTCCTGCCCCGCTTCGTCCTGCTGCAAGTACAGCGCGACGATATAGATGCGCCGGGTGGCCTGGGCAATCTTCTCCAGCAGGCAACGACGATAGGCGTCGGCACCGGACAGCACCTCAAGGGCATCGGGAGTGAGGGGGAAACCGCGCAGTTTGGGCAACAGGGAGCGTTTGAAGAACGACGGCATAAGGCTCGCAATGGGTCGAATCCGAAGAGGCCCCGAGCTTACACCATGGGGGTGCTCAGGTCTCGCTGCGGCGCATGGAAAAATTTTAATTGACCAAGAAGAACGATCGTTCTACTGTTCTCGGCATGAACGACATGACCCGTAATGACACCCGCGACATTATCCTCGACGTCACTGAAAAGTTGATCTATCGCCATGGCATCGCCGCCACCGGCATGGACTTCCTGGTGAAAACCGCCGGCGTGTCGAGAAAAAGTATTTACCGCTACTTCGCCAATAAAGACGAGCTGGTGATTGCCGCGCTGCAACGTCGCGATGAACGCTGGATGCGGTGGCTGCGCACTGAAGTGGAACGCCGCGAAGACACCGGAGAACGCCTGCTGGCGCTGTTCAGCGCGCTCAAGGACTGGTTCGGCACTGCCGACTTCCGGGGCTGCGCGTTCATCAACACCAGTGGCGAAACCGGTGATCCGCACGACCCGGTGCGCCTGCTGGCCAAGGCGCACAAACAAAAACTGTTCGAGTACGCACTTGAACTGTGTCAAGCACATGGCACCCCCGATCCCGAGCGGCAGGCCGCGCAACTGCTGATCCTGATCGATGGCGCCATTACCGTTGCCCTGGTGATGGGCGATTCAACAGCTGCCGATAATGCGCAATGCATGGCGCAAACGTTATTGGGACTTTGAACCCGCAAGTAGGCGCAACTTCCGATACATCCTTATTCATTGAGGAACTGCCCAATGTCATCGACTGTAGAAACACGTCCGCCCCTGCCGCCGTTCACGCGCGCGTCGGCCATCGAGAAAGTCCGTCTGGCCGAAGACGGCTGGAACTCCCGTGATCCGCAGCGGGTGTCCCTGGCCTACACGCTGGACACAAAATGGCGTAACCGCGCCGAATTCGCGCATAACCGCGAAGAAGCCAAAGGTTTCCTCACCCGCAAATGGGCCAAGGAACTGGACTACCGCCTGATCAAGGAGTTGTGGGCATTCACCGATAACCGCATCGCGGTGCGTTATGCCTATGAGTGGCACGACGATTCGGGCAACTGGTTCCGTTCCTACGGCAATGAAAACTGGGAATTCGACGAGAACGGCCTGATGGCTAATCGTTTTGCCTGCATCAACGATCTGCCGATCAAGGAAAGCGAGCGCAAGTTCCACTGGCCGCTGGGTCGACGCCCGGATGATCATCCGGGGTTGTCTGAACTAGGCCTATGACCCCTCCCTTGTAGGAGCCCGGCTTGCCGGCGATGACGGTATCAAACTTGCCATCGCCGGCAAGCCGGGCGCCTACGGATTGTATGGAGCGTCAATCCTGGTTCAGGCCAACTCGATACAACACGCCATCATCCTCGTCCGTCAGCACATACAAAAAGCCATCTGGCCCTTGCCGTACATCACGGATCCGCGCTTTCAATCCACCGAGCAAGCGCTCCTCGTGGATCACCTTGTCGCCATCAAACTGCAAGCGGATCAACTCCTGGCTGACCAGCGCACCGATAAACACGTTGTGCTGCCAGGGCTTGAAGCGATCCGCATCGTAAAACGCCATGCCACTGATACCCGGCGACTTTTCCCACACATGATGGGGCGGCACTGTGCCTTCCACCGTTTTGCCCTTGGCTTCGGGAATCGGTGTCAGCGAGTAGTTGATGCCGTGGGTCGCCAATGGCCAACCGTAGTTCTTGCCGCGCTCGATGATGTTGATCTCATCACCTCCGCGCGGCCCGTGTTCGTTTTCCCAGATCGTGCCACTCCAAGGATTCAGCGCCAGCCCCTGAGGGTTACGCTGGCCATAGGACCATATCTCCGGGCGCACGCCTTGCTGACCGACGAAGGGGTTGTCATCCGGCACGCGGCCGTCCGGGTAGATGCGTACGACCTTGCCTTGCAACTTGTCCAGATCCTGGGCCGTCGGGCGATCGTTGTTTTCACCCAGGGTCACGAACAGGTAGCCATCGCGGTCGAACGCCAGGCGCGAGCCGAAGTGGTTACCGGTCGACAGCTTGGGCTCCTGGCGCAAGATCACCTTGAAGTCGGTCAAGCCACTGAGGTCTGCCGCCAGGCGCCCACGGCCCACTGCTGTGCCGGCGGTACCGCCTTTGCCCCCGCCTTCCGCGTAGGACAGGTAGACCATGCGGTCCTCTTTGAAGTCCGGCGACAACACCACATCCAGCAGACCACCCTGCCCTTTGGCCCAGACTTCCGGCACGCCCTTCAGTGGCGCGGACAGCTTGCCGTCGGGGCTGACAAAGCGCAGGTGGCCAGGACGCTCGGTCACCAGGAAGCCTTGCTGGTCCGGCAAGAAGGCCACCGCCCATGGGTGGTCCAGGCCTTTGGCGATTGGCGTCGCAGTGATGCTGCCCTGTTCGCTGGGGAACTGCTGGACGTCGGCGGCGTAAATGGCCGTCAACGGCAGCAGCGTGGTGGCGCAAAGGGCGGCTAGCAGGCTTTTGCGTAGAAACATAAGGCGAGATCCTTACCGGCGATTGCCGTTGGCATCATAAGTGGGGGCTTTGGTTTCGGTGGTCGGGCGGCTGGGGGCAGCGTCGCGTTTTGGATAGCTGTTGCCGATGCCGCCGTTTTCCAGGGTCGGTGTGCGCGTGGTCGGCCCGGTCTGGATACCGCGAACGGCCGGCGCATTCGGCTGGGTGCCCTGCATGCTGTTGGGATTGGCCCGGTGGATCGGGCCGTTGTTGCCGTTGTTGTTGCCGGGCAGGTTTTGCGCCTGGGCCACAGGCATAAGGGCCAGACCCAACAACAGCGCTGCTACGTGACGCGTACAACTGTTCATGACAAAGCCTCTCTGGGGCGAGGAGTACCAGCTTTCGATAACACGCTACGCCTTGGGTTCGGCTTTCGACACTAAATAGTTTCTCATCAGGTGTAACACGATCTGTCCGCGCATCTGCTTGGGGAAACTTTTCCCACATCATCCGAGTCACCAGAACACAGCCTCTTCGTAAGGAATCGCACCTATGCCACGGGCAATCTGGAAAGGCGCCATCAGCTTTGGCCTGGTGCATATCCCGGTCTCACTGGTTTCGGCCACCTCCTCTCAAGGCGTTGACTTTGACTGGCTGGACAAGCGCAGCATGGACCCGGTGGGTTACAAGCGCATCAACAAGACCACCGGTAAAGAAGTGACAAAGGACAACATCGTCAAAGGCGTTGCGTTCGAGAAAGGCCGCTATGTGGTGCTCAGCGAAGAAGAAATCCGCTCGGCCCACCCCAAATCGACCCAGACCATCGAGATCATCGCGTTTGTCGCCAGCGACCAGATCCCGTTGCAGAACATCGATACCCCCTACTTCCTCGCACCGGACAAACGTGGCGGCAAGGTCTACGCCTTGCTAAGGGAAACCCTTAGAAAAACCCGCAAGGTCGCCCTGGCCAATGTGGTGCTGCACACCAAGCAGCACCTGGCGGCGTTGATGCCCCTGGACTCGGCGCTGGTGCTGGTGATGCTGCGCTGGCCCGCCGAGGTGCGAAGCCTGGACGAACTGGAGCTGGGCAGTGACGTGACCAAACCGAGCCTGGCCAAGGGCGAATTGGACATGGCCAAGCGCCTGGTGGACGACATGAGCGCCGACTGGCAGCCGGACGACTACCGCGACAGCTTCCAGGAAAAAATCATGGCGCTGGTCGCCAAGAAGGCCAAGGCCGGCAAGATCGAGGATGTGGAGACCAGAGACAGCGAAGAGCGCAAGTCCGCCGATGTGATCGACCTGACGGAACTGCTCAAGCGCAGCCTGGCCGGCAAACCGGCGAAAAAGCCTGCCACGAAAAAATCCACCAAGGCCTCCTGAGTCATGCCCAAGCCCCTCAGCGACTACAACCGCAAGCGTGATTTCGGCATTACCGGCGAACCCGCAGGCAACTCGCCTGCACGCACGCGCAAAGCCTCGGCGCTGTCCTTCGTGATCCAGAAGCATGACGCACGCAACCTGCACTATGACTTTCGTCTGGAACTCGACGGCGTGCTGCTCAGTTGGGCCGTGCCCAAAGGGCCGAGCCTGGATCCCAGTCAGAAGCGTCTGGCCGTTCACGTCGAAGATCATCCCCTGAGCTACGGCGGCTTTGAAGGCAGCATTCCCGCCGGTCAATACGGCGCCGGTGACGTCATCGTGTGGGACCGTGGCATTTGGCAGCCCCATGACGAACCCCGCAAGGCCTACGCGGCCGGCAAGCTCAAATTCACCCTGGTAGGCGAGAAACTCTCCGGCGACTGGGCGCTGGTGCGTACCCGCTTGAAAGGCAGCGGCGACAAGGAACAATGGCTGCTGATCAAGGAAAAGGACCAGCAGGCGCGTGCGGCCGACGACTACGATATCGTCCAGGCCCAGCCGAACAGTGTGCTCAGCGATGCCTCGGTGGGTAAACCCAAGGCTCGAGCCAAAGTCAGAAAAGCCGCCCTCCCCGAGCAATTCAATCCGCAATTGGCCACCCTGGTGGATCGCGCCCCCGAAGGTGATTGGCAATACGAGATCAAATTCGACGGCTACCGCATGCTCGCTCGCATTCACGAGGGTGAAGTGCGACTGTTTACCCGCAACGGACACGACTGGACCGACCGTCTGCCCCGCCAGGTCAAGGCCTTGCAGGCTCTGAAGCTCAAGGACAGTTGGCTGGATGGCGAGGTGGTCAGCCTCAATGGCGATGGCCTGCCGGACTTCCAGGCGCTGCAAAATGCGTTTGATATCGGCCGCAGTTTGGACATCGTTTACTACCTGTTCGACGCGCCCTTTCTCAATGGCCAGGACCAGCGCCAGACGCCGGTGGAGGATCGCCGCGCCGCCCTCAAAGTCGCGCTGGCCGCTAGCCGCAGCCAATTGCTGCGGTTTTCCGAGGCATTTACCGCGCATCATCGCGACATCTTTGAAAGCGCCTGCGACTTGGCCCTCGAAGGCGTGATCGGCAAGCGCCTGGGCAGTCCGTACGTATCCAGTCGCAATGCCGACTGGATCAAACTCAAATGCCGGTTGCGCCAGGAGTTTGTGATTGTCGGTTATACCCGCCCCCAAGGCTCACGCACGGGGTTCGGCGCGTTATTGCTGGCGGTAAATGATGAGACTGGCCTGGTGTATGCAGGCCGCGTAGGCACGGGTTTTGATCAAGCGTCGCTCAAGACTATTTATGCGCAACTCACATCGTTGGAGCGCAAGACATCGCCGCTTGAGAAACCGCTGACCAGCACCCAAGCACGTGGCGTGCATTGGGTAGCGCCCACGTTGGTCGGTGAGGTGCAGTTTGCCGAGTGGACACGCGAGGGCGTGGTCCGCCAAGCCGCGTTCGTCGGGCTGCGCACCGACAAACCCGCAGCGCAGATCGTGCATGAACAACCGCGAACGGCCAGATCCATGAAACCCGCCAAAAAGACCCGCGGTGAAGTCAACATCACCCATCCAGACCGTGTGATCGACAAACAAAGTGGTACACAAAAACAGCAACTGGCGCAGTTCTACGACAGCATCAGCCAGTGGATTCTGCCCTTTTTACGCCACCGGCCGGTGTCCCTGCTGAGAGCGCCGGAGGGTATCGAGGGCGAGCAATTCTTCCAGAAACACTCGGAGCGCCTGGCCATCCTCAACATCAAGCAACTGGAACAGGCACTTGATCCCGGCCATGCGCGGCTGATGGAAATCGACAGCGTCGGCGCCCTGATAGGCTCGGTGCAAATGGGCGGCGTAGAGTTTCATACCTGGGGCGCCACCTCGGACAAGATCGAAACCCCGGACCTGTTTGTGCTCGATCTCGACCCGGACCCAGCGTTGCCTTGGAAAACCATGCTCGAAGCCGCGCAACTGACCCTGTCGGTACTGGATGAGTTGGGGCTGCAAGCATTCGTCAAGACCAGCGGCGGCAAAGGCCTGCACCTGATCGTGCCGTTGGCGCGCCGAGACAATTGGGACACCGTAAAAGCGTTCGCCAAGGCCATCGCCCAGTTCATGACCGAGCAATTGCCGGAACGCTTTACCGCGACATCGGGGCCCAAGAACCGGGTCGGCAAGATCTTTATCGATTACCTGCGCAATGCACGGGGAGCCAGCACCGTAGCCGCGTATTCCGTGCGAGCACGGCCAGGCTTGCCGGTGTCGGTGCCGATCAGTCGTGAGGAGTTGAAGGGGTTACGCGGTGCGCAGCAATGGACAGTCGCCAATCTGCAGCAGCGCTTGGACGCTTTGAAAACGGATCCCTGGGCGGGGTATGCCAATCGACAGAAGATCAGCAAGAAGATGTGGGACAAACTGGGCGCCCATCCACCGAAGTGAAAGGCGCCCGCACAGCGAAACTCAGATCAGCAGAAAAATCGCCGCCAACCCAGCAAAGATCGCCCATTTTTCCAGGTAGTAGCGCGTACGATTGCGCTTTTTCAGCTCTTTACCACGCAGACGAATCTTGTACAGGCGCGTGAACGCGCGGTTGAGCCCACCGGTCTTGTCACCGTCATCGTTGGGCGAACCTGCAGCCGCCATCACGTTACGGCTGAACCAGCGGTTGAACGCAGCGGCCCAGCGGTACTTCATCGGGCGCTCGACGTCGCAGAACAGAATGATGCGGTTCTGCTGCGTGGTGTTTTCGGCGTAGTGGATGTAGGTCTCGTCAAACATCACCGGCTCACCGTCACGCCAGTAGTAGTTTTCGCCGTCCACGTTGATGTAGCAGCCGGGGTCATTCGGGGTATCCAGGCCCAGGTGATAGCGGTACGAACCGGCATACGGATCACGATGGCGTACCAGTTTGGAACCGGGTGGCAGTTCGGCGAACATCGCGGCCTTGATCGAACCGATGCTTTGTACCAACTCAGTGGTGCGCGGGCACAGCTTCATCGCTGACGGATGGCTGTCGCCATACCATTTCAGGTAGAAACGCTTCCAGCCGGACTTGAAGAACGAGTTGAAACCCACGTCGTTGTATTGGTCCGAGCGCTTGATCTCGCCGGCACGCATCAAGTTCTGCCCTTCTAGGCGGATTTCTTCCCAGTGTTCCTGGAGCGGGCTCAGGTCAGGGAAATCGCTGGCCGACAGATACGGCCGGCTGGGTAGCTTGGAGAAGAGGTAGAGAAAGCAGTTGATCGGCGCCAGGAAGGTCGAATGATCACTGAGCTGGCGGCCCAGCTTGTGCCGTACCCGGCCACGCAGGTGTACATACGCAATCGAGGCAACGTAGAGAACAACGATGATGAGTTTCAAGAGATTTCGTCACATGTCAGAAGAGAACAGGCTGCTCCTACGTGCCCACAACGGCCGAGGTTGAATAGCAGCACCTGAAATCACGATTCACACAATCGGCTCGACCGGCTCAGTGACAACCCGGTTCGTGGCCCTTTGCTAGTTATTTAGCCACAGGTTGTAACTAAAAGTTAACTAGGAATTGTGAAAAGCTGTCTTGTGAATGTGATGCGCAATCAGCACTCAAATGATAAAAAGGGCGCCGCTTTGGCGTCGCCATCGACGATTTATCCTTCAGCAAAATGGAATTTGTATGTCATCCCTTGCAGACCCGGACTTTCAAGCCCTCCAAGGTGCGTGGGAGCAGACGTCACTCGAAGACAGCGGCGTGCTCAACCCCATCGATGCCCACAGCGCGCCTGGCGCGATCACCACGATCAGCGGCGACTGCTTCGAAGTGAAGACTGTCAGCGGCGAGGTGTTGCTGGCAGGACGTTTTTTCCTGGACAGCAGCACCGTGCCAAAGAGCATTACCTGGATTGACTCCATGGGAGATGACGCAGGCAAACACTTGCCCGCCAGCTATCGCCTTGACGGTGATGAATTTGCATTCATTGCAGCCGACGAAGGTATGCCCAGGCCGACCATTTTCAGTACGGACCCAGGGCAAACCATGCGCACGTTCCTGCGACGCCCCTGAAAAGCCCCTCAATCGGCACGTTTGGTGGCAGTCAACGTAAAACACATCGGCAATTGCGCAGGCTGCTGCTCGTACTGGTCGTACACCTCTTCACGGTTGGAATGCGGATACTCCTGCAGGTGGCTGATCTGCAACTGTGCGCAGATCGCGGCAGTGATCACGTCGCCCAACGTGTGCACGTACCAATAAGAAGTCGGCCCAGCAACCTCGCCCTGGCCTTCGTAGACAATTGACTCCTGCAGCACAAACGGCTCGCGCTGAAAGTAGGAACTGGCCGGCAGGAAAGGGTTCGGCGCCCGTGGATCAAACACCTCCAGGAACGGATGGGTTTCATACATCACCAAGGTGCCACCTGGCTTCAAGGTGCTGGCGACATGGCGCATGAATTGCCCCACATCCGGCATCCAGCCCAACACGCCAATGGTCACCAAAGCGATATCGAAGCGCGCCTGCAACTCTTGCGGCAACTGGTGGATATCACTTTCTATGAACTCAGGGTTGTGCGGTGAGACCTCGGCCAGTTCACGGGCCTGTTGCAGAAACGCACGGGATTGATCGACGCCCACCACTGAACGCGCGCCCAGGCCATACAGCGAAAGGCTTTCGCGGCCATTGTTGCAGCACAGTTGCACCACATCCTTACCGTCCACCCCCACTTCTTGCAGCACGCCGGTCAGCGTGGGGTCCAGGCAAGAAAAGTCAGCCGCGCCGACACTGTTGAGCAACGCGCTCCAGGTGTCAGTGGTTTTGTGCAAGTTGGCGGATTGGTCCCAGGCGTTCTTGTTGCTGGCAATCGCCTGTTGAGCTGAAGGCATGTCCATTGCTTCTCTAAGTATTCACGAAAGCGGGTGTCAGAAAATAAGCCAAGTGCCCTCGGATTAAAACCCGAGAAGCGCACGAAACTTAACGCAGGCTCTACAGGTCATTAACGCAATGCGTGTTCAGCCCTTGAACGCCATCTTCGAAGACCGCGCCGTGGCCAAACACTCCGATCTGCGCAACACCTTGTCCCTGGATAGCCTGAACTTCTTCCTGGCGGATGTGCGCGACGGCCTCGGCCCCTATCTGGCCATTTATTTGCTGGCCGTACACAAATGGGACCCGGCCAGCATCGGCGTGGTCATGACCCTGGCAGGCATCGCTGCCCTACTCACCCAAGGACCGGCCGGTGCACTGATCGACCGTACCCGCAGCAAGCGCGCGGTAGTCGCATTGGCCGCCATCGTGGTGACAGGCAGCTGCCTGCTGCTGCCCTTTGTCAGTTCCTTCAGCCTGGTGGCGTTGACCCAAGCCGCCAGCGCCGTCGCCGCGTCCGTGTTCGCACCGGCCATCAGCGCGATCTCCCTGGGCATCACCGGGCCACGCGCGTTCACCCGCCGTACCGGGCGCAACGAAACCTTCAACCACGCCGGCAATGCCGTGGCGGCGCTGTTGGCCGGTGGCTTGGCTTATCTGTTTGGACCGGTGGTGGTGTTCTACCTGATGGCGTTTATGGCGGTGGCCAGCGTCATCGCGATCAGTTGCGTGTCGGCCGAAGCGATTGACCATGAAGTCGCCCGGGGTTTTGACCCGGAGCATCACACCGACCACGAACAACCCTCTGGTATCCGCGTGTTGCTCGCCAACCGCCCACTGCTGCTGTTCGCCATCTGCTGCGCTCTGTTCCACCTGGCCAACGCCGCGATGCTGCCGCTGGTCAGCCAGAAACTCTCGCAGATCAACCTGCAGATGGCTACGCCGCTGACGTCGGCATGCATCGTCGCGGCGCAATTGGTGATGGTCCCGATGGCTTGGCTAGTCGGGCTCAAGGCCGACACCTGGGGACGCAAACCCTTGCTGATGGCTGGCTTCATGATCCTGCCGCTGCGTGGCGTGCTCTACACGCTGTCCAGCGATCCGTACTGGCTGGTGGCCGTGCAGATGCTCGACGGCATCGGCGCCGGGATCTTCGGTGCGCTATTCCCGGTGATCGTCAAGGACCTGACCCAGGGCACCGGACGTTTCAACGTCAGCCTGGGCGCCCTCTCCACCGTCTTCGGCCTGGGTGCGGCATTGAGCAGCAGCCTGGCCGGTTTCGTGGTGCAACAGGCCGGCTACAACGCGGCCTTCCTGACTCTGGCCGGCGTGGCGGCGCTGGCGTTGGCGCTGCTGTGGCTGGCGATGCCGGAGACCTTGGCGAAACCATCCTTCGCCGGACATACAACTGTCGCCTGACATATGCGACAATGCGCGCCAAATTCCAACACACATCCAAAATTTTCTGCTCAGCGACCGGGTTTCGCGCCTTGATGTCGCTGTTGACGCATGCCTGAAGGCTCCTGCCGCCACGCTCGCAACCCATTGATAGGTAAAGTAATTGATCTCCACAGCTAACATCACCATGCAGTTCGGCGCCAAGCCGCTCTTCGAGAACGTCTCGGTCAAGTTCGGCGCCGGCAACCGTTATGGTTTGATCGGTGCCAACGGTTGCGGCAAGTCGACCTTCATGAAAATCCTCGGCGGCGACCTCGATCCGTCCGGCGGCCAGGTCATGCTGGAGCCGAACGTACGCTTGGGTAAACTGCGCCAGGACCAGTTCGCCTACGAAGAATTCACCGTGCTCGACACCGTGATCATGGGTCACGAAGAGCTGTGGAAGGTCAAGGCCGAGCGCGACCGCATCTACTCGCTGCCGGAAATGAGCGAAGAAGACGGCATGGCCGTGGCCGAGCTGGAAACCGAGTTCGCCGAGATGGACGGCTACACCGCCGAATCCCGTGCCGGTGAACTGCTGCTGGGCCTGGGTATCCCGTTGGAGCAACACTTCGGCCCGATGAGCGAAGTGTCCCCAGGCTGGAAACTTCGTGTATTGCTGGCCCAGGCGCTGTTCTCCGATCCTGAAGTGCTGTTGCTCGACGAACCGACCAACCACTTGGACATCAACACCATTCGCTGGCTGGAAAACATCCTGACCCAGCGTTCCAGCCTGATGATCATCATCTCTCACGACCGTCACTTCCTGAACAGCGTGTGCACCCACATGGCTGACCTGGACTACGGCGAGCTGCGCCTGTTCCCGGGCAACTACGACGAGTACATGACCGTAGCGACCCAGTCCCGCGAGCAACTGCTGTCGGACAACGCCAAGAAGAAGGCGCAGATCTCCGAACTGCAATCCTTCGTCAGCCGCTTCTCGGCCAACGCCTCGAAAGCCAAGCAGGCCACTTCCCGTGCCAAGGCGATCGACAAGATCCAGTTGGCCGAAGTCAAGCCATCGAGCCGCGTGAGCCCGTTCATCCGTTTCGAGCAGAACAAAAAGCTGCACCGTCAGGCAGTCATGGTCGAAAAAATGGCCAAAGGCTTCGACGGCAAGCCGCTGTTCAAAGACTTCAGCTTCCAGGTTGAAGCCGGCGAGCGCGTGGCGATCATCGGCCCGAACGGTATCGGCAAGACCACCCTGCTGCGTACCCTGGTCAACGAGTTGACCCCGGACGCCGGCAGCATCAAGTGGACCGACGCTGCAGAACTGGGCTACTACGCCCAGGACCATGCCCACGACTTCGAAGACGACGTGACCCTGTTCGACTGGATGGGCCAGTGGACCCAAGGCGAGCAAATGATCCGTGGCACCCTGGGTCGCATGCTGTTCTCCAACGACGAGATCCAGAAGTCGGTGAAGGTGATTTCCGGTGGTGAGCAAGGCCGCATGCTGTTCGGCAAGCTGATCCTGCAAAAGCCGAACGTGCTGATCATGGACGAACCGACCAACCACTTGGACATGGAGTCCATCGAGGCGCTGAACCTGGCGCTGGAGAACTACCCGGGCACGCTGATCTTCGTCAGCCACGACCGTGAGTTCGTATCGTCCCTGGCCACCCGCATCATCGAACTGAGCGCCACAGGCGTGATCGACTTCAGCGGCACCTATGATGATTACCTGCGTAGCCAAGGCGTGGTGTTCTAAAACACCCCTCCAATAGCTGTGGTGAGCGGGCTTGCCCCGCGCTGGGGCGCGAAGCGGCCCTAAAAAAGAACACCGCGTTCTGTCCGACAGAACGCGGTGTTTTCTATTGGGGCCGCTTCGCAGCCCAGCGCGGGGTAAGCCCGCTCACCACAGCAAGCCCGCTCCCCACAACGCGCCTGTTCATCAGACAAAGTAGTTAGCCTGCTTTCTTTTCCCTTGGGCCCTTGCCATGATGCCCTCACCGCCCGCCCGCGAACGAGTGCCCATGCCTGCCGCCACCCCCAGCTCCCTGTCGATCACCTTGCAGATCGTCTCCATCGTCTTCTATACCTTCATCGCGTTTATCTGCATCGGCCTACCGATCGCAGTGATTCCGGGCTATGTGCATGAGCAACTGGGTTTCAGCGCCGTAGTGGCCGGGGTCACGATCGGTTCGCAATACCTGGCGACCTTGCTCAGCCGACCCATGGCCGGGCGCATGTCGGACAACGTCGGCACCAAGCGCGCGATTGTGTGGGGGTTGGCGGGGATTCTAGTCAGCGGCGTGCTGACGTTCTTCGCGACATTGCTACAGAGCATGCCCACCTTGAGCCTGGGCATTCTGATCGTCGGCCGACTGTTGCTGGGCGTGGCCCAAGGGCTGATCGGCGTGGGCACCATCAGTTGGTGCATGGGCGCGGTAGGTGCCGAACACACGGCGCGCTCGATCTCCTGGAACGGCATCGCGTCCTACGGCGCCATCGCCATTGGTGCGCCGCTCGGCGTGGTGATGGTGGCTGAATACAGCTACAACAGCCTCGGCATTGCGCTGGCCGTATTGTCCGCGCTGGGCCTGGTACTGATCCGCAATAAACCCTCAGTGCCGGTAGTGCGCGGTGAGCGTTTACCGTTCTGGGCGGTGTTCGGGCGTATCGCGCCCTTTGGCGCCAGCCTGTGTCTGGCCTCCATTGGCTACGGCACCCTCACCACCTTTATTACGCTGTACTACCTCAATCGCGGCTGGGCCGGTGCGGCGTACTGCCTGACAGTGTTTGGCGTGTGCTTTATCCTGTCGCGGCTGGTGTTTATCTCTGCCATCAGCCGGTTTGGCGGCTTTCGTGCCGCAATCGCCTGCATGACCATCGAGACCCTTGGCCTGACGCTGCTATGGCTGGCGCCATCGACGGGCGTGGCGTTGATTGGCGCAGGGCTGACCGGTTTTGGCTTGTCGCTGGTGTACCCGGCGCTCGGCGTAGAAGCCATCAAGCAGGTGCCCAATAGCAGCCGTGGTGCAGGCCTGAGTGCTTACGCGGTGTTCTTTGATTTGGCCCTGGCGATTGCAGGACCGTTGATCGGCGCCGTGGCACTGAACCTCGGCTATGGTTGGATCTTCTTCTGCGCCGCGCTGTTGTCGGTGACTGCCTTGGGCGTGACCGTTCTGCTCAAGCGTCGCGCTTACTGATCTGCCGTCTGCATCCCGGCGCGGGTGGATTGGCCGAGTGTGTGGCTGAAAAATCGTCCCGCCTCGGAAATCAGGTCACGGTGAATACCTTCGCGGTCGACACCATCGGCATCGGTGCAAATCGCGGGCATGGCCGCCAACTGATCGCTGTCACACGGCGCCATGAACACGAAGTGCCCTGCCCCGGCCAATAGCTTGAAGTCCGGCGGTTCCGGCAGTTTGCGCGCCAGCGCCGCAGCGTTCTTGTCCACGGCCACCAGCTTGTCGCCGTCGCCGCTGTAGAGCAGCACCGGCACATGCACGTCGGCCAGGGTGTGACGGCCGAACATCAGGCTCAACGGAGCCATCAACATCAACGCATGAATACGCGGATCGGATTGCGGTTGCAGGTCGTCGCGGTCCACCACCAGTTCGCCTTTGGTGGTGCAGGCGTCACGGTCTTCCGGGCGTTCCTGGCAGTAGCGGCGCAGGCGGTCGAAGTCCGGCTTGGCACCCGCCAGGATCAACGCAGTTTCGCCGCCTGCTGAATAACCGATCACGCCCACCTGATCGACATTGACGAACGGCGATAGCATCGGGTCGCCCAAGGTGGCGGTGATCGCTTCGGAAATCTGGATCGGCCGGCCATACAGGTTACTCACCGTGCCCAGGCGGCTGTGGTCTTTGTAGTTGTCGCCAGGATGCAGCACTGCCACCACCACAAAGCCTTTGCGCGCCAGCGAGGTGGCCAGGTCGTGCAAGGCCAGCGGCGTGCCGGTGTTGCCGTGGGACAGCATCAGCATCGGGAAACGGCCGATGGCAATCTTGGAATCTTCCGTGGCGGCGACGCGATAGGCGCCCAGCGGTGTGCTGTGCTCAAGCCCGGTGGAGGGATAGAAGGCGATGGCCTTCATCGGCTGCAAATCCAGCGGATCAAGGAAGGTCATGCGATGGAAGCCCACACTCCAATGCGGGTGCGGCGCAGGTGCGGCGTGCACTGAAACCAGGCCACCGAGCAAGGAAAGAACCATAACAGCACAAAGACGCATCATGAGGATGTCCACCTTTGCTGCATAAAGACCGGCATGTCGGGTTGAAAAGTCCATGGTTCAAGGCGCTCGACCGGGTGATAAACCCATGCGTGCATAACCTGGGCCAAAGTAATGACAGCGGGTAAACGAAAAAACTCCGTAGTCCGATCGTTTTGAGGCGATCAGAATACAGAGTTTAGACGTCCCGTTTCAGAATGAAACGGGGAACGGCACGGTTTTACCTAAGCTTTACGCAGCCGCGAACAATTGTTCGTTGATGAGTGCGTTGGCGTCGCTCAGGGACTTGCTGCGGAACTCATCGCCATACGCCAGGCCGTGGGCGCGGACGAACTCGATGTCGGTGATGCCGAGGAAGCCCAGCAGCACTTTCAGATAATCTTCATGGGCCACGCCGGTCGCTTGGCCGGCGTGCAGGCCGCCGGACGTCGACACAACGATGACTTTCTTGTTGCCGCACAGGCCTTCGGGGCCGGCTTCGGAGTAACGGAACGTCTGGCCGGCGACGGCAATGCGGTCGATCCAGGCCTTCAGTTGAGTCGGGATGGTGAAGTTGTACATAGGGGCGGCGATGACCACCGCGTCGGCGGCGAGGAATTCAGCCAGGGTCTTGGCGCTGAGCTCAGCTTCATGTTGCTGCGCAGCGCTACGCTGATCAGCCGGAGTGCCCAGGGCGCCCAGGGTCGCGCCGGAGAAGTGGTTGAAGCCTTCGGCGGCCACGTCACGGTAGGTCACTTCCACGCCCGGCTCAGCCGCTTGCCAAGCCTTGACCACACCAGCGCTGAGCTGACGGGACGCCGAGTTGTCGCCGAGGATGCTGGAATCGATATGCAACAGTTTCATGGGGAATCTCCAGTTAGGATCGTCAGTGCCGATCAGATGGAGGTGATACTACGTATGAAACCAATAGCCGATAAGACATCTGAAATGCGATAGTTCGTCCCACTGACAGGACAATAGGCCGCCCCATGCAAGACCTCAACGACCTCTACTATTTCGCCAAAGTGGTGGAAGCCGGTGGCTTCGCCGCCGCCGGCCGGCTACTGGGGATTCCCAAGTCACGGCTGTCGCGGCGCATCGCCGAACTGGAAGAACGCCTCGGCGCGCGGCTACTGCAACGCACTACCCGTCAACTCACCCTCACCGCCGTCGGGGAGCGCTACCTGCGCCATTGCCAGGCCATGCTGCTGGAAGCGGAAATGGCCGATGAGGCGGTCGCCAGCATGTCCAGCGAGCCCCGTGGACGGCTGCGTGTCAGTTGCCCGGTGGGCATGGCCCAGCACATCCTGCCGGAATTGGTGGCTGGGTTTCTGGCGGCTCATCCCCAGGTGCAATTGGAGATGACCCTGGTCAACCGCCGTGTCGATTTGGTCGCTGAAGGCATCGATGTCGCCCTGCGGGTGCGCGAGTTGGGTGATGAGGACCCGTTGCTGGTGACCAAGCGCCTGCGCCAGGCGCAGACCGTGCTGGTGGCCAGCCCTGTGCTCATGCACGGCCGTCAGGTGACCACCCTTGAGGATCTCAAGCAGTTACCGATCCTGGGGGCACTGGAGGCGGATCGCCTGGTGCATCAACGCATCCTCGACCCCCAGGGCAACACCCACGACCTGGCGATGGAAGCACGGCTGGGTATCGACGATTTCATCGTGCGCAAGGCCAGCGCCATCATGGGTCTGGGTTTTACCGTACTGCCGATGATGTATTGCGAAGAGGAATTGGCCAGCGGCCGGTTGGTGCAACTGCTGCCGGAGTGGTCCTTGCCCGGCGGCTGGTTACAGGCGGTGTACCCGCATCGTCGTGGCGTGTTGCCAGCCATTCGTGCCTGGATCGATTATCTGGAAGAAGGTTTCAAAGGCTGCGGAGACCGCCTGCTATGAAGATGACCGAAGAACAAGTCGCCGCGTTCTGCCTAAGCCTGCCCGGCGCACGGGAGGACTATAAATGGGGCGGTGTGCGCGTATTTTCGATTGCGGGCAACAAGATGTTTGCCCTGCAGAACCTGCGGGGAGAGTCGTTGGCGTTCAAGGTCGACAAGGAGTTGTTCCTCGGCCATGTGGACCGCCCAGGCATTCACCCGGCGCCGTACCTGGCGCGGGCGCAGTGGGTCATTATGAATACGCCCTATCCGTTGGGTGCTGAGGAGTTGCGTGGGTTGTTGCGACGTTCCCACCAGCTTGTCGTCAGCAAGTTGCCCAAGCGTACGCAGGTCGGGTTGCGCCTGGACGCATAGATGTTTGGATGCGGCGCTGTGCCTGTGGGTAAGGGGCCTGACAGGCGATCGCTTTCCAACTGTTGCACAGCGGTCAAAATGTGGGAGCGGGCTTGCCCGCGTCGGTATGCCCGTAATCCGACAGGGATTTGGGCCAGCGTGTTTAACGGGGCGCCTAAGATCAAAAGCAAGATCAAGAGCCGCTCGCTCCGCATTGTGGTTAGCAATGGTTGCTACGCAGTTGTGCGGATACCTACGCCAACTAGAGGAATGACCATAGAGTGCCCCCCAGGACCAACTGATCCAGCCAGAACACCTCATGCAGCAACACAATCACCCAAAACAGCACCTGGTAAGACACCTTGCGCGTCTTGTGCCGAAACACCTGCTGGGCAATCAACGCCCCCGGCCAGCCGCCCGCCAGTTCCACGGCGTGCAGGATATTTTCCGGGGTGCGCCAACTGTCGGTGCGCGCCTTGCGCTTGTCGCTCCAGTAAAGGAAGAACGCGATCACGCTGACCACGCCATAAGCCGCCAGCGGAATCACAGTCTCGCCGCGCTGCCACACCAGCACTGAGCCCAGCAACGGCGCTGCGCACAGCAGCACGAAGATCGCCGCCTTCAGGCGGGGGTGCTGGATCATCATGCCTTGGCGGCCGCCCAGTCGATCCAACCGAACTGCCAGGTCGCCAGGATCAGCAAACCGAACGCAATGCGGTACCACGCAAACACCGCGTAGCTGTGGCTGGCAATGAATTTGAGCAAGCCCTTCACTGCGATCATCGCGAAGATGAACGAGGTCACAAAGCCAATGGCGAACACCGGCAAGTCCGCAGGCTGGAACAGGTCACGGTACTTGTAGCCCGAATACACCGCCGCACCGACCATGGTCGGCATGGCCAGGAAAAACGAGAACTCGGTGGCGGTCTTGCGCGACAGCCCAAATAGCAAGCCACCAATGATGGTCGAGCCGGAACGCGAAGTCCCTGGGATCATCGCCAGGCACTGGGTCATGCCAACCTTGAGCGCGTCTTTCCAAGTGATGTCATCGACGGTTTCGGCATGCACTTCATGCTCGCGGCGCTCCGCCCACAACATGATGACGCCACCCACCACCAACGCCGTGGCTACGGTGATCGGGTTGAACAGGTAGTGGTGAATCAGGTCGGCAAAAATCACCCCCAGCACCACCGCCGGCAGGAAGGCGATCAGCAGGTTGACGGTAAACCGCTGGGCCTTGCGCTGGGTCGGCAGGCCGCTGACCACTTCGAAAATCTTGCCGCGAAACTCCCACACCACCGCCAGGATCGCGCCCAGCTGGATAATGATGTTGAACGCATTGAAGCGATCGCCGGTAAAGTCGAGCAAGTCGGCGACGATGATCTGGTGGCCGGTGCTGGAAATGGGCAGGAACTCGGTCAGCCCCTCCACAACGCCAAGAATCAAAGCCTGTATGGCGGTCCAAAAATCCATGCTTCCCCCAAAGGTCTTGCGCTATGGCAAGCCTCGTTAATCTTTTTAATGGTTCACTGACGACAAGACGCGGTGTTGAGTTTCAACCCCGACCTGCAAAAATCTTGTGAAAAATCAGACAGTACTCAGGTTTTCCGAATACAGGCCGAAAGCCTATCAGACAAGGCGGAAAAGTCGATGCAGCACCCACAATTATAAAAGCACGGAGTGACAGGACGATGAACAGTTTGCGCAATATGTCGATCAGCCGGCGCCTGTGGCTGATCCTGATAGTCGCCGTGCTGATGCTGCTGGCCTTGGGTTTGCTGATGCTCAAGCAGATTCATGACGACCTGTACCAGGCCAAGAGCCAGCAGACCCAGCACGTGGTCCAGACCGCCAGTGGGATCCTGACGTTTTATCATGGCCTCGAAACCACGGGCGTGATGACCCGTGAAGCCGCCCAGAAGCAAGCCTTGAGCGCCGTGCGTGGCTTGCGTTACGACCATGACGACTATTTCTGGATCAATGACCTCACGCCCGTGATGATCATGCACCCGGCCAACCCCAAGCTCGACGGCCAGAACCTCTCGGCCATCCGTGACCCTGACGGGTTTGCCGTGTTCAACGAGTTCGTGATCCTCGCCAAGGCCAAGGGCGCCGGCATCGTCAACTATCGTTGGCCAAAACCGGGCGCCGAAGCGCCGGTGGCCAAGACCTCGTATATCCAACTGTTCGAACCGTGGGGCTGGATCATCGGCTCCGGTGTGTACGTCGACAATGTGCAGGCCGAGTTCAGCGGCCAGGTCTGGAAAGCCTCGTTCATCGGCCTGGGGATCGCACTGGTGATGGCACTGCTGGTATCACTGATCGCCCGCAGTATTGTGCGGCCGTTGCAGGACGCGGTGAACGCCATGGGTAACATCGCCAGCGGCGAAAGCGACCTGACCCGCAGCCTCGATACCCACGGTCAGGACGAAGTCACCCAACTGTCCCGGCATTTCAACAGCTTCACCGCCAAGCTGCGCCAGGTGGTGAGCCAATTGCAGGTGTGCGCCAATGCACTGGGCCAGTCTTCCCAAGAACTGGGCAGCAACGCGACCCAGGCCCATGACCGCAGCCAGCAACAATCCCAGCAGATGGAACTGGTGGCCACCGCCATCAACGAAGTCACCTACGGCGTGCAGGACGTGGCCAAGAACGCCGAACACGCCGCCAGCGAAATGCGCGACGCCCAGGCTCAGGCGCAGCAAGGCCAAGTGAATATCGACGGCAGCCTGCAGCAGATTGACCAGCTCTCTAGCACCATCAGCCAGGCAGTGGAAGTGATTCGCACCCTGTCTGCGGAAAGTACCCAGATCGGCAGCGTGCTTGAAGTGATCCGCTCGATTGCCGACCAGACCAACCTGCTGGCCCTCAACGCCGCGATTGAAGCAGCCCGCGCCGGTGAACAAGGACGTGGCTTCGCCGTGGTGGCCGATGAAGTGCGGCTTTTGGCCCAGCGCACGCAAAAATCCACTGCCGAAATCCAGGTCATGATCGAACGCCTGCAAGGCCACTCGGAAGCCGCGGTCAAGGTGATCAGCGACAGTCACAGCGCCTCGCAACTGACCATCGAACAAGCCGGCCAGGCCGGGGCCAGCCTGACCGCCATCGGCCAGGCGCTGCGCAACCTCAACGGCCTCAATGCCTCGATTGCCAGCGCCACCCTGCAACAGGCCCACGTGGTGGAGGACATCAACCAAAACGTCACCCAAGCCGCGGGCTTGTCCCACAGCACGGCGTTGGCGGCAGAACAGTCGAGTGTGGCGAGTGCGCATTTACGTGGCCTGAGCGAACAACTCGACGGCCTGCTGCGCCAATTCAAGGTCTGACCCTGTGGTGGGCGGGCTTGTGGTGGCAAGGCTTGTTATGGTCTGTGGTGAGCGGGCTTGCCCGCTCACCACAACCACAGCAGTTAATTCCTACGCCAATCTTCTTTGGTTACAATCACCGCCCTCTTGCACTCTCCCAAGGAACCACCATGTCCGGGCTTGAACTGTTCGCCGCCGCCCTCGGGGTGATTGCCGTGTGGCTGACCGTCAAGCAAAACCCCTGGTGCTGGCCCATCGGCCTGGTGATGGTGTTGCTCTACACTTGGGTGTTTTTCGACGTAAAACTCTATTCCGACATGCTGTTGCAGGTGGTCTATGCCGCCTTGCAAGTCTACGGCTGGTGGCAGTGGACACGTGCCGGCGAGGTCAAGCAAGGGCGTCAGGTCAGCAGCCTCGGCGTGCCAGCGATCATGGCCAGCCTGGCGGTGGGCGCAGTTGGCAGCCTGTTGCTCGGCGCCGCTATGGCGCACTGGACGGATGCCGCCCAGCCCTGGCTCGACGCCGCCCTCACCGGCTTCAGCCTGGTGGCGCAGATGTGGATGGCGCAGAAACGCGTGCAGTGCTGGCCACTGTGGATCGCCGTGGATGTGATCTTCGTCGGACTGTTTCTCTACAAAGGTCTCTACCTTACCGCCGCGCTCTACGCGCTGTTCACCGTGATTGCCGTGCAAGGCTGGCGCGAATGGCGCGCCGACCCGGCGTTGCACGCATGAAGGTGGTGGTACTGGCGGGCCCCGAATCCAGCGGAAAAAGCTGGCTGGCGGCGGAACTGCAGGCGCATTTCGGCGGGTTGATGGTGGGTGAATACGTGCGTTATTTCATCGATCACCACCAACGCGACACCACCCTGGCCGACATCCCGGCCATCGCCCGTGGCCAACTGGCCTGGGAAGATGCCGCCCGCGCCCAGCGGCCAGAACTGTTGATCCTCGATACCCATCTGTTGACCAACAAGCTCTGGAGCCAGACCCTGTTCGGCGACTACCCGACCTGGCTCGACAGCGAACTGCTGGCCCGTCATTACGACCTGCACCTGTTGTTGTCACCGGATGATGTGGAGTGGACGGCCGACGGCCAGCGCTGCCAGCCGCAACTGGCGGATCGCCAGACGTTTTTCCAGCAAAGCCTCGCGTGGATGCAGCAGCATCTGCAGGCAGTCGTGGTGATCAAGGGGAATTGGGAAGAACGCCGAGTCGCGGCCTTCAAGTCCGTAGAAGAATTATTGTAGTGAGCGGGCTTGTCCCGCGCTGGGGGGCGAAGCCGCCCTAAAACCAAACACCGCGTTCTGACTGGCAGACCGCGGTGTTTTTATTGGGGCCGCTACGCAACCCAACGCGGGACAAGCCCGCTCACTACAGCGGTGCTCAGTAGCCCAGGGACAGACCCGTGTTGCGACGCGGGTCATTCGCGCCGTAGAAGCGGTTTTTACCGACAGGCTTGCCATCCAGGGACGGCGCACCGACCAGGATCGCCGCCAGGTGGTTGGCATCCTGAGGCCCGGCAAACTTGTGGCCCCAGCTTTCAAGGATCTTCTGGGTGTCCGGGCTCACCGCAAAGGTTTCGAGGTTGGTGGTTTCCGGCATCCATTGCTGGTGGAAACGCGGCGCATCCACGGCTTCCTGGATGTTCATCTTGTAGTCGATGACATTCAGGATGGTCAGCAAGGTCGCGGTAATGATGCGACTGCCACCCGGCGTACCGACCACCATCACGGCCTTGCCGTCCTTGGTCACGATGGTCGGGCTCATCGACGACAGCGGCGCCTTGCCTGGAGCGATGGCGTTGGCTTCACCCTGGACCAGGCCGTACATGTTCGGCACGCCGACCTTGACGGTGAAGTCGTCCATTTCATCGTTGAGGATCACCCCGGTCTTGCTCGCCATTACGCCCGCACCGAACCAGTCGTTGAGGGTGTAGGTGACCGAGACCGCGTTGCCCCACTTATCGACGATGGAATAGTGGGTGGTGTTATTGCCTTCATGGGGCGACACGCCCGGCTTGATCGCCTGGGAGTCACCGGCTTTTTGCGGTTCGATGGCGTCGCGCAGTTTCGCCGCGTAGTTTTTGTCCAGCAGGTGCTCGATCGGGTTCTTCACGAAGTCCGGGTCGCCGAGGTAGCTGTTGCGGTCCACGTAGGCGTGGCGCATGGCTTCAATCTGGTAGTGCAGGCCCTGGGCCGAGTGATAGCCGAGGTCGGCCATCGGGTAACCTTCGAGGATATTCATGATCTGGCAGATCACTACGCCGCCGGAGCTTGGAGGCGGTGCCGAGACCACGTGGTAGCCACGGTAGTCGCACTCGATGGGCGCCAGTTCGCGGGTTTTGTACTTGTCGAGGTCAGCCTGGGTGATGATGCCTTTGCCGGCCTGGCTGGAATCGACCAGGGCCTTGGCCACCCAGCCTTTATAGAAGCCGTCGCTGCCCTTGGCCGAAATTTCCTTGAGGGTTTTGGCCAGGTCTTTCTGCACCAGCTTCTGGCCGACCTGCATCGGCTGGCCGTTGTGCAAGAAGATCCCGCGCATGTCCTTGTCTTTTTCGAACTCGCCGGTGGCGGTGTGCAACAGGTCGATATCGCCCTGCTCCAGCTCGAAGCCGTTCTCCGCCAGTTTGATCGCCGGGGCGATGACTTGGGCGCGCTTGAGGGTCCCGTATTTGCTCAGGGCCAGTTCCATGCCCGAGACGGTGCCGGGCACACCAACGGCCAGGTGGCCCTTGGCGCTGAGGCCCTCAATGACATTGCCGTCTTTGTCCAGGTACATGTTGGCGGTGGCCGCCAGCGGGGCTTTCTCGCGGAAGTCGAGGAAGGTCTTGCGCCCGTCCGCCAGTTGCACGGTCATAAAGCCACCGCCGCCCAGGTTACCCGCCGCCGGGTACACCACGGCCAGTGCGTAGCCCACGGCCACCGCCGCATCGACCGCATTGCCGCCGGCCTTGAGCACATCCACGCCGACATGAGTTGCCAAATGCTGAGCCGTCACCACCATGCCATTTTCACCGGCCACCGGGGCCTGCGAAGCGGCGTGTACACCACTGACCGTCAACACCAGGGCGGTGGCAATCAGGGTACGGCTGAAGGGTTGGTATTTCATCCATGGCTACTCTAGTTATTGAGACGCACCAAAATAGCCCTTCGCGAATTTAATCCCCAGCGCAATGGCGTTTTTATTACAGAACTTGTCGGTCATAGAACGGACGCGAAAAAGCCCATGCTATATTTCGCGCCCAGACTGTCTTGCAAGGCCCCTTTGACATGGCGATCAAGAAGACCGGCATCCGCGCCCAACAGGCCGACCAGACCCGCGCGCGCATCCTCCAGGCGGCGGTCAAGGTGTTCACCCGCGACGGTTATTCCGGCGGGCGCGTCGACACCATCTCGAAGGAAGCCGACTCCAACGACCGCATGCTTTATTACTATTTCGGCAGCAAGGAACACCTGTTCGTCTGCGTGCTGGAGCACATCTACGAGCAATTCAACAAAGCCGAAAGCAAGCTCAAGCTGAACCTCGACGCACCGGAGCAGGCCCTGCGTGACTTGGTGGCGTTTATCTGGAACTACTACGTCAAGCACCCGGAATTCGTAGCGATCCTGAGCATCGAGAACCTGCATCAGGGCAAACATGCCCAGCAGTCTGGCGAGATGCGCAGGTTGTCGGGGGAAGCCGTGGGCGTGCTTAAGCCGATCATCGAAGCCGGCCAGGCCCAGGGCATGTTTCGCCAGGATGTGGACCTCAAGCACGTGTACTTGATGATTGCTTCGCTGTGCTACTTCTATAACTCCAACCGGCACACGCTGAGTTCGTTTCTTGGGGAAGACCTGTCGGACAAGGGGCAGCAGCAGGATTGGCTGTGGTTTATCAGTGATTTGGTGGTGCGTGGGGTCACCCCACCCTCCGACAGCAACGCAGCCTCTCTGTAGGAGCCCGGCTTGCCGGCGATGGGGCCGTCAAACTTAACGCCCGATCAAAGGACGCCATCGCCGGCAAGCCAGGCTCCTACAAGGTTAATGCGTACCGGGGTTGGCGCGCAGGTGGGCAACCTTCTGTTCCAGACCCTTCCACTGTGGCGCATTCGGCGCGAACTTGCCGCGCAGGTACGCCGCCAAATCCGCCACCTGGCTATTCGACAAACTGTCCTTGAACCCCGGCATATACCCCAGATCCTTGGTCGCCGGCGTGCTGATACCTTGCAAAATTACTTTGATCAAATTATCCGGCTGATCACTGTGCACATTGGTATTGGTTGCCAACGACGGGCTTACCCCAAACAATTTCGGCCCCAGGCCGTCGGCATGGCAGGCCTTGCATGATCCCTCGAACACCCGCCGGCCATTGGGATTTGGAACGGTAGCGGCAGCGGCCACCTGGGCCTCGGCCGCCGCTTCGCTGTTAAGTGACGCCAGGTACACCGCCATCGCACGAATGTCCGCCTTGGGCAATTTCGCCAACTCACTCACCACCGGCCCCATCGGGCCTGCGGCCACCCCGTGGGCATCGGAATAGCCGGTGCTCAGGTAAGTAAACAATTGGTCTTCGGTCCACGGCGTCGGCGCCTTCGACAGCCCCGTCAACGCCGGCGCCTCCCAGCCATCGACCCTGCCGCCCGCCAGGAACGCCTTACCGCCCTTCTCCGCCCCCATCAGGTTGCGCGGTGAATGGCACGCGGCGCAGTGGCCCAGGCCGTTGACCAGATAATTACCGCGATTCCATTGCTCACCGCGTTCAGGCTGCGGCGTGATTTCACCACGCCGCAAATTCAGGGCATTCCAGCCCGCCATCAACGGTCGCAGATTGAACGGAAAGCGCATCGCATTCGGCGTCGGCGCCCGGCTCACCGGGGCCTGGGACATCAAATAGGCATACAGTGCCTGCATGTCCGCGTCATTGATATTGCGAAACGCCGTATAGGGAAACGCCGGATACAGATTGCGCCCGTCACGACCAATGCCGTCCCGCATCGCCCGCTCGAACGCCGGGTAGGACCAAGCGCCGATGCCCGTCTGCACATCCGGCGTGATATTGCTGCTGTACAGCGTGCCGAACGGCGTCTGCATCGCCAGCCCACCGGCATTGGTCGCGCCACCGGGGGCCGTGTGGCACACCGCGCAGTCGCCCACCGCCGCCAACAACCGCCCGCGCTCCAAGGTGGCCTTGGACCAAGTGCCGGCGCTGGGGGGTGCAATTGGCGCGATTTCACTGTGGAACGGCCAGGCCGTCGCCAGCAACGCACCCAACGTGGCGAACAGTGCACCAAACCACCACTTGCGGCGTTTCTCCGGCGACTTGGCAGGCTCGCCCAAGCTGCCCGCGTTCAATGCCGCCAGCACCCGCTCCGGGGTGATCGGCAGTTCGCGAAAGCGGATGCCGGTGGCGTCATAGATCGCATTGGCAATCGCCGCCGCACTGGGTACCGACGCCGACTCACCGGCACCCATGGGTGGCTGGTCCTGGCGCGGCATCATCATCACGTCGATCTTTGGCACTTCGGGGAAGGTCAGGATCGGATAACCGCCCCACTCCTTGCTCGCCACCGTCGACTCTTCAAAGGTCACCCGCTCCTTCAACACACGGCTGGTGGACTGGATCACATTGCCGTGGATCTGGTGCTGCACCCCGGCCGGGTTGATCATCATCCCCGAGTCATGCCCGATCACCACGCGGGTCACCGACACATCGCCGGTCTGTTTGTCGATGGCCACATCCGCTACCCACGCCGCCCAGGCCGCACCGAAACCAGGGAATTTGCTATGGATATAGCGCGCATAGGCGAAGCCACGGCCACGCAACAGGTGATCCTCGTTCGCGGTTTGCATCGGCGCCGTGCGCGGCACCCAGTTGGCGCGTTCGGCGGTGGATTTCACCAGGTCAATGGCGCGCTCGTCCTTGAGGTAACGCAGCCGGTATTCCACCGGGTCGACGCCGGCGGCGAAAGCCAGTTCGTCGATGTAGGACTCGTGGGCAAAGGTGTTAGGCAAGGCCGACACGCCGCGCATCCACGAGGCGCGCACGATGGGCGCCATGTCGTTGATGGTCACGCGAAGGTTGTCGATGTCATAGGGCGGGATCGAGGTGCGGTCGCCCATCTCGAACATCGCCGCCACCGGCTCGACGCGGCCGGTCAGCAACAGCGCCAGGGTCGGCGCGCCATTGGAGGGGTAGCTGGTTTCAAAGTCGTAGGCGGCGATGCTGCCATCGGCGTTGAGGCCGCCGTCGACATCCATCAGTTGCGCCGTGCCCTTTGGCTCCCACAGGTGTTCCTGCTCGCGGGTCAATTGCACGCGAACCGGCTTGCCCACCGCACGGGACAGCAGCAAGGCATCGGCGCAGACGTCATCCGCGCAATTGCGCCCATAACAACCGGCGGCCTCCATGCGTATCACATCGATCAGCGCTTCATCGCACTCCAGCAGCCATGCCAGGTCGGCCCTCAGCAGGTGCGGATTCTGGCTGCCTGACCACACCCGGCTGCCGGCTGGCGAATAATCCGCCACGCCGCAGGAGGGACCGATCGAACCGTGCATCTGGTACGGCCAGAGATAACTGCGCGGCATGCGCTGGCTGGCGCCTGCCAGGGCTTCGTCGACTTTGCCCTGGTCAAGCACGGTGCGGCGTACGCGGGGATTGTCGCGGATCGCCTGTTCGACATTGCTCATGTCCGGTAACGCGTGGTGCCAGGGTTTCCAGTGCACCTGCAACTCGCTGGCAGCCTTGACGGCCTGCTCTTCACGCAGCGCCACCACGCCGACAAAATCCCGGATCACCACCACCGCAACGATACCGGGGATATGCGCGATAGACGCTTCATCCACACTCAACAAGCTGTTGCCGACAAAGTCGCCGCAATCAAGCCCTGCATACGGCGGGCGAATCACCCGGCCATGCAGCATGCCCGGCACGCGCATGTCATGCACATACGTCAGCTCGCCAGTGGCTTTGCCGGGGATGTCCACCCGAGCGGCGCCCTTGCCCACCAGGCGATAGTCCTCGATGGCCTTCAGTGGTGCATCACCGCTGATGCGCAGTTGGTCATGCTGGCCGCTGACCAGTTCGGCATATGTCGTGGAGCGCCCATCTGCCGCGTAAATGACGCCGGCGTCGACCTTCAGACTGGCCGTGCTCACACCCAGGCGCCCCGCCGCCCGCGCCAACAGGAACCGCCGCGCTTCGGCTGCGGCATTACGCAGGGGCACTGCGGATATTTGCAAAGTTGCGCTGGCGATGGTCGCCCCTTGGTTGGGCACACGCTCGGTGTCGCCGAGCACCATCTTCACCTGCTCCATCGCCAGGTCGAGCTCTTCGGCGACGATCTGCGCCAACGACGTGCGAATGCCGGTGCCCAGGTCCACATGGCCATTGAACGCGTACACCAGACCATCATCGTTTACCGCAATAAACAGCCCAAGTTCCTTGGGTTTCACAGTGGGCGAGCCGCCCTTGGCCACCGGCCCCGAAGGCGGCAACACATCATCGACGATCAACAAAACGCCAGCCTTGGCCAGCCACTGGTCACGGGTAAGGGGGGTGTCGGTCATGGTCATCAATCCACGGTCATCAGGCGGGCCGCACGCAGCACGGCGCGCAGGATTTCGATATGGGTGCCGCAACGGCAGAGGTTGCCCGACAGCTCGTTGCGCACCTCGGCTTCGCTGGGGTTGGGGTTACGGTCGAGCAAGGCCTTGGTGGTCATGATCATGCCGTTGAGGCAGTAGCCACATTGCGCGGCCTGCTCGTCGATAAAGGCTTGTTGCACCGGGTGCGGCGCCTGGCGCGTGCCCAGGCCTTCCAGGGTGACAATCTCGCGGCCTGCGGCACCCGACAACGGAAACACACAGGAACGGGCCGCCACTCCATCGATGATCACGGTGCACGCACCGCACTCCCCCAGGCCGCAGCCGTATTTGGGGCCATTGAGTTCCAGGTCATTGCGCAGCACCAGCAACAGCGGCGTGTCCGCCATGGCGCTGACGTCGCTTTTTTGCCCATTGACCTCAAGCGTTACCGTGATGTGCTGGCTGATCATTCGCTTCGCCCGTAACAGTTGGTGAAGTAGGCACTACATCAAATAGTCAAAAAAAAGCGTCGTGGACCTGGGGTCTCACGACACACTTGATGGATGAAGTGGCTACTACATGAACTCAGAGCAAGATCGATGCCAAAGGGGGGGATGGGCG